>Ga0210057_1000016_pt1 | contig 465060 bp, 461 predicted proteins | sample CryGeyCG2114_010_2_FD_183968 | JGI IMG/M metagenome (GOLD analysis project Ga0210057, IMG submission 183968) | Groundwater microbial communities from aquifer - Crystal Geyser CG10_big_fil_rev_8/21/14_0.10 (SPAdes) (version 2) | ecosystem: Environmental > Aquatic > Deep subsurface > Groundwater... | reverse complement strand
TCTATGGTCAATTTTTAATTTGATGAGACGAAAGGGATTTGAACCCTTGTTCGGTGGTGAGAACCGCCACGTCGGCGGTTCGCAAGGCCGGAAGTCGGATGACGAACGTCACCGACTGAGGCGGGGTCGATGAATTTTCTGAAAGAAAATATCAGTGACCAAATCCCTTTCTATCCTTTCTTCTATACCAATTATTCAACTGGTGACGGCATCTCCGATATGGACTCAATTTTATTCACAAAACAATAATATTTTAGGCGACTGGTTTTTTAATCCGTGCTCTGATATGTTCTAGCCCTGACATTATTGCAAAAATAAGTGCCAAAAATAGGATTTCTTTGGAGATATTTATCAACAAATTGTTATGAATCATTATTCCTAATATAAAGATGCCGACGCTAAAACTTTGCAAAATCATCTTTATTTTGCCAAAAACATTTGCGCCAATCGGTCGGCCTGCTTTTGAATGGAAAAATGCGCCAAATAATATCGCTATTAATTCCAAAATAATAAAAACGACGAAAATTTGAACGATTAGATAATCCAGTCCAACGTACAATAACACCGTCAAAATCAAGAATTTATCAGCAACTGGGTCGATAATTTTGCCCAAATCAGTAATTTGATCCCGCGTTCTGGCCATAGCGCCATCTATAAAATCAGTTGAAGCTGCAATTATAAAAATCACCAAAGCAATATCAAATCTGTCGATTACTAGGAAGAAATAAACAATCGGAACCAGAATGAAACGCACAACCGTTATCTGGTTAGGTTTTACGCTATGAGGTATAAAGCGTAAAAAAATTTTGTCGATAAAACCGTCAATTGCCTTTTGGGCTTTAAGATTGTTCCCTGTCATCATCGTATTTCAATTGTATATCAAAATCGGTATTTTTTAAGGGTATTATTGATATAATCATAGATATGCAAGAACAATCTATCTTTACTCGAATCATAAACGGCGAAATCCCAGCTCATAAAATTTATGAAGATGATCGCGTTATCGCTATCTTGGACGTCCACCCAATGTCCGAAGGCCACACGTTAGTTATCCCTAAAAAACAAGTTGATCATATCTGGGATTTAGAGGCTGACGATTATACATATATATGGGAAGTTTCTAAAAAACTAGGCTTTCATATTCGTGAAATTATCGGTTCAACCCGAGTTGGTGTTATCGTTGAAGGTTTTGGCGTGCCTCATGCTCACATTCACCTAATTCCTATTTATCACAGTAACGATCTGAAAAAGCTCCAAGATCATAACATCGAACCAGATCATGAAGCCCTTGCCAGAGTCGCTTCAATGTTAAGGATGTAATGTCGATTCGAATCATAGCTGTCGGCAAAAAACACGAATCTTGGGTCGCCGAAGGCATCGAACGCTATTTAAAGCGTTTAAAGCGACCTTTTGTCGTTGAATGGGTACTTTTACCACATTCAGAGCTTCCGAATGCTAGCGCGCGCCAGGAAGAGTCTAAACGCATACTATCCAGGCTTAATGCTAATGATTATGTAATCTTGCTCGACGAACGCGGTAAAATCATTGATTCACCCGGTTTATCTAGCCTTTTGCTGACACCGCTCGAAACTTCACGTGATGTTGCGATAATTATCGGTGGAGCATACGGTGTTGATGATACAGTTCACCAGATGTCAGATTTTGTCTGGTCGTTGTCTCAATTAGTTTTTCCGCACCAATTAGTTCGCCTGATTCTGGCAGAACAGATATATCGCGCCCAAGAAATTGCCGGCGGTCGTCCATACCATCACGAATAGTTTACGATTAACCTATACTTGACAATACAAAAAGCTTATGATAATATACTACTGTTATATCAATAAAAACAAAAAAAGTATAAAAAATATCATGTTTGCAGAATTAATTAGTCCTATAACTGTCCTTATCTCGCTAACAGCTGTATTTGGTGTATTTATGCATGATACCCAGATTGACAAATCGTTAGTTATCGCAGTTAAATCTCCTACATCTTCAGAGAGGATTAATGCTGAACCACTAAAATTACCTTCAATTGAACAGTATATTCATGCTGAAAATACTTCATTTAATTCGACTTTGAATTTGAATTTACAGGTTCCTGCGACACAACCACGTAATCAGGACGATAAAAAGTACGTTGCAGGCCGCCGTTTAATGGCTAGTAGCTCTGGTAGCGAATATTCTTGGCCTTCTATTTAAGGATTTCTAGTTCGTGGATAAGGCGCTCTTTAAGCGTCTTTTTTTGTTCTAATTGCGTTTTAGATTCTTCAACTAATGCAGCCGGAGCTTTGTCTACGTAGGCTTTATTAGATAGTCTGGCCTCTAGTGCGATAATGTTGGCGTTAGTTTCAGCAATGCGCGTTTCGAGGTTTGATTGGTGTTCGTAGAGTGTTTCTGCTGAAATATCTAACCAAGCTTCTCGTCCACTGTTTGCTAGGCGTAGTCCCCTGGCTTGTTCGACGGCTTGGACGTCTTTTAATTTGCCAAGTTTTTTAATTAGATCGACATTATCAGCAACAAGGTTGTCGTTTTGATACAGTAATCCGTAGCGGGTGTTACCAGGTAATTCAGAAGTGACAAAACGAATTTCGCTAATAAGTTTTTTTAATCTGTTAAATTCGCCGGCTGCAATGTCATCAAACTTGGTTTTGCCGGGCCATTTAGTGGTCATTAACATATCATTGTGCCATGGTAAAGTTTGCCAAATGGTTTCGGTAACGAATGGTGCGAACGGATGTGTAATTTTGAGGCTGGTGTCTAATACCCAAGCTAGCATAACAGGACTGTCCTGCAATTTGCTAGCTTCGATGTACCAGTCGGCAACGTCATCCCAGATTGTATGGTAAACGGTGTCGCTAGCTTCGGCAAATCGGTTGGATTCAATCTTTTGCTCGACGTCAGTAATAGCGGCTGTTAATTGGCCTATGATCCAGTGGTCAGCTAATGTTTTTGGTTCAGGCTGGTCGTATCTGAAGCCCTCACCTACTTTGTCTTCGGTATATCGTGCAATATTCCATAGCTTGTTGCAGAAATTGCGTCCTGCGACTACCCTATCTAAACTGAAAGCTTGGTTTTGGCCGGCACTGCGATTAGCAATCAAACCAAGGCGAAGAGCATCGGATCCGTATTTGCCAATTGCTTCCATTGGGTTGATAACGTTGCCTTTGCTTTTGCTCATCTTTTGGCCTTTTTCGTCTAAAACGAGACCGTGCAAATAAACTTGTTTGAACGGGACCTTATCTGTTGCGTATAGCCCCAGCATAACCATTCGGGCAATCCAGGCGTATAAAATATCTCCAGCAGTTTCCATGACGGTATTTGGGTAGAATCTGGATAATTTGCCAGAATCTAGGTAATCGGTAGTTACGAATGGCCACTGAGCGCTACTGAACCAGGTGTCAAATGTGTCTTCCTCGCGTTTATAAACGACGCCGTTAACTGTGATGACTTCTTGATCGACGCGTTCGTCAAAAATCCAGTCGTCGGGGTTATTGACGTTTTGGAACGCCGGAATTGGTATTCCCCATGGAATTTGGCGTGAAATGTTCCAGTCGCGTAATTGGTCATAGTATCTGATAAGATCGCGTTTGCTTGATTCAGGCGTAAAGGTGATTTCACCATCTAATATTGCTTGTTTTGCACGTTGTGCAAGAGGTTGAATTTTGATAAACCACTGGTCTTTAATTAATGGTTGGATTGGTAGTCCGCTTTTGTAGTCATAGCCAACGGTATGTTCAATTACTGTCTCACCTCTTAGTAATTCATCCGCCTGAAGGGCTGCTAAGGTGCGTTTTCGGGCTTTTTCGACATCTAATCCCATAAATTGTTGAGGAACGTTCATCATTGTGCCGTCGAAATTGATAACTTGAATGCGCTCTAAGTTGTGGCGTTGGCCCATTTCAAAGTCGTTTAGATCGTGGGCGGGTGTGATTTTAACTGCGCCGGTTCCAAAGTCTGGATCGACGGTGTCATCAGCAATTATTGGGATTACTCTATCTGTTAATGGTAGTAGAACGTTTGTTCCGATTAGGCTTTTGTAGCGTGGATCATTAGGGTGGACAGCGACGGCCATATCGCCAAATAATGTTTCGGGACGCGTTGTTGCAATAATGATTTCACCGATTTTGTCATACGTTGGGTATGCAATTTTCCACAATGTACCTTTTTCTTTTTTGTGGTTAACTTCGATGTCGGCATAACTGGTTTGGTATTTTGTGCTGTAATTTACTATGCGCTCACCTCTGTAAATCAAACCATCGTTTAATAATTTCTTGAAAGTTTGGTAAACAGTGTTGATAACTTTTTTATCAAGTGCAAAAACTAAATCGTTCCAACTGGCACTGACACCAAGGGCTCGTAACTGTAGCTCCATGTTGCCACGCTGCTTGTCTACGAAGTCCCAAACTTGGCTATATAACTGTTCGCGGGAAAAATCAAATCGGTTGATCCCCTTCTCTGTTAGAATGCGATCGTAAACAACCCAAGTTTCGAACCCAGCGTGGTCCGCACCAGGAATATAAATAGAGTCGCGGCCGCGCATGCGGTAGTAACGAGTCATAATATCTTGGACCGCGCTACCTAGCGCATGACCAATATGTAGATTTCCGTTGGCATTAGGGGGTGGCATGACCACACAAAAAGGCTCACCTTCCCCTGTTGGTTCAAAAGCACCGCTTTTTTCCCAGATAGCATAGATGTTTGGTTCGTAGTGGTTGGGGTCGTAGGATTTAGCTAATTTCATATTAAATAAATTGAACTTTCAATCTTAATATTTCCACGTGAAAAGTATAAATATCACCTAGGATTTTCTTACGAAAACCCTTTGAGCACCTTTCCAAATTCACGTGTTTGTTTTCACTTGTTATTATATCATAGGCGGTAAATGGTAGGTAGTAGATAGTAGGTGGTAGATGGAAAAGGTTAATCTGGTAATAACAAAGATGGTTCAATAAGTTGTATAATAGATGTATATGATTATGTTCAAACAGTGTCTGGATAAACGCGAGTGGGACGATTACATGCTAGAAAATGGGGGACACCCAATACAGCTATGGGGTTGGGGAGATATAAAATCGGCACACGGTTGGGAAGCGCACCGTCTATTCTTGCGCGATGAGGAAGAAAAAACTATTGGTGCTGCTCAGGTACTAGTTCGTCATTTGCCATGGCCTCTCAAATCGCTATCTTATGTGCCACGAGGACCAGTTGTTGGCGAGATTAACAGAGAAGAATTGCTAACTGAGCTGGCTGAATATGTAAAATATACTTATCATTCTGTGGTTGTTTCGATAGAACCAGACAGTGTTGAATATACGGTTCCCGAAGGCTGGATTCAATCTGAACACCATGTTTTACCGGCGCAAACTATAATCTTGGATTTGAATCGCAACGAAGCCGAACTATTGAATGATATGGCGAAAAAGACTCGCCAATATATTCGTAAATCTGCCGCCGAATCGTCGATGAAAATCAAAATGGTGCGCGGTAGGGCAGAATTGGACAAATGTTTGGATGTGTATCACGAAACGGCCACTCGGGCTGGATTTCCGCTACATAGTGATCAATATTATTATGACGTATATTCCAAATTAGGCGACCATTCACCAGTGTTCGCGGCTTATGTTGACGATCAACCAATCGCATTTTTATGGTTGGCAATTAGTGCTGATACGGCATATGAACTTTATGGCGGAATGAACGAATTGGGGCAACAATTACGGGCTAATTACGCTTTAAAATGGTACGCAATCCGCAAATGCAAAGAGTGGGAGTTGTCACGTTATGATTTTGGCGGTTTACTGGACGGTGGCATAACGACATTCAAGAAGGGATGGTCGACTGACGAAACGTTACTAGCTGGCACTTTTGACCGTCCATTATCTATACTTTACGGTATTTATAGTCGCATTTTACCAATGGGTAAAAATGTAACTCGCAAGCTTAAATCTATTATTAAGCGATAACTAAGACTAGGCGGATTTAGCCATTGATAAACTAGGGGCAACCTCTAGATCATAGGGGCTTGTTGGCTGGTTTTTGAGGGCATAATAATATCCCATTGTCGCGACCATGGCGGCGTTGTCGGTGCATAGATTCATTGGCGCATAGTCGATATTAACAGGGATGCGGTCGGATAAAATTCGTCGTAATTCTGAATTTGCGGCTACGCCGCCGGCGATGATAACCGATTTAACATCGAAGTCAAAATATGCACGTTCGGTCTTGTCGACTAGTGTCTCAACCGCTATTCGTTGGAAGCTGGCGGCAAAGTCATTGCGCCGTGCGTCGGTTAGAAGCCCTGCAAGCTGTGTTGAAGGGAAAGTAATGTCGACGCCTACTTCATTTTGAACGGCCCGTAATACAGCCGTTTTTAGCCCTGAAAAGCTAAAGTCATATGCGCCAGATAGTTTTGATTTAGGCAGTTTATAGGCTAGGGGATTGCCGTTTTTGGCGGCAGCGGCGATTGATGGGCCACCAGGGTAGGCAAGGCCGATGATTTTGGCGACTTTGTCGAATGCTTCGCCGACGGCATCATCACAAGTTTGGCCTAGTAACTCGTAATCGCCATGATCGCGGAATAGTACCAACTGACTATGGCCACCACTGACAATTAATGCCAACATTGGAAATTCGGGTGTTTTCTCATTCAAAAAATTGGCATAAACATGGGCTTCGACGTGGTGGATAGGGTACAGTGGTTTGTTTTTTAAGATTGCCAATGTTCGAGCGGCTAGGGTACCAATCAACAAAGAACCGATTAGTCCGGGTGCATAAGTTACGGCAATGCCGTCAATATCATCCCAGGTGCAATTTGCATCTGTTAAGGCTTGGTTTATAACTGGGTTGATAACCTCGATGTGACTGCGTGCTGCAACCTCGGGCACAACTCCGCCGTAAACGGCATGAATATCGATTTGCGAATTGACGACGTTACTTAATAAACGTCGGCCATCTTCAACAATGGCTGCCGCCGTCTCATCACAACTAGATTCAATTCCCAGTATTTTCATCTGTTATATTTTAGCACAAATTCGAGGACTGAGTTTTATGAGTCATAAAAATCTGATAGTAAAAACATAATCGATTTGCAATATTTCAACAAATTGTCATACTGATGTCAGAAATATATAGCAAAACTATATATTTTTAGCCTGCCTGCGTACTCTCATAAGATGCTTCAGGCGATAATAATACCCGGCTTCGGTCGGGTATTATTATTAATTAAACTATATCTTGGTTTTTTACTCAGATTTATTTTAACTAGATTTTACTTGTTTTTAATCTGTTGCAGGATTAAATCCTGCAAAACAAATCCTGCAAAACTTAAAATTATAATATAATAAGCTTATGCCAAGCAGAAATATAGTTAGGAATGACGCTGTGAATTCTTTTTATCACGTTTATGCGCGTGGTCATGGAAAAATGGATATATTTCGTGACGATGAGGATTATCGAGTATTTCTAAACCTTTTTAAACGATATCTTTGTGATAGTGAACAAAAAGATTATAGTGGCAGGGCATATGTTAGCTTAAGAGGATCGATTGAATTAAATTGTTACTGTATCATGCCTAATCATTTCCATTTGATATTCTATCAAGTAGATTTAGGAACAATGTCTAAACTTATGCATAACGTCACGATAAGTTATGGTAGATATTTTAATGATAAATATAAATTGACTGGAACAATATTTGAGTCTACATACAAAGCTTCGATTATAACTACGGAAGGCTACGTGCTTCATATATCTAGATACGTTCATCTGAATCCAAAAAAATGGCGCACGTATGATTATTCAAGCCTACCTTATTTTGTGAACGTTTTATCTTCGGATTGGATAGCGCCACATAGGATACTAGATATGTTTTTATCCGTTAATGAATATATGGTTTTCTTATCCGATTACGAGGGCTATAGATGCTCTCTTAGAGAGATAAAATTTTATTTAGCAAATAGCTAAAAATGACTTTTGATATTATTCTATATCTGTTGCAGGATTAAATCCTGCAAATAATAGTAACTATTACATGGTGTTAATCACATTTTTTCGATTTAGTATTGTGCTTGCTGAAATTAAACTTAGAGTGTAGTATGTAGAGTATTAGGAAGGCGAGGATTGAGGTGATAGTGATTGCTAAAATATCTAAAATACGCGTGTTTATTGCGATTATTTTGATTGGGGTTTTATCTTTTTCTTTGTTTAATTCGATATCAGGGGTCGTTAGTGCTGAAACTGGCGATGTGGATATTTCTTGGACTAACGTTCCACCAACTATATTTTCAGCGACTGATATTTCAGAAATGCCGTCTGGGATTTGTCCAAATTATTATTCGGTCAAAAAAATTGATGGCTATTCAGATGATAAAAAAGTTTGTATGACTTCTAGTGAAGGGTTAAGATTTGGAGTTTTTTATGAGGGGAATGGTACTTCATACCCGGCAGCTGTTGGGTTTAAGTTCGATACAAAAATGTATCGCGTGAATGGAGTTTGCGGGCAGTACGATAATTGTTTGTATTTGCCAGGTACCGACACTTTGGTCACAAAACAATACTTGATTAATGGCTGGGTTAGATCGTTGGTTGTATATAAGAATTTTTCACATCGTTTAATACCGGTGATTACTACTAATGTTGTTTCGACATTACAATATAATTTTGACGCGTCGAACCCTGATTATATTTTTAAGGGAGTTAGTGATGTCGCTTGGGCTGTGGGTGGTATAGGCGCATCAGAAAATGGCGAATGGTTGGCGGTAGAGATTAGAGAGCGTGGCATAGGGCTGCTGAATATTAATACGCTAGAAATGAAACGTATTTCGCCGCTATCTTTTTACTATAACTATGGAATGGATCCGACTAGCGAATTGGCGGCCAGCAATGACGGCAAGCATGTGGCTGTGATGGGGTTGAATGCTGGTTTAAATGTCTTGGACGTAGTCGATGGCTGCGGAAACTCTGCAACGGACGAAGAGGTGTCCAGAATGGGTTATATGACGAATTCGTGCAAGTTGGCTAGTATCAATCGAGAAAGTTTTATCACAAGTTTTTATTATGCCGTACAACCTAGATTCAATAGTAGCGGTGGGGAATTGAGCTTTTATGCCTATCCGTATGTTGGTAAATCGCGTCAGGTTGTGTTGCGCGCGTCAGGCTATACTCGGCAGAGGATTGATTATTTGGCGATGGGTGATTCGTTTACTAGTGGTGAAGGCGAAACGGACGATAATTATTATGTGAATGGCACGAATGATGTGTTTGAAAAATGTCATTTGAGCACGCGGTCTTATCCGTATTTGATTGCGAATATGTCTGGAATTAGTCCTGAATATATGAGGAGTGTGGCGTGTTCGGCGGCTACTACGAGTGATGTTATCGGGAAGGATGAAGGTTATTTTGGACAGAGTAATCGTTTAAGCACGGGAAAGATGAACTTACCTATGAGTGACATAATTCTAGCTCAAAATCAAGCAAAAAATAATTTTTTGCCAGGTCGTATTCATCAGAACTCATTCGCAATGGAATATAAACCGGCTATTATAACTGTCGGCATCGGTGGTAATGACGCTGGTTTTATGGAGGTATTGAGAACATGCATCGGGCTTGATACTTGTGACGCTGCGGATACAGATGAAGGTCGAGAAAAGATGGCGATTGAAATAAAAAATACGTTTAGTAAATTAGTAGAAACGTACAAAAGTATTCATATAGCATCTCCAAATACTAAAATATATGCTATTGGCTACCCAAAAATCATTGACGAAAATAAAGACTGTAGTTGGTATAATCTAGGTTTTTTGCTAAATCATGCCGAAAAACAATTTATGAATGAAGGAATTGTTTATCTAAACGAGGTTATATCTAGTGCTGCAAGGGCAGCTGGGATAGAGTACGTCAATATACAGGATGCGTATGGCGATAATGTACTGTGTGGTAGTTCATCGCCTAGTGCGGTAAATGCTATACAGTTGGGAGATGATGATGCACTTATTAATTCGCTGAATAATATTGATTGGATGAAAATTCTTGGGCAAGAAGGTTTTCATCCTAATTCGTTTGGACACATTTTTACAGCTAATACAATTTTTCGCGAAACCGAAGGTATTAGTAATGGCCGAGGTTGCTCAAGTGGAGAGGTTATTTGTCCAGATTTAACAATTGTCGCGCCTGAACTGTCATCGTACTGGCTACCAGACGGATATCATGATTATCCTACGCAGCAAGTTACTGATTTTGTATCAGACAGGCTTGATTCTGTTGATGGTCGTCAAAAACAGTTGATATTAGAGGCTGGCTCATTAGCGCCTAATTCGTTTGTTGAGGTTGTGATGAAGTCTAATCCTATATCCCTGGGCTATTTTGAGGCGTCTAGTGATGGTTTGTTGGATGTTAGTGTTGATTTGCCAGTTGAATTAGAAGAAGGTTATCATACGGTGCATTTGTATGGTACTTCGCATTCGGGCGAATTAATCGATCTATACCAAGTAATCGAATATGTGAAACCTATCGTTGTGCCGGAAATACCACAACCAGTCGAAGATAATACTGGTGGCGTAGTAGATGTTAGTGATAATACCAACACGGGTACAGGCGCAAACACGGATGTAGATGTTGTTGATGTAGAGACTAAGCCAGCTGATAGCAGTAGTGATATATCAGACATCCCAGATATTGAAAATGAAATTCCGAGACTAATTATTAATAAAGATATGAGTCAAATTATACGCAAAGAGCCTAAGTCCATAGACGCCATAATTAACGATATCGTTAATAAGCAGCCGCAAGATATAGCTGTGGTTATAGATGGGCAGGAAGTGAAGGGTGTTTCGACTATCGCGTCGCCAAAAACACTAGAGTTATCCGAGAACTCCAGTCTTCAGAATTCTGAAAACTTATTTGACTACACCAAAGTAGGTCTTATCGGCTTTGTTGCTGTTCTAATTATAACGTTATTAATAAAACGTATTATTAAATTTCAGGGATGACAGTACTGGTAGCGTCAACAAGATCGTACCATTTGTCAAGCGCCGTAGCATCACATCTAATACTAATAAAGAAATCACCCTCTCCGGCAGTGATTGCAGATCCAAAGCTATGATTGTCTGTTTGGTAGTTAATATTTTTTTCAATTTGGCTAAGCTGTATTTGGTACGTGCACTCTGTGTTAGTCTTTAGTTCCTTGTAATCATTGTATGCCAAACTGACATTAAACTTTTCGCCAAAATCACCTAATGATTGCGCGTTTGCTAGTTCATGCTTTGCCCATATATCACTTTTTTCAACGACCGGATAATACTTCGCATGCAAAGCGTTCAATTCTGCAATAGACGAGATATTTTTTTCTGTAGAAATTGAAGTTATACAATTGTATTCAGGCATCATCCAGTTCTGTGAGTCGTTGCTGCATACCGCCATATATTTCCAATCATCAACTCCATTCGATGCTGTTTTTATCTGTTCATACAAACTACGCGATTGAGAGTCTAGGGTAGTGAATTTATTTTTATCAATCATATTGTAGATAGGATCTGATATAAAAACATACAGAATCACCAATAATATCAAAGCAACCGGTGTTAATAGAATAACCAATAAAGCTTTAAATATTTGTCGTGGTACAGATTTGTTTGTGTTTATGGTTTTAGACATATACTTAATATAACATGAGCATTGGCTTTTTATAAATTATATAAACAAAATCATAGTCTAAAATAATTTTGTATCTGTAAATTTTAATTAATCTTATATTTTTGTCAAAATTACTTTACAAATTTATTAACGTGTCTTAAACTGAATTAGAACTGAGTTAAAACTAACGTCACGATAATTATTATCTGTAATAAAAAGATTGGGGTGGGTTATGCCGAGTCGTAGTGTAGTTAACGTTAATGTTCAGGAAAATTATTATCAATTACGCGCTGAGGGTGTTGGCGGTAAGATTATTTACAATAATGATGCCGATTATCGGCATTTTTTAACACTTTTGGAACAATACATATTAGTAAATGATTCGGTACAGGCTTTGGCGTATTGCCTAGCACCGGATCATTTTTGTTTATTACTAAATCAAACTAACGAACGTGGCATCGAACGATTAATGCATAATATCGTGACCGCGTATAACAAATATATTGATAATAGATATGGCGAAGAGGATTTGTTATCCGAAAATAACTATAAAGTTACAAAAATATCACCAGACGAGTTGCTGAAAGTCAGTCGGGATATCCATACTAAGAATGCTGATTGGATGGATTGTGAGTATTCATCAATTCGTGCCTATTTTTACGACGACGTACCAGTTTGGTTAAGTAAACAACAAATTGCCGGCCAGTACGGCACAGCGGTTAAATACCTAAAATTTTTGCAAGCTGCTTAAAACTTTAATTGTAATTTTTCGTAAACGTTCTGAATTGAATTTTTGACTGTTGCGCTTTGCGGTAGGACTTTTGCTACCAATGCGACTGCAAATATAACGGCGAATCCGCACATAATTGATGGGATGCCGCGGGTTGTTGTTGGATCGATGATATTAAATGCTGTCGTTGGCAAAATAAATGCTGCGTATCCTGCGGCCATAGCACGCAAGGCACCACGTTTTTCGGGTAATTGTTTGCTCCACTGCCATGCCAAACCAGTACCAATCAATAACCAGCCGTAATAATAGGCTGCAAATGGCCAAACGCTGGCGCGAATTGTATCAAATATGGCGTAGTTGGCGGTGCAAGTGTTGGCGCTGACTGCATTTTCACCAATAAGATATATTGCTACGAATGCGATACAGGTTGCGTATGCGGTGCCAACCAATGTGCGGGCGTTTTTGCCAGCCAATGTAACTACCATGTGGATTCCAATGGCAGGCAACAGCGTAATTGACCCATATCCAACGCGCGCCCATTCGATACCTGTAAAACCAAGTCCACCACAAACCATATATTCAGCCAATTGGAACGTCGCCAGTGCTAATAGCATCGCAACGGCTAATCGTCGTATGGTGCTCATTTTATATCGCCATAATGTATAGACGGCTAAGGTAATTTCGATTAAAAAAGTCGCCAACATTACTGGTGGTGAAAAGCAAAACATTTTTCCTTGGTATTTTTTGAACATGTGTTATCAACATTATATCTTATACACGGTGCATTTTTGAATATGTAAATTAATTTTTGATAATAATCACGATTCGGTTGTATAGGCTATAATAATTCTATGACTGATATCCGAAACATTGTAAAAAAACTGATTCCTATAAAATTATTTAGACGCATTGAACCATTCGGACATTTAATCGAAGCTGTAATTGCCAACATTTGGTACGGTTTTCCATCGCGTGGTATGCACGTTATCGGTGTAACCGGTACAAACGGCAAAACTACGACGACATTTTTGATTCACAAAATGTTGCACAACGCGATGTTTAAAGTCGGCATGCTTAGTACGGTCGCGTACGGTGTTGGCAACGACATTAATCCCCAAATTGAACACATCACAACCGCCCAAGCTGGCAAATTGCAAAAACGTTTGCGTGATTTTAAGCGTGCCGGTGTGCAGTGGGTTGTTTTGGAATCATCTAGTCATTCGTTAGCACAATATCGCACATGGGGCGTGCCATACGAAATCGCAGTGGTTACAAATGTCACAAATGATCATTTAGACTATCATGGAACTTTTGATAATTATTTAGAGGCAAAACGTCGATTATTTACGCTTGCCAGTAAAAATGGCCGCAAATTGGGCATAGTAAATGCCGATGACCCAAATGCTGATAAATTTGCTAACAGCACACCCCGATTTGTTTCGTATGGCATTAATGGCGGTGAATTACAGGCAAAAAATATAGAATTAGCCGTTGACCATTCGACCTACCAAGTCGACGGTGGGGAAGAGATTTATAATATCCGCATCAATATCCCAGGCGAATTTAACGTCAGCAATTCATTGGCTGCAGTTGCAGTTGGGCGAGAATTAGGACTAACTAAGGGTCAAATTGAACGTGGTATTGCGGCATTGGATGGTGTCGAAGGCCGCATGACGGTTGTAAACGAAGGCCAAAAGTTTACCGTAATTGTTGACTTTGCATCGACATCAGATGCATTTGATAGATTTTTCCGAAGCGTACGATCGGTTGCTAAAGGTAAACTAATTGCCGTATTTGGATCAGCTGGACGACGTGACGAGGTAAAACGTGGTGTACAAGGCGAAATTGCCGGACGTTTTGCGGACATGGTTGTTTTGACCGAAGAAGATGATCGCGATGTCGATGGCAACCAAATTCTGGCTCAAATTGCTGAAGGTTCAAAAAGTGCCGGTAAAATTGTCGACAAAGATTTGTTTTTGATTTTGAACCGCGAAAAAGCCATAAAATTTGCGCTGGAAAGCGCCCAACCTGGCGACACGGTTGTGTTGCTGGGCAAAGGTCACGAAAAAACAATTGAACGCGCCGACGGTGTTCATCCTTGGAATGAAATCGAAATTACGCGCATGATGTTGCAATCGCTAAACAAGAAAACTAATTAAGAGTAAGCGTCATACAACGAATATAACCGCCACCTTTGGCTAGTTCGGCAATTTCAGGTGTAATTACGGTCAAGCCATGATTGCGCAGTTCATTTGTAAGTTCTGGCGCATGAGCACTCATAATTACTGTTTCGCCACTTGAAATCAGATTGGTTGCAAAACCTTTTTGGGCTTCGTCAATTGATACGATGATTTTATCGACGGCATCAAAACTTTCTAGTAGTTCGCGGCTGGCTGTTGTAAACGCATCGGGACAATAGGCAATCAGGCCTTTTTGTCCGTCAATCGGCGCTTTTATAATCGCCAGTGCTAAATCGATGTCATAAAAAAAGCTGTCGGGCCAGCCCGAGGCAGAATTAATGATAATTTTGCCGTTGTTATCAATTTGGGGCACGGTTTGCAGTTGAATAAGTTTATATCTCAATGCCTCAGCGGCAAATTTTTGGGCTGCGGCGTCGCTGCGATAGCCGCTGCCGCAAAAAAGGTAATCGCCACATGCTAGTGCGTCGCCTTGGCCACTAAATTTTAATCCATCGGGAACGTGAATCACTTCTTTGCCTAGATGTGTCAGAACTTTTTCGGCATAGGCTGATTCAGACTGACGTGCGTTTGGTAGACTAGACAAAACTGCCTTGTCGCCGCGAACCAATGCCCAGTTAGCGGTGTAAACGCCATCCTGACAGCCAGTCGGAGAGGGGGCTGAAATTACATCAATACCAGATTGTTCTAATAAACCGCGCAACGTTAAATGTTCTATAATTGCTACGTCGCAGTTAATCGATTCTTTGTTGTAATACGGATTGATTGGCTGGTCATTACTAAAATTTTTGGCGTCTGACATCAGGACGTATGTGTTGATAATAGGCATGAATTCCCCTGGATTTAATAATATGAATCGTGTTTTTTGTAATAATGCAGACGGTGAGCAACTTTTTCACCAAATTTAATCCAAATTTTGTGTTTAGTTGGATTGATAACTAAATCATAACAGCCGATGTAATCGGTGACGGTTTTATTGAAAGAACTTTTAAACAGACCAATGCCATAATGTTTGTGATCGGGATTATTAATTTCATCACTGGGTGGTGATCCGCAAAAATCATGAATTTTAACGTCACGAGATTTTGCCCACTCGATAATGCGCCATTGCAACAGGTGACTGGCGCCGTATGCTGTGCGTTTGCGAATGCTGGCGCCGTCTTTGTAGGTGCTTTTGGTGCCATAAGTCATTGCATATGCACCAGCTACAATCTGTTTGTCATGATAGGCAAAAAATAATTGTCCCAGACCGGCTGTTTCAAACCTTTGCCAAAAAGTTCGGTAGTATTCATAGTTGCGAATGCCAAATTGGCCTTCAGCGGTTTCGGCCAACAAATCGAACATAATTTGACAGTTTTCGTGGCTTGCTTCAACTAATTCGACCGTAACACCGTCACGTTCGGCCCGGCGTATGGCATGACGGCTTTTTTGTGGCATATTTAACAATACTTTATTAAGATCGTTGCTAATATCAAGTGTGATAGTTGATGGATTTGGAATAATTGGTCTAGCCTTAATCAAACCATGTCGAGCCAAAGTTGGTTGTTGTGACCGCGATAGCTCGGGTTCGATACGAATCGCAAAAACACCGTGTTGTTTGGCAAACAGTCCCAATTTATCTAGAACAATCCACAAATCCTTAGTTGATTTTACACCCGGACCTTTTGGCAAATACCATAATTTTCCGAAGGTCGGTACGTTTTTTTCAAGTACCGTAACTGCTAAATCATCAACCATAATAAAGTGAGCACGGTATCCACCAGTTTCTTTTTGCATAGCAAATTCATAACTAGCAAACACGTTGCCACCATCAGGATTGGCAATAACTAAATTATTCCAATCATCAATCTCTGGTTGTGTGGCAAAACGCGTTGTCATTAACTCTATTGTAGTCTTTAATCAACAAAAATTGAAATAATATGACGTATTAATATGATTGAGCGAAATACCACTCCGAAGCGTGTGGTTTGCCGCAGTATATACAGTTGCCTTCAACAGTGCTGTCTGTTTTGCAGCGTGTTGTTGCGGTTGTTTCTTGTTTAATCATAGATTCGCAGGCATTGTTTCCGCACCAGTTGGCCTTAATGAAACCCTTGCTGTCAGACATTTGTTGTTTAAAGTCGGCATAATCAGCAGTTGAATAGGTGTTTGATTCAAGCGCGTCGATAGCTTGTTTATATAAGTTGTCTTGGATTTGTTTTAGCAGATTTTCGACAGTTTCAGATAGTTTGTCGACGTCAACTATTGCAATTTTACCGTTATCGCGACGAACAATTTTAACTTTGTTGTCGGCTTGTTCCTTGGCACCAATTTCAATGCGTAATGGCACGCCTTTTAACTCCCATTTGTTAATCTTGAATCCTAATGATTCGCCATCGCGGGTGTCTAGTTTTGCGCGAACTTTACTATCGATTAGTCGTGATTTGACTTGGTCGGCATATGACATAAATTTATCATCAGCACGAATTGGCAGTATAATCGCTTGAATTGGGGCTAGTTCTGGTGGTAGGCGCAAACCTTTGTCGTCGCCATGGACCATAAATAGTCCGCCCAGTGATCGAGTTGATAGGCCCCAACTGGTTTGCCAGACGAATTCGGTTTTGCTGTTCTTATCTTGGAATTTTATGTCAAAAGCATGTGCAAAATTTTGTCCTAAATCGTGTGATGTGGCGCTTTGCAGGGCTTTGCCGCCTGGCATTAATGTTTCGTATGTCATCGTGCTACTGGCACCGGCAAACGTTTCGGTTGCTGATTTGGTACCTATGTAACCTGGTAAGGCATACTGATCGCGGAATAACTGTGCATATGCGCCCATAGCCCATTTTTGAGTTACGATTGCTTCGTCGTGGGTTGCATGTGCGGTGTGACCTTCTTGCCATAAAAATTCAGTCGTGCGCAAAAATAGATAAGTCCGTTTTTCCCAACGTACAGCGTTATTCCATTGGTTAATCATAATTGGTAAATCGCGCCATGATTTGACCCATTTACTGTACGATGCATACATAATTGTTTCGCTGGTTGGGCGAATAATTAATTTTTCTTGCAAAACTTCGCCGCCGCCAATTGTAACTATGGCTAGTTCAGGCGAAAAACCTTCCAAGTGTGATGCTTCTTTTTGTAGTAACGATTCAGGTATAAAAATAGGGAAGTAAGCGTTTTCGACGCCATTGGCTTTGAAAGCTGCATCTAGTTTTTGTTGAACTAACTCCCAAATTGCATAGCCATAAGGACGCAATATCATTGTGCCTTTAGCAGGACCGTATTCGGCTAATTCTGCTTGTAACATCAGGGCGTTGTACCAACCCGAAATATCGTCTGATTTTTTTGGTAATTGTTTGTCGTAGGCCATATTTTCCCCTTAAATAATAAAAAACTCGTTCCGCCAAACACTAATCTAGTGTTTGACAAGAACGAGGTTAATCGCGTTACCATCTTGTCTTTGTTTAAAACATCGCTGTTTTAAACCTTACTAACTGACTCCAACTATATGCCGACATCAGTGTCCTTATTTATACGGTTAGGCATCCGGTACTGCTTTTCGCAGACAGCTCCAGGGCTGGGTACCCTTTCATGGCTTTGTGCCAAATATAGATTAATTATCGATTTTTGTCAAATAGACTAGTTTGTGGCTGGTGCAGATAGGTAATCAATTTCTTTGATTATGTCCAAAAGTGCTTGGGCGCGGCGGGCTTCGTCAGCGATGTTTCGGGCAGCTGCGTATGCCGGTGCAATTAGGGCTTTGTCGTCTGAACTGCGAAGTAGTAATAGGTAAGTGTCAAACTTTTCCTCTGGTGCTAAATCAAGTTTATCGACGAGTGGTCGTAATTCGGTTAATGCATCTTGTTTGATGTGGCTTAAATCATCACCGCCAGTTGTTTCAGTATGGTGCACTTCTGGTGCTGGGGTTTCGATATGAGTTGGAGTTGGCATAGGTGTTGGCATTGGAATTGGAGATTCCTCGAAGCTTAAATCGTTACTATCCTGAGATACACCGGCTAAAACTTTTGCCAGTTCTTGGTCGTCGCTGATTGGTTTTGTCGTTTGCGGTTGAATATCCATAGCCCACCCCTGATTATGCTTATACTTATTTAATTTATACTGTATCATAGATATACATAATTGAGCAAGAAAGCGAGAAACCTATGTTAGATGATGTTAACCTACTATTACAACGTGATCCCAGCGGAGCGCTAAAAGTTGCCAGTATGCAATTTGAACAGGCAAAGTTTAAGGTAGAAATTTGTAATTCCGATAATGACCAACGCCATATTAGCAATGTGGTCGTAGCTGGTATGGGCGGATCAGCCTTGGCTGCATTATTGGTAAAATCTTGGCTTAAAACCGAATTGAAAGTTCCGTTTGAAGTTACACGTACGTATGATTTACCTGAATATGTTGATCACAATACGCTTGTGGTTACCAGCAGCTATTCTGGTAACACTGAAGAAACAATTAGTTGTTTTGAACAAGCCCATAAAAAGGGTGCGCAAGTTGCAGTTATTGCAGCTAGTGGAAAATTGATCGATCTTGCAAACGAATATAAAATTGCATATGCATCACTAAAGCCTGGTTTGCAGCCACGCATGGCAGTTATCTATAATTTGTGCGCGTTAATCGAAATATTAGCTAATTTCGGCTTTGCAACATCAGAAAAATTAGAAGAAATTTTAGGTAGGGCTGAATGGCTGCAATCCGAAACCGCTAAATGGGCAGCCGATGCACCGACAGCTAATAATTATGCAAAACAATTAGCACTGCAGGCAGTTGGCAAGACGGCTATATTTTATGGCGGTACTTTAACAGCGCCAGTTGCATATAAATGGAAGATTAGCTGGAACGAGAATGCTAAAAACGTAGCTTTTTGGAACGAATTGCCAGAATTTAATCACAATGAGTTTATTGGATGGACTAGCCACCCAGTTGAAAAACCATTTGCTGTTTTTGATATTGTAAGTAACCTTGAACACCCTCAGATTCTAAAAAGATTTGAAGTTTCAGACCGATTGCTAAGTGGGCTTCGCCCAAAATCAACTGTCATCAACCTTGCTGGCGAAACCGCTATTGAACAAATGCTATGGGGAAGTATACTAGCTGATTATGTCAGTATCTACCTAGCAATTTTAAATGGAATTGATCCAACTCCAGTAGTTTTAATTGAAAAACTTAAACAAGAACTAGCCTGAATTAACTGTATTGATACAGTGATTCGATAGGGTCTTTTCGTGATGCGCGGAAAGCTGGGTATAGTCCAAATAGTGTGCCCATAAAAATTGAAATAATTAATGCAACAATAGATATTTGCCAATTTATTATTGGGTCAAATGTCAAAAAGCTGCGGCTGATAATAAAGGCGATCAAATATCCGCATATATATCCGGCTATGCCGCCACTAATGCTGATGGCAAGTGACTCGATCAAGAATTGCCAAGAAATGTCAGAATTACTGGCGCCTAGGGCTTTGCGAATACCTATTTCGCGCGTTCGTTCGGCTACGGTGACTAACATGATGTTCATTATTCCGATCCCGCCGACTAGCAGGGATATTGCAGCGATAGCAGTTGTTACGCCGGCAATCATATAGAATAGCTGGCTGGTTGATTGTGAAATTTGGTCGCCAGTTAGGACTGAGAAGTCTTTTTCGCCATTGTGGCTTTTTAGAATTGTCTTGCTGATATTAGCGATTGCAGGATTAAGGTTGGCAATTGAATCCGCCTTAATATCTATTTGTTGAATTTGTGCGACGTTCTGGTTTAGCTTTTTACCCTCAGTAAAGTTAATTATTGCAACGTTGTCGAAATCGATAGAGTTGTAATTAATTGGATTATTCGATCGTTTTAATATGCCGACAACTGTGAAGGTTTGTCCGCGGATTGTAAGTATTCTACCGATTGATGATTCGGTGCCAAATATATTTATCGATAATTGTGTACCTATAACAACTGCGTCCTGTTTTAGATCTTTATCTAAAAATTGACCTTCGCGAAGTTTAAGGTTGGAAATATTAGCTAGTCCTGGTGTAGTTGCGACGACTGTAGATTCGCTTGGTGCGACTGAACTAGCTTTGATTGAGCCGCTCAGCACCATTAATGGCGCAACTTCTGAAATGTGAGGCGTATTTTTGATATATAAAATATCAGCTTCAGTCAGTGTGCTGGTCGCATAGTAATGATTTAGTTTTGGTTGAGTGATGCTGATAATCGGATCGGTCGCGATTCCGGGTCGAATCACAGCTATGTTGCCGCTAAGCGAACTAATCTGGTCACTAATTATTTTGCTGGCACCACCACTAAGGGCTAAAATCGCGGTAACGCTAGCAACGCCAATTGTTACACCTAACATTGTTAATGCGCTACGAACACGACTACTGCGTAATGATTGAAATGCATTTTGAACGTGATTTAAAAATAGAAAACGCATTATTTTTTGCCCCTTTTCAATTTACGAGCAGATTTTTTACGATGACGAGTTACTGGCTGTTTTGTGATATTGCGGGTATCAGTATCGATTTGGCCATCTAACATTGTAATAACACGGCTGGCGTATGTCGTCAGTCGGGGATTATGAGTCACCATAATAATTGTGTTGCCGCGTTTATGCAGATCGGATAATTCTTCCATAATAATGTGGCTAGAACGTGAATCCAGGTTGCCAGTTGGCTCATCGGCCAAAATAATCGAAGGTTCATTAACTAATGCGCGCGCGATTGCAACTCGTTGAGTTTGGCCACCTGATAATTGACATGGCATGTAATATTCGCGTTCGTTTAAGTGAAAGTTGCGCAAAATATCGCTGGCGATTTGTAAGCGTTTTGTTCTAGTAATACCTTTGTAGATTAGTGGCAATGCTACGTTTTCGATGACGTTCAGGCGAGAGACTAGATTAAAGCTTTGAAATACAAAACCAATTTGTTGGCTGCGAATTCGCGCTTGTTTACGTTTTGATATTTCTGAAACAGGTTGTCCGTCTAATTCATATTCGCCATCAACTGAACGATCTAGTAGTCCTAGAATGTTTAGTAGAGTTGTTTTGCCGCAGCCGCTTGGACCCATAACTGCGACAAACTCACCTCTGTTGATTGTCAGATTAATTCCGTTTATGGCTAGATTTTCAGCGTCACCAATTCCAAACCGTTTTTGCAGGCCTCTCAGTCGTATAACTGGTGGAAGGGTGTCAACTGCCATTACGTCTATTATGAGAGTCGGACTGATTAACTGCAACCATATTCTAAGGTGAAAAAAACAACTGTTATAATTGTTGATGTATGGAGAGGTGGCCGAGTGGTTGAAGGCGCACGCTTGGAAAGCGTGTGTATGGGTCAAACCGTACCGCAGGTTCAAATCCTGTTCTCTCCGCCAAATAAATACGCTAGTTGAACGACTGGCGTATTTTATAACACGAATCTTGACCTATACCTGGGGTATAGGTATAATTGATTGCAATAAGGAGTAACATTATGGCCCAAAATCATGCAAATCGAGACAAAGCAGTTATTAATTTCAAAAAAGCCCAAACTCATCTGGCACGAATTCAGAAAATGCTCAGCGAAGATGCGTATTGTGTAGATATAATGCAACAAAATCTGGCAGTTATTGGGTTGCTTAAATCAGCACATAAAATGTTGATGGAAGATCATTTACATTCTTGTTTTCAATCGGCAATGCAATCGGATGATAATAAAGTTAAATCGAAAATGACGGACGAGATATTAACTGTGATGAATTTATTAAATAGATAGGGTGGGGTTAGTTTAATCATGCACAAACAAAAAGATATCCAAATAAAAGGTATGCACTGTAAATCGTGTACGATTGTTGTCGCCGAAGAATTGAACAAAATTCCAGGCGTCATGAATGCTACGGTCAGCCTGAAAACTAATAAAGCAACAATTCAGTTTACCGATGAGCCAACAGACTCTCAAATTGAAAAGGCAATTGATAAGGCTGGTTATATTGTTGGATACGATAAAAAAACGTTATTTAGCCGAGATAAGTCGACATATATTCAAATCATATTTAGTTTGGCAATCCTGATTATTCTTTTCTTTATTTTCAAATTTCTAGGTTTTTCAGGTATAAATTTGGGTAATCTAGGCAACGACAAAGGTATGGTCGCTTTGTTGGTTGGTATAACTGCCGGCTTTTCGACTTGTATGGCGTTAGTCGGTGGACTAGTCATAGGATTGTCGGCTAGGTATGCTGAAAATCATCAATCGGCGACTGTAGTTCAAAGATTCAAGCCTCATTTATTTTTTAATCTTGGTCGAATTGTAACCTTCTTTGTATTAGGTGGAGTAATAGGATCTTTTGGATCACTATCTAAACTTGACGGCACAATAACTGGTTTGCTGACGATTATTATTGGTTTTGTAATGCTAATTTTAGGATTGCAGTTAACTGAACTATTTCCGAAGCTATCAAATAAAGGGATAACTCTACCCGTTGGATTAGCTAAATTATTTGGTATAAATCAGCATAAGAATAGGGAATATAGTCATAAAAACGCCTTGATTTTGGGCGGATTAACATTCTTTTTGCCATGCGGGTTTACTCAAGCAATGCAGCTGGTCACAATTGGTAGCGGAAGCTTTGCGACTGGGTCAATTGTAATGGGATTATTTGCAATTGGTACTGCGCCAGGTTTGTTGGGTGTTGGTGGATTAATGTCGGTTATAAAAGGCAAATTCTCTAAAACCTTTTTTAGGTTTGTTGGCGTGTTGGTTGTATTACTTGCCATATTTAACATTAGTAACGGCGTCAATTTAACTGGATATAAATTTGATTTTAGCCTGCCAAACAATTCAAATACTAATGTGATAGACAAAGACGCAATTATACTGCGAACTGTATTTACACCATCTGTCAGCAGCCAGGATATAACTCCGAATACATTTAATGTTCAAATAGGAAAATCCTATGTCTTGGAAGTTGATGCCAAGGGTGATGGCGAAGGTTGTATGAGCACAATTATGATTCCGGGCTTATATAATAGTCCGATATTAATTAAAAAGGGAATTGTCAGACTGCCTTTTGTGGTTAAAAAACCTGGTACTTATCAGATAACGTGTGCAATGGGAATTGTCAGGGGAACAGTAATTGCGACAGGCGCAGAAGGAAAATGACATGGCAACAACTAAACTTGCGATACATGGCATGCACTGTAGTTCTTGTGCGAATATCATTCAAAGAGAGCTTAAAAAGGTACCTGGTGTAACCGACGCGACCGTAAATTTTGCCAGCGAAAAAGCTACAATTACGTATGACCACGACATGGCGCATATGGACCATTTGATGGGGGCTGTAAAAAAAACTGGATATTCGGCGAGTGAAATTGATGACAGTAATCCGCATGATCACATGCATCATGGTGAATCCGAACAAGAATATAGTCTAAAATTCAAGATTGGGTCAGTTTTAAGCTTGCCGCTAGTCTATTTTATGGCGTCTGACTTTTTGAAATGGCTTCCTGGTGCTGAACTTTTGATGCCATATGTTGGAATAATATCGTTGTTATTATCAACGGTTGTCCAGTTTTATTTAGGTGCTGGTTTTTATAAAGGTATGTGGTCAAGTTTGCGCATGAAGAGTTTTGGTATGGATAGTTTAGTCGCAATCGGCACATCGGCTGCGTATTTTTACAGTGTCGTATTTTACATTGCGTACGTGATTCAAAACAATAGTTTGATTGGCGTTGGTGGCGCAAAAATACCTGAACTATATTTTGAAACATCAGCTTTTTTGATAACTTTTGTATTACTAGGCAAATGGTTAGAGGCTAGGGCAAAAAGCGCGTCCAGTGATGCTATACACAAATTAATGAATCTGCAGGTAAAATCTGCTCACTTGGTCGTAAAAGGTGAAATAGTTGATAAGCCGATTGATCAAATCAAACACGGTGATATATTGCTGGTTCGTCCTGGCGAGACTGTTCCTTTGGACGGCCAAATAACAAAAGGCAGTTCAAACATCGATGAGTCAATGGTTACCGGCGAAAGTATGCCAGTAGAAAAGCAAAAGGGCGATTCCGTTATTGGTGCGACTATTAATCAAACTGGTAGTTTTGAATTCTCTGTTACTCACGTTGGTTCCGAGACGATGTTGTCGCAAATTATCAGGATGGTTGATGAAGCTCAAAATTCAAAGGCGCCGATTCAGGCATTGGCAGATAAAATTTCAAATTGGTTTGTACCTGCGGTCATTATTATTGCTCTAATTACATTCGCTATTTGGTTTTTTGTATTGGGCAGCAGTTTTTCATTCGCGTTGATGGCATTCACGGCCGTTTTGGTTATTGCGTGCCCGTGTGCGCTTGGATTGGCGACACCAACGGCGATTATGGTTGGTACCGGCAAAGGGGCTGGCGCTGGGGTGTTAGTGAAGGGCGGCGAACCACTGGAAGCTGCCCGTCGAGTTAACACGATTGTGTTTGATAAAACAGGTACATTGACGTACGGCAAACCAGTCGTGACAGACGTTATTAGCTTAAATCATCAAAAAGAAAATGATATTTTACAAATTATTGCTTCGCTAGAACGTGATAGTGAACATCCACTTGCCAAATCAATCGTACTGGCTGCAGATGAACGTAAATTGCCTAGGCTAACAGTTGATGGTTTTCAGTCTATTTCAGGCAAAGGAATCACGGGCCATATCAAAGGCAAACAATTTTATTTTGGCAATAAACTGCTAACCATAGAAAAAGCTGGCGAAAAATCATTAAAACAAATTAGCGATCAACTCGGCGTTTTAGAAGATCAGGGCAAAACAGCAATGATTTTGTCGGATGGCAAATCGGCGCTGGGAATAATTGCGGTTGCTGATACTTTGAAAGCTAATTCTAAATCAGTTGTCTCGGTGCTGACTAAAATGGGGCTGGCTGTTTACATGATTACAGGCGACAACAAGCGAACTGCGACGGCAATCGCAAACGAACTGGTCATTAAAAATGTTCTTGCAGAAGTTTTGCCACAAGATAAAGCTGCAAAAATAAAAGAACTACAATTAGCTGGGCTGAATGTCGCGATGGTTGGCGATGGTATTAATGATGCGCCTGCTTTGGCACAATCTAATTTAGGTATTGCTATGGGTAATGGTACTGATATTGCTATGGAAACTAGTGGAATTGTTTTGATAAAGAATGATCTAGTGGACGTAATTACAGCCATTCAATTATCGCGAGAGACTGTCGACAAGATAAAACAAAATCTATTTTTTGCCTTAATATATAACGTTGTGGGCATACCAATTGCCGCCAGATTGTTTGCTAGCTTTGGACTTGTATTAAAGCCAGAACTTGCCGGCCTTGCAATGGCCCTCAGTTCTGTATCTGTCGTGTTAAATTCATTGACATTGCGTTATTTCAAACCTGGCAAGCGCAATTGGGTGTCAATAGCCGCGCCGTTTATTATGATAATTGTTTTTGGTTCGCTATTTTTTGGCTTCGCCCGACTTGGTATGAATTAATAGTATAATTAGTATATGGAAACTGATAAAAAACAGCCTGAAACTATCGATGAATATATTCATGATTTTCCTGATGATATTCAATATATTTTGGGAAAAATCAGGCGAATTGTACAGGGTTTAGCTCCTGAGGCCACCGAGGCAATCAGTTATCAGATGCCAACGTTCAAGCTAAACGGCAATTTGATACATTTTGCAGCTTTTAAAAACCATATCGGACTTTATCCTACGCCAACAGGTGTTGCAGCATTCAGGAAAGAATTGGCGCCATATCAAAGCGCCAAAGGCTCGATACAATTTCCTTTGGATCACCCGATTCCCTATGATTTAATTGAACAAATTGTTACATTCCGAATCAAAGAGAACAAAAGTAAGTCTAAATAGCATGTCGGAATTTCATGCACTAGTTATTGATAAAAGTTTAGTCAGTCTCGATATACTCGATAATTTAACTGTTTTAAGCCAGACGACTGCAGGTAGTTTGGTTATATACAAAATTTTAGTAAACGAAAATGATTTAATCTCGACGATTAAAACAATCCAATCAGGGATGTATGATGCTAATTGGTATTTGCATTTTTATAATTCAGACGGTAGCAAATTAGTAGTCGTATTTAAAAATAAATTTTTCATTACGGACAACAACCCAATAAATTGGTTTGCAATATTGGAATACGGCAAAGAGGTAGGAACGCCAGCCGAACAATTAGATTTTGTCCCAAATCGGTTCCAAGACGAAGAGTTTTAGTGCGAATCAATACTAATTTTAAGCTAAAGCGACTACACTAGATATTATGCAAAACGATGTTTATCAACGATCACTCGAATTACACAAACGACACCACGGAAAATTAGAGGTTGTTAGTAAGGTAAAACTTAACTCATCTGAAGTCTTATCTATGGCCTATACGCCAGGAGTAGCAGAAGTATGTCGCGAAATCGCGCGTGACCCATCACTGGCGCGTGAATACACGATCAAGCGCAACACTATCGCTATCGTTTCTGACGGTTCAGCCATATTAGGCCTAGGCAATCTGGGCGCATTAGCCGCGATTCCAGTCATGGAAGGCAAAGCAGCTATTTTTAAAGAATTTGCAGGCGTTGACGCTTTTCCAATATGTCTAGACACGCAGGATACCGAAGAAATTATCAAAGCCGTCAAGCAAATCGCACCTGTTTTTGGCGGTATTAATTTAGAAGATATTTCTGCGCCACGATGTTTTGAAATTGAAGCACGTTTACGGGCTGAACTACCAATTCCTGTCATGCACGACGACCAATGGGGCACAGCAACCGTCAATTTAGCCGGAATAATCAACGCATTAAAATTGACTAACCAAACCAAAGAAAGTGTTCGAGTTGTAATTAATGGTGTCGGATCGGCCGGCGTCGCAACTGCCAGGTTATTGTTGCATTACGGACTAAAAAACATTCTGTTTTGTGATAGCCAAGGAATTATTCATAAAGGCAGGAAAGATTTAACGGCCGAAAAGATGGAATTAATAAGCGGTAGCGTTGCTGAATCGTTTAGTGGAACGCTAACTGATGCCGTAAAAGGCTCAAATATATTTATTGGCCTATCGAAACCGGGTTTATTAACTGGTGACATGGTTAAAACTATGGCTGAAAAACCAATTATTTTGGCGCTTTCCAATCCTGTGCCCGAAATTATGCCAGACGAAGCAATAGCTGCCGGTGCGTATATTATTGCAACCGGACGAAGCGACTTTCCAAACCAATTGAATAATTTGCTAGCTTTCCCCGGAATCTTTAAGGGTATGTTAGAAGCCAACATTCATCAGTTCAAGATTGAGATGTTCGAAAGTGTTGCTAAGGCTCTGGCTGATTTGGTAGTTGATTTATCACCAACAAAAATTTTGCCAACTATGTTTGAACCGCGAGTAGTGAATACTGTTTCTGAAACGATAAAGAGGTATGTATAGTGAAAACAAAATTACTGATTTTTGGTATTACTGGTGATTTATCAACTCGTAAATTGTTGCCAGCGCTTGAGCAAATTATTAGCACGGGTAATTTTAATGAGTTGTCAGTTATTGGTGTATCGCGCCACGAAGTTAATCAGTCAGAATTATTTGTAAATTGTAGTAACGAGTCGTTTTTGGATGGTAAATTATCAACATATATTATGAATTTGGATGCGTCAGGTGATTATTATGGTCTCAAAGATTTCGTAGCACTTGGTGATGATGAACAATTGTTAATATATATGGCAGTTCCGCCGCTAGCTACGGCTCAAATTGTAGATTATTTGGGTGAAGCGGGCTTGAACGCTCATAATGTAAAAATTTTGTTCGAAAAACCATTTGGAGTTGATTTAGTATCTGCCAAAAAGTTGATTGAACAAACCGCTAGACATTACCGCGAAGAGCAAATTTATCGAATTGACCATTATCTAGCCAAAGAAATGGCTCAAAATATCGTTGCATTCCGTGATAAAAACGCACTGTTTAGTGATGTTTGGAATAATAATTTTATTGAATCAATTCAAGTTATAGCGTCACAAAAAATGGGCATTGAAGGTCGAACGCATTTTTATGAACAAACCGGTGCACTGCGCGATGTAGTGCAGGGGCATATGATGCAATTGTTGGCGCTAACGTTGATGGATATTCCACATGATTTTGAATGGGACAATATGCCAGAACTTCGCCAACAAGCATTCAATCAGTTACAGCCTGTCGATCCTAATAAAGCTATCCGCGCACAATATGAAGGTTATAAAGATGAAGTGGGTAATCTGGACAGTAAAGTCGAAACATTTGTGTCGCTGAGTATCGAATCTGGTCAACCGCGCTGGTTAGGTGTTCCAATTACATTGACGGCTGGTAAATCACTTGCTGAGACCAAGACCGAAATACAAATTAATTTGAAAAAGAATGACGGCGTTAGTGGCAACTGTTTAGTATTTAGAATTCAACCAAACGAAGGAATCGACATCGAATTATTTGTTAAAAAACCTGGCTATAGTCGCGAATTAGAGACTCGTCACCTCAGCTTTAACTATCCTGCTGACACTAAATTACCTGACGCGTATGAACAGGTGATTGTAGATGCTATTTCTAGCCAAAAAAGCTTGTTTACAAGCAGCGGTGAAGTACTTAGAACTTGGCAGATTCTACAGCCTGTTCAGGACAGCTGGAACAGTTCAAATAATAATCCAAAGACCTATCCAGTCGGTGCCGATATTAGCGTTGTTTTAGGGTAGAATAAACAACATACACGCTACATCTAGCGTTTTTATACATTAGCGTGCTACAATGAAATCCCATGGAGATGAAAATAAACATGGGTAAAAAACAGAAATATATATTTGTAACTGGGGGCGTGCTTTCGGGGGTAGGAAAAGGTGTCACTGCTGCTAGCATTGGCGCTCTACTACAAGCCAAAGGTGCAACTGTTTCGGTTCAAAAATGTGATCCGTATCTTAATGTAGATGCGGGTCTTTTAAATCCACGCGAACATGGCGAATGCTTTGTGACGCGCGATGGTGCCGAAACTGACTTAGACCTGGGTCATTACGAACGATTTTTAGATATTGAATTAACACAAAAGAGCGCTACTTTGGCAGGCAGGTTATTATTTAATTTAATTGCGGACGAACGCGCCGGCAAATTTGGTGGTCAGACGGTACAATTAGTGCCGCACCTGACTCAATCAATCCAAGAAGCTATTTTAAAATCATCTCAGGATAGTAATAGTGACGTTCACATTGTTGAAATTGGTGGAACAGTTGGTGATTACGAAGGCTTGAGTTTTATTGAAGCGATTCGCGAATTTTCACAGCGCAATGGTCGCGACCATTGTTTGTTTGTTCATGTTGTCTATGTGCCGTTTATTGGTACTAGCAAAGAATTCAAAACAAAACCAGCTCAAAACGCACTAAATGATTTGCGTGGTTTTGGTATTGTGCCAGATGCGGTTGTTGTTAGATCTGACGATCCTGCGCCAATTAGTGTTGCGCGGAAGATTAGTTTATTTGGTGGTATTCCCGAAGAAAACGTTTTGTTGATGCCAAATGCCGATACAATTTATCGCGTGCCGATGATTATCGAAAAAAGTGGACTAAATAAACTTGTATCAGATTTTACTGGCTTTCAAAATAAAGCAAATTTGTCAGCTTGGGAAAAAATTATGCGCCAACAATCCAGTAAGCCAAAAACCAAAGTTGTAGTTGGTTTAGTTGCGAAATATATTGATAACGAAGATACATATATGTCAGTCGTCGAAGCTTTAAAAGCAGCAGCTTGGCATGAAAAAACTGGTTTAGAAATTCGCTGGATAAATGCCGAAACGGCAACCAAAAAAGATTTCAAAGCAGTTGATGCGCTTTTGGTCCCTGGCGGTTTTGGCAAACGCGGTATTGAAGGAAAAATTGATGCAGCTCGATATGCGCTTGATAACAATGTGCCGTATTTAGGTCTTTGTTTAGGTTTACAAGTTGCAGTGATTGCAGCTGCACGCAAAGCTGGTTTGGTGGACGCCAACAGCACTGAATTTGAACCGAAAACCAAACATGATGTTGTCTATATTATGAACGGTCAAGCTGGTAAGGAATCAACTGGCGGCACATTACGACTAGGTGACTATCCAGCTAAACTCACCGCCGGTTCATTACTGGCAAAAACGTATGGAAAAACTGATATTGTCGAACGTCATCGCCATCGATACGAAGTCAATCAAAAATATCTAGCTGAAATTGAAAAAGGCGGATTAATCGTCAGCGGTTATTCACCAGACGGAAAATTAGTTGAATTTGTTGAAGCGCCAAAAAATACATATTTTGTAGCCACCCAAGCTCACCCCGAATTTAAATCCCGCCCAACCAAACCACACCCATTATTTGTTGGACTTATCAAAGCTAGTTTAGTCAAAAAATAATAATTCAAAACTCATTCCGCGGGTGACGTTCGGTGGGGTCCCCCTGATATTGTTTTGTTCTGTAAGCAGACAAAAAATATAAGGGGAAACCGGGCGGCAGGACCCGAGGGAGTTTTGCTATAACTTATTGTTGACCGTTTATATTGTGGCCACCAAATTTATTGCGCATAGCGGCAAGTAGTTTAGTTGCAAAATTAATTTTGCCCTTTTGTGACGCCAATCGTACATCAAATGATGCTTGGATTGATGGTAGGGGAATACCTAATTCTTTGGCAGTTTCCAACGTCCAACGCGCCTCACCAGATTCGGCGACTACGCCGCTAATTCCATCAAGATTTGGATTTTCATGCAAAGCTTGTCGAGTTAAATCGTTCAACCAAGACGTCACAACGCTACTTTGTTGCCAAATATCGCCAGCTAATGCCAAATCGATATTCTTATATGGCCCTTCGGCTAACATTCGATAACCTTCGGCTAGGGATTCCATCATGCCATATTCAATCGCATTGTGAACCATTTTGACATAGTGACCGCTACCACTAGGGCCAAAATATTGATGACCGCCACGTGGCGCTGCTAATGTCTCAAGTGCCGGAACAACTGTTTTATACGCATTATATTCACCGCCAACCATCATTGAAAAACCATTTGTAATTCCCCAAACGCCGCCGCTTGTGCCGATGTCTAGTAATGTGCTGCCACGGACCGCTACTTTGTCGGCACGTGCTTTATCTCCACGATAATCGCTGTTGCCTCCATCGATAATTACGCTACCTGCAGGCAAAATTGTTAGCCATTCATCTAGTGCGCTATCAATTACTTCGGCTGGAATCATAATCCATAACACGACTGGCTGACTGCCAAATGCATCAACAACTGATTTTTGGTCGTAAGCTGGTATTGCACCGTATGACACAGCTTCGTCAACAGGTCCTCGACTGCGATTATGGGCAACAACTTCGTGCCCGTTCTCGGAAAGTTTTTTGGCGATTTGTCCGCCCATTTTTCCTAGTCCCGATATAGCAATTCTCATTTAAATTTCCTCCCTTTTATTATTAGTATAAAGTATAATTTGCGGAATAGTTTTCAAAATTTGTACGGGTTGTTTATCTAGCGGTAAATTTTTATAAATTAAATCACTAATGACTGTGCGTTTATCTGTGCCTGATGCTTGGACTACGGCTTCGTCGATTTTGCGAATAGCAGGAAAGGTTATAGTAATGCGTTCAAAATCCGCGCTTGTTAAATATGCAGCCAAATTTGTTGATGCAACTGCATCGCTGTCAGGTTTTATGCCAGCAGTATGTCCATCGCTGCCCATGCCAAAAATTCCGAATTTATAATCGGCCATTTTGAATTGTTCATACAGCCATTCATTAAATAATTCGGTTGTTTTTTGAATGTCCTTGCCAACCAGTGGGCGATACATCGTTGCGCCAGGTAAATTAAAACCAGCGTCTAATAATTGTTGCCAATTTTCGTCCGCGTGACCTACTTTGCCATAACGTTCGTCGGTCATGGTAACAAATAAATTAGTCAATTTAATGTCGTATAGCTTTTTTGCCATAGCTATAGCAATTGCAGTTCCAGATCCACCTGATAACAACAAAAGAACACGTTCGCCTTTGTTTAAATGATTAATTAATCTGTTTGCGGTTTGCGTTGCCGCTTTTTCAATAGGCATGTCTGTATAGATATATTTCATCCTTAATATATTATACTCGGGATTGCCTGAGTTTTTGCTATACTGAAGAGTAATGGAAGCAATAACATTAGCAATACAATCCGTCATTCAGCAATTATTTAATATAGATCAGGCTGTTCAATTAAATCGCCCCGATCCACAGTTTGGTGACTTTGCGACAAATGTGGTAATGCAATTGGCAAAACCACTAGGCAAAAATCCTAGGGAAATTGCCGAACAACTGGCCGAAAAATTACGTGAAACTGACAATTTTTCAGAAGTAACCATTGCAGGTCCTGGATTCATAAATCTACGTTTGTCGGCTCGAAGTATTGCTAAAAATCTTGACCAATTATGGACTGATAAGTACGGCGAAAACCATGATGGTGCCGAAAAAACAGTGATTGTCGAATATCCAAGCCAAAATATAGCTAAACCATACAGCATCGGTCACCTAAGACCAGGCAATCAGGGCTGGGCAGTAAAACGCTTGATGGAAGCGACTGGCTGGAATGTAATTACCGATAATCATTTGGGCGATTATGGTGCGCCATTTGGTGTTTGGGTTGTTGGTTTTTTGAAATATAGCAGCAGCGAACAACTGGATAACGGTGGAGTGTACGAATTAGGGCGAGTATATATCGAAACTAAAAAAGCCCTCAGAGATGAACAAGAACGCGGCGAATCGCAGATGGCTGGTGAAGTTCAGGATTGGTTATTAAAGTTCGAAGCTGGTGATGAAGAGGCTGTAAAGTACAGCAAACGATTTAACGAGATCAGCTTGGGACATATTCATGAAATTATGGATCGTTTGAAAATCACGACTGACTACGAATTAGGCGAGGCATTCTATGCTCCCAAGGGTAAAGCAATTGTTAAAAATTTATTGTCACGTGGTATTGCAACCCAAAACCCAGACGGTTCTGTAATTGTTAAGTTGGAAGAATACGGATTTGATGTGCCTTTGTTAGTTCAAAAATCGAATGGGGCCGCCCTTTATGCAACTACTGATTTGGCAACTATGTTATATCGTGAGTCAACTTGGCACCCAGACCGCGTAATCTATGCAGTCGGCAGTGAACAACAGTTTTATTTCACACAATTATTTGCAATGGCGAAGAAAATTGGTATTCAGACCGAACTTGTTCACTTGTGGTTTGGATTGATTGATCAAATCAACGAGAATGGAACTCGAGAAAAAATGAGTAGCCGTAAAGGTGTTGTTTTGATGGAAGAATTGCTAAATCAGGCTGAGGAAAAAGCCCGTGAAGTAGTAAATGGCCGTGATGTGTCTGATGAAGACGTTAAAAAGATTGCCCTGGGAGCTGTTAAATTTAGTGATTTTATGGCTGATCGCCGCACCAATATATTATTCAATTGGGATAGTATATTTGCGTTATCTGGTTTTAGTGGACCATATATTCAATACGCCGCAGTTCGTGTAAACAAGATTTTGCGCGACAATAAATCGCCACAAGTTGATATTTTTGAATATGATTTTGAATCCGAAAAATCAGTGCTTTTAAAATTGTCGGAATATCCAGAAGTTATACGTTTGTCGGCGCGTGATTTAGAACCTCACAAAATCGCAACTTATCTATACGAACTGGCTCGTGAAATGAATCGATATTACGAATCAACACCAATCGCGACAGGTGATGTGACGGACGTTCAAAAACAGGCAAGGTTAGGTATGATTTCGCGCGTAAAACACGTGTTTGAACACGGTCTGAATTTGCTTGGCATTGAAGTGCCTGGTAGTATGTAATGTTAAACATTTGAATTGTTTTAACGAATAGGGGTATAAGATGGTCAAGTCAAAAAAAATGATTACAGAAAAATCCAAGATTACTATAGTCACTGATAAAGTCAGTGTATATCCAAAATCTATCGCTAAGGCAGGTGAGTCTCAACTAAAAGCATTTTTGGATTTTATCAGAACCCAGGGTGTTGTTGGACTGGCTGTTGGTTTAGTTTTAGGAGGTGCTGTTAGCGTACTGGTAAAATCACTAGTTGATAACGTTGTTATGCCGCCACTTGGAATGGTATTTGGTTCAGCCCAAGGACTAAAAGGACTTAGTTGGACAATGGGCAATACCTCAAATGGTGTGCCGGCAGTTCTAAATTACGGATTTTTCCTAAACGATTTCATTAATTTCGTAGTTATAGCATTTGTAATATATTTATTAGTTCGTTTGCTCAGATTCGATCGAATAGATAAAAAGAACGACTAAAAAATGGTTAAAAAAATAACCAAAAACAGGATTCTTTGGCTTGATTTAGAGATGTCGGGTTTGTCGGCAACCGACGATTTAATTTTGGAAATTGCGGTGATTGTAACAGATTGGGACTTTAACGAAATATCGACATATCAAGGTGTAGTTAAAAATAAAAAAGCACAACTAGCGCAACGATTTGCTGCCAGTTCTGCTTTTTGGGAAGCTAACCCAGTTACGCGTGATGCGTTATTGAAACAGAACTCAACTGGCAAGCCGCTAGCTGAAATTGAACAAGAATTATTGACGTTTATCGATGCAAATTTCAAAGCTGACATGCCGGTTCTATCCGCAGGCAACTCAATCCACGTTGATCGCAGATTTATCATGGCAAAATGGCCGCTATTTGATTCCAGGCTCCATTATCGAATGTTGGACGTAAGTGCATGGAAAGTCGTTTTTGCCGGAAAATATCGCAAAAAATTTGTAAAACCAGGCAATCACCGAGCGCTAGATGACATTCGTGGAAGTATTGCTGAACTGCAATACTATCTGACCAAAATCAAATAATGTTACAATAAGGTCACTATGCAAGGTATAAGGAATCGTCGTAGTTATTGGCGAATCTGGATGGTCGCAATAATTGTCTTGATAATAATTTCTGGTGCTGTCGCCATTTTTTTGGCGAATAAAACTGGTGCTCCGCAAGCCGAAAATAAAGTGGTCGTCAAACCCGAACCTCAACCAAAAACCGTCACTTCAAACATGCTGTTTTTAGGTAATACATATTGGGGACGTTATATAAATGACTGGTCGATGGCTAGTTTGTTAAAATATAAATATCCGTTTTCGCGACTTAACGAATTTAATCGCGATCAATATGATGCTTGGATATCGGGTTTGGAATGTCCGCTAAAAACAGGCGTTAGTATGACTTCAGCCGAAGAAGATTCAACCCTAACATTTAATTGTTCACCTGATTATTTGCCCGAAGCTGCCAAATGGTTTACGGCCTTTACACTAGCTAATAATCACACTGATAATCAGGGAATCGATGGTTTTAATGAAACTCGTCAGCAATTGGACAAGTTTGGCATTCAGTATTATGGCCATTATGACCCACGCGTAATTGATGACATTTGTGAAGTTATTGCAATGCCAGTCACGATATCAAAAGACGACAATTCAACCGCTAAAGGTAAATTACCAGTTGCATTGTGTGGTTTTCATGCCGTATTTCGTATTCCAACGCCCGAAGCCGTGGCCGAAATGGCAAAATATGGTAAGTACATGCCAGTTATTGCAGCGCCACACATGGGGGTTGAATACAAAACTATCCCTGACCGATTAAAAGTTGATTTTTATCGAAGCTTGATCGATGGTGGTGCAGACATGGTGCTAGGGGATCATCCGCACTGGATTCAAGGTACGGAAAGCTATAAAGGCCATTTAATTGTCTATTCAATGGGAAACTTTTTGTTCGATCAACAAGACCAACCTGATGTAGCACGCTCGGCTGGTATTAATGTAGTGATGAAAACCGGTGCTGATAAAACCGATATGTTATCCAAATGGTTAGCACTAGGTGACACATGTGCCGTGTTTAAAGATGACTGTTTGTCGCAGGCCAAGAAACAGGGGCTGACAAAATTAGACATGACTTATAAATTTGGCGTCGTCGGTACAAATGACGGTGACAAGATTGTAAAACCCTCGACCCCAGCGCAACAAACAAGTATTTTGGAACGATTAAATTGGCAAACAACAATGGATAATTTGCGTTCACCGTACAGTAGTCTGTAGAATAGTAATAATGACACACAAAGAGATTGAAGATTACATACTAAGTTTTCCAAACGCTCGACTGGATTTTCCATTTGGCGAAGAGACTTCGGTCTATAAAATTGGTCACGCCGAAACTGGTGGCGGCAAAATGTTTGCGTTAATTTCCGAAAATAGTAATCCGCTTCGGGTTAGTCTAAAATGCGACCCATTATTGGCCGAAAAATTGCGCGAAGTTTACGAGACAATTCTACCTGGTTATCATTTGAATAAAAAACACTGGAACACAATTATTTGTACAGGCCAGGTGCCTGACGACGAGTTGAAAAGCTTGGTTTCAATTAGCTACAATTTAGTAAACGGCGAAAAACTAACTGACTAATTAGTCGCGATGTCAAAGTCTTGGAATCGTTTTTGTAGTGGCTCCAATTCAGTACGGGCATTCGTCAAAAATGTCTTTAGATTTCTGTTGCTGGAATTATTATTTATTTGCAACATAAGGTTCAAGATAGTGTCCAATCGGTACGCCATTTCGCGAGCATAAGTATTTTCATAAACTGCATTCAATCGAGCATCGTTTAGAACTTCTAATAAATCAGCGTCAGATTCGGCAGTCAATACTTTTTTGTCCAAACTTTTGATATTAATTTTTTCGCTGGTCAAAATTGGCGTAATATCGCGGATAGTATTAGTCAAAAACGATCGCAAGTCTGTGTTTAGCTCTCGCATTTGTGAACTTTTTAAATTTGCTGTCGCGCTGTTTGCGGTCGACTCGGTTGATAGTAGGCGAGCGGCTAATTGTTCAGTCGGTTTGATTCCGCCCGAAAACAAACTGCTAATACCCATAATGATAATCAATAAAATAACGGCAGCAATGCCAGCAATCAAAATTGACGGTTTGCCAGTCAGGATATTTTTATTTTGCGGAACATGCGAAGATATTTGATTTAAATAATCAGCATGGTTTATTGGTTGGTCATCATTTGGATACATACTACTGCCATTTAAGCATAATCAGCGTCAATCTCAAAATTGTTATAGTCCGTAACGACTACGTAAATTATTAAAAATTTGTTGAACTTCTGATGCAGTCAGAGCCCGTTTATATGCTATTACAACGGCAATCTGTCCTTCCCAGAGACCGGCATAGCCATTGCCAATCCATATATTTGCTGAAGTATTTGCAAGTACTCCATATGGGTTGGATCGGGTCGAGCTGAGCGAGCCATCGATATACCAACTAAGATTATTAGTATCTCTAGTTGCGCATAATATATTCCAAACACTTCTTGGTGTTGCGACACTAGTAACTCCAATATATGGTGAATTATTTATACCAGAATTACCAAAATACTGGTTTATATTATTGCCGTTTTCGTGTGTCCATGTGCCATATCCTCCGTACGCTTGGTTCCATGGATTTTTTCTTCCCGTGGTGTAAGAGTGCTTCATTGCTATAATCAAGGATTGTCTTTACGAAAAATCAAGGCTCGAATTGTTTGTTATTTGTCCATAATCATTTATGCCATCAAATACCAAAGAGCCGCCGCCATCATTACTAAAATTCATGCCACCAAAAAGTGATGCATTATTATTGTTGCCACTCACAAGTCATTCCAGCTAGCCCCTGTTCCGGGATAGGATGCGGAATTATGTGCGTCTAAATTTATTACCATATTGTATGCTAGACAGAATCCAGGAATGGGTGAGGAGTCGTTCGTGATATTATAACTAGTTGATCCCTTAGTTGCTGTTATACAAAATGGCTGAGGAATTGTGGTGTTGTCAACAGAGTATTGATAATCTGTCTCAGGGCTGGCTGGTATTTCTTTGCTGTCATTTGCTATGGCTAGAGTGGCTGGATACTCACTGTTTATCACTTGATCAAGCTTTAACTGTTTTGCGGCATTGTCTAAGTCTGAAGTTAATGATGCTATGGTTGCCTTTTGACTGATGCCGGTATATGAAATTATAGTCACAGATGCTAGGACGCCGATGACGACAATTACAACTAAAAGCTCGACTATAGTAAAACCTTGTTTATTTAAAAACGAGCTTTGTCCCGTACCCTTATTTATAAAATAATTATAAGAGTGATGGGTGACAATAGCAAGCTGTACTGTATTTATTCGCAATATCGCTTAGGTTTTGAGTTATGACTTAACAGAGGTATAATTAAACTGATATGCAAGACGCCAAAGAGGAAGTGCGAGCCCGGCTGAATATAGAGGACGTTATTGGTGAATACGTTCATCTTAAGCGTGCGGGGCGTAACTTCAAGGGTCTCAGTCCATTCAGTGGCGAAAAAACTCCTAGCTTTGTCGTTAGCCCTGATAAACACATTTGGCACGACTTTTCATCCAATAAAGGCGGCGACGTCTTTACGTTTATTATGGAAGTCGAAGGAATCGATTTTAGGGCTGCTTTGGAACATCTAGCTCGCAAAGCTGGCGTTGATTTAACGGTTTATGATACTAAAGGCAGTCAAGAAATCGCCAAAAAGAAAAAACGGCTATTGGAAGCTAATGATTTGGCGGCCAGTTATTATCAACACAGTTTGATCAATAATCAACATGCCGTTGAATATGTTTTTGGTAAACGTGGACTCAGCAAACAAATTGTTCAAGATTTTCGAGTTGGCTATGCGCCAACTAGTGGTGATGCTTTGGTTCAGTTTTTGAATAAAAAGGGTTTTACCAATGCTGAATTATCGCAGGCTGGATTGTTGAACCAATATGGTGGCGATTTGTTCCGCGGCCGAATGATGATTTCGTTGATGGACGGCACCGGACAGGTGATTGGCTTTACCGGACGCATTTTAGTTGATGATGATAAATCTCCAAAATATTTGAACACGCCACAAACCTTGTTGTACGATAAAGGCCGTCACGTTTTTGGTTTATCACAGGCCAAAGAATCTATCAGGTCGGGTGATTATGCTGTGATCGTCGAAGGGAACATGGATGTCATCAGCAGTCATCAGGTTTACATTCCTCAAGTTGTTGCGACTGCCGGTACGGCCATGACCGAATACCATCTAAAGGCTTTGGTGCGACTAAGTAGTCATATTCGTTTGGCATTTGATAGTGATAAAGCCGGACTTGCCGCAACCGAACGCGCTATTCCGATTGCTCAGAACGTTGGCGTAGAATTAATGATTATTTCATTGCCTGATGGCGTCAAAGACCCTGACGAATTGATTCAACGTGATCCAAAATTGTGGCAACAAGCAATTGATGCGGCCGAACCGTCTGTTGATTGGATAATCAAACAATATGCGCTGCGCGAAGATTTGAACACTGCTGCCGGCAAACGTCGTTTTACGACCGCTGCATTGGACGTTGTGCGCATGTTATCTAATTCAGTCGAACAAGACCATTATTTATACGAAGTTACTAAATATAGCGACTCATCAGTTGAAGCTTTGGTTGATCGCCTAAAACATGGTGATGAAGCAGTCGAAAAGCGGTTGCGTGGTGTCATAGACAAGTCTAAAGGGTCTGTACCCCAAGATGCAGATTCGTATCAGGACAATTTGTTGGCCGCTGCGTTAATCGATAGTGCGACACATGATTTGTTCAGGTCTGTCGATATTACGACTTTCGTTGGCGATGCAAGACAGGCAATTGCTGAATATCTGTCCACGCATGGTGGTAAACTGGTTCGTGAGACGCCTGAACAGTTGCAAAAATACGATTACTATGTTAAAATGTTATTATTAAAGGCCGAATATCGATATGCCGATTGGAACGACCAAGATCGTTACTTTGAAACGGCACGATTACTCCGCCAAGTTGCCAATGAGCACAGGAAAAAACAAAAAGACAATCTGACTGAACAACTGCGTGATGCAGAAACCTTAGGTGATGATACCAAGGCAAACGAAATTCGATCTCAACTTAACAAACTAATAAAGGAGATACAAAGTGGTCAAAGATAATGATGAAATCGAAGAGATTGTACTAACCCCAGAAATAGCTGAGGCTTTAGAATCAGTTGATTTAGATATTCCACTTAACAGTATCGACGGTCCAGCACCCGACGAACTAATAGACGAAGAAGAAGACGACGAAGATACCTTGAACAAAGGTCAGTATTTTGACGATGCCAGCGACGACAGCGTTCGTTTGTATTTGCGCGAAATTGGTAAAATTCCACTGCTCAATTCCGAAGATGAATTGGCATTGGCGCTACGCGTTGTTGCTGGTGATAAAAAAGCAAAAGACAAAATGGCCGAAGCCAACATGCGTTTGGTTGTTTCGATCGCTAAACGTTATAGCGGTCGCGGACTAGACTTTTTGGATTTGATTCAAGAAGGTAACACTGGTTTACTGCGTGCTGTTGAAAAATTTGACCCAGACAAAGGATTTAAATTCAGTACCTATGCAACTTGGTGGATTCGTCAAGCGATTACACGTGCTATTGCTGACCAGGCTCGTACAATTCGTATCCCAGTACACATGGTTGAAACAATCAACAAACTACTTCGTACACAACGCCGTATGACTCAAGAATTAAACCGTGAACCAACCATCAAAGAGTTGGGAATCGAACTAGAGATGGAACCATCTAAAGTTGAATATGTTATCAAAATCAAACAAGATATCTCATCACTTGACGCTGGTGTCGGACGTGATGGCGAAGATGAAGATTCGGTTTTGGGTGACTTTATCGAAGATGGCGACAGTGCTACTCCTGAAGAATCTGCAACCTCGCAACTGTTAAAAGAACAAGTTCAATCAGTTCTTTCAACACTTTCAGATCGTGAACAAAAAATTGTCAAAATGCGTTTCGGTTTGGAAAATGGCAAATCACACACCCTCGAAGAAGTCGGACGCGAATTCGCTGTTACGCGCGAACGTATTCGTCAAATCGAAGCCAAAGCACTAGCTAAACTTCGCAAACACAAAGACGCGAAAAAACTTCACGAATACCTAGGCTAGCAGTTAGTAAATCGTAGTCTGTTACAATAATTTATATGATTACTACTAACAAGATAAAAATTATTGCTTTCGTCGGCTTAGCGGGCGCCGGAAAAAGTGTCGCAGTCGATTATGTTACAGCCAAAGGTTATCCAAAAGTTTATTTTGGTGGAGTTATTTTAGATGCTTTAACCGAAACTGGCCTAGAACATACCCAAGAAAATGAAAAAAAATTTCGCGAAGAAATTCGTGCGCGTGAAGGCAAGGATTTTGTTGCCCAACGCATTATCAAACAAATTCATAGCTTAATTGACGCTGGACAACATCGCATTGTAGCGGATGGTTTATATAGTTGGACTGAATACAAAGTTTTAAAACACGAATTTCCAGGCGAATTGGAATTAGTTGCTATAGTTGCGCCAAAAAGATTGCGTCACTATCGATTATTGACCCGTCCTGTTAGACCACTAACTCAGACCGAATCAGACCAACGTGATTGGGCTGAAATTGAAGGAATTGAAAAAGGTGGCCCAATCGCAATTGCGGACCATTTCATCATTAATGATGGCAGCATGGAACAATTACATGAACAAGTCGATAAAGTTTTGACTGATATTGATTTTATTATTTAACTTAGCCACCACCATCTGCTAACTACTATCTACCAACCTGCGTTATACTAGTAATATGGCAAAACGCTTGGCTGTAATTGATGGTAAGTCTGTATTTTATCGCGGATACTACGCGATGCCTGGCCTTTCGTTGCCTGACGGCACGCCAACTGGCGGAGTTTTTGGTTTTGCCAGCCTGGCGATTGAGCTTATTAAAAAGTTGGAACCCGATTATGTCGCCATTGCTTGGGATAAACGTGGAACCAACATCCGCAAGCGTCGCAAAATTTTCCCCGAATATAAAGCTGGTCGCAAAAAAGCACCTGATGACTTTTATGCTCAAATTCCAATCTTGTTCGAACTGTTGGACGCTTTTGGTTGGCCGCTGTATGAACTAGACGATTACGAAGCTGATGATATTTTGGGTGCTTTCGCCGTCGAAGCGACCGCAAAAGGCATCGAAACGTGTCTGTTGACCAGCGATTTGGACGCGCTTCAATTAGTCGGCCCAATGGTAAAAGTTTATGCGCTGAAAAACGGACTGTCTAATATCGAAGAATTTAATATTGATTCGTTTGAAAAAAAATATGGCATCCACGTTGATCAATTCTTAGACCTGAAATCATTAATGGGGGATTCGTCGGACAATTTGCCGGGCGTGCCAGGTATTGGCCAAAAAACAGGTATTCAGTTGTTGCAACAATATAAAACTTTGGATAGTATTTACGAACATTTGGATAAAATAAAGCCAACTATCGCTAAAAAATTGTTAGAAGGCAAAGAACTAGCCTATATGTCCAAGGAAGTAGGCCGAATTTGGACTGATGCACCCGTAAAACTGGATTGGGACGTCGCTGATATTAACGATATTGATTTAGACAAAGTTGCCGCTATATTAAAACGCTTAGAATTTTCATCATTGATTAAACGTTTGCCAAAACACATGCAATTACACCACAGTGCCGATGCCGAAGCAGTCGAATTGCAAACCGAAATTGGTAAGCTGACCGAAATACCTTGGCCTGAAACTTTAATCATAGAAAACCCGGTTGTTTTGCACGTTGCTGATGATTCAGTATGGCTTTCGACCGATAATAAAACCGTTTCGCATATCAAAATCACCGATTTAGACCGTAGCGTTTGGCGCGTCTTTGAAATGGCAACCGTCGTCAGTTATGACAGCAAAATCTTGTATCATCAACTGGCAAAATATGATATTTTTGTTCGATTTGCTGAATTACACGACATTCATCAAGCTGCTTTTTTGATAAATCCGCTGCAACGTGATAGGTCATTATCTGGTTTATCTCAAACTCAAGTCGTCGACACGCCACAGACAATTATTGCTGCAATTTGGAATTTATACGAACATCAAATGCGCGAATTTGATGACGAGCCAAAGTTTGCCAAAATTGCACGCGAATTTGATTTTCCGCTAACGTACATTTTGTTCTTGATGGAATATCGCGGCATTAAAATCGATGCCGGATTGCTAAAGTTAATGAGTAAACGACTGTCTGATGAACACGCCAAATTGAAGCAAGAAATGTATACGATGGTTGGTTACGAGTTTAATATCGGCAGTCCAGCACAACTTTCTGAAGTGTTATTTACTAAATTACAGTTGCCAACGGCAGGCATCAAAAAAGGTAAAACTGGTTACAGTACCGGTCAAAAAGAACTTGATAAATTACGTGGCCAACACCCAATTATTGAATTAATCGAAAAAACTAGGGAACTCGCCAAACTACAAAATACTTATGTTGATGTGTTGCCAGGACTGGCTGATAAACACCAACGAATTCATACGACATTCAATCAAGACGTTGCCAGCACCGGACGACTTAGCAGTACAAATCCAAATTTGCAAAACATCCCAATCAGGACAGAATTAGGACGCGAAATTCGACATGCATTTATACCAGACGGCGACAAAATTTTTATTAGCGCCGATTATTCGCAGTTTGAACTTCGTTTGGCTGCCGTTTTGGCTGACGATAAACAAATGATTAACGATTTTAACAGCGACGTTGATATTCACACCAAAACAGCCAGTGAAGTTTACGGGATTCCAATAGATGACGTTACAAAAACTCAGCGTCGTAATGCCAAGGTAATTAACTTTGGAATTTTGTACGGCATGAGCCCGCATGGCCTTAGTGCAGCGACTGGAATGAGTTTTATTGAAGCAAAAAAATTCATTGATGAATATTTTGAACTACGCGAACCTATCAGAAAATATATCAATAAAACTTTGGATTCAGCGCGCGCCGATGGCTATGTTGAAACGTATTTTGGACGCCGCCGTCCAACGCCAGACGTATATAGCAGTAATTTCATGGTTCGTCAGGCGGCTGAACGCGCCGCCGCTAACATGCCAATTCAGGGTACCGAAGCCGATTTGATGAAACTGGCCATGATAAAAGTTGATAAAAAAATTGTCGGGTTAGGTGAACAAATATTACAAATTCATGACAGTATATTGATTGAAGCGCCTGTTGAAAATGCCGAGAAAATTGCCGAAATACTGCAGAATGTAATGGAAAATATCGCACCGCAATTAGGTGTTAAATTAAAAGTCGATGTCAGCATCGGCAAGAATTGGGGAGAATTATAAATGTCCGAAATAATTAACATTACCAAAGTAAAACCTGACGCAATTATGCCGTCATATCAAACCGTTCATGCCGCTGGTATGGATTTGCATGCATGTTTGGACGAACCACGAACATTGCAACCAATGGAGCGCGCAGTAATCCCAACGGGATTGGCTATCGAAATGGATCCTGGTTTTGAAGCTCAAATTCGGGCGCGCAGCGGACTGTCTATTAAACACGGAATAACAATGGTTAATGGTATAGGTACGATTGATGCCGATTATCGTGGCGAAATTGGAATGTTAGTCATAAACCTTGGTACTGAACCATTTGTTATTGAACCAGGTATGCGTATTGCTCAGTTGGTTGTTGCACGCTACGAACAGATTAAATGGCAACTAGTCGAGACATTGAGTGAATCTGTGCGCGGTGATGGTGGATTTGGTAGTACGGGCACCACTAACTGATTGACATAGCACTTAAAGGATATTATAATAAGACTTATGGAAAAGTATAAGTCACGACAAATTATAACAGCTGCTATATCCTTGATTGTTATAGCCGTTGCAATCGCTGCATTAATTTATGCTGCACGTGTTCTTTTCTTTAATAATGGCACTAATATTGCCCAGATTAACGCCAGCCAACAAGCTTTGATTGATACAACTGCTGACAGATCTGTTCGTATGACAGTTCGCGGTCCAATCGTTTCTAATGAAACTTTTCGTTCATACCAAATCACAGTTGCACCAGGCATCCGTAGTCTAACGATTAATAAAGGCTACATTGGCCAAGTCGTCAGCGATACAAAACTAGGTAATAACATTCCTGCTTATGAACAATTTGTATATGCGCTAGATAAAGCCAATATGATGCGCGGTACCGAACTAACTGGCGACAATAACGACCTACGCGGTGTTTGTGCAGCTGGTCGTGTTTATGAATTCCAGATTTTAAATGCCAACAAATCTGAAAAACAATTATGGACAACATCTTGTTCAACTGCGCGCGGATCGTTGAATGCTAGCTTGGATTCATTGACTCGATTATTTGACGCTCAGATTCCAGACTTTACAAAGTTAACTGCCGATTTGTGGTAGTAAATGCCCGAACTTCCTGAAGTTGAAACAGTCAAACGAGGCCTTAGAAGATTAATTATTGATCGTAAAATTATTGCGGCTGTATCGGATAACCCAAAATCTTTTCCTAATGCCGCGCGCGATGTCAGTCAGTTTTTAATCAACGCTACTGTCACTGATGTTCGTCGCCGGGCCAAAGTTTTGATGATAGACTTATCTACAAAATATACGCTGGTGATTCATTTGAAAATGACTGGCCAATTAGTTTTTGTCGATCATGGGGCGCGTTTTGGGGCGGGGCACCCAAACGACAGTCTAGTTAATAATTTGCCAGATAAATCGACTCGCGTGACGTTTGATTTGGGTAATAAATCACATTTGTATTTTAACGATCAACGTAAATTTGGTTGGGTTCGATTAATTCCAACTGCCGAAGTGCCTAATATTGATTTTATGAAACGTGTCGGGCCCGAACCGCTAGAAGCCGACTTTACGGCTGAGCAGTTTACTGAACGTTTTACTCGACGCTCAAGGACGACTATCAAAGCTGCCATACTGGATCAATCGGTTATTGCTGGTGTTGGTAATATTTATGCCGACGAATCGTTGTGGGGCGCTAAAATTCATCCCAGCCGTTTAGTTGGTTCGATTACTGATGCCGAATTCAAATTGTTATATACCGAAGTTCGCAAAGTTATGAATTTATCAATCGAAAAAGGCGGCAGTACCAACCGAAATTATGTGAACGCCGAAGGCAAAAAGGGAAGCTATATGGACTTTGCCCGCGTTTTTCGTCGCGAAGGCTTGCCATGCCCACGTTGCGGCACTGAAATCATCAAAATTCGCGCCGCCGGTCGCGGTACGCATATCTGTCCGGCTTGCCAATTAATCGGCAAGTAGTAGTGAGTAGGTCGTAGGTAGTATATGGTAGAGCTACGAACTCTTTGCGAGGTTTATCCTCGCAAAGTATGAAAATATGTTGAAATATATCATTTACTAATCACGTTCAATGACCTCAAATGCTATACTGTAAGCAATGATAACCCTAATAACAGGTGAGAATTCATTTGAAGTCGAACGAGCTCTAGCGAGCATCGCCGATAGCTTCGACGGTAACGTCGAACGGATTGATGGTAGTGATTTACAATTGACGCAATTGCCGGATATTTTGATGGGGGTTAGTTTATTTGCAATTGCCCGAACGGTAGTAATTCGTGGGCTTAACACTAACAAACCAATTTGGACGGTTTTCGGCGATTGGTTGCCACGAATATCTGATGATATTCATTTGGTCTTGGTGGAACCCAAGCCCGACAAGCGCATGACGACGTATAAAACGCTGATAAAAACCGCCAAGGTTATGGAATTTCATCCCTGGTCTGATCGAGACAGTACATTGGCTGAAAAGTGGGTGACTGCCGAGTCAAAAACTATGGGAATTGATATGGATAAAGTTAGTGTTCAGTTTTTGGTGCGCTATGTTGGCGTTGATCAATGGGCGCTGTATCACGCATTGGAAAAACTAGCATCAGTCGATTCTGTATCTGTTGATGTTATCAAAAACATCGTCGAACCCAACCCAACCGAAAACGTGTTTAACTTGTTTGAAACCGCGCTTCGTGGTGATGTAAATGAACTACGTGAAATGTTAAGTACACTGGAATTGTCGCAGGACGTTTATCAATTATTCGCATTATTATCATCCCAGGTATTTCAACTGGCGGCCGTTGCCAACGCTGCCAAAACTGACAACGTTGCCAAGGACTTTGCAATTCATCCATTCGTCGTATCCAAATTAACTCCAATCGCCAAAAACCTAGGCAAATCCGGCGTCGCCAAAATTGTCACCATATTTGCCGCTGCTGACGACGACCTAAAACTCTCCCGCGCCGAACCATGGTTGCTGGTTGAACGTGCACTTATTAAAGTCGCGAATATATGAATTATAATAAACTTATATTTAGCTTATGCCTTTTATGATACTATTGTTTTATGAACAATTGGGTGATCCGATTTTATACCAACAGTCGAGGGGACGAGCTTGTACAGGATTTTATACGCCAGCAAGACAAGCCAACATACGCAAAAACCATTCGTCTGCTTGGCTTAATCGCTAAAAATGGTCCAAATCTTGGTATGCCATACAGTAGATATATGCAAGATGGCTTATATGAATTGAGGATTCGAGGAAAAAATGAGGTTAGAATATTTTACGTATTCCAGACAGAGATGACCGTATTCTTGCTACATGCCTTCAAAAAAAGAAGCCAAAAAACGCCATACAAAGAGCTTGAGATAGCAATAAATCGCAAAAAAGAGTTGACAATAATATAACATATAAGTTATAATTAGTAATATGAACAAGATAGATACCAGCAAATTTCCTACTTTTGAAGAATTTAAGGCGGAAGCCCTATCTGATCCTGAGGTTAAAAAAGAATACGACGCACTCGAGGCCGAGTTTGCTCTAATTGATAGTTTGATATCTGCAAGATTAGAAAAGAAAATGACTCAATCCGAACTTGCCAAGAAAGCAGGCATGAAACAAGAAGCAGTCGCACGTTTGGAAGGTGGTGATTCTAACCCAACCTTCGCCACGCTAACAAAAATCGCCAAAGCCTTAGATAAAAAAGTCGTATTAGCATAGAAGTCTTGAGCCTTTACGCTGCTCTTGCTTATCATGCTATAATATGGTCATGAAACAAAAAAACACAAAAATTCGCATCGGGATCTATGGGCGGATATAGCGACAGGCGATTGAGGTTTTTTATGCTTGGGTTTATGAGTTTAGGACTGATAATGGCGCCATTTTTGGGCATAATCGCTTCATTTATTGTGGTAATAATTTTTGGCATCTTTACGGTAGTTAAAATTAACGAATTTCAGAAAAATAATCCCGAATCGATACTATTGCATCGCCAATTTATAGACCGAATGTATAATTACGGCGCCCAAGCCGAATATTATAAGCTGTCACTAAAACAATATGAACAACCAATTAGTGCGCCAACGCGTGATTTTTCTGTTTTTGTTTCTAATACATCTAAACTCGAAAAAAAGCGTATTTTAAAACGTGTCGCTGACCGCGCTATAAAACAACAGCGTCGTATTCTTGAATCTTATTTAATCGCCTAGTCTAATCTCTGATATTGGTATGTCATGATAAATCAGTATGTGCATATTATGCACATACTGATTTAGGATTAGCTTATAGCTATAATATGAATATTAACTTATAATAATCTTATGGTTAATATTAAACCAAATTATGCCTTCATTGACAGTCAAAACCTCAATCTTGGCGTTCGATCACTTGGGCGGACGTTAGATTTCAAAAAAATTAGACTTTATCTAAAAAACAAATATAACGTTTATAAAGCCTATTTGTTTATAGGCTATCAGGATGGTAATGAGAGACTTTATTCATCATTGCAAGAAGCAGACTATATATTGATATTTAAACCGACAGTCGAGCTGACGAATGGGATAGTAAAAGGTAATGTTAATGCCGAGTTAGTGCTGCATTCTGCGGCTATTCAATATAAAAATTATGACAAAGCAGTTATCGTCAGTGGCGATGGTGATTTTACCTGTTTGGTTGAATTTCTAGAAGAGCGTAGTAAATCACTTTACGTGCTTACTCCAAATCGTCATTATTCTAGTCTTTTACGTAGGTTTGATAAATACCTTAAACGTGTCGACAACGCTCGTGAATCATTAGAGTATAAACCAAACAAAAAGACCAGGACTAGCGTTCGGTCGAAACCTTAGGCATCCCTGGTCATGGTGATACTTACATTATACCGTACCATAAGCACAGTGTCAATAATCGTAGGCGTTAGGAGTAGATTATGAAACGAATGCAACAAATCCCAAACCAAGATCGCCCGCGTGAGAAGTTGCAGGCTAAGAGCGCGGCGGCTTTGTCTGATTTTGAGTTATTGCAGGCGCTGATTGGAAGCGGCAATAAACAAGCTGATGTTGGTAAAATTGCTCAAAACACGCTCAAATTAATGCAAGAATTTGGCGCAGATATTACATACAAACAATTGCAGCAGGTGACTGGCATGGGGCCGGCGCGAATTACCGAAATACTTGCTGCATTGGAATTATCGCGTCGTTTTCTAATCGACAGCGAACAACCAATCATCGATTCTCCCGAAAAGGCCGTCGAGCAACTAGCAGATATCCGCGATAAAAAGCAAGAACACTTCGTCGTCATGACACTCGACGGTGCAAATCGTCTAATCGCAAAACGAATCATAACCATTGGCACCCTGACCAGCAGCCTTGTTCACCCACGCGAAGTCTTCGCTGACGCCATAACTGATCGCGCCGCATCGATAATCGTGGCGCATAATCACCCGAGTGGTAATCCCGTGGCAAGTCAAGATGATATCAACGTTAGTATCCGGTTGCAAAAAGTTGGAGAGATTTTGGGTATCAATATGATCGACCATCTGGTTGTAACGAAAGACGGTTTTGTTAGAGTAAGCTAATATCCTATGTAGTGAAAGGTGATTTATATCTGTTTTTGAGCTATAATTACAAGTACTTATGGCATTCAATGAAGATACGCGAGTAAAAATCCCAGCACTCATTCATCTTACGAGATTAGGCTATACTTATCTATCTCTTAAGGATCCGGTTTTCATCTTTGATGCCGATACTAACATTATTACTAATGTCTTTATAAAAAAGATTCAAGAACTTAACCCTGAAGCGACTACGGAAGAAATCACTCAAGAACTTCAAAATATAAAAGAAGAGCTTAATTACGATGATCTAGGTAGGGCTTTTTATAATCGTTTAATCAATAGTGGTGACGGATCTCTTAAATTGATTGAATGGGATAAATTTACCGATAATTCTTTGCATATAACTACTGAATTAACAAACAGAAATGGCGAAGATGAATTTCGTCCTGATATCACTGTTTTTGTCAACGGTATGCCCCTCTCTTTTATTGAGGTAAAAAAACCGAATAATCTCGAAGGTATAAAAGCGGAACGTGATCGGATTCAGACTCGTTTTAAGAACGATAAATTCCGTCGTTTTATTAATATCACTCAACTTCTTGTCTTTTCTAATAATATGGAATATGACGACAATGACACCAACAAGCTTCAGGGTGCATTCTACGCTACGACAGCTAAAAATTTCGACACAATGTTCAATAATTTTCGTGAACAGAAAAAATCTGAGTATATTGATGCTATTCATGATATTGACGAAGATGTTGAAGATTTAATCCTTGCTGATAATAACTGTAAAGTCATAAAACATTCCCCAGAGTTCATATCGAATAGGGATTTGGACACACCTACGAATCGTCTTTTGTCATCGCTTTACAGTAAGGATAGGCTTAAAGATATTCTTAAATATGCAATTTGTTATGTTGATGAAGTCGATAAAGATACTAGTAAAATTACCATTCAAAAACATATTATGCGCTATCCTCAATTCTTTGCATCGAAAGCTATTAAATCAAAATTAGGCGATGGTATAAAAAAAGGCGTCATATGGCACACCCAGGGTTCAGGCAAGACTGCTCTGGCATTTTATAATGTTCGCCCCTTAAAGGATTATTTTTCAAAGCAAGAAATTATCCCAAAATTCTATTTTATTGTTGATCGTATCGATTTGGCTAATCAAGCTAAAGATGAGTTTAGTAAAAGAGGGCTGACTGTCCACTCGATTAACAGTAAGGATATTTTAATAAATGATTTCAAAAATAATACACCTAACGAAGGTATTACGGTGCTTAATATTCACAAATTTCGTGAAGATACTGCAGCGTTGGACAATAGTGGCTATGATATTAACGTTCAACGCGTATTTTTTATTGATGAAGCTCACCGTAGCTATGACCCAATGGGTTCTTTTTTGGCAAATCTTTATAATTCCGACAAGAATTCTATCAAAATAGCATTGACTGGTACGCCACTTATTATCTACAAAGATCACGATGAGCATGGTGCTATCAAAGATTCATCGCAAAAAGAGGACAGTAAAACAACTCGAAATATATTTGGTGATTATATCCATAAATATTATTACAATGACTCAATTCGTGACGGTTATACCCTAAAACTGCTACGTGAAGAGATCGAGACAAGCTATAAAGAGATTGTTCGTGGAGTTATAAACGATATCAAGATTCAAGCGGGTGACATAAAGAAAAAAGATCTATATGCGCATGAAAAATTTGTCACTCCCATGCTTGAATATATAATTAAAGACTTCAAAGATTCTCGTGTTCGCTTTGACGATAAGTCCCTTGGGGGGATGGTAGTATGTGATAGTTCCGAACAGGCTCGTCAGATGTACGATATCTTTAATAAAACATCTGACGCTCACAAATTAACGTCGGCGCTGATTCTCCATGATGAAGATGACAAAGAAACTCGCAAGGCAAAAACAAAAGATTTCAAAGATGGCAAAATAGATCTATTGTTTGTCTATTCTATGTTGCTGACAGGTTTTGATGCACCAAGGTTGAAAAAACTATATTTAGGTCGTAAAATTCGTGCTCACAATTTATTGCAAACACTAACACGCGTTAACCGCCCGTATAAAAATTTTAAACTTGGTTATGTAGTAGATTTTGCTGATATTTCTGCAGAATTCGAAGTAACCAATCAAGCATATTTTAGAGAACTAAAATCTGAATACAGCGAGAATATTGGCGAAGAAGATCCAAATGATGTATTTGGGTCACTATTTATGAGTAAGGCTGAAATAGATCAACGAATTGCCGATGTGCAGGTTGCAATTTCTGACTTTACTACCGAAAATCTTGAGACGTTTAGCCGTCAGATTTCTGCCATAGATGACCGTGAACAAATTTTAAATCTCAAAAACGCCCTAGAATCTGCTCGTGATATATATAATATCGCTAGACTTATTGGTTATATTGAGATTCTTAATAAAATAGATTTTAAGACTCTATCAAAATTACTTACTATGGTTAGCGATCGCCTGAAATTACTAAATCTAAAAGATGCAATGAATGATATCAATTCACAAGAACTTTTAAATACAGCTATCGAGGATGTTATATTCAGTTTTATAAAAACTGGCGAAGAGGAATTGAAACTTTTATCAGAAGATCTTCATCATTTAGCAGGCAAGGTTCGTTCAGAGCTAGACAGAAACTTCAATAAAAAAGACCCAGAGTGGCTCAGTCTGTATGAGGCATTCGTAAAACTACTAGATAAACACAACATCGATCCCAACTCGGAAAATTTGGATAATATGAAGTTCGAAACAGAAGCCCTGAAGCGGTTATTTGATCAGATTCATGAGTTGAATCGAAAAAATTCTATGCTTCTTGAAAAGTTTGATGGTGACCGTAAGTTTGCGGTTATTTACAAAAATTACGAACCAACCGGCAAGGTAAGTGATAATTTAGCGCTCTATGATTTACTTGGAGATGCAAAAAGCAAAATCGACGCACGCCTTAATCGAAATCAAAATCTTTTATCAAACGTAGGCTATTTTCATCAGGCAACTGGTGAGGATGTCTTAGAAAGCTTTCATTCGGGCAAATATCACGTTGACTCTGGTATTATCAAAGGCCTTATTGGACACACCGCCGATGAATACTTAAATGAATACCAAGGAGAATAAAATGGAAATTGCTGATTTTTCAAGCACCGCCAAGCAACTCATTGATGACATTAAGGGAATCTGTGCAAACGCTGGACTTGGTGGCGATGCTAACGAGTACAAGATTGTCACACAAAGTTTTCTTTATAAGTTTCTTAATGACAAATTTTTGTTTGAAATTAATAAAATAAACCCAAGTCTCAAATCTTATGATGATCTAAAATCCATCAGCAAAGATGACTATGAATTACTAATGATTAGTCTTGGCACAAAAACAGCCCACCTAAAACCAGAGCATTTACTTGAGAATTTATTCAAACGTCAAAACGACTCAGATTTTGCTAAACTTTTTGACGATACTCTTAATGACGTTGCTGTTGATAACTCTGATGTTTTTTCGGTACACACAGCTGGTAATACTGAAATTCGTCTATTTGAAGAAGACCTGATTCAAGACGCTGTTAACGATAAGTCAAAGCGCGATGCAACAGCGCGGGCTCTCATAAATAAGCTCGCTAACATCAAGTTTGACTTTGATATTATTTTTTCTGCCGGTTTCGACTTTTTCTCGACACTTTTTGAGTATATGATCAAAGACTACAACAAAGATGGTGGCGGTAAATATGCCGAATATTTTACTCCACATTCGATCGCAAAAATTATGGCAGAAATTCTCATCGGTGACGATGCGCCTACTAATGTTACTGCGTACGATCCATCGGCTGGATCGGGTACATTGCTGATGAATATTGCGCATAAGATCGGTCCAGATAAGTGTACGATATATTCACAAGACATCTCACAAAAATCTTCAAACCTCTTGCGGCTCAATCTTATCTTGAACAACCTTAGTCACTCAATCGACCATATTGTGCAGGGTAACACCATAACCGAACCAAAACACATTACTAAAAAATTTGATTTCGTTGTCAGCAATCCTCCATTTAAACTTGATTTTTCCGACGACTATGATAAGATTTCGAGTTTGCCAAATGTCAATGACCGCTTCTTTGCTGGTATCCCAAATATACCCAATATAGAAAAAGATAAAATGGCAATCTATCTATTGTTTATTCAGCATATTATGTTTAGTTTATCTGAAACCGGACGCGCAGCGGTGGTAGTGCCTACAGGGTTTATCACGGCACAAAATGGCATAGAAAAAATTATTCGCACTAAACTAATAGAAAAAAAGTGGCTTAAGGGTGTAGTCTCTATGCCTTCAAATATTTTCGCCACCACTGGTACTAATGTATCGGTTATTTTAATAGACAAAGCAAACACCAATAAGGTAGTTTTGGTTGACGCGTCTAAACTTGGCACCAAGATTAGAGACGGTAAGAATCAAAAAACCGTGCTCAGTCATGCGGAAGAACAGAAGATTATCGATGCATTTAGCACGCACAAAATGATTGATAACTTTTCGGTAGTGCTAGACTACGACGAAATAACTGCTAAAAATCATAGCTTTAGTGCGGGGCGGTATTTTGATATAAAGATTGAATATGCTGATATTACACCTGAGAAATTCGAGCAAAAACTAGCCGAACATAAAGCAAATCTGGGTAAATTATTTACTGAGTCTAAGGAGTCAGAGCTAGATATTATAAAAAAATTGGATTTACTGAAATATGACAGGTAATACACAGATAGTCAAATTGGGTGATGTATTAGTATCGCTAAAGACTGGTTTAAACCCTCGAAAAAATTTTAAACTCAATACCCCGGATGCGAAGAACTGGTACATTACAGTGCGGGAATTAAAAGGAACAAATGTTTCATTCTTATCCCAAACAGACAGAGTAAATGATCGGGCATTGGAGCTAATTAATAATCGCTCAAATCTTGAGATTGGCGATGTTCTTTTCTCTGGCACTGGAACTATAGGAAAAACAGCAATTGTCAGTAAAGAGCCTCGCGATTGGAATATAAAGGAGGGTGTATACACCCTAAAGCCCAATACGAAGTATCTGTCTCCATATTATCTCCTATGCCATCTTAATTACTACGGTCGAATCGGTGTCTTTAATAATCAGACCGGTGGTTCAACGGTATTCAGTATACCAATGCAGGTCCTTGCCGATACAAAAATTCATTTACCAGACCTACAAACTCAGAGCATGATTGCAGCTGTCATACGTGCACTCGATGACAGAATAACACTTAATAATAGAATTAATGTCGAGTTTGAGCAGACGATGCGCCTGACATATGATTACTGGTTTACACAATTTGATTTTCCAGGTGAAAACGGAAAACCTTACAGATCATCTGGGGGTATAATGGTCTATTCCCCCGAACTGAAAAGAGATATTCCTGCAGCTTGGAAAATAAAAAAACTAGATGATGTAATATCTCGAAGCGGTACAGGGTTGAATCCTCGCGACAATTTCAAACTTGGAAATGGTGACAATTACTACGTTACAATTAAAAACGTAGAAAATGGCAAAGTAATTCTTGATGATAGATGTGACAAGGTTGATGATGATGCATTGGTAACTATTCAGAAGCGATCAGATCTGCAAATTGGAGATATATTATTTACAAGTATACAGCCAGTCGGTGTTACATATCTAATTCACGAAAATCCAAGCAATTGGAATATTAATGAATCAGTATTTACATTAAGACCAAACTACGAAGCAGCAACTTCAGAATACCTATTTATGTTGCTTTCGAGTATGGAAATGAAGATTTATACATCTAACTCGTCGGCGGGGAGTGTACATAAGGGTATAAGGCATTCAATTCTAAAAGATTTCAAACTTGCTTACGGTAATAAAAAACTTATAGATGATTTTTCAGACTTAGTGCGACCTATGCTTCGCGCTGTGTATCAAAACGACGAAGAATCTAAAGCGCTCACTCAGCTTCGTGACTGGCTCCTCCCAATGCTCATGACCGGCCAGGTGAAAGTGGATATATAAAAAGTCGTTTAACACCTTCTGTTTAAACCGGTAACACTTTAATAAAAGTTAGTAGCGATAGAATACCCCAAAGTAGAAGTGCTAAAGGAATATATACTATTGCGTATAGTATTACGCCAAAAACTGGAGCATCGCCTCGTTGATAAAATTTGCTAACTATAGCATAAGAAATCAGCATTATAATACTATAAATCGGGATTATTTGGCCAAACAACAATCCTAAAATGTTACTCTTAAATATCGGTACGGCTTCAATAGTTATAAAACAGACATAGAAACGAACTGCATAACTTGCAGTTCCTATGAGTTTATATATTTCATTCTCCTGTCTCATCGCGATATTTTGCGTCTTTCGCTTGGCTATGCACTATATTTATTGCATTCAAACAATCTGTTTTAGTATTAAGGATTTCAGAGCTAGCTAAAGTCTCATGATTTCCGTCACTCTTTATTAACCACCAATATGCCCCAGGTTTACTCTTTTTTATTACGAAATACATATTTTTATCCTCCTTTGGATAGTAATTTGGTATACTCGGAGGGTGACGCGTTATTGCGCCACCCAATTGAATCGCTAGATCTGCTTCGTCATCAATATGAATGCAAATCTGGCGATTTTACTTTTTGCTGCGCTTTTGTGGTGCTCTTTGAGATAGTGCCGATGCAGCTACTTTGCGAACTGGCCTTGATGAGCTTGTGCTTTTCAATACTTTTGCTGCTATTTTAGCGACTTTAGCGCTAGTTTTGCGTTGTGCCATAATTTATTTATACCTTCCCGCTCTATAAATACCCTCTGTGACGCGAGCTATTTGTCACTTCGACCTGAGGGGTATTATAACATAACTTGCTACATAAACAAACCAAATTATTGACTAAATTTGTGACATGGTCTATACTGAAGTTATCAACAGTAAGCGAAGGGGCGCGCTACTATGGACTTCAAGTCAATGATTAGACAATTACGAAATAATGCAAATATTAGCCAGCAAGATATCGCCGATAAGGTTGGTATTGCTAGGGCTACCTATGCTGGGTTAGAGTCGGGCAGGCGTGAGCCAAACTTGGCTGAAATCCGCAGTATTGCTGAATTCTATCAAATAGCGCCTAGTGATATTATCAACGGTATTATATCGACGGTTAGTAAACCCGCTACACCTTATATTTTTGACAAAAAGGCTGCAGACATAGTGCCTCGCGAGATTGATCATAAAGTCAATCCAGAGAAGTTACGAGAGGTATTGCTGTACATACTGGATAAGGTTGGGGCTAAACCAAACGTAGGGGAGACAGTATTGTACAAACTGCTGTATTTTATCGATTTCGACTATTATGAAAAGTACGGGCAATCAATTACTGGTCTTACATATGTACGAAATCATTTTGGGCCAACACCTACTGCCAGTTTTAGCAGTGTTGTTGAAGGAATGAAAAAAAACAAGGAATTAGAGATTGTCACCACGAAGTTTTTTAACAATTTGCAACGTAAATATCTACCAACTGTCAGTACTGACTTGCACGAATTGAGAGCTAAGGAGCTTCGGCACATAGATGAAGAAATATCGCGATTAGGCGATAAAAATGCAACTGAATTGTCAGACCTTTCCCATAAAGATACTCCATGGTTAGCAAGCAAGCATGGTGAAGTGATTGATTATCAGCTAGCTATGTATAGGACCGATGCAACCAGCGTCCGAGAGTATGAGGATGAACTTTAGCACAACGCCAGAATTCGACCGCGAACTAAAGCGCTTCAAAAAGAGCTGGCCTAGTTTGGATACTGACTTTGATTCAGTTTATAAAACATTACCACTGCTGTATACACTACAAGATAATGAAATTGATGCTGATCTAAAAATACGGCGCGACGGTTTTTTCAATAATAAGCGTGCAACAATATTACACCCTAATCAGGATGGTTCGGAAGTTGTGAAGATGCGTCTAGATTGTGTTTCACTTGGGAACAAAGATATACTACGGCTAGTTTTTGTTTACGTTAAGAGTGATGATAAGATAAATTTTATAGAACTATATTCAAAAAAAGATAAACAGCGTGAAGATCAGTCGCGAATAAAAAAGTATTTCTGACTAGGTAATAAAAAGAACGACCCGATTGGGTCGTTCTAATTTATAAAGCGATAAATTACTTGGCAGCTTTTTTGACAGCTGGTTTTTTTGCTGCGGCTTTTTTAGCGACAGTTTTAGCAACTGCTTTTTTTGCAACTGGTTTAGCAACTGTTTTTACAGCGGCTTTAATGACAGGTTTAGCAGCAACCTTAGCAGCAACTTTTTTGACTGCAGTGGCAGTAAATTTGACACCAGCTTTTTTAGCAACTTTGATCAGTTGAATTTTGCGGCGGGCGACAGTGTTTTTCTTTAACAGACCTTTTTTAACGGCTGTGTCTAATTCGGACTGAGCAGCACTATAACCGGCAGCGGTTGGTTTAGCAATAAATGCGTTTACGGCAGTTTTGATATCGCGTTTGATACCGACATTGCGTTCGCGGCGTTTAATGGTTTGTTTTGCTCGTTTGATAGCTGATTTGATGATTGGCATGTTGGTTCAATTACCTCTTTAAATTTATAATACAATCAACAGTGGATTATAAAGGAATAACGGGGAAATGTAAAGGGGAGGAGTGGTAGATGGTAGGTAGTAGGTTGTAGATAGTAGATGGATTTTTAGCTCAGGCCTCATTACTAATAGCCAAATTCCAATAGCTACATCCCAATAGCCAACTCCCTGTTGACTAAGGTAAATTACTTATGGTATAGTTACATCAAAATCTAGGTAAAAATAAAAAGCCAGGAAAAAACCAAAATGAACGAAACCGACCTCAAGGTAAAACAACAGATTGTCGAAAAAATAAAATCATCGACAAACATTTTGGTTACCGTCAGCCGCGATCCATCTGTTGATGAATTGTCGGCAGCACTTGGTTTGGCGACATTGTTAAACAAAATTGACAAACATGCCACTGCTATTTTTAGCGGTACAGTACCACCAGCAATCAACTTTTTAAATCCTGAAAAAGTTTTTGAAAACAGCGCCGACAGTTTGCGTGATTTCATTATCGCCCTAGACAAAGAAAAAGCCGACCATTTGCGTTACAAATTAGAAGGCGACATGGTCAAAATCTTTATTACGCCGTATCGTACGACAATTACCAGCGATGATTTGGAATTTAGCCAAGGTGATTTCAATGTCGAATTAGTTTTGGCACTTGGCGTTGAAAACCAAGAGCATTTGGATAGGGCATTAGAAGCCCACGGCCGAATTTTGCACGACGTCACAGTCGCAACATTCAGCGCCGGCGAACAAATCAGCCAACTAGGCAGCCTAGACTGGCGCGACGACAAAGCCAGCAGCTTATGTGAAATGGTTGAAGGCATCGCTGATGCATTAAAAACTGACAAAACATTATTAGATAAACAAATCGCAACCGCACTTCTAACTGGTATCGTGGCTGCAACCGACAGGTTTAGTAATACGCGCACAACCGCTCGCGTCATGACAATGGCCGCCGATTTGATGGCAGCCGGCGCTGATCAGCAATTAATTGCTGCAAAATTAAACGAAGCGCACGAAATTAATTCAGTTTCACAAACTACAGTTATAAACACCGAGACCGAAGTTCCTGTCGAACAAACATCGACCGAATCAGTCGCCGAAACGTCAACTTTGCCACCCGATGGTGATCTGTCAATCGAACATGGTACTGATGAAATTGTTCAACAAGTCGAAGAAAGTACAATTGCAAACAGTACGTTGCCTGAATCTGAGCCAGTAACGCCAGATGACACAAACACCTATGCTGACACAACTGCACCAGCAGAAGTGTCGTCGTTACCAGCACCTGAACCAATTGATTATTCAACATCGACGTTGGCCGATGCATACGCGTTTGAACAACCAACAGCGCCTGTTCAACCAGAGCCATTCACTCCTGAATTACCAGCCGACGAGGTGACAAGTTTGCCACACGAACGAGTTATTGAACCATTGCACGGTGTTACGCCTGAAGCAGTAGGCGGCGAACCGTTGTTGGGCGGCATTTTGAACGCAACAACTGACATGGCAGCCGAAGACGCACGCCGTGAATTAGAAGAACAACAAAACAAAACAATTTTGCAACATTCGTACCTGGGTAATCCTGAAACAATAATTACCCCAAACCCAATCAATGGTATCGGTCAGACCGAAGCAACTGAAAATGTTGATATTTTTGCCGGTGGTCCAGCGCAAACTGCTGAACCTGCAATTGGTTTGCCGTTGCCACCAACAGTAATGCCGGATTTTTCAACATTGCCTCCGCCACCATTGCCTGATTTTAATGCACCAGCACCTGATGCGGGTCAAGCTGCAATGCCTGAACAGACTTCAAACGATCCAAGCCAATTTAGAATACCGGGACAGTAGTCTGGGCTGTGCCCCAAAATGCTATACTGTAAAAATATGACAGATGGCATTTTACTTATCGACAAACCAGCTAGCATAACTAGTTTTGGCGTTGTTGCGCGTGTTCGACGTGTTTTGTCACAACAGCAAGGGAAAAAGGTCAAAGTTGGCCATACCGGCACATTAGACCCATTTGCAACTGGGTTAATGATATTGGCCGTCGGCAAAGAATGTAAAAACGCCGGTAATTACAGCAAATTAGACAAAGTCTACGAAGCCACGGTTCGCCTGGGTCAAACCAGCACAACAGGGGACCCCGAAGGCGAAATTACCGATTTTCATGGTATTGCACCGTCAATGGTCGAAGTGTTAGAAGTTTTAGAACATTTTAAGGGCGAAATTACTCAACGTCCGCCAATTTACAGTGCAATTCACATTAATGGTCAACGGGCCTATGATTTGGCGCGCGCCGGCAAAGAATTTGAAATGCCGCAGCGACAAATAACAATTCACAGTCTGGAACTTATCGATTACACCTATCCCGAACTAAAAATCAGGGCCAATGTTTCCAGTGGTACATATATCCGTACATTGGCCGAAGATATTGGCAAATCGCTGGGGACTGGCGCATATTGCAGTCAATTGCGACGTATCAGTATCGCTGATTGGCATGTCGATAATGCCGTAACGCTTCAAAGCATGGGCATTACAGACTAATAGGGGTTGAAACCTGTGCAAAACTTTGCTACAATGCATACCTGATGATAACAGCAGAAAACAAAGCCAAAGCTATCGCTTTGACACAAACTCACAAAACCGATGTTGGTGGCCCACAAGCCCAAGCCTCAATTTTGACGTCTCGTGTTAAAGAGATCACAGAACATTTAAAGACCAACAAGCACGACCACATGGCTCGTCGCGGTCTTATTCAGATGGTAGGAAAACGCAAGAAATTGCTTAAATACCTTGAAACCAAAGACTTCGATGGTTATAGAAAGACCGTCGCAGCCCTTGAACTCCGCAAATAATTGCGGAGTTTTCATTTGGTCGAACATGATACAATAAAGGCAGCACACGCCTTAACGAATTAAGTGGTGGATAGAGAGGTTCGCTTTGTAGCGAATTCCTGTACCCGTTACTTATTCGTCAAAATAAAGGCGAGTTAATTTAAAAGGAGGACAAATATGTCTACTATCAACCCAAGTGGAAAAGAAATCTTTTCTGTCACCACAGATTATTGTGGCCGTCCATTAACATTAGAAGTAAACCGCGTCGGATTCCGCGCCACAGCCAGCGTTTTGGTAACTTACGGTGATACCGTAGTTTTAGGAACAGCCATGGTCAGCAGTCGACCAGTTTTGATGGATTATTTTCCACTAAGCATCGATTATGAAGAGAAGTTCTATGCCGCTGGCAAAATTTCCGGCAGCCGATTTATTAAACGCGAAGGTCGCCCAAGCGACGAAGCAATTTTAATCGGTCGTTTAATCGATCGTCCAATCCGCCCACTATTTCCAAAAGGCTATCGCCAAGAAGTTCAAGTTGTTGCCAGTGTCTTGTCATATGATCCAAACTTCCGCCCTGACGCAATCGCTATGATTGCATCCAGTGCTGCATTGATGTTAACTGGCACACCATTTGATGGTCCAGTTGCTGGTTTGCGTATTGGTTTAGTAAACGGAAAGTACAAAGCTTTCCTAACACCTGAAGAGCGCGAAACAAGTGAACTAGACATAGTTGTTGCCGGTATTAAGAGCGGTATTACAATGGTTGAAGCTGGTGCTCGCGAAGTCAGCGAAGAAGTTGTTGCCGGTGCATTGAAATGGGCATTCGAAGCTTACCAACCAGCAATCGCATTGCAAACTGAACTAGCTAAAAAAGTTGCTCCTGTTGCATTACCATTTGAATTAATTTTGCCAAATGCCGAAATTCAAACCGCAGTCGATGCATGGGTTGATGGAAAATTGGGTAAAGCTTTGCATAAACCATACGCTGAACGCAACGAATTAGTGTCGGTTTTGCGTTGGGCATTTCACGACGAAATGCGCGCTAAAATCGGTGTTGATGAATATGTAAAACTTCATGACGAATACGACGAAGCATTTACGTCTGCTTTGCACAAAGATGTCCGCAAAGGCATTGTTGTCACTGGCATCCGTCCAGATGGCCGCAGACTAGACGAAATTCGACCATTGTCATCCGAAGTTGGCATTTTGCCACGAACTCACGGTTCAAGTATCTTTACTCGCGGCTTAACTCAGGCGATGAACATTATTACATTGGCACCACTTAGTTTTTCACAAATGGTTGATACGATGGAATCAAACGACAGTGAACACCGATATATGCACCATTACAACGCGCCAGGATTCACAGTCGGTGAAGTTCGACGCCTGTCAGGTCCAGGCCGACGCGAAATTGGTCACGGATACTTGGCTGAACGCGCGTTGGAACCAGTCTTGCCATCACGCGAAGATTTCCCATACGCAATCCGCAGCGTCACCGAAATTATGAGCCAAAACGGTTCAACTTCGATGGCCGCAACCTGCAGTAGCTGTTTAGCTTTGATGGATGCCGGCGTTCCACTTAAGGCTCCAATTTCTGGAATCGCTATGGGCTTGATGATGGACGGTACAAAATCATATGTTCTGTCTGACATTGCTGATGCCGAAGATTTTGCAGGTGACATGGACTTTAAAGTCACTGGTACTTCAAAAGGTATCACAGCTATCCAAATGGATATGAAGTTGCACGGTTTGCCAGTAGAAGTATTAGCCGAAGCGCTAACTAAATCTAAAACTGGTCGCGCCTTCATTTTGGCTCACATGCTAGAAACGCTTGCTGGCCCACGTGAAAAACTTAGCCAGTACGCTCCACGAATCGAAAAAATCAAGATTAACCCTGACAAAATTGGTGCAGTTATCGGTAAAGGTGGCGAGATGATCAAACAAATCACCGCTGAAACTGGTGCCCAAATTGATATTGCCGAAGATGGTTTGATTACAATCGCCGCCGTTGACACAACTGCTATTGAACGTGCTATTAACTGGATAAAAGGCCTAACCGAAGAGCCAGAAGTTGGCACAGTTTATGAAGGTAAAGTTGTAACTATCAAAGAATTCGGCGCATTTGTTAACATTATGCCCGGAATTGACGGCATGGTTCACATTAGCGAACTAGCAAATACCCGTGTCGAAAAGGTAACTGATATCCTAATCGAAGGTCAAATCGTCAAGGTTAAATTGATCGGCATCGACGACCGCGGTCGTCTAAGCCTCAGCGTAAAAGCTGCCTTATAACTTGTAATATAACCAAGTTTGTGCTAGTATATAAACACTTAGTTAAAGTCTCTCGCAAAACAACGTAAACAGATATAGGCATGGTCAAAAACAAAGAAGCGCTTCTTGAACAAATTAAGGCAGATATTGTAAAAAACAATATCTGTCCAGATTTGGCCCAAGAAGCCACCAACCTTGTTATGGGTGATGGAAATGTTGATGCAGAAATCGTATTTATTGGCGAAGCGCCAGGCAAGAATGAAGATGTAACAGGATTGCCATTTGTCGGAGCAGCCGGCAAGTTCCTAAACGAGATGTTGGCAGGTGCCGAAATGGTTCGAAGCGACGTATATATAACAAACATAGTTAAATATCGACCACCGAACAATCGCGATCCGTTGCCTGATGAAAAAGAAGCTTTTTGGCCATACTTGGTGCGTCAGCTGGATGTAATACGACCGCAAATTGTCGTTACATTAGGCCGGCACAGCATGGAATACTTTCTTCCCGGCAAAAAGATTAGTATGATTCACGGACAGCCGAAACGAATACAATTTGGAGATACGAAAATAACAGTTGTTCCTTTGTATCATCCAGCCGCTGCACTATATAACGGGAGTATGCGGGCCACACTAATCGAAGATTTTAATAAGTTATCAAAAATTATAGATATTCAAAAACAAGAAAAGGAGAATATATAAATTATGGGTCAACAAAGACTCGCAACAGTACAGGGTGACGACCCATCGAAACGTCCAAACGGACCAAGTAAACAACGGTCTAACAACACGGTGCTAAATAACACCACTACTCGCAAAGGCGAAGCCTATAGGGCACAACGCCGAACTAGCGAAAACGTGAACCAACGCGCCAGCCAGCACATGATTAATGTGCCGGTTAACAAATCAATTTATAACGGCTACGAAGGACGACAATACAGTCCTGCCGATCAAAAAAATCAGTCACGTTCTGGCGGTCCCAAACTTAAAATCATGCCAATCGGCGGTTTAGGTGAAATGGGAATCGGTAAAAACATGATGGCTATCGAATATGACAATGATATCATTGTTATCGACGCCGGATTCTTGTTCCCAGGTCCAGATTACCCAGGCATTAATTACATTACGCCCGACATCACATACCTAGAAGAACACAAAGACAAAATTCGCGGTCACATCTTTACACATGGTCATTTGGACCACATTGGTGCATACCGCCACTTTGCGCACAGAATTCCTGCGCCTGTTTATGGTGCCAAATTTACACTTGGAATGCTAGCACGAACAATGGAAGAGGCAACTAGCGGTTACGAACCAGAATATATCGAGATGAATCCCGAAAATCACGAACGCGTGCAATTGGGTGACAGTTTCAATATCGAACTAGTTCGTATGGACCACTCAATCCCTGATTCTGTTGGTATTATTATCCGTACACCACTAGGCGTACTGTTCCATACTGGAGACTGGCGCTTTGAAAACACACCTGTTGACGGTAAAAAAGTCGATATGACTCGTTTAACCGAAGTCGCCACCAAAGAAGGCATTTTGATGCTTATGAACGAATCTACTAATTGTGAATCAGATGGTACACACGAACACAGTGAATTCGATATCCAGGAAAGCATTGGCCAGGTCATGAGCAAATATCCCAATAGCCGTTTAATTCTAAGTTGTTTTTCTAGCCAAATCCACCGTATGCAAATTATTTTGGATGAAGCAAAAAATCATGATCGTAAAGTAGCCTTTGCTGGTTATTCAATGATTCAAAACCTTGAAGTTGCGTTGCGCGCTGGTGTTATCAAAGTCCCCAAAGACGTTGTCGTTAAAATGGAAGACATCGTCAAATTGCCTGACAGCAAAGTTACTATTGTTTGTACCGGTTCACAAGGCGAATTTAACGCCGTGCTTAACCGTATGGCCAGTGGTAGCCACAAATTCATCAAAATCAAAAATTCTGATGTTATTGTGTTCAGCTCTAACCCGATCCCAGGTAACGAAAAATACGTTACCCGCACGATTGACGGTTTAATGCGCGAAGGTAGCGATGTCATTCAAAACGGCAAAACTCATCTTACCGGAATAGGTGTATTACACCTTTCAGGCCACGCATACCACGATGATCACGTCACGATGATCACTGCACTTAATCCAAAATATTATATGCCAATTCATGGCGAGTTCCACATGTTGGTTCACAATGCCGAAATCGCCGAGTTTAAAGCCGGTGTTAAACACGACAATATTTTTGTCTGTGACAGTGGCGATATAATCGAAATCACCAATGATGGAGCCAAAAAAGCTGGACGTATTCAAGTCGGCGGAATCATGTATGACGACAACGGTGAAATTGTATCCGAAGTTGTTCTAAAAGATCGTATCCACATGGCTAGCGAAGGTATGTTCGTAGTAGTACTAACCGTTCAACGCGGCAGTGGACGCCTAATGACCAGCCCAGATATCATTAGCCGTGGATTTATATATCTACGTGATAGTGAAGAATTGATGGGTATGATTCGCCAATATCTTAAACAAAAAGTTGCCCGTGCGTTTACAGGAAAACATGTTGATTTGGATGTTATCAAAAAAGAACTACGCGATGAAATTGCGCACATTTTATATGACCAGACTCGACGTACTCCAATAGTTATCCCCGTGATTAATGAAATCGGCGGCGGTGGGGGCGGCAATAATCCAAATGCTGGCGATCAAAAACAAAATCGTGGTCAGCAACAACCAGGTGGCGAACAACGACGCCAACCAGCAACAAGTCGTTTTATACGACCAGAGCCAAAAACGTTCCCAGCACCACAGCTGCCAGACACCGAAGCCAACGAGCCTCGTGGGCGCATCGACACCCGTGCTTACTAAACATAAGCGCCTCTTGCAAAATGTTGTAAATATTGATATAATATGTCTACTAAATAAAGTCAAAAAAACATATAATAGAGTAAGTTATGGCAAAAAAGAAAAAATCATCACGCAAAAAGAAATTCGATAATTCAGCGCCGCAGCATAGCTTGCCGTTAGGATTTTGGAACCAAGTTGGTGCGCTATTTTTAATAGCAATTTCTATTTTGTTTGTGATTGCGTGGTTTAACGCTGGTGGGCCAGTGCTGGAATGGATGCATGCAACGGCACTATCAACCATAGGCTATGCAATTTATGTTGTTCCGGCATTGTTTTTCTATGTTGCTGTCGAGATATTTAGGGCCGAAAAAAATCGTTTGCCATTTGTTATGAAATTCGCTACAACATCGGCAATACTATGGTTTTCAGCACTATTTGGTCTGCTAAAAAAATCTAATGGCGCCACAACGGGTGGTTATATCGGCGATTTTATCAACAAAAGCATGTTGGCATTAGTCGATAGTAGTATCGCGGCATTTATATATATATTATTAATTGGCATCACATTATTATTTATATTGCGTGTTTCGCCATTTACAATTATCAAAAAAATCTGGGAATTTAGTCGTCGTGATACGACAGAATACGAAGAAAACGTCAAAGTTATGCGCAACGCTGCCGCTGTTGATGAGCAAAAATCGTCAATTATCAGCCATTTCAAATTACATGGTGATATACCAATTGAAGACTCAGGTGAAGTGGATGATAAAAGACAATCAAAACTATCGACCCTGCGAAGTGGATTTTCACGCGATAAAGCAGCCGAAGAACAAGCAGCTTTGGTTACAATTAATGACCCAAATTGGGTTGGTCCAAGCCTTGATTTACTAGAGAAAAAACAAGCGCCTGCTGATCCAGGTGACGTTCAACAAAACGCTGCAATTATAAAAAATACTCTTAGCGAGTTTGATATTGATGTCACCATGGAGGGCGCAAATATGGGTCCACGCGTGACTCAATATACACTTAGTCCCCCAAGCGGCGTTAAACTAACTCGTATTACGGCGTTGGAAACTAATATCGCATTGAATTTGGCGGCACAAAGTTTGCGTATCGAAGCTCCAATTCCTGGTCAAAAGGTGGTTGGTATCGAAGTCCCAAACCGCAAAGCAGCCGAAGTTCGCATTCACTCAATTCTGACTAGCCCTAAATGGCGCGCCAGCGTCGAACCTTTGGCATTTGCCATCGGTAAAGATATTTCCGGCGAAGCCGTTATAGGTGAATTGAACAAAATGCCACACCTACTAATCGCTGGTCAAACTGGTGCAGGTAAGTCAGTTATGATTAATACAATTCTATCGAGTTTGTTGTATCACAACAGCCCAAGCGAAATGAAGTTGATTCTGGTCGACCCTAAACAGGTCGAAATGGCGATGTATGAAGACATTCCACACTTGTTGACTCCAGTCATCTCTGAACCAGACAAGACAATCAGCGCGCTTAAATGGGCCGTCAACGAGATGCAACGACGCTATACGTTGTTTGCTGAACACAAAGTCAAAGATATCAAAACTTATAACGAAAAAATTCGTACCGCTGGTATAAAAATTACCGTGTCAGACGATTTTGGCATTCCACAAGAACACGAAAACGGCGCAATGCCATATATTGTGATTGTTATCGACGAGCTGGCTGATATGATGATGGTGGCGGCGCGTGATGCCGAGGTATTGATTGTTCGTTTGGCACAAAAGGCGCGTGCGGTTGGTATTCACTTGGTTTTGGCAACTCAGCGTCCATCGGTCAACGTTATTACTGGTCTAATCAAGGCTAATATTCCAGCGCGTATCGCGTTTACAGTGGCTTCACAAATTGAAAGCCGAATTATTTTAGACCAAGCAGGTGCCGAAAAATTATTGGGTCAAGGTGATATGTTGTTGCTAACACCTAGTATGAGCAAACCGATTCGTATCCAGGGTGCATGGGTGACTGATGCCGAACTAAGTAGGATTACTGCTCATTTGCAATCGCAATCTCCGCCACAATATAACGACGAAGTTGTTAGTCAGCCAGTTCAATTGAATGGCAAGGGTGGTGTTGTGATGGACTTTGAAGGTGGTAATGACGATGATATGTACAAAGATGCCGTTAGAGTTGTTATTGACGCTGGTAAAGCCAGTTCAAGCCTATTGCAACGACGTTTACGTGTTGGCTATGCCCGCGCAGCGCGTTTGATTGAGAATATGGAAGATCAAGGTATTATCGGTCCAGCTGATGGCGCACGACCACGTGAAGTTTTGATTAGCAGTATGGACGAAATTGGTGGCAACGGTTCATCCGACGACCTCTAGATTTATCCTAAGGAATATGTTACAATCAATCTGTTATTAACTCGGCTTGCACGCGGTGTAAGCATCCATAAGGATTCCATAGGAGGAAATCTAAAATGAAAGAGTACGAACTAATCGTTCTAATTCACCCCGACCTAGAGGTCGACATTGAAGCGCCACTTAAAAAAGTACGCACCCTAATTACATCTAACGGTGGTAAAATTACTACTGAAGAGAACTGGGGCAAGAAAAAACTTGCTTACCGTATCAAAAACCAAGACTTTGCAACTTATGTTTATTTTGACGTAACATTGCCAGCCGAATCATTGATCAAAATTAGCAACACGCTAAACATCTCTGACGAAGTAGTCCGATACCTATTGGTAAAAGTTGACGTTAAAGGTCGCAAAGCAGCTGAAGAAGCCAAGGCAACTGAAGCAACTGAAAAAACTAGCGAAAGGAAGTAACACTCCATGGCAAAAAGCATCAACCAAGTAATTTTGATGGGCCGATTGACTCGGGATCCAGAAGAGCGCACAACTAGCACCGGCAAACTTATTGTAAGTTTTGGAATAGCAGTTGATCGCGTTGGCCAAGACGACAGTGCAGACTTTTTCGACGTAACGGCTTGGGAAAAACTAGGAGAGTTAGTCATTAAGTACCTAGGCAAAGGCAGTCGCGTATTAGTCCAAGGACGTTTACGACAGGACAGTTGGGACGACAAAGAGACTGGCAAAAAACGCAGCCGAGTTGAAGTCACCGCAACTGATGTAACGTTTCTAGACAGCCCAAAAGGCAGCGGCGAAGGCCAAGCAACTAGTTCAGCTAGCTCAACCAGCTCAGCAAAAAAAACCAAAGATGTCGTAATTGAAGACATTGATGACAAACCAATTGATTTAAGCGAAATTCCATTCTAGGAAATATTAGGAGAAATATTTTATGACAATGAAACGATTTAAAAAAGACACACCAGTATTTTTTGACTACAAAGACGTCAAAACGCTACAACGATTTATCGATATTTACGGTCAAATCAAACAAATCGGTAAAACCGGTTTAAGTTCAAAACAACAACGTCAACTAGCAGTTGCTATCAAACGCGCTCGCCACTTGGCATTATTACCATTTGTAATTCAAGGATAAAAAATCATCGTGGCTTATAAACCTACAGAATTGAAAAAAGGTGTTGTTATCGAATTAGACGGCAAACCATACAAAGTGCTAGATTATAGCCAAAAGGTTGTCGGTCGCGGCGGCAGTATCGTTAACGTCAAGGTTAAAAACTTGATTGACGGTCACGTTGTAGCCAAAACTTTTAAGGGTCAAGAAGGCATCGAACCAGCAGAAGTTACCAACCGAACTGTTCAGTATCTATACACTGACGGAACTGATTATAATTTCATGGATCCTGATACTTTTGAACAATTTCAATTACCAGCAGACATCGTCGAGGAAGCTACTGGATACCTAAAAGAAGGCGAAAATCTAACTTTGCAATCATTTAATGGCAACATTATTAATGTAGAACTGCCAAAGAACGTTTATTTGGAAGTTTCGTACAGCGAAGACATTGTAAAGGGCGACACTAGCGGCAGCGTCCTAAAAAACGCTACTATGGAGACTGGTTTAATCGTTCGAGTACCAGCTTTTATTAAAGTTGGTGATATTATTTCAGTTGATACTACAACTGGTGAATATCGCGAACGCAAAAAAGCTTAACATGACCAAGGGGCGACTTGATATTGTGCTCGTTGAGCGTAAATTGACGTCAAGCCGTTCTCAGGCCGAGAGCTGGATTAAATTAGGCAAAGTAACTGTTGATGGTCGGGTTGTAATGAAACCCGGCCATTTTGTTGGCCCAACTTCGGTCATTAACATGTTAGTCGAAGTTCAATACGTCAGCCGAGCCGGTTTAAAACTAGCATCAGTGGCTGACATTTTTAAACTGGATTTTCGCGACAAGATTGTATTAGATGTTGGCAGTAGCACAGGTGGTTTTACAGATTACGCGCTGCGACATGGTGCTAAAAAGTTGTATGCGGTTGATGTTGGCACTGATCAATTACACCCTAGTTTACATGGTAATAACAAGATTGAATTACACGAAAAAACTGATATTCGTGATTTCTATATGAAGGTGATGCCCGATATTATCGTGATGGACGTATCATTCATTAGTTTGCGCGAGATATTGCCGCATTTGGTTAACCATTTATCGAGCCCTGCAACTCAATTGGTAGCGATGGTGAAACCGCAATTTGAAGCTGGTAAAGACCAGACTAATAAAGGTATTATCAAAAACGACGCGATGCGCCGTCAGATTTTAAAAGATTTCGAAGATTGGGCCCGCCAATATTTTGTTATTCAAAACAAACGCGATAGTGATGTCGCTGGCGCCAAAGGCAATCAAGAGAGATTTTATTTGCTAAGCCCGCTTAAAAAATAAATAAACTTTTCATTTCTTCCGTTCACCACCACTACATTTATTCCAACAGCACACTCTACGTGTGACCCTTTGGGTCAGCACGTGGCGTTCGGCTGGCCTACCGGCCACAGTCTGTTGGGAATAAAGTAGTGGAGTTGAACGTACTTAGCTAATCTTCAAAGTAATATGTTTCTTAGCTATAAGCTAAGCCAAGACGGGTGACGTTCGGTGGGGATGCCCCTGACATTGTTTTGTCTTGTAACCAAGCAAAAAATGTTAGGGGAAACCGGGCGGCAGGACCCGTGCCGCAAGCGATGATATTATTGAGATTAAACGTTAAAGCGGAATTCGACGACATCGTCGGGGCGCATGACGTAGGTTTTGCCTTCGGTGCGCATTTTGCCGGCGCTGCGAGCGGCCGATTCGCTACCGGCGGCGATTAGGTCGTGGTAATCAACAACTTGGGCAGCGATGAAGCCTTTTTCAAAATCAGTGTGGATGACGCCGGCGGCTTGTGGGGCAGTGTCGCCCTTGTGAATTGTCCAAGCATGAATCTCTTTCGGACCGGCGGTTAGGTAACTTTGTAGACCTAAAATGTCATAGGCGGCGTGAATTAATTGCATTAGACCAGTTTCTTTAACACCGTAGCTGTCTAGTAATTCGACTGAATCTTCGAGTGAAAGTCCCTTTAATTCATCCTCTAATTTTGCGCATACAAAAATTGTTCGAGCAGGGGCAACTAGGGCGGCTAGGTCGGCTTTTTTGCTGTCGCTAACCAATGTGTCCTCGTTGACATTAAAGGCATAAATTACTGGTTTGGCGGTTAATAAATTGATGTCTTCGATTAATTCCAGGTTTAAATCAGCGACAGCGGATAGAGGAGTACCTGATTTTAGTTTAGTTAATAATACTTCAAGGTATTCAGCGGCGGCTTTTAATTTTGGATTGGCTTTTGAATCTTTGACGACTTTAGGTAGTTTAGTTTCAATTGTTTGAATGTCAGCCAGGATTAGTTCGGTGTTGATGATTCCAATATCATCGCGAGGATCAACTTTTTCGGACACATGAATAACATTGTCGTCATGAAAGGCGCGGACAATATGAACGATAGCTTCGCATTGGCGAATATTAGCCAAAAACTTGTTGCCAAGGCCTTCGCCCTTACTAGCACCGGCAACTAGGCCGGCAATATCGACAAAAGTGACGGTTGCTGGTAACAATTTGGTTGAACCGTATAGTTTAGCAAGTGCCGCCAAACGTTCGTCAGGCACTGCAACAATGCCCGTGTTAGGTTCGATTGTCGCGAACGGATAATTAGCTGCCAATATATTATTATTTGTCAGTGCGTTAAATAGAGTAGATTTGCCAACATTAGGCAAACCAACAATTCCGATGGATAAACTCATCCCGTTAGAACCAGGGCACGCTTTAACCTGTTTTTGAGGTAGCGTTTACCCATTCCCGATTTTAAATATTTTTCTCTGGCATATGCATCAAGTTTGTCGGTGCAAGCCTCGTAATATACAACCTCAAAAGGGCCACGGTTTTTAGTGGATACTACTTTTCCACTTTGATGTTGTTCAAAGCGTGCTCGTAGATCTGTAGTACAACCAGTGTAAAGTTTGTTATCTTTGCTACTCAGTAGTACATACACATATTGCATCTCGGTTCTAACGGGACTCATGCGTCTATTTTAACAGAGGTAGTTAAAAATTACGAGCTTTGGTTGACTGTCGTTGTAATTTTATGGAATGTGATATTATTATGAGTAAGTAAAGCATAAGGAACATACCGTGGACGATAGCAATAAACAACAACCTGAACAACAGCAAGCGCCACATCAGTCACACCACCACAAACGAAAACATTCTTCGAAAAAGAAGTGGTTGATTATTGGTGCTATTGTCATCGTTTTGTTTATTGGTGGTGGAATCACTGGTTGGATGTTTATGTCCAGCCAACAACCTGCGCCTGCATCATCGCTGACCGAAGAGCAATTCGATCAAACAATTAGTGATGCTCAGACGTTGGCCAATAATGGTGACACTAATGGCGCTATTGCTGCTTATGATAATGCTGTTAAAGCTACAAATGACGCATATCAAAAAAGTGTTATAACACTTGAAAAAGCGGTAATGTATCTGAATGAAAAAAATTATGAACAAGCACTGGTTATTGCTAAACAAGCCGAAGTGATTAACGTAAATTTTGAAGTTGTTAAAATAATTGCTCAGATATATGACGAAAAGGGCGACAAACAAAATGCAATTACATATTACAAGAAAACTATAGAGTTAATTGATAAAAATGACCCAATGGCTAGTGACGATGCTGAATACTATCAAGGTTTAATAACTGATCTTGGTGGAACGAAATGATAACAATCAAAATCAGTAAAAACACTCGCAAATTAGTATTCGGACTGCTGGCTGTCAGTATTTTTACTTTGGGATCGTACGCTGGCGTGATGGCTTATTCGGGTACTGTATTCGGTCGCAAAGAAGGGTATGGATATTTCAAGAATCAAAAAGTATCTGGCTCCTCTAGCAGTAAGGGATACGTTATTAAAAGTGGCATCAAATCAGGAATTAATTCCGCAAAAGAGCTAGTCGATTATTTGGATGGCAAAAACGGCGGTAGCGGTCAAGACGAGGCTGGTTCGGCGTTTATTTACTATACGATGATGGGCAAAAATGGTAGCGATAGGGATAAAAATATTAGCGGTAGCGAATGGGACGATTTGGAAGCCAGAATTAATAGCATGGATGCGGCCGGTCGTGTGAATTGGAAACAAAACATTAAATTGTCCATAAATAGTTACCACCAAGAATACAAAAACTCAAAAGGCAAGACGGTTCATGACGATGCCTTTTATTCACACAGCAGCAGTGAAAGTAGCATCGTATTTAAAAACAAAAGTGGTAAAGTGATTTACGCTTTGGCGTTCAGGTGTGCCAACCCTATGGGTGATAAGGGCGCTTTTGAAGCTTTTCCAGAATCAAATCAGTGGGATGTATCAACTAAGAGTGAATTAGTGTCAGCTCCGTATACACCTGGCCAAACTATTACCTGGAAACACACGATTGACAATAAAGGTCCAGATTCAACAGACCAAGACGTAGATTATCGTTATGAAAATAGTAGTGGTTTGGGTAGTGGAAGTGGTTCTAATCACACTTTTTCATCAGGTTCAAACAAAGGTAAAACCAGCGACTTTAACTCTACATACACAATAACTCAAAATGATGTAGGTAATAACCTTTGTCGTGCGACAAGTGCAAGTCCAAAATCATGGGATAACAGCGGCAGAACAACGTCGTCGTCAGCTTGTGTAGCGATACCTTATAATTATTCACTAACGCCAAGCCTGACGGCTAACGTTTCCGGTGCGATTGAGGCCAATACTTCGTTTAACGTTACTCCGGCGGTAATTAGTACAGGTCCAACCAAAAGCAAAAATACCCAGTGGCAAATAACTCAGATAGTTGTTGTGCCTGGTGGGACGGTTCCAAATTCAGCTGGAGGCAATTCAGATAGTTATCCATGCGGTCCAGCTACATTTTATTTTAGATCTTTGCCTAACGCCGCTTGTTCAACAATTGGTTCAGGTACGACCGTGTTTAATGAAGCCGGGACTCGACTTAGCGGCTCTATAATAGCGGCTCAGGCAGTTGTTGCTGGAGATTACGAGGTTGGAACCAAAATTTGTTATGCATTTTCTGTTCAACCACGGGCAAGTTCTGTACCGGCAAACCCAGGCTTAGATAATCAATGGCGACACTCGGCTCCGGTTTGTGTAGTTATTGGCAAAAAGCCAAAAGTACAAATATGGGGTGGCGATCTAGTTTCTGGTGGTTTAGTTAGAACTAGCACCTCAGTTAAAAATATTGGTGGCGTGAACCGTACATTTGGTAGTTGGGATGAATATGGAATCTTTGCCGTCAACTCAATTAATGGCATGGGGTCTGGATCAGCGTTTGCTGATGCTGGGTTGGCTAACGCTACGGTTTGCAATTACAGTATGCTTAGTTTTACAAATGCGGGTAGCACAACTTGTGGCACGCCAGGTAATATAATTGGCGGTTTTGTAACCTCTAGAGCTACACTCGATGTTGCATCTAGCTTTTCAGTTAATCCGCTCGATTTGGTCCACAATTTAGGCAACAATCCAATTATTAATTTGAGCGTTGGCGGAATGCAAGGTTCGTATAGCGCAACCGGTGGAGTATCTGTAGCTGGTGGTGGTGCAGGAAAAGTAATAGCCAAAGGCCAGTGGGTAGTTATTAATGTTCCAAATAGTGATGTGACTATTACCGGTAATATAAATTACACCAGTGAAGCATTGGCGACGATTAATGACATACCCCAGGTAGTTATTGTTGCTAGAAACATAAATATTGTTGATACGGTTACTAACGTTGATGCCTGGTTGATTACAACTGGCGATGTCAACACATGTTCTTCATTTGGAGCGGTCGTTCCATTGACATCAAATATGTGTAATCAGCAGCTGACTGTCAATGGCCCAGTTATAGCTAATAAATTATACTTGCGACGTACAGCCGGATCGGGTACTGGAGGGGCCAGTGGAGACCCTGCAGAACTCTTTAACATGCGACCGGATGCCTATATGTGGGCTTATGCGCGTGCAACCAGTAGCGGACATGCACAGACTGTTCATACTATCGAGTTACCACCTAGATATTAATATTAAGTATTCCCTTGCTTTTAAAGGTAATGCTTATGTATAATAAAAGACAATATGGCATTACTAAAGGGATTGGGCGATTTTTTTGCACTGGATATAGGTACTAACGCAGTACGCGTAGTACAGTTGTCTCAGTCTGGTCCAGATAGCTGGAATTTGCAGCACTATGGTTATGCCCCTGTTGATGAAAAAATCACCAGTAATGATTCTGCCGAAGGCTTACGTCGTTTAGGCGAGGTGATTATGACTGCTGTTGGCCAAAGTGGCATCAAAGTTAAAAACGTTGCTATTGGTTTACCTTCAAACAAGACATTCACTACCGTTATCGATGTTCCAGCAATGGGCGAGGCCGAACTTAAAAGTACTATTAAATACCAAATCGACCAATATATTCCGATGGCTATTGATGAGACCAAGGTAGACTGGGCATTATTAGGCCAATCTTTGCATGATCCAAAACAACAAGAAGTATTGTTATGTAGCACGGCAAACGCATACACTGAAGCCAGACTGGAATTTATCGAAGGTCTTGGATTCAACGTTATTGCATCTGAACCAGATCCTATCGCGATGGTACGCTCATTATTACCAGCTAACGTTCAAGATGCCCGACTAATAATTGATTTAGGTGAACGTTCAACAGATCTAGCTATTACGTTTGGTGGCAGCCCACGATTAGTGCGTACAATTCCAACTGGTCTAAGGTCATTGATCAAAGCAGCAGTCCAGAATTTGAACGTCCAAGACGACCAAGCTCGACAATTTATTTTGAAATTTGGGCTAGCGCCAGACAGGCTAGAGGGCCAGGTTTATCGTTCAATCGAAGGGACATTGGATAGTTTTGCATCTGAACTGGTTAAATCTATCAAATTCTTCCAGACTCGTTATCCAAACACACCAGTCGGCGGCATCTTGTTGTCGGGTTTTGCAGCAATAGTTCCACGTTTTGGTGAATATTTAACTGCTAAAACCGGCGTAGCATCAACTGTTGCTAATCCATGGCAGCGAGTTCGTGTCGCCTCAGCCGATCAACAACAGCTTAGCTCAATTGCATCTGAATTTGCGACCGTAATTGGTTTGGCTCAAAGGAACAACAAGTAATGATTGAAATTAACCTTGTTCCTGATATAAAACAAGAGCTTATCAAAGCTCAACGTATTCGATCGACTGTTATCGCGGGATCGATTGTCGTCGGTGTTATATCTGTCGCTATTGTCAGCATGTTAGTTGTTTATGTATTCACGGTTCAAGCGGTGCGTAGCACGCTTGCAGACAACGCAATCAAACAGGGCAGCACTGATTTGATCAATGTTCCTGATTTGTCCAAGACTCTAACGATTCAGAATCAGTTAACTAAAATCTCGGCGTTAAACAGCAGCAAGAAAATCGATTCACGTATTTTTGATTTATTAGGCGTTATTATTCCGCCAGCACCAAATGATATTCAAATATCTAATCTGACAGTTGATTCAAACACTGGTTTGATTACTATCGAAGGCCAAGCTTCTAACAGTTATGCTGCTGTTGAGGTATTTAGAAAGACTATTGAAGGTGCAACCTTTAAATATACAGACGCTGATAACAAACAACAATCCGTAACACTGGCATCAAGTGTCAGTACTAGCAACACTAGTTATGGCGAGGATTCATCAGGTATTAAAGTCCTAAGGTTTACGATTAGTTTCGTCTACGCTCAAGAATTATTTGCTCCAACATCAAAAAACGCATCAATTATTATATCGACCAAGGGTAACGCAACTGACTCATACCTTGGTGTCCCAAAGAGCATATTTGTTGCACCAGCTAAAGATTTAAAGGAGGGCCAATAATATGCAGCAAAAAGGCGCAGCTCTTCGCAAACGAACACAGATAGCTATGGCAAACCGCGTAATGTTCTTGTGGGTTGCTGGTGTATCCGTTTTGTTTGGCTTTGCTTTGGTCGGGTCAATATTCTTGACTCAAAAACTATTGTTTAATGAACGAGTTTTGAACGAAAAAGACCGAACCGTTGTGATTTTGAAGTCTAATAACGGCAATATCAAAGGGCTCGAAGATCAAATTCGCGTTTTGGATACTAACCAGGCGCTAATTGATGCCAAAGCCGAATCGGATGACCAAGCTATCCAGGTAATTTTGGATGCGTTGCCATCAGATGCTAACTCGTTAGCACTTGGTGCATCAATTCAAAATAAATTATTGGCTAATATATCTGGTTTGACGTTGAATTCATTACAGGTTGATCCTGTAATAGGAGTTGAATCATTATCTGGTGAAAGTTCAGTTGAAAACGCATCAGTTGCAACGTCGGGTTCTAAGAACGAAATTACATTTAGATTCTCTGTAACTGGTGATGAAGCTGCTTTAAAACAAGTGCTACGTAATCTCGAGCTCTCAATTCGTACTATCGATGTAATTTCCCTAAAGATTGAAGGTCAGGGTGCAACTAGCGTTCTTAGCGTACAGGCACGGGCATTTTATGAGCCGGCACGAGTCGTGCAGTTAAAGGATAAAACGGTAAGATAATGAAAAAAACAGATATAGCAATGTTAATCCTTATCGCATCAGTCAGCGTTCTGGTTGCATTTTTTGTAGCCAAAGGCATTTTCGGTGATGTTTATACTGGAACCGCCAAAGTCAAAACAATCGACAAAATTGATTCAGTAATTGTCGAACCAAGCGCAGATATATTCAACAAGAATGCCATCAATCCAGCTGTTCAGGTCCAAATTAACGGAACTAAGTAGGAGGCTTTACGTATGGCGCTACTTACCGGTGACATGCAGGGGAAGTTAATCTCACTTTTAATAAGTGAGGGCTTGGTAAGTGAAGACGTTTTAAACGATGCTAAAACAACAGCTGCAAGTACAAACAAGCCACTGATTAGTTTATTAGCTGAACAAAATATTGTTGATGACGAATTACTGACTCATGCTACCGCACAGGTTTCGGGTGTTCCTTATGTTAATTTGACTAATAGCATTATCGATCAAAGTATTTTGGGATTGTTGCCCGAGGATATTGCTGAACGATTTATGGCAGTTCCACTAGCTGAAGTCCAAAACCGTCTAGCAGTAGCTATGATTGACGCTAACAACGTCCAGGCAGTAGATTATTTGTCTAGTCGTATTGAACGACCATTAAAAGTGTTCATGGCATCCGAGGCAGGTGTCCGCCATGTGTTAGATCAATACAGAACTGACCTTTCTAGTGTTGGCAAGGCAGCTGAAGCAAGCCAAATTGAATCAATTCAAGAATCAAACCGAGAAGTAAAAACAATCGTCCAAGATTCGCCAATCAGCAAAGCACTCAGTACGATATTGGAATATGCATTGAAAACTCGTGCCAGCGATGTGCACATCGAGCCACTGGAAGGTGCTTTAAAGATACGTTGTCGCGTTGACGGTATGTTGCGCGAAATCATGCAATTGCCAAAAAGCATCGAACCGGCCCTCGTTAGCCGTATAAAAATTTTGTCCAATCTAAAGATTGATGAACACCGTATGCCTCAGGACGGTCAGTTTACGGTCAAAGTAGGCGGCAAAGAAGTTGATCTTCGTATCGCGATTAGCCCTGTAATTTGGGGTGAACAAGTTGTTATTCGTTTGTTGGATAAATCTGGAAACTCATTTGACATTGAACAAATGGGTTATGCTGGACGTGCACTTCGGGCTATCCGCAAGGGGATTAAGCGGCCAAATGGAATGGTGCTAACATCAGGGCCAACTGGTAGTGGTAAGACGACCAGTCTTTATGCGCTGATCAAAGAAATTAAAAATGATGCGGTTAATATCGTAACTTTGGAAGACCCAGTCGAATATAAAATGAGTGGCGTAAACCAGATTCAAGTTAATGCGGACGTTGGTCTGACATTTGCCAGTGGATTACGTTCAATTTTGCGTCAAGACCCTGACGTGGTGATGGTCGGAGAGATTCGCGATAGTGAAACAGCCAATTTGGCGGTTCAAGCAGCTTTGACAGGTCACTTGGTGTTCAGTACGCTACACACAAACAGCGCAGCTGGAGTTTTGCCGCGGCTACTCGACATGGGTATCGAACCTTTCCTTATCGCCAGCACAGTTAATACGATTATCGGTCAGCGTTTGGTGCGCCGCGTAGCTGATAAACGTGAAACATATCAATCAAATCCAATTGAAACCCAAAACATTATGGCTACAATTGGTCATTTATTGCCAAAAACAAAAGCCGATGTAGCAAGAGTCTCTCAAGATTTAGGCTATAAAGACTTGCCCTTAGCAGGCCAAAGCGCTTATACTTTAGTGAGAGGCATCGATAGCCCTCAGTCGCCACGAGGTTATAGTGGTCGAGCTGGACTATATGAAGTAATGGATGTGAACGAAAGTATCCAAAACCTAATCGTTGCACGTGCAACTAGCTCCGAAATACAGCGCAAAGCTCAGCAACAGGGAATGATAACGATGCGTCAGGACGGTTATCTAAAAGTTTTACAGGGTGTTACAACTATTGAAGAAGTAAATCGCGTGACGTCAGATACAGCATAGTAAGAAGGGTGGACGAAATGAACAATCAAGAATTAAGAATCGAAATTTTACTGGAAGAAGTGGTTCGCAAGCGTGCTTCGGACTTACACCTTCAAGTAGGGTTGCCGCCAATGCTTCGTGTCGACGGATCATTAATGCCTATTATCGGTTTTAATCCACTTGATGAACAAACCGTCGAAGCTCTAATTTTTGCTATTTTAGACCAAGATCAACGTCAGATATTGTTAAAAGACAAAGAATTCGACTTTAGCTTCGCATTTGGCACATTAGGACGATTCCGTGTTAACGCTTATCACGAGCGCGGCAACTTGGCTGCTGCTTTGCGTTTGATTCCAAACGAGATTAAGACGATTTCTGAATTGGGAATGCCAAATGTGGTTATGGGATTTGCTGATTATCCACGTGGCTTAGTTTTGATTACCGGTCCTACTGGTAGTGGTAAATCAACTACGCTAGCTGCTTTAGTCGACAAGATTAACAGTGAACGTTCACAACACATTATTACTATCGAAGACCCAATCGAGTTTACTCACAAATCTAAAAAATCAGCTGTCGTACAACGTGAAGTTCACTACGATACCTACAGCTTTAGCGCGGCACTTCGTTCAAGTTTGCGCCAAGACCCAGATGTAGTTTTGATCGGCGAGATGCGTGATTTGGAAACAATTAGTGCGGCTATTACGATTGCTGAAACCGGACACTTGGTGTTTGCAACACTTCACACCAACAGCGCATCACAATCTATTGATCGTATTATCGACGTATTTCCACCTCACCAGCAGCCACAAATTCGAACACAGTTATCGAATATATTGATGGCCATCTGTTCTCAACGTTTGATCCCAGCAATTGGCGGCGGACGAGTTGTAGCAGCCGAAGTTTTGATTACAAACCCAGCAGTGCGTAACATTATTCGCGAAGGCAAGGCTCACCAATTGGATGCCGTTATTCAAACCGGATCTGACCAAGGCATGCAAACAATGGACCGTACACTTGTTAGCTTGGTCCAAAGCGGTACGGTTACATATGACAACGCTCGCGAGGTAGCAGTTGATTTAGTTGAGTTCGAAAGGCTGATGAGAGGCTAAAAATGAAAAAATTCAACTATGAGGCCAGGGACCAAACCACTAACAAGATTATAAAGGCAACAGTACAGGCTGACACCGAAAGTGCTGCTGCAAAGTTGTTGATTAATCAAGGTTTCACGCCTCTTAGTATCAAAGAACAAGGTGACAATGACAATTTTATTGCCAGAATGTCTGGTCGAATTACGACCAAAGATAAAATCGTCTTTACTCGCCAGCTAGCGACTTTGATTGGTGCTGGTTTGCCGCTTGCGCAAAGCTTTAACACTGTATTGGAACAAACCGAGAATAAAAAATTACAATCTATCATCCAAGACGTTACAGCATCTATCGAAGGTGGTAAAACTCTTTCGGAATCTTTTGCTAAACATCCGGCTGTATTTGACGCCGTATTTTTGGCGCTTGTCGGAGCAGGTGAGATGTCCGGTACTTTGGATGAGTCACTGCAACGGGTAGCCAATCAGCAGGAAAAAGATGCTGCGACAATGAGCAAAATTAAAGGTGCGTTGACGTATCCGATTATTGTTTTGGTCGTTATTTTTGGCGTTATAGCATTTATGTTATTTACGGTCGTTCCACAGGTTGAAAAACTGTACCATGACCTTAAAAAACAATTGCCGTTCTTGACCAAAGCTATGGTTGATATCGCCGCATTTTTGACGAATTATTGGTATATAGCCTTGGTTGTAGCAGGCGCAGGAATATACTTCTTGCTTCAATATCTAAAAACCGACACCGGAGTAAAAACAACCGACTCGTTAAAATTAAATATGCCTATTTTTGGTCAAATGTTCCGAAAATTATATATGGCTCGATTTATGCGCACAGGACAAACCTTGCTTGGTACCGGTGTTAGTATGTTAGACATGTTAAAACTGACATCCATTGCAGTCAATAATACGATTATTAAGGGTAGTATTATGCGCGCAGCCGAAAAGGTAAAAGGCGGTAAGGCACTGTCTGTTGCTTTGCAACCAGAACAATATATTTTGACGCTAGTTCCGCAGATGATCAAGATTGGCGAGCAATCTGGTCGTATCGATGAAATGATGGGTAAAACAGCCCAAGTGTACGAAGACGAGCTTGATGAACAAGTTCGAACTATCTCGACCTCAATCGAACCGATACTGATGGTGGTTTTGGCGGTCGTGGCGGGTAGTATGGTGGCCGCAATTTTGTTGCCAATCTATAGCCTGGTTAACGGCATTAATGTATAGACATCAGCAGGTCCTTGTAGTAATATAAGCTTAAGCGTGTAACACGCACTAAAAAAACAGTTCATAAGAAAGGTGGGAATAGTTCTCGTGAACATTCAACAAAAAGAAAAAGGATTTACGATTATCGAAGTCGTATTAGTACTAGCAATAGCTGGGTTGATATTCATGATGGTATTCATCGCGTTACCCGCCCTTCAGCGTAGTCAACGTGACACTCAACGCAAGAATGATTTAAGTAGGCTCCAGACGGCTCTTACAAGCTATCAGTCGAACAATCGTGGTGCTTTACCAAGTGGTACGGGTGCCGAAACTACTTCGTGGCCAAGTTTTGTGTCTAGGTATATTAGGACTTCAGGTGATACATTTACCGATCCAACAGGTGCAGATTATGTAGTCAGCACGACTGCATCATTGCCAACCGAATTTGATCCAGCAAATCCAAACATTGTTGCTACAGTTGGTTCTACTTGTAATGGTGAAAGTTTAACGAGTGGACAAGGTTCACGTAAGGTTGCTTTCCAGATGAAACTAGAAGGTAACGGAATCGCTTGTTCAAATAATTAGAAATAATTAATAATTGTTTTATAAACCTGCTCGAAAGGGCAGGTTTTCTTTTTGCCAGTCAAACTGGTATTATGAAGCATATGCATATTGATTCAATCGTTATATATTTGACACTCGTTTTAGTTGGTTTAGTCTTAGGTAGTTTTGCTGGAGCATCCGTGTGGAGGCTTCGTGCGCGCCAATTAGTTCAGGACAAATCTAGTGGTGAACATGTTGACCACGATGAATACGCGCGTCTTAATAAATTAACAAAGTCAACATTAGTCAATGATCGTTCGCAATGTTTGCATTGTTCGTACACTTTAAAATGGTATGATTTAATCCCACTTTTCAGTTGGATGAATTTACGTGGCCGATGTCGAAAATGTCGCAAACCAATTGGTTTTATGGAACCTTTAATAGAAGTAGGTGTGGCTGCATTTTTTGTGCTTTCCTATATGTACTGGCCATATCCACTTAACGATGCACTTGAAGTCGCTAGGTTGATACTTTGGTTGATTGCCGGTGTTGGTTTGGCGATTTTATTTGTCTATGACACGAAATGGTATTTGTTGCCGGACAAAGTTAATTTTGCGGTTATTGGCATCGGCGCTTTATCGGCATTATCGGTTTTTATTAACTCGCATGACAAACCGGGAACAATAATTAGTATTTTGGGATCAGTATTTATTCTTAGCGGGATATACCTGATTTTATACATATATTCAAAAGGTAAGTGGATTGGTTTTGGCGATATAAAACTTGGACTTGGGCTTGGACTGTTGCTGGCAGATTGGGAATTGGCTTTTGTGGCCTTATTTGCAGCTAATCTTATTGGTTGTATATTAGTTTTGCCGGCGATGGTTATGGGAAAATTAAAGCGTAATTCGCATGTGCCTTTTGGACCGCTACTGATTATTGGCTCTGTGATTGCCGGCCTGGCTGGCGTTTATCTGCTAAGTTCATATTCTTTTTATCTACCATAGGTTTAAAAGCATAACCTGCTTATGCTATAATTATGGGCAAATGAAGGCCCTAAACCAAGCTGGTTTTACTATAATTGAAACGATGCTTTTTCTTGGCATCACGGGTCTACTTGTGATGGGTGTTCTAGTTGGGGCCGGAACGTCGATTAATATTCAGCGTTATCATGACAGCGTTACTTCGTTGCAATCAACAATTCAACATCAGTTTTCAGAGGTAGCGAATGTCAGTAACGACAGTCTCAGCAACCCGTGTTATGGCGATAGCAGTGTTAATAATCCGCGTGGACAATCTGATTGTGTTATTTTGGGACGATTTATCACTTCAACTGACGGTCATACCTTGCAAATCAAAAATGTTATAGGCTATATTCCAGGTTCCCAGGTGGTTTCAACTAACGATGTCGATGCCTTAAAGGAATATAATGTTCGCGTATCTCCATCCGGTAACACTACGTACGATATGGAATGGGGGTCATCGATGGTTCACTCTGGCGGCAATAATCCGATGTTATTCTCAATGCTAACTTTGCGGTCGCCAATCAGTGGTATCGTAAGAACATTTATTGATCCAAATGCAATGATTACAGATCCAAATATATCAACACTGATTAGCCAAAATGCATTAATGCAGTCTGCCAAAGTTTGCGTTAATTCTAACGGCTTATTCACAGGCGGAAAGTCAGCAGTATTCATTAATGCTAATGTGACTAGCGCTACCGGTGTTGAGACAATGGGCGAGGCTACAAGCGGATGTTAAGTATAGTTAATCGTAGATTTGATCGTGGTGATACCTTGATTGAAGTATTATTTGCTATTACGATCTTTAGTTTAGTTGCGGTTGGTGGTCTGGCTATAATGAATCAGGGAACAGCTACTTCGCAACGAGCACTTGAGATTACTTTAGTTCGTCAAGAAATTGATGCTCAAGCCGAGGTTTTGCGATTTTTGAACGCATCTTTTGTGTCGGCGTATCAATCGGGTGCTGTCTATGCTTCGAATACACCTGCCGGACAGTGGCAATTGATGGAGTCTAGTATTATTTCAACCGGCATGGTTACAGCCTCTGCATTTGGTGCTGGTTCTGATTGTCAGATGCCGCCACAAGGAAGTTTTATTATAAATACCAGAAGCGCGACGTTTATTCCACCTACAGATGCAAAATTAGGACTACCTCAGACATTTGCTCAGGTTCGATATGACACTAGCGACCAAGTAACAATGGCTGAGGGCATATGGATAGAAGCAGTTCGTGCACCAACCGTTGGGGGCAATAATCAATCAAATGCTGGTTATATTGATTTTAATATTCGAGCTTGTTGGGAAAGCCCAGGCCAAGCAGCACCAGTTACTATAGGTACGATTGTGAGGTTGTATGAACCACGTGGATAAACGCCAAGGATTTACGCTGATTGAATTGATGCTAGCCATGGCATTTGTGTCGGCTTTATTGATAGCGATTGCGATGACGGTTATTCAAATAGCTAATATATATAATCGCGGCATGACTCTAAAAGATGTTAATCAAGCTGGAAGATCTCTTGCGAGTGAACTGCAACGCAGTATAGCCGCCAGTGCTGCGTTTAATATCAATACCGGAGTTGGCAGCCGATATATAGTACAGGATTGGGGTGGTCGTTTGTGTTTAGGACAATATAGTTATATTTGGAATTATGGCAAAGCAATTGATACTGGCGATACGGCCAGATTAAACACGTATTCAAATTCAACTGACCAAATTCGTTTCGTCAAAGTGCTTGATCCAAATACAACTTATTGTTCAGATTCTTCGACAGAAATTGACTCGACAAGCGCAGTTGAACTTTTAAACATAGGACAAAAAGCTAGTGAACAATCTGGTGTTCATACTTTAGCCATTCATGATTTTACGATTAGCACATCAGCAACAGCGGGTGACGCCAAAACTGGGCAACAGTTATATAGTATGAAGTTTTTGATTGGTACGAATGACCAAACTTCGTTAACGTTTGATGCCGGTGGAGATGTCATCTGCAAAGCGCCAAGCGAATCAGGTGCTGACCCAGCGTATTGTTCGGTGAATCAGTTTAATGTAGTAGCACGTGCTGGCAATACAGTCGAATAAGAGGGAGAATATAGATATGTCGATAAATCAAAATAAACAACGTGGAGCAGTATCATTATTCGTAGTTGTTTTTGCGGCGTTGCTGATTACTATCATTACTGTTAGTTTTGTGCGCATCATGATAAGCGATCAACAGCAGGCCAGTACTACTGATTTATCGCAAAGCGCCTATGACTCAGCTCAGGCTGGCGTAGAGGATGCAAAACGTGCATTGCTGCGTTATCAGAGAGTTTGCGACCCAGGTGGCGATCCAACTGCTTGTAATTCGGCCAAGACACAGATTAGTTCATCAACATGTAATGATTCAGTCAAAACCCTTAGCGATGTAACCGTATCGGGCGATGAAATAAAGATTGAAACGGGTGGTAGCAACTCATTAGATCAAGCGTATACTTGTGTAAAAATAAATCTTGATACATTAGATTATCTAGGTTCGCTATCTGCTAACGAATCTAAATTCATCCCTTTGCAAGCAGTTAGTGGCTCATCGTTCGATACCGTGCAACTTGAATGGTTTAATTCGGACGATTTGGCTGACGGTTCAAATTTCAATGTCAATTTACAATCAAGTGGTTCAACAAGTTGGCCATTGTTGTTGCAAAATTCGTGGAATCCTAACAGGCCATCAATTATGAGAACTCAATTAATGCAATTCAGTAGCAATGGATTTAATTTGGGAGATTTTGACAAACAAAATGCAACCAGCCAAAGTAACGCAAACACATTGTTTCTTTACCCAGCAGGAGTAACTGGTACTGCGAACACTAATGTCACGGCAACCGGCACCCCTGGCCCAGATATCAGAGCTATGAATAATCGTGATATTAGAACGGTGCCCAAAACGGCAAAAGTTCCCGCTAGTACAGCACTGCCAATCACTTGTTCTGGTAATCTGACTACTGGCGGCTATGCATGTTCGGCCAAGTTGCAATTACCAGTGCCAATTAATGGTGGTGATCGTACATCATTCATGTATCTAGGCTCACTATATAACAAGACGAATTATCGAGTAACGTTATTGGATAGCACTAAACCATGTGACCAAGCAACTGGCGTTGGTGCTGGCTGTGTAAAATTCAACGCAGTTCAACCAGAGGTTGATTCAACTGGTAGGACTAACGATTTGTTCAGACGAGTTCAAACTAGAATTGAATTAACTGATGTTAATTTTCCATATCCAAGTTCAGAAGTAGAAATAACAGGCAATCTATGTAAAGACTTTAGAGTCACCGATAACATTGCTGACTACCAAAACAACTGTACGCCTTAGTTAGTCAGCAGTATCGCTATGAAACTTTTCATGGACTTCGCGAAGATGTTCATCTGTGACGTGTGTGTAGACTTGAGTTGTGCTAATATTACTGTGACCTAACATTACCTGGACACTACGAATATCAGCTCCATTCATCAGTAAGTCGGTGGCAAAACTATGTCGCATTGTGTGTGGGCTGACGTGTTTTGTGATACCGGCCAGGCGTGTATATTTGTTGATAATTCGTTGGATGCTACGTGCACCTAGCCGGCGATAATTACCAGATGTTGTGGTCTCATTATTGCGACTATAGTTAATAAACAAAGGTGGCAGACTATCCGTTCGCGTTTGTAGGTAGTTATTTACATGTAGACTGGCGCTTTCGCTAATAAAGACTGGTCGGTCCTTTTGACCTTTACCTCGAACCATAAACTCGCGTCTGACAGTGTTTACGTGATCTCGGTCTAAATTGACTAGCTCGGAAACACGTAGTCCGCTTGAAAAAAGTAGTTCAATAATAGCTCGATCACGTAGTCCGGTATCAGAATTAGTGTCGATTTGTTCCAGCAGTCTCTCGATTTCGTCATAGTGTAAAAATGTAACTTGTCGACGTGAAACTTTCGGTAGTTCAATTTTTTCAGGGGATAGGCTAGGTATATCGCGTTTGGATAAATAATTTAAGAATCCGCGCAGTGCAATTAAATGATAACTTTGAGTGATCGTGGCTAATTCGTTATCGTTGTTATTCTTATAACGATTCAGCCATAAACGATATTTACGAATAACCTCAGTTGTTATTTTATCAACAGTAATATCATCTGTAAATTCAATAAATCTTTCGAGATAGAGTGTATAATTTTCGGCAGTATGAGCAGAACGACCACCTTCTACTTCAAGGTGTTCGATATAGTCGAGGATTAATTCTGACATATACATACTATAAGCATAACGCAAAAAGTGATTTACTGTGCAGATAAGTGTTATTTGGTATAATAGGTGAAAGCAACCAAAGGAGAATTATGACATCAAAAAAGCATATCGAAAGAACTTTAGTAATTTTTAAACCTGACGCTATCCAGCGCGGGATTGTTGGTGAACTGATTACTCGATTTGAAAAAGTTGGCTTAAAGATTGTTGGGATGAAGATGATTGCCCCAACACGTGAACAATATTTTGAACATTATGAAAATATAGGCAAAATGATAACTCGACGTGGAGAAAAGGCATTTAATGTCACATTAGATTTTATGATGCAGGGTCCAGTTATAGCTATGGTACTAGAGGGTGTTGAATCAGTCGCGTTAGTGCGTAAATTAGTTGGATCAACTGAACCAAAATCATCACCGGTTGGAACAATTCGAGGTGATTATTGCCATATGAGCTATGGTCATGCTGATTCAGAGGAAAAGGGTATTCCTAATTTAGTTCACGCTAGTGGTGATGTTACTGAATCTGAACAAGAAATAAATCACTGGTTTTCAGACAGTGAACTCCACAGTTATACAGTGCTACACGAGAAATTTACGCGTTAAATCTGTTACAATATCATGGTACGCCTCGGTAGCTCAACTGGATAGAGTAGATCCGTCCTAAGGATAAGGTTGTAGGTTCGATTCCTGCCCGGGGTACCATTAAATAATACCCATCTTGATGGGTATTATTTAATGGTTTTTTCTGAGAGTTGAACTCTGTCAACCTTATAAGGTTGTAGGTGAGAACTGCCAGTGGCAGTTCGCAAGGAAACCTTCCGATGGCAACTGGTTTGCCAATCGCGAAGTTTCGAGGTCACGGAACGTGACCGACTCCTGCTCTGGGTAATGTGACCGCTAGAACTACCCGTGTCGTAGTATAATACGTATATGTCAGCTAAAAATACACAGCCCAAAGGCAAACCACAGCTCGATTTTATTGGTCAACGCGAAGGCGAAGAGCTATTATTCGTGTTTCGTCGTCATATTATTGCCATGCGCAAAGGTTTTTATATGTTAGTTATTCCTTTGGTTATTACGGCTATTCCACCGCTAATTTGGCAGTATCAGTTAGAACTATTTTTATTGCCAGTTGCAGGCTTTGCGCTTGGATTGATTTTGTTTTCTTACCACTTGATAATGTGGTATTTTACGATCTATATTGTGACTAATCAGCGCATTCGACAGGTGACACAACGCGGCTTTTTCGGTAAGGATGTGATTGAGCTGCGGCTGTCCAAGGTTCAAAACATAAGCTATAATATACCAGGGTTCAGTGGTGAATTATTCAAGTTCGGAACTATAGTAATTCAGACTTTTGTAGGTGATTTAGTCATCCATAAAGTTGAACACCCTGATGAAATCTACAATAAATTACAAGATGCCGTTAATAATGCAGTTGAAAACCAAGGAGAACATGAAGAAGTTATTGAATAAATTTCGTAAACGAAGCGATACTCAATCGTCATCACGCATTACTAGTGATACAGTAGCCGAGCATCGTGAACGAATTCTGGCTGGTGGACGTCGATTTAAATATCCACTTCAATACGTCCGACACAAACTAGTATTTAACGCTATTTTTATTAGTGTTATTGCTCTTGCAATGGTTGTTGCAGCTGGTTGGTGGCAGTTATATTCAGCTCAAAATACAAGCGAATTTATGTATAGAATAACCAAGGTCTTACCTTTACCGGTAGCCAACGTTGATGGGCAGCCGGTTCTTTATAGTGATTATCTAATGAAATATCTAAGCTCAGTTCATTATCTGGAGCAGAAAGAACAAGTTAGCTTGAAATCAGATGACGGCAAAAGACAAATTGAATATATTAAACAACAGTCTATGCAGGACGCTATTGCTGATGCCTATGCCTTAAAATTATCTAAAGATCTAGGTATCACAGTTAGCGACAGCGATTTAGAAGGATTTTTAAAAGATCAACGTCAGTCAAGCGACGGTGAAATATCTGAACAAACATATGATGCAGTTATTTTGGACTATTATGGCTGGAGTCCGGACGAATACCGCCATGTCACATCTGAAAAACTATTACGTCAAAAGGTTGCCTATGCAATTGACGAGGCTGCGCTAAGCGCCAGTGACAGCATTAAGGCATCCGTCAAATCAAATGCTGCAATCGATTTCAAAAAACTAGCCGCAACATTTGCCGGCAAAGTAGACGTTAAAGTTTCATATGGTGCGTCGGGTTTGGTTCCAAAAACAAATCAAGATGGCGGATTAGCCTTAGAAGCATCAAAGCTGAGAAAGAATCAAGTCTCGTCAGTTATCAGGTCAACCGTAGGCGACGGATACTATATACTTAGGCTAATCGATAACAACGATACACAGGTCAGCTACGAATATGTCAAAGTCACTTTAACCAAATTTACAGAATTATTAAGTAATATCAATAGTACTAACAAGGTTCAAAAATTAATATTCATTCCTGGATAAAAAGGAGTAAAAAATGTTTAAATTACCAGTTCTGCCATACGAATACGAGTCACTAGGCAAACATATGAGTGCTGAAACACTAAAATATCATCACGACAAACATCATCAAGCCTACGTCGATAAATTGAATATTGCGCTTGAATCAGCTCCTGAATTACAAGGTATGCCCCTGGACTACTTGTTGTCGACAGGTGTAGTTCTGCCAGACGCCGCTAAAAAAGCCATCATAAATAATGGCGGTGGTCACTATAATCACAGCCTATTTTGGTTGTGTATATCACCAAATGGTGGCGGGCAACCAAGCGGTAAAATCGCTGATATGATTATCGAAAAATATGGCAGCTATCAAAAGTTTGTCGAAGAATTTTCGTCCAAAGCCTTGGGTGTATTCGGTAGCGGTTGGGTGTGGTTGTTGCCAAATGGTGACATAATTACAACATCTAATCAAGATACCCCAATCACGATGGGCCTTTCAGCGCCAATTTTATGTTTAGACGTCTGGGAACACGCATATTATATAGACTACAAAAATAAACGCGATGATTTCGTGAAATCATGGTGGGATATTGTTGATTGGGAATCGGTATCTAGTCGTCTAGACACGCCGTTTAGCATCTAATCAATTATTGTTCGTCGAATATTTTGGTTTAAGTTGACCAGCAAGCCGTAGCTGAATAATCCGTTATTACTGCATATATTAGCTAAACTTAATTCGTCTTTGGAATAATTGCTTATAATCGTAACTTCATCGCCAGATTTAGCGTCCGAATTAGTGATGTCAATCATGGTGTGATTCATGCAAACTCGGCCAGCAATAGAGAGATACGTGTCGTTAAATTTTACTTTGCCAACGTTGCTAAGGACACGTGGTATACCTTCGTAATATCCTAGTGGTAATACGCCGATTCGGCTTTTTTGATCAGCTACAAATGTACAGCCATACCCAACACTCTCGCCACTGTCGATTTCAAGTATCTTTGTTATTGTACTGGCTAGTTTTAGAGCTGGGATTAAAGACTGTAGTTTATTAGCGGCGCTGTCGTTTGATTCAACCGGCGATATGCCATATAGCGCCAAACCAGTTCGTAGTGTATTGGCATATTTTGACACTACTTTTGTACTACCGGCAGATTGAGCAATATGAATGTATTTTGGTTTTAATCCGCTACCCAGCACCATTTCTACTGCGTTATCAAAGCGTTTCGTTTGTAACATTACGTGTTCAGTAGAATTAGGATTATCCGCATCAGCCAGATGAGACATGATTCCTTCGACTAATATTTTTTTGTATTTTTTGATTTGGTTCAAGAAATCTGTTAGCTCATCGATTCTGACCCCATGGCGTCCCATGCCGGTTTCAATTTCGATATGAACAGTAAATGGTCGATTGGTCGCGCCAATTGCATCAAGTGATTCAATGTCATGTACGACAAACGCGCAGTTTTTAGGGTTAATGTTGGCGTAGTTGACACTTTTAATCGCGCCCATTACTAACACTGGCTGTTTTGAGATTTCTTGGATTTTCAAAGCTTCAAAATAACCGTCAACGGCGATATAGGGTAACGTTCGGTCTTTTAATATCTCGGTTATTTGTTCTAATCCATGCCCATAGGCATTAGATTTTAAGACGGGAATAACAAATCCACCTGGTGATAGTTTAGTTAATAAATCAAAATTATTTAATATAGCCGAACGTGAAATCAAAATATTATTATAGACAGCAAACTCTTTTTCAAAAGACTGTAATTTCTTGGCGATAGTCGATCGAAAAGACATGTCACTATAATAGCAAAATATAGCCAATCTGGTACTATAGATAAGATGAAAAAAGCAATGACTTTTACAATAAACAAAAAACTAGACGGCACTTTGGCGCGTACTGGTGTGATTTCGACGACTCATGGAATTATTGAAACTCCAGCGTTTATTGTTGGTGGAACACAGGCGACTGTAAAAACTTTGACGCCTGAACAAGTATTAGAACTAGGCGGACAATCAATTTTGGCTAATACTTACCACTTAATGCTACGCCCAGGTGCAGATGTTATTGCGGCGGCTGGTGGCCTGCATAAATTTATGAACTGGGATTTGCCGATATTCACGGACAGTGGCGGTTTTCAGGTATTTTCACTTGGAATGGCGTATAAAAAAGGTATTGATGCCACTAGTCACAGCCAAAAAGGTGACGCTAAACAAGCCAAACATTCTGCTAGCCAACTAGCTAAAGTAACAGATGATGGTGTTTATTTTAGGTCGCATATTAATGGCGAACAATTATATATGAACCCTGAAAGTTCGATGGAATTACAGCATGCTATTGGTGCTGATATTCATATGGCTTTTGATGAACTAACGTCGCCATTAGCGGGTTATAAATATATTAAGCAGGCGATGGATCGAACTCATTTATGGGCCGACCGTTCGCTAAAACGCCACCAAGAATTAAATAACGAACACGAACAACGGGGCGAAAATCTGCAGGCACTATGGGGTATTGTTCAGGGCGCACGTGAAGAAGATTTACGCAAAGAAAGCGCAACTTATTTAGGCAAACGTGATTTTGACGGTTATGGTATCGGCGGTGTTTTTGAACCCGAGGAAGTTTCATCGACAGTCAGGTGGATTACCGAAATTTTACCCGAAGAAAAACCGCGTCATTTATTAGGCTTGGGATCACAACCGGCCGACTTGTTTTTGGGTGTTCAATACGGCATCGACACGTTTGACTGCGTGGCGCCAACGCGTCAGGCCAGAAATGGCGCACTATTTACGTATGATGGTCGTCTAAACATCAAAAACGGCGGCTTTAAACGCGACTTTAATCCAATCGACAAGGAATGTGATTGTTATACTTGCCAACATTACACTCGCGCCTACATTCACCACTTGTTTCGTGCTGATGAAATACTGGCACTGACGCTTGCCAGCATTCACAACGAACGATTTGTTGTGCGGACGGTTGATAATATCCGCGCCAGCATTGATGAAGATCGTTTTTTTGATTACAAAAAAGATTTCCTCACTCGTTACTACGGTGAGGATAGGGCAGCAGATTTCTTTATCGGCGATCCGAACAATTAAGTGAATTTATGAGTATAAGCAAAACTTGATGGAATTACTTCATCGTTCATTTTTGCTGACGTGAAATGTCCACCTTCATCAATCTCTGTAGCAAATACTACGCCGCCCTTTTTATTTATTTGGGCTACGTCGTATTCGGTTACTTCTACGTGCATACCTTCGACGTGTTTGCTAGTTTCAACGATTTCAGCTAATTCGCTGGCAAGATGACCATAGATTTTATTTATATTCTTATCGTTATTTTTTATAGGCATGCCGATGTTTGCCTTGGTGATTATGTAACCCTGGCTCTTGTGTTTTTTGATAATTTTTTTCAATTGCTCTTTGCCGATCTTTGGATCAGTATATGATTGTGCTTCGACGGCGATATCCATGTCGAAATCATTAAAGCTTGGTTTACGGAATTCAAGTAGAACAGGGAAGCTGTTTTCTTTGCAGACTACGGCGATATTGCGGTTTGGGCTGTCATCGCCACCTAGATTAGTAATTTCAGCACTTGAATCGGGGAAGAGTATTTCAACACCGCCTTTTTCCTTATACTCATTAACTAGAGCGTTGGCGAGTTCGTCGTTATTCATATCTTCTATATTAGATTTAGACATAACCTCGTTTGGTTTGGCTATGTTTGCATCGGATAGGGCACGAGAAGCCATCTTTTTAGCGGTCGCTTTTTTATCTAGATTTTTTTCTGCGCCTATTTCAGAAATTGACCTCTCTATTGGGGTAGGAGGCGTAAAGAATTGTTCGGGGTTTTTTGGGGTGTCGATATACATTTTTGTTTTGGATTAGTTTATAGATTATTTATAGCATAAGTTGGGGAATTTTGCAAGTGGGATGGAATTAAGAGGGATGTGGCGGCGGGCTCGGCCGGATTATTTTTGTGGCGGCCGGATTATCGGCCTACGGCCTCCTTCGCTCGCAAACAAAAGAAAATGCTGACGCGCTTTCTTTTGTTTTGCTCGCTACGCGACCCGGTGATCTGTGCTTTGCCTGCGGCAAATCACGATCGCCGGGTCGAATCCGCCGGAGGCACCCAATAAAAAAGACCCATCCTAAGGATGAGTCATTTTTATTGGCGGGCTCGGCCGGATTTGAACCGGTGATCTCCTCCGTGACAGGGAGGCGTGATAACCACTTCACTACGAGCCCATGTACCATGTGAACTTAGATATGATAGCAGTTTTTATCACTCAGTGCAACAGATTGGCTACGTTTATTTTGTAGTTTCAAAGTGCTATAATAATCCATGTTCAACTGATGCCGCTGTAGCTCAGATGGTAGAGCGGCGCTTTCGTAAAGCGTAGGTCTCCGGTTCAATTCCGGACAGCGGCTCCATAGTATAATTTTATAAATATGAAAACTATAATCATTAAATCACTTAAAGACTTAATCGCCGACAGGTATTTGTTAGCGTTATTGTCGGTTTTACTACTGTTGGCACTGACTTTTGCGGTAGTTATCGGACTATCAATTCACCCTAGCGAGCGTCAACTAATTTCGCATTATTCGGCATTTGGAATCACTCATTTCTATTTTGATCAGTGGTTTTATATGTTATCTTTTGTAATTTTTGGAATAGCTGCGGCTGTCATGCATATCGTTGTCGCCATCAAGCTTTTACTTATCAAGGGCCATTCAATTGCTGTGATGTATGCCTGGTTTGGAATTGCCGTTATTTTATTGGCATGGAAAACAGCTTCGACTTTATTAAACCTACGGACGCTTTTGTAATTAATCTATGATTGACCTAGAACTTCCTTTAGGTGAGCGAACACTAAAATATCGTTTATTCGAGATGTTACCGGCTGTATTAAGCTACGGGTCATTATTGTTATTGGTATTGCTTTCACTTATTAGCCCAATTTTGGCCGCAACTTATCTGTTATTAATCATAGTTACTTTACTTGTAAAATCTGTTGGTATTGCGATCCATACAATTCAAGGGCGTAATAAATTAGAGGCTGCACAAAAGGTAGATTGGCATTCGCGATTGGCTGATCTGGAAAACCCAGAGGTTTTGTATAATCAAAAACGGCCTAAACGATTGGATAGTTTTGATGCGTATGCTCACGTCGATAACCTAAGGTTAATAATAGCCGATCCTGAATCGTTCCCAAAACCATCACAGATATACAATGCAGTCATTATTGCGACATATAACGAATCTTATGATGTATTGGCCCCAACAGTCGAATCGGTATTAAAAAACACCTATAGTTGCAAAAAAATTATTTTGACAATTGCTTATGAAGAACGTGGTGGCGAAGCTATAAAAAGCACGGTTCACAGATTAAAAAAAGAATTTGGACATCATTTCTTTGCATTCCATTTAGTTGAGCATCCAAAGGATTTGCCAAATGAAGTTATTGGCAAAGGTGGCAATATAACTCACGCTGGCCGATTTTTACAAAAGTGGTTAGTTGAAGAGGGAATTGCATCAAAAAACGTCATAGTCACTACGCTGGATAGCGACAATCGACCATATCCAACATATTTTGATTATTTAACATATGAATATATCGTTCACGAAGACCGCAAACACTTGTCATATCAGCCAGTTTCATTATTTATGAGTAATATCTGGGATGTGCCGGCGCCAATGCGCGTGATTGCAACTGGCAACTCGTTTTGGAACATTATCAGTTCGATGCGTCCACATACCTTGCGAAATTTTGCTTCACACTCGCAACCAATGGATGCGCTAGAGGAAATGGATTTTTGGAGCACACGCACAATCGTCGAAGACGGGCACCAATATTGGCGCAGTTATTTCTATTTTGGCGGCAATTATTCAGTTCTACCGTTGTATATTCCTATTTATCAAGACGCCGTTTTGTCTGATACGTATACGAAAACTCTAAAAGCGCAATTTATCCAGCTGCGACGCTGGGCTTATGGCGCGTCAGACATTCCATACGTTGCAACTCGTGTATTTGCTCGTGATCGTAACGTAACGCTGTCTGGGGGCATTGCACGGCTTCTGAGGCTCATAGATGGACACGTAACGCTTGCTAGCGTGTCATTGTTGGTTGCATTTGGTGGCTGGATACCATTGCTTATAAATAGTGAAGCAGCTCGCAGTATTCCTGCACACCAATTACCAGAAGTTGTCAGTACGATTCAACAGATTGCTTTGGTCGGACTTTTCATTACCGTGTTCCTGTCATTCAAGATGTTACCGCCACGTCCAGAACGTTACAAACGACGTCGGACATACGCCATGGTGGCGCAATGGGTTCTGATGCCATTTACAGCCATTATTTACAGTGCGTTTTCGGCATTATATTCTCAGGGGCGCTTATTCACTGGGCGTTATCTGGATAAGTTTGACGTAACAGACAAGGCTACGCACAAATCAGTTATTCGCGCCAGACAAGAAGCTAGCGTTCAAGGTACAGAATCTAGCATCGAATAAAAATCTAAGTTGGGACCAAAATAGCACCATTACGGGTGCTATTTTGGTCAAAATGCTAATTATTGGGTGCGTATACGCACTTCACGTTTTACCTGTTGCAGGGTTTTATTATACTCAAAGCCCAACGTTAAACGCTCTAGTTGGGATGTAGGGCTTGTTATGTGTATCTGTTGCTTACTGTTCATGCTTTGATACTAGCATAAACGCGATGATATGTCAATGGAACAGATATTCACGATTATGCTAATCATGATATATATTCTTAGCAACCTGTTAAAAAACATACGTGGAAAACTTATGTGGAATGTGGGTAAGTAATCAAAAAAGCCCATCACTTCATGTGATGGGCTAATAATAAATTTGGTGGGCCCTGGAGGATTCGAACCTCCCACCTCCTCAACGTCAATGAGGCGCTCTAGCCAAATGAGCTAAGGGCCCGTTCATCCTAGGATACCAAAATAGAGGTGGTGACGCAAGAATATATGTGCTATTATGTTGTCTGAGCGATGAAGTAACCTCACCAATTACAGAGCTCCGTTGGCGTAACAGTGTACGATAACATTGATTCATAAGCGTTCATTCGCCGAAAGGTGAATGAAAAGTCCGGTGGAACCACCCGATTACAAGGGTCCGAGACATGCGATATATAGATTTAATTTACTTTAAATTTAATCATCACATGTTTTTTATTTACTAAAAACAAGGAGCAGGGCAATGAACGAAGACAAATTACATATAATGCGACACAGTTTTGCTCATATTACAGCCGCTGCAGTCCAACGATTGTGGCCTGATGCAAAATTTGGTGTTGGTCCAACAGTCGATAATGGTTTTTATTATGATATTGATTTAGGCGAAACTAAAATTTCCGAAGCTAACTTTGCGAAAATCGAAAAGGCAATGCGCGGAATTATTGAATATGGTGACAATTTTGAAAAAATTGAAATGCCAATTGACGAAGCTATTCAGTGGGCTAAGGATAACAATCAGCCATATAAAGAAGAGCTTTTGAATGATCTAAAGCGATCCGGTACGACTGTTGCCAAAGATTTAGATATGGACGAAATCGGCGTTGCAACCGACGGCGAATCGGCCGTTGAAAGCGTAACTTTCTTTAAAAATGGAAAATTTATGGATTTGTGCCGTGGTCCGCACATCGCTAATACTAAAGAAGCCGGTGCGTTCAAGTTATTGCGAATCGCTGGTGCGTATTGGCGCGGCAAAGAAGGCAATCCGCAAATGCAGCGATTATATGGCGTTGCTTTTGAAACTCAGAAAGAATTAGACGAATATTTGGAACGTTTGGAACAGGCTAAACTACGTGATCACCGTAAATTAGGCCAAGAATTAGATTTGTTTACATTTTCTGATTTGGTTGGTGCTGGGTTACCTATGTATACGCCGCGCGGAACTGTGATTATTGACCAGTTGAAGGGTGTTTTAAAAGAAATCAGCAAAAAATATAATATGTTGGCGGTTTCTATCCCGCACCTTGCTAAAATTGAACTTTACGAAACATCTGGACACGCGGCTAAATTCTCAGACGAGTTGTTTTATGTAAAAAGTCATTACAATCAAGAATTCGTGCTAAAACCGGTAAACTGTCCGCACCATACTCAAATATATGCATCTAGCCCACGAAGCTATCGCGATTTGCCGCTGCGTTATGTCGAACAGACGATGCAGTATCGTGATGAAAAACCAGGTGCAATTGGTGGTTTGCAACGAACCAGAGGATTTACCGTAGATGATGGTCACACATTTTGCCGACCTGATCAAATTGAACAAGAAGCATCAATGATTGTTGAAGTCATTCGGCAATTTTATACAAGTATTGGTTTATGGGGTAATCACTGGGTGTCATTGTCAGTAAGCGATAAAAAAACACCTGAAAAGTATATTGGCGAACCAGACGACTGGGTATTGGCGGAAAAAATGTTGACGGATGTTGCCAGCAAATACAATCTTGAGGCCAGAATTATGGAAGGTGAAGCTGCGATTTATGGTCCAAAAATTGACTTCATGTTCCAAGACGCAATTGGTCGTGAGACTCAACTAGCAACTATCCAGTTAGACTTTGCTATGCCAAAACGATTCGGATTGAAATATATCGACCAAAACGGTCAAGACAGACACCCAGTTATGATTCACCGTGCAATATTGGGATCATTCGAGAGGTTTATCATGTTATTAATCGAGCATTTTGCCGGTTGGTTCCCATTCTGGCTTGCACCAGAACAAGTTCGTATTTTGACGATTAACGATACAATAGGCGATTATGTCAAAGAAGTTGAAGTCGTTTTGCGTGGCACGATATTAATGAAGCCAATAAGATATGGTGATGTGCGCTTTACTTTGGATGATCGCAATGAATCATTAGGCAAAAAGATACGCGAAGCAACTAACATGAAAATCCCTGTCCAATTAATTGTTGGCCAAAAAGACAAAGACGCACGCGAAGTTAGTGTTCGCACACAAACTGGCGAAGAAAAGATCAAACTAGACGACTTGTCTGACTATTTGCAGAAAATATAGTTTATGACTGACGGTGAATTAAAAAATAAGTTTTTGCCGCTAATCGTAATCGCTGGCCCAACAGCTAGCGGCAAGACTTCACTGGCTATTTCAATAGCCAAAAAGTATAACGGCGAAATTATCTGTGCCGATTCGCGAAGTATATATAGAGATATGGATATTGGCACTGCAAAACCAAGTATTTCCGAACAGGACGGGGTCCCACATTGGGGATTGGATTTAGTTAGACCTGACGAACATTATTCGGTAGCTGATTTCAAATCCTATACTATCGAAAAGATAGCCGATATACGTAAACGAGGTAAAATGCCGATGTTGGTCGGCGGAACCGGCCTATATATCGATGCCGTTATTTTCGACTATCAATTTGGTGATGTGGCGGATGAAAAAAAGCGCGAAACGCTAAATAATATGACGATGGATCAGTTATACGAGCATTGTCGTAATAACAACATACCATTACCTGAAAATGTTCAGAACAAACGGTACGTAATACGTAATATTGAACGAAACGGTATTAATGACTCGAGGCGGACTGAGCCGATAAGTAACACGATTATTGTAGGAATTGCAACAGATAGAGACGTTTTAAGGTCTAGAATGATGCGCAGAATTGAACAATTATTTGACGATGGTGTTGTGGATGAGGCAAAAAAGTTGGGCGAAATGTATGGCTGGGATGGCGAGGCATTAAAAGGGAATATATATCCACTAGTTCATCTATATCTGTTAGGGCAAATGACTTTAGGTGAAACTAAAGCTAAATTAGCGACTACGGATTGGAGACTGGCTAAACGACAATTAACTTGGTTTAGGCGCAATTCATATATTCATTGGGGTAGCGCAGATGAGTTAAGGGATTATATTGTTACTCAGCTCGCAAAGAGCAGCTAGGCGTGTTATTATTAGAACACGAAAGTTATCCGGAGAGAGATATATGATTGACGCACTATTTGGTTCAAAAACGAGGGTAAAATTGCTCCATCTTTTCCTGAATAATCCAGGACAACCGTTTTATGTGCGTGAAATCACTCGTAAAATAGGTGAACAGATTAACTCAGTTAGACGTGAACTATCTAATATGATTGAAGTCGGCATAATAACTAGCGATAGTGCTGATAATAAATTGTATTATCAAATCAATCAGCGATATGAATATTATGCGCCACTCAAAGCAATCTTTAGTGATAATAAGACTGAATCTAGGGTGATTTCGGCTGCAGACGAGAACGTATCTGACGAATATAGTTCTATGTTGGCATCGATTATTGGTCTAAGACTTGCAATATTCTCTGGTATTTTAGTAAAAGGTTCGACTACGCCAGTTGATATCATTTTAGTAGGTGAAATGTCGCCACTAAAAGTTAAAGCATTTATAAAGATCGTAGAAAAGAATGAAGGCCGCGAGATTAATTACAGTGTTTTGTCGTATGATGAATTTTATTATCGACTAAGTGTTCGTGATAGATTTATAACTGAAATCTTGAACGGAAAACATAGTGTGATTATCGACAAAGATAAAATTTTGAATAAGCAATAAGGGGGAGGTATAAAGTAACATGTTTGAAATCGAGTATAAAGGCGCTAATTCAGTAATCATTAGCACAAAAAAGGCGAAATTAGTTGTTGATCCTAAACTATCTATTGTTGGGCTAAAGGATATATCGACAAAAGGTACAGTAGAATTAGCAACTGAGTCTAGATTTGCGATTAATGATTCTGATTCAATTCTATCAATTGAAAGCCCGGGTGAATATGGAGTAGCTGAATTTGATATTCGTGGAATTGCAGCCAGGCGCCATATAGACACCGAATCACAAGGCAAGATGTCGACTATCTATAGGGTTGAAATAGGTGAAGCTCGTATTGGGATTGTTGGAAACATTGATAAAACAATATCTGATGAACAATTAGAAGAATTGGGAGTTCTGGACATATTGATTATTCCTATAGGAGGTGGTGGCTATACGCTAGACGCAGCTGACGCTGCTGATGTGGTTCGAATGATTGACCCAAAGATTGTTGTTCCGGTTCATTACGCTGATAGCTCATTAAAATATGAAGTTCCGCAAGATGCGTTGCAGTTGTTTATCACGGAATTAGGAGTACCGGTTGAAACGGTATCTAAATACAAGCTAAAACAATTACCAATCATACCAGCAACTTTGTCTATCGTTGAAATCACACGTAGCTAGTGCGTATATTATACATAGTAAATTAAATACCCCTCGGTAAAGAGGGGTATTTATAAGTATAATCGGGTCAAACTAGGCTATGATGCCTTTTTTCTTAAGCGTACGGATAGCTTGGGTACAAAGTACCATAGTTATTTTTTGTCCATCAATCTCAAAAGTTTTCTTTTGTAGATTTGGTTTAAAGACTCGGTTTGTGCGACGCAAAGAGAAGCTCACATTGTGGCCAAATTGTTTGCCTTTTCCGGTTAATTCACAGCGTGCTGCCATAGTATATTATTTTCCAATTATTTTTAACAATCTGTACCAGTATAGTGTTTTTTACCTCATAAGTCAAGGAGGCAAATAGTGGTGCGTTGTTTTGGTCAAACTGGTATACTGGATGAAGTGAATATAGACATTATTTATATAATTATTGTTATTGGTGTAATTTTGGTTTCGATGACTCTTCACGAAGCTATGCATGCCTACGTCAGTTATTGGCTCGGGGACCATACTGCTAAATTGCAGGGTAGATTGACACTTAACCCTATAAAACATATAGACCCATTTTTGACTGTATTGCTGCCAGTAATGCTAGCTGCTGTTGGCGCACCGGTGTTCGGTGGCGCCAAACCTGTACCAGTTAATCCATACGCCTTGCGATGGGGTGAATGGGGTATGGCGCTCGTTACTATAGCTGGACCGTTTACTAATTTGTTAATTGCGTTTATCGCTTTTGGAGTATGGGTATTAGCTGGATCGCCAGACCAGTCTGTATGGACGCTGGTATTTTCTACGGCAGTCTATGTAAACTTAGGTTTCTTTATATTTAATATGATTCCAATACCACCACTTGATGGTTCAAGGGTATTATATGCATTGGCGCCTGAATTCGTCAGACGCGGCATGGAAGCTATTGAACGATACGGCCTGGTGATTATATTCGCCTTGGTCCTGGTCGTAGGAGATTCGTTTGGAATCTTTATATCATCAGGAGTAAATTTATTTATTGAAGTTTTTAGCAAAATTTTTATACGTTAGAATGTTATAATAGATAGTGTCCCGGGGTAAGCCTAGGCGTAAATGATTTTCCTGAATATCATATAGATAGGGAGCTTTACATGATTCATTTCTGTTGAAATGTTTTGCGAGCACCCACCTTGCCTTTACGGTAGGGAATATCGTGCGCCGATAGTGAGCTCCGGGATGTTATAATTATTAAGCAGTCCATTAGGTGATCGCCCCGGTCCTGTAAAAAGGAACGGAGAGGAAAGTCCGGACAGTATAGAGCGTGACAGTCGCTAACGGCGACCGGGGGCAACCCTAGGGAAAGTGCCACAGAAACGAAACTACCTGGGAGTTAAATCCTAGGAAAAGATGAAACGAGTGAGGTAAGAGCTCACAGCATGCCATGGTGACATGGTGTGAAGGTAAACCCTGTCAACTGCAAGGAGATCTGCATAAAGGGCTGCTCGTCCGCAGGTCGATACCCGCTTGATCTGGCAGGCAACTGTCAGACTAGATAGATGATCGCCCACGACAGAACCCGGCTTATCGATGGACTGCAAACTAAAACGACCACTCTCTACGGATGTGGTCGTTTTAGTTTGTTGAAAGAAAAACTATTTAGCTTCTTTGACGATTTCTGCAAAAGCTTTTGGCTCTTTGACAGCTAATTCAGATAGAACTTTGCGATCTAGTTGGATGTTTGCTAATTTAAGACCAGCAATCAATTTGCCATAAGTTGTACCTAGTTCACGAGCGGCTGCATTAATGCGAGTAATCCACAAACCACGTAGGTCGCGCTTTTTGTTGCGGCGATCGCGGTAAGCGTATTGAAGCGCTTTGATGACTGCTTGTTTAGCTAGGCGATAAGACCTAGTCCGGCCGTGTTGCATACCTTTAGCTAGTTTAAGGATTTTCTTGTGTTTGGCTGTGGCTGTGACGCCTCGTTTTACTCGCATGTAATTATTCTCCTTGTGGTATTAAATACCAAGTGCTCGTTTAACATTTTTTGCTATTGTTCCAGTAACTGTTGCAGATGATTTGATAACGCGCTTGCGGCTTTTGCTTTTCTTGCTTAGCATGTGGTTACCGAATGCTCGTTCGCGTGTAAGTTTACCAGTGCTGGTAATCTTGATGCGTTTAGCAGTTCCTTTGTGGGTTTTCATTTTTGGCATTATTTACTCCTTACTACTATGCTCAGATTACGTCCAGCCATCTGAGGCTTTTGTTCTAATATTGCGTCATTTTCTAGAAGGGCTACGATTTTATCAATCATTACGTATCCTAATTCTTGATGGGCCATTTCGCGTCCGCGGAAGAAAATAAAAATTTTCACTTTATGTCCAGCAGCTAGGAACTCGCGAATTTTTCGAAGCTTGATGTCTAAATCATTTGCTCCGATTTTTAGTCCCATGCGCATTTGCTTTAACTCAACTGTTTTTGCGTTTTTGCGACTCTTTTGTTGCTCTTTCATCTTTTGGTATTGATATTTACCCCAGTCAACGACTTTTGCAACAGGAGGTTCAGCGTTCGGTGAGATTTCAATAAGATCAACTCCGGCTTCTTCGGCGATTTTAAGCGCCTCTGATAAGCTCATGATCCCTAATTGTTCACCACCCGGACCTATAACACGTAACTTTTCAGCTCGAATTTCTTGGTTGATGCGAATTGATTTACTGATCTTGGTTGGGTCTCCTTAATTGAATCTCGTAACAGTTGAGTGCTTACTCGGTAGCTATTCTATCAGATACGGGGCTGTAATTCAAGTGCAATTAACAGGGTGGGTTTAATTATGGTGTATCTTGTGCAGATTAGTTACCCTTGAAGCTGATTAAAATTGACTAATACATAAAAAATCATAATATTTTTAGGGTTTTTATTACAATCTTGCTGGTTTTACACTTTCAGGAGTCTCGGAGCTAATCTCGAAAAAGATACTTAGGCGTATCAGAAAGAAGTTTTGCTCTACGGATTTTTCCTTTAATACGGAACAATTACCGTATTTTTGTCATTTGTTGTAGCTTAGCAGAAATAGACCGTAAAAAGACATCTGCAGCATTACTTCCAATCTTTTGGCGTAAGATCACGGAACTGTTTTTTAAATAAAAACAGTTCCGGAGCCTAAATAATTTTATTTTCTATATTGCAAAGCTTCACTAATGTGCGAAACTAATATGTCTTTTTCGCCAGCTAAATCGGCAATGGTTCTGGCAACTTTTATTACTTTGAAATAACTACGGGCGCTAAGTTTAAGGCGGTCGGCGGCTTTTAGTAATAATGATTTTGCTTCTTCTGATAGGGGTGCATATTTTTTAATATCGTTATTATTTAGCGAAGCGTTGTAAATATAACTATTATTATATCGCATATTTTGGGCTTTGGTAGCTATTATTATTTGCTTTAACGCTGATAGATGTTGACTATTTATCAACGAATCAGGAATTAATAATGCTTCATTCGGAACGCGAGATACATTGACGACAAGGTCGATTCTGTCGAGCAGAGGTCCAGATAATCGCTTTTGATATGCCATGATTTGATTACTAGTGCATGAACATTCCTTATTTTTGTCTCCAAAATAGCCGCATGGACATGGGTTCATTGTGGCGACAAGCATGAAATCTGCAGGATATGTAACGTGAGCGTTGGCTCGGCTGACGTCTATCTTTTTATCCTCCATTGGTTGCCGTAGCGATTCGAGAGTTGACCTGGGGTATTCTGGTAATTCGTCTAGAAAAAGAACTCCAGTATGAGCTAGGCTTATTTCGCCCGGTTTAGGATTATTACCACCACCAACAATTGATACTGGACTGGCTGTATGGTGAGGTGACCTGAATGGTCTAACCCTTACTATCTCGCCATTAATTTTACCAGCTAGGCTATGAATCTTTGTGACGGCGATTTGTTCGTCAGCGGTTAATTCGGGTAACAGATTGGTCAGAGTTTTGGCTATCATTGTTTTGCCTGCGCCTGGCGTTCCAGCAAGCAGTAGGTTGTGATGACCGGCTGCAGCAATGACTATGGCTCTTTTGGCTTGATCTTGGCCTCTTACGTCATCTAAAAGGGGATGAGCGGGTATTTTATCGACATGGTCAGTCTGGATATCCGAAATATACGGTTTTACCAGAACCTCTTTCTTTAAATGAAGGAATAATTGCTTTATGGATGTTATGCCGAATATCTCGATATCTTTTATCAAACTGGCTTGTTCGACGTTTTGTTGGGGTAAAAATATTCGATTGAACCCGGCTTGTTTAGCCATTTGAGCGATGTTTATAGCGCCTTTTATGGGCCGTAGGCTACCATCCAAGGCCAGTTCACCAGCGAAAATTGCTCCGTCAACTTCTTTTTGCTGTATTTGACCACTGACGCACAAGATAGCAAGGGCGATAGGAACATCGTAATGAGCGCCGTCTTTGGGCAGTTCAGCTGGAGCTAGATTGATAGTGATTCGTTTTTTTGGGAACTCAAGAAGGGAATTGGTGATGGCGCTGCGGACACGTTCCTTGGCCTCGTCTATGGCTTTGTTTCCAAGGCCGACTATCTGTAAAGAGGGCAATGATTTAGAAGCATCACTTTCAACTTCGACAATAAAGCCGTCAAATCCCATAGGTGCAACTGTCATAACTCTGGAAACCATAAGCTCAATTTAAGCATGACTGGTAAGTTAGTGCAATCTATGCTAGAATACAAGGTGTTACGTTGGGGCTGACTTAGCTTTCGACGAAGGGATTTTAACAGATTATTCTGCAAATCGAATGTACTCGTTAAGTACAAAATTTAATTGCAACATTTACTGCAAAAGCAAAAAGTTTTGTAGCTGAGATCGCATCTGCTTTCCAGCCACAAGCTCTAGCAACAGCTCGGGCCTAGCCTGAGCCATCGTATCATACAGGCGACATAGACTTGGTACGGTGTTATAAACATGTCGCTTACTGCCAGGCGGGTAGCAACGCCGGGTCGGGACACTAATATTGCGCGACAATCCAAAACGTTTTTCGTTTGGCTTTTAGTTAGGTTAGTCGTAAAAATTTAAGACAAACTATATTTGTAGACGAATAATAGGTTACCTTTCGGACCGGGGTGCGATTCCCCGCAGCTCCACCAATTTGACCAAAACATATACCCGCCGATAAGCGGGTATATTTTAGTTTTAGGGTATTATGTCGCAAACAGTGGAAAATAAAAACAACCGCCTGCGAGGAACGGTTGTTTTTGTGGAGTTTTTAATATCTGTTTGTTTTTGGGCTTCTGTATAAGTTTTTTATTCAGAAGCTACCCATATAATAGAGTGCCAAAACGCTTGTGTCAATAACATTTATCAAAATTGTCTAGTAAAAAATACTACGTTTAGACAACTCTTTTTCCGACAATTAACAAAATAGTTTAACCTAAAAGCGATTGAACTCTGTATGTATGGCAAAATGACTTAGTGATGGCGGCTATAAACTAGATCGATATGCATAGTTGTTATAAAATGTGATTGTTTTAATAGCCAAAAACGAGCTATATGTTAAAACGCTACCGACTGTCTATAGAACGTTTCGTAATTGATGTGTTTGTTCACATTTTTTTAAGAAATTCATACATGTCGTCAATTATCGAAACGTCAAATAATTAAACAACGACATTTAGTTATTAAAAGTCAGCGTGATTTTATACAAGTTGCAAATTAATGTAGACGCAATTTGATAACTATATAATAAATAACGGCTACAAATGACATAAAAACAATGCAAATAAAAACAAAGAAACTAGGCGATATATACAATAAATTATCGAGTATATTAAAATAATATATTCGACAAAAATGGCTTTATAGTAATTATAACAATGTTGTATATTTATGTATTATTCAATATTTAATCTGTAAAATAAGAAGTATCTATATTGGTATTAATAAATTACATCAGTGTAAGCAGTAAAGCATCTTGACCAGATGTTATGCTTATGCTACGATACAAACAGCTTTTAAAAAAAACAAAAACATCAAAAAAAGCTAAAATTACCTTAACAATTAGATACTCACTAAACGCGTACTTTGACGGTTATTCGGTGACGGCACCTAACAATCTTTGGATTGCTATTGGCGTCGCCGATGCTTCGCCAAATTGGCGTGAAGCGCGTACACACAGTACTGATATATTTGATCTTGTGGTTACAAATTAATGACACTTTATCAGATCTATCACGGAACCGTGTGCAAGGATTTTGCCCCGAGTTTTCTCGGAGCGGTCAGTACAGGCAGCCTGCAGTGATAAGTTATCCGTGGTTCACACGCTCAATATTTTTATTAAGTGGCGTATGCTGTAATCCGGATGTATAGCTTATCACTCAGGCTCGTTTCAACTCTATAATTTTAATGATATAGTAACGTAGTAATGCTAAAAATAGTTATCTCAGTGCTGTCGGGAATAAGCCTCTGCTTTCTCGCAGTTTTACTAAACGTTACAACTCCTGCTACGGCGGGTCCTTTAGGAATTTTGTCTATATTTGTTTTTGCATACTTGTTATCACTTGGAGTGGTAACTTTTTTTATATATTGGTCTAGGCGATTAGTATCTCGTTTGTCGGCCGGACTAATATCTAAAAAACCAATTGAACCAATGACGTTTAGAACCTCGTATTATTATTCAACGATTGTTGCGGCGGTTCCTATACTGTTAATCGGGCTGCAATCTGTAGGCTCGATCGGTATTTACGAGGTGATATTAGTGATAATATTTGTTGCTATTGGATGTTTATATATTTCAAAGAGAGTTAGCTAATCTTATTGGCATAAGCTTGTTGTTGTCGTGGTATAATTACAGATATGAAGCCAGAAACTCCATTAACTAGTTTTAGCCCCGAGCAGCAACCAGCCCCACGTGGGTTGAATATCGATCGTGATACTACTGTTTCTGCGCCAGAGAATGGCGTCGAAAATGGAGCCGAAAGGTATGAGCAAATTGCTGAAGCTAGCGCTGTTATTGCCGATGTAAATCTGACAACTACACTTCCAACCCCTGTAACCAATAATGATAGTGTAGTTAATACTACAACATCAAGTAGTAATCCGCCGGTTGCACGTAATGAAGATTTGATCGAAAGAGAATGGGTAGACAAGGCTAAAAAGATTGTTTCCGAGACTCGCAATGACCCATATCGTCGCGAAGAAGCCGTAAATAAGCTTCAGGTTGATTACTTGAAAAAGCGTTATGGGAGGGAGTTAGACGTTGCCGGTTAGGCTGTCGTTTTGACTTGAAAAAATAATATGATATCTTTTTTTATCACAACCTTCCTTGTCTTGATCGTCGGTATGGCTATTTTTATGGTAGTCTTTAGTCAGTATAAGAAAACGTTAAGAGAAGCAAAAAACTACGAACGAGGCCTCAAGATGGTCCCGATGTATATTCATATACCTCCATCTAGTGATGACCTGGAATCAAATGGTCGTGATGAGCGAGACATAACCGAAGAGATTCTTTCGCAGGCTCAGGTCATGTATAACATTATTTCTAGTACGGCGGTTAAAGGATTCAAAAGTAAGGTTTATGGTCAACGACATATTTCGTTTGAGATAGTGGCACACGAAGGATTGGTCTATTACTATGCTGTTGTACCTACTGTTTTAGTAGATGTTGTGCGTCAGGCGGTTGCGGCGGCTTATCCATCAGCGAGATTAGAAGAAGTCGAAGAAAAGAATATATTTAGTCAGGCTGGCAAGATAAGTGGAACTATTGGTGGAGAATTTACGTTGAAGAAAAGTTATGTGTATCCAATTGCTACATATCAAGAGTCTAAGCGTGATGCCGCAAGGGCGCTTTTGAATGCATTATCGGCTGCTACTCGCGATGACGGCGTGGCTATTCAGTTATTGTTGAGACCTGCAACCGAAGGTTGGGTAAAAAATTCAATCTTTACAGCCAACAAAATCAAAAAAGACAAAGGCGTAAAATCATCTGGTTTGGGCGGAGTGTTTAATCCAAGAAATTTGATGGAGGCTTTATGGAAGCCACTAGAAGCTCGTGAATCAAAACCCGAAGACAAACAATTGTCATCATTGGAACAAGGTTTGGTTGAGGCAATCGAGGAAAAAACACGTCATTCGGGCTACGAGGTATTAATAAGGGTTGTTGTGTCGTCAAATACGGCAGCTAGGTCACAGGCACTATTATCAAATGTTATAGCAGCTTTTTCATTATTTGATTCGACGACGAATAATGGATTCAAATTTAGTATTGCCAAAGATATCGAAGAATTAGTGACCGCATATATATTTCGTTTCTTTCCGCAGTCAATTACGCAGAACGTGTTAAATAGTGTCGAATTAGCGACGGTATTCCATTTGCCAGACCAACATAGTATTCCGTCTTCCCAAGTTCAACGTCAAATGGCGAAGCAGGTAGATGGTCCTACGCAGGTTATGGATGAAGGATTTTTATTGGGCTATAACGAATTCCGCGGTACGAAAAAGCAGATTAGGCTTAGTACGAATGATCGACGTCGACATACATATATGATTGGTCAAACCGGAACGGGTAAGTCAGGATTGTTAGAGAATCTAGCTTTCCAAGATATGATGGACGGTCGAGGTTTTGCATTTATCGATCCACACGGAGATTCGGTCGAGAAGTTATTAGGTATGGTTCCCAAAGAACGAGTCGAAGACGTTATATATTTTAGTCCTGGCGATATGGAAAATCCAATCGGATTGAATTTGTTTGAATTTGAGACTCAAGACCAACGTGACTTCCTGATTCAGGAAGCGATTGCTATGTTGTATCGTTTGTATGACCCAGGACACACTGGAATTATTGGTCCTAGGTACGAGCACTGGTTTAGGAATGCGTCACTGACTATTATGAGTGATCCAAATGGATCGACGTTTATTGATATTCCTCAGGTATTTAATGACCAGGCGTTTACGGATGAAAAACTAAAATATGTCACTGATCGGACGGTACTTGATTTTTGGAACAAGGAAATGGCGCAGACGAGTGATGCTAATAAGTCCGAAGTGTTAGGTTGGTTTGTCAGTAAGTTTGGTGCATTTTTGTCTAACGAAATGATGCGTAATATATTAGGCCAGACCAAGAGTGGATTTAATTTGCGCGAGATTATGGATAACAAAAAAATTCTGTTGGTCAATCTTTCTAAAGGTCGAACAGGTGAGTTGAACTCTCAATTACTAGGTATGATATTCGTTATGAAGTTTCAAGCTGCAGCTATGGGGCGTGCAAGCGTGCCCGAAGATGAGCGTGAAGATTTTGCGTTATACGTTGATGAGTTTCAGAACTTTGCGACCGATAGCTTCCAGACTATTTTGTCTGAAGCTCGAAAATATCGGTTGAATCTGGTGCTGGCTAACCAGTTTATGACACAGTTGACGGATAGTATACGCGAGGCAATCATTGGAAATATCGGAACAGTCATTAGTGGACGAATCGGTGTTACAGACGCTGAAATATTACAAAAAAAATTTGCGCCAACATTTGATGCCGAAGACCTGACTAAACTACCAAATTTTCAGACAATATCATCAGTCATGGTGAATGGCGTGCCTTCAGCTGCGTTTAGTATGTCGTTGGTCCCACCAATGGGTAATTCTAATCCACAGCTTCGTGATGCACTTAAAAAGCTGTCAGCAGCAAAATATGGTCGTCCTAGAGCGAAAGTTGAGCAGGAAATATTTGCTCGTTTAGGTGCGGGCGATGCTGCAAAGAAAGCAAAATTAGAGGCAATTAAAAAAGCCCAACAACAGCGAAGTGGGGCAATGGTGCAGCCAAGCCAAAACGCCGCAAGTCAATCAGAAGCTAGTACGTCTTCGTTCTTGGACGAATGGCTAATTAAGCGTCAGCAGATAGCTTTGATGGCAGCTGCAAAGCCAGAATTAGCCCAGGGTACAGTTCCTATGGTTACTGATAGTAAACCAGAGATCTCATCTCAGCCAGGCGACGCGTTGCATATCCGCGAAAATGGCACTGATGATGAAATATCTATAAAGCTAAGATAAAGTTTATGTTGACTAGGATTTTTTGCCGTTGAACATAACTTTGAAATAGTCGTAAACAATACCTAACAACCATCCTATAATAAATGCAGCGATTGTCTCAAAGCCTGATAGTTTATATCCGATAGTTTTTGATACTGAGTAAGTTATTAATGTAAGTGCGAAAGCCATAATCGAACCGGCCAATATCGAATTTGGTCTAGCTATGGTTAAGCCAATGGCATCACTAAGGCTCTCAATAAACTTAATATGAATAATTTTGCTAAACATACGCGTTCTAACTGGCAATTCACTTTGAACTCGTTTCATTGTGCGTTTATAGCTTTCGTCGCGCTGCGTTTTAATTATTATATTACGTTGAGTTGGGGTTGAGCGTTTTTTAGCTTTCTTGGTAGCTTTTGCGTCTTTGGCTTGCTGGGCGTCTTCGACACGTGCTTGTTCGGCCTGAGCCTCTATATCCCTAGGGGATAGCTCGACTTTATTTTCTTCGTCATTGGGTTGTGCTGTATCATTGGCCATAATATTTTCCTTTTAGGATTATTAGATTGTTCCGTTTGACGTGTCTTTGCGTATTAAATGTACTTCTTTTTCTAATTGACGAGATCTGGCATAGAAATAAATAGCGATAGTAAATACGGTGCCGGCTAGAATCAAGTTTTCCGTGATTCCGGCTTGGGGTAGACCAGATGCTACGCTTTCTATAGTTTTTATCATCGGACAATCAACACTAATCTCGGTCGAATTACCGAATGTATTAGTCATCGTACAGTCATACGATTTTTTATTATTTGCACCTTGAGCTGTTGCTGGGATTGCGTCGAGCAATCTGGTGACGAAGGTTCTGGTTTGTTGGGCGCTTGGCGCTAGTGTAATACTGGGCCATGAGAGAATTTTGGTAACTTTGTCGATTAATCCGCCGCCATTATCTATTAATGTTGAGTATTCTAATATATCCGACAAGTCGTCTTGCATTTGGGTATCGACTGATTCAGAGCCTTTGTTTTGAATCGTAACGGTATAACTAATCTGGTCACCCGCATATGCCTTAGATGACGTGGCATCTATAAACCCCTGCGACGAACTGGTGGATGTTATGGATTTTGCAATTGTATTGCCATTTATTGATTGAGATTGATTATTATCTGGATTGGCCGCGTTGGCTGATTCAGGAGGTTGTAAAACGGCAATGGTCTGTACAATTAAGGCTAAAACGACAAATACTAATCCTAATTTTCGGGTTGTTCTCTCTTTGCGTAGTTTTTTTGAATAAAATCCAAGTTGGCCTACGAGAGCAGGACTAAATGGTAAATTTGATACTATTTTTCTAAACATATGTTTTTTTAGTTTTTATGGCGACCTCTTGTGAAACACTTTAGCATAAGAAATATGTTCAGCGCAATAGCCTTATAATCGCTTGAGTGAACACAATTTATTCGTTATAATGATACTATTGTAAATAGCTAGATTAGTCTGGAATAGATAAGGGAGTTAATAGTGGCTAAACAAAAAATTGATAATTCTTATGACGCGTCGCAGATTCAAGTTCTCGAAGGCTTGGATCCAGTACGCAAAAGACCGGGTATGTACATCGGTAGCACCGGTTACGACGGCCTGCACCATTTAATTAAAGAAATTGCCGATAACTGTGTCGATGAGGCTATCGCTGGTTTTGCGACAAAAATTAATGTTACGATACTGGCAGATGGTGGAGTTAAGGTCTCTGATGATGGACGTGGTATTCCAGTTGATAAGCACCCTAAAACTGGGCTTAGTACACTGGAGACTGCCCTAACAGTATTACACGCTGGTGGTAAGTTTGGTGGTGGTGGATATAAGGTATCATCTGGTCTTCACGGTGTAGGATCAAGTGTTGTTAACGCTTTGTCTACGAAGCTTATTGCTGAAGTTGTCAGAGATAACCAATTATATCGAATCGAGTTCGCCCAAGGTGTCACTCAGGGTACGCTTCAAAAACTAGGCAAGATTGATAGCGTAAATGGTACTACTATTATTTTCTATCCCGACCCTACGATATTCAAAGAAACAGTTGAATTTGATTACAAATGGGTTGTTAATTACCTGCGACACCAGGCATACCTAACTAAAGGTGTTTATGTTTCGGTTGTCGATGAACGAACTAATGAACGCGAAGCTTTCTATTTTGAAGGCGGTATTCAAAGTTATGTAAAACACTTGAACGTTGGCAAAGAAGTTGTTAGTGAAAATATATTCTATGTTGAAAAACAAATTGAAGATTCAATGGTTGAAATCGCTGTTCAATACAACGATACGTACGTCGAAATAGTAAAACCATTTGCCAATAACGTTCTAACTGCCGAGGGTGGTACTCACTTGGTCGGATTTAGGTCAGCTTTGACTCGTGTTATTAATGACTATGCCCGCAAGAGCGGTTTGTTGAAAGAAAAAGAAGATAACCTGACGGGTGATGATATTCGCGAAGGTTTGACTGCTATTATCCTTGTTAAGCTACCTGATCCTCAATTTGAGGGACAGACAAAGGCAAAACTTGGCAATCCAGAAGTTCGTCGTTATGTAGAACAAGTAATGAACGAGTACTTTTCATACTATTTGGATGAAAACCCAAATGTCGCAAAACAAATTGTAGGCAAGGCACTTTTAGCGGCTCGAGCCCGTAAAGCTGCCAGGGCAGCCCGTGATAATGTTATACGTAAGGGTGCATTGGATGGGATGAGCCTTCCAGGAAAACTAGCTGACTGTTCAAGTAAGAGTCCAGCAGATTCTGAACTTTACATCGTAGAGGGTGATTCAGCTGGTGGTTCTGCTAAATCTGGACGAGACAGCAAAACACAAGCAATTTTACCCCTCCGTGGTAAGGTGCTAAACGTTGAACGTGCTCGACTTGACCGTATGCTCGGCAATAATGAAATTGTTAGCCTAATTAGGGCTATGGGTGTTGGAATTAGCGACCAATTTGATATATCTGGACTACGTTATCACCGAATTATTATCATGACAGATGCCGATGTTGACGGAAGTCACATTGCGACACTGCTGATGACATTATTTTTCCGATATATGCGCGAAGTTGTTGACGGTGGACATATATATCTAGCTAAACCGCCTTTGTTCTTGCTACGTGTTAATACCAAAAAATATTATGCATATAGTGATGATGAACGTGATGCAATAGTTGATCGTTTGATTGCCGAACGAACCGAAAAGGGTATCAAAATTGATCCAAATGACGATCGAACCAAACAAGCTGGCATTACTATGCTACAGCGCTATAAAGGTTTGGGAGAAATGGATGCCGAGCAATTGTGGGATACGACTATGAATCCTGAAAACCGTGTATTGATTCAAGTAAGAGTAGAAGATGCCGAAAGGTCTGACGCTATATTTACCAAACTTATGGGTGATCAAGTTGATTTGAGAAAAGCATTTATACAGAGTCGCGCTAAGTCGCTTAACCTAGAGGAGTTGGATGTTTAATTATGAACGATGATAAAAATACATCAGTTGAAGGTGAAGTTGTAGGAATCGCAACATACTCACGTGTTGTCGAAAAGTTAACAATTGAGGATGTAATGGAAGATAATTTTCTTCGCTACTCGATGAGCGTTATTATTGATCGCGCATTGCCTGATGTTCGTGACGGACTAAAACCAGTCCACCGACGCATCTTATACTCGATGGGCGAACAGGGTTTGCGACCAGGCGGTAAGTTCACTAAATCTGCCAGAATCGTCGGTGACGTCATGGGCAAATATCACCCACACGGCGATACAGCAATTTACGATTCTATGGTTCGTTTGGCTCAAAACTGGACTATGCGATATACGCTAGTCAACGGTCAGGGTAACTTTGGTTCGATGGATGGCGACCCTGCGGCTGCTTCTCGTTATACAGAGGCTCGTTTAGATAAAGCCGGAAATGAATTATTAACAGACCTAGATAAAGAGACTGTAGATTTTAGAGATAACTACGATGGATCTGAAAAAGAGCCTGTAGTTTTGCCTGCTAAACTACCAAACCTACTGCTAAACGGACAAATTGGTATCGCAGTTGGTATGGCTACAAGCATTCCGCCGCACAATTTAGGTGAATTGGTTGATGCGATTGTATATATGATTGATAATCCAGAAGCAACTACCTTGGATGACTTGCTGAAATATGTAAAAGGTCCAGATTTTCCAACTGGCGCCGTTGTTTATGGCGGTGCGCCGATGCGACAGGCTTATCAAACTGGTCGTGGTAGCGTTGTTATTCGTGCGGTTGCAAATATTGAAGAAACCAAAAAAGGTCGTAGCCAGATTGTTGTTACTGAAATGCCTTTTGCGGTCAACAAAGCGACACTTATCGAGAGAATTGCAGAATTAGTCAAAGACAAGAAAATTACGGCGATTAGTGATTTGCGCGACGAAAGTGCCAGAGGTTCTGTTCGTGTTGTGATTGAGCTAAAGAAAGATTCTTACCCAAAGAAGGTATTGAATCAGCTTTATAAACTGACATCGTTACAGACCAGTTTCCACTTTAATATGTTAGCTTTGATTGATGGTATTCAACCACGTATTTTAGGCCTTGAAGAGATCTTGAGCGAGTTTATCAAGCACCGTCAGATTGTTGTTCGCCGCCGTACTGAATTTGAACTGCGCAAAGCCAAAGAGCGTGCTCATATTTTGGAAGGCTACAAGATTGCCCTGGATCATATTGATGAAGTCATCAAAACGATTCGTGCCAGTCGAACGACTGATGATGCAGAAATCGCTTTGATTGAGAAATTCAATTTGTCGTCGATTCAGGCCAAAGCAATTTTGGCAATGCAGTTGCGACGTTTGACTGGTTTGGAACGCGAAGCGATTGAAAATGAATTGAAAGAATTAGCCGAATTGATTGCTAAATTAGAAGCTATTTTAGCTGACGAAAAAGAAGTTTTGCGTATTATCAAAGAAGAACTTTTGGAAATGAAAGAGAAATACGGCGATCCTAGACGAAGTAAGATGATTAATCACGAACTTGGTAAATTTAGTGACGAAGAACTAATACCGGAAGAGGATAGTGTCATTTTGTTGACTACCGAAAACTACATTAAACGTACGCTTGTCAGTGAATATCACCGCCAACACCGTGGCGGCAAAGGCAAACGCGGTATGACAACCAAAGAAGAGGACATAATTGATCAATTGATACCTGCAAGTACGCATGATTATCTGTTATTCTTTACTAACCGTGGACGAATTTTCCGACTAAAGGCCTATGAAGTGCCAGCAGCTGGCCTGCAAGCTAAGGGTGTCGCAGCGGTCAACTTGTTGCAGCTGCAACCAGAAGAAAAAATTACTTCAATCATATGTCATCCAAAAGACGCAAAAGACAACGGATACCTGTTTATGGCAACTATGAAGGGTACCATCAAAAAGACTCCATTTGAAGATTATGCAAACATTCGTACTAACGGATTAATTGCTATTAAATTGGATGAAGGTGATGAATTGCGTTGGATTCAAAAGACTACTGGAGAGAATGATGTAATCATATCAACATCTGCCGGTCAGGCGATTCGATTCAACGAAAAAGATGCACGTCCAATGGGCCGTTCAGCCCGTGGTGTACGTGGAGTACGTTTGCGTCCAAACGACCAAGTTGTCGGTATGGATATTGTCGATGACGACAGCCGAAAACTGTTGGTAATTAGCGAAAATGGATACGGCAAAGCAACAAAGGTTTCTAATTTCCCGTCGCACAAACGTGGTGGTGTAGGTATTAAAGCAGCTGTTGTTACGACCAAGACGGGCCCAATAATAGCCGTTCATACTCTCGAACCTGATGCAAGCGAAGTATTGTTAATTTCGAACGATGGACAGGCAATTCGCATAGCACTAAAAGATATTCCAACCTTGGGACGAACCACTCAGGGTGTTCGCATTATGCGAATGTGTGAAGGTGACAAGGTGTCTTCAATCGGTCTAATGCCGGCCAAAGAATCTGACGAAGAAGGCGGTGAGGAATAATATGATTCTTGACCTGCTTTCACCATATCTGATTGCAGTTCTCATAGCTTGGTTCGGTGCGCATATAGTTAAATATGCAATTGGTTACACGAAAAATGAACGGCATGACTTTAAAACACAGTTGTTTATGTCGGGTGGAATGCCCAGTTCACACAGCACGACCGTAGTCGCATTAGTGACGGTTATTGGTCTACGCGACGGATTCGGATCGGGGCTGTTTGGACTGGGCGCTTTGTTTGCATTAATAGTTATGTATGACTCAGTAAAAGTACGTAGGTCTTCGGGTGAGCAAGGATTGGCTATACATTCTTTGATAAAAGAACAAAAAAGCAATGTTAAATTACCACGTGCCGCAAAGGGCCATACACCGTTAGAAGTGGTAATTGGGGCTATATTTGGCGTTATAATTGGACTAGTTGTGTTTTTCTCTACAACAAAATTACAATAACCCTTGACTACAATGCAAACTATGAGGTATGATTGATTACATTCTGGTCGCATATATTAAGCGAAACAACGTGGAGTTGTAACAGATGTAAGAACTTTGACAATTTAGTTGTGCAAATCATCGTCAGTTTATATTGAGTTATAAACTACACCGATTTATCGGTGATAGTTTTTTTATGGAGAGTTTGATCCTGGCTCAGGATGAATGCTGGCGGCGCGCCTAACACATGCAAGTCGAGCGGTAACATGCTTCTCACCTTGGTTCGAAATTTATTTTGGAGCTGAAGTGAGAAGTGATGACGAGCGGCGGACGGCTGAGTAACGCGTGGGAACGTACCCCAAAGTGAGGAATAACTGCCCGAAAGGGTGGCTAATGCCGCATGTGATCTTCGGATTAAAGGATTTATCCGCTTTGGGAACGGCCTGCGTAAGATTAGATAGTTGGTGGGGTAAAGGCTTACCAAGTCTACGATCTTTAACTGGTCTGAGAGGATGACCAGTCAGACTGGAACTGAGACACGGTCCAGACTCCTACGGGAGGCAGCAGTGAGGAATCTTCCACAATGGGCGAAAGCCTGATGGAGCGACGCCGCGTGCAGGATGAAGGCCTTCGGGTTGTAAACTGCTTTTAAAAGTGAAGAATATGACGGTAGCTTTTGAATAAGCACCGGCTAACTACGTGCCAGCAGCCGCGGTCATACGTAGGGTGCAAGCATTATCCGGAGTGACTGGGCGTAAAGAGTTGCGTAGGTGGTTTATTAAGTGAATGGTGAAATCCGACGGCTCAACCGTACGGACTATTATTCAAACTGATAAACTCGAGAATAGCAGAGGTAACTGGAATTTCTAGTGTAGGAGTGAAATCCGTAGATATTAGAAGGAACACCAATGGCGTAGGCAGGTTACTGGGCTATTTCTGACACTGAGGCACGAAAGCGTGGGGAGCGAACCGGATTAGATACCCGGGTAGTCCACGCCGTAAACGATGGATACTAGCTGTTGGAGGTATCGACCCCTTCAGTAGCGAAGCTAACGCGTTAAGTATCCCGCCTGTGGAATACGGTCGCAAGACTAAAACATAAAGGAATTGACGGGGACCCGCACAAGCGGTGGAGCGTGTTCTTTAATTCGACGATAAACGAAGAACCTTACCAGGTTTTGACATCCTTGGAATTTCTGTGAAAGCAGAAAGTGCTTTATTGAGCCAAGTGACAGGTGATGCATGGCCGTCGTCAGCTCGTGTCGTGAGATGTTAGGTTAAGTCCTTCAACGAGCGCAACCCTTGTGAATAGTTGTATTTTTCTATTCAGACTGCCCCGGTAACGGGGAGGAAGGAGGGGATGATGTCAGGTCAGTATTTCCCTTATAACCTGGGCTAGAAACGCGCTACAATGGCTGGTACAATGCGCAGCGAAATCGCGAGATGGAGCAAATCGCATCAAAACCAGTCCCAGTTCGGATTGTAGGCTGAAACTCGCCTGCATGAAGTTGGAATCGCTAGTAATCGCAGATCAGCATGCTGCGGTGAATACGTTCCCGGGTCTTGTACACACCGCCCGTCAAACCATGAAAGTCACCAACACCCGAAGTCCGATTTGTCGGCCTAAGGTGGGGGGGATGATTGGGGTTAAGTCGTAACAAGGTATCCGTACCGGAAGGTGCGGATGGATTACCTCCTTTCTAGGGAGAGTTATGCCAGTAGTTCGCGAAAGCAACTGCTGAAGCTAGGTCGGTCTTGTTGTTATATTGAGCTTATATAATAACGCAGCCCATGATTTATCATGGACAAGACGAAGTTCGAAAAAAATCTCGACGTAGACTTGACGATGATTGCACAACTAAATTGTTAAAAATAGAGGACCTCTAGCGAAAGCTTGAGGTTTTTTAGTTTTTTAGCCTTGCGATAAGAGACGTTTTACGCTAAAATAGTTTAAGTTCATGGCATATGGGGCGTTAGCTCAGTTGGCTAGAGCACCTGCTTTGCAAGCAGGGGGTCCGGGGTTCGAGTCCCCGACGCTCCACCAGTTTGTGATGATAATTTATTATCGTTACAAACTGGTGGAAACATCAGAGCCCGAGAACACCGTTTTGCAAAGCAAAAAGGGGTTCGGTGTAGTGAACGAAGCAAAAAAGTGTTTACATTTTTTTGTGAGAGAATGGAAGAGCCGAAGGCGATGCCCCCGACTTTATATCCATAGCACATTGCATGGGGTAGGATAGGCGAAAGTCTAAACTACTCCACCAAGAACTGATTCGGGAGTATTTTCCGAACACACGGGCGGCTAGCTCAGCTGGTTAGAGCGCTTCTCTGATAAGGAAGAGGTCGGAGGTTCAAATCCCTCGTCGCCCACCAAAGTAAAACACCCTCGAAAGAGGGTGTTTTACTTTGGTGAACGTTCGGGATTTGAAACTCCGACCTCAGAGGAAGGAGGTGAGCAGTGCAAGTCTGCACTGCGCAAGGCCGGAAGCCGGATGACGAATGTCACCGACTGAGGCGGGGTAGCGGAAATTTGCAAAGCAAATTATCCGTGGCCAAGTCCCTCCACGGCATTCGCCATGGCTTGCGTCGCCCACCAGATTAAGAAATAATACTCTAACTTGTTTTATCAGGCTTGCCTGAGATAATAACGAGGTCGGAGGTGAGCAGTGCAAGTCTGCACTGCGCAAGGCCGGAAGCCGGATGACGAACGTCACCGACTGAGGCGGGGTCGCGAAAATTTTCGGAGAAAATTTATCGTGACTAAGTCCCTCGTCGCCCACCAGATGAAAAAATAATACTATAACTTTTTCTCTGATAAGGAAGAGGTAGGAGGTGAGAACTGCCGAGAATGGCAGTTCGCAAGGCCGGAGCCTGGATTGCGAACGCAACCAAGCGAGGCGGGGTCGCGGAAATTTGCAAAGCAAATTATCCGTGACCGAGTCCCTCGTCGCCCACCGGGATTGCGGGTTTGTATGAGATTGCCAGCATTGCATAGAACCGTATTATTGGAAAAAGTATCAATTGTGGTCTATAATTCAACTTATGGAATGGCCAATAAACTTAACGAAGATAGCAGACGGAAATTTTAGAACAATAAACGGCAATGCTGACGAGATGATTGGTGTTGGGCGTTGTATGAAAGCTGGATTTCCCTGTTCAAGAGTTGATATAACTAATGGTAAATATGATGCGATAGTTGATGTAGACACGCAAAGACTTCTAAGGATTCAAATAAAAGGCACTCTAAACGGCCATATTGGTTTTACTGGTGGCAGTAGAAGTGGCCAGCAAATAAGCAGGACCGTTGCGAGTAGGACATATAAATATTCTGCAGAAGATTGCGACATAATTCTTGGAGTAGATGGGACAAATGGAGATTGTTATATTATTCCGGTTGATGATATTCAGGCTTGGGGAAGCTCAAAAAGTATCTCAGCCCTAAGTAGCTACAAGGAAAACTGGAACATACTTATTGAAGTGGCTAAAAAATTAAATAAAAAGATATCAGATTAGTACGTTCTGAATCTGTTCAGCAATTCGTTCAATAACCGGTACTGACACCGAGTTGCCAATCTGCCTATATAGTTTTGAATCAGGTAGGTTTTCAGGTAGTTTGTATGAATCGTCGTAACCCTGAATTCTTGCACACTCGCGCGGTGTTAATTTGCGGATGTTTTTACCGTCATAAATTATTGGCACGTTATGTCCGCCCATCCCCATATTCGCAGTTAAAGTAGGGCAGACGCCTTTTTTATTCTTGCGGACGTATTGTCGCCTCCATTGATATACTGCGCCGACCTCATTAACATCATTCTTAATGCGACTAAAGAGAGGCTTTCCGTTGTAATGATACTTGTCTTCAACGGACTGTTTTTCTAACACGTCTAATACGGTCTTTTTTAGGGGAATCTTTTCTGGGAATTCAAAAGCGTCGATATGCTTTTTGTCTCTAAATCCTACGATATAAATTCGTTCCCTGTTCTGTGGCACGTTTCCATACTCCATACTATTCAAAACTTTTGACTTAACGTGATAGCCAAGGTCTTTTAGGGTTCTCTCAATAATCTCAAAGGTCCTACCATTATCGTGTGTTCTAAGATTTTTTACATTTTCTAGCAAGAATCCCATAGGTTTCTTCTCGTCTAATATTCTGGCTATATCGAAAAATAAGTTGCCTCTGCCTTTATCGTCCATGAAACCTTTTCTATATCCTGCTATTGAGAAAGCTTGGCAGGGGAATCCGCCAAGTAAAAAGTCGAATTTAGGCAACTCTTTAGCATCAATCTTTGTTATATCTTCAACAACTAACTTTGAGTTGTTGAAATTAAGGTCAAAAGTATTCTTACATGCAGGCTCAAAATCATTCGAGAAAACTGTTTCAAATCCGGCCTTTTCAAACCCGAGTCGTATACCGCCAATGCCGGCAAAAAGATCAATTGTCTTGTAGGCACGTTTTTTATGAAGTGAATTTATATGCTGGTTAAATGAGCGTCTGACTTCCCAAACTATACCTTGAACTTCGACGTCATTAGTAAATATCGGCAGCATTGTCTGGTTAGCGGGCTGTAATTTGTAGCCGGACTTTTCTTTATAAATCCTCTTTAAAGTTGCATATTCCTTGTCAACGATTGCTACTACAGTTTGACCGTCTATTGCGGTATTCTGCTGTTTTATTACAACAATATCACCGTCAAATATACCGTCTTCTATCATGCTGTCACCACTGACTTTAAGGGCAAAAAACTTACTGTCATTGGGTAAATTTGCAACGGAAATAGTTTCGGGCTCATTTTCCTCGAAAGCCAATATTGGACTGCCAGCAGCTATTGAGCCAACTATTTTAACTTCGTTTATATCGTTATTTGGTTTATTGACACCCATAGAACTATAGTTATCAGATTTAATTAGATAGCCTTTTTCTGTCAGAGCTTTTACGTGGTTATGTATAGCAGAAACGGATTTGATATCCAGATGTTCAGCAATTTCTTTTAGCGTTGGCTGTATGCCGTTGGCGTTGATGTAACTCTCTACGAATTCTAATACTTGTGATTGTTTTTTTGTAAGCATAAGCATATGATAGCACAATTTAGCGAACAAAAGCGACAATTGCAGCGGATTTTTAAAAAACCTGTGGAAATCTTTGTATATTATGGAGTCACGTCCTACTCGCTACCAGTACTCAAATAGATTGTAGACACATCACTCCATTAGAATAGTTAGCACCTATAGAGGAACGTCCTTTATAGTTAAATCCCTTAGAAATACATTTGTTACATCCTTATGTCATAGGAGTCTGTTTATTTGATATGATATATGTATGAACATAGAACAATTCGTAAAAGATGTTTTAGGGCAAATAACTCGAGCTGTGAATAAGAATAATGATGATAACGTAGACTATTCTATTGATCGAACCAAAGGAGTTGATTTCGATCTAGCAGTTACTACTGTACATACAGACTCATCAGATAATATATCAAGTGATGCAGTTATTAGGGTAGTAGGTGTGGATGTGTGCAAAAACTCTGTAGCACAATCAAGCCATGAGGTCATCTCTCATATTAGATTTAATGTAGATATAGATCAATAACAATGAGTTATTCACCAAGCGTTCTAGAAAGAAGCATACTCGAGTTTGCACGAGGAGTTTTTCAACGACAAACTATATTCCATTCAGATGATCTGGTACGACGTTTTATTAGAACTAATGATACTCACACACGAACAGAGATTGAAGATGCTATACAGATTCTAACTTCTCAAAAATACTTTGATAAGGAGGTAAAAACTACAAAAGTACCTGGGTTTAAGAGTAGGTATGTTGGAGTTAGTACACCTTCAACAACTTTCAAGACTGAATATCTAAGAATTTCAGGTAAAGCGCTCTTATATTTAGACAATCGCGAATCATCTACGACTCAGTCAGAGATATTAGGTAGTGGATCATCTTATAATGTAAGACGAAAATTTGAAGAGACATTTAGTAGCGCTAAAACAAGGATAGAAATAGTCGATAACTATATTGGCAGAGTGACATTAGACTATTTATTATCAGGCAATGCTCCTATAAAGATTATCACATCTAGTAAAAGTGAAAAAAATTTTGACAATGCCTTAAAATCGTTCCGTGAGCAATATGAAAATACAATTGACATTAAGATAGTAGATAACACATTTCATGGAAGGTTTATGATAGTCGATGAACGTTATTATCTAATCGACCACTCAATAAAAGATTTTGGTTCAAAACCTTCAACGTTTATAGAAATTAAAGAAGATGCTGTCAAAAAAACTTATGAAGCGTTATTCACTAAATATTGGGGTTAAGGCTGTGGAGTGTATTCTCTGTCGATCCTAAAATATAGAATATAATAAACCTTAGAAACACAACAAAAGGAGCGCGCTCACCATACCAAACCCCAAAGACATCCTAGTAGTAACTACCAACACCATCCCAGGCTACGAAGTCACCGAAGTCTACGGCGAAGTCTTCGGCCTCGTAGTCCGCAGCCGCAACATATTCAGTAACATCGGATCGAGTTTTCGAACTATTTTCGGTGGAGAATCGGCTTTATATTTATAACATTATGAACGAAGTCGCAGCCTACGGCACAGCTGTTCGCATCCAAAAGAAAAAATAACACGTAATTTTGCCCTAAAACCCTTGCAAAAGCCCTTCCCATAGAGTATAGTTATTGGAAGTTAGCGAATGTTCAAATGAACCTCTGGCGATACGCAATAAAAAGTGCATCGTAAGGGGTTCTCTTTATTGCAAAAACAACAACAATTACCACTTTACAGTATGCGAGACTGGGTGGTACGATGGTAAGGCTTCAGTTCAGAAAATATACATCGATTGGTGTGTATGAATGTGAACTCAAGGTGTGAGACACAAGAATTTTAACAATTTGGATGTAAGAAAGAAAAATTTTAAAGATTGACGGCAAGTAATTGATAATAATGGTTATTACCAATTACTAGTTAAGTCGATGCATAAAAAGGTACTCAAGAGCACACAATGGATGCCTAGACGTATATTACCGAAGAAGGACGCGGAAGACTGCGAAAAGTCTCGGGGAGCTGTCAACAAGCTTTGATCCGGGAATGTCCGAATGGGGAAACCCAGTACGAGTCATGTCGTATTATCTGTCTCTGAATATATAGGAGATTTGACGGGAACCAACTGAACTGAAACATCTTAGTAGGTTGAGGAAGAGAAAATAAATAATGATTCCGGGAGTAGTGGCGAGCGAAACTGGATCAGCCCAAACCTTTTACATTTTTGCCTGGTAATTTATTACCGGCGCAAATAAGTTTTCAGACGAATATGTATAAGGGGTTGTGAGATTACACAAGAACAGGTCAGAGCACTAAAGTTTACTTTAGTGAATCTGACTTGCGACCACGAACTGAAAATAGTGGGTAAGGTAAAAAAATTACATCGTTAGCGGAATAGTTTGAATGACTAACCAAAGAACGTGAAAGTCGCGTATGCGAAAACGATGTTGACCTTATCTGTGTTTTTCTCGAGTAGGACGGGGCACGAGAAACCCTGTTTGAATCCGGCAGGACCACCTGCCAAGGCTAAATATAATATACGATCGATAGTGAACTAGTACCGTGAGGGAAAGGTGAAAAGAACCCCGGGAGGGGAGTGAAATAGATCCTGAAATTGTGTGCTTACAATGTGTCGGAGCGGATTTATTCCGTGACGGCGTGCTTTTTGTAGAACGATCCAGCGAGTTAATTTCCAGTGCAAGGTTAAGTCAATTGACGGAGCCACAGTGAAAGCGAGCCTGAATAGGGCGTTGGCACCTTCGCACTGAGCAAAATACTCTGTGGACGCATAGCGCTGATTTTGGCAAAGTGAAATCCGTTCAACGTATATATCTATACGTTTCACGAATTTCGCAAAGCCAAAATCTAGCGATCTGTGCCCACAGATGCATTTTGTCCAGCGTGAAGGTGCCGAAAGTACTAGGAATTAGACCCGAAACCGGGTGACCTAACCATGAGCAGGCTGAAGCTACTGTAACAGGTAGTGAAGGGCCGAACCGTCGCAAGCAGCAAATTGCTCGGATGACTTGTGGTTAGAGGTGAAATGCCAATCGAACTCGGAGATAGCTGGTTCTCCTCGAAATAGCTTTAGGGCTAGCGTCAAGTAATTAGCCAACGGGGGTAGAGCTCTGTAAAGGAATAAGGTTCGCAAGAATACTTATCCTTAACAAACTACGAATACCGTTGGTGGTATCTTGGCAGTCAGAACGTCGGGGCTAAGCTCGGCGCTCAAAAGGGAAACAGCCCAGACCATCATCTAAGGTCCCCAAATATATACTCAGTGGGAAACAAAGTGGAATTTCTTAAACAGCTAGGATGTTGGCTTAGAAGCAGCCATTCATTTAAAGAGTGCGTAACAGCTCACTAGTCAAGAGATTCTGCGTGGAAAATGTAACGGGGCTAAAGTATATTACCGAAGATATGGATGTGATGTAATTTATTACACACGTGGTAGAGGAGCGTTCCCGTCAGCAGTGAAGTTCAACTGGAAAGTTGGGTGGAGCGGCGGGAAGTGAGAATGCTGGAATGAGTAACCATAAGACAGGTGAGAATCCTGTCGGCCGTAAGAGCAAGGTTTCCTGAGCCATGGTAATCATCTCAGGGTTAGTCGGGCCTAAGCCGAGGCGCATAGCGTAGGCGATGGACATCAGGTTAATATTCCTGAACCGGTTATAATTTGTATACAGTTTACAGTGGAATAATCAAAGCGAATTCATGGTATGTATTCGTCCAACCTAGCGGGAACGCAAAGGGAGTGAAAGTGATTCTTCGGAGTCGCGATTTTGATCAAGGCACTGGCTAGAAAAGCTGGTATACGCGTGGTTATAGCCGCCCGTACCGCAAACCAACACAGGTGCTCGAGTCGAGTAGACTCAGGCTTACGAGAGAACCTTCGCTAAGGAACTCGGCAATAAAGCGACCGTAACTTCGGGATAAGGTCTGCCCCCACATCATTCGATGTGAGCCGTGTTCAACTAACTTGGTGAAAGGTGGTTGAAAATAGATAAATTTGAGTACGCAGTATGTTTAGCGATAGATATATTGTGTCAAAACCTTTTTAAAATCACAATTTTTTACTGAGATAGACAAATCATAATAGTAATATTAATGATCTTTTGAGCACGACCTCTCGCATCTAACGATGTGGGGGCCGCAGCTAAAGATTCCACGGAACTGTTTACCAAAAACACAGGTCTCTGCTAATTCGAAAGAAGATGTATAGGGGCTGACTCCTGCCCAGTGCTGGTAGGTTAAGGGGAGCGCTTTACGGTGCGAACTGAAGCCCCAGTGAACGGCGGCGGTAACTATAACCGTCCTAAGGTAGCGAAATTCCTTGTCAGGTAAGTTCTGACCCGCACGAACGGAGTAATCATGTGGAAACTGTCTCAGCGAAGGACTCGGTGAAAGTGCATTGGCGGTAAAGATGCCGCCTGTCCGTACCAGGACGAAAAGACCCCATGGAGCTTTACTACAGCTTTACATTGATTCGGGTTACAACATGTGTAGAATAGGTGGGAGCCTTTGAAGCAGATACGCAAGTATTTGTGGAGGCACCAAGTGAAATACCACCCTTGTTGTGATCTTAATCTTACCGTTACCATTATCTGGTAACGGGACCGTGTATGGTGGGTAGTTTAACTGGGGCGGTTGCCTCCTAAAGAGTAGCGGAGGCGTTCAAAGGTTGGCTAGTTTCGTATGGAAATCGAAACGATAGTGTATGCGCATAAGCCAGCTTGACTGTGAGGGGTACATCCCAAACAGATACGAAAGTAGGAGCAAGTGACCCGCTATATAGTACATTTATGTACATGAACGTGGGATCGATAGCGCACACGGATAAAAGTTACCCTGGGGATAACAGGCTTATAGCGCCCAATAGTTCACATAGACGGCGCTGTTTGGCACCTCGATGTCGGCTCATCACATCCTGGAGGGGGAGCACCTTCCAAGGGTTCGGCTGTTCGCCGATTAAAGTGGTACGCGAGCTGGGTTCAGAACGTCGTGAGACAGTTCGGTTTATATCCGGTACGGACGTTAGGAAATTTGAGAAGATCCACCCTTAGTACGAGAGGACCGGGGCGGACGAACCTCTGGTGTATCGATTGTGGCCACCTGCTGCATTGTCGAGTAGCTACGTTCGGAATAGATAAGCGCTGAAAGCATATTAAGCACGAAACTAACTTCAAGATAAGATTTCCCTATGAGGACACTGAAAGAATATCAGTTTGATAGGCGCAAGGTGTAAGCATGGCAACATGTGTAGCTGAAGCGTACTAATAGTCCCATCGCCTTTTTATGTCCTTATTACCAATGTTAATGCTTGCATTAACAGGGGTAATAGGGTAGACTTAACTAGTAATTGGTGTTAATCACCACTAAGTAATCGTCAATTTTTTAAATAGTATTTTTACATTCATTTGCTGTATAGCGAACATTGTGCACCCAATTAATTTTGGGCGTCGAAGAAAGGTTTAGGCTCACTGAGGACTTTTATGTATCAGTGCGAAATTATCTAAGCCTTTCTTCGGTGCCCATGGCGCTGAGGAAATACCTGTTCTCATTCCGAACACAGAAGTCAAGCTCAGTAGCGGCGATTATACTGCCACAAGCGGGAAACTAGCACGGTGCCGAATTATAAGAAGACCATCCGAATAGGGTGGTCTTTTTCTTTGGCAACAGATATAATAAAGCCTATGCTTAAAATAAAATCTTCTAAATATACAGAATTTTGTGGTTGGTACGGAATGGCTGCGTTAATTTTGGCGTATGCGTTCGTTAGTTTTGGGATTTTGAGCCCAAGTGGGGTTATATTTCAACTTTTGAACTTGACGGGCAGCGTAGGGCTTATAATCGATGCGATTTCAAAAAAGATATTACAAGTCGCGCTACTAAACTTATTTTGGGCAATAATTGGAATTGTCATGATCATTCAGCTATTTTTCTTAACTCAATAGTATAAACACAAATAAAAAACGACCAATCTCGCAGATGTGGTCGTTTTTTTTGTTTTCGCTTGAATCATGATTTCGTGGTCCAAACAGGTGCTTATTTATAGTATAGCACTAACGGTATAATTGCAACAGTACAATCACAATAAAAAAGTGTTTATGTATATATTGACAAAAAGCATAAGCTATGCTAATATATAAACATACACATATCATGTGTGAGGTAATAAAGGGGGTTTTCATGTCAGAAGTGACGTGGAAATCTTTTAAATTAAGAGGAGAAACACAATCATGGCAGGAACAAAAACTGGTGGACAAAAAGCAGCAGCTAAAAATTTGGCTCGCGATCCTTTCTTTTACGCTAAAATCGGCGCAAAAGGTGGAAAAAACGGAACTACTGGTGGCTTTGCAGCTAACCCAGAATTAGCACGTATTGCTGGTGCAAAAGGTGGCCGAATTTCACGACGCAAAAAAGCTACTGTTACTACAGAAGCCTAAATAACCCGAGAATAATAAAAAAACGTATGGAAACATGCGTTTTTTATTATGTCTTTAATTCGTAACGGCGTAATGCACAGGTTCTGGCTTCATTAACTCGCCATTGGTAGCTACAAGCAGGGCAGGAATAAACGGATTTTTCGATTTGGATGCCAGTTGCTTGGCAGATTGGACAGGTACTACGGTCGTGTATCCAATCACGATAGCTATCAAGGTTAGATTGGATAATGTCGTCTGGAATTGTAATGTGATAGGCCGGCGCCAATTCTTTGGTGTAGTCCCATGCTTGTCGTTCCATCGTGATTAGTTGAATGTCACGGTCGTAGCTGTTGTGGACTAGTAGCGCATGAGCTAGTTCGTGCAACAGTAAAACAGGTCTAAAACCAATTGATTTGTCGTAATATATGGTGTTATCAGAAGGCGACCATAGAAAATTATCGCCTAGTTTAAAACTAAATTGAGGGTAATTACTTTTTAGTTGTGATAGCACCGAGGCTGTCGATTGCATAGTAATAGCATCCGTAAATAACTGCTAGTTCGGGGTATTTGGCTTGGACAAATTTTGGACAAGGTATATGTGACGGTAACTTTTCTTTTAGAATATTTTGGAGCTGTTTATCGAATTGATCAAAGTAAGTGCCAATACTGCCGCCAATAATAACAATGTCAGGTTGCAAAATAGGTATGACAGCTAAAAAGCCGCGACTAATACGATCGGCGATTTGGTCCCATGTTCGTTTGCTGGTGATGTCGTGTGCGTATTTGCCATAAGTTTTATAAATGGCTTGTCCTGATGCAAAACTTTCCCATTCGCGTACAATGCCATCATATTCAATCAAAGCCCGTCCAGCCTCGCTGTGACGTAGCCCTGCGTCAATATGGCCGCCAGTTGTGATGCCTGTGCCTATGCCGGTGCTAATAGTTACATACAAGGATTGGCTTGGAACTGTTTTTAGGAATCGAGTTTCAGAAAGTCCAGCCAAATTAGCATCATTCTCGATGAAAATTGGTGTTTTACCTAGGACTCCAGCAAGCGCTGTGGCGACATCAAAGTTTTTCCATCCCAAGTTATTACACCAAACAGCCACGCCGTTTTTTATAATGCCGGGGATTGCGACGACGATTGCGTCAACTAATTGTCCGGCGTAGTTTTCTTTGATGGTTTCTCGCAACATTTTTGTGTACTGCACGGGGTCTTTTGGTGTTGGGAATTTGATTTGTTGTCCTAAAATACCCTCTTTATTAAAGCTGGCAACTAGAGTCTTTGTTCCACCGGTATCGACTGTTACTATCATTGTTTTAGTTTATCATATTTGCTTTACTTGCTTTTTATTGGATATTAATACATAATAGCCTTATATTATTAACAGAGGTTTCATATGAGCGAAATACGACGGACGAATCAGGGTGGTTCGATTGTAACGTTTATAATAATTGGTGCTATTTTAGCGGTTGCATTAGTAGGCGCTGTTTATATGCTAAAACAACATGGCGATCAGGTGCGCAAAGATGAAGCGATTGCGACAGCTGATAGGTTAAGGGCGGATGAAGATGTTGCAAAATCAAAAGATGCAGATAATTCTGGCGCCAATGAATCAAGTGGTAATGCAGTAAATGATGGTTTAGGATCAAATGTTACTAGCACGTCAAGTTTGCCAGCTACAGGATCAAAATTGTCGATGAGTGAGCTTGTTGGGATGTTTTTGATGACAACAGCATTTGCGGGTTACGTTTCGTCAAGTCGCAGCCTGTCACGTTCCCTTTGACTTGTATCTGTATCTGAGGTACAATATGTATTAGTTTGAAACCACTAATTTGATGTGGTCTCAGAAATATTAATTTAAGAGAGGAGTCTTTAAAAGACTTATGACCAAAGCCACAACAATGGATGAATTGCTCGCTAGTCAAGGTGACAGCGTAAAGCAATTAACACAAGGCGAATCAATCGTCGGAACCGTTCTAACAATTCGTAAGCACGAGGTACTCGTAGATCTTGGTGCTCATGGCATCGGACTTGTTCCACGTCGTGAAGTAGGATTTTATCGAAGCTTAAACATCGGCGATGAAGTAACTGCAAGTATCGTTGAAACTGAACTTGATAATGGATACTCATTACTATCACTTCGCAAAGCGGTTAAAGATCGCGGATGGGATGAAGTTATGGCTACTATGGAAGCCGGCAAAGTAATCGAAGTTTCACCATATGATGCAAATCGCGGTGGACTATTGGTTGAATACGACGGAGTTCGTGGATTCTTGCCAGTATCTCAATTGTCAGCTGAACATTACCCACGTGTTGGCGGAAGTGACAAAGATGAAATTCTATCACGTTTGAATATTTTGATTGGCAAAAAGCTTACTGTCCGTATTTTGGACTGTGATCGCCGTGCTAATAAACTTATCTTTAGCGAAAAAGAAGCTATCAAAGACGGCCTAGCTGCTCGATTTGAAAAACTTGCCGTTGGAGACAGCGTCAAAGGTGTAGTAACTGGTGTTGTTGATTTCGGCGTTTTCGTTAACGTTGAAGGCATCGAAGGCCTAGTTCATATCAGCGAAATTAGTTGGGAACGCGTCAGCAACCCATCAGATTACGTAAAAGTTGGCGAAACTATCGATACTAAGATTATTGCAATCGACAAAGATCGTTTGAGCCTAAGTATCAAACAACTTACCGAAGATCCTTGGATGACAGAAGTTGACCAATTCAAACCTGGCGACAAAGTTGAAGGTACGATTACTCGTATTACTCCATTTGGTGCATTCGTCCAAATTAGCCCAGCTGTTGAAGCTTTAGTCCACGTCAGTGAACTAGGCGGCGGCGATGATGCTGATCCAGAAAAAGTATTCACATTGAACGAACGCAAATCATTTGTCGTTTTGGATATTGAGAAAGACAGCCGTAAAATTTCACTTAGCCTAACTGGCAAAACCAAAAAATAAACGCGAAAAATTAGCCCATCAGGGATAGAAAGGAGCTTGCGAATATGGCCGAGAAAGTCATCACTATTGCCGACTCGATTACCGTAGGTGAACTTGCTGAAAAGCTTAATCTGCCCGTGACTAATTTAATTGGCGAGCTATTCAAAAACGGTATCGTTTCGACGATTAATCAGCGTATCGATTTTGAAACAGCCTCAATTATCGTTGAAGAATTAGGTATTGATGTTGAGTTACAGAAAAAAGAAGCAACAACATTAAGTCAGCGTAAAGTACACCAATTGTCACAATCGGCGGTTACGAGACCGCCTATTGTGGCTGTTATGGGCCACGTTGATCATGGAAAAACTAGCTTGCTGGATTCGATTCTGCAAACAAAAGTTGTTGATGGTGAAGCTGGTGGCATTACTCAGCACATTAGCGCTTATCAAACTGTCCGCAAAGGCCGTTCTATTACTTTCTTGGATACACCAGGACATGAAGCATTTGCTGCTTTGCGTCAACATGGTGCGACACTAACCGACATAGTTATTATTGTTGTAGCTGCTGATGATGGTGTAAAACCTCAAACAGTAGAAGCTATTAGATTTGCTAAACTAGCTAACTCAAAAATTGTTGTTGCTATTAATAAAATGGACAAAGAAGCTGCTAACCCAGGCTTAGTTAAAGGCCAACTTGCTGAACAGGGCATTATTTCGGACGATCCAGTATGGGGTGGTGATGTCGCGATGGTTGAGGTTAGTGCTAAAACTGGCTTAAACGTCGACAAATTGTTAGACATGGTGCTATTGGTCGCTGACCTAGAAGATTTACGTGCTGATATCGATACACCAGCCGAAGGTTTGGTGATTGAATCGCATATGGAAGTTGGACGTGGGCCAGTTGTTGGGTTATTAGTCGAACAAGGTATGTTGCGACCAGGTCATTTCTTGATCGCCGGCACAACATACGGTAAAGTACGAACCTTGTTGGATTTTGCGGGCAAGACACTAAAACAAGCCGGTCCTTCAACTCCAGTTATTGTTACTGGGTTCAAGGAATTACCACAATTTGGTGATAATTTCGGTATTGTTAAAAGTGAAAAAGAAGCTCGTAACCATGTAGCGGTTGCCAAGATTGAACAAGAAAAAAATGCCGCCAGCACAAATATCACTGGTGCAGATTTATTAAAAATGATGAGCCAACAAACCGAATCTCAGGATTTGAATGTTATTGTAAAAGCTGACGTTCAAGGCTCACTAACATCTGTTGTAAACAGCCTAAAAATTATTGATACACAAGGTGAAATTGCCCTACGGATAATTGGTAGTGGCGTTGGTAATATAACCGAAAATGATATTCGTTTGGCAGCCGACAAAAAGACTATTGTTTACGGTTTTAACGTCGATATATCGCCAGCGGTTAAACAATTGGCGGCACGTGATAATGTTCAGGTTAGGTTGTTCAAAGTTATCTATCGATTATTGGACGATGCTCGTCTATCAATGGAAGCGTTGTTAGCGCCCGATGTTGTCGAGACTGAAATTGGTGCAATGACCATCAAAGGCATATTTAGAACTTCAAATGATGAAGTTATTGCCGGCGGAGAAGTCACTAAAGGTAAAATTACAGCTGGTGTAATTGCTCGAGTCTTACGTAAAAAAGAACAAATAGCTGAAGTTAAAATAATTGTTGTTAAGCGTCAACAACAAGAAGCCAAAGAAGTCTTTGAGGGTGAGATGTGCGGTGTTAGTCTAAAAACGACCAAAAAGTTGCTACTTGAAGAAGGCGATAAGCTAGAGCTGTTTACTCGCGAATTAGTCAAACGCATGCTAAAATAAATAAAGATATAAATAATATGAAAGGTGACAGCCATATATGTTTCAACTAGACGACAAATTTTTAGAGGAAATTGGACTAAATAGTTTGCCGGAAGAGCAGAAAAAGCCCTTTTTGCAACATATTTATGACGAGTTAGAATTACGCGTCGGTACAAAATTATCTGACGGCATGACTGATGAGCAACTTGAAGAATTTGAATCAATTATCGATCGTAATGACGATGTTATTGTTGCTTGGTTGGAGAAAAATGTTCCAGATTATTATAACGATGTTGTTTTTATGCAACTTCAGACTTCGAGTGGTCTGGACGTGAACGATCCAAACTTGCGCGCCGACTATGCTGCTACTAAATGGCTAGAAGTTAACCGTTCAGACTATCGTCAGGTTGTCGCTGCGGTCTTACAAGAGCTAAAGGTTGAAGTTATAGCGAATAAGAACGTCATTCTGGGAGATAATCAAGCCTAGAGCTTTAGGCGTGGCCGTTTATAAAATCATTTGATGACATTGTTTTGCCGCTTGGCGCAATTAGTTGGTCGATGGATAGATAATTACCGTCTTGGCATAGAATATCCAAGGCGGTTTTTTGTTCGCTCGTAACGTGGGCCTTTGTAATTATTATCGTATGTCCCATGACTTCAATCTTTGTCCGAGGAAACGCTAGATGAGCGCGTACTAAACGCTCGGCAGTCTGAGCTGTTATTTCATTTGGAATTAAAATTGCGTCTTGTTTAGTTAATAAGCTGCAATAGACTGCTTTATCGTTGTCTTGATTTGATGGTATTAGTGAACCGTCTAGGATTGAAGGCAATAGGTTTATCAGCGTGGCTGCGCCTATGTGGGCTAGGGTTTTGTATAATTCCAAACGAGTTTCGGTGCCTGATAATTGATGGACTTTATGCCCATATATGGGTCCAGAATCCATGCCGGCTTCTAATTGCATGATTGTTACGCCGGTTTGTTTATCACCATTTTTTATAGCCGATTCAATAGGCGATGATCCGCGATATAGAGGCAATAGTGATGGGTGTATATTGATTATTCCAGGTGTAAATAAGTCTATTGTAGATTGTGGAATAATTTTGCCATAGCTAGCCAAAACTCCTGCAATATTATTACCTAAAGCTTGTATTTTACCGTTAATTTCAGTAACTTTTAGCGGTTGCCAGACTTCTAAGTTTTTTTCTAGGGCAAATTTTTTAACGCTTGGCATTGTTAATGTATGACCGCGGCCACTTTTGCTGTCTGGTTTTGTGATGATAGCGGCAATATTATAGCCTGATTCGAACAAAGCTTTAAGCGCAGCTAAACTGAAATCATCAGTCCCAAAGAATACTATTGTTGTTGACGTATTGTTCATAATCTAAGGGTTGAAGCTCGCCTTCCTTGTCGAGGTTATAAAATGCGTCTTTTTCGTCGCGAATATGATCGATAAAGACGATTCCATTAATGTGGTCGATTTCGTGCTGAATTACGTGTGCCAAAAATCCGTCGGCTTTGAATCGTACTTCTTTACCATCAATGTCTAGCGCTTTTACGCGTACTTTGCTGTAACGGGGGACTTTTCCATAGATTCCAGCAACACTGAGGCAGCCTTCGTAATCTTTGGTAATTTCACCTTCGTATTTTATTATTTCTGGATTAATCAAAGCGGTGAATTCGCGAGTTGATTTGTCGTCAAAGTCGCTGCGTACGATAACTACTCGCTCTAGGTGTCCAATTTGAACAGCTGATAGGGCAGCGCTAATTTCATGCGGTCGAGAATCTTCCCAGTCCAGGGCTACTGACGTCATATCGGTTACTAGTTGTATAATTTCGGGCGTTATAGCATAGACCTTAGTTGATTTTTGACGAAGGCGTGGGTCAGGTAAAGTAATAATGCTTTCTTTTCTCATATATGTACTATTCATTATACCAGTGGTGGCTGTATAGACCAAACACCCCAATTTACCCCATCTCAGCTTGTCAGTATAGCCCCAATTAGTTATTTTATTCGTCAACGTATCTATATATGTTTCCTCATAAAAAACCTAATTGGAACGATACATTATCAAGCTGAATATAGAGTAAGTTGGAGTGTTTGGTTTATAGGAGGCTAGTCGGATCGAGTTCAAACTGCCAATAAGACGATGGCATCATGCTTAAAATATCAATTAAGTGTTCACGTCTTGGGCTTTTTAGTACGAGTTGCCAACGATAGGTGTCGTGTTGTCGTTCATAAAAAGCTGGTGTCGGACCAAGTATTTGAACATCGACGTGTGCTTTGTTGCGAAGTTCAGCTGCCAGTTTTTTGGCATTATTTATGGCTGCAGATTCGGTTTTATATACGCAAGTCAGTTTCAGTAGATATGTAAAAGGAGGAAATAAACCTTTTTTGCGCTCATTTAGGGTGTGACTATAAAATGACTCATAATCTTGGCTTAGCCCATACATGATGCTAGGGTGTGTGGGTTGATATGACTGAACAATAACTTGTGTTTGATGCTTATTGCGTCCAACGCGACCGACAACCTGTGCTAGTAGCTGAAATGTTCGCTCGTTAGAGCTAAAATCTGGCAGCGATAGTCCAGCATCGGCCTGGATGACGCCGACAGTTCGAAGGTGCGGCAAATCAAGCCCCTTGGCGATTATTTGGGTGCCGATTACTATATCGATTTTGCCATTATATAAATCATCGTACCTAGTATTAACAGCTTCGTCGTTAGTGTTATCGGCATCAAACCTAGCAATATTAGCGTTAGGGAATAGTTTACTTAATTCAGATTCGATTAATTTTGTGCCAATGCCTTTATGGATAATATCAGTACTTTTGCAGGTTGGGCATGACGTAGGGACATTTGTATCGTATCCACAAATATGGCAATGAAGTCGATGATTATCAGCGTGCAGTGTTAATGGCAAAAAACACTTTGGGCATTCAGCCATCCAGCCGCAATTTTCACATAATGTTGTGCTAGTACTACCGCGGCGATTATGGAATACCAGTATTTGTTTACCGGATTGTAGAGTATTTGTAATCTGTTCAATTAATTGATTAGAGAGAAAACGATGATTACTGAAATTAGTATGTTTTGTCATATCAACAAGAGTGACTGACGGCGGTATACTGTCGATGCGAGCAATTTTAGTTAGTTTTAGTATTGGCCGGTTAGATTGCTCGGCTAGATAACGGTCAATCACACTTGGTGTCGCACTGCCAAAAATAACTTTTGCGTTATGGTAGCGTCCAAGCATTGTTGCAACGCGCAGCGCAGAATATTTTGGTGATTGTTCTTGTTTAAATCCAGGTTCGTGGGCTTCGTCTATAATAATTATCCCAATGTCTTTTAGGGGTGTAAATAGAGCAGATCGTGGTCCAATAACGACGCGTGGTGTCATGCTATTTAACACTTCAATCCAGACTTGATGTCTGGCCGATTCAGTCATTTTCGAATGAGTGACAAGCAAGTTGTCGAAGTGGTTAGAAAACTCGGCTATTAATTGGGGAGTTAGGGAAATTTCGGGTACCAGTATGATTGCTGATTTATTGGCATTAATCGCTGTTTTAGCAGCGTTGATGTATATTTCTGTCTTGCCGGAACCAGTAATGCCGTGCAAAAGGAAGGTGCCTGATTCGTGTTTATTGATTTCATTGATAGCATCTATCTGTTCTTGGTTGAATACAATATTTGTTCGGTCTCGTTTTGTGATTTTTGATTGTTTTGTCAATGGTCGACGCTTTTTTTGTAGGCCACGAGGTAGAATAGTCTGTAAAACAGTAGCCAGCGGAGTGACATAATATTTTGATAACCAAAGAGCAAGGCTGACTAATTGATGAGGTAGTGGGGTGTCTTCGACTATTGAGACGATGTTTTTGGTTTTATAGGTTGGCTCAGTCGTACTGCGTACCACGACACCGACTACTTGTTTTTTACCTACCTCAATCAGTACTATTTGTCCAACCGGTAGCTTGGGTTTAGAGGAATAAGTAAAAATACCGCTATCAGCACGAAAAATCTGACTTGGTGCCACCTCATAGTAGTGCATATCTTTTATTATACTCGACTTATGTAATCATAAACTGCTAAACTAAGCATATGTATTTTGAAAGTCGTGAACAAGCCGGACAATTGCTAGCAAATGAATTGATAGCAAAATATCGGTACGAAGATTGTGCCGTGGTTGCTTTGAGCGACGGTGCTGTTTTGGTTGGCGAGCAGATAGCAAAAGCACTTCACTGCGTTATCACATTGTTATTAATCGAAGAGATTCAAGTACCGGGTGAGGGAGTAAGTTTTGGCGGCGTTTCGCAAAACGGTGGGTTTACTTATAACGGTATGTTCTCGGCTGGTGAAATGGAAGAATATACTAGCGAATACCATGGCTATTTGGATCAAGAGAGACAACAGGCGTTTCAACGAATAAACCGATTATTAGGTGATGGTGGACTAATTAATAGCGAATTACTTCGTGATCGTGCGATTATTCTAGTCGCGGATGGATTAGATACAGGAGCGTCGCTAGACGTAGCCGTTGAGTTTTTAAAACCTATCAGAATCAAACGATTAATTGTGGTTACTCCAGTCGCAACTATTCAGGCGGTCGACAAATTGCACATATTGGCCGATGAACTACATATATTGGATGTGAAGTCTAATTTTATGGGGACTGACCACTATTACACACAGAATGTAATCCCGTCACATGAAGATACGATTGCTAAAATAAATCAAATTGTTTTGAATTGGAAATAACTTAACTTACACAAAATTTATAACTATCAGACCGTATATGGCCAGCTGCAAACAATTTTTCCTCGCTCGACGTATCAGATAGGTACGCCTCGCGCGGATAAAATCGTTTTCGCTCGGTCATATCCAATCTGATAAATAATAATTTTGTGCAAGTTGAGTTAAACTTTATTGCTTAGCGTTGTAATATTGTGTTACGATAGGAATCAGTAATTGAGCAGGTAAGTGTAGGGGAGATTATGTTAGACGTTTTTATTACATCTAGGGTGCGACGAAAAATTGTGGTGGTATACGCCAAGTATCCTGATTTTCGCACGCATGTTCGTGGCCTAGCAAAGCTTATCAAGGAAGATCCGGGCAATATTCAACGCGAATTAAAGCGTCTAGAAAAAGTCGGCTTTCTGACTAGCGAAAAACAAGGCAATACCAAGATTTATTCGACCAACAAACAGTTTCCAATTTTTAAAGAGCTCCAGAGCATTGTTATCAAATCGCAACAACAAGCGGGTCGCCCTAAGCGTACGTCCTCTGACTTTTAATAATGTCATTATTTGATAGAATTATGGCTGCCCGAGGATTCAGTTCTGAATCAAAGGCGGTTTTTTTGACACCCGATTATAATTTGGCGCATGATCCATTTTTGTTACCAGATATGAGCCAGGCAGTTGATCGTTTAGTTCGGGCGCATCAGCAACAAGATCAGATTACGATTTATGGCGATTATGATATTGATGGTCTGACAGCAACTGCACTACTGTTGGATGCGTTGGCTAGTTTCGGTTTTAAAAATGTTAAAGCGGTAATTCCTAATCGTTTTGTTGAGGGCTATGGTTTAACGATTGATGCGGTGGAGAAAATCGCATCTGATGGCGCACAGCTAATAATAACGGTCGACTGCGGAAGTTTGAGTGAAAAGGAGATTATTAGAGCGAATGAATTAGGTATTGATGTGATTGTGACTGATCATCATAATGTTGCGGCAGTTCAACCTCCGGCGGTTGCTGTGATTAATCCAAAGCGGGCTGATAGTAAATATCCGTTTATTGATTTGGCCGGCGTTGGCGTTGCTTTTAAATTAGTTCAAGCATTGCAGTCCAAGATTAGCGGGTTACCGCTAGGCCATGAGAAATGGTTACTAGACTTAGTTGCACTAGGAACGGTCTGCGATATTGTGACGTTAGTAGATGAAAATCGAACCAATGTTTATTGGGGGTTAAAGGTTTTATCTCAGACTAGACGTCCAGGATTAAAGGCTTTGATGGCGGTTGCGATGGTCGACCCACGAATTGTAAATTCAAGGTCATTAGGCTTTAGTCTAGGCCCTAGAATGAACGCTGCTGGTCGTTTGGAAACCGCTCAGCATGCGCTTGATATGTTGGTCGCGACCGATTCGATGGTTGCGCTTGAAAAAGCTCAATACTTGGACGAGTTGAATTTAGCTAGACGGTCTGATCAGGCTAAAATCGTCAAACAAGCTATCATTCAAGCCGAAAAATACGACCAAGATCCCGTTTTGGTTGTCAGCGCGGCCGACTGGAGCCATGGTATCGTGGGAATTGTGGCTAGTAAATTACTTGAAAAATATCAAAAACCGGTGTTTGTGTTGCAAGAAATGGGGGATGAATCAAAAGGTTCAGCCCGAAGTTATGGCGATTTTAGCGTAGCTGATGCGATTAATGCTAGCCGTGACATAGTGAAAAAAGGTGGTGGTCATAAATTAGCGGCAGGCGTCACATTGCCAACTGAAAATATCGAAAAATTTCGAAAACGAGTAAACGATTTTTATAAAAGCTCACAACTATCCAATCAAAAAGATATGTTATTGCCGCAGGCCGATGCGGATGCTGATTTAGATGAAATAACAGAAGAATTGGTTAATTTAATTTCTGGTTTAGAACCATTTGGTAATGGAAATCCAGAGCCAATTATCAGAAGCAAAAATTTAAAAGTAGTTAATGTTCGCAAAATGGGCAATGATAATCAGCACGTCAAACTTGAACTGCAAAACAGGGGCGGTCGAAAAATGCAGTTCGTTGCATTTGGAGCGCCTAAACATTTTTTTGTAGGTATTAATGCAAATGTAACGGTTTGGTATCAATCGACAATCAACGAATGGCAAGGCAATCGGTCGGTCGAAGGACGACTACTACATTTAATAGTTGAAGAGTAGTTGCATCAAGGTCTCATCTCTGGTACAATACATTCTATATGGTACAAGTAACCCGAAAAGATGAACGAGAAGCAAACGAAAATATTATTCGTCGTTTTAACCGTAAGGTTTTGCAAAGTGGCGTCCTCATACAGGCAAAGTCTGTCATGCGATTTGAAAAGCCTATTTCAAAACCAGAGCGTCGTGCAAGTGCGATTGTTCGCAAAGCGCGCAAGGCTGATAAGCTAGAAAAAACACGTCTAGGATTACGTTAAAGTGGCTCTAAAAGAGCAAATTAATAACGATTTAAAAACCGCCTTATTAGGCGGTAATCGTTTTGCTGGCGAAGTTTTACGCGGTCTAAAAGCTGTAATGCTAAGCGAAGAGATTGTCCAAAACAAACGCGAATCAGGTTTGGATGATGCGACGATTGAACAATTGATTGCACGTGAAGTTAAAAAGCGCAACGAAAGCGCGACTATTTACGATGGCGCAGGTCGACCTGAACTAGCCGAAAATGAACGCGCCGAAGCTAAGGTTATGGCCAAGTATTTACCAAAACAATTATCTGAAACTGAAATTAACACTGTTATCGCTCGAACTATCAGCGAAATGGGTGTAACTAGCCCTGCTGGATTTGGTCAAGTTATCGGTGCTGTTAAAAAAGAGCTTGGCAATACTGCTGATGGCGCCTTAATCGCTAAACTTGTTAAAGACGCACTAAACTAAACATAAAAAAGGAGCATTACTATGATTTTATTCTTTGGTCCATCCGGTGCTGGTAAGAGTGTCCAGGGTCAATTTTTGGCTGCACGTCAAGGTTGGCGTTGGCTGTCAGCTGGTCAATTATTACGCGATACCCGTGATCAAGAAGTACTCCGATCTCAGCATGAAGGTAAGCTAGTTACTTCTGATAAAGTTAATCAAATTATTAGTGATGCACTTAATCGTGCGACAAATATTGATCAGATAATTCTGGATGGTTTTCCTAGAATGTTAGATCAGGCAAAATGGCTAGTCGATAGTCGTCCAATGCATGGCCGTTCAATTGGTCTAGTGTTTGTTTTGGAAGTTCCGCGTGATGAACTATTAAGACGACTTGAACTTCGTGGCCGTATTGATGATACGCCTGAGGCTATTGATGATCGTTTGCGAGTTTATCGTCAAGAAATGTACCCAATTTTAAATTATTTTACTGAACAAGGTGTTAATATCGTTCACATTGATGGCGCTGGAACACCAGGACAAGTTCACGACAAGGTTGTGGCCGAGCTGGAAGCGCGTAAGTTGGTTTAGATATATTATGATTCAATATCCAAAAACTAATGATGAAATTAACGCGATGCGTGAAGGCGGCAAAATACTTGCTGCTATTCTAGATGGTTTAAAAAAACAAGTTGTCGTCGGTATGACTGAAATGGAAGCTAATGATTGGGTTGAACGCGAAATTAAAACCAGGGGAGCTATCGCAACTTATTTAACACCTGAAGTTAATTTTCCATATGTCATTTGCGTATCGACCAATGACCAAATTGTTCACAGTATCCCGACTGATTATGCCTTTGAAAAAGGTGACGTTGTCAGTTTTGATTTAGTAATTACGTACAAAGGTATGAAGACTGACAGCGCATTTACTATGGTTGTAGGCGAAGAACCAAAAGGCGTTAAGAAACATCTATTAAACTACACCGAACGTAGTCTTTACGCTGGAATTGATGCAATCAAAGGTCCAGTCCGAACTGGTGATATTGGTGCCGCAGTCGAAAAAGTTTTAAATGATGGTAAATTAGGAATTATTCGAGAGTTAGTTGGACATGGCATTGGTCGGAAAATGCAGCAACCACCCGAGGTTCCAAATTATGGAAAAAAGGGCACCGGCGAATTATTGAATCCTGGTGATACTATCGCAATCGAGCCGATGGCAACATTAGGTGGTGAGATTATAAAAAACGAAGACGACGGCTGGACAATCAGCACTCGCGACGGTAGTTTGGCGGCTCACTTTGAACATACGGTGCTAATTACCCAGGATGGCGCCGAGATTTTAACTCGTCTTTAATATTGATTTTAGTCGTTCGCCGATAGCTTCTGACGGTTCGATTACTTGAGCCCTTTCATTTGATAATTCGATGATTAGATCTTTTATCCAATGATAATGAGTACATCCCAAAACAATTACGTCTGATCCTCGGGTGCATGATTCATCGACAGTTTGTTTTATTTGTTGATGGTTGATCTGGTTGTCTTCAATCATTTGTGCCCAATTACTACAATCGGGTTCAATAATATTTATATCTTTTCCAAATTTTTCGATTAGCTGATTATATCTGTCGCTAGCTAAGGTCGCAGGTGTTGCGCAGACAGTAATGGTGTGTGATTTTGTTAATTTACTGGCAGTTTTTATCATCGGTTCGATGCCGACGAATTTATGTTGCGGATATTTTGCTCTTAGTGGATTAATCGCGAGGGCCGTAGCGGTGTTGCATGCCAGGACAATAGCGTCACAGTTGGCATTAAGTAGCGGTTGAATTGCAGCGTCGGTCAACGATATTACTTGGTCCGCAGTTTTGTTGCCATAGGGGATGTGGGCACGATCGTCAATAACTATGATTGTGGCTGTTGGGAATGTAGATTGCAAAGCAATGGCTACGGCCTGCCCGCCAATCCCACTATCAAATACGCCAAGTTTCATAGACCTATTCTAGCTTGTTATAGGTGCTAGTCAAAATGTGCCATAAGCGATATACTTTATGCATATGCAAGAAGCATCTTCTAAATACGCAGTTGGAATAGATATTGGTACAACGACCGTTCGTTGTGTAGTAGGTCACATTGATGGGGCAACAGGTGCTACAACGATTGTGGGTGTTGGAGTAGCAGCTAATAGCGGTATGCGCAAAGGTACTGTCGTTAATTTGACTGGTCCGGCCCAGGCGATTGATATGGCTCTCGGTGAAGCTGAACGAATGAGTGGTTATCAGGTTGACGGGGCAACTATTAGTATTAATGGTTCTCATATTTTAAGCACACATACTGATGGCATGATTGCTGTCGGTGGCAATAGTCACGAAATCACCGAAGAAGATTTGATACGAATCGAAGAAGTTGCAACACTCGGTAAAGTGCCAGCTAACCGCGAAGTGCTAGAAGTTATTCCTCATTCATACAAATTAGATGGTCAAGATAACATCAAAAACCCAATTGGTATGAATGGGACTCGATTAGAGATAGACGCTCATGTCGTATCAGTTTTAGTACCTCATATTATGAATCTGCAAAAGGCAGTCGAAACCGCTAAAGTCGCTTTACACTCGATTGTTATAGCAGGTGTTGCAGCGGCTCGCGCAGTTTTGACCGAGCAGCAAATTGAAAATGGCGTAGTTTTGATTGATATTGGTGGTGCAACGACCAACGTTGCTATTTATGAAGAAGGTGATTTGCGTTTTACATCTGTAATTCCAATCGGTGGCATTAACATTACAAATGATCTAGCAATTGGTCTAAAAACCGATCCTGAAATAGCTGAAAAGATTAAACTTGAACACGCTTCGGCTATGTCACGTGGTGATGCATCTGGTATTAGCATCAAACATAATGACGAGATTTATAGTTTTAATACAAATGATATTGATGAAATTGTTGAAGCTCGACTAGAAGAAATTTTTGAAGCAATTAATCACGAACTAAAACGCGCCGGACGTGCTGGTAAATTGCCAAGCGGAGCCGTTCTTACCGGAGGAACAGCTCAACTAAAAAATATATCTGAATATGCCAAAGAATCTTTGGGATTAGCGGTGCGAATTGGTGCTGCAACCGGTTATGCTGGCGTCGCAGATGGGGTTGACCAACCACAATTTGCCACAGTAATCGGATTGATGTTAATTGATGCTGAAACTGGTGGCATGAGCAAACATAGTGTTAAACAAAAGGGTGATAACATGCTATCTCACGGCATGGGCATAATAACTAAACTACTGGGACGTTTCCGAGCATAGTGTTTTCATGACCAAGTGTTATACTAGATATGAATAAGATTATTGGAGATAATTACATATTATGGCTGAAGTAAAACCAAGTGACATACAAACATTTGCCAGCATAAAAGTAGTTGGAGTAGGCGGAGCGGGCGGCTCAGCCGTCAACCGTATGAAAGACGCTGGTTTGACAGGTGTTCAATTTATTGCTATGAATACCGACGCCCAAGCTTTGCATAACAGCAAAGCTGACATTAGATTACATCTAGGTACCGCTACTACTGGTGGTTTAGGCGCAGGTGCTGACCCTTCGGTAGGTGAAACTGCTGCAAATGAGTCGCGTGACGAGATTCGCGAAGCCCTGACTGGTGCAGACATGGTATTCGTTACTATTGGCGCAGGCGGTGGTACAGGTAGCGGTGCAGGCCATGTTGTTGCAGAGATTGCGCGTGAATTGGGTATTTTGGTTGTTGGTGTTGCTACAAAACCATTTAGTTTTGAAGGTGAAAAACGCCGCAAGAATGCTGAATGGGCTATATCTCAATTGGGACGACAAGTTGATACGTTAATTACGATTCCAAATGATCGTCTATTGCAGACAATCGATCGACGCACTCCATTACTTGAAACATTCAAGATTGCTGATGATGTCTTGCGCCAGGGCGTTCAGGGTATTTCAGAATTAATTACTGAACATGGTTTGATTAACCTAGACTTTGCCGATGTTCGTGCAATTATGAGCAACGCTGGATCAGCCCTGATGGGTATTGGTCGTGCAAGCGGCGAGAACCGTGCTGCACAGGCTGCTCAACAAGCAATCGAATCACCACTTATCGAAGTTTCAATCGATGGTGCCAAGGGTGTACTATTTAATGTTACCGGTGGTTACGATATGAGTATGAGCGAGATTCAAGAAGCTGCTGAAATTATCACCAGTGCTGTTTCTCCAGATGCAAATATCATATTTGGTGCAACATTAAAGGCAGAACTAGAAGACGAATTAATCATTACGGTAATTGCAACTGGTTTTGATTCAGCATATTTCCACAACCAAGCAAAAACTGAAAATGTTCCAGCCAAAGAATCATCGACTCAAGTTACTGACGAAACTGTAGGTGCAATTGATCTAAACCTCGATAGCACAACAGAATCAACAACTATGTTTGCCGAAGAAGAAAATGGCAATATATGGAATCAGCCAGCAGAGGATGATGAACGATCAGATATTCCTGCATTTTTACGCCGACGAAAAAAGAACAAAAAGGAAAACTAGACCATAATGGCCAAGTACAACATTGGTGATAGTAGGGTTATTGAATCCCGCGAAGTTAGCGACGGTATCACTATTCGACGTCGCCGCGAATCTCCAGACGGAAAACGTTTTACTACTTATGAGCGCGTTGAAAAGCCAAACCTTGCTGTTATTAAAAAGAGCGGCGGCCGAGAATTATTCGATCGCGACAAATTATCAATTGCAATCAAACGTTCGGTTGGTAAATTTTTTGCATCCGAAGTTGAAGTCGAAGAGATGATTTCTCAAATCGAAGATGGACTTTATGCGATTGGCGAAAACGAAATTACTTCAAAGCAAATTGGCGATAAGGTACTAGACGAATTGGCAAAACGTAACGAAGTTGCGTATGTTCGCTTTGCTAGTGTTTACCATAAATTTAAAACCCTGGACGACTTTGTGAAGATACTTGAACAGCGTCTTGGTCAAAAAAACGAGTAGAATGGGAGGTGAAATGCGAGTAGTAGTAATTTACAAGGATAACACCGACTATACTCGAACCGTGTTGGATTATTTGCATGATTTCGAGCGACAAACCGGCCATGAATTAGAAACTATGGACCCAGATACTGCTGGGGGGACTCAATTTTGCGATACGTATGACATTGTGGAATATCCAACTACGGTTGCACTTAGCGATTCTGGCATTTTGCAGAATTCGTGGCGCGGACTACCGTTACCAACTATAAGTGAGCTTAGTTATTATGTTCAATAAATTAATTAATTATTTTAATTACAAAGAAAAACAACTGCGTAGTAGCCGAATTATATTTACAACTATGCTGATTACGTCAGCTTTGGGATTATTGGCGGCATTTGTTTTATCAATCGAGGCAATTGAATTATTGAAAAACCCCAATGCACAATTAAGCTGTAGTATAAATGCGGTTATCAACTGCGCTACTGTGGCTCAAACCTCGTACTCTTCATTATTGGGATTTCCGAACAGCTTTATTGGAATGATGGTTATGCCAGTGTTCGTTGTGGTTTCGATAGCAGGTCTTTATGGTGTTAAATTTCCAAGTCAGTTTATGTTTGCCGTACAAATTGTTGCGTTTTCTGCATTACTGTTCGCATTTTATCTATTCCATATAAGTATAGTTATTATTCAAGTGCTTTGTCCTTGGTGTTTATTGGTTGATGTAACTACAATTATTATGTTTTTTGCGCTTACCAGATATAACGTTAGCGTCGATAATTTATATTTGTCGAAAAAATATGTAATTTTGGCGAAAAATTTTATCAAAAAAGATTATGATAAATTTTCAGCAGCTTTGTTGATTGTGGCTGGTGCCGTGATTATTGTTGCAAAATTTGGTTCAAGTTTGTTCGCATAATTTTTGTGCCCTTGCATCTATTAATACAGATGATTATAATGATGGAGTGAACATTCTGCGCAAGCAGGTTAGTGGCTATCAACCACGAACGTTCAAACGATAATCGACTCGATAGATCGAAAAACTAAGCGCTAAGAAGAATCTCTTTTTAGAAACTGGATGGTACCATCCTGTCGTATGACGGGGTTCCAGTGACTAAATAGGGGTTTTTTGTTATTTTCAGAAAGGAAACAAAATGAAATTTAAATCAGGCACCAGACGTCGAGCATTAGAATACGAAAAAGACTTAGTTCAGCAATGGAAGAAAAATAAAACATTTGAAAAATCGGTAGCAATGCGACCGGTTGAGAATTCGTATGTATTTTATGACGGTCCTCCGTTCATTACTGGCGTGCCACATTTTGGTACATTACTTAGTAGCGTCGTCAAAGATGCAATTCCTCGTTATCAAACAATGAAAGGCAAGCGTGTCGAACGCGTTTGGGGTTGGGATTGTCATGGATTGCCCGCCGAAAACTTCGTCGAGAAAAAACTTGGCATTACTGATCGACATGATATTGGCACAAAAATAAGTTTGGCCGAATATATTACGACGGCTCGAGAAAGTATGGTGGCAACCAGTGGACTATGGGAAGACACAATTGATCGAATTGGTCGTTGGGTTGATTTTCGCGGTGCTTATAAGACCATGGATAAAGATTACATGGAGTCCGTTTGGTGGGCATTTAAAACATTATACGAAAAAGGCAAAATTTACGAAGGCGAACGTGTGTTAATGTATGACACCAAATGGGCAACACCACTTTCAAAAGCTGAAGTCACAATGGATGCTGGTGCTTATATTGATGTTACCGACCCGAGTGTTTATACAAAATTTAAGTTAGTTGGTGAAAATGTTAGTTTGCTAGCATGGACGACAACGCCATGGACATTGCCAGCTAATACCGCGTTGGCGGTCAATAAAGACACGACGTATGCCGAAATCGAACTCGATGGTGAACATTTTATCTTGGCGAAAGAAACATTAGATCAAGTACTGACTGACGTAAAACATAATGTTTTGGAATATAAAGTTATTTGTACATTGAAAGGCAAAGACTTAGTTGGCAAATCATACGAGCCCCTATTTGGCGATCGCGGTGCTAATGCACACAAAATTTGGTCAGCGGATTATGTTACAACCGAATCGGGTACGGGCATTGTTCACATTGCACCAGCATATGGTGAAGAAGACTTTGCCTTGGCGATGGAGAATAAGATTCCGGTTGTTCACGTTTTGGACGAATATGGTATTTTTACTGAGACTGAGTGGAAGGGTGCAGACGTATGGGAAATTAATAAAACCATCGCCAAGACTTTGCATGAAAATGGCTTAGTTTGGAAGATTGATTATATTCGTCACGAATATCCTCACAACCCACGCACTGGTAATCGTTTGATGTATCGCGCGCATCCAAGTTGGTTTATGGATGTTGATGGTCAACGCACTGATATGTTGTCTGAGAACACGGAACATATTAATTGGTTCCCCGATCACATTAAACATGGTCGTTTTGAAAAAACTATTGAGACTGCACCTGATTGGAATTTGTCGCGCGATCGTTTTTGGGCGACAGCAATGCCGGTTTGGAAGGGAATTGATAAGGATGGCAACGATAAAATCAAAGTCATCGGCAGTTATGCTGAACTGAAAGAATTAAGCGGAGTTGAGCTGGAAGATTATCACCGACCATGGGTTGATAATATTACTTTTACTATTGACGGAGTTAAATACACTCGCATCGACAAAGTTATGGACTGTTGGTTCGAATCGGGCAGTATGCCATTTGCACAATTTCATTATCCATTTGAAAACGTCGAGAAATTTGAACAAAATTTCCCTGGCGATTTTATTGTTGAATACGTTGGTCAGGTTCGTGCATGGTTTTACTATGTTCATGCCGTAAACGTGGGATTGTTTGGTCACAATGCTTACAAAAATGTTATTGTAACCGGTAACGTGGCAGGTAATGACGGCCGAAAAATGAGTAAAAGTTACGGTAACTTTACCGATCCAAACGTTTTGATGGATAAATTTAGTGCTGACAGTCTGCGATTCTTGTTGCTTGCAAGCCCACTCCTTAGTGGTGAAGATTTTGCATTGCAGGACAAAGAAGTTGGTGACGTAGCCCGAAAACTTTCAATGGTTTGGAACATGTACGACTTTTTCACAATGTATGCCGAAGTCGACAAATGGGAGTTTAAAGGTGATTTATCTGATCCAACCGAAGGTCTAACAAATAATTTGGATATTTGGGTAATCAGTCGCCTGCACCAATTGACGGCTGAAATTGAGAAAAATATGGACGTCTATGACATTCCAAATGCTATGAAGCCAATCTTGCCGTTTATCGAAGACGCCAGTAATTGGTATGTGCGCCGTTCAAGACGCCGTTTTTGGAAGGCAGGTGATAACACTGACAAAAATAATGCATATCGCACGTTGCACTATGTTTTGGTTCAGTTGGCTCAGGTTTTGGCACCATTTACGCCATTTTTAGCCGAAGAATTGTATCAAAAACTTACAGGTGGAGAGAGTGTACATTTGATAGATTGGCCGAAAGTCGGTCATATCGATGAATTGGTTGTTAGTGATATGGAAACCGTACGTGACTATGTAAACCAAGGTTTAAGTATCCGCGCCAAAGAACATCAAAAAGTTCGTCAGCCACTAGCTAGTGTCACCGTGCCGGCACTAGGAAAATTCGTAGACTTCGAAGATATTTTGACGGAAGAATTGAACGTTAAATCAGTTAAACTTGGATCTGAATTTGCACTTGATTTGGTAATTACGCCAGAACTGAAGAGCGAAGGAATTGCCCGCGAAGTGATTCGTTACATCCAAGGCGCCCGCAAAGAAGCTGGGCTGAATATCGAAGATCGAATCAAGTTAGTATTAAAAACTGAGAATGCTGAATTAAAACTAGCAATCAGTGATAATGAAAAAACTATTACAGATGAGACTTTGACAACTGAGTTATTAGACAAAGGATCGAATAAATTTGCTACCGAAGTAAAACTCGATGGTGTCGATTTGACGGTTTCACTTCAAAAAGCGTAACTGAATCAGGTATGTTGACGTATGAACCTAAATACCGTTGTGTCATTTCATGTGGCACTATATAATGCTACTTATGATTAAATAACTCATAAGTTTTAAGGCCGAACATCATTCAAAGTCCACAAAACTTGGCTTTACTATAGTAGAGTTACTAGTAGTAATAGTCGTTATCGGTATTCTTGCTACTATAACCATCGTTGCTTATGTAGGCATATCTCAAAAGGCTATAGCTGCATAATTACAAGCAGATTTAGATAATGCATCTAAACAAATCAAGCTATTTCAGGCATCCGAACCAAATAGCAATTATCCTGGATCTGTCGATGATTGACCAAATCCTGTATCAACAAATATATGTTTAAAATCTAGTGGCTCTAATGTCTATACTGGTGGATATATAGTAGACAATGTATATAATCCTAAAACATTCAGCCTAACTGAGACTAACGATACGATCGCATATGCAGTAACAAATGATTCTTCTCCGGCTGCCGTAGTTTCATTTACAACATTTGTTAATGCTTTGGGTGGTGCGAATGGTGATTATGGCAACTCTATTGTCCAAACTAGTGATGATGGTTTGGCTATGACTGGTAACACAGCTAGTTATGGTGCTGGCGTCGTCGATATGTTCCTATTTAAATATGACTCAAATGGAACGCTAGTTTGGAATAAGACCTGGGGAGGTACTGCTGCTGATGTTGGCTATTCTATTGTACAAACTAGTGATAACTGTTTGGCTGTAGCTGGTTACACAGCTAGTTATGGCGCTGGCAGTGCTGATATGTTCCTAGCTAAATATAATTCAAGCGGAATAATAAATAACTGCTCTTCGCCAATGTGTCAAAGTCCATCCGCAACAGTCACTAGTCCAAGTGCAACTTCTACGGTAGTTGTTTCTCCGTAAAATACATACAATAAGTTGTGGTTTTGCATATTGTAAAGGTTGTAAAGTATTACGTGATGATTGACATTTTATTGTTTTTATGATTAAATTGTAACAAAGGTATAAAAACAAAAATGTCATTACTAAAATATCTACAGTTTCAGGAAATCGATTCGTCATCGGATGATATTCCTGATACTCATCGGCAGCAAGATGATATCTTGTTGGATGAGTCTGTTGATGAAGGTTCACTCGAACAATTTTGGGAGCAAGTCGTGCAGGATATTCATGACGATCCTGACTGGTTCACGTTTGCTGATGAATAAAAGCATATAATAGTGATATGACTGACTCAGATTTTGATATTTTAATTACACAGGCAATGAATGAATTGCCTGAAAAATATATTCGCGGTTTGGAAAATGTGGCAATTGTTATGGCCGACGAGCCAACGCCAGAGCAAAAGCAAAAGATGAATATCGATAGCCAATATTTACTGCTAGGTTTGTACGAAGGTATTCCGATAACAGAACGCGGTGCTAATTATAATTTCGTATTGCCTGATAAAATTACGCTGTTCAAAAATTCGATTTTAGCGGCAAGCCGTAACGAAGATGATTTGTTTGAACAAGTTAAGCGTACGCTATGGCATGAAATAGCACATTATTATGGGTTGGATCATAATCGCATGGATGAAATACAAAACGATTAATTGGGTGATAGTTTGCTACTGTTGATTGACTGATATACAATTAATCTTACGAAGAAGTGAAAAGTGGTGGTGCAGAAATAGAGGTTTAGTGCTGGTAAAATTTGGGAACATTTTGTCGACGGGCTTTAGGCGCTTATCGCTTCACTTCATATCTTTAGTTATATTGTTCGGTAGTGTTAGTTTTGTATCGCCATTATTTTTTAGTCAAATAGCTAGTGCTGTAGAAAACCCAGACTGTATTTCAGGTGAACTTTATGGTGGTGGCATATTAAGCACGGTTCAAATTAAATTACTATGTACGGATATTGTAAAATTCGTGAGTTCTGATGGTGTGGTAGCCGATTCTCTTGATAATACAAAAATTAAACTTCAACCTGGTGATCATGCACATAATCCAATCGAATTTGCGATGATTAGTGGTGATCAATTGTTGCTGAATTTCCAAGCTAGTGATGGAACGCGTGACCGAGATATTAATATTGATGCCGGAACTTTTGTGAATAGTTTAGGCGTGCCAAATGCTGCGATATCTCTTGCGACAGTAGACATCATTGATTACGCGATACCGAATACTGTAGATGATTATTATTCTATTTCTGATTCAGAACTAGGCGTCTTGTTGTCTGATGGTGTGCTTGCCAATGATTCAGATGCTGAGAGCTCAGTCCACGATGCGATTGTAATGACCGATCCAACGTATGGCGATTTGATATTAAACGCTGACGGATCTTTTGAATATAGTCCGTATCAAGATTATTATGGTCCTGATTCATTTACTTATTCAGCTGTGGATGATGCGGGGAATAGCAATACTGCGACTGTGTACATATCTGACGGGCAAGCTGAATTTAGTAATGTATCGTTTTATAGCGACGGATTAAACGGTGGATATGCAAAAGTTGGAGATACAGTTCAGGTCGATTTCGAGACTAGCGAACCCGTGACAGTGGATAGTGTAATAATTGCTGGTAACGATGTTGCGGCTCAGGTGATAGACGAAACACATTTTAGTGCTAATTATGTCATGCAAGAAAGTGATATCGAGGGTTCGATTATATATTCAATTAACGTTCATGATTTTGCAGGTCAAATATCTCCTTACTCTAATAGTGATACTGGAATAGATATTATTTTTGACAAAACGGCGCCGGTTATTGATCTGGGCGGTGAAGATTATATAGAGGTAAACATCCCAGGAGAAGTGTATGAAGAGACTGTGTTTGCTACGGATGATTCATATGGATTAGTCGATGTTATCATTGTTGGTTCGGTTAATGCTGATGCAGCGGGAACGTATGAAATTGTTTATAGTGCTATTGATGCGGCTGGAAACCAAGCCGAAACCGCTACTCGTACGGTCAAAGTTATCGATTCTATAGCGTTGGCATTTGATGAAATATCGAATAACTTAGCGGCAATTGGTATAGCGAATAATCTAAATGAAGTGACGACCATAAATATCACGAACTTTATGGGATTGTATTTCGAAAAATCGATTGATGGTGTGAAAATGGGCAGGATTACATTTACTGGTCCATTGGATTTGTCTGATGTTAGCACGATAGCATTTTTGCAGGCTATAGGTTTGCGAATGGAAGCGAATTTACCTGGAACAATCGGTCTAAACTTGATGGGTATATCAGGATCAGAAGTCTTTCAGGGGATGGCGGCAACGATTAAATTTTACGGATTAGATAAACTTGGGTTTGATAAAGATTCTACGTCAGCCGATGTATTCGCAAGGTTGCTAGCGGCCGATGATGATGGCAATGCGATAAATATTTTAGATTTAACATCAACGCCTGGCGTGTATGTCGGATGTAGCAATTCACAGATTGAATGTTATACATTTACCGTAGGTGTTGGCCATTTCACTAAATATAATATCGATAATGTAGCACCAATAGTAACGATTAATGAACCGACGAGTGTTATGAAAGGTAATGATGTTACTTTCACTGGTGTGGTCAATGATTTAGATAGCGAATTAGTGTTAAAAGTCGGCAATAAAACTTATACAATCCTTGATGCTGATATTACAGGATCGAATTGGTCATATAAAATTAGTACTAATGATTTTGAAGCTAGAGTGTATCAGGTAGAAATATCTGCAACTGACCCGGTAGGCAATATTGGTGTTGATACGACTAGACTGAAAATTAAATCAACGGTTATTATTCTTCATGATGACAATACGGAAACGATGAACCCTGCATTAGTTGTTGATTTTAACCCAGGTTTTGTAATTAATAATAGTTTTAGTCAAAGTGACAATGTTCAGCCGACACAGGGAACATTGGGCGCACAAACAACGAACAGGGATGGTAGCGAAGTAATAGCGCCATCTAGTTCAAACACTGCTGCCGTATTGGATGCATGGAGTTTGTTTGGGGTTGCTTGGTATTGGTGGCTATTGATGTTATTTGTAATTTTATTAACCTGGTTGGTATTAGGTTAGACCGGCGAACCAGCGACAGGCTCGCTTTTTATGCGTAAGTGTTTTATATTAGTACTATTGTGAAAACGAAAACAAAAATAACCAAAAAAATCGTAAAGTCTAATATTATGGGGCGAGTGAAACATAGTCTAAAAATGGCTATTGTGCCGCACAAGAAAAATGGCTATCGTCCACATCTCGTCAGGGGGTATGGTCTAGTTGCGATTGCTTTTATTGTTATAGGTTTACAATTAGGCTATAACGGCGCGAAAACCGGAAATGTTTTGGGCCGTGAGTCGAATATAACCGTTGAGTCGTTACTAGCTAATACTAATCAAGAACGTGTCAAAGCTGGTGAGCCACAACTTAATTTAGACAATAAACTTGTTAAAGCCGCATATTTGAAAGCACAGGATATGTTCGATAGGCAATATTGGGCACATAATGCGCCTGATGGCACTGAACCATGGAAATGGTTTGGAGATGTTGGTTATAACTATGATATGGCCGGTGAGAATTTGGCTAAGAATTTTACATCGACCAGCAGTGTCATGACAGCATGGATGAATTCGCCTGAACATAAGTCGAATGTTCTGAAAGGTGATTACCAAGACGTTGGTTTTGCGATTGTCAGCGGAGATATGGATGGACAGCCGACGTCGATAGTTGTGGCGATGTATGGATTATCAGCTCAAAGTGCTACGGCAAACATTCAAAAAGCAGTTGCCAGTGCTGTTACGACTGAACGGGCTAATATTTTAACTCAATTTGCTATATCGATCCAATCGGCCACGCCGGCTGTGATGGGCGGATTGGCATTATTAATGTTAGGTATGTTTGTATCTATACTCGCGCATGCTCATCGCAATAAATTGCCAAAAATATTGCGTCAATCATGGTATCGTCACCATGGACTATACAAGGCTGTCGGTTTGATGTCGTTTAGTTTAGTAATTATATTTTTGTACGGTGGTGGGCAAATATAGTAGGCGGTAGGCAGTAGATGGTATTGCTTCAGCAGACCATATCTGTTATAGTGGACAACTGATTAGTAAAAAGTAATAAGGAATTATTAAATGTTAAAAGCAGTCGTTAAGATCGGTGGCAAACAATTTATTGTCGCCGAAAAAGAGACCCTACTGGTGGACCTCCTCCAGGAAGGCACAAAAGAGCTCACGCTTGATGCACTGTTGGTTATCGATGGCGAAAAAACGCAAGTCGGCAAACCAACCGTTAAGGGTGTTACAGTAACCGCTAAGGTTGTTGAAGACCTTGTTAAGGGTGACAAAGTCCGCGTTATTCGCTACAAAGCTAAAAAACGTGTTCACAAAGAAAATGGTCACCGCCAAAAATACAGCAAGATTGAAATTACTTCAATCAAATAGTTAAACAAAATCCCCGGTAAAACGGGGATTTTTTTATTATATGCTCATGCTATAATACATATAAGATAAGAGGGAATATAAACACGTGGCAACTGTAATTTCGGTGACCAATCAAAAAGGTGGAGTAGGAAAAACGACAACCGCCGTTAACCTAGCTTATTACCTAGCTAAGTCTGGCAAGAAGACATTATTAATTGATTTCGATCCGCAAGGTAATGCTACAAGTGGACTTGGCGTTAATAAACAAGATTTGCAATTGACTATGGCTGATGTTGCTATGGAATCGGCGACTTTGGATCGGATTGTAATTCCTACAAAATATAATAATTTTTTTATTGCACCAACAATGCCAGTTTTGGCCAATACCGAAGTTCAATTAGCTCAGGCTGAAAGGCGTTTTTCTCGCCTAAAGAATGCTATCGACGCCAGTACTGCTGGCTATGATGTTATTATCGTTGATTGTCCGCCTAGCCTTAGCCTATTGACTGTTAATGGGCTAGTGGCAGCGAAATATGTCTTGTTGCCAGTACAGGCTGAGTTCTATGCTCTAGAAGGTCTAGGGCAATTGCTAGAGACTATGAAGCTAGTTCGCAAGGGGATGAATCCAGTTTTGGAATTATTAGGTGTTTTGCCTACTATGATGGATACGCGAACTACTTTGTGTAGTCAAGTTCACGAAGAGATTAAAAAGCATTTTCCAGGTAAGGTATTCAGTAATGTTATTCCGCGCAATATTCGTCTAGCCGAAGCGCCAAGTCATGGTTTGCCAATTGGCGCTTATGACAGGTTTTCGAAAGGCGCACGTGCCTATAAAGCGTTCACAAAGGAGGTTATTAGTCGTGCCAGCATCTAATAAAAATTTAAAAAGAGGATTAGGTAGAGGTTTTGAATCACTAATCCCGACTGATTTATTGGATGAATCATTTGATCCGACCGCATCCCAAGACCAACAAGTCAGTGAACTGCGCCAAATAAAATTAGATCAAATTGTAGCCGATCCTGACCAGCCACGTAGCCAATTTGATCAAGAAAGTTTGGAAGAATTAGCAACATCAATCATTGAACACGGTGTTATTCAGCCGATTATTGTTACGCCACATAAAGGCGGATATCAAATCGTTGCTGGTGAGCGTCGATTTCGCGCATCACAGATAGCCGGAATGGATAAAATACCAGCTTTGGTCCGTACTCTTACGGGTCAACATAAACTAGAAATTTCATTGATTGAAAACTTGCAACGTAAAGATTTGAACGTTATGGAAACCGCCACGGCGTATCTTAAATTACGCGATCAATTTAATATGTCATTGGAACAGATTGGTAAACGAGTAGGTAATCGATCGATTAGCGCGGTTAGTAATAAACTTCGATTATTAAAATTACCAAATTTTGTTCGTGAAGCTTTGGTTGACGGCAGAATGAGCGAGGGTCAGGCTAGGCCAATAATTGGGCTAGATAACGAAACTATTCGAAAAATAATGCCTCGTATTATCAAAGAAGAGTGGACTTCGCGCAAGGTTGAACAATTTGTAGTTGATTTGAAAAAGAATTGCACCGATACTAAGATGTCGGAGCGTGAAAAAATCACTGAAAAACCATACAGCGCACAATTGAAACGAATTCAAGAACGCTTAAATATGGTTGTAGTTATTCGCACCAATTCAAAAGGCGCAGGACAGATTACAATTAAGTTCAAAGATGAAAAGGATTTTCAGCGGCTACAAGATTTAATCGGTTAGAAGGATCTAATCTTATCGAATGGGAACACCCGAATTGCTACGGGTCCGATTATGTCATAAAGTGGTATCGTGCCTAGTCCGTTGCGTGAGTCATATGAATATGAAGCTTGGCGATGGTCGCCTGATACAAATAATTCTCCACTTGGAACGATAGTATCAACGGTGCCACTAGTTGGTGAGCCTGGTTCTCCGTTGTTGTCATCGTCTGGGTTAAACCCGTCTGGATGCGCGCCGTTATAAACTGTATATTTACTGTCTTTTAGGACAACTCGTTCACCGGAAAACGCAATAACTCGTTTTACGATAAATTCGTCACCAAGGCCGGTAGTGAATTGAGGGTTTTTAAAAACAATAATTTGTCCGCGATCAGGAACGTAGCTCTTATTTTGTATTTGAGACCAGGTAACAGGCAGGCGATTAACGATTAGTCGGTCGCCAGTATACAAAGTTTTTTCCATGCTAGGTCCAACGACGCTAAAGCTGCGGAAAACAAAGGTATTAATGAGTAATGTGCCAATTAAAACGCAGGCAATAAAAATTGTGATGCTAAAAGCATCTTTGATCATCGGGTGGCGTTTTAGAAAGGCGGTTTCCATCTGTACATCCACTATACACTGTTTATTTAGCTAAGGATAGGAATACAACTTATGGTTTGTCGGGTTTTAATATGACGCTAAGTTAGGTATAGTAGTATGAGTATTTATGAAGAATCGACATTCTATTGATGGGTTTATTCCCAGACAGCCCGGCGATCAGCTGGGTGGTTTGCAGAACGCTGAAACGCGTACTGTCTTAAAAGACATGCCTGAAAATAAAGTGCTGCATAACGATGGAGGTGAGACGGTTCGTATGTTGGGCGAAGAGCAATCTGGTCGCGGATTAGGACGTTCTGACATCGACGAATCTTTGCGTGATATCGATGAAAATGCACAGCCAGCAAAAAAACTCAGTCGCAAACAACGACGACAGATGGCTAATCAGCTTAAAAGGCCACGATCACTCACTAATAGAATTATCAGATGGTCTATATCAATATTATTGATTATTATTTTGGCTGCTGGTGGATATTCGGCATATAGATTTATTGTTGTAGGTAATAATATTTTCCAAGGTAATATATTTGATGTATTCAGTAGTGAACCATTAAAACAAGATAGTAATGGGCGAAGTAATTTCTTGATTTTGGGCACATCCGAGGACGATCCGGGGCATCAAGGGGCGGACCTGACCGATTCTATATTAGTTCTAAGTGTTGATCAGAAAAATAAAAATTCTTATATGTTTAGCGTACCGCGCGATATGGAAGTTAAATACGATAGGCCATGCGTTCCTGGATATTCTGGCAAAATTAACGCATTTTTTAGTTGTGTAAATATCGAAGAAACCAAAGAGGCCGAACAAGATCGACTGGCGAAAACACAAAAATTAATTGGCGATATTTTTGGAATTGATATTCAATACGGTATTCATGTCAATTACACTGTTATGCGTGACGTTGTAAACGCTATTGGTGGTAATATTACGGTTACAATCGAAAGCCGAGATCCAAATGGTCAGATGGATAGTAACTTCGATTGGAAATGTGGCGGAAATTATTATGAGCGTTTTAAAAATTGTCCTCCTAACGGTCATTTTATTGATTATCCAAATGGGCTAATTACGTTGGACGCCGAACACGCGCTATACCTAGCGCAAGCGCGCGGTGATATATCGCCAACTTATGGATTTGAAAAATCAAATTTTGATCGAGAGAAAAATCAACAGAAAATTTTGGTTGCAATCCGTGACAAAGCAATGAGTTCGGGTACATTAACGAACCTCGGTGCTATATCTCGATTAATTGATGCGCTGGGTGATAATTTGCGAACTAATATCAAGACAAACGAGATCCGTACTCTTATACAAGTTGCAGGCGAAATAAAATCAGATGATATACACGACATAAGTTTGATTGATGGCGACAATCCAGTCATGAACGGAACAGGTAATCCATCGGCTGGTAAATATGAATATGATGACATTCGAGCATTAATAAAAAAGAATCTTTCTAGTAATCCGATAATAAGCGAAGCCGCACCAGTTGTAGTATTGAATGGTTCAGGTCAATCTGGGTTTGGTCAGACAAAGGCTGATGAATTAGCAGGATTGGGATATAACGTTGTGTTGGTAAGTAATGCGCCAGATGGCAATTATGGCAAGGTTGAAATCTATCAAATTGGTGGTGGTAACACAGGAACAGCTGATAAATTATCTGCCATGTATGGTGGTGTGGTTATCAAGAAATCTACTCCACCGACTACTGTAAATGGCGATGTACGATTTGTTATTATATTTGGAGTTGTCACTGAATAGGTGACAAGCCACACGTGGTATAATATCTAACAGATATGGATTTTCTAAAAATTGTTAAACGCCGCTCGTTTATGAATGAAGCTATTTATATTGCTTTGAACGTGGCGCTAGCAATTGCACTGATGTTTATAATTCGGGTGACCGGATCGTTACTGCCTGCTTTCGCATTGGTATTACTTAGCAAATGGCGAATTTTTGCTGTTCGTCTAAGGTTTTGGTTTGCTAATATACAAACCAATTTAGTTAGCGTTATTATCGACGTTAGTTTTGTTATATTTTTGTACATTACGAACATAGCGAATGTTGGTGATTCGCAAATCTTTATTGTTCAATGTCTGCTGTCATTGCTTTATATCGGCTGGCTGCTGCTTTTGAAGCCAAAATCCAAGCGATCATATGTTGTAGCCCAGGCTGGATTAGCACTATTCGCTGGTATAATTGCCGTTTACGCTATGTCGTACGGATGGGTTGCTTCACCCGTTATATTGATAACTTGGCTTATAGGTTATGCTTCGGCGCGACACGTTCTGGGAAGCTATGACGAAGAAAGTCACGTACTGTTGCTAAGTTTGGCGTGGAGCTTGGTGATAACGGAAATTAGCTGGATAGCTTATCACTGGACAATTGCTTATCGTTTGCCGTTTATAACAAGCATATTATTACCACAGGTTTCAATTGTGATACTTTGTTTGGGTTTTTTATCGTACAAGGCGTACAATTCGTATTATCATCATCAAAAAATTAGAATTAATGACATCATATTGCCTTTGATATTTACGGTCAGCATTGTTGGCGTGCTTGTACTGGCATTTAACAGTGTTAGCACTGTGATCTAAGAACGAATATATAATCTTGTTGTTTTATTAGGCTGAGGCCTTTTTTGTTTGCAAAATCAATTAAAGTTTTATGTTGAATTGGGTCTGATTCTAGGATGATATAGCCGCCTGGAACTAATGTTTTCTCAGATTGAGCGATTAGTCTTTCGATAAGCGATAAACCATGGTTGTTTGCAAATAACGCCAAATCTGGTTCGTAATTAGTTTCGGTTGATCGTTCCCAAACTTTGTCTACATACGGTAGGTTGGCGATTATTATGTCGACTTGTTCGGAATAGTTTTCTAGCAAATCACTTTGCAAAATTTTTACATCGACTGATAATTCGATGCTATTTTTAGCGGCAATTTTTAATGCGTCGCCACTGACGTCGGTTAGCGTCACGTCCAGATTAGGAAATTCTAATTTAGCGGTTATACCTAGGTTGCCGCTACCTGTGCCGATGTCAATGAGTTTAGTAGGTGGTAGGTAGTAGGTAATAGGTAGCAGAATTTCTTTTAGCAAATCTATAATTGTTTCAGATTCGGGGCGGGGGATTAGAACTGATGGAGTGGTTATAAATTGACGACCATAAAATTCTTTGTCGCCTATAATGTAAGCAATCGGAACGCGATTTAAGCGTTGCTCTAGCATTTCATTGGCTTTTTTAATCTGCACAGCATCAATTATTTGTTCTGGATGAGCGTGTAAATATGTGCGGTCTTTGGCTATTGCGTGCGCTAATATAATTTCGGCGTCCAAATTAGCGCTTGGAACCAAAACATTAGATAATCTAGCAGAAGCGTCTGCTAACCACTGATTAAACGCTGGCGTTAGCGGCAGAGAGTTCGCGTTCATAAGATTGTAGTTGTTCGATTAGGTCGTCAATATCGCCATTCATAGCGCCTGGGATGTTGCTGCGTGAATAACCGATACGGTGGTCAGTAATTCGGTCCTGAGGAAAGTTGTAAGTACGAATTTTTTCGCTACGGTCGCCCGAACCAATTAAACTGCGGCGTTCAGCTGTCAATTTTGCTTGTTCGGCGTCGAGTTTTTGTTGCAAAAGCCTGCTTCGCAAAACACCCATGGCTTTGAGCTTGTTTTTGAGTTGGGATTTTTCGTCTTGGTTGATAACAACCATGCCAGATGGAATGTGAGTAATACGAACGGCACTGTCGGTTGTATTGACCGACTGTCCGCCGTGACCGCCCGAACGATAAATATCGATACGCAAATCATTTGGGTTAATTTCAATATCAGTTTCTTCGGCTTCTGGCAAAACCGCAACTGTTACGGTGCTGGTGTGAATGCGGCCCTGAGATTCTGTAGTCGGGATGCGTTGGACTCGGTGGACGCCAGATTCAAACTTTAGTTTAGAATAGGGCGCATCACCTTTAATACTGAAAATAACTTCTTTGTATCCACCTGTATCATTGGCGCTTTCACTCACTAATTCGGTGCGCAATGAGTTTGCTTCGCAATAACGTAAATACATTCGATATAACTCGGCTGCAAACAAACTGGCTTCGTCGCCACCAGCACCTGCGCGGATTTCGACGAAGATATTCTTTTCATCATTTGGATCTTTGGGTGCTAACATGGTGAACAAATCGTCTTCGAGTTTTTGTAATTTTTCTTTTATATCTTCAACTTCTTGCTTGGCCATTTCGGCTAATTCGCCAGTACCATCTGTTAAAATTCTAGCTTCAACTAATTGGGTTTCGAGTTTTTGGCGTAAAGTAGCCTTTTCAATAAGGGTATCCAGTTCAACTAGTCTTTTATTTTTTGCAGAAAAATTAGGGTTGGTATAGGCAGATGGGATAGATAAAAATGAAGTGAGCTCGGTTTTTTCGAGTAGTAGTTCATCAATATTCAGTGATATTTTAGCCATAGTTTTTAATCTTTCTTTTACTATTGTAACAAAAAAAGAGACTACCGGTATGATAGTCTCTTTTAAAAATTACGCTACTTGTCAGTTTTGGTCGCTTTGCGAACGCTAGCTTTTTTAGCTTTTGAAGCCAAAGCTACTTTGCGAGCTTCAGCAGCAGCAAATTTAGCTTTGTAACGGTCAACGCGGCCTTCGGTGTCGATGATTTTTTCTTCACCAGTAAAGAATGGGTGAGATGCAGACGAAATGTGCATCTTGATTAGAGGGTATTCGTTGCCGTCTTCCCACTTAATAGTTTCGGTAGTTTGCGCAGTTGACTGTGTCAAAAATGCAAACCCAGCCACCTCGTCGCTAAATACGACAGGGCGATAATCGGTTGGGTGTAATTTAGTTTTCATATTGGACTATTGTATCTGTTTTTTTGTGAATTGTCAAAGGTTAAAGTTGTTGATTTTCTATAACCCCCTCCTCCTCGCCACAAATAAATAACAACCAATCGACTGTCGCGTTAAAAAATAATTAGTTCTATTCTTTGTTGTCTGCGGTTCGCTGGATGGCGAAGACCCACAAGGAGATCGCCCTCACGCCAATTATATCAACCAGGGTCGGACCCTGGTTGATGTAATTGGGTTCAGTTAGTCCTCGCCAATCAAGGAATAAAACTAACTATTTTTATGGTCATCCAATAGGTTATTTTATTATTTGTGTCGAGTGGGAGGCTAGCGACTTGTTAAAAATTATAGATTTTAAGATAAGGGAGGGTACGCCAGGTGCCACTACTTTATTCCCAACAGACTGTGGCCGGTAGGCCAGCCGAACGCCACGTGCTGACGAAGTCACACGTAGAGTGTTCTGTTGGAATAAATGTAGTGGCAACTGGCGGGCAAACATAAAGACTCTTGAGTTTTGTATTCGAAGGTGTTACAATGGTCGAGTAAACAATTTTAATGAAGCAGCTTATGCGTAACTCCTGGTAATCAATCGGGCGCATAGGTGAAGAAAAAGGAGTTCATAATTATGGCAGTAGCCGTAGATATTAAGGCTTTGCTTGAAGCTGGTGTTCACTTTGGACACAAAACAAGTAGCTGGCACCCTAAAATGGCGCCTTACATTCACTCTAAACGCCAAGACAGTCACATTATTGACCTAGTCAAAACTGTTGAAGGTTTAGAAATTGCATTGCCATTTTTGACACGAGTTGTGGCAAATGGCAAAAAAGTTCTATTTGTTGGAACAAAAAAACACACCAAAGACATTGTTCGTGCAACTGCCGAAGCAATTGGTCAACCATTCGTTACTGAACGCTGGTTAGGTGGAACATTAACAAACGTTTCAACTGTCACTCAACAAATCAAGAAACTAAAAGATCTTGAAAAACGAATGGAATCTGGTGATTTGGAAAAACGTTATTCTAAACTAGAAGTCCAACGCTACCAAGAAGAAATTGACGACCTAAACATTAAATACGGCGGCGTCAAAGATTTAAATGGTAAACCAGGTGCATTATTTGTAATCGATGTAATCGGTGATATGAATGCCATCAAAGAAGCCAACACATTGGGAATCCCAGTTGTTGCTATTGTTGATACAAACGCAAACCCAACACTAGTTGATTATGTAATTCCCGGTAATGATGATGCTATCAAAGGCGTTCAATTATTGCTAGATTACGTACGTGCAGCAATTGCTGAAGGTGCAACTTCAACTAAGACAGTCGAAAAGGCTGAAAAAACTGATTCAAAGGAGAAATAAGGGATGGGCGTATCAATTGAAGATATCAAAAAACTAAAAGAGCTATCAGGCATTGGTTTGACTGATGCTAAAGTCGCCTTGGTTGAAGCCAACGGTGATTTTGACAAAGCGCTTGAAGTTCTTCGCAAAAAAGGCGTAACTAAAGCCGAGAAAAAAGGCGATCGTGAGGCTCGTCAGGGTTTGATTGATAGCTATGTTCATGGCGGACGTATTGGCGTTATTGTCGAAGTAAACTGCGAAACAGATTTCGTGGCGCGTACAGATGGTTTTAAATCATTCGCGCATGAAATAGCATTGCAAGTTGCGTCTATGTCGCCAATTTATGTTAGTGAATCTGATATTCCTGCGGCTGAACTTGATCGAGTGCGTACAGAAGCTAAAGAGCGCATTGTTGCTGAAGGCAAAAAACCGGCTGAAATGATCGATAAGATTGTTAATGGTCAGGTTAAAAAGCACTTTGCAGAAAAAGTTTTGATGTCACAAGAATATATAAAAAATGATAAGCAAACTGTTGAGGATTTTGTCAAAGAAAATATCGCAAAAACTGGTGAGAATTTAGTTATTCGTCAGTTTAAGCGTATCGAACTTGGCGTAAACGAATAGGTTCACTAGATTAAAATCAAAAAATCACGTAGAGATAACGTGGTTTTTTTGATACAATAGGTACATTATGTTTGACACAAAACCATACGAAGACAAGTTTGAATCAGCAGTCATGCACTTTAGTGAAGAACTTAAAAAGGTTCGTACCGGTCGAGCTCACCCTGGACAATTAGAGGGAATAAAAGTAGAAGTTTACGGTACATTGGTGCCAATTAACCAAGCTGCAAATATTACGGCTCCAGAGGCCCAAATGTTGCAGGTGACTCCATTCGATCCAGGTAATATTACAGCGATTAGTGCTGCAATTCGTAACGATCAAAGTCTGGGATTCAATCCAAGCGACGATGGTCGCGTAATTCGTGTTCCTGTACCAGCATTGACTGAAGAGCGACGCAAATTGTTAGTCAAACAGGCTAGTGAAAAAGTTGAAGAGACTCGAATTGCACTACGCAATATTCGCCAAGATGCGTTAAAAGATGCCAAACGCAAAAAAGAGAACAAAGAGTTGTCCGAAGATGATGTAAAGCGTGTCGAAAAGTTAATTGATGGGATTATGACTAATTTGAACGCCAAGATTGATGAAACATTTAGAATTAAAGAGAAAGATGTTTTGACGATTTAATGTCTGACCTTATTATTCCTAAACACATTGGTTTTATCGTTGACGGGAATCGCCGTTGGGCTAAACAACACGGCTTGCCAACTTATGAAGGTCACCTGGCTGGATATAATACAGTCCAAGAGATTGTAACGGCAACTTTTGAAGCGGGTGTCGAATTTGTTACTTGCTATATATTTAGTACTGAAAACTGGAAACGCAGTGAAGACGAAGTTAGCAAATTAATGGGTTTGATATTGCGATTATTAACCTCAGATTTGCCGATTTTTGAAAAGAATAACATTCGTTTGCGTGTAATTGGTTCTCGCGATAAAGTAAGTGACAAGATATTGGCTGCAATTGATAATGCCGAATCGGTCACTGCACATAACAACGCTGGAACATTGGCTATTTGTTTCAATTATGGCGGTCAACTTGAAATAGTTGATGCGGTTAAAAAAATTATTCAGTCTGGGGTATCAGCCGGCGATGTTACAAGGGAACTAATATCTCGAAACATATATGCGCCCGAGATACCACCAGTTGATATAGTTGTTCGAACTAGCGGTGAGCAGCGATTATCTAATTTTATGTTATGGCGAGCGGCCTATAGTGAGATGTTGTTCATTCCCAAGATGTGGCCAGATATGAGCAGTGACGATGTGACCGAAATAATAGAAGAATTTAGTAATCGATCAAGGCGTTTTGGGAGCTAAATGGAGTTATTATTTGGAGTTATTACCGGGTTAATAATATTGGTATTTTTGGTTGTAGCTCATGAATTAGGACATGCGATTGTGGCTATTCGTAATGGGGTGGTCGTGGAAGAATTCGGTATTGGCTTTCCACCTTTGGTTTGGAAAAAGAAGCTAAAAAACAAAATATTATTCACTGTTAACTGGTTGCCATTGGGTGGTTACGTAAAATTACAGGGCGAAAATGATGCGGCTGATAAAAAAGGTGATTACGGCGCAGTTTCATTTTTTAAAAAAACCAAGATATTGCTAGCTGGAGTTTTGATGAACTGGCTAATAGCGGCAATATTGTTGACTGGACTAGCTTTGACGGGATTACCAAAAGTGTTACCAGATCAAGTTATGGTATCGAACGATACGACAGTAATTAGTAGCCCGGTAGAAGTTGCTAGTCTGACAAAGGATTTTCCGGCCGAGAAAGCTGGCTTACGAGTAGGTGATAAGATATTAAAATTCAATGGACAGGACGTGTCATCGGCCTATGAACTAATTCAACTTGCTAAACAAAATTTAGGTAAAACTGTCACAGTCATCTACAGTAGCGGTGGCATTGAAAAAACAGTAAAAATCACACTAGGGCAGTCTTCTGCCGGCGGTATTTTGGGCGCAGGTTTGGGGCAAAGGGATGTGATGAAGTCAACTTGGTCAGCGCCAATCGTCGGTGTTGCTACGGCTGCGCAATTTACTGTCGTGACTATTCAAGGGGTTGGTAATTTAATAGGTAACTTGGTCAGCGGATTAGTTCTACAGCTTAGCTCTAACCCCGATACACGCAATCAGGCATCTGAGGACTTGAAAACAGTTAATGATAGCGTAGCGGGGCCAATTGGAATCCTAGGGACTATATTTCCGGCTGCTCAGCAAGCTGGCTTTAATCAACTAGTATTTTTGACGGCTATTATCTCGCTATCACTTGCGGTTATGAATATTTTGCCAATACCAGCGCTTGACGGCGGTAGGTGGTTCACTATGGTTATATTTAGATTATTGAAAAAGGATTTAAACAAAGAACGCGAAGAAAAAATCCAGGCGATCGGTTTTTCTATACTTATGGGATTAACTGTTTTGGTAACAATTACAGATGTTGCAAAATTATTCTAAATTGATAAAAGCTGCAACGGTATTAATACTACCGATATGGGTTTTGATTGGATTCTATTCAGCCCAGGCGGTTGCTGTGAACGTGGTAGCGCTGATGTTAGCCTTAAAAAGGCCGCTAGATTCTTATGATTCGGCTGTCGTTAATTCTTCGGTAGCGGCTTTTGTGTACGTTGCGACTTTGTTGATAGTAATCGGTATACCGTATTTGTTGAACAGAAAACGCACAAGTTTGGCTGACGTTGGCCTAAATAGGCTACCTACCTGGACTGATATATTTTTGACACCAGCGGCCTTGGTGACGTACTTTATACTGTCAGCGATTCTTATAATGTTGGCGACTAATGTTTTGCCAGGTTTTAACGTAAATCAGGTTCAAGATACAGGCTTTGATCAATTAAGTGCTAGGTATGAATATATTTTGGCGTTCATGACACTAGTAGTTATCGCACCTATAGCTGAAGAGGTGCTATTCCGCGGTTATCTGTATGGTAAATTAAAGAAATTCGTACCAGTGTGGGCTGCGATAGTCGTCACTAGCGTATTATTTGGTTTTATACACGGTGCTTGGAATTTGGCAGTCGATACTTTTGCGCTAAGCGTAGTCCTTTGTTTATTACGAGAATCTACTGGTAGTATCTGGTCGTCAATTTTGTTACATATGGCTAAAAACGGCATTGCTTTTTATATACTCTTTATTAATCCTTCGTTATTATCTATACTAGTCAAATAGTATGCGTGTATCTAAACTTTTTACCAAAACCAGCAAAACCGCTCCAGCCGATGAAGTCGCTAAAAATGCACAACTTTTAATTAAAGCTGGGTTTATTCATAAAGAAATGGCCGGCGTATATGCATATATGCCACTTGGACTGCGCGTTTTGGAAAATATTAAAAAAATTGTTCGTGAAGAAATGAATAACGTTGGCGGACAAGAAATTATGATGACAACTTTGCAACCCAAGGATATTTGGGAGAAAACCGATCGTTGGGACGATGCCAAAGTTGATAATTGGTTCAAGACTAAATTAGTGAACGGTACGGAATTAGGTGTTGGTTTGACTCACGAAGAGCCAATTGTCGATGCCGTCAGTAATTATTTGAATTCATACAAAGATATGCCATTTGCTGTATATCAAATTCAAAACAAATTTCGCAACGAATTGCGCGCTAAAAGCGGACTCTTGCGAGGCCGTGAATTTTTGATGAAAGATATGTACACGTTTTGCCGCGATCAGCAGCAACATGAGCAAGAATACGAAAAAATTGTTGCGGCGTATTACAAAGTATACGATCGGTTAGGATTGGGTAGTATTACTTATCGAACTTATGCTGACGGCGGTATATTTACACCTCGATTTAGTGATGAATTCCAGACGATTAGCGAAGTTGGCGAGGACACGATTTATGTCGACGAAGCCAAACGGGTTGCTATTAACGAAGAGATATTTACAGATGAGAATATCGCAAAATTAGGCCTAAAGCGCGAAGAATTGGTTCAGAAAAAGGGCATAGAGGTCGGCAATACGTTTCACCTTGAGACAAAATATACTGATGCGTTAGATTTGTACTATTATGACGAAAAAGGCGACAGGCAATCGATTGTGATGGGTTGTTATGGAATCGGAGTCAGCCGCATTATGGGTGTAATTGCCGAACTATTTGCTGATGACAAGGGATTGGTATGGCCAGAAAATATTGCACCATTCAGAGTTTATTTAGTAGGCATCGGTGGTGAAGCTGCTATCAAACAAGCCAATGATATATATGAAGAGTTAAAGTCGAACGGTATCGAAGTGATATACGACGACCGCGACGTTCGTCCAGGCCAAAAATTCGCCGATAGTGAACTTATTGGTATACCTTATCGAGTCACAGTTAGCGACCGATTAATGGCGGATAATACTTACGAATTAGTTGAACGTAAAAGCGGCGAAAAAACCATATTGACACATGACCAGCTGCTTGCTAAACTAAACTGACTATAAAAATCTTTATAGAATTCTGCGATATACGTAGACAGAGTGTGTGGTGCTGTAGGAAGCACTTTTTCTAATGGATAAGGATAAATAAGAATGAAGAAATTATATCAAATCACCACTGAAGGACGCCAGGAACTTGAAGCAGAACTCAAGGCATTTATTAGTCGCCGCGGCGAAGTAACTATCAAGATTGCCGAAGCACGTGATTTCGGAGATCTTAGCGAAAATGCTGAATATGATGTTGCTCGTGAAGAGCAGGGTTTAGTCGAGACACGTATTGCCGAAATTGAAGATATTTTGCAAAATGCCGAGATTATTAAAAATGGCAACAAATCAAAAGTCGCTTTGGGCAGCAAAGTAGAGCTAAAATTAGGCAAAATACAGATTGTTTATTCAATTGTTGGTCCAGTTGAAGCAAACCCTATGGAAGGCCGAATTAGCAACGAATCACCAATCGGTGTTGCGTTATTTGGCAAAAAAGTTGGCGACATGGCTACAATTGTTACTCCAAAAGGTGAAGTAACTTACGAAATCGCAAGTATTAACTAAATCCCATTTCCTAATCCATACACGCATAGCATAACCACCCGAGAGGGTGGTTGTGTTATAATTAACACCATTATGGCGACATTAAAAGATTTCCGCGACGAGCGATTACGAAAACTAAAAGAATTACGTGATTTAGGTATAAATCCATATCCTGCTGATTCACATCGAACACACAAGGCAAATGAGATTATTTCGGGATTTAATGGTTTAGAGGGACAAGTTGTAACCATTTCGGGCCGTATCGTTGGGATTCGAAAATTTGGCAAACTGGCATTTATTGTTGTTAAAGATTTTAGCGGTCAAATCCAGTTTTTTATGCGTTCCGATATTGTTGCGGGCCTTGATATTACAAATAACCAGATTGGAATTGCTGAATTACCATTATTGGACATAGGCGATTTCGTAGAGGGCACGGGTAAAGTTATAAAAAGCCAAACTGGTGAGATTTCAATCGAAGTTACTAATTTGCGGTTACTAACTAAAACTTTGCGCCCAATGCCAAGTGCTACCGAAGGTTTTACAAACAAAGAAGAGCGCATGCGTCGTCGTTATGTTGATATGAACGTCAATCAAGACGTCCGCGATCGATTTGTCCGACGTAGCAAGTTTTGGCAAGCAACTCGTGACTTTTTGAACCAACACGAATTTATTGAAGTGAACGTCCCGGTATTGGAACATACGACTGGTGGGGCTGATGCAAACCCATTCGTAACTCATATGGACGCGCTTGACCAAGATTTTTATCTACGAATTAGTCATGAACTACCGTTGAAACGTTTAATCGGCGCTGGATACGAAAAAGTATACGACGTTGGTCCTCGTTTTAGGAACGAAAATTACAGTGACGAACATTTACCAGAGCATATTGCTATGGAATGGTATTGGGCATACGCCGACTGGCAAGATGGCATGAAATTTATGGAAGAAATGTACCGATTTGTCATCGAGAAAACTTTTGGTAAATTACAATTTGAATTAGACGGCAAACGTGTAGATATGGGCGCAGCTTGGGAAATTTGGGACTACGCAACGGTTATCAAAGACAGATACAATATCGACGTTTATAACAGTTCGTTAGAAGAAGTAAAACAAGCGTTGATTGATAATAAATTAGAAGTCCAACAGACCGAAAATCGTGCTCGTGGTATCGATAAATTATGGAAGAATATCCGCAAGGATGTTACGGGTCCGGTTTGGTTAATTAATACGCCAAAATTCATTAGTCCTTTGGCTAAAAGTAACCCAGGTAGCGAAGATTCAGTTCAAAGATTTCAGGCTGTTATTGCCGGGTCAGAACAGTGTAATGGATTCTCAGAACTTAATGATCCAATTGATCAGCTAAACCGATTTGTCGAACAACAAGGTATGCGCGAAGCAGGTGACGATGAAGCAATGATGCTTGATATTGATTTTGTTGAAATGTTGGAATACGGTATGCCGCCAGCTTGCGGATTGGGCTACAGTGAACGTGTATTTTGGATTTTTGAAGGCGTTACGGCTCGTGAGGGTGTACCTTTCCCTCAATTACGTGCCGAAATCGACAGTAGTACTCGCGAAATTTATTCCGATATCAAACTTGGTTAATTTAGACTAATTTGTCATACAAATCATACTTCACTATATACGCGGGGTTAAGTATTAGGTTATTATAGATATATGATTGAGGTAAAAAATATATCCAAAACGTATGGTAAAAAAGATAATGTTTTCAAAGCATTAACTGATATTAGCTTTTCTATTCCCGACGGAGCAAGTGTCGCAATTTTAGGTAAATCAGGCAGTGGCAAGTCAACTTTGATGCACGCTATGAGCGGACTCGATAGACCTGAAACTGGTGAAATTATTATTGATGGAAAAAACATACTGACTTTGAAACAAAAGGAAGTTGATAAGTTTCGTTCAAGCAAAATGAGTTTTATTTTTCAAAGTTTTTTTGTTCAAGCTAATGAAAGTTGTTATGACAATGTTAGTCTACCGCTTGAAATTGCAAATTTATCTGCCAGAACTCGTCGTAAAAAAATCGAGGCAGCTTTAGAAGCCGTAGAATTAATAGATAAAATGAAATCAAGGGCGCGAGAGTTGTCTGGTGGCCAAAAACAAAGGTTGGCAGTTGCGCGTGCAATCGTAAATAGCCCTAAAATTTTATTTGCAGATGAGCCAACTGGTAATCTAGATAGCGTTACTGGTGAAGTCGTTGAAAATTTGTTGTTTGATTACAATAAGAAAAATGGAGTTACATTAATTATTGTTACTCATGATGCAGATTTGGCAAAACGATGTGACATACAAATCAATATTAAAGACGGCAATATTGAATCGATAAAAAGGAATAAATAATGAAAATTCGAGATATAACGATTCGAGCCGGACGTAGTTTAAAACAGGCCAAAGCTAGAACATTACTGACGAGTTTTGCAATTGGCGTAGGAGCGTTTACTATTACATTATCACTGGCAGCTGGTGTTGGTGGAAGGGCCTATACAGATCAAATCGTTAGTGCAAATACCAACGTTAATGAACTTAGTGTTACAAAAGCCCAGCCAACTAAACAAAAAGGTCCGCAAAAATATTCTAGTTCTACTTCGAATATATCCAATCCGCTTTTTTCAGCAGAACCTTTGACTGAAAGTGACATTGCTGTAATTCAAAAAGTAGATAATGTTGTTTCGGTTTCGCCAAACTACAATCCGCAAATAAAATATATTACACGTGCTGGTCAGGACAAGTATGTCGCGTCCATTAGTACTTTTAGCAAAAGCGTAACTTTGAAATATGCTGCCGGTTCAACCAGTGGCGATTTATCTGACAATCAAATAATCTTGACAGAACAATATGTAACGGCTCTAGGATTTGCCGACAACCAAGATGTAATTGGTAAAACAGTTGAAATTGTTGCCGACAAATTATCAGCTCCAATATTAAATCCCGAGACCAAAACTTTTACTTATATGGTTGTGGCAGTAAGCAGTAAATCAGGTTTGGCTTTCCGCGCCCAAAGCTCGCTACTAGTTTCGAACAGTTCAGCAAAAAATCTTTACGATTACATAAATTTCGGAACACGAGGCTACGGTAAATTTATAGTAGCTGCTGTTCAAGTGAACGGTGAAGATAAAGCTCAGTCAGTTAAGGATGAGCTAAAAGCAAAGGGCTACGATGCTCAAACTGCAGCCGATGTTTTAGGTGTAATTAATACGTTTATTAATGTACTACAGGGAATATTGTTAGGATTTGGTGCTCTGGCGATCCTGACGTCGGTATTTGGAATTATAAACACGCAGTACATCAGCGTACTTGAACGAACTCAGCAAATTGGGTTAATGAAAGCGCTAGGCATGAGTCGTCGCGATGTCGGTAGACTATTTAAATTAGAAGCTGCTTGGATTGGTTTTTTGGGCGGAGCAATCGGCAGTGGACTTGCTGTCATTAGTGGAACGATTGCCAACCCACTTATTAGCAAAGCGCTTGATCTTGGTGACATTAGTCTAATTGTGTTTACTCCGATTAATTTGATTATCGTAGTTATTGGTTTGATAGTGGTGTCGATAATGTCTGGTATACTACCAGCCCGCAAAGCAGCAAAACTTGATCCGATTGAAGCATTGCGCACCGAATAATTTCTTGGTCAACAGATAAAAATCTGATACAATAAACAGCATGTTAGATATTAGATTTATCCGCGAAAATTCAGAGGCAGTTCAAATCAATGCTAAAAATAAAGGTTATGATGTAGACGTTACATCACTTTTACAGCTTGATTCATCCCGCCGAGAGTTGCAAACTCAAATTGATGATTTGCGCGCTAAACGTAATGATATTGTTGCCCAGACCAAAGGTGGACGACCAACTGATGAATTAATTGCGCAAGGTAAGGCAATTAAAGATCAATTGTTTGGTGTTGAAGAAAAATTCAAAGAAGTTGATGTTAATTTTATGACTCTTTTGAAAAAAGTGCCAAACATGGCGTTAGCTAGTGTGTCTGTTGGCTCAACCGAAGATGAAAACGTAGTCACCAAGACGGTGGGTAGTCCAAAACAATTCGGCTTCAAGCCTCGTAATCATGCTGACATTGCAATTGAGCGCGGTTGGATTGATAAAGAACGCGCTGCTAAGGTTGTTGGCAGTCGATTCGCTTATATCAAGGGCGATTTAGTAAAACTACAAATGTCTATAGTTCAATTCGTCATCAATACTTTGAGTGATGAAGAAAAAATAGCCGAAATCGCAAAAAATGCCGGTTTGGATGTTTCGACCAAACCATTAACTCCAATTTTGCCGCCCTTGATGATTAGAACCGATATGTATGATTCTATGGATCGTTTGGAGCCTCGTGATGAGCGATATAAGATAGAAGGTGATGATTTATGGTTGCAGGGAAGTGCCGAGCATGTGCTGGGCAGTATGCATGCCGATGAAATTTTCAATGAATCTGATTTGCCACTTCGATATTTGGGATATGCAACCAGTTTTCGACGTGAAGCTGGAACGTACGGCAAAGATATGGAAGGCATTTTTCGAATGCACCAATTCGATAAATTAGAAATGGAAAGTTTCACTACAGCTGATGATGGCCACAAAGAACATTTGTTATTCGTTGCTATCCAAGAATATTTGTTGACGCAATTAGGCTTGCCATATCGCGTGTTAGAAAAATGTACTTTTGATATTGGCAAACCAAATGCATGCGGCGTAGATATGGAGACATGGTTGCCAGGACAGGACAAGTATCGCGAAACTCACACGGCTGATTATATGACCGATTATCAAGCGCGCCGTTTGAATACTCGTGTCCGCCGTGAATCTGGTAATTTAGAATTAATACACACGAATGATGCTACGGCATTTGCTGTTGGACGAATCATGATTGCTATTATCGAAAATGGTCAAACAGTTGATGGAAAAGTAAACGTTCCAGGCGCTTTGCAGCCTTATCTTGGCGGTCGAACGGTGCTATAATTAGAAGTAGCACCAGACCTAAACAAAAAGGAGGGCAGCATGATTACATCAGTCCAAATCGTAGGTATCGCTTATGAAATCGACGAAAATACCCGAAAGTATGTAATAAAAAGGATTGGAAGATTGGATCGTTATCTGCCTAGGCACGCTCGCAAGACTGTGTCTGCTGAGGTCAAACTAGAAGAAGTTAACCATAATCATGGTAATAAATATCAAGTCGAAGTTATCTTGAATTTGCCAGGTAAGCTTGTAACAGCCAAAGATTCAACCAGTAATATTTTAGCCGCAGTTGATATTGTTGAAGCAAAAATTCAAGCGCAATTACGTGACTATAAGCAGTCAGCTATTTCACATATTGGCAATCGTGGCGTTATGAGTCGTATTAAACGTAGTTTTCAACGCGAATTATAGCAATTGGTATCTTGTCTAATCTCTCCCGAGGCCTTATAGTAAGGTGTAGTATTTCACTTTAGTTTAATAGGGAGCGGTTTTTAGCTATGGTAAGCAAACATAATGTTTTGACCAAGATATTCGGCGACCCTCAAGCACGTCTTTTGAAGGGTCTGCGAAAAAAGGTTGTTGCAGTTAATGCACTATCTGAAAAATATAAAAAAATGTCCAAAAAGGAATTGAAAGAGCAAACTGAAGTTCTGAAAAAGAAATTGCAGAAAAAAGGAACGACACTAGACAGTCTATTACCAGACGCATTTGCATTAGTTCGTGAATCAAGCGATCGGGTGTTGGGTATGAGGCACTTTGACGTTCAGCTTATTGGCGGTATGGCATTGCACGAAGGAAATGTCGCCGAGATGAAGACTGGTGAAGGTAAAACTTTGGTGGCTACACTACCTGTTTATTTGAATGCACTTGAAGGCAAGGGCGTACATGTCGTTACAGTCAACGATTATTTGGCGCAACGTGACGCTAGCTGGATGGGCGGCATCTATCACTTCTTGGGTCTAGAAACCGGTGTTATTATTAACGACGCTTCGTTTATTTATGATCCAAATTTCGATAATGAAGCTCATGACGATGCCAGAATGAAACATTTGCGTCCATCAACTCGCAAGGAGGCATATGCAGCTGACATTACATACGGCACAAATAACGAATTTGGATTCGATTATTTGCGCGATAACATGGTCAACGAAGTCGATTTGTTGCGCCAACGCGATCTAAATTTTGCGATCGTCGATGAGGTAGATAGTATTTTAATTGATGAGGCTAGGACGCCGCTTATTATTAGTGCGCCAGCAGCTGAAAACCCTGATAGTTATTATCAATTTGCCAAAATTGCTGCCAAATTAGTTCCTGAAGATTACATTATGGACGAAAAACACCGTACGGTTGCGTTGAGCGACGAAGGCACCGAAAAAGTCCAAAAAATGTTGGGAATTAAAAATCTATACAGTCCTGATTACGTTCGTTCAATCTATCATATGGACCAAGCTTTGCGTGCTCAAGCTTTATTCAAACGCGACAAGGATTATGTGGTTACTGCGGACGGTGAAGTTATTATCGTTGATGAATTTACTGGTCGTTTAATGCAAGGGCGTCGTTACAACGAAGGTCTACACCAGGCAATCGAAGCCAAAGAGGGCGTAGCTGTACTACAAGAGAGTATGACGCTAGCCACTGTTTCATTCCAGAACTACTTCCGATTATATAAGAAATTGTCAGGTATGACGGGTACGGCATATACCGAAGCCGAAGAATTCCAGCAAATTTACAGTTTGGATGTAATTCAGATTCCGTCTAATCGTCAAATTGCACGTCTTGACCGACAAGATTTAATATTCAAGACCGAAAAAGCAAAACTTAAAGCCGTTGCAGCTGCAATTGCTGAATATCATGCTATTGGTCGACCAGTTTTAGTTGGATCAGCATCGATTGCAAAAAATGAGTTGATTGCATCATGGTTGGATAAATCAGGTGTTCCATATGAACTTTTGAACGCCAAAAATAACGAGCGTGAAGCTGCGATTATTGAAAAAGCCGGCCAAAAAGGTTCAATTACACTAGCAACCAACATCGCTGGTCGTGGTACTGACATCAAACTAGGTGAGGGAGTTGTCGAACTTGGTGGATTAATGGTTATTGGTTCTGAACGACACGAATCACGCCGAATTGACAATCAGCTACGTGGACGCGGTGGACGACAAGGCGATCCAGGCGAGACTCAATTCTACGTTTCTACCGAAGACGATTTGATGCGTATTTTCCAGGGCGAGCGAATCGCAAGTTTGATGGACAGATTAGGAATTGACGAAGATACTCCAATTCAAAACAAAGCCGTATCAAAAACTTTGGAATCTGCTCAAAAACGCGTTGAAGGATTCAACTTTGACACTCGAAAAAACGTTGTTCAGTACGATAACGTTATCAACCGACACCGTCGAGTTGTATATACTATCCGCCGCAAGATTTTGGAAGGTGATGATATTAAGCCTGAAATGGAAAATCTGTTAGTTTCAAAACTACGTGAGTTGACTTTATTGCCGGCTAAAAATAACAAAAACTTTGCTGAAAACTTCGAAACAATATTCCCATTAACCGAAAATAAGCTCAAAGTTATTGGTGATGAAAAGAATGATAAAGCTAGATTTGAAGTAGCACGCCGGGAAGTTGACAAGCTATACAAAGACAAAGAAACTGAACTTGATGCAGAGGTTATGCGTAAAGTTGAACGGGAAGTTTATTTACAAGTGCTTGATACTTTGTGGATGCAACACCTTGAAAACATGCAACATTTGCGTGAAGGTATTCACTGGCGCAGTGTTGGTCAACGCGATCCATTAGTAGAATATCGTAGTGAATCCCAGAAACTATTTGATAGTTTGCAGGCGACTTTGCGTGACGAAGTGTTGCGTGCTGTTATGCATGTTCGCAAAACTGACGTTATTTCTCAGACAGAAGAAGATTACCAGACTGAACTAACTCGTTTAGCTGCAAATGCAGTTGAAAAAGGGGTAAATGAAGTCACTGATGGCGAAATGAATCGCGATCAAGATTTTAAGGTTAAAAAAGTAAGTGTAGCACATGTTTCGAATAAGAAAAAAAATGAATCACGTAAGAAAAAGAAATCAGAGCGCCAAAATCGCAAACGACGCAAATAATTGGTGGGCAGAAAAAAATAATATATGAAACATACCGTCAAAGAAATAAAACTGAAAAATGGGGCACGTGGATTACTTATTGATGTTCCTGGTGCTACTACGATGAGTATGCAGTTTCAGTTCCGTGCAGGGAACCGATACGTTAAATCTAAAGACATCGAACAAGTTGCACACATCATGGAACATATGGCTTTTGGTGCTAATGCACGTTTTAAAAGCGAGCATGAATTCGAATTTGAATTTACTAAAAACGGTGCTTATCGTAATGCTTATACTAGCGATCTTTCGATGGTATACGAAGCTGATTGTGCTGATTTTGAGTGGGATAGAATTCTTGATTTACAAAGACTATCAATTTGTCAGCCCAAGTTTAATGAATCTGAATTAAATGCTGAAAAAGGTAACGTTAGAAGCGAGCTGACAAACTATCTAAATGACCATCATCGTATTTTGTGGCCACGCGTTCAACAATTATTAGGTGAAGACGTATTGACGTATCGTCAATCGTTGCCGACAATTGGCAATGTAACGATTACAGACGTGCGCGAACATCACAAACGTACGCATACGACTCAGAACATGCGTTTCGTTATTGCGGGCAAGCTAAAGGGTCGTAAATCAGAAATAAAACGACAAATGGAAGCTTTTGATTTACCACAAGGAACTCGTTTTGTAGTTCCGCATGATACATTAACCAAAGCTGGACCAAGTATGATTCGTCGCAAAGATGCTACGAACCTAACGTTTGGTTTATTTATGGCAATCCCACGCGAACTTAGTGACGAAGAATTAGATGCTATGCATTATCTGAACCATATTTTGACTGGTACGATGCACTCTCGTATTTTTGGCGCAGCACGACAAAAAGGCTTGGCTTATAACGTCAATGCGTATACTGGTACTGGATTTTACGATAGTGGTTGGGACATTACTGGACAAGTTAATCATGAAGCAGCCAGTGAGTTGTTTGATATTATAACCCGCGAACTTCGTAATGTACTTGAGGGTAATATAAATGAAAAAGAAGTAGAAGCGGCTAAGTCATTTGCACTTGGACGTTATCAAATGGGAGCTCAGACGGTATCACAGATTAGCGGATTCTATACTGGACGATATTTTGACGATGGATTTATCAAAAATTATGAAAAAGTGCCTGACATGATTAAAAACGTCACCGTTGAGCGTATGGTTAATACGGCACGCGGGTTTATTAATGAAGATATTTGGGTTTTAGCGGCCGTCAGTAACGGTGAAAAGCAAGAGCTTGTCGAATTGAACGACAAAGTAGCGACACTATTTAACAAGGAGTAATCAATGCCACTAAAACACATCGTTGAAGAAATAACGTTAAACAGCGGTGCTAAGGGATTGATTATTGATGTGCCGGATTCGACTGTAGTGTCTTATGATATTGGCTTTCGAGCTGGGTATGATTACGCTGAACCATTAGTGCAGCAATCAGCGCATCTATTAGAACACATGGCGTTTGGTGTTAGTGATGGATTTGAAACTGCTGAAGTTTTTAGCCAGGAGTTTACAAAAAACGGGGCACATCGAGGAGCTACGACTTATGATAGAGGTATGAGTTATGGTGCGGAATCTGCAGTTATGGAATGGGAAAGAATCATGGATTTATTCCAAGCTGCTATTACGCGCCCGATATTTACTCAGAAAACGTTAGATTCTGAAAAAGGTAATGTACGCGAAGAACTGGTTTCACAGGCCGATAATCACAGCCGTGTTTTGTATCAGCATATACAGCGAGCTTTGGGTAGTAAGCGTTTGATGGACCCTGAAAAAATTGAGACGATTGAAAGAATACAATTGTCGGATGTCCAAAACCATTATCGTAAAACTCATACACTAAAGAATATGAGGTTTTCTATTGCTGGTGATTTATCAAAGTATAAAGATGAAATTATTAAAAAACTTAATCAATGGGATTTGCCTATAGGTGATAGATTACCGGCGCTTGAATTAGTATCAAAATCATCACCAATGGTTCATGTCTATCGTAAGGATATGTCCAATTTATTGTTTAGATTACAGATGGATATAAATCGAGAATTATCAAACATTGAAAATGTTGCAATGAGTGCTTTGGGACATATATTGACCGGAACATTTCATTCAAGGATATATGGTAAAGCTAGAAGTCAGGGCATTTGTTATAACATGGGATCTGGTTCTAGTTCGGATATTTCTGGTGTATCATCTTGGTGGTTTTATGGTAAAGTTCAACTCGAAAATGCCGATACGTTGTTTAGGCTGATTATTGAACAGATAAAAAAAGTTCTTGACGGTGACATTACTGAAGAAGAATTAGATGCGGCTAAACAGTATGCTTTAGGCGGCTATCAGATGAGGGGGCAGACGGTCAGTTCTATTAGTGGTTGGTATACGTCGTATTATTTTGGCCACGATGAAATTGATCCGCTCGAGTCATCGCCTGACCGTATAAAATCAACGACCAGGGAAGATATTGTGAAACTTGCCAAGGAGTTTATAAACAACTGCGAGTGGACGCTAGGTGGTATTGGCAATGCATCATCCGAACAGCTGCAATCTCATTATGATTTGTTTGCAACCTTGTTAAATAATAAGGATAAATAATCATATGAAAATAGCAATCGCAGGATATGGGGTTGAGGGCGAATCAAACTATCGTTATTGGTCAGCTGATCCGAAAAACGAGATTACGATTTTTGATGAAAATAAACTAGATATACCAGAACCAGACAAGCGATTTGCGATTATTGGAACAGGCGTATTCACGCAGATGAATGGGTACGATTTGGTTGTGCGTACAGCCGGTTTGGCGCTACGCAAAATCGTCACTGATGGTAAAATTTGGTCGGCAACGAATGAATTCTTTGCTAAATGTTCAGCTCAAATCATCGGTGTTACCGGTAGCAAGGGCAAGGGGACGACAGCAAGTTTAATTACTAGCATTTTGCGCGTAGCTGGAAAAAAAGTTTGGTTAGTGGGTAATATTGGTACTCCGGCTTTGGATGTGATTGACCAAATTGCTGTTAACGATATTGTTGTTTATGAGTTATCAAGTTTTCAATTATGGGATTTGAAAAAATCACCGCATGTCGCTGTTATTTTGTTTATAGAGCAAGAACATTTGGATGTACATGTTGATATGGCCGAGTACGTTAACGCCAAATCAAATATTACAAATTACCAAAAAGCAGGCGATATTTTAATTTACAACCAATTCAATGCCTACGCTAGTGAAATTGCTAGAACTTCAAAAGCAAAAATAATTGGGTATACGGACGTTAAAACAGCCCATGTCAGTAACGGACATTTTTACTATGGTGAACAAAAAATTTGTTCAGTCAACACCTTACAGATTATAGGAAGGCACAATTTTGATAATTCTTGTGCCGCAATTGATGCCGTTTGGGAGCACACTCACGATACAGAGGTGATGGAGCGCGGATTACATGATTTTAAAGGGTTACCGCACCGGTTACAATTTGTGCGCGAGGTTGCAGGTATCAAATATTATGACGATAGCATTGCAACCACTCCCGGCTCTGCAATCGCAGCGTTGCAATCATTTGATACGTCAAAAGTTATCATATTGGGCGGCTCGTCTAAGGGATCGGATTTTAGGGATCTAGCCAAGGAATTGAATCAACATGATGTCAAAGCGATTTTGATTGGCGATGAGGCAACCAACATTGCCGAATCTTGTAATGCAGCTGGATTTACTGAATATCAAATTATTAATCATGCTGTCATGTCGGATGTCGTAAATCTAGCTCAATCAATCTCGATACCAAACGGGGTTGTTCTACTTAGTCCGGCAAGTGCGAGTTTTGGGCTATTTAAAAACTATGCTGATAGGGGTGAACAGTTTAAGACGGCTGTGGAAATGTTACAATAGACCTGATGCAGCCACTTCTTAAGCAATTGACAAATCTGTTGACGCAAATTGATGCGGCTTTTTCGCGTTTGAATATTTCTGAAAAACAAAAGATGATCACTGGTCTAACTGAGCAATTAGCTCATTCCGAAGTTTGGAATAATCCGACCGACGCACAGATTAAAAGCAAGCAATTGTCGGCCTTGTCGAATGCAGTTGATCCATGGGTGACTTTGCGGGTTCAGGTCGCGGACATTATAGAGTTTATAGGTCTGGGTGATGAAAGTATGGTCAAAGAATTCGAAGAACAGACAAACGCATTAGAACGTGATTTTGCAAAACTTCGCAAAGACCTACTTTATCACGGAAAATTTGATGACCATAACGCCATTATTCGACTAAGTGCCGGCGTAGGTGGAACTGATGCTCAGGATTGGACTGAAATGTTGGAACGAATGTATTTGCGTTGGGCTGAAAAATCAAAAATGCATACAACAATTGTTGAACGTTCGGCGGGTGAAGAAGCTGGAATAAAATCGAGCGTTATTGAAATAGACGGACATAATGCCTATGGACGATTAAGGGGCGAATATGGGGTTCATCGTTTGGTACGATTGAGTCCATTCAACAGTGATAATTTACGTCAAACTAGTTTTGCATTAGTTGAAGTTTTGCCGCAAATCGAAACTCCCGAAGAAGCACAGATTGACGATAAGGATTTGAAAGTTGACGTTTACCGCGCAGGTGGCAAGGGTGGTCAGTCGGTTAATACGACCGATAGTGCAGTTCGTATAACTCACATTCCGACTGGTATTGTCGTTGCAATTCAGAATGAACGATCCCAATTACAAAACCGTGAAACTGCTATGAAAATTTTGCGCTCGAAACTTACGCAATTGCAACTAGAGCAACATACTGCCAGTATTGCAGACCTGCAAGCAGGGGAATCAGCCAACTGGGGTTCACAAATCCGCAATTACGTCCTACATCCATACACGATGGTCAAAGACACCCGTACGAAACACGAAAATCAAAACGCTCAGGCAGTCCTAGATGGTGACATCGATGAATTTTCCGAAGCCTTCCTAGAATCTCAACCTCAGGAATGATTATGCACTTGCGGCACGGGTCCTGCCGTCCGGTCCGCCCCTGATTTATAAAAATGGATTACCATTTTGTAGTAAATCGGGGCCACCCCGCCGAACGTCACCCGTTTTAAGTCTAGTGTATCTCTTATGGCGTATATGACTTTGGGGTTATTCTGCTAACGTTATTATGTTATAATTGACCAAGTAATGATACTGATTGATAGGGTCACAAAATCATATGGAAAAGACATCACTCCGGCTATAAATCGCGTGAGCCTTTTCATTGAACCACGTGAATTTGTGATTTTAGTCGGAACCAGCGGCGCCGGCAAATCAACTCTGTTAAAACTTTTGACTCGTGAAGAAAAACCAACTAGCGGCAAAATCGTTGTTGGTGGAATTGATTACGACACACTCAAAGACAGTCATATTCCGATGTTGCGCCGCAAAATTGGTGTTGTTTTTCAAGACTTTAAATTATTGCCTCAACGTACCGTTTTTGAAAACATTGCATTTGCACTTGAGATTGCCGGTATGACTAGGCGCGAGATTAAAAACACCGTTCCAAAAGTCATTGAACTAGTTGGTTTAACTGGCAAAGAAAAACAATTCCCAAGTCAGTTATCTGGTGGTGAACGCCAACGCGTTGCAATCGCTAGAGCTGTTGTTCGTCAGCCTAAAATTTTAATTGCCGACGAGCCAACCGGAAATCTAGACCCACGACACAGTTGGGATATTATTCGTTTATTAGAAAAAATTAACAAATACGGCACGACGGTCTTACTGACTACTCATAATGCTGAAATTGTTAATAAATTGAAACGTCGAGTTATCACGTTGGAACACGGTAAAATTACTGGTGACCAAGCAGAGGGAAGTTATCGACAATGATGGCAAAGAAAAAAATGGATTCAAAAACATCTGCTTTCCAAAAGCGTAATCGACGCAAATTATTGTCATTTTTCCGCGTGATTCGATACGGGACTGATAGTTTTATTCGCAATTCATGGTTGTCGGTTGCGGCAACTGCTGTCATGACGATTACTTTGTTAATCATTTTTACCGCTTTTGTAGCGCAAAATATTTTGACTGATACGGTTGGCGAACTACGCAACAAAGTCGATATGTCGATTTATCTTAAGACTGAAACAACCGACAAAGTCGGTAACGATTTAATAGCCGAACTTAAACAATTATCATCAGTTCGAACAGTCAAATATATTAGCGCGGCACAAGCCAGAACTAATATCGCTGAAACTAACAAAAATGACACTGGTGTGTTAGATGCTATTAAAGAGGCGACTAATAAAAATCCGGCAACATTGCGTGTCGTGATAAGTGATATTAACGATACATCACAACTAGAAGATTTTGTTGCTAATAATACGCTTTTGAAAAAATATTTAAGTGCCGATTACAGACCGTCATTTGCCGGTGAACGCCGCAATACTATTCAATCAATTGGTCGGGCTGTTAACTTTGCCCAAAAGGTTGGCATTGCCGCCGCCGCGATATTTATCATCATTTCGTCACTGATAATTTTTAATACAATTCGTATGGCGATATTTAATCGCAAAGAAGAAATTCAGATGATGAAGCTAATTGGCGCCGACAAATCGTTTATACGTGGTCCGTTTTTGGTTGAGTCGATTATGTATGGTTTTATAGCGGCTGTAATTGCTACGGGATTGGGAATTTGGGGATTATATTCATCGATCAAAACATTAGCCAGTTATCAAATTACAGTCCAGCCGACGATTGATTTGGCGACACTTTATTCTGGATTAGTCCTGCTTGCGATGATCGGCATTGGCGCTGTTATTGGCATTATATCTTCATTACTAGCAACTCATCGATATTTAAAAATATGAAAATAAATATATCAAAAACATCAGTCTCATCTGTTACAACCAGATTCACGTTAGGTTTAATTAGTTTGGTGTTGGCTGTTGCTATGCCGATTCAGATGACCCAAAAAGTATTTGCTGATCAATATGATGATAAAATTGCAGCCCTTCAGCAAGATATCGCAAAATATCAAAAAGAAGCAGCCAGATTAAATAGCGAAGCAGCAACATTACAATCGGCATTGGGACAATTGGCAAACCAAAAAGCAGCGATACAGACTCAAATTGATATTAGCCAGGCAAAGTACGATCAATTGTTGATTCAAATTGCCGAGACAAAACAGAAAATAAAAGACAACCAAGACGCACTGGGCGTGACGATTGCCAATATGTATGTAGAAGGTAATATTACTCCAATTGAAATGTTGGCCAGTAGCAAAAACATTAGTGATTATTTGGACAAACAAGAATATCAAACATCAATTCGCGATCAGTTATCCAGCACTATAACTAAGGTTAAGGATTTGAAGGTCCAATTGGATAAGCAACAAGTTGATGTTGGTAAAATATTGGCAGACCAAAAATCGCAGCGTGAGACCTTGGTTGCCAAAGAAAACGAACAACAGTATTTGTTGAATAAAACTCAGGGCCAAGAGGCAAATTACCAACAATTAATTAGTGATAGTCAGGCGGCAATTGATGAAGCCAAAGCTACCCAGATATTGATTAATGCTAGGTTTAATGGCAACGGCGGTTTTACATTAGTTGATTCTGGTACATTAGGTGATTACCCTTGGAATTCATCAAATTGCCCAATGCAATGGTACTTTTCTACTGGCGGCTCTGATAATAACGGTGGCGATGGTCATGGATATGGGTGCCGTCAGTGTGCCAGTTACGTAGCATGGAGATTTGCCAAAGAAACCGGGTTGTATCCTTCATGGGGTAACGCGGTGAACTTTACTGCTAGTGCAATTGCTGCTGGTTTTCAAGAGGGTGCAGCGAAGGCTGGTTCAATTGCCGTTATGGATCCCGGCAAGGCTGGTCAAAGTTTTGGACACGTTGCGTGGGTCGAGGCGGTTACGGGTGATGGCAAGATTATGGTTAGTCAATATAACTATGACTACGGTGCAGGCTATGGAATGTACAGCAAAATGATATTGTCGGTTAACGCGTTCGATCACTACATTCACATTAAATAAAACCATAACTGATATGGCATACGGCAGTTTATTGCGCTATACTTGTATGTAATAGAAATATCGGTGAAATAGGGGATATATGGTAAAGATTCATTCAAGAATTAAGGCAGAAGTTATTGCGCACGTAACAAAACATCGACAAAATAAAAAACCTTTGTCATCAGTCGCATTGTTTATTATTGTCGCGCTGACTGCAGCATTGGGATACGTAGCTGGTACTTATAATTATCAAATCATGGCGGCTATTGGTCCAGTTTTTGGTTACAAGGCGCACGCTGGCGAGATTGATTTAAGCTCATTGCAAAAAACATACAACCAGCTTGCTGGTCATTTTGATGGAGCACTGGATACAGATTTATTGATTCAGGGCGCAAATCGTGGGCTAGTAGCTGCTGCAGGGGACACTTATACTCAGTATTTTAGCCCCAAAGAGGCGATCGATTTTAACAATGGCTTGTCGGGTAATATCGGTGGTGGTATTGGTGCCGAAGTCGGCATTAAGAATGACAAAATTACAATTATTCGCCCACTAAAAGACAACCCAGCAATCAAGGCCGGTCTGTTATCAAATGACGTTATTATAAGTGTCAACGATCAATTGGTCGCCGGTTGGACCGTTGAAAAAACTGTTGGTTTAATTCGTGGTGAGGCTGGAACAACTGTAAAAATTAAAGTGCAACGTGGCACAGAAACCAAAGAGTTTGTTGTCACACGGGCAATAATTAACAACCCAAGTGTCGACGCTAGTGTGAACGGTACTATGGGTATTATAACAATTACTAGGTTCGACAATGAAACGGGTGATCTAGCGCGAGTTGCTGCTCAGAATTTTGTACAACAAGGTGTTAAATCAATAATTTTTGACTTACGTGGCAATGGTGGTGGTTATGTGTCGGCCGCAGTAGATGTAGCTGGTTTATGGCTTGATAACCAAATTATAGTAGTTGAACGAACCGGTGATACTGTCAAAGATACTTTAAGATCAGGCAGCAATGCTTTGCTTGCCGGCATTTCTACGGTTGTATTAGTCGATGGCAATACAGCCAGTGCGAGCGAGATTGTAGCAGGTGCTTTGCAGGATCACAAAGCTGCCAAATTAGTCGGACAAAGGACATTTGGCAAGGGAAGCGTGCAGCTGCCACTAACATTGGATGGAGGTGCGGAATTAAAGGTTACTGTAGCGCGTTGGTATACCCCAAATGGCAAGAATATCACCAAAGATGGTATAACACCTGATGTGACTGCTGATTTAACTCAGGTGGACATAAATAAAGATGCTGATCCACAAATGGATGCTGCTAAAAAGGCGCTTGGTTTATAGAGCTTGTGTTTTAAGAGTGACAATAGTAATATAGTGGTTATATGGAAACAAAGAAAAAAATTCTACTTGTCGAAGATGACGTTGCATTAGCCGGAGTATATAAATCTCGCTTGGACATGGAAGGATTTGAAACTCGTGCTGTAAATAATGGCGAAGTTGCTTTGTCTGCTGCTATTGAATTCAAACCTGATTTGGTTTTGTTGGATGCTATGATGCCAAAAATAAGTGGTTTTGACGTGTTAGATATTTTGCGTAACACCCCCGAAACTGCCAACATCCGAATTATTATGTTGACTGCGCTAAGCCAACCTAAGGACAAAGAACGTGCCGAATCATTGGGCGTTGATGATTATTTAGTCAAGTCACAGGTTGTAATTGGTGACGTTGTAGAACGTGTTCGATTCCACCTAGGAATATTAGAGAACAAGTAATTTTGAATTTGTAATAAAAAACTGTCCATAGCGGGCAGTTTTTTATTTAGTTCAATGTAATTAAAGTACTGATACTTGAGTACGTGGAGTAGTTTTGCCAGTAAAGCGGCTTTTGCGAACTTTGCTGAATGCAACAACACCATCAACAGCAGCGTGAATGGTAAAATCACGGCTAATGAATGTTCCAGGTCCTGAAATTTTCGTAGAACCAGTTTGACGTATGATTACTTCGCCTGTGCGTACAGTTTGACCGCCAAAGCGTTTAACGCCAAGTCGTTGACCTGGGTTATTGTGGATATTTTTGGCTGTTCCGCCGGCTTTAACGTGTGACATGGAATGATAACTCCTAAAAATTTATAACAAAATCTAATTGATTGTACCAAATATAGGGGGTGGCGTCAAGGGTTGTGGTTAGTACTTCAGCCTCTTGCCAACAGGCTATCAAATGTACTGCTTCACGCCAGGTCTGAGCAAGGGCCCCGGCGCCTTGTCAGACTTGGCCTCCAGGGTACAATTGATAGCCTGTGTGACAGAGGCTTCAGCCCCTAGTATTTTAAAGAAGAGTAAAGGAGCGGCAGGACTGTTAATTTTTAATCCCTTGTTAGAACTAGTAGTTCCCGGGCGACGACTTGGTCTTCACGGTAGTACAATAAATCGTTTTGGGACACGTTGGTGAATTCGTGTGGTTTGTAGCCGTATCTGGCGATTGTGCCGATTAATGGTAGGTGAGTGAAGCTACCTTCTTTGTTGCGCCAAGCTGGAACAGCGATACAGATTTGAGTGCCTGATTCGATTTGTGGGCGCAAATTTTTCAAAAATTCTGTAATAATGTGATCACAATTCTTTACGACTTCGTCTAATTTAGTGGGTGATGGTGGAGCGCTGAATGGTTGTCCTAAATATGTCTCGCCAACGACTGCGCTAATTGGACCATCCCATTTGGTTGTCATGGCATCGCCTTGACTTAATCTAAAATCAAAATCTTTATGGAAACCGTTTGCAAGCCACTGTAGGTTATGGCCACTGTAATCCACCATCTTGTCGGATAGGTCGGTACCGTAGGCCGCGTAGCCCATTAGAAGGGCTTCTTGTAACACAACACCAGTTCCACAGAAGGGGTCCAGAATGGTAGGTGGTAGTTGGTAGGTGGTGGGTAGTAGAGGACCGACGGCCAGGTTTATCATGATTTGGGCTAGTTTTGGCGGTAACATGCCAACGAATGCATCGCGTTTTGGACGTTCTTGATCGCGTCGTGCGTATGCCGTGATATTTTGTGATCCAGTGCTGGTGGCGATAATGACTTTTCCGTCAGTTGCGCGCGCAATAATTAGTTCAACTTTGTTTGGCGATAAACCTAGTTTGTTGTGGTGGCTAGTAGCAGTGCTGAGAGCTGGTTCTGGGTTAGGGACAAGTCGCAGACTGACGCCGTATTTTTTTAGCTTTTGTTTTAGGATAATCCCAGTTTTTTGGACTTCGCGTCCGCCAACAGGGGAGTTGTATGCGCTAATTCCAAGCGTAATTTTGCCTTCAAATGATGACCATTCGTTAGTGTAAAACTGAACTATTTTTTGGCTAATCTGATGCCAATCGCTGCGTGGTAGTTCGGCGATAACTTTTCCGGCTTTTAATACTCCACCGAATTGTTGAATATCAAAATCTTTGTCGCTGTCGATAAGTGCGGCGGTCGGTGATATTGGATTGATGGCTTTGCCGCCAAATACTCGCTCAAGTTCGGCTATGCCAAGTGCGGGCTGTCGTCCTAAAATTGCTATATACATATGTTGATAGTCCACGCAACACAAATCATTACGATTTGAAACGTCCTCTCTGGTTAAAAACTTGTTTTTTGTACTCGACGTATCTACGGATATGCCTCGTCCAAAGAAGACAAGTTTTATAACTCATAGATGACTGTCTCAAATCCCAACAATTTGCATTGTGTGGACTATCTTATTATACGTGGTCAGCGACGTTTTCGGTGCTATAATTATATTTAGTTATGTCATTTAGATCTTGGGCTACTATAATCACTTTTATTTTATTGGCACTGGTAGTGTTTTTCGGCTGGAATCAGATAACTTTAGCTTGGAGATTACTGGGTAGTGTTAATCTGTGGATTTGGGCTCTATTAATTCCATTTCAATTAGCTAGTTATTATGCAACCAGCGGAATTATTTTTTCTTATTTACGATCAAAAGGTAATCTGCAACAAACAACTCACCGGCAGATGACGCGAATTGCATTGGAATTAAATTTTGTGAATCACATTTTACCTAGCGGTGGCGCCGCTGGTTTTTCATATCTAGGCTGGGTACTGGGTCGTCACGGCGTAAGTGCTGGTAGGGCAACGATGGCGCAGATTATCCGTTTTGTATTGGTATATATTAGTTTCGTTTCAATTGTAATTATTGCAGTGATTGTTTTAGCTCTTGACCATCAAATTGATCGAACTATCATTGTTATTAGTGCGTTGCTGGTGTTTGTTGCTACTGGTGGTACGACATTAATTATATATTTGGTCGGAAATCACAAACGATTAATCACTTTCTCTGGAGTTGTAACGCGCGCGGTCAATAAAGTCACAGCATTGTTTATGCGCAAGAATAAGGGGCAGATATTAAAATTGGAATCAGTTGAAAAATTCTTCACCGATATTCATACGGATTATTTGGAAATTAGGCGCGAAAAAAAGATTTTAATTCGGCCGCTCGCATGGTCAATCGTTACTAATTTATTAGACGCATCATTGATTTTGATTGCATTTTTGTCACTGGGATTCTGGATCAATCCAGCCACATTATTTATTGCGTTTGGTGTTGCGTCGATCATTAGTATTTTCTCAGCGTCACCTGGTGGAGCAGGTGTTTATGAAGCGATCATGATTGCTTTCTTGGTATCTGCTGGTGTTGAACCAGACAGGGCAATTGCTGGTACATTATTGGCACGCGCAACGCTATTGGTGGGTACAATTTTGTTTGGTTATATATTTTATCAACTAACGATTAACAAATATGGAAAAGCCACAGATTCAACCAATATTTAGCGTCAGTGATTTCATCGCTGTCGTTAATCAAACGCTTGAATATGCATATCCAAGCGTCTCGATTGAAGGTGAGGTGGCATCATTCAAAGTCAGCCAAGGCAAATTTGTATTCTTTGATATTAAAGACAAGGGCGGCAGTGTTGGATGTTTTATGAGTGTTTGGCAATTACGCGTTCCAATCGAGGACGGTATGAAAGTAATTGTGTCGGCTATGCCTAAATTAACTCAATGGGGTAAATTTAGTCTGACTGTAAAGACGGTTCGACCAAGTGGTGAAGGCGCATTAAAAAAGAGTTTTGAGTTGTTAAAAGCTAAATTAGACACTGAAGGATTGTTTGCGCCGGAGCGCAAGCGACAATTGCCGACATTACCAAAACACATTGCAATTATCAGTAGCACGCAATCAGCGGGTTACGCTGACTTTATCAAAATTTTGAATGATCGTTGGGGCGGAATAAAAGTTGATGTGGCTCACGTTCAGGTTCAGGGCGAAATAGCACCAGACCAAATGATTAAAGCGATAGATTTTTTTAATCAGCAAGAATTATTACCAGAAGTTATTGTTATTATACGTGGTGGCGGTAGCGCTGATGATTTGGCGGCGTTTAACGATGAATTATTGGTTCGCGCAATCGCCGGCAGTCGTATTCCAACATTGGTTGGTGTTGGGCATGAAACCGACGAAAGTTTATGCGATTTAGTGGCTGATGTTCGCGCTGCGACGCCCAGTAATGCTGCTCAGATTTTAGTACCAGATAAAAATGAAATAATCCGATCAGTTCGGGTTCAGGTTGGGTCTCTATTGCCGCGGATATTACAAATAATTGATCAGCAAAAAATAGCAGTCAGTGGATTGCTGATTAGTGCGATAGATTCAGTCGACAGAGCTATCGATGATCAAACGATGCGCGTGTCTAATTTGAAAAATGTATTATCGCAACTTGATCCAAATAAAGTATTAGCCAGAGGGTACGCGTTAGTTCGTGGCGTAAAGCGGATTGGATCGGTGATTGAGATTGAAACGACTAATAATATAATGAAAGCAGAGGTTAAAAATGTCATCAACAAATAAATCTATTTTTGAAAAAACTACAGAGCTATCAAAATTGATTACTTGGTTTGATAGTGAGGAATTTTCTTTGGAGGAGGCGATTGATAAATTTAAACAAGCCGAAAAATTAGCTGCAAGTATTGAATTGGATTTATCATCACTCAAAAATGAAATTCAAATTGTTAAACAGCGATTCGATAGCGAAAATTAATGATTAGGTTTTGGCCGGCGATATTTATACTGACTATATTTTTTGGTGCAGTGACTTTTCGAAGCACTCCATACCAGTTTTATTCTTTACAGGGTAGTGAAGCACAAGTATAATGACGCTATGATGTATTTGAACTCTAAGCGCGAAAGTGGTTTTATGAATGGATGGATGATTACTACAATCGGTTTGATTATTGTAATTGCGATTGTTGCAGGATTGGCCGTTTGGTCGTACATAAATTATAACGACCAAAAAACAAATGTTGATACTAAGATTGATGCTGCAGTTGCAACTGCTAAAAAAGAGCAAGCCGATTCAGACGAAACTAAATTTATGCAACGAGAAAAAGAACCAAAACGATTATTTGTTGGTCCCGAGGATTATGGACGTGTAAGCTTTAATTATCCAAAAACTTGGAGCGTATTTGTCAACAAGGACGCGTCAAGCGGCGGCACGTACGAGGCATACCTAAATCCAGTAACTGTTCCTCCGATTAGCACGACTCAACAGTTTGCATTGCGCCTGACGATTGAGCAAAAAGATTATGACAAGGTTATTACTGGCTATGATCCATTAGTAAAAAAGGGCGACCTCAAATCTAGCAGTATTACAGTTGGTGGCGTTTCGGGCACCAGAATAGACGGCGATTTTAGTAAAGACATTCGTGGATCGGCTGTCGTGTTTAAGATTCGTGACAAAACTTTGACACTTAGAACAGATGCCAATACATTCAAAGCTGATTTTGATGCTTTGATAAAAACAATCAAGTTCGTCAAATAGTCCAATCAATCCTACAGCGTGCTACAATTATTGTATATGGGTTTGGCACCAGGGGAGCACGAACAATTTTATAACGGTCCACTAAATGATGGCCTACCATCGATTGTCGCCGCTGCCCACGAACTCAAATCTCCTCTTGCTCTGGTCCGACAGCTGTCCTTGATGCTGGAAACTGGTGATTTGCCGCTTGCTGACCAAAAACGCATGCTCAGACAAATCAGTTTAACTAGCGAAAGAGCGCTAAGGCTTACTAGCGATTTGACTCGATCAGTTAGATTGTCAGATGCACTATTTAAATTAGAGCCAATTAACCCGCAGCAATTGTGCGAGGATATTGTGCGCGAATTGGCACCGCTTTTCACGGCACATAATCGTGATGTTAAATTAGTTTCTCGCAAGCATCATCTGCTATTGGTAGCTAATCGCGATTTGCTTCGCCGTATTATTATGAATTTTAGCGATAACGCTTTGCATTATACTGAAAATGACAGTGCAGTAGAGATCAAGATTGTGTCGTTGAAATCAGGCAATATTATTCGACTTTGTGTGCGTGATTATGGCCCAGCATTGCCAATTGATACGTTGAAATCACTACAGGGGAAATTGGCAAATTGCGCTCCAACGCCAGTGCATGCTAGACCTCAGAGTAGTGGTTTGGGATTATATATTTCTAGTCAGTTTGCAGATGCTATGAACGGCCGTATTGGCGTGACTCAACACCGTGACGGCGCGACTTTTTATATTGATTTACAGGCTTCGCAACAATTGAGCTTGTTATGAAAACTCCAAAAGTATTGATTGTTGAAGACGATGAATGGCTGGCCGAACAACATTTGCGTGTCCTGAGTTTAGCTGGTTACGAAGCTACCATTGCGCTACATGCCATAGCGGCGATACAACTGATTGACGACATTCATCCTGATGTAATTATTTTAGATGTTCTACTGACGGGCAATACGGCGTTTGCATTACTACATGAACTGCAGTCGTATGGTGATACTGGTAAAATACCAATAATAATTTGTTCTAATTTGGCTAGCGAATTATCAATCGATAATTTAAAACCATATGGTGTCAAACGAATTCTTGATAAAACGACTATGGAGCCTGATGATGTTGTGGCGGCAGTGCGCAATGTTCTGTTATGAAAACATTTAAAACATCAGCAATAGTTTTGCGCCGTACAAATTACGGTGAAGCTGATCGAATTTTGCAATTATTAACTCCAGATGGCAAACGTAGCGTGATGGCACGTGGGGTCCGTCGCGAAAAAAGTCGATTAGCTGGCGGAATTGAGTTATTTGCTGTTTGCGATGTAGTGATTACTGAAGGTAAAGGTGAATTGGGTATATTGACGTCGGCCAGATTAGCACATTTTTTTCAGCATATTATGCAAGATTATGATCGAATGCAGTTTGCGTACACTGTAATTAAACTAGTAAATAATGCTAGCGAAATGGTAAATGGGCCAGAATGGTACGATGTTTTGTCGGAAACATTGGCTGGGTTGGACGCGCATTCAATTCAGCTGGGCGTTGTTCAGTCGTGGTTTTATTTGCGATATGCCGCACTTTTAGGATATGAACTAAGCTTATGGCATGATGTTGCGGGCGAAAAATTGGTTGCAGAAAAAACCTATCGCTACGATGTTGGCGAACGCGGCCTACGTGCCGTAGCGGATGGGGAATTGACGTCAGAACACATTAAATTACTGCGTCTAATTGCTACCAGGCCGATAAAAGTGATAGCTCAAATTGGCGGGATTGATACTATTATCGGCGACTGTCTGTTGGTCGCGCGTGAACACGTTGCGCTTACATAGGGTAAAAGTTTGCCCTATCATTTTAAATTCTGGTATAATAACCAGCATTATGATCGATAAGAATACCAGCAACATCCAAATGGAATCAATTATTAGCCTGTGTAAACGCCGAGGGTTTGTTTATCAAGGGTCTGATATTTATGGTGGAATGGCTGGTATGTATGATTTCGGTCCTTATGGAGTCGAACTTTTGAACAATATCAAAGCGCAATGGTGGAAAGAAAACGTTCAAACGCGCGAAGATTATGTCGGTTTGGACAGTGCAATGTTCAAAGAGCCAAAAGTTTGGGATGCATCAGGTCACACTAGTGGTTTTTCTGACCCACTTTCTGAATGTAAAGTTTGTAATACACGTATTCGTGTCGATAAAGAACTAGCAAAAATTGGCATTACGGCTGACGAAAAAATGTCCGAAGCTGCAATTAATGAATTGTTTGATGCACATAAAGCTGATATAAAATGCCCAAAATGCGGTAAAACTGATTGGACGCCCGTCAAAGCTTTCAATCTATTAGTTAAAACTAACATGGGTAACTTTACTGGTTTAGATGAGCAACCTGTTTATTTGCCAGGTGAAGCTTGTCAGGGTATTTATTTGAATTTCAAAAACATTGTCGATACTACCAGGATGAAAGTACCATTTGGTATAGCTCAAATCGGAAAAGCATTTCGTAATGAAATCTCACCACGAAACTTTTTGTTCCGTTGTCGCGAATTCGAACAAGCTGATACTCAATATTTTGTGAAACCTCATGAGAATAAAGAGGCATACGAAAGAATCAAACAGGAACGAATGGATTGGTACGTTAGAATGGGTATCAAACCAGAGAACCTTCGATTCAAACAGCATGACAACTTGGTGTTTTACGCGTCTGACGCTTGGGATATTGAATATAACTTCCCATCATATGGTTTTGACGAAATTGAAGGTATTCATGATCGTACTGATTATGACCTGTCACAGCATACTAAATTTTCTGGCGTAGATTTGTCGTACAAAGATCCATACACTGGTGAAAAATATATTCCATGGGTTTTGGAAACGTCAGCCGGTCTAGGACGTATGTTCTTGACGTTTATTTCTGATGCTTACACTGAAGATAAGGTGGGTGATGATATGCGAACGGTTTTGAAACTTAGTTACGATTTAGCACCAATCAAAGTAGCCGTATTTCCACTGCTGAAAAATAAACCAGAACTAGTTGCTAAATCCAGAGAAGTTTACGAAATGCTAAAAGGCCGTTTGAACTGTGAATGGGATGACAATGGCAATATTGGTAAACGTTATCGCCGCCAAGACGAAATTGGTACTCCATACTGTGTAGTCGTCGACTTTGAAACCCTAGAGGACAATATGGTTACTGTTCGCGATCGTGATACCACTGAGCAAAAACGCGTATCAATCGACGAATTGTTCGCTACTATCGCCCCCACAAACGCCTAGTAATTTCTATTACTAGGAATGACAATAATTGTAATTTATTAAATTTGTAAAAAGATAGGTGAATAATATGAATAATAAAATTCTTGTAGTGAAATATGGGTCTAGTAGTTTATCTGGTGTGGATGGTTTGGATGTTGCCAAAATATCCGGCTATGCCGCAAAAATCAAATATTTAAGTGATAATTATATGATTGCAATCGTTAGTTCGGGTGCAGTTGTAGCTGGGAAATCAATAATAGGCAATGGTGGCTCGTCTGACGCTACAATAAATGCTATGGTCGGATCGGCTGCGCTAGTTGTCGCTTGGCAAAACGCCTTAAGGGCGCATGGGTTGACCGCTGGTCAGATATTGGTGACGTATAGTGATATTGCCGATAAAGTTGAAGGAAATCGCTTGCGAAGTGTTATACATAACAACTTAGCAAAAGGCGTAATACCAATAATCAATGAAAATGACGTGTTGAGCGACATTGAATTAGCTAGACTAAGTTATGGTGGCGACAATGATGGATTAGCCTATAAGATTGCTGTTACAATTGGCGCCGACGAATTGTTATTGCTTACTAATGTTGACGGTTTGTTGGATGAGAATAATACGGTTATTAACGAAATTAGTTTGAGTGAGCTGGACAAGTTTACAGGTTTAGCTAATGGCAAATCTGATAGCGGCAAGGGGGGGATGCTGTCTAAAATTAAAGCCGCCGTCTCAGCTGGCGAAGCTGGAGTCTCAGCCCATATCGGTAATGCCAACGCGGACTACCGATTAATGCTTGCTCGGGAACTTGGTACTCATATTAAATAAACAAAAAACGCTAGATTTAGCGTTTTTTGTTTATAGCATGTAGTATTGAACTACTTCTTAACAACTTTTTTAGGTTTCTTGACTTCTTTTTTAGGTTTTCCTGCGCCTTTCATTGCGAATCCTTTCTGGAGGACTTATCCCATCCATGTAATTATTATTATTATGCTAATGGTTTAGAATGTAAATACCTAATCGATATTGTTTCTGCTTATCCTATAACTGTAGTAATATAGATTATATGATTACTTATTATACCGATGGTAGCTGCAGCCCGAACCCTGGTTCTGGTGGTTTTGCAGTTATAAAAGAAACAGAGACCGCAATTGTCGGTAGTGAGCAAATGTCGACAAATATTAGAATGGAAGGTCGCGCAATAATTGAGGCCTTGAATGATGCCAACGGTGAGCCTTGTCGAATCTATAGCGACAGCGAATTTTGGGTTAATGTTATCACCAAATGGGGCGTTAGCTGGGAGGCACGAGGCTGGACTAAAAAAGGTAGTGAAATTAAAAACTTGGATTTAGTCAAAGAAGTCTATGAATTATACAAAAAATCACAAGCTCAATTAATCTGGGTACGCGGACATAATGGTACGCTAAATAATGAGTTGGCTGACATATGGGCTAACAAAGCTCGTGAAGAAAGATTATTCGGTAAAGTTTTGTTATAAACTGTAGCCAAATCGTCCTCAAAACATAATTTTAAATTTGAACAAAGGGTAATAAATGGAAACACCAAACGAACCGACCGATATTTTTTTGTGGGCAAATAATATAGATGGAATTAAAAAAGAATTAGAAGTTGAATTCTTTTTGTTCAATAAACATTACACCCCATATACGACAAGTTTTAATAGTGAACTTAACGCACAAATCAAACCATTGTTTTTATACGATTTGATTAATTTTGTAACTATGGGTGCTGGTACTGGATTATCGGTTCGTGATTTCGAGTTGTCTGAGAGTGAAGATAATGTGCTACTTCGTACTGATTTGGAAAAAGTCGGCCGAGCTGAGACATTATTACATCTGATTGAGCATCAGCGCAGTGACATCGTGGAATTTAGCGAACAGGATCACGAATTCAAGAAGATTAAGGGTATTATTGCACGTTTTACTCATAAAGATTCTAAAAAACCCTTCTATGCGATTAAACAAATATCACAAGGTCAGGTGTTAAAAGGTTCAACCGCTTGGGAATTCCGCGATGGCAAATTTGGTGCCTTTCAAGCCGAAGTTGGGCTAAAAATACCACCAGATAATCAAGTTTTGATTATTGATAAGGATATCTTTGTATTCAGTCAAAATAAATTTGAGCGACTCTTTAATTATGATTATAAAAAACAAGCGCTGGCTGATTTGAAAGTTGCCGAGATTGAAAAACAATTTCGCCTCAGTTTCCCGGATGGACTTGATCTGCAATCAATGGTCGCGGAACGCAAAAAAACCATCAACAAATTGCAAAAAATTGAAATCGGCGCGATTACTCAAGAGCAGGTGATTGAATATGCTGATGGCATGCAATTAGACTTAATGACCGATGATACTAGCGCAATTATCATTATGGACGGCAACGACCTGGATACATTTGTAAACCTAATTAACGAAGATTACATTGCCAGTGAAATTACTGGACGCCGTTACGAAGTAAAAAGCAAAAAACTTCTTGATGACCCTGATGGTGAGCCACCAAGAGCTATGTAACTAGAGTATATTAATAATAAGGATTGCGGATAAAATAATGTCATTGGGTTTACATGTTCATCTAAAAAAATACGGAAAAGGTTCTGGTGTATTTAGATATATACACAAAAATAAATCAATCCGTCTGCTAGATAAATGGATCATGGTAATTGGTATTTTGTCGCCTATTATGACCATACCTCAGATTATTGAAATATGTGTCAATCAAGATGCTAACGGAGTCTCAGTCGTGACATGGTCTATGTACGCGGTATTTGCTATATTTTGGTTACTTTACGGTATTGTTCATAAGTCACTCCCTTTAATTATCAATAGCACTTTGTGGATATTTTTTGATATCTGTGTAGCTATATTGTCGATTGTGTATTAACCTGGTTGTATTTGTTAAGTAAATAGCTTCTTTCTGGGCTATAATAGGCTTAATGAAACAGGGGATGGCGCTCGAGATTATGCTTTCGGGAGAAAGCGTGTTGCTAACTGGTCCAGCAGGGGCCGGCAAGACTTTTGTTTTGAATCAATTTATTCGTATTGCTAAAAACGAAGGCAAACATGTATCCGTAACTGCCACAACGGGTCTTGCTGCGACTCACTTGGGCGGTAATACTATCCATTCTTGGGCTGGAATCGGTATATCGGACGAAATTCACACTGGCTTTGCTGAAAATATGTCAAAAACTCGCCGCGAAATTATTGAAAAGACAGATGCGCTAATTATCGACGAGATTAGTATGATGCATGATTTTCGTCTGGATATGGTTGATCAAGTTTGTCGAATTGTACGCAAAAAAGACGAACCATTTGGTGGAATTCAAATTATTATGTCTGGTGATTTTTTTCAACTACCACCAATTAATAGAGGTGATTCACGAGCTGGTGGATTTGTTGTCAACAGTAATGTTTGGCAAGAACTAGACCCAACAATTTGCTATCTAGAAGAACAGCATCGTCAGGATGATGAAGAGTTGCTGGATATTTTAAATGCGCTTCGTGCTGGCGAATTGCGCCGAAATCATGCCGAGACATTATTAGCGCGTGTTGGCGTTGAACCAGAAGGTGACGAATTGTTGACTGAACTACATACGGTAAATATCGATGTCGATAGGCTGAATGAAGCCAAGTTGGATTTGATAGAAGGTGACGAACTTTTTTATACACAGTCTACAACTGGCGGTAAAAATTATGTCGAAAGCTTGCAACGATCGGTCCTAGCGCCGGCAACTTTGCGACTAAAAAAAGGCGCTCTGGTGATGGCTATTAAAAACAGTTTGGACCGAAAATACGTCAACGGGAGTATTGGAACTGTGATTGATTTCGAATCCGATACCGAGTATCCAATCGTTGAATTTAAGAGTGGAAAAGTCGTTACGATGTCGCCTGACACCTGGGAATTGCGAGACGGTGATAAAAAACGAGCCAGCATTACTCAAATTCCTTTGCGTTTAGCGTGGGCGATTACGGTCCATAAATCCCAGGGTATGACACTCGACGCCGCTCGAATTGATTTACGAAAAGCCTTTGTTGAAGGTATGGGTTATGTGGCATTAAGCCGAGTAAAAAACTTGCACAACCTTTATTTATCTGGTATAAATCGCATGGCTTTGCAGGTTAGCCAGCAAGCCCAGGAAATTGATGTGACATTGCGTCATAAAGCGAGCAATGCATTAAAAAGATTCGCATATTTAGAAGAAGCAGCCAAAAATCGCAAGACTGAAATATTGAAAAAACCTGCCAAAAAGGCAAGTGGTTGGGCTGATAAAATAGCCAAAATGCGCGAAACTCATCCTAACGCCTATAAGCCATGGGAACCAAAACAAGATAGTTTACTAAAAGAAAAGTTCCAAAATGGCGCAACTATTAAAGAGTTAAGTAAACTATTGGGGCGTCACGAAGGGTCTATTACGATGCGTTTACAAAAACATTTTGGCGAAGACATCATCCTATAGCCTGGCTATTAGCTATTGGAATTTGGAATAAGGCAGATTGAATTAGTATTATTAGCTATCTTCCAATAGCAATATTCCAATAGCCAACTCATCCCTGTTATCATAAGCACTTATTCACAGTTCTGTGGATAACCGTGGGTCACACATTTAAAATTATGATATTTGGGGCTTGAAGTGAGTAATAGTGGGTAGTATAGTTAGACCCAGTGGAAAGCAGTGGGTAACACCACAACAAAAACAAAAAAACCACTAAAAATAATAACTAAGCGGAGCCAAACAAGGAAGCACCCCATATGGCAAGCATAGATTATTTCGAACGAAAGCTTGACGACAAGCGCCGGTTAACGATACCGGTTGAACTTCGAAATGAATTTGCTACCGGTGTTGTGCTAACTAGAGGCTTTGGCCAGTACCTACATCTTTATCCGAAACAAGTTTGGGATAGGGAAGTTGAACCGTCACTGGGCGGCGGCATTTTTGACGAGAGAATAGCTGACCTTACAGTACGATTTAGGCGAGGCAAAACCGAGGCAGAACTTGACCAAAAACAGGGTCGAGTAATAGTCGAGCAGCACCTGCTTGATTATGCCGGGATTGACAAGCAGCTGGTTGCGATCAGGGTAGGCGTCTATTGGCGCATAATGAAACCCGACGCCGAAGTTTAAAAAACATCCACCACGTACTTTAACAATTTGATGAACTGAAACAATAAACGGAAACTCTCGAGATCAACTATCTGGTAGTTAGGCAGTGGGCTACGGAACCACATTAAAAAACCGCGCACCTTGTTTACAAAAAAACACACCTCCCAAAAAAAACTCCACCTCACACATAAGTCTCTCAACCGAATGATTGCAAACAGTAGACTGTGATTTGCCTCTGGCAACCACTACTTGATCGTTCGGACACTTATAAATCAAAAACAAACACACCAAAAAAAACAAACAGCCATAGCTACCAGTTAGGTGATCTCGAATCGTCCACTATGTTATCATAAGGGACGAATGAGTAAAGAACAGACCCCAAACAATTTGTTACATGTTCCAGTTTTGCTTGAAGCGACGCTTGAATCATTAAGCCCGACAGAAGGAGAGAGCTATCTCGATCTGACTGCTGGGTATGGTGGGCATGCTAATCGTATTTTGAATATTACTGGTAATTATGCCGAATCTGTCTTGGTTGATCGTGACGACTATGCGGTAAAACGCCTGGAAGCATTTTCAGACAAGGGGACGAGGCTTCTGCATACTGATTTTGTTGCTGCCGCAAGGCAGTTGATCGAAGAGGGGCAGAAATTTAACATAGTATTAGTTGATTTGGGGATGTCATCACCACAACTCGATCAGTTCGAGCGAGGGTTTTCCTTTACAAACAGTGGCCCGCTAGATATGCGAATGGACCGACGCCAGGCTAGAAGCGCACATACGCTTGCAAACACCGCTTCGGAACAGGAACTAACGCGTATCATTACCGAATACGGCGAAGAGCCGCTAGGTTTAGCTAAGACAATTGCTAAGGCGATTGTCGTTAACAGACCACTGTCTATGACTGGAGAACTCGCCGACCTGATAAAACACTCATATCGTGGCAAATGGAAAAAAATCCATCCAGCCACACGCACCTTTCAAGCACTCCGGATTGCAGTCAACGATGAGCTACGGCAAATCGAAGACTTGTTGCCACTCTTGCCCGACCTATTAAAACCAGGCGGGCGAGTGGGCATCATTAGCTTTCACAGCCTAGAGGACCGTTTAGTCAAAAGATATTTCAAAGATCAATTTGACGAAGGACTCGAAGCCGTATTGCAGCCATTGACCAAAAAGCCAATCGCAGGGGATATTTACGACGTTCACAACCCGCGTGCACGCAGCAGTAAGTTACGTGTCGCAGTGAAAAAATAAAACAAACAAAAAGAAAGGGCAAAAAATTATGCCAGTTCGAATAGCAGTACAATACGCAGACATCGCACAGATCGTGACTGTTCGCGTTAAGTAACAATTATTAGCCCCGCCCCCTTGGCGGGGCACCAAAAACAAACATAAAAAGAAATTATATTAACAATGTATTATCAACGTACCCAAAATTTTAGCAGTCGACGTCAGCAGAATTGGTCACGTAACCAAAATACTGTTGCTTTTGTTTCAGCTATCAAACTTGGACCTGTGACTCATACTGTGCTTGTTGCGCTGATGATTACGGTGCTTGGATTGATATATTTGACGCAAGCAACCCGCGCAACCAGCTATGACTACGAAACTCAAAAGATCGATAGTCAGATTGCAGAATTGAATACGCAAAAAAGCGATTTACAGATTGAAAATGCAAGGTTAACTGCGCTTCAAACCGTTAAAAACAGCAGTGTTGCTTCGACAATGGTTGCTCCAACTTCGACAAATTACGTTGCTCAATAGGGCGCTTATGAATTTAGAACTCCAAAAAGGCAGTCGTTCAAAGATATTAGCGGCTATAGTGCTGGGCACTATGGCCATCTTTGTTATTAGACTGTTTTATTTACAAATAATCCAACATGATTACTATGTTGGGCTGGCGCATGATACTCAGGTCAAACGATTAACGATTCCTTCAAAACGAGGACTTATTTATGCGTTGGACGGTCAGACTCCAGTTCCTTTGGTAATGAACCAAGATGTCTATACGGTATTTGCTGATCCATTAATTGTGAATGAAGACGACAAAATTATAGATACGGTTAAGCGTATAGCTGGTGGTAATGCTCGCGAAAATCTACAGGAATTATTAGATAAAAAGAATAGTCGTTATCAAATTTTGGCAACCAGAGTAACTAGATTGCAGGCCAACAAAATTAAAGCCGAAGATTTAAGCGGTATCGGATTCCAAGAAGTCTCCGAAAGAGTATATCCCGAAGGTTCATTGGCGGCTCAGACGTTGGGATATTTGAACTTTGAAGGCATTGCCAACTATGGAGTTGAAAGCAAATTAGACAAACGATTGACAGGTGTAGATGGATTGTTGCAATCTGTTACGGACGTTAGTGATGTGCCGTTGACTATTGGGAACGATAACATCAATCGACCAGCTGTGAACGGTGAGAATATTGTTCTTAGTATTGATCGTAACGTTCAATTTCATGTCGAGCAAGCTTTGGACGATGGACTAAAAAGGACTGGTGCAACTCGTGGCAGTGCAATTATGGTGGACCCACAATCAGGCAAAATATTAGCCATGGCAAATCTACCAACTTATAGCCCATCTAAATTTTATGAAGTAAAAGATGCTGCGGCATTTAATAACGGCGTTGTATCGGCCCCATATGAACCAGGCTCAGACGTTAAAACTTTGACTATGGCTACCGGTATAGATAAGGGCGTAGTCACGGCTAATTCAACTTATGACAATAAGGATTATATTCAAGTTGATGATCGCATAATATCAAATGCTACATTGGGTCAAACTGGTACGATTACATTCCAACATGCCTTGAACTGGTCACTTAATACCGGTTTTGTCACGGTCGCACAAAGGTTAGGGGATGGTAAAAGTATTACTCGTGGGGCTCGCGATATTATGTACGACTATTTTTATAATAAGTTTCATTTAGGCCAATTGACCGGTGTTGAAGTGGCAGGTGAGATTAAGGGTACGGTCATATCGCCAGCAACCGAAGAAGGCAACGCGGTGCGTTATTCGAATATGGCATTTGGACAGGGATTGGACGTTACTATGGTTCAAGTTGCGGCGGCATTTAACTCGATTGTTAATGGTGGCAAATATTATATTCCTACGGTATTGGCCGGTGTAGTTGATAAAGATGGAAAATATATTCCAGACAAACCTAGTACTCCTACGACTTCAATTTCAAAATCGGCTGCTGATCAGGTGCGGGAAATGACTCACGTTGCTCGAAATACATTCTTTTCAAGCGTTGATAAAGCTGGATATTATATCGGCGGTAAGACTGGTACGTCGCAGGTGATTATAAACGGCAACTATTCTACAGATGAGACAGTCGGTACGTATTTGGGTTACGGCGGCACCGAAAACGTGTCAAAATATGTCATAATGGTACAGGTATCTGGTGACCATAAAACACTACAAGGAGCAAGAGATGCTTTGCCGATATTTACTGATATTTCTAACTGGATGCTTGACTATATAAAACTACAACCAAAGGGGTAATATGGATAAATTATTAACTGAACTGACTCGTGAACTTACCGGAACTTTCCTGTTGAGCTTAGGGGCATTCTTGCTTGCTATGTTATTTACGCCAATTTATACATTTCTTGCTTATAGATATAAATTTTGGAAAAAACAACGTACGACTAGTACGACTGGTGAAAAGCTGCAAATTTTTAACAAATTGCATGCCGACAAATTCAAACGCAATATTCCAACCATGGCTGGAGTTATATTCGTGCTGGCGATTGCGATTATGACGTTGGCGTTTAATATGAACAGGGGGCAGACATGGTTGCCGCTAGCTGCTTTGGTTGGTGGTGCTTTTGTTGGGCTACTAGATGATATTATTAACGTTCGCGGCAATGGTAACGGAGTTGCTGGACTACGTTCAAGTTTGAAATTTATTATGATTTTAACTATTGGATTAGCACTTGGTTGGTTTTTCTTTACGAAACTTGGGCTTACATCTGTCCATGTTCCATTTTTGAATGATTACATTTTGGGTTGGTTGATTATCCCTTTGTTTGCGTTTGTAGTTGTAGCTACAAGTAATGCTGTTAACATTAGTGACGGACTTGATGGCCTAGCTGGCGGATTACTGTCAATTAGCTATGGTGCTTTTGGCACAATTGCTTTATTCCAATCACAAACTTTTTTGGCTGGTTTTTGTTTTACTGTAGTTGGAGCGTTACTCAGTTATCTATGGTTTAATATTTATCCTGCTCGTTTTTTTATGGGCGATGTTGGTAGCTTCGCGCTCGGAACTTCGCTCGGTGTTGTGGCGATGCTAACTAATACATTGTTTTTGCTACCGATTATTGGAATAGTCTTTGTCGCCGAAGCTGGATCTAGTTTAATTCAAATCTTAAGCAAGCGCATATTCAAACGTAAGATATTTATTTCAGCGCCATTTCATCAACACTTGCAGGCTACCGGTTGGCCTGAAACAAAAGTTACTATGCGTTTTTGGGTTATTGGATACGTTATGGCATTTATAGGTGTATTTCTGGCCCTGGCTGGGGGAAATATCTAACCGTGACGGCATTGGGGCGCCAAAAAACTATTGCGGCTCTCTCTGAGGAAGCTCAGTTTGCTAATATGACGACAATACGCCGTCATCGTCCTGATTACCAAATTATCCTTTACATGGGCCTTCTGATGCTAATTGGACTGGTAATTATGTATGCCATTGGACCACAGCGTGCCAATGTTTTGAACAATGCCTATGGCAGCAATTACGATAGTACGTATTTTTTTGTTAAGCAAATGTTTAGTTTAGGTTTTGCGTTGGCGGCTTTCGCGGCTCTAGCATTAATTCCATACACCTTGATAACTAAACATGCCGGTAAGTTAATAATAATAGCCTTAGGTGCTTGTGCACTGTTAGCGTTTGCAGGATGGACCCATTGGGGTATAGCGCAACAGTCTTTGGGTGCAACTCGTTGGTTTAACCTGGGGGCACTAGGTAGTTTACAGCCCGCCGAGATGTTGAAATTTGCGATTTTGATATTTACGGCAGGATTTTTGGGCGGGAAAGTTCGTCAGGGCAAGTTGAATGATAAAGACGCAACACTGATACCACTAGCAATTCTAACTGGTATATCAATATTATTTATTGTTATTATTCAAAAGGATTTGGGTACTGGAATTGCTTTGGTCAGCATTATTGTAACCATGTTGGTTGCGGGCGGAATAAATATTAAAAACACTGTTATTATTGCACTTTTGGCGATTGTTATTGGTGGGTTGGTGATTGTTAGCGCGCCACATCGAATGGAGCGTATTGCGGCATTCTTGAAGGGTGACGATACATCTGTAACTGGCGATTCTGATAGTTATCACGTTGAACAGGCGAAGCTAGCGATCGGTTCGGGTGGACTATTCGGTGTCGGCGTAGGCAATAGCGTTCAATCGACTGGCTATCTGCCAGAGGCTATTAATGACTCAGTTTTTGCGATTATGGGCGAAACTTTTGGTTTTGTTGGGCTTGTTACAATATTAGTGCTGTTTGTGGCGCTTTTGATGCGTCTATTAAAGCTAATGGATCATTTAGTCGATGTTAGGTTGAAACTGTTGGTTGCGGGTGTCTTTGGATGGTTTGGCGCGCATGTTATTCTTAATGTAGCCTCTATGATAGGAATTATTCCGTTAACAGGCATCACATTGCCACTTCTGAGCTTTGGCGGAACTAGTATGCTATTCATTACTGCGGCTTTAGGACTAGTTTTCCAGCTATCACATTACACAGTTCATCCATCAAGATTAAAGGAGGCACGACATGAAGATTTTAGCAGTCGGCGGGGGATCGGGCGGTCACGTTACACCGGTCGTAGCGGTTCTACGCGAGCTTAAAAAGTCCTACCCAAAGGCACAAATCCAATTTTGGTGCGATATGAAATTCGCAGCTCAGTCACGTGCTATAATGAGCCATTTTGACGGCAGTATTCCGGTCAGTACTATTTTAGCTGGCAAATACCGTCGTTATAATCACGTATCGATAATACGCCAATTATTGTGGCCATCAGTGGTAATTTTGAATATCAGAGATAGTTTTTTGGTCGGTTTGGGCTTTTTGCAAAGCTTAATAAAATTGGTTATTTGGCGCCCAGACGTTGTTTTTACAAAAGGTGGATTCGTTTGTTTGCCAGTAGGAATTGCGGCCCGAATATTGCGAATTCCTTTAGTTATTCACGATTCTGATGCTCATCCTGGGCTAACTAATCGCGTACTAGGGAAGTGGGCGACTTTAATTGCCACTGGTGCGCCTTTGGAGTTTTATTCTTATCCCGCCAGAAAGTCGCGTTATGTCGGTATTCCAATTTCATCTGATTTTCACGAATTCTCAGATGAAGAAATGAAAAATGCCAAAAAACAGTGGGGGATTAGCACTGCCTATCCCCTAATAGTTGTAACTGGTGGAGGATTAGGCGCTGGGCGAATAAATAACGTTGTAACGGTAATGTTGGACGAATTATTGTGTTTAGGTTCAGTCGTTTTGGTATCCGGGACAGGCCAATATGACGAATTACGATCAATTACGCCGCCAAATAGTGATAGATTTCAATTACACTCGTTTATATCAAATGATATGGCGTCGCTATTAGGTGCGGCGGATGTTGTTGTAACTCGTGCTGGCGCAACAACGATTTTGGAACTGGCGGCACTAGCAAAACCAACTATTTTGGTGCCAAATGGCAAATTAACAGGCGGACATCAGTTGAAAAACGCGGCCGTTTATTTAAAGAAAGGCGCTGTGGTAGTTGTGGATGACAATAAAATGCTAGATAATCCCCAGATATTAGTGTCAGCAGTTAGTGATGTATTGTCTAATCCTGAACGTGCGCACAAGATGGCGCAAGCGTTTGCATCGTTCGTGCGTCCGAATGCAGCGCGTGATGTCGCGGATATGATTATATCTGCCATCAAATAGACTATAATGATCATAAGAACTATGCGCTAGTCCCGTTAGAGATTATATAAAAGTCATTTCTGCGGGTAAAAGAATTTTTATAACTAAGGATAAGCTCTAACGGGATGAATTTATTTACTAAAAAGAAATCTGATATACCTATGCGTAGGTCGGTTAATTATGACGTTCGTCCACCGGCACAACAATCTGAGCCGAATATATTTCGTCGTAATCGAACATTAACTGGCACGACGTCAAATAATATGGCTAGCGCCGGTATTAAATCTGATTTGGAGTCTACTAGAACTCATGCGCATAATTTGACTAATCACCGACGTAAAGTCCTAGGAGCGCTAGTTATCGTAATAGTTTCATCAGCTTTCTTGTGGACTTTGATTAGTAACTTTACTGCGGCGGTGGTTATTAGTGTGCCGTCGGTGACTATATCAAAATCAATCGATAAAGACCGTTATAGCAAGGTTATCCAGGAATATTTGGATATTAATCCTTTGGGCCGTTTTCACTTTCTGTTGGATCAGTCGGCATTGAATACGTTTCTGGCAAACAAAATGCCAGAGGTGTCTGGTGTCGCCCAAAAAGGCATGCTGGGTATCGGTCAAACTGATTTTGCCGTAACGATGAGAACACCGGTGGCTGGATGGAAGATCAATAACAAACAGTATTATGTTGATTCGAAAGGTATATCGTTTGAGCAGAATTATTTTGCTGCGCCTACGGTACAGATTATAGATAACAGCGGCGCATCACCTACTGCGGGTGAGGCGGTCATTAGTAACCGTTTCTTGGCCTTTGTAGGCCGTGTCGTGGCCGAAGCCAAGACTAGTGGCTATATTGTTACCCAAGCCGTGTTGCCACCTAATACGACACGAGAACTTGATATTAAATTCAAGGGTGGTAATTCATTTATAAAACTATCAATTGATCGCCCATCAGGGGAGCAGATAGAAGATATGGACAGGGCAGTTAAGTATTTGGCTAGTCGCGGCTTTAGCCCGGGCTATATAGACGTTCGAGTTAGTGGCAAAGCCTTTTATAAATAGACGGACGCATATAAAATGGGCTACTCCGCTCCACTATCTCGGTGTTCTATATTTGTTCTAAAATTAGTAATATTCATACATATCTAAAAACACAAAAAAAACATATTCTAATATACATTTCAGAAAAAGCAAATAGGCGAGGCGGCAGGTAGGAGAGTCAAGCTTAAAATCAGCATAGGCTGTGGAAAACTGTGAAAATGACATTAAAGCTGAATATGTGCATATATTTTGACGCACGTATATTAAACGTAGTTATTTAAATAATAAAAATAACAAATACGATATAAATAATGCAGTGTAATTGATCAGTAGAAGTATTAACCCCCACTCTCAAAGCGAAACACAGGATATGTACCATATAACAGACGTATTCGAATACCTGTTATGACAATATATTCAATGTCGTAAAAGATATATTGTGCGACGTTAAGTCTATGTTTGAATCACAAACTCACATTGCTTCGTTTTGTATTATGTTGCGGGTTTATTTGCCTGCGCGTTCACTACGTTCTATTGTTTGTGTGTATGTCCTTTGTTTTTGTGTGCTTCGATTCCTATAATTATATTTATTTGTTAATCTGTACGTACGTATGTAAATATTATTTATTATCAAAGGCTTTGCGGCTTACTGTTTGAGGTCGCTAGATTGATTTATTGGCTGAAATACAAATGTTCTATATTTGTTCTATATGCTGCTTAAAATATTAGCACCATGACGTCAGGGATGATAATTCAAAAACTAAGATATTTAGTTCAAGCGGTTTATTATTTTTGTCTACAGAGTCCCCTATAGGTTTTACAGACTAGTGTTTTATCTGAAGCAAATCGATATTATTGTTGTGATTTTGTTGGAGTTGATTTTGAGTGCTTTTATTCTTGCGCGAGCGTGATCGTTTACGTCGAGGCTTTTGGGCTACTCCGTCATAACCTGGTTGTGATATATTACGTCCTGGCGTGTTTTCGGGCGTTCCAACTGGCCTGATACCTATTGGCCACTTGATTGCTTGGGCGCGAGATATAGGCTGCTGTTGAAGGCTTGCAGGCGGTCTGATTGCTTCGGCAATTTCAGTTTCGACTTCGCTTCGATCACGGCTGTAATTTCGACGAGTATTTTCAATTATTGCAGGTGTGTTATCGATTTGTGGGGCTGGTAATGTCAAGGTGGTAGCATTAAAGGCTGGAGCTTTTTCGCCCTTGATGACCATATTGATAATAAAGTTACGATTATGCATCTGCAGTAAGTCATTTGGTTCAAATTGAGGCTCAAATTGTTTTGCCAGAATTGGCGCGTCGTCGGCTGATACACGGAATGAAATCATAGTGCCGACGTTACCGAATACGGCATCGCGAACATTTTCGCTCATCTGGCTGATGTATTGGTTAGCAACGGTCAGGTTCAGACCATATTTGCGGGCTTCAGATAGAATTGTTGCAAACGAATCAGTTGCAAAGTTTTGGAATTCGTCGACGTACAGATAGAAAGGTCGGCGGTCTTCGATACGCTCGATGTCGCTGCGGCTCATAGATGCCAGTTGAATCTTAGTCACCAGGAATGCTCCTAGGATGGCGGCATTGTCCTCACCTATTAGGCCCTTTGACAGATTGACGATTAATATTTTACCTTCGTCCATAATTTTGCGGATGTCAAAAGTTGATTTAGGTTGGCCGATGATGTTACGAATAATCGGGTTAGCTGTAAAGGCGCCGACTTTGTTTAATACTGGTGAAATTGCTTCGGCCACGAATTTATCGTTCCAACTGGCAAATTCAACGTTCCAAAAGTTCAAAACAACCGTGTCTTGGCAATAGCTAAGGGTTTCAGCGCGGAACTTTTTGTCAGTTAGCATGCGTGTAATATCTAGCATTGTTGTCGATGGACGATCCAACAGGGCCAACAGAGTATAGCGTAAAATATATTCCAAACGGGGTCCCCATGACTCGCCAAACATACGTTTCAAAACGCCAATAACCTCAGAACTGATATTTGTCTTTTGGTTGGGATTTGTGACCTCAAGAGGGTTAAATCCTAGTGGATGAGCGGTATCGGCTGGGTTAAAGTAAATAACGTCTTTTAGGCGGCTACCAGGAATAAAACGCATATTATCAATCGCAAAATCACCGTGCGGATCAATAATCGCATAGCCATGTCCGTGGAAAATATCACTCAGGGCTAATAATGCCAAAGTTCCGGTCTTGCCGGCGCCAGTCTGACCAATAATATATACGTGACGTGAGCGGTCAGAACGCAACATACCAAATTGGTGGTTGATGCCGCGGAAATTGGTCATCCCAAACGCACTGATGTTCTCGTCGATTTCTCTATTGCCAGTGATAATCGGCAACTTTGAAGGTGGTTCAGCGGTTTTACTGCTGGCCCAAACGACATTTGGAGTTTCGACGTTGGTGTGTGGCAAGTGAAATACACTGGCTAATTCTTCGATATTTAATATATAGCCGTTGTCGACAAATGATCGACTACGATACGCGGCTAATTCTTCTTTGATGAAACTAGCATTCGACATCTTGAAACCGTTTAAATTAGTGCTGTTAAATTGCTTAAAAGTTCCGACGATGGCTTGCATACGCAAACGAGCGTTGACGGTGCTATCGCCTAGATAAACTAATCGAATTTTTACTTGATAACCAAGTTTGGTTGCCTTTTTTTCAGCTTCCGAAATTCTAGTCTTGTCACGGTCCGAAAGTTCCTTTGGCATACTGGTTGATCCCTTGCTTGCCTCTGGTGGCGTCCAGAAAGCCCGCAATACGCCGCTAATCCATGAAAAGCCTTCGGTGCCTAGTGATGATGATCGGCCTTTTTTGATGCCTTTTATCCAATAATCTGACGCCTTGTGCCATTCGTCGGCGATTGGACGGGTCAAGATTTGAATCCAGACTTCTTCGCCAGTTGATTCTAGTTTTGCAAGCGCACCAGTAATGCCGGCTAGTGGGTCGACTTCAAAGTTTTGAAATGTTTTGACCGGTAGCATTTCGCTAGCTGTAAGTGTCATTTCGGAAGAGTAAACAACGCTATGTTCGGCTTCATGCATGACGTAATCCTCGTCGGCTTTGCGAATTTGGACGGTTGGATATTGTGAATAAATCTGACCCTCAACGAAACTTCGTAGGCTGCGAGGTACCCATACATAGAATCGAATTTGACCATTAACAGATGCAATTTCGAAACTTAGATGTTCTTGCACGCCTTTATTCAGTCGCAATTCGTCTTCGTCGCGTAAGATTCCGTGAAGACTGGCAAATAACTGTTCAGCGGCTAATTCGCTTTTATCGTTGGCTTTTGGGATTTCAAGTACCAATAAATCACTGTCTACATTAGCGACAGCGTCTATACGTCGATAATTACGCCAAGTTAAGTATGCCAAAACAAGAACGATTGGCAGCCATACATACCACTGTAGTACAAAAGTTATGATAGATGATATTACGCCCATGGTTACTCTTTTATTGTCTCACTAGGGAGGCAACTTGGCAACGCCCTGTTATTTTTGTTCGTAAGCGTATGTTGCCTTGGCTACACGTTTGAATTGAGGTTTGCTTTGTAGGTTCAACAAAATAGTCGTTTCCTTGACCTGGCGGCTTTTTAGAACGCGTTTGACGATTTCGTCACGGTGTAAAGGCGTTGTTGATTGCTTTAGAACCTCAGCGATGATATCAGCGACTGTTCCGCGGTCAAAACCCCAACTGTTAAGCGCATAGATACCACGACCAATTAGAACAAATCGGTTATCTTTGATAAGTTCGTTGTGGATGGCCTGAGTTGTAACGTTTTTGCGTTTAAAACTACTGTCTTTGATAGATCCAGCAATTTCTGAAAAGTGCATTGGTTTAGTATTTTCAGCCAAGATGACATATATCTTGTCACGAATGTTCTTTGGGTTGACGGTCGGCCATTTTACTAGTCCCCAACTATCTTTGAGGTGAGCAAGTAATTTAGATACGCTAGCAAGCGCACGAACATGATCTGGGTGTTCATACGACAACTGATCATGCAATTGTTCGATTGTTAGTGGCTCGCCGTGTTTTTTAATAGTTGCAACAATCTCATCAACTTCGGCTCGTATTTTTTTCTCATCACCGTAATCTTTGATGCCGACACTATGGAAATAATTGTCGTTTTCATTTACGACGGTTAGGCCTGGTGCTAATTCGGCGATAAATGCAACGTGAGCGCGTTCGCGTTGGTCACTGGTGTTGTTTAACAGATGGCTAGTTAAATCTTGGACACGAGCGATGCGTCCAAGTTCGGTTAATTTGCGAACAATAACTTTTTCAATCGAGTTGATTGATGTTACCTTGCCGCTCTCAGTCGCGGTTTTGAGCTTGTTTAGAATTGCTTTTTCCAATTGGCGGACGCGTTCGCGTGTAATGCCTAATAGTTCACCAATTTGTTCAAGTGTTTCACGGCGTTCATAAAGTCCGAAACGTCGTGTAATAATTTCACGTTCACGTTCTTGATCAATGATACTTAAAATGTCTTTAACTGTGGCTTGAAGGTCGATTGTTTGTTCTTTTTCGGCTGTATCGCTCATAATGCTCATGTTGCTCTCTGCCCACTTCGGAAATAGTTTTCTATTAGATTTACATTAATTATAAAATATAATTTTTATAATGTCAAACATTTTGTATACTGTGCTCATTATAGCATGAAGTAGACATGTTATGTAAATAGTGTTCTAGGCTTTTTTACGTCGAGTTTTGACTTTGGTGGTTCGTTTTGCGGTCGGCTTTTTAACCGTCGTGCTTTTGCGGGTAAATCGGCCTTTTTTAGCAGCAGGCGCATCAGCAATCAGTGCTTTGGCCTGTTCATGGGTTATATCTGATGGTTCAGTGCCTTTTGGAATTTTGGCATTTTTAACACCGTCAGTAATATATGGACCAAAACGACCTTTTAATACTTTAATGCCATCGCCAAAGTCAGTAATATTTTTTTCAGCGTCTGATTTTTGTTTAGCGCTGAATAATTCTAGGGCTTCGTCTAGGGTGATTGTGTGTGGGTCAAGTGGTTTAATACTTACAAATGTTTTATCGACTTGAATATATGGTCCAAAACGGCCAATGTTGGCTTTGATTATTGCGCCTTCATGGGTAGTTCCGACAATTCTAGGCAATTTAAAGGCGTGTAAAGCTTCTTTGAGGGTGACGTTTTCGATTTTACGTCCGGCAGGAATTGGAGCAAATTGTGGTTTATCTTCATCACCTTCCCCGCCACCAAGTTGTAACATTGGTCCAAAACGACCAAAACGTGCCATGACTGGTTTATTTGTTTTAGGATCAATGCCGATTTCGCGGGCTTTGGCGACTGAACTACGGTCTATTCCACCTGAGTTTTCAATCAATTTATGGAATGGAATATAAAAACCATCCAACATTGTGTTGCGTGCCAGGGCGCCAGTGGCTATTTTGTCAAAGCCCAATTCTACTTCGGCGGTGAATCCGTAATTAACAATTTGTTCAAAATGACCTGATAAAAAGTCGCTGACTATTTCGCCGGCAGCTGTGGGGACTAATTTTCCACGATCAGATCCAGTTTTCTCACTTATGATGTCACGTTTTACGGAGTTATTTTTCAAATTTAATGTAATAATTTCGCGTGGGTTGCCCTCGGATTCGCCTTTTTCGGCGTAACCACGAACTTGAACAGTATTAATAATAGTTGCATAAGTTGATGGGCGGCCAATGCCTAACTCTTCAAGTTTTTTAACTAAACTACCTTCACTATATCTAGCTGGTGGTCGTGCAAACACCTGTCGAGCGCCGGCAGACGCTAGATTTAGCGTGTCACCTGTTGTTACAGACGGCAAAATCTCGGCGTCTTTTTTGCTGCCACCGTAAACTTTCAAGAATCCGTCAAATATAATAACTTCGCCTTTGGCTTCAAAAACATTTTTACCACTGCTAATCGCAATAGTGATGACAGTTTTCTCTAATTTAGCTGGCGACATTTGACTAGCGAGCGTACGACGACGTATCAGGTCATATAACTTTTGTTCGTATTCATTACTGCTGCCGCGCTCTAAGCGCATGTTAGTTGGTCTGATGGCTTCGTGAGCCTCTTGAGCGCTGGCACTTTTGGTTTTGAAGGCTCGCACGGTACTATACTGTTCGCCAAACTGAGATTTAATATAATCAGCTGCCATGGCAATCGCCTGACCACTTAACGTGACCGAGTCAGTACGCATGTAGGTAATCTTACCTTCTTGGTAAAGTTTTTGAGCGCTGGACATTGTAGCTTTGATGCCAAAACCTAGTCGGCTATTAGCTTCTTGTTGCAATGTGCTGGTTGTAAATGGCGCGCCAGGATTGCGTGATGCTGGGCTGGTAGTGACGCCCGATACTGTAAATGTAGAATCAATCAAACTATTCAAAAACTCGGTTGCTTCTAATTCGGTATCAAATTTTCCTGGTAGCTCAGCTTTAATCGTATCGCCGTTATGGGTAAATTCAGCGATAACTTTGAATGTAAATGATCCGTTGAATGAATCAATTTCGCGTTCGCGTTCGACTAATAGTCTAACGGCTGGTGATTGAACTCGACCGGCAGATTTACCGCCAGGGACTTTGCGCCAGACGACTGGTGACAGTTCAAAACCAACTAAACGGTCCAAGATTTGTCGAGCTTGTTGAGCCCGGACCAAGTCCATATCAATCGTGCGTGGGTTTTTAATAGCTTCTTCGATGGCGCTCTTTGTGATTTCATGAAAAACGATACGTTTGGTTGTTTTGGTATCGAGTTTCAAGACTTCGCAAAGATGCCAGGCAATCGCCTCTCCTTCGCGGTCTTCATCGGTTGCGAGCCAGACGGTGTCGGCGGCAGATACGGCTTTTTTTAGCCCATAAATAATTTTCTTTTTATCAATATCAATTTCGTAAGTTGTTTTATAGTCATTTTTGACGTCAATTGGCGGTGTGCCGTCGCTGGTTTTTTTGACGATACTACGGATATGGCCAACACTGGAAAGTACTGTAAAATCACTACCCAGATACTTCTCGATAGTTTTTGCTTTGGCTGGTGACTCTACGATTACTAAATTCTTGCTCATTGACAATGCCTTATACTACGCAACTTGTTTTGATTTGTAAACCTAGGAGAATATTTGAACGTAATAGATTTGTACATCATAGGGCATTCTTAATTAATGCTTGTGCTTATATTATTTGGGTGATATACATAGTGTATATATGTTAAGCCAACAGTCGAAAGTCGAAACGATCAGGGTTCACTATAGTCGAGCTCTTAGTAGTAATTGTAGTCATTGGTATACTCGCCGCGTTAACAGTAGTTTCTTATACAGGTATAACTCAAAAAGCCGCCGCTGCTACACTAGAGTCTGATTTAAAAAGTGCATCAACTCAACTTGAGATGGACAAGGCCACAAATGGTACATACCCATCGTCTGAAGTTACTGCAAACGGCGGTAGGGGTTTATCAAAAAGCACAGGTACAATTTATCAATACACTGTTGACGGTGACAACTATTATTTAAGTGCTACTTCTACCGCTGCTGGCTCTAGCGCATCATATATATCATCAGTAACTGGTACGGTAATGGACGGTGTTTGGTCCGAGCACTTAGCTCCTGGTCAATCGCCGTGGCAAAGAGTTGCTGTCGGAGATTATCACGCATGCGGTATTGGGTCTAATGGTTTGGGTTATTGCTGGGGCGCAAGTAACCGAATTGGGAACAATACGGGTGCAGGTAGCCTTGTGCCAACGCCAATATATACAAGCGGTCCCCTAAACGGCAAGACACTTGTAGATATAAGGGCCTCGCAAGATCATACTTGTGCGTTAACTTCGGAAGGGTTGGCGTACTGTTGGGGCAGTAATAATCAGGGCTGGTTAGGCAATAATACTACCTCAGGTCCTGATTCCCCTACCTCTCTATATATGACTGGTGCTTTAAATGGTTTAACTATCAAGAAAATAGCTTCTCAATATTATCACGGTTGTGTTGTTGCATCTGACGACAATGTATATTGTTTTGGTCGTAACGTTGAAGGTCAACTTGGAAATGGTAATAACACTCAGAGCAATGCTCCGGTGGCTGTTGATAGGTCTGGGGTGTTGAGCGGTAAGACAGTAAAAATGATTGCTGATGGCAGATCCTATGCTCATACTTGCGTAATAGCTTCTGACAATAAAGGCTATTGTTGGGGTTGGAACTATGCGGGTCAATTAGGAAATAGTTCTGCCGTTGACAGTAACGTTCCAGTTGCGGTTAATATGACAGGTGTTCTTAGCGGTAAAACTCTAAAAACAATTGTTTCAGGACAGGGTCATACATGTGCAATTGCCACCGACGATTTGTTATACTGCTGGGGCAATTACGCAGTAGGAAGTAGCACGTCCCCTGCCGCAGTCACCACGGGTCTACTTAGTGGCAAGACCTTTACGTTTCTCGCTGCTGGTGAAAATTCAACTTGTGCTATTGCAAGTAGTGGTAGTGCATACTGTTGGGGCCAAAATAATGGTGGTCAGTTTGGCGACGGTACTACTACCGGAGGTAACCCTACGGCAGTAGATATGACTGGTGCTTTGAGTGGTAAAACTCTAAGGTCTATTGCTACATGTTCTACACATACTTGTGCAGTTGCCAGTGATAATAAGGCTTATTGTTGGGGTCAAAATAATGCAGGACAATTAGGAGACAATTCAACTTCTGTTAGTTTAGTGCCAGTCGCAACAACAACTTTACCATAGGCGCTCAAAACTAGCGTTTTAATGTCCATTGATTACCACCTAGCGCGCGGATGGTGCTAGATATTTCCATCATCGTAATGGCGCATGAAAATTCGCTGGCGTTTACCTCTGATAAAGTTTGCAGTTCTTCGCCATCGCGAATGCCAGATTGCAATAATCCGATTATTTTTGATTCTAACGGTGTAGAGCCTAGTGGTAGTAATGATTGAGTCTGTAATAAGCTCGGGGCAATGATTTCGATGACGTCATTGGCGCATGTAATTGGATGCGCGCCCTGTTTGATTAGATTGTTACAACCGGCTGATAGCGGGCTGGTTATATTACCAGGTACGACAAATACTTCCCGCCCCTGTTCCAGAGCATGCATTACTGTTGATAATGTACCGCTGCGAGCAGCGGCCTCAGTGACTATAATCGCATCAGATAGTCCGCTGACGATTCGGTTACGATCCAAGAACTGAAAATCGCGCGCCTCGACGCCTGGCTCATATTCACTAACAATAGCGCCACCATGGCCCAAGATGTCCCTAGAAAGGCCCATATGAGCTGCAGGATATATAATATCTACCCCATTAGCCATCACTGCGATGGTTTTACCGCCGGCATCGATGGTTGCCCTATGCGCTAAACCGTCAACACCTAGTGCTAAACCGCTAACAATAATAATACCGTGTCGTGCTAGGTCGTATGCTAATTGATAAGTCACCTCTTTACCGTATGCTGTTGGTTTGCGGGATCCGATTATTGCAACAGTTGGCGTCCGTTTCTCAGGCAGCTTTCCAATAAAATAAAACTTTTTCGGTGGATTAGCAATAGTAGATATAATCTGTAAATAATTATTGTCTTGGGGTGATATGGTATTGATTTTCATATGATTTGTGTCGCTAAGTGTTGACTTTATGTCAAATACGTGCTACTATTGTTGACGATTGGTTACATTGCGAGATTAACCAAACGCACCTTATACCCCCTATTCTAATAGTGAACTTACCGCCTGGCAATACAATTATATTTGTGCAACTAAGCGGCTGCATCGCGCCAATCCTCCATCGATGAAGCTACGGCTTCACCTCTGTCGGATTGTCTGCGCTTCGCTCGCTTATCCATCACAACTATAATTAATGGTCAAGCGGTAAGTTCACAAATGTTAGATTATATACAATGTGTTTTTAAGGTAGACTACCCTCCATCCTTAAGAAATGGTACTTCGAGTACAAAGCGTTGTATATATACTAATCCCTTTAACCAGCGGACTTCTGCGATTTGATCGAGAATGTTGCGCATACCCACGGGTGGGTTAAAGGGTAAAATAGCGTTCACAGCGATGCCCACCCTTGCTGTGAACGCTTTTTTATTTGTCGACTTGTCGTGACAAATAAACAATCGCCACTTAACTTGCGCGTTTAAAATAATTTGTTTCATTCTTTGTTGTCTGCGGAACGACCCTAAAGGGATCGCCCTCTCGCTACTGATTACAGTGGGTTCGGGTAGTCCTCGACAATCAAGAAATAAAACAAACTATTTTAACGGTAAGTTAACAGCCGATCTTATTATTGTCACGGCAAGTCGACATTTTTACTTATTTAGTAGTGAGATTAATTCGCTGTACAGCGAAGCCATATTCCAATAGCCAATAGCTATTAGCCAATCTTATAACTGGTGTGAGTGTGTTTGTTGTCGCAAAACTGTTCAACTATTTCGATGATTTGTGGGATGATGGTTTTTTTCAGTTGGCGGGTTTCGGCGTTGCGGAAGTTTGATACGACAAAATCAGTGTCGCCCATTACATCGCGGAATTCGTTTAATATACCAACGCGAATGCGGGTATAATTTGGTCCCAAGTGAGTGTTGAGTGATTTGATACCATTATTACCGGCATCACTTCCCCGTCCACGTACGCGAATGGTTCCAAATGGTAATGCCAGATCATCGTGAATGACTAGCAAATCTTTGGCTGGGTCTATTTTGTAAAAATCAATTAGTTTTCGGGCAGATACGCCAGTTTCGTTATAAAAGGTGGTTGGTTTAATAAATAGCACTTTTTCACTACCTATGGTGCCATTGGCTATTAGGGCATGGAATTTTGGTTTATTGGTCCATCCAGCTTCAAGTTTATTCGCTAGTGTATCAATAGAAATAAATCCGATATTGTGTCGGGTTCCGGCGTAATCTGGTCCTGGGTTGCCTTGAGCAAAAATAATCTTCACTATTATTCCTCCGATTCGTGCGCTAGCTTTTCTTTTTCGAGTTGGGCTTTCTTACGGTTGGCTTTGATTTGTTTTTCATCGCGGAAGCTGAATTTTATAGGCGTTCCGGTGTAGTTATAAGTTTCGCGGACTTGGCGTTCCAAGAATCGTTTATAGCTCCAGTGTAGGAATTTAAGGTTAGAACCGTAAATTACAAACCATGGCGGTGTTGTGTCGGTTTGAACCATATAGCGAAGTTTTGGATGAGTATTTTTAAGGCCTGCAGGTGGATGACGTTTGATGCTTTCTTGCAATAAATCATTCAAAACACGAGTTTTTGTCTGTTGTTTGCGTCGATTATCGATGTCAATTGCTAGGTCAAATAATTTTGTAACGTTCTGACCAGTGACGGCGCTAGTGAAAATAAGTGGCGCCCAAGGAGTAAAATCGAAAGTTCGAGTGATTTTAGGAGCGATTTCATCGCGAGTGTAGGCATCTTTGCCTTCGACGCTGTCCCATTTGCTGATGACAATTGCCATGCCCTTGCCTGCTTCGTCAATGATACCGGCGATGCGTTGGTCAAGCTGGGTATTTAGTTCGTTTGCGTCCATTAATAGAAAACAAATATCGGATTCTTCGATTGCAGCCAAAGTACGTAACACGCTGAATTTTTCAATTCCAACTTCTTGTTTACCTGGTTTGCGCATACCAGCAGTGTCAATTAATTCAATGTCACGATCGCCATAACGGGTTGAAATTCGGTTGACGTCGCGAGTAGTACCGGCAACGTTGGCGACGATGGCCTGTTGTTTGCCGGCAAGCGTATTGAATAGGTAGCTTTTACCAACATTTGGGCGGCCGATTAGGGCAACTCGCAAAATGTCATCTGGAATGTATTCACTTTTAGCTGGAATAATGTCGACAATGGTGTCTAAAACATCAACAATGCCTTGATTATGTTCGGCGCTGGTGCGGATGATTTCTTTGATACCAAGCTTGCGGAATTCGTCGATTGGTAGGCTTTCTTTTAGGTCGGCTTTATTGGTTAGCAAAATTACTGGTTTTTTGCTTCGTAAAGCTTTTTTGGCGACAAGTCGGTCTGAATCGCTTGGGTATTGGCTACTGTCGACGACAACCAAAATAATATCAGCGGCTGCGGCGGCTTCTTCGATTTGATCTTGGATTAACGCTTCAAAATCATCTTCTGGGTCTTTAAGGCCAGCGGTATCAACTAGCCAGAAACTGTGTTTTTGGTATTCAACGCGACCGATGACGTTGTCGCGAGTAGTACCGGCTTCACGAGCTACGATTGCTTGTTGTGAACGGACGAGTCTGTTAAAAAGCGAACTTTTGCCGACGTTCGCTTGACCAATAATCGCAACTGTAGGTAGTTTTGAAGCCATAATATTGAGTTATTATAACAGAGATGGCGCTTAGTTGCGAACATAAGCGAGATTTACCTAATACCTATAGCTTTTCGACGATTTTGAATTTGCCTTCTTCAAGGTCGCCAATGGCGTAGTTACCAAAGTTTGTTCGGTGAAGTTTCAAAACTGTATAACCAAGTGAGCCGAAGGTGCGGCGAATCTGGCGGTTGCGACCTTCACGCATGGTGACAATCCAGCTTTTGCGGTCGACTTCGTTCATTCGTTCTAGTTGCATTTTGCTTGGTCCGTCTTCCAAAATTACACCGTAATCGCTAATCATTTGTTGGTGTAGTGGCGACAAGGCACTTTCTAATCGGACGTTATAGATTTTTACTTTTGAAAAACGAGGGTGTGTCATTTCGTAAGTGAAATCACCGTCATTTGATAGCAAAATTAGTCCGCTACTGTCTAGATCTAGACGTCCAACGGTTTTTAGGTCATGTAGTGAAGGCGGTAATATTTCGTAAATAGTTGGGTTGGCGTCTTGTTGAGCGCGTGAACAGACGTAGCCTGATGGCTTGTTCAAGGCAACATACCTGTAAGCGACTTTGCTTCCCAATACTTTGCCATCAACGGCGATTTTATCACCATCGCTAAAACGGGCGCCCAAAGTGGTAGCTTTTCCGTTAATTGTCACTCGTTTGGCATCGATCATATTATCTGCTTCACGACGAGATACGCCTAATTGAAGCGCTAGGTATTTATTTAGACGTAAAGTTTTAGAAGGTTGTTCAATCATTATATTAGCAGTATAACAGGGTTAGCGGGCGGTGTCGCTTACTGAACTGGGTTTTGTGGAGCCGCAGCAGGTCTATTGTTTAGTTCCTGGGCAATCAAAGCTGCAATATCAGGAGCTGATGTTGTTGATGGTTGTGGTGCGATTACGTCTTGAAAAGGTGTTGACGCAGTAGCTGGAGTTGGGGCTGAAATTGGAGCTGGTGCAGATGTTATGACTGGCGTAGGCGCATATGTTGGCGCTGGTTGAGGTGACATGTCAATATTTGGTGCAGTTATAACTGGCTTTGGTTCAGGCATAGGTGTTGGCATCACAGGGGGAGGCGTAAAAGGTTGAGATAAATTAACTACTGGTGCGGGAGCTGGGGCTGGTTGTTGAACTGGGCTAGTCATTTGGGCGCCTAATGATGCAGGAGCTGGTGAAGAAAATGGCGCAGTTGGTTGAGGCATCATTGATGGTTGAACGCTTGGTTCTGGAGTGTAAACTGTAGTTGGAGCAGCGGGAGTAGATGTAGCTTGGGCAGGAGCTGGTGCTGCTGTAGGTGTTGGCGCAGACATTGGTCGAGCTGGCAAACTAAATGATTGAGGGTTAGCGACAGTTGCAGATGATGCTGGAGCACCAAATAATTGTGAAGCTGTGGGCGCTGCTGCGGTTGGCGCATCAGCCAAAACGTCATGTACTGTGCGAACGACATCTTCGATGCCAACCTGAGATTTAACTAGATAGCGGTTTGCGCCTAGTGATTCACCGCGTGCGCGTTGATCTTCACTGCTAAGGGCTGTCATCATGATTATCTTGATGTCTTTGGTCTCTGGAGTGGCTCGCAAGATGTCTAGCATATCAAATCCGCTGATTTTAGGCATCATAACGTCGCTGATGATTAGGTCCGGGCGTTCTTTAATGGCCATCGCCAAAGCTTCTTCGCCGTCACCTGCCGATTTGATGTCATAGCCTTCGGCAATTAAACGTATGCCATAGATCTCTCGTAGGCTTTTATCATCTTCAACTAACATAATTTTGGTCATATTTGTCTCCATTGTACTATAGTTAAGCTAGGAAATACCATAGCCTTTATGTTTATTCTTCTCACTATCGTGGTTCCCTTACCGGTATAGATAAGGTTTGTGGTCTGATGTTCGACTGTTGAGGTGTTGGCTGCTGCGCTGCTTGTTGTTGAGCTAGAGCGCGCTGCTGAGCGACGTATGCGGCAATCTGTTCAGGGGTCAAAGCTTGGCCCCTAGGCACTGATGTAGCTGGTTTTACGGCAGCATTAGGCTGTTCGGTTGGCTGAGATTGAGTAGTGGTTGGGGCGGATGGTATGACTCGTGGAGATTCAATTACTGTTGGAGTATGATTTGGAACTTGTTGAACTGGAGGTTGAGTATAGATCTGGGCTGGGGCTGCTGATTGTGAAGGAATTGCAACTGGTCTGGCGGGAACGTCAGGTGCGGGCTGTGATTGAACAAAAACCTTATCTTGCATTGCTGGATTAGGTTCAGGTTGAGAAGCAGCTATTTGGTTGGCCTCTTGCTGAGCTTTAAAGGCTTCCTGTTCAATTAACTGATTAGCCTCTTGGCTGCTGATTCGAGGTAGTTCAACGTAAAACGTACTACCACTGCCGTAGGCGCTGTCTGCCCAGATGCGTCCGCCCATAATTTCAGCTAATCGGCGTGATAAATACAGGCCAAGTCCGGTTCCGCCAATTTCGCGAGTATTGATATTATCGACTCGATAAAATTTCTGGAACAAATGTGGCATGTCTTCGACCGGTATACCAATACCACTGTCTTTGACGCTAATTACGACGTGATCGTCATCGCCATTAACATCGACGACGACTTCGCCCATTGGTGTATATTTGATAGCATTTTCAATTAAATTATTAGCAACTTCACGTATGTGATCATTATCTAGATTAACAGAGTATACAGGAGTTATATGACGTTCTTTCGTGTCTGACGGCATTGGTTTGTATGTTAGTTTGAGGCCTTTTTCGGTGGCTTTTTGCTCAAGTCCTTGAACGATTTCGTGCAAGAAAGTTACAATATCGACGACTTTGGGGTTATTTGATATGCGACCATCGTCGGCTTTGGATACGTCCAATAAATCTTGGAATAATCTGCCCAAGTGTTGAGCTGAGGCGTGAGCTTTTAAGATATAATCTTGTGCCCTACTGTCCACTGTGGCTGTTTGTGGATTTATAGCTAATCCCAAATAGCCTTCGATTGATGCAACTGGCGTGCGCATTTCGTGGCTGGCTGTTGAAATAAATTCGGCTTGTTCGCGTTCTTCGGCTACTTCTTTGGTTGCGTCATGGAAAACCACAATAACACCAGACCCAACTTCTCCGACCGGTGAAACTACTAGTGAAATCATTAGTTTTTTGCCACTGTTAGTCATTAATGTCAGATTATTTGTACGGATTTGCTGGTTGATATTAAGCGATTGTTGAATCGGGTCGCTGGCGGCGTCTAATGCCTCGTCTTTTTGATTGACTAATTGAAGAACGGATTTGTAATTTAATGCCAAAGCGTCTTGTTTACCCCATCCAATAATTTGTTGAGCGGCTGGATTTATTAGCTGGATAACACCTTGATTATCGATAGCTATAACTCCATCACCGATGGCATTAATAACTACTTCTGATTTGCTGGCGACTTCGTTTAATTCGCTGGCAAGGTTTTTGTATGCCCTGGCATCACTGCCTGATTCGTCTTTGTCTGATTTGCTACGCCATATGATTAAACCGGCGATCATAGGTAATAATCCGCTGAATACTATCGCAACTATTACCTCTGTTTTAAAGTTTGCGTTAATAAATTGAATGGCCGTAAAAGTGCTGGTAGCGATTAATATTGGCAATGTCCCCCATAATCCGAAAACACCGGCAAATACGCTGACTAATAACCAGGTAGCAATAAATGGCGATGATGCATTGCCAGTGGTGACTATCAGAGCGGCGGACGTTGCGATTAAAAGCAGATAAATAATAAGATCAACTGCAAAAGCGCTTTTTTGTGGAACGCGAATGTATGTCGTCAGGCTGATTATAGCGACGACAGAGGCCATGATAACGGCTGGCAGACCGACTAATAATCTTATTTCTTGTCCTGGTGCGGTTCCGTAGGTGGTCCATAAGTACAGCGCAATAACAGCTGCAGCTATCAAAAAAGACGCCTCGCAGATTCGGCGATGCCAAAAAGCTGTTAACGTGACTGGTTTTATGTTGCCCCCTACTTCTTACGCTAATCTGTTAGACATTATGATGGTTGTGCTTGTTTTTTGCAATATGTGGCTGTCGTTTGTTGTGCCATAATAGATTTATGAATAATTCAAAACTCGAAGGTACAAAATTATTTGCATTTGAACCAGCTGTTCCATCTGCAGATTTGCAAATTATTGATTTAGTTGAAGGTACGGGCGAAGTTGTGACTAAGGACGCAACCATTAAAGCGCATTATACGGGTGCTTTGGTATCTGATGGTACGATTTTTCAAAGCTCGCATGATTTTGGCAGTCCAGCAACATTTGGACTGAACCAAGTTATTACTGGATGGACAATTGGTGTACCTGGTATGAAAGTTGGCGGAACTCGTCGATTGATTATTCCAGCTGCAATGGCTTATGGATCACGACGTGCAGCGGCAAATATTCCACCAAATTCAGATTTGGTTTTTGATATAGAATTAGTCGCAATCAAATAGTTATTTTTTGTGCTTGAACAAGTTATAGGATATACACAAAGATACGATTGCTAATAGCGCCAAAAAAGTGCTGGCGATAGTCGACAAATTTGCATCAAACCCTACCTCCATAGTTGATCCGACGATCAAAAGTACGATTGCAATTAACGAAAGCAAAGAAATTATTAAGTGTGCTCGTGATAATTCACCGCGAAGCTCGGTTGTATTTTGTTTTGCGTTTTTTTTCGAAAATTTCATTGATGTAATCTCCCGTAAGAGTATGTAATGTTGAATCTACACTATCGCGCTTGTGCTTAAAAGTCAAATTGCTACTCTTAGAATACGGGTGTTATGAAAGATTTTGTTCCAGCCATCTTTTAAACACAGAAACAAAATTTGCAAAGTTTTTGATATCAGTAGATTCGTTTTCGGCGTCAGTCATTTCGGTATATGGTTTGCCGTCTTTTTCTGATGATAGGAATGACGACATTGGATAACCAGGATGCAAAATTGTTGAAAAATATCTTGATGTGTATGATATTTGTTCAACACATTGTACGCCGCTGGATTTAGTTTTGGGATTATAAAATGCGACTGCAAAACTCCAAATGAATTGTTTGTCGGGTTGAGGATATAATTCAAAAATCTTGTGCCAAACATCAATTACTTCGTCATCGGTTAGTTCTGTTTTGTCGGCAGAGAATCTGCGAGCGTATACGCCTGGTTGTTCATTATCTGGCAAAAAGTTTGTCATCAAAGCTTCATCGGCGGCGACGGTAATTAGGTCTGATAATTCGCCGTAAATCCTGGCTTTATGTAGGGCATTTTCGGTGTTAGTGGCGTAGTTTTCTTCGACTTTTTCAGAAATATTTATGTCTGCTAAAGAGACAATTTCAATATTATCTATTAAGCCTAAAATTTTATTATATCTTTTAAGCTTTGCTAGGTTATGTGTTGCAATTAATATCTTCATACGCAATCTATCAATTTTATCATGTCTCTCACCTGTTATGCGCTATACTTACGATATGACTTCAAAGTACGCATTATACGAAATAGACAAAATTAGCAAACGATTTGCGCCTGATAGCGGCGTACCAAGAGGCGTTCGACCTCATTACAATATTAATCCTGCACAGTCAGTGGTTGTAATTGTTAATCGCAATGGCGTTAATCAGATTGAATCGATGAAATGGGGTTTTGTCCCGGCAGAAGCCAAGGATACTAATTCTATCTTTCGTTACAAAACTTATAATGCCAAATCAGAAGCGATTTTCGACAAACCAACTTGGTCTCGCGCGATTCGCGAACAGCGCTGTTTGATTCCTGCCAATGGTTTTTTTGAATGGAAAAATTTAGAAACCGGCAAAACTCCATATTATATTCAAACGGCTGATCAATCATTGTTCTCATTTGCGGGCGTTTATGGCACTTGGACTGATCCTGATGGCATCACCTGGGGAATGTGTTCAATAATTACTACGGCTAGCGACACTGATAATGAGATGATTCCTAGTCGCCTGCCAGTTATTGTTAGGCCCGAAGATGAAGCTGATTGGTTGAGCCCTACAATCAGCGATATGAATTCGATTTATAAAATCATTAAACCGTATAGCCCCGAACAATTAAAAATATATCGTGTTAGCGATGATATAAGTTCATCAAAAATAGACAAACCGTATTTAATTGAACGTCTAGCTAAACAATAGACACGATTTTGTGTTTTGATGTGTGACCACGGACGATTGTAATCTTAGTTTTTACAACTTTGAAATGTTTTGATAATAGTTTTATCAATGCGTCGTTTGCTTGGCCGTCGGCTGCTATTTCGCGTATGTAAACTATCAATGAACCGTCAGGCTTCACTTCAACTAATGGGCCTTTTTTGCTGTTTGGCTTAACGGTAATACTTATTTTTTTATCTACCATCTATGACCTACTACCTACTATCTTTATCTCAGCGTAGGTTTTATAGTCCGAAGACACGGTTTCGATTTGATAATTCGAATTGGCTATCTTTTTAAACGAATCGACACTTAATTTACGTCCGTCTATTCGGGAATCATATACTACGCCGGTTATTTGTTTAGGCCCAAAACATTTTCTGCCATCGGGACAAGAATCATCTATAAAACGCTGAATCTTTACTGTCACGCTACCGTTTTTTAATTGAACAGTCTGTCCTAAGTCAATTCGAACCGACGCACCTAAATTAACCAGTTTTACGTTATTTATACTAACTACGGGAATGGCTGTAAATAAAGCTGTAATTAAAATAATGACTATGGTCGCGCTTGATAGCGGTAATCGATGTTTCTTTGCAAACTCAACCAATCGCGGAATTTGTTGTTTGATTTTTTTAATCATATGCTTGTTTATTATACACTGTTGGAATTTTCAGTCCGAGCCGTATCTTTATATAGCTTCGTTTTCACAAAGCCTAAGGGTTGCGGCGCCAGTCGTACTACAAAACTCTTGAACGTTGTCGTAGTGATAGCAAAGTAGTGGTGTGAAATCAAAATTTTGTTTATCGCGGATGACAACCAGTTGAAATATTTATATTGGTCTGATGCCGAATACATTCTAGTCTCTTTAAATCTTCAACTGACACAGCCATAATTATTGGGTTGCTATTATCTAATTGATTTGTACACGTCGCTCACGTTATTTTTAGATAAAACTATTTGCCATAATTGCAATTTGCGAGCACGGAAACCCGCTGCACTTTGCAATAAATAGTAGCGCCACATTCGGTGGAATCGTTCGTCGTAATTTACACTTAGTTTATTCCAATTTTTTTCGAAGTTTTTGTACCATTGCATCAATGTTTTGTCATAATCTGGTCCGAAATTGTGCCAATCTTCCATAACAAATAATCCTTCAATCGATTTACTAATCTGTTGTATTGATGGAATCATACTGTTTGGAAATATATATTTTCCTAACCATGGATCTGTACTATGGGTCGAATTATTGCCGCCAATTGTGTGGAGTAAAAACAATCCATTATCATTGAGCGCTTTGTGAGCAACTTTCATATATGTACGATAATTTTTGTAACCAACATGTTCAAACATTCCCAATGATACAACGTGGTCAAATTTTTGATTAATATCACGGTAATCTTCAAGTATGGTTGTTGCTGGTAGGTTTTTATTTAGTTCGTCAGCAAGTTTTTTCTGTTCGATTGATACAGTCACACCGGTCGTTTTTGCGCCGTATTTTTCAGCCGCGAATTTAATGAAACTTCCCCACCCAGAACCAATATCTAGCACCGTTTGGCCTTTTTTGAGTCCGATTTTTTTACAAACTAAATCAAGTTTTGCGTCCTGGGATTGGTCTAGATTACTAGCATCTTTCCAGTAGCCACAGGTATAAACTAGACGCTTATCAAGCATTGCGTGGTATAAATCGTTGCCGATATCGTAATGTGCCTGCCCGACTTGAAATGCTTTTGACTTGCGTCCAGCGTTTAAAATAATACCCAGTGACGCTTTTAAAAGTATGCCCCAATCGCCTTTGATTTTTTCATCCAAATCTACGCCAATAATTTTTTCAAAAAATTGATCAAGTTTTGGTACGTCCCACCACCCATCCATATAGGATTCGCCTAGTCCTATGGCGCCTTGTCGAAGAACACGACTGTATAGTTCTTCGTTATGAACCTGCATATCGTAATCATTAGGCCCGTCGATTGTTATGCCGGCGCTTTCAAGAAGCGATTGCGCAATTTGTCTATCAGTTCGCATAAGATTTCCTCCTTTGCTACTTGTGTCATAATAATACAACACTAGTGATGCGAATAAAAGAGAACTGTTTTTTGTGTATTATGGATTTTTTGGTGCTTTTTCAAGTTTTACGCTTGCCTCTTTTTCGGTCCCCCTGTGTAGGATTTTTAAAGTGACTGTCTGATCGACTCGTTTTTGTCCGATAATTGATGCCAATGATTTAGTTGAATCTAGTTTTGTACCGTCAATTTCCAAAATTATGTCATTTTCGACGATTCCGGCTTTGTCGGCTGGCGATCCTGGAATAACAGCTAATTCTGCATCTGTCTTGCCTTTTGATACCAATACACCGTAATCCACGGTTAGATTATTAGCTTTTTTGATAGCGTCAGTTATTGGAACATAGCGAACGCCAAGGTACGGTTTTATAATTTCGCCATTTTTGATGACAGAATCAACAATAGATTTGACCATATTACTTGGCAATGCAAAGCCAATACTATTGGCGCCATTTTGAACAGCAACGTTTACTCCAATTACATTGCCGTTAATATCTAATAGCGGTCCACCGGAATTGCCGGGATTAATTGCGGCGTCAGTTTGAATAACATTTTCGAGTTGTTCTGTACCACCTGTTGTATTAGTGCCGGCAGTGATTGATCGAGAAAGTCCAGATATGATGCCAAGCGAAATTGTGTTTTGGAATTCGGCCAATGCGTTGCCAATAGCAATTGCCGATTGTCCTAGTTGTAGTTTATTTGAATCTGTAAAAGTTAAAAATTTGAATCCGGTTCCACTGATTTTCAATACCGCAACATCTAATGTTGAATCTTTGGCTAGAACTTTAGCATCATATTTTTTGCCGTCATTTGTAATGACTGTGTACTGTGCGGTTGAATCTTCGACGACGTGATTATTGGTTACAATATATCCGTCAGCTGTTACAAAAAACCCTGATCCGCCACCAATAGTTTGTTTTTCGGTGCCAGTTTGTTTTTGTGAAGGGATATTAATACTACCAAAAAGATCGCCAAATGGATTATATTGTTGATAATACTGTTCATAGGTTGGAACGTCTTTAGATATGACAATTGAAATAACTGCCGGGTTAGCTTTGGCGACAGCATTTATAACGTTCGATTCTTCGGCTCTGGAATCGACTGAAACTGTTTTTGATTGACCAGTGGTTTGCATTTTAGATAGAAAATCACCGATTAACCTTGGATTTGTAATAATTAGAGTCCCAGCAATTATGGCTAGAACGAATATAGTTAATACGCTAGACGTAGCGCTGATAATAATGAGGGTTTTGTTGTTTTTGAGGAAAGTTTTAATATTTTTACGCATATATCTATTTTATAAAAAAGTACTTTTTTATGTCAATATTATTATCCGGAACTCTAAGTTTGGATTGGTTATAGATAAATCAAATCATTAAAACGTACACGTCGAACTGCCCTCGGCAGTTCACGAAGAGTTTGCCGATTTGACAAACTCTTCGGAACTAAACGGGTGCTTATAATATATTAGGCTTTGGCGGTTTAGTCATGGCCTCTAGTCTATCGAACGCTTTGTTTATCACTCGATTAATCTCTGCTTCTTTTTTTTCGAGATTATCAGACGCCATTTTAATGATTGTCTTAGACAAGCATTTTTTGAAATCATGTTTTTTGTCAACTTTTTCGTAATCGACACACATGTTCTCATAAAATCTTAGATAAGCTTCGGGATATGGCAGAAAGTCGCCTAAGTACAAAATATCGTACGCTAGGGCTAGGCAATCATGCCTGACCTGACTATGAGTCACCTTCTTTTTTGTATCGCCTTTGTTGTGCGCGACAAATCCTTGTGCTGATCTAGCAAAAACTTTTCGTTTATTCATATATTTGTTTCTTTTTTGCCCTGGAATCACCAGTATAAAAAGAATTATATTAAATAATTATATGGCACCCGTCGTTTCAGACGTGTACTTTAATGATTTGATTTTTAATGGTCGTAACTATTCAATTACGGATAATCAATCTTTATATATTAGAATAAAAACGGCGCTAAGTCAAGGTAATAAAAACACCCGCCTACTAAGGACGGGTGTCGGATAAAAGTCAAATCATTTATAGGCACATAACGAGTCGAAACTCACAGTTGGATATATATGGCGAGAAATAAATCTCAGCCATATATACCCTACTTAAAAACTAGAAAGCTATTTCGCAAGCAGAAATAACGTAATAAACATCATCCAACTGACTTTGTAGGTCTGGTATAACCTTGCATGTGTACCACTCGCCTACGACCAATTGGTCGAAAGTATCGTGATTGGCTTGGCCAAATTTACCAGCAAAGTTAAACTTGTATAAACTTCCATCTGTTGCGTCGATACCGCCATAACACAGTGATGTGTTGTCGGGGTCTTTGCAAAAAATGTCAAAGTTGTCTTTGGCCTGAACTTGAAAAGTTCGGACAAAGGTTGTTACTTCGCTATTTCCAGATGTGGTTGAATTATCCTCGCCGTCTATTACCGCTAACATTCTACCATCTAACAAACCTAAGTTATAAGCTTGATTGTCATTTAGCGAAATGTTATTAACAGGCTGCACAACTATTGTTTGCTGCGGTTTGATTATATTGGAAATCAGATTTACCCAGCCAATAGCGAGAATGATAATAGAACAACCAATGAGGGCACCAACAACGAAACCAAGGAAAATTTTTAGGACTGTACTTACGAACGAATATGATTTTTTCATATTATTGATTTTAAAAATTAACTAATAAACGATAGTGTTCTGTTTTTGGGTTGTTAACCCTAATAAACGATTATGTTAAATTAATTATTTAATAGCACTAGTTTTTAGTTATGTGCATAAATGATCTGACTTGTTAATGGTCTTTGTTATTTCTTGACGAGATAACGAATAGTAGTATACTAGCATAAATAGTATAAAATGTCAATAATATAACAGTACAGACTATAGACACCACTACTGTTATTTGTTAAAGTAATGCAAGTGTGGTCTCATCGTCTAGCGGTGAGAACTGCCCGACGGCAGTTCGCAAGGCTGGAGCCTGGATTGCGAACGCAACCAAGCGAGGCGGGGTCGCAAAAAATTCAGAATGAATTTTATTGTGACAGGTCACCATGGCTGTCCGCGACAATAAGAGATATGAAAAAGTGCAGAATAACGTTAAAATAACAGATATGGTCTCATCGTCTAACGGTTAGGACGCCAGGTTCTCATCCTGGCAATCCGGGTTCGATTCCCGGTGAGATCACCAAAATAAAATACTCATCTTTAGCCGATGAGTATTTTATTTTGCTGTTCCCTCCGGAATCGTGGCCGGATTGAATACATTCAATCCGGGTGAGACCCGCCACGTAGGCGGTTCGCAAGGCCGGAAGCCGGATGACGAACGTCACCGACTGAGGCGGGGTCGAGAAAAATTCGGAACAAATTATATCGTGACCGATTCCCTATCTTAAACTTGAGGTTCAGGTGTCATGCCGTCAAGCTGTTGTATGACGGATATTAATTTTTTAGGTGTGATTTCGGCTTTGATTAAATAAGCATCGGCATGCTGTTGCATTGCTATGCGTGACTCGTCGTCTTGTTCAAAATTCGTTAAAACAATTACTCTTGAATGAGGGATTAGATCTTCTTTGCCGCGCAAAGCTTCCAAAATATCAGTGCCACGACGTTCTGGTAACATAACGTCCAGTAATATTACGTCGTAATCTTTGTTACGAGCCGTTATAAGGCCGTCATTGCCATCAACTACCCAATCTACGTCATAGCCTGCTTTTTTCAAGCTTCGGACGTACATTTCGCCGATAAAACGGTCATCTTCGATACATAAAACTGTGTGTATTGCCATGTTATCTAACCCCTATACATTGAATGATTTTTAATCCAACCCTTACCTTCGTTCATGATGCCTTCGTTGTTGCCATCGCCCGCCTTTAATTTGTCGGCAACTGTTGCATATATTGGCAATGATACGATAAAGGTCGATCCCAGGCCGTCTTGGCTGCGTACACTGATTGTACCACCATGCGATTCGACAATCGCTTTGCTGATATACAAACCGATGCCAGTACCAGCAACTGTTTCTCGTGATCGATGTGAACGGTAGAATTTTTGGAACAAATTACTGACAACGCTTTCGGGCATGCCGATACCGTGGTCGACAACCATAATATCTACTGAATCGCCATTTACGGCCGCCGTGACGTTTATCACACCACCTTCGTTGCTGTATTTAATGGCATTATCGATAAGGTTGCCAAATACTTCGCTCATGCTGGTGCGGTCGACGGCTATAGTCGGTAAGTTAGTTGGCAGCTCGACAGACAATAATCGGTTTTGTGAACTGGCGCGTAATTTCATATCATCGCTTATCATGTCATAAACCCCTGCGACTGAATCTTCAACTAAGTGCACTTTAAGATGTCGGCGGTCATAACGCGATGTATTTAGAATGTTATTTATATAGCCAGATAAACGATTAGATGATACGACCAAACGGCGGAATAATTCTTGTTGGTCGTCTTGGAAAACTGGTTCCAACTCGTCGCCCAAAACATCCAAATAGCCGCGAATAACAGTAATCGGACCACGTAATTCGTGGGCGGCAAATGCGATAAAGTCTAGGTTTTCTTCATCGACAATGTACAGGCTGGTTCGATCAATCAACGTCAAAACAGTTTCGGCGGTGGCACCTTTTTGATATGAAGCAATAACGTCAAAGAATCGTCTATCTTCTTGGTCTGGTAATCGATTTGGGATACGTGTCCAGGTATGCTCGGCGTGGACTGAATGTTCTTCGCAGGCATTCAGCCATGAATTTAGTGAGTCGCTGTCATTGAATAGTAATTCTAGAGTTTGCATGCCGCTAGTATCGATGCGTACTGGAGCTGGTTTATTGGCGTAAGTGATAGCTCTTTTGTGGTCAAGAGTTACGAATCCACATATTGCGTTATCGAGTGCGTCGGTAATTGCCGAAGCGGCAACAACTGGCGAATTAGTCGTAGCTATATCTGATGCTGCGTCTTTTTTGCTGGCAAGTCCATAAATTGTCTGCAATGCATCGCTAAAACCAGTACGTTCATATTTTTTGGCATTTAGGTCGGGTAGCTTCAAGGCCGGTTGTTCGCCCGACACGTGGATGATTGCGGCCAATAAATCGCGAGTTGGTCGAATGACGTAAACAAATATTAGTGAACTGGCTATTGAATTAACTAGAAAAAGTCCACCGACGACATACCATAGCATCTTTGAATCGATAGTAATAATTTCAAGCGATACTAGCGCGACACCAACGCCAATTGCGATGACGATTTGTGACACTAACACTAGTGCTAGTGTACGGTTGACGAATATAGTCCAAAAATGAGTCGCCTGTTTTGGCATCTTTTTTACTTCCACGTTACGTCTCCGCCGTCATTCGATACTGCTGCTATCCAAGTTTGGCCACTAACTAAGGGCACATCTTTGCCAGCGGCATTTTTGAACGTAATTTGACTGGTTTTGCTGGTTTTATGCCAGGTTACAGCTGTTGCTGTGCCGTTTTGAAAGATTGTGGCATTGCCACTGCCGATTGTCGTAATAGCTTCGCGATAGCCATCTTGAAGTTCAGTCGTTTCGTTAACGCGCATGGTAATAACAACACTTGGTGTGATTTGACCAGATTCACGATCGGTATGTGGTGCGCCGGCTTGAGACCTGGCATAAGTGTTAGTTTTGGCATTATAAATATAATTGCTGTTATATAGATAGCTGCTGATTGTAATGTCGATGTTTGTGGCGGTTGGTTTGGTACTAGCTTTGCCGTCGACACGAGTAAATCCGGTAAAGCTTGATGACGTATAGCCTTTGGATTTATTTAATGCGTCTAGGTTGGCAAAACTGGTATAGACGTTATGTGGTGCGTAGCGATCGCTTGCTCGCCAATAACTGTTAGGGTTAAAGAACTGATCGATATCGCGATAACTGCCGTTGCGAATTTCGTTTAGTGCAAATAAACTGCCGCCAACGTGTGCAATGCTGGAATTAAAGGCCGCTAACCAGTCGACGTCATATAATCGTAGGCTGCGAACCGGGCCAATCAGTTGGGGTTTTTCAGCCTGGTACAAAACCAAGAACCTGGTAATGCCGCCTTCGGCTATAGCTTCAAACACTACCCCGCTGTCTTTGAGGCCTGATTGCGGTCTAGCGTCTGGACTATTTTCAATCATAACGCCAGTAACCGGTTGTTTTGTGGCGGTTTCATTAGCGACTAATTTACCTGTAAGTGGTGAATAATATTTTGTAGGAACTACAGGTTTTGGTTTTTCGACTACTTTTACTATTGGTTTATCTATAGCTGAAGTTGGTTTTTGGGTCGTAATTGTATGCACCACAGCGGCAGCGGAACCAACGATAACAATACCGCTAATAACTAGTACTAATTTGTAGTGTCTAACAATCCATTGTATAAATCGAGCCCAAGGTTGACGCAGTTCATTAAATAACTTCATAACTTAAGTGTTATTATATCAGAAACATAAGCCTTTTGTGTCTATAAAAAAGTAATGGGCGGCTATCGAAAATCGATAGCCAACCGGTTGTTGGTATAAATTTTAACCTTAACAACTCGATTGTTGGGGGTTATTTAGTCTATCTGCTGTTGCTGTTAACCCGTCATAAAATTTTCTTTGGCTATAAAACAACCTAAAACACGCACTAACTACGAGTGGGTCATAATATGTCTCCTTATGGCTAGTAGGCTCGATTATTGCTTCATCTATTCGATTTGGCGTTAGTGCCATTTGTTGTCCAATCAATACAGAAAGTATTGATACCCTTTTTTTTGCTTTATCGTTAAGGGGTTACACATTCCAAAAATATCCTCAATCTTTCTCATATAACCCCCATTGAGAGAGTAAAAAAGAAAAGCTCTTAACGTGTTACAACATGTATAATATTATAACGCAATATCCAAAAAGATAGAGATTTGTGAAAGACTAATTAGAAGCTGTTTCGATAGCCGATTGCAGACGTGATTGTACCCTGTCGTTTCCGAGCGCCGATAGAGTTTCGTTTAGTGCCGGGCTAAATGGCGCCCAAGATACAGCTAGACGAATTAGGCTGAATAATATGCCTGGTTTTTGGCCAGTTGTTTCGAGCAATGAATTTAGGGTATTTTGTAACGATTCTGCGTCAAAGTTAGATTCAGACAGAGCTGTTTTTGCGCTGTTTAGTAATGATACAATTTCGTCGCGTGACATTTTTCCAAGTTGATTATTCTCAGTAACCATTGACCAATTAGGTGTTGGTTCTTCAAAGAAATAAGATGTCATCATTGGCAATTCGGCAAGTGTTTTGAGTCGGTCTTGGACTAGCATTAATATTTGTTTTTTTGCACTATTACCTATCGATTTAGCTGATTCTGGCCAAAAAATAGTGCAACGCTCAAACAAATCATCAAGTGATAATTTGCGAATCCACTGTCCGTTTAGCCAAAGCAGGCGCTTTTCGTCAAAGCGGGCTGGACTTTTTTGGACTCGATCTAGAGAAAACTTTTCAATTAATTCTGATGGTGTAAAGATTTCCTGTTCAGTTCCATCGTTCCAACCTAGTGTGGCTAAGAAATTCATCATCGCCTCTGGTAGATAACCATCTGTGTCATATTCCAAAATATCTTTGGCACCGTCGCGTTTGCCAAGTTTTTTCTTGCCATCAATCGCCATAACATATGGTAATGTTGCCAAGATTGGTCGTTCAATACCCAAAGCTTCGTATAGATTCAAGAATTTAGGCGTTGAGCTAATAAATTCTTGACTGCGCAAAACATGCGTAATTTGCATTAACATATCGTCGATGATGTGACAAAAATTGTAGGTTGGATAGCCGTCGGATTTAATCAATATAAAGTCGTCGATTGCTTCGGGGCCAGTTGATAATTCGCCCATAACAGCATCGGTCCATTTGCATGATTTTGGGTCTGATTTGAATCTTAGCGGTTGTGTACCATCCCATACAGGAGGGTTTTCAGGCCGATGGTCGCGATACAAAAAGGCTTTGTTGTTTGCAACGGCAGCATTACGGAATTCTTCTAGTTCGGTCTGAGAATAAGGATCGGCATATGCGCGACCGTTATCGACTAATTTTTGCGCCCACTGTTTGTAAATATCTAGGCGTTCTGATTGTAAATATGGTGCGTATGGGCCACCGACAGTGATACCTTCGGTCCAATCAATACCTAGCCAATGAAGGCTTTTTTCGATTTGGGCGATACTACCGTCGACTTCGCGAGCTTTATCGGTGTCTTCAATACGAAGGATGAACGTACCATTGTTTTTTTGAGCAATCAACCATGCAAACAAAGCAGTGCGAACACCACCGACATGCATAAAACCGGTTGGACTTGGGGCGAAGCGGGTGCGGATAGTTGTCATATGGTGTTATTATATCATTTTTTGTCACGCTATAACCCCCCCTCCTCGCCACAAATAAACAACAACCAATCGTCTGACGCGTAAAAAAATAGTTAGTTTAATTCTTTATTGTCTGCGGTTCGCTGTCAAGCGAAGACCCACAAGGGGGTCGCCCTCACGTCATTATTATTTTGCAGGATTTAATCCTGCAAAATAATAATGGGTTCAGGCAGTCCTCGCCAATCAAGGAATTAAACTAACTATTTTTACGGCCAGCCGAACGTCACGTGCTGACAAAGTCACACGTAGAGTGTGCTGTGGAATGAAACAAGTGGTAGTGGATGATAGAAAAGAAGGTTCTACAAACTCGTAGCGATACGTCGTATCTGGTCGACAGAAAGATGTGCGTCGCCAGAAATGGAATATAAAATACCGCCATTTACCCAGGCGGCATTTCCATCATATGTATAAAGCGTTAATCCGCGTTCAGTGGTTGTGTTGACGACTGCGCCATTGGAATCTTTGCTGACTTGATTTTTTACAGCGCTTGAATCCCAAGAGCTTCTGATCTGTTTGATGACAAATTTTGAATTATTTGAGTTTGATTTAAAAGATATTGTTACTTCCCCATCGCTGTATGATACTGGGCCGTTCAGACTGAATCCATCTGGATGATATTCGGGGAAAGTTGCACTAATACCGGCTTGGGCGCCAGCAACGCGAACTGATAAGATAGGAATATTCAAGTAAATAAAATAACCAATAGCTACCAATAAAACTACACTGACAATAAGTAGAAATGTATTTAATTGTTTAGAGCGATGTTTAGTTTTTTTGTTTTCGATGGTTTGGTGTTCAGCGAGTTTATTGAATGCCTCGGCAATGGCTTCTTCTTTGATAATTTTTGAAGGTTTTGCGGCGACTGGTTTTTGTTGTTGAACCATGCGCATATTGTCAACCTTAGCGGCCAGTGGATGTCTAGATGGGCCGATGTCAGGTTGTTGTTTGGTGGCTAGTCTTGATGCTATTTGGGTTTCAGGTTGTGCGATTTTAAGTGGTGCAAAGTGAGCCACGTTCTTGTTGCGAGCAATATCCATGCTGCGACCGACTTTGCGTAACATTGGCGCGGTATGAGAGGCTGGTTTTTGAGTGGCGCTTCGATATAAAGTTTTTGATTTTTGAGTTATTGAATGTATATCCGAAGCATTTGCTATTGTGTGGGCGATAGCGGGTCCATTTAGCGCTGGCTTACCAATCGGCAATCCAGAAACGCCATCAAATTTTTGCCCATTTATGGTAACGATTTTTTCGTTTTTCATTTTATTCCCGCAGACTCCTTGATTTTTTTGTTGCAGCTTAAGCAACATAGGTACTATCACTATCTTAGGTATAATTTGCGAATTTTACAAGCATCTCGTTAAAAAATGTATGTGACTTGCTATAATGGTGTAGATATATGTACCAGTGGCTTTTAAAACATAAAATATTGATTAAACGAACTGCGGTTTATGCGTTTATGACTTTTGCTGTTGTCGTCGTAGCCACGTTTATTATTTTCTTTGTACTTGGATTTAGGTTTGATACTAATAATGGACGTATTGAACAATATGCTTTTTTGCAATTTGGGACTAGCCCATCCGGCGCGACGGTATCTGTTGATGGAGTCGAGATTGGGGACAAGACGCCAAATAAAACATCGGTACGGGCTGGTCAACATCAGGTTACAATGACTCGCGATGGTTACGAACCTTGGCAAAAAACAATCGATGTAAAATCTGGCACTATTACTTGGCTTAATTATGCTCTTTTGATTCCCAAAAAAATGACGGTTGAGTCAGTTTTAAACTATAACACTGTTAATTCGTCATTAGCATCACCAGAAGGTCGCAGTATGATTGTTCAACAACAATCTAATGCCCCAGTATTCGATTTGGCTGACCTTAGTTCTGATGCTGTGAGATCAACGAAATTAACTATTCCGGCCACTATATACAGCGAAGCTGCTAAAGCTGGTGTTGAACATGTGTTCAAGATTGCGAAATGGGATGACGGCGGCAGATATGTGTTAGTTAAACATAATTATTCCGCACTAGAAGAGTGGTTAGTCTTGGATACTCAAGACGCAAAATTAACCAAAAATATCACAAGAATTTTCAATATCCTTATTGGCAGCATTGTTTTTTCTGGCACGAGCGGTAATGAGTTTTACGTATTAAATAAAACTGATATTCGCAAATTGAATCTGTCGGCTGGAACTATATCAAAACCATTAATCAGTAATGTTACTAGTTTTGAAATCTATAAAACTAACATTATTACCTATATCGGCGTTGACATATCGACGGTCGGTGGACAAGTAGCGGGTGTATATCGTGATGGCGATACGGTTGCTCACGTTCTGCGAACTAAGCCTGATAAAAATGCGATTCTACATATCGCCACCTCTCACTATTTCAATTCGGACTATATCGTAATATCTGACGGAAAAAGAGTCGATATTTTGAGCGGAAGTTACCCGAATTCGATTAGTGATAATTCTACCAGTATGAAGATTATCGCGACCTATGCGATAAAAGAAAATGTTCAATATTTGTCGTTTAGTCCGATTGGTGAATACGTTCTAACTCAAACCGGTGCAAATTATACCGCTTATGATATCGAGTATCATAACCTATCGTCATCGAGTATTACGGGCGCTGGTGCCGTTGCCCAATTGAAATGGTTAGATGATAGCTATCTATGGTCAGATAAAAGCGGTAGTTTGATTATCAATGAATTTGACGGCACAAATAGCCACGTAATTGCACCAGTAACAACTGGCCAAGATGTGACTCTTACTCATAATGAAAAATATATTTATAGCATCAACAAAACCGGCACTGGTTACCAATTGCAACGCGTCCTGATGATATTGCCTTAGCTAGAAATTAATTCCAGTTAAAGTTGAATAATCTTTCTAGCAATGTTGGTGAACTACCTGGGATTGACGAATTGTTGTCGACTGTATCTACGGGCGCTGCGGCTGATAGATTTGGGTCGGGACTGATTTGTTCGGCTGTGACAAGTAATCGATTAGTGGATGTACCTAGCGGCGTGCAAGTTAGTAGTGTTAAAACTGGTTTGGTAATCGCATAAACTAATTTGTTGACGTCAATTGGTGCAACGACTTCTTTTTTTGTCACAGTATATGTGTATCGTTTTGATTTATAGTTGGCGTAGATTGTGTCGCCTTTGTTTAATTTTTCCAACTGTGCAAATATGAACTTATATTCTCCGCCGTCAAATAAATCGTTGCTGCTGTGACCCGCAATTACAGTATTGCCAATCTGTCCAGGATGGCTGCTGGCGCCTGGAATCGCAAAATGAGCAACTCCATTTTGCATGGCCGTCATTTGCGAATTATAATCATTGCCTACATCATACGCGACTGGTACATCAACGTTGATTTTTGGAATTATTAATCTGGGTTCTGGGGTTACGGTTAAATTGCTGTTGGGGTCGATTATAATGTTTTGAGGATCGATATTGCCAGGGCTGATATATGCGGATACATTGGCAATTAACACTCGGTTATATTGCAAAAACAAAAATATCAGTACGACGACTACACCAGATAAAATTGGCATGAAATGTCGGCTTTGTTTAACTTTGCGGGCTGAATCTTGTACCTTGCCTAGTAGTTGTTGGTGCAAATCAAACATTGCTTCTTCGGTTGTTGGAGCCTCGTCTATACCGGGCTGAGGTTCAGACTGATGGGTAAAATAACCTTTGTGTTCTTCGGCGGGTAAAGTGGACACTTGTGATTCAACGGCTTGTTGTTGTTTTGCTAGTCGAAGGTGGTGGGTGTAATAATTTTCGTAATATCTTTGATAATAATCTTGCCATGCTGTGTGATATTTTTTCCATTGTTCAGCCGATGGAGACGTATGTTCGGTATGAGTTCTTTGGTAGGGGTTAACATCTTCTAGCTGAGTGGCTTTTTCGTCTGCTACAGGGTTAGGTGTTAGAGTGGCTTGTGTGTCGTAAAGATTGTTGATTTTAGTGCGAATAACGTTAGCCGCAGCGTCCTGATTTTGTTGAGTTTTTGCTGGTTCAGGAGCACGAGCCATAGACCTCTGTGGCAACAGTGGTTCCCCTCTTTGGTCGCTTTTAGGTTCGTCTGGCTTCATTTATTGTAGATTCCTAATGCGTTCTATTGTACAATATATTGGTAGTAACTACTATTAACATAAGTGTTATTTTAAATTACATATATTTGTGGGCGGATGGCGGAATGGTAGACGAAATTACTTTGTAATTTAATGTTTTAATAAATTTGTTGGGCGAGTGGCGGAATGGTAGACGCGCTAGACTCAAAATCTGGTATTCGCAAGGATGTAGGGGTTCAAGTCCCCTCTTGCCCACCAAATTTATAAAAACATTTCACATGGGGGCCTTGCCCTCCTCCTTGCCATAAATAAACAACAACCAATCGTCTGTCGCGTTAAAAAATAGTCAGTTTCACTCTTTGTTGTCTGCGGAACGACCCATAAAGGGATCGCCTTCACGCCATTATTCCTGGGTTCAACCCAGGAATAGTTGGTTTCAGGTAGTCCTCGCCAATCAAGGAATGAAACTAACTATTTTTACGGCCATCCAACAGGTTGTTTTGTTATTCATGTCGAGTCGGAGGCTAGCGATATTTTGGAGTCATCGAAGCGCCATCGAACCAGGTAATAATCAGTGTCCTTTTAATTTGCCGGAAGAATAAAGTTTAGGCGACCTAGCTAGTCGAGTATGTTTGAGTGGTAACGAGTTACGCAGACTACTAAGTTGACTGAACTTTATTATTGGCGAGCAAATTGAACCGGACATTGGTTATTGGACCTTGAGAGAGGGCGTGTTAGGTATTAATTAAATCTATTTCCTTACTAAACTAGCGGTAACACTTTCAAGTGTTTTTGATGGGTTCCAAAGCCAATAAACTGTGGCGTTTGTGGCGGTGTTGCCGCGCCAAATTAGCATTGGATCACTCCATGGAGTGCTGGTCACTTCTCCGCCGCTGGCGGTTAACAGATTATCGCGGTGCAATACGGTGATGCTGATAGGATAAGTTATTGTAAATTTATGTAATGCCTCTACCAGATTAGACAGTTGCATACTAAACGTTATTACTTTTGGATAATAAACGGCAGAAAATAATTTTTGAAGTTGTGCCAAGGATAATATCAATAACGTATTTGGGCGTTCAACTAATTCGTCGCTGCTGTTTTTTAGCAAATCAACTGCATCGCGAGTGATTGTTAGTAGCCCTTTATAATCACGGACAAATTCTTCGTATAAAATAGCCGTTTCGCTATTACGGCCAGCATCCCCGATTAGCAAGATTCCAGTTGACCAGTCGCCGATTGCTTTCATCTCAATTATTGCATCACGCGACAGGCTGCCAGATGGATTTGTGTCTGCAAACAAAACATCAGTCATGCTGGACGGTATATTTTTCTTAAGAGCTGACGGCAATAATACGCGCACCTCGCCAGTGCCGGTTTTAAGGGCTGTTTGATAAGCTTCGGCAGCGCCTGCAAACCCAAGGCTATTACCACCTATAATTCCCAGACGACCAGATTTAGACCGCTGTTCGGGCTTGGACCATTCAATATTTGGATAAAGTGGCTGGTCGGTGGTTTGTTTATGCCAGTATGGATGTTCCATTAAAAATCAACCTCTATGCTGACTGGGCAGTGGTCTGATCCCATGACATCAGCGTGTATTTTGGCATCTGTGACCAATTTAGCGATAGATTTGCTAGCTAACCAGTAATCAATACGCCATCCGACATTGCGGGCCCTAGCGTTCGCCCAGTGGGTCCACCATGTAAATGCATCGGCTTTTTCGGGATATTTGTCCCTGTATGTGTCGACAAAGCCGGCTGATTCAAGTGCGTCAAAACCAGATCGTTCTTGGTCTGTGAAACCGTGTTTACCAATGTTTGGTTTTGGATTCGCCAAATCTATTTCGTTATGTGCAACGTTTAAATCACCGCAAAATAGCACAGGTTTTGACTTTTCAAGCTCTAGAATATGTTCCAAAAATGCTGGGTCCCATTGTTTATGGCGCAAATCTAGTCGTGACAAGTCATCTTTGGTGTTAGGAGTATAAACCGTCACGACCCAGAACTTTTCAAATTCAGCTGATATTACACGGCCCTCTTTGGCGGGATCGCCATAACTATCGTCGGCTAGATTATATTTTTCAGCAATAGCATCGGCAAAACCGTTAATAACAGATAAGGGTTTGATTTTACTAAATATGGCCGTACCACTGTAGCCAGGTTTTTCGGCGCTATTCCAGTATTCTTCGTAATCGGGCAAATCAATTTCGGCTTGGCCTTGTTTGGCTTTGGTTTCTTGGAGGCATAAAACGTCGGGTTGATGATCGGCAATAAAAGTCTGAAAGTCGCCTTTTTTGATGACTGCACGAATCCCGTTGACGTTCCATGAATAAAGTTTCATTGCTTTAATTATAATACAAAAGCGTGTCATTCGGTTATCTTTGTCGCCTTCCATCATCGCCCAATAAACAAGAGGCACTCTCATTGCGCGCTAAAAACAGCCAGTTTTGTTCTTGGTTGTCTGCGAAACGACCCTAAAGGGATCGCCTTCACGCCACTGAATACAGTGGGTTCAGGTAGTCCTCGACAATCCAGGAAACGAAACAGTCTGTTTTTACGGCAACTCGACAGCCTCTTTTATTTTTGAGCGATTCGGAATACTCGATTGAAAGATAGCTAGGTTTGGTTCCATCCTCTGAGTACTAATAATAAAATAACCCAGTGAGATGCTGTATAAATAAAGTTAACTGAACATTGCTATCCGAGTATGTTTGAGTGGTAACGAGTTACGCAGGATACAAAGTTCGTTTCACTTTATTTCTAGCGCGCATCGAGGTAGGTTGTTGTGTATTAGTGAGAGGAAGGATGGGTCTATATCTAAAGGCTTTTTATTGCGCGCCTTGCGTCGCGCTCTTGATCGCGGCGTTTGAGGGTTTCGCGTTTGTCATAATTCTTTTTACCTTTACCGAGGGCGATGACAACTTTGATGTAGCGACCGTTTATTAACAGTTTGGTTGGCACAATACTCATGCCGGTTTGTTTGCGAGTATATAAATCATCAATTTGTTTGCGTTTAGCTAATAATTTTCGTGGTGAAGTGTCAATTGACCTGGCGCCAACTTTGCCTTTTTCGTTAAGTTTGAGACTGAAACTAGCATTATTTAGCCATAATTCGTCATCGCGAACGGTAACGAATGATCCTTTTAATTGGACGTGACCATCACGGGCGGCGCGAGTTTCGGGACCAGTTAGGGCGATTCCTACGACTAAATCTTCGTCCAGGGCATAATCAAAAGAAGCTCGGCGATTAACGACGGATTTGGGCTTGTTAATTTGTTTCTTTTTTTGTGCCATTATATTGATATTGTAACAGATTGTGATAACTGTTATTCATAAACTTGGGCATGTTATAATCGTTCATATATGAAAATACTCATCGCTTCCGATTTACACTGGCCGGCTGTTAATGGCGTGGCGACATTTAGTCGTAACCTTGCTCAGGGGTTGGCTGCTCGTGGACATGACGTTCTGGTAATCGCACCTAGTCAAACTGGTAAAAAATATAAAGAAGTTGATGTAAATTACGCAATCGTTCGAACTGCGGCAATTCCATTCCCTTTTTATCAAAACTTTATGATTTCACTTTCGCCTTATCGAGAGGTAAAAAAGATTATTAATGAATTTCAGCCTGATATTATTCACATTCAAATGTTAATGATGATCGGTCAAGCCGCTATGAAGATCGGTAACAAAAACGGTATTCCAATTGTAAGTACCAATCACGCAATGCCTGAGAACTTGATGGACAATCTAAAGTTATTAGCACCAGTAGCTAGGCCGATTAACTATATGTTGAAACGATATGGTGCACGTTTTCATTCCAAGGCTGACTATGTTACTTTGCCAACCAAAGCCGCTATTGAAATGTTTGGATCATCTGTTGATAAAGTTACGTCGCCTATCGAAGCTGTATCAAATGGTATCGATTTGAGTCGTTTTGAGGTTAGTGCTCCGTCATCGGAAATTATGGAAAAGTTTAAAATTCCAACTGACGTGCCGATTATTTCGTATATCGGACGATTGGACGCTGAAAAACACTTATTTGTTTTGCTAAAAGCGTTTGAGCAAATATTGTCTAAAACAAAGGCACATTTATTGATAGTTGGTTTCGGAACCGATGCTGACAATCTCAAACTCCTGGCGTATGAATCTGGACTGTCAAAACATATTACGTTTACTGGACGAGTTAGTGATGAAGAAATAGTTGCACTACATAAAGTCGGAACGGTTTACTGTATGCCATCCCCTGCCGAGTTGCAGAGTATTGCAACCTTAGAGGCTATGGCATCGGGTCAGCCAATAGTGGCTGTCAATGCCGGTGCGTTGTGGGAATTATGCCAAAACGAACGTAATGGATTTTTATGTAATCAAGATGATGACAAGCAAATCGCCGAAAGTTTGCTAAAAATTATTACCAATCCTACACTACGCAAAAAAATGAGCCTAGAAAGTATATCGATTGCCAATACTCACGATTTGGAACATACGCTAAAACGATTCGAAGAGATCTACACAGATTTAATTAACGCGTAAACTTTACAATTGCGTCCGCAACTATTTCGGGCGTTTCATAATGGGTCAAATGGCCTACGCCTTTAATGACTTCAATCTTGGCATTAGAAAAAATGCGTGACAATTCGTGTTGTTCATTGATTGGCGTAATGTCGTCAATATCACCTGCAATTAATAGCGTTGGAAGTGATATTTTATGGGCGACGTCACGAACGGTATTTTTGACTGATGCGTTGAAAGCTTCAGCCACGACTTGGCTATTCGTAAACGAGCTAAAGTGCGTCAAATGTTGATTATGGATAAAGTTTCGGAGTTCTTTGTCGCTGGTTTTGGCCATCGTGTTGCTCATTATCAGAACGATTAGTTTTGATGATAATAACGCAGTAGCAAGACGTTCTGGTAATTTGCGACCTAGCCAGTAGTAGACTATCGCCAGTCGAGTCATGATAGCTTTTGGCCCTTTTAGTGCCGGCGAACCAATTGGATTAACCAAGATTAGTTTTTCAATTGTTTCTGGATATTCGGTTGCGTAGTGGGCGGTTATGATACTGCCGAATGAATGGCCCAGCAAAATTGGTGGTTTAGATAAGTTCAATCCAATAATGAATTTATTGAGCCACTTTACGTAATTTTCAATTGAATGTTCATTTGCGAGAGGTTTTGTTTCACCAAAGCCAGGTAAATCTGGCACGATAACCATATATTCGTTTAAGCGTTTAGCAATTAAATCCATACCGTGATGAGTTCCGCGAAATCCATGAATCATGATGATAACCGGTAATTTTGGATTGTTATTGTAGGTGTAATATATTGTATCGTGCTGTTTGTGGCGTAAGCTCATGCTGGTATTATACCTTAATTTTATTCGTCTTTTGACACACTCCACTTTGCAATCCTGCTTCACTCAAGGTCTGAACATGGGCCCCGGCGCCATGTCAGACTTGGGTTCCAGGGGATTGCTAAGTGAAGTGTGTCAAAATACTCGACTGTATTAAGGCAATACTACCAATTTCACCTCTGTTGTGGTATGCTACTGTGAATGATTGCTGATATTACAGTAACCGAAAAAAGTTTCGGACCTAAAATCTTGATGAAAAATATCAAGTTTAGTATTGATGATGGCGAAAAAGTTGGTGTTGTGGGACGAAATGGCGTTGGCAAATCGACGCTTTTTGGAATCTTGGCTGGGACTGACAAGGATTTTACAGGTGAGGTTATTTATAAACGCGGTGTCGTCGTGGTTTCTACTGCTCAGGAACACCATGATATGGGCAACCTAACGGTTTTGCAGTATGTTTTATCGGGTTTGCCTGAATATGCCGACCTGAGCCATATAATCGAAACCTATCCAGAAACTATGGGTGAAGACATGGATAAAATTGAAGAATATACGCAAGCTTTGATGCGATTTGATGACAAAGGTTTTTACCAAATCGAAGAGAAAATCGAACGTGAATTGGATAATTTTCAGTTGCCAGGTGTTGCTCACCGTGCCTTTTCTACCCTTTCTGGTGGTCAAAAACGATTAGTTGAAGTCGTTAAAGTTATGCATAGTAACGCGCATTTGGCGCTGGTTGATGAGCCTACAAACCACATGGATTATGTAGCCAAAGAACAATATGTTGAATGGATGAAGAATGCGCGTGAAGCCATGTTAGTTATTACTCACGACCGCGATGTTTTGAATGAAGTCGACCGTATTATTGAATTAAAAGACGGTGAAAACAAAAGTTACAAAGGAAATTATGATGCTTATTTGAAGCAAAATGCTGTGTCGACTGGCACTCAAATGAACGATTTTGAGATGGTCGAAAAGCGGATTGTTAACTTGAAGCAAAAAGTTATCGACTATCAACGATTAAAAGAAAAATCGCGCAATCCTAGTACGATTCAAAAGTTTAAGCGTTTGGAATTGGGTTCACGTGCCGAATTAGAAGAATTACAAGCCAAAGTAAAACCAACTTTTTGGATTGATAAAGAATCGGCTGCTAATTTAAATTATAAAGTTGCTGCGCAATATGATAAGTTTAAATCCAAAAACATCAGAATGAACTTCAAAAGCGAAGAATCCAGGTCAAAGCACGTTTTGGTAACGGCTCGTGGCGTATCGTTGGGTTATGATAAGCCATTGTTTGAAGGTGTTAATATCGACCTTCGCGAAGGTGAAGCATTGGAATTTCGTGGACGAAATGGATGCGGCAAAACTACACTCATCAAGGCGTTATTGGGCGAAAAAGGGCCGACGCTTTTTGCGGGTGAAATATCATTAGATAAGCATATTCGAATCGGTGTATACGAACAAGAAGTGTCCCCTACTTATTTCGATTTGCCGTTGGAAGATGCGATTGAAAGAATGTATTTAGATCGAAATCTTTCAATTTCGACCACAAAAGTCCGTAATTTGATGAGTGATTATTTGTTTGTCGACGGTGATGGAAAAACGCCAATTTCACGTCTGTCTGGCGGTCAAAAAGCTCGTTTCCAGTTGATTACGATGCTAGCAAATGATCCTCAACTTCTGATTTTAGACGAGCCAACAAACCACCTGGATTTGCCAAGTATCGAAGAATTGGAAACCGCAATTGGTAAATACGCCGGTGCAGTGATATTCGTAAGCCACGACGGATTCTTCCGCAATGCAATTGGTGGCGAAGTTTTGCAAATTGGCTAATTAATCTTATTATTTTAGTGTTATTTTCATCTATGCTTATGCTATAATTTAGCTATGAATTCTAGGCGTTTGGGTGGTTTTGCATTGCCTACGGTGCTAATTGTATCCATAGTCATGTTGACTGTGTTATTAGCATCTGTAACATCAACAGCAGCTGTCCGATCGACTTTAACTGCTCAATATTATGGTCAATTATCTAAGGCTGCTGGTGATGCTGGAATTGCCTACGCCAAGGGATGTTTAGCGGACAATAATGGCGTTCCAAAATGGTCGGATGCTAACCCGCTAACTCCTAATACTGATTGTTCAGGGGTGCAGTTGTCTGGTTTCACCTGCCCTGTTGGTACGTCTAATCCTCTTTGTTTTGTGACCGTTAATGGTAATGTTGTATCTACGTTTTCGATTGGTTTGCCGCCTCTCGATGCGGCCGGCAAGGCCAGCACTATCAATTCGTCTGGTATGGTTAAATTGCTGCGTTCCTCAGATGGCAGTGTATGGCGTCAATATAGTCAAACTAATGTCTATAAAGTAAACACCCCTTCTGTTAGTGTATTGGTAGTTGGTGGTGGTGGCGGCGGTGGCGGAATCATTGGTGGTGGCGGCGGTGGCGGCGGTGTGATTTATCAGTCTGCTTTGGAGATATATCCACAATCTTATTCCGTAACGATTGGTACTGGTGGAATTGGTGGTATCGGTTGGAATAACACTCCTCAAAGGGGCGAACCTGGAACAAATTCTACATTCTCGACTTTGACTGCTATTGGGGGCGGAGCTGGCGGTGCCCATGGTGGCGCAGATCCTCGTGGTCCAACTAGCGGGGGTAGCGGTGGTGGTGGTAGCGCGGCTGGGGCTACTGGTGGCGCGGGTACTGCTGGACAAGGTTACGCTGGTGGTAATGGAAATGGTGACGATGGCGGTGGTGGCGGCGGTGCTAATATTGCGGGCACAAACCTAGGAAAAGGCGGAGATGGAATCGCCTGTGCTATATCTGGTGTCGTTGCGTATTATGGCGGCGGCGGAGGTGGTGGCGGAAGAAGCGGTGTCGGAACTGCAGATGTCGGTGGTATAGGTGGTGGCGGAGTTGGTACTATTTCTGATACTAAAGCTGGCAACGGTACTGCTAATACCGGTGGTGGTGGCGGTGGTGCAGGTTATGCTGCAGGTACGACAGCACGTGTCGGTGGTGACGGCGGAACTGGTATTATAATCATTTCTTATCCTACTGGTTCACTGACTGCAACAGGCGGTACGGTATCTATTGTTGGTCAAAATACTATCCATACATTTATTGGCAATGGCACCTTTACTGTTTTTCCAATAGAGACATCATTAAAAGTATTAGTCGTGGCTGGTGGTGGTTCGGGTGGTGGTTCGACTGGCGGTGGCGGTGGCGGTGGCGGAATTGTTTATATGGATTCATACAATGTGTCAAAAAAAGTATACCCTGTAACTGTTGGTGCTGGCGGAGGTGTGCCCGGTAATCAAGCACGAGGTATAAGTGGTGGAAACTCATCGTTTAGTGCATTGGTTGCAATTGGTGGCGGAGGCGGTGCTCACTCGGCTGGTGGTGTTACCTACTCAGCTGGCCTGAGTGGTGGTTCTGGTGGTGGTGGACAAAATTATTTCTGTGTTGCTTCCGGTGGAGTTACCTGTCCTTCGGGCGTTGGAACATATGGCCAGGGTAATAATGGAGGCCCACTGGGCACTAATGGTGCTTCGGGCGGCGGTGGCGCTGGTGGCCCTGGTTTTGCTGGTGTTGGCGCGAATCAGGGTGGAATAGGCGGTGTTGGTTTGGCATATGACATATCTGGAACGTCAGTCTATTATGGCGGCGGCGGTGGTGGTGGTCTTGGTGGTGCTGGTGGTCTTGGTGGCGGTGGAAATGGTGCTGATGTTGGTACCCCCGGAACGCCAAATACCGGCGGCGGTGGTGGTGGTGGTTGGAGCTATGCAACCGGAAATGGTGGCGCTGGTGGGTCGGGCATTGTTATCGTATCCTACCCTACCGGTTCAATAAACGCATCTGGTGGAACTATTACGACTGCTGGTGGTTATACTATTCATACATTTACTAGCAGTGGATCTTTTGTTGTTGGATATTCAGCACAAGTTTATGCCTGGGGCGGCGGCGGTGCCGGTGGAACTCTTGGTGGATGGACTTATGGCGCTGCTGGTGGTGCGGGTGGTGCGGCCAATGGCATAATAAGTTCTGCAAATAATGCGACATATTCAGTCGTAGTTGGTGGTGGCGGCGTCGTCAATAGCTATAATGGCGGTTATGTTGAGTGTGCAAACGGTGGCGGTGGTTGTGCGTCTAATAATGATACCAATAATAGGTATGGTAGCGGTGGTGGCGGATATTCTGGTGTATTCATGACTACGAGTATTTCACAGTCTAATGCTTTGCTTATTGCTGCCGGTGGCGGCGGTGGCGGAAGTAGTCGTGCCGGTACTGGCAATGCTGGTGGAGCTGGTGGTGCAGCGAGTGGTGAAAACGGCTATTCTCCTTATGACGGGAAAGCTGCTTATGGCGGTAGAGGGGGTAGCCAATCGGCAGCTGGGGCTGATGCTAGCTGCGATTCGGCCAATGTTACTGGTGGACAAGGAGTATTACAAGGCGGTCGGCCAAGAATAAATGGTTATGGTGGCGCTGGTGGTGGCGGCTATTTTGGTGGATCAGGCGGTGGATATAGTGAGTCTAACACCATGGGCGGTGGTGGTGGCGGATCGTCATACTATAATCCAGCACACGTATCCTATCCCCTTTTGACAGGCGGATCTGGAACTACACCGGGCGATTCGAGCAATGCATTAAGAGGTACAGCTGGGAACGCTGGTGCGGTAGCAACTGCAGGTAGTGCAGGCGTGGTAATTATCAGGTATCTTACCGGTACAGTGACGGCAACTGGTGGTGCTATAACAACCGATGGTAGTTATACTGTTCATACATTTACAAATAACGGCAATTTTATAATTGGTCCATCGGTTCCAATAAAATTATTAGCCGTGGGTGGTGGTGGCGGTGGTGGATCTTTTGGCGGCGGTGGCGGCGGTGGCGGTTTGGTATATAACGACGCTTTTGCAATTTCTAGTTTGCCACAAACGTACGCGGTCACGGTTGGCGCTGGAGGTAATGGACAGCCGACATATAATAGCGGCACCCCTGGTTCGACTGGCGGTAGTTCGTCGTTTAGTAGTGTTATTGCGTATGGCGGTGGTGGTGGTGGGACAAGGGTATGTCCTAGTGGTTGCAATGGCGTTCCCGGATTGGCCGGTGGAAGTGGTGGTGGCGGTAGCCCTGCAGATTCTGGCGCGGTAGGTACGGCCAGTGGCTCGTATCCAGTTGCTCAAGGAAATAGAGGTGGAGCTGGATCGGTTTATGGCTGGGGTGGTGGTGGTGGAGGTGGTGCTGGTAGTTTTGGTGGCACCGCTACGGCTGGAAATCCAAGCGTTGGAGGTAATGGCGGTGTTGGTTTGGCGTATTCAATATCGGGAGCTTCCTTGTATTATAGCGGCGGTGGCGGTGGTTGTGCCCATGATACTGGGACACCTGGAGCGGGCGGAAACGGTGGCGGTGGAAGTGGCGCAAAAGCCAGTGGTGTTGGTAATGGAGTTGCCGGTACAGCAAATACTGGTGGTGGTGGTGGTGGAAGTGGCGCTGGAGCATATACTGGCGGCAATGGTGGTAGTGGCATAGTAATAATCTCCTACCCTACAGGTTCTATGACGGCAACTGGCGGTACGGTTACGACTTCGGGCGGTAATACTATCCACACCTTTACATCTAGTGGCTTATTTACGGTATATAATGCTATCGCCAATGGCCAAAGCTTGCTTAATAATTTGATATCATATTGGAAGTTAGATGAATTGTCTGGCAATCCAGCTGATAGTGTTGGTGGCTATTCATCAATCAATTCCAATGTTAGCTATGTTGCCGGTAAGATTAATAATGGCACATTATATAACGGCTCCAATAGTTATACTGAAATTAATGCCTCTTCTGGGGTAACGTTTACTAATAATATAACTATTAGCGCTTGGGTAAAGCCAGCTAGTGTTATTCACGCATACACTGATCGTGGCATAGTTGCTAAAAATGATGGTGCAACTGAGTCATTTTTGCTTACGCATCTTGGCGATCAGTCAGGAACAAAAGATACTTGGGGCGGATTTGTTATAATTGGCGGTCAAGAGAAATGGATTAATGGTACAACTGAACCAGTGGCCGGTAGTTGGTATCATGTTGTGATGACTTATGATGGCGCTTATCAAAAAATATATGTCAACGGTGCTACTGAAAAAAATATAATAATGAGTGGCGGTGTATCGTCTAACTCATCTAACATAGTTATTGGCGCTAGAGGTTTGGCCGGTACAACACCATCACGTGTGTTTAACGGTGTTATTGACGAAGTTGCTTACTGGAATAAAACTTTAACAGCTGCTGAGATTGTTTACTTATATAATAGTGGTAATGGTCGTCAATATCAGTTCTGATTATTTTTTTGATTTTGTCAGATGCCATTTGAAGCATGCGTCACATTGATATACTGCAAGTTCTAAATTTAGGTTGACTAGCATTTGAAATTCGGCTGCTTTGACGGCTTCGCGTTCATTAATAAATTGACGCTTGGAATCGCAAGTTGCGCCAGGCTTTACATTTCTATAGACGTGTTTAATTGGTTTATTTCGACGCGGCATAATCTGTACAAATCCATATTTAGTTGTTACAATAAGAGTATATGTTATGGTCGCTTAAAACAAGCGATAGGACGGCAGAAAAAGCGCGCCCAGCGATACAACTGTTGCTTATCACTATGATTGACACCACATGGAGGGCTTTTGTTCCGACCATCGGTGGTACGTTTTTAGGCATTGGATTGGATCACTTATTTAACACCGTTCCGTGGTGGACTGTTGTTATGGTTCCGACAGGTTTTTTGGTTAGCGCAATACTAATTTTTATACAGCTTAGGGCTTTGAGAAAGAAATGATTGCTAATTTTGCATCCCTAGATTTGGAAATTGACATTGCTGCCCAAACACTATTTACGATTGGTGATTTTGCAGTTACGAATTCGATGATAACTGGCCTATTTGGCGCAGCTATTACTATGGGTGTTATGTTTTATGTTGGCACTAAAGTCAAAAAAGGAAAATACAATCGCTTTGTCGGCTTGGTTCAATGGGTTTTTGAAGGCTTACTTCGTCAAATCGAAGATATCATTCCCGACCGTAAACTAGGGCGCAAAATAATACCTTTGGCAGTTACGATATTTTTTTTAATACTAATTAATTATTGGTTAAGTGTTTTGCCTGGACTGGATACTGTAAAAATCGGTGGCGTTCCCCTGCTTCGTAGCCCGACGTCTGATTTGAATTTCGTTTTAGGTTTAGCATTTGTAACTGTGATTTCAATTCAGATTTATGCCATCAAACACTTGGGTATATTGGGCAACGTTGGACGCTATTTACGCAATCCGTTCCGCAATCCAATCGGTGCTTTTGAAGGTATTTTGGAAATTATTGGTGAGGTGTCCCGCGGCGGATCGCTTGCACTGCGTTTATTCGGTAATGCATTTGCTGGCGAAATTTTGTTAGTTGTTATTACTTTATTAACAAGTTATCTCTCGGTTGTTGCACTACCAATTTTTATGGTATTTGAAATGCTAATTGGTTTTATTCAGGCTTATGTTTTCTTTGTGCTGACATTGATATTTACCGCCCTGGCCGTTAGTCACCACGAAGAACCAGCTCAATCTGAACATTCCACCGTTGTTACGTCTAATATGACCGTACAACCGGAATGAAATATATAAGTTTAATAAAATAATTAGCTTTCGCCGTATAGCGAACAGCGAATAGGGAGAAATAATAACATGGACAGATTAGCATTTTCATTGGCATACGCAATCCCAGCAATGGGCGCGGCTATTGCTATCGGACTTATCGGTGCAAGCGGCCTAAGCGCTCTGGGTCGTAACCCAGAAAAAGTCAGCGATATTCGTGCCCTAATGATTACAGCAATCGTTTTTTGTGACTCACTTGCCATTATTGGTATGATCGTCGCTATTATTGGCAAAGTTCTTTAATCAAGATTGGGTAATTATCAATGGATATATTAAAACAATTTGCTAATGCCGGAGCCGCAGACGAAAGTCTAGCTGGCATTCTTGGTATTGATTGGAAAATGTTAATTTTCCAGATAGTTGCCTTTATAATAATGGTTTGGCTGCTTGGAAAATTCGTTTATCCATTCTTGGTTAAATCGGTTGATGATCGTCAAAAAAAGATTGAACTTGGCGCCAAAGCGGCTGAAAAGGCCAATAATAGTGCGGCTGATGCTGAAAAGCGAATTGCTAAATTATTAAATGATGCTCGTGTTGAAGCTAATGAAATTGTAGCAACAGCCAAAGTAGAATCAGCTGCGACATTGAGCGCAACTGAAGAAAAATCAAAAAAACTTGCGGATCAAATTACTACTTCGGCTCGCGATCAAATTGACAAAGACGTGTTGGCTGCTAAAAACGCATTGCATAATGAAATGGTTGAACTAGTCACAATGGCTACTGAAAAAGTTGTTGGAAAAGTTGTATCGAACGATATTGATAACACGATAATTACTGACGCTTTAAAGAAAGATAAATAATTCTGCATGGTTGTTCGTCTATCTCGCCAAAAACTTTCCAAGTATTATGCTGATTCGCTAATGAATGGCGCTGATGCAAAAAAACTAGCTGGTCAAATGGCTGCATATTTGATTGAAACAAAACGGACCAAAGAACTGTCGATGTTGGTTAGTGATATTGAATATCAGATGAGTTTGAAGGGCGTGGTTATTGCAAATGTTACGTCGGCACATACACTCGACGAGATTGCTAAAACGGCTTTGATTGACTTGATTCACCGAAATACAGATGCAACAAAAATACGCTTAACTGAACATTTGGATCCAAGTGTTCTTGGGGGCGTAAAACTAGAATTTACTGATACAGAACTAGACACAACTATTGCTAAACGACTAATTACACTAAAGACAAATTATAAGAAATGATGAGGAATTAGACATGCCAGATATATCAGTAGCAGAACTCAGTAAGGACCTTCGCAATGCGATTGCAGGCTTAGAAACCAGCGAGGGTTTAGAAAAAGTTGGAATCGTTGTACGCGTCGGCGACGGCGTGGCTTGGGTCTGTGGACTTCGTGATGCCAGTTATAATGAAATGCTTCAAATTGAAACGCCATCCGGTGTTGTTGAAGCCTTTGCTTTGAACTTGATGGAAGACGAAATCGGCGCCGTGCTACTGGGCTCTGATTCGTTGGTGTCAGCTGGTAATACAGTTCGTTTGCGTGGTGCTGTTTTGTCTGTCCCGGTCGGGCCTGAGTTACTGGGTCGTGTCGTTGATCCTCTTGGCCGTCCACTCGATGGTGGTGCGCCAATTAAAACTAAACAAACTGGTTTAGTTGAACGTGAAGCAGTCGGTGTTATGGGCCGTAAATCAGTCCATGAACCATTGATGACTGGTATTGTTGCAATCGATTCAATGTTCCCTATCGGTCGCGGTCAACGTGAGTTGATTATTGGCGATCGCCAAACTGGTAAAACAGCTTTGACGATTGATACTATGATTAATCAGGCCAAACAAAATACCGGTGTGGTTAATATCTATGTTGCAATAGGTCAAAAATCTTCGAAAATAGCTCGTTTGATTGAACGTTTGAAAAAAGAAGATGTGATGAAGCAGACAATTGTTGTAGCGACTAGCCCATCTGATCCCGCTTCACTGCTTTATATTGCGCCGTATGCCGCAACTGCTATGGGTGAGTATTTCCGCGACAACAACCAACATGCCTTGATCATTTATGACGATTTAACCAAGCATGCTGTGGCTTATCGCCAAATGTCACTTTTACTTCGCCGTCCGCCAGGACGTGAAGCATACCCTGGTGACGTCTTTTACCTGCACTCACGCCTATTGGAACGCTCAGCTAAACTTAGTGAAGCATTGGGCGGCGGTTCACTCACTGCTTTACCGATTATTGAAACTCAAGCTGGCGATATTAGTGCCTACATTCCTACTAACGTTATTTCAATTACTGACGGTCAAATATTCCTTGAAACAGATTTATTCTATCAAGGTATTCGACCAGCAATTTCTGCCGGACTTTCAGTATCTCGTGTTGGTGGTGCAGCGCAAACGAAAGCCGTTAAAAGTGTCAGTGGAAACCTTAAACTTGGTTTATCTCAATTTAGGGAACTTGCCAGCTTTGCGCAATTTGGAAGCGATTTGGATGAATCGACACGCAACCAAATTGAACGTGGTCAACGTTTGACGGAACTGCTAAAACAATCACAATACCAACCTGCTAGTATTTGGGAACAAGTTGCCAGCATTTATGCAGTTACAAATGGTCTGTTTGATAAAGTTAGCTCACGTAAAATCAAAGATGTGCAAGCTGCTATGTTATCTCATTTATCAGCTGAACGCTCCAAAGAAATGGCCGAGATTAATAAGGGCGATAAGCCAACCGAAGAACAATTGAAGATTATTAAAAAAGCCGCAACCCATGCAGCCAAAGGATTCGAGGAGGCTTAAACGTGGCGTCAACTCAAGTTCTAAAGCTGCGAATTCGCTCGGTAAAAAATACCAAGCAAATTACAAAAGCCATGCAACTAGTTGCTGCCAGCAAGATGCGTCGTGCCCAGGAAACAGCCAAAGCATCGGCGCCATATACACTGGCTGCGCGTAAACTTTTGACTGCACTTTCCAGACATACAACAACGTCTAACCATCCATTATTTGTAATCAAGCCTGTTCAGAATAGATTGATAATCGTCATTGCTAGCGATAAAGGTTTAGCCGGCGCATACAATAGTAGCGTCGTCAAAATGTATGCCGAACAGTTACAAATTGATGATAAGTCAGGCATTAAAAACCAGTCAATAACAATTGGTCGTAAGGCTTCGCAATTTGCTACAAAAATTAAAGGTACTAATATCATTGGTTCATACGAAGACCTACCTGACCGCCCCGAGGGTCTAGAATTTAGTACAATTTTAGAAACGGCTCGCAATAAATTCATATCGGGCGAAGTTGATGCTGTTGATATAATCTTTACTGAATTCGTTAGCAGCATTAAACAAGATGTCAAAGCTGTTCGAGTATTACCAGCTGGGTTTGTGGCTACTGATAAGTCTGAATATACAGATGAATCGGCGTATGAGCCTAGTGCAAATGCGGTTCTTGACGGTATCGCCTATCGTTTAATTGGTGCTCAGATTTTTCAAGCACTGTTAGAGGCTCGAGCCAGCGAACATAGCATGCGAATGTTGGCTATGAAAAATGCATCTGATAATGCAACCGATTTGATTGATGATTTGACGCTGGCTATGAATAAGGCCAGACAGGGTGCTATTACTCAGGAACTTGCCGAAATATCAGGCGGAGTCGAGGCTTTGAATGAATAATAAAGGAGAAAATATGATGAAAAACAAAGGTAAAATTACTCAAATCGTGGGCGTGGTCGTCGACGTAGAATTTGCAGGAACGATTCCGTTAATTTACGATGCTTTGCATGTTAAACGTGATGGCGTTACATTGACGTTAGAAGTCGCGCAACACTTAAGCGAAAACAGTGTGCGTGCTATCGCCTTGACTACAACTGATGGTCTACATCGTGGTGACGAAGTAATTGCAACCGGAGCACCAATTAGCGTTCCCGTTGGCGATGAAACTCAAGGTCGTATGTTTAACGTTGTTGGTGATCCAATTGATGGCAAACCTGCTTTAACTGGTCAGCGTGCTCCAATTCATCGTGACCCACCTGCCCTGTCTGAACAATCAAATAAAACTGAAATTTTGGAAACTGGTATCAAGGTAATCGACCTTATTGCGCCAGTTGTCAAAGGTGGCAAGGTTGGGCTTTTCGCTGGTGCTGGTGTCGGTAAAACGGTGCTTATTACCGAACTTATTAATAACATTGCCAAATTTCACAGTGGCAACTCGGTTTTTGCTGGTGTTGGCGAACGTACTCGTGAAGGAAATGACCTTTATTACGAAATGCAAGAAGCCGGCGTTTTAGGTAAAACCAGTCTAGTCTTTGGGCAAATGAATGAACCACCAGGAGCTCGTTTGCGTGTTGCTTTGTCTGGTCTGGCTATGGCTGAAACTTTCCGCGACCAAGGCAAAGACGTGCTGTTATTTATTGACAATATCTATCGTTATACTCAAGCCGGTGCCGAAGTTTCTGCCCTACTTGGCCGTCTGCCATCTGCCGTTGGTTATCAGCCAAATTTGCAACAAGAAATGGGTGCATTACAGGAACGAATCACAAGTACAAAAAAAGGTTCGATTACTTCTGTCCAGGCCGTTTACGTGCCAGCTGACGACTTAACTGACCCAGCACCAGCAGCAACATTTGCTCACCTTGATGCGACTGTTGTTATGAATCGCGCGTTGACTGAAATTGGTATTTATCCGGCTGTTGACGTGCTAGATAGTAACTCGACCAGCCTTGATCCAGAAGTCGTTGGCGAGGAGCATTATCGGGTCGCTCGTGAAGTCCAGCGCGTATTGCAACAATACAAAGAATTGCAAGACATCATTGCAATCTTGGGTATGGAAGAACTTTCTGACGATCAGAAACAAACCGTGGCTCGGGCTCGACGTATTCAAAGATATTTGTCGCAACCATTCCACGTTGCCGAGAAGTTTACTGGAAACCCAGGCGTCTATGTTAAGTTAGAAGACACTATTAAAGATTTCGGCGATATTCTAGCTGGAAAATACGATCATAAACCAGAAGATTGGTTCTACATGGTTAATGGTACATTGTCAGGCAAAAAGGACTAATAATGAATTTTAAACTCGTTACTCTACTTGGTGTAAAGATCGATCAAGAAGTTTATGAGGTTATTATTCCGACCCCAGAGGGTGAAATTGCTGTATACCCAAGCCACGAACATTTAGTGTCTTTGGCTGTGCCGGGCGCTATAACTATTCGTTATAGCAAAGATGATTCTGACGATAAATTAGAGCATTTGGCAATTTCCGGTGGAGTTGTCGAAATTCTGCATAAATCCGTCAAAGTTCTGGTTGATGAAGCAATTCACTCGGATGAAATAATCGAGGCCGAATCACAGGCCGCATTGGACCGTGCAATCGAACTCCGTAAAAACGCCGCTAATCAAATCGAACTCGACAAAGCTTATCAAATGGTTGATCGTCACCAAGTCAGACTCAAAGTTGCGCAGTTACGACGACGTCACCGTAGCTAAAATAGCGCGGGCTTCATCGGTTGTTTTTGTGTGCATTAACTGATCGCGAATTTCACTAGCACCTGAGAAGTCACGAATATATATCTTGAAATATCGTTTCAATGGGTCATATTTGCGTGGCTCTAATTCGGCCGCGTATTTATCATGCAAATCTAACTGCAGATTTAATAGTGCAATTAATTCGTCCCGTGTATGTTCGCGTTTTTCGATTTCAAAACAAAATGGGTTCATAAAAACACCGCGGCCAATCATAATTCCATCTACGCCATATTGTTGAGCTAATTCCATCCCGTGTTGCCTATCGCGAACGTCGCCGTTAATTGTGATTAATGTTTGAGGTGCAATCTCGTCGCGTAATTTCATAATTTCGGGTATTAATTCGAAGTGTGCTGGAACTTTGGTCATTTCTTTGCGAGTTCGCAAATGAATCGTTAAATTAACAATGTCTTGTTTTAGTAAATATGTTAACCAGTCACGCCATTCTTCGACTTTTCTATCACCAATTCTAGTTTTAACACTGACGGGTAAACCTCCGGTTTTAGTCGCTGCAATTAATTGGCCGGCAAGCTCTGGAGCGCAAATTAACCCGCTACCAGATCCGCCATGAACGACTGATTTGTCTGGACAACCCATGTTTATATCAATTCCCTTATAACCAAGTGTAGCAATACCGATACTCATTTGCGCAAATTGATCTGGTTTATTACTCCAAATTTGGGCGACCATTGGTTGTTCATCGTCTGTAAAGGTTAAACGTCCTTTAGTACTAGCTGCGCCCTTGGGGCTACAATAACTGCTGGCATTTACGAATTCGGTAAAGAATATATCTGGCTTTGCAGCCGCTGCGACGACATGACGAAAAACAACATCAGTCACAGCTTCCATTGGAGCTAAAATAAAAAAAGGTTTAGGTAAATCGTTCCAAAAATTAGTCATTGCTATATTATACCGTCAATCAGATCTTGTTCAAAAGCTAAAATGCCTTTGTATGATTGTTCATAGGCAGATATATCTGGCAAATCTAATTTTGTGATATGCGACCAGGTTGCATTGATTAATTTTGTAAATTGTTCAATATCATCGTTGCTAAAATCTGTATCTAATGAAAGTATATCGCCGGACATTATTGGTTCGATAAATTGGATTACGCCCTCTACGACTTTGTAGTCGCGGTAATCACGGGCGTGTTCGACTAGTAATTTATAAAATAATAGCTGTTGTCTAAATTTGTGTAGTTTAATCTTGTCGTATTCTGTTTTGCCGTTCCAATTTGCTGAAGGCTTACCTGTTTTGTAATCCGTAACGACAAACGTTTTGTCGGTTTTGTTAATATCTACCAAATCCAATGACCCTGTTATATGCGCTTCGCCTAGGATTGAGTGTTGCCTTGAAAAGTTTAGCTCCGTTTGTTCTTGGATTGCAAAAGTATTATATTTTTCACTTAAAAATGCGCTAAGTGCATCACTGCCTTTTTGTAAGAAATTATCAAAATCATGTTTGCTTAAGTGTTGGTCTTGGAGGCTTGATTCAAAATTTGATATTATATCTTCGACAGCTTGTCTCTTGCCGGTTGATGTCAAATGCACGTGAGCACTCTGCAAAGTATTATGAATAGCAGTTCCATAGGCGGCATGCGGGCTTTTGGCACATGGAAAACGCAGTAAATTGTTTAGTAGAAACGTCGCTGGACCACCGCGAGTTACGTCCAGGAAATTATGCAAATGCGTCACACTCAATTTATAATTTTCGAGTGTTGGCAATAATAAATCGCGCATATTAGCATTCGACAAATTAGTCAGTGGTTGATGCCACGCTAGCTCAGTTGATTCGATTGCCTGCTGTGAAGTTTCTGGTGAATCTATCGTTTTGACTTCCCGTTTGCTATTGACTAAGAATGCCGCTTTAAGTGTTTTTTTGCCATCGTCATCACTAAGGCTGTAACTTATGTTCAATTGTTTTTTAGCCCTCGTAATAGCAACGAAAAATAGTCGCAACCTTTCATCGTCGCTTTCACCGGCTGGCATTAATGGTAAATTTTCGGGGTAGCTAATTAATCGGTTTCGGCTTCGTGCTCGTTCGCCCCAAACTGTATCGATGGCGTTCATGACGTACACGGTGTCAAATTCTAGACCTTTGGATTTGTGTGCGGTCATGATATTTACGGCATCATCGGCTTCGATGGATTGTCGCATAATACTAATTGTGCTGCCTATTTTACGGTTCAAGGCAATAAATTCAATAAATGTTGACAATGTCGGTACCTCATTTGGTCTATATTCGCGTAGTTTTGAGCGAATAGAACGCAATGACTCTAGATATATCAAGTAGTCATTTGGGTTATCATTCAGTTTTTTGTTCGAGAAATAAAAATTATATAGTGGACTTACAAAAGGATGTTCATCAGTTGATTCAACTGAATTTGGATTGCCAATAATAACATCAAGTATTTGTTCGAGCGGCATATCAAAGATTAGTTGAGATGTAGTTATTAGCCAATCGTGTAATTGTACAAATTCAGGCGTGACTGCCATGATGTCCAACCATCTAGATCTGCTGTCGTAGGCTTTGACGCTTAGTTTCCAAATCTGAATAGGTTGAATCCCCCATGCAGCGTGTGCCAGTAATTCTGGTAACAATGCATTTGCTGCGTCATGATTTCCATTGCCTAAGTCGATTAAAAACTGTGATAATTGTTCGATAAATTTTATTGGAGCTTGGTCTAAAACGTTGTCACGACGCTCATAGTTTACTGCAATTTTAGCTCGCGAAAAGTATGGCAGCAGTGAATTAATTTCGTAGTGACGACGAGTTAAAACAGCGATACTATTTGGGTTTTGACCTGATGCTATGTGTGATTTTATATCTTCGACAATCCATTTGCGTTCACTGTGAATCGATTCAGCTTCATGCAAATTAACTGATTGATTGGCATGTTTACTGTGGGCGGTAAGTTGTTTATTAACGTCATCAAATAAATTCTCTAAACGATTTGCGCCTTGTAAAATAATTTCTCGTGACCCTTCCAAAATGTTTTGTGTCGATCGATAATTATCGGTTAATGTAATAATCGAAGCGCGTGGATAATTGGTTCTAAAATCAATAATATTACTAATATCTGCACCTTGAAAGCTATAAATCGCCTGATCATCGTCACCTACGACCATAATATTTGGGGTATCGCCTTGAACGACGTTATTAGTTAGATTATGAAGAATGCGCATCTGTGCCATATTGGTGTCTTGAAACTCATCAACCATAATATATTGGTATTTTTCTTGCAGGTTGAAACGTAAATCATGAAAAACTTCCATAGCGTGAACAACGCGCAAAATCATGTCATCGAAATCGTAAAGTGCGGCTTCTTGCATGTGGGCCAAATATCGTTCGTATACAAAACTTAATGCTCGTAATTTTATTTGTCGATCGCGTGATTTTAAGACAAAATTATCTTTTTCGTCTTTTTTAAACCAAGCATTACGCCAAGCTGTCATTGGCTTTGTTGAATTTGTTTCGATGGCATCATTAGTGGCTATCGTCAAGGAATCAGCAATAACTCTTGAAAGCGGTACGATAGTTGGCAATGACACTTCTCCATTACTATTTCTGATTGCTTCAATATGTTTTTGTACATTTAATGCGGTGTTTTTTGAAATTCGTTCAGCAAATATTGGCGACAACAACTGCTCGGCTTTTTCTATCACGGCATTATTTTCATCTAGAATTTTCAATAATTCATCACTAGTAAGACCGCTTTTTTTAAGTTCCGATATGGTAGTTAAGCTATCCGACAGATACGTGTATTCGTCGTTTAGTTTGCCTGCAATTGGGTTATTGTAATCAAGTGATTCAAATATTTGACGAATAATTTCGTAACTACTTAAACTATCGGCGGCGCGAAAGTGAGCACCTTGATAAAAATATTGGCCATTTTGATTGATAATTTCACTGCCAAAACTATGGAATGTATGGACGGAAACTTTGTATGATTCTTTGCCGATTATTTCAGTTAATCGTTCGCGCATCGCATTTGCGCCGCTGTCAGTAAAAGTGAGACATAAAATATTCTCCGGTAAAGTGTCAGTTAATCGTAGTATATTTGCTGTACGCACACTCAATAATTCGGTCTTGCCTGTTCCTGGGCCGGCTATGACCATAACTGGGCCGTCGATTGTATCAACTGCCTGTTGTTGAGCTTTATTTAAATTAGCGTATCGTTTTGCAAAGTCCATCACTATTATTGTAGTTGATTAGATATATCTAGTCGAGGACGAGGTAATATGCCTATGTTTGAGAAGTGTTAATTAGAAGTGATACAATAGGAATAATATGAGCGAAAAAATGTATGATGAATTAGCGCTAAAGCGTGAGATCCAAGAGGGTTTTGGTGTCACAGCTGATGTTAGCCAGGCAATAGTGTTTCGGGTGCCAGTCAGTCACACAGCCGAAGCAACGTTGTTTTTGACAAATAAAAAACAACTATATCTATATGTCACTGGTAAATCAAAAATACTATTAAGTGATATTAAAACAATCATTGCGCGTATGGGGTTAAAATCAGAATTATTTATTCCGCCCAAAGGCCGCCCTACTTATTTTGAAGAAGCGGCCCGCAGTAAATTTATTGAAGTTTTTCCTGGTCGCAAACATGTAAATGACGAAGATTTAATGTTTTATCGCACGCTTGTCCCCTATAACCCAGCTTTGGTGTTAATTTCAGAAGTTAAAAACGGCGAAGTTTATCGATTCGATAGTGATGCCGCAACCAAATGGCGCGTAGCTGCAAAATTTGCATATAGACGAATTAGAACAAGCTAAAATTAGTAGATAGTAGAAAAATTATTTGGCTTTGTAAACGTGCTCGATCAGATACAATTGAGCTTCGACGTCGATGATATTGTTTGTGTCTTTAACAGCTTGGTATCTTTCGCGAGCCTGTAAAAACAATATTTTTGATTTTGATGGGTCGCTATGTAGCAATTCAACGGCTTGAGTTTTTAATGAATTAGCTTTCACAATAATCGGATTTACGCCCTGAACGGCACTATCGCCTAAGTATTTTTGGATAAATAGATACCCGATATAGATAGCAGTTATTAATAAGATTACAAAAATAGCAGAGGCTAATTTGTTATTATTGATAGTACGAATAAGCCTATTGTGAATAACAATCTTTCTTTTGGTAGAAAAATTCTTTTTGATAGGTCGCTTATTTTTTAAGTATTTCATGATCCCCCTTAATATACCGTAAATGTTCCGCTATTTCTGAACACCATAATAGTATCTGAACCGCTGGTGTATGCCGATCCACCACTGCCGCCTAATGATACTGTTGGATAGCGAAGGATTATAATACCAGATCCACCATTGCCGCCACCTGCCGAGCTACCACCGCCACCGCCACCGCCAGTATTTGCGGTCGCATTCGATCCACGTCCGCCTTGGGCGCCATTTCCGCCGCCACCCGCACCACCGGCACCCCAATAGCAACATGAACCACCGCCACCGCCACCAGCGTAGTATGCATTTGCGCCAGAAATTGAGCTTTGCATGCCGTTTCCACCTGTCATTTTGCCATTTCCACCACCGCTATAGCCGCTGCCGCCAATCATACCTGCGCCACCACCACCGCCACCGGCTTTGCCGTCGTTTCGCCATTGACCTAGACCGCCGCGATATCCATAAGGCGTAGCGCCCATGTATGAAATTTGAGTAGAGTTGCCGTAGTTGTTTTCGCTGCCATCTTGAGCGCCGGCACCACCGCCACCACAACCACCGTTATTACCACCTTCGTTTGTCATTCCACCGCCGCCACCACCATAGGCTATCATGTCTTGGAAAGTTGAATTTTGTCCATTAGATCCAGAGCTTGAGCCGCCGTTGCCAATGGTTACGGAATATGACTGGTTATCAACGGTTATTGCTGAGTGATATAATACGCCACCGCCACCACCGCCACCACCGGAATCATCGCTTGAACTGGCACCACCAGCGCCACCACCGGCTACGACAAGTACCTGCACAGTTGGGATTGGTCGATAGTAACTAGCTGATCCAACAGGCCCCCAGGCGCTTGATGAGTAATTATTATAACATTGAGCCTTGGTCTGTACGGTGTATGTATAGTCAAATGACGATGTCGTGAAGTTTACGGAATTTCCAACAGTTTCGACCCAACCAAAGTCGAATCCATAACTTGTAGTAAAGTCGTATTGGTATCTAGGTGTTGCGCCGGCCGTACAAGTAACTGCATTCCAAGAAAAGGTTGTATTGGCGTAATTTGTGGTTGTTGCAGTAACGGTTGGAGCAGCTGGGGTGGTTGTCAATGGTTCAATATATGTATTTTCATCGCCTGTTGCGTTTGTACTATATGAAAAATTACTTATATAACAACGAGCTTGAGCGCGGTATCCATATTTTGTTCCTTCGGCTGCAGTTCTGGTGGCAGTTAAATCGGTTGACCATGTTGTGTAACCGCTCCATATACCATCATTTGTTCGGCTGTTGAATTCGTATTGAGCTGTCGCTCCAGCTGCACAAGTGACGGGCGTAATTGTTGCTAACACGCCACTTCCGCCTGAAGTTACTGCTACCACTGGTGCTGATGGAGCTGCTGCTTCGCCAGCTATAAATACCGTTCGACGACTAACGACAGAAATAGTATTGCCGGTGCTTTCTTCGCGATATTTCAACACGTACTGCATACATGACGAGCCGGTTGTGCAGGCATCACTACCATCACCAACGTACGCAAATTTATCATCACTATTGGTTAAATCAGCGCAAAGTGCCAAAAACGAATTTGTGCCTTCTGCTACGTCTGGTACTGTAAATACAGCAGGGTCAATGCCTTTTAATGTTGTACTGGCAATTGTCTCAGGTACGTCAGCCATAGCCCCACAGCCAGGGTATTCTCCGTTTTGATCATAATATTTCTCCAATGCTTCGGATATGACTGTAATTTGTGATGATCTTTTTGAATCACGAGCGCCAGCCTCAATGCTGCCATAAGACACAAAACCAACAGTTGTCAGAACGCCAATAATGGCGACAACAACTAGTACCTCTATAATAGTAAAACCGCTTGTGGTTTTTCTCATGCGCTAATTGTAGCAAATAATGACAGAATAATACAATCTGTTGTGATGACAGATTATTTTTTTAGGTCAAGTACGATTAAGTGTTCAATGTGCGGAGTTCGTGGAAAAAAATTATAGCCTCGGTGATAACGAATGCCGTATTTTTCAGCTAGCCTGGCAACGTCGCGCGCTTGGGTCACTGGGTTGCACGACAGGTAAATTACTCGGGCTGGTGTTGTTTCTAGCAGCTTAGCAATTACGTCTTCGTGTAGGCCGGCGCGTGGAGGGTCGACAATAATAGTTGAATCGCCTTTAATGTATTCGAGAGCAGTTTCGCTGGGTGCCAAGATGGCTTTGACAGCTTTTTCGCGATCCAATGCTTTGATATTACGCTTCATTTCAATCATGGCGTGTTCATTAATTTCAATCATCGTGACATTTTCGCCGCCAATTGTTAGTCCGATTGACCCCACACCACTATATAAGTCGACTGTTGGCTTATCGGCGATTACCCACTGTTTCATATCGATTAGGGCTTGTTCATAAACAGGAATATTTATTTGAAAAAATCCTTCGACTGCGTATGTAAATGGAATATCAAAAATTGTGTCAGTCAAATTAGTTGTGCCCCAGGATTGTAAACGATTAGTTATAACACTGGCTGGACTTTTTGGATTTGAAAATATTAATTCAAATCCACTGACTTCAAGTTTTTCAATCTCGGTTTCAGTAAATTGTGCAAAGTCGGCTTCTTTGACATATAACTGCATTGCTACGTTATCACTTTGATCACATCGTACTAACAGAGTTTTTAACATAAATGCTCGTAGATCAGGTTTTTGGCGCAACAAATCGCGCATTGCTATGGCTGCGCGGTTAATTGCAGGTTTGGCTAGACTAGTGCCCTCGACAGGAATCTTGCCGTGTGTTCCACGACGAAAAAATGACAAATCTAATTGTTCAGATTCTTTGTTCCAATACCAGCTGTATTCGATTTTATTGCGGTATTCATATTGGTTATTGTCGCTATAGACTTCGATTGATTCAGGCACGACGATGTCATGTAGTTCAAAAGCTTCTTCGATTAATGCGGCTTTATAATGTTGTTCGCTATCAAATGTCATAATTTGCCATGGACTAGTCGATAAATAACTATCCTCGTCGCGCGGTGAAACTCGATTGGCGCTAGAGGTTATAACTTCCGTTACAATTCCCTCGGCTAGATTCGATTTCTTTTTTGTCATTTGGACTTCAACGGTTTCGCCGGGCAGACCGCCCCATACGAATATTTTTCGGCCGCCCCCTAATGTTCCTAAGGCTTGGCCGCCGCCAACAATTTTGTCTAGCTTGACGCTAACTATAGGTAAGATTTTTTTCTTCATTTGTATATTATACCTTATTATGGTATTAATTCACCGAGGTAATAGCCAAACTAACTATTTTTTAGCAACAGGTCGAACTAGTAACTTTTTGCTTTGGTTTAAAACCATGCCTGTACCAAACAAATATGCAGCCATGAGCGTCAAAAAGCCGATGAATGGAATGAAATATGTAGCAGTTAGTAAACTTGTTCCGGCCAACATTATCAAAATTGGTTGTTTTTGTTTTTTCAACATCGCATGACCTAATGCATAGCCGGCAAATGTATTGCTAATCATTGTAATAACTATCCACACCAATGTTGCGATAATCGCTGCCGGAATGCCAATAACAGATATCATCAACATGATTATCAACACTGGCGCAACGATAGCTGCGATGATTCCGACTAGTAATGTCTGACCAGGTTTTTTATTAGCTGCAACAGCTGCTTCGCTAAGAACGCGTGGGAATAGTCCAGCTAGTATAAATGCAATTGCCAAAGTAGCTAACATTATATATACAAACCAGCCAATTGCATAACCGGGTGCTACATAATTTGCGGATTTATTCTTTGGAGGTTCGGTCCTGGTGACTTTACCGACGATTTTTCCGCCAGTCGTAATTGCAGGATCAGTTGTGCCGATGTATTCAACTGTACCGCCAATATGTCCGGCTGATCCAACAGATAGTGTTTCGACGCCGCCGTTAATGTTGCGCACAACTGTGCCATTTATGTTTAGGTTTTTTGAACCAGAAACAATATCGCGGCCAATTTTGCCGTTTATCGTTATATTTTGGCTTCCGCCCAGTAAGTCGCGGCTGATAACAGCGGTTTTGTCTATTACTAAATTTTGAGCGCCAATTGTAGCACTGTTGCCTACTGTTCCACTAAGTGTCACGGTTTGTCCGCCCAATCGAACGCTACCATCAACTTTGCCACTGATGATTATTGTTTGACCACCGCAAATTACATCGCCGTTGATAGTACCGGAAATTGTAATTGTTTGACCTGCACAATAAACGTCGCCATTAACAGTCCCGGCAATGTTTATGTTGCTGCCGGCGGCAAATAACATACTGTTGACTGTTTCGTTGGTGGCGACCGTTATAGATTTACCTGATTTAAAACTGGTTGCACCAGCTACACCTACAAATGCCAGTGTTGATAAGACTACAAGACCTAGACTGAGGGTTATTACTTTAATATATTTCATAGTTCCCTGACCTCCATTAATAAGTAATTTTATTATACACCCACCGTAACAATGCTTGCAAAACATTACATAACATTGTGAAATTATGTCAAATGTGTTACAATAAACTTGAGCAAGTGGTTACCACAGTCTTTCCGTTTTAGTATGTCAATACTAATATCAGTGCGGTCATTCAGATTGATCGCGGGTGATATATTACAATAAACAGGAATAAAAATAATGTCTGACCTAAAACATGTGTGTTTAAATGTCCCAAAAATAAACATGAATATCCAAATTGTCAGGTCGTCAAAACTTAGTTTAAGTTCGATGAGTCATGTCAGCGCGGCAGCAATCTTGGAAGTATTAAAAAAGAATTATATCAATGCCGATATTGCGATTGTCGATAATTTATCAGGCCTTCAGGTATTGGTTAATCGAAAACCTGATTTGTTATTTTTGGGTATGCAATATGTTATTGATAATAACAATGAAAAGGTGTGGCTATCAGATTATTTGGATGATTTGAATATCCCCTACACCGGTTCTGCTCAATGCGCGCACCGTTTGGAAATGAATAAACACCGCGCAAAACAAGCAATGATTGATGCCGGCATTCAAACCTCGCCATATCTAGTCGTAAAGCGCGATGATGATTGTGAACAAAATTTTGATAGCTTATCTTTCCCTATGTTTGTAAAGCCAACCAGCCAAGGTGGTGGTGCTGGCATTGATACTAATTCAGTTGTTAATAATATCGACGAATTGATAACAAAAATTAGTTCAATCGCCAGAAAAAATAAGGCTGATTCATTAGTTGAACAATACTTAACCGGTCGCGAATTTAGTGTAGCTGTTATCAGGACCGAAAACTCTGACGAATTAACGGCGATGCCAATTGAACTAGTGACACAACCAGACGAAAACGGCATTAGTATACTTAGCCGCAGTGTTAAATCTGGCAACGATGAAACTGTTTTAGAAGTTACCGATGTTGACGTTCGCGCTAAGGTTTCATCGCTCGCGATTGATGCCTTTCGCGCACTTGGCGCCCGTGATTACGGCCGAATTGACATTCGCATGGATGGTCACGGTGTCCCCCATTTTTTGGAAGCTAACTTGATTCCAAGTTTAATTGAAAATTATGGATCATTTCCAAAAGCCTGTATGTTAAATGATAATCTTGATTATGAACCAATGATTTTGCGTATTGTTCACCTTGCTGCTGCGCGCGGTTAAACATTAATCAATAATTAGACCATCTTTTAGGTGGATTATCCGTTGGGCATGTGCGGCTATTGATGGGTCGTGAGTCACCATTATTATTGTCTTTCCATCTTTATTTAACTTTTGAAATATGTCTATAATTTCAGCCCCAGATTTACTATCAAGATTACCAGTTGGTTCATCTGCAAATATTATTGGGGGGTCCATTAATAATGCTCTCGCAATAGCCACTCTTTGTCTCTGTCCGCCTGAAAGTTCGTTTGGTTTATGATTTAACCTATCAGACAAGCCGACTTTTTTAAGAATTATTTTAGCTCTTTCTGTTTCATCCTCTGGCCCATATAAAGAAGGTAATGTGACATTTTCGAGAGTTGTTAGTTTTGGTAGTAGATTAAAAGTTTGAAAAACAAATCCTATCTTTTGGTTTTTTATTTCTGCTAACTCATCATCTGTTTTTGATTCTATATTCACACCTTCTAATATATATTCTCCACTCGTTGGGCTGTCTAGACATCCCAGTAGGTTCATAAGAGTTGATTTTCCAGAACCAGATGGGCCCATTAGGGCCACAAATTCTCCTTGGTTGATAGTTATCGAAATACCATCCAATACTTTAATTAATTGTGTACCTAATTGGTAACTTTTTTGTAAATTATGTGTGATTATAATTGGTTTCATTTTATGCTCGTTACTATGTATTTATCACCTTCTGCTAGCCCATTAATAACTTCAACATATTGGCCGTCAGTAAAACCGGTTACTATTTCTTTGGAAAGAATATTTCTTGATTGATCATAGTAAGAAACTGTCGTTTTTTTGTCGATAATATTTACGGCTTTGTTGAGAATTTTTATCACATTTTCAACACTCTTTGTCATGAATTTGATATTAGCAGTCATACCATCAATTATGTTTAGGTCTTTTTTGTCGAAACTGATCCTTACTTCATAGGTTGCCGCCCCATTAGAATCAATTTTTGCCACTGGAGAAATATATGTAACATTACCATTCACGGTTTTATTTAAAGCTGCAAATTCAGCTTCAATTTTTTGACTAATTTTAATTTTGGTTATATCTTCCTCATCGAGGTTGCTAACCAAAGTTAGGTTATTAATTTTTGAAATAGTGATAAGGCTAGTTGTTGATTGTTGGGTGCCACCGGTTGATTGCCCAATGGTTCCATTGACGCTTGTCACGATGCCATCAATTGGTGATATTAAACTTGTTTCGGCTAAGGCCAACTGAGCTGAATTTAGGCTTGCAAGCGATGATGAAACTGCATATAAAGCATCGTTGTATGTTGCTTTGGTTAATTCAAGTTGTGCTTCGGCCAAATATAAATCAGACTCTGCTTTAACTAGTTTGGCGTATTCTGACAATTCCTGTGAACTGCCGAGGCTGTTTTTTGATACTATGTCATTATATATATTCGTCTCTGCTTTTAACGCATCTTTTGCAATATTAACAGCACGTTCTTTTATTATAATTTCTTCTCCTGTATCAGGTTTTAAACGGTTAGCCTTGGCTATATTAGTGTTGTATGCGGCATTAGCTTGGTCTAGTTGATACTGTAATTTTGCATTGTCTATCGTGGCTAATATATCGTTTTTATTAACCTGGTCGCCTATTTTAACGTTGATACTTCGTAGAGTACCGGTTTGTGTAAAATTAACATTGGTCTTTTCTACACTCACCGATCCATCAGCTTCAATGTATGTATTAACGTTGCCTAATATAGCGGATGATTCCGTGGTTGCGCTAACTGGCTGGGTGTTATTTGCGGTGATTAAAGTAAATGGTATGGCTATAATTGCAAGCAAAACTATAGATGTGATTATTTTATTCCTTCGTGATACTTTTGGCTTGTGCATTATATTGACCCTTTAATTTTTAGAAATTCAATTGTTTGATCTGTTAATGAATAATTATTAACCCAGATTGATATGTATGTTCCTTCTTTGATTTCGGTTAAATCACCATCAACGAGGCTGCCGGTTGAATCGCCGGTTGTTGTTTTGATTGTTGTACCTACTGGAATTGTTATAGAAACTTCTTCTTTTGGCAGCACAGATGATTCTTCTGCCTTTAGCGCCTGTCGTTCTTCGATACTCAATTTTGATCGTTCAGCTTTTTTTGCAGCTTTTTCGGCATCAGTTAATTCCGGTTCGGTTGATATTTCATTCAATATAATAATTTGGTTACCTTCGATTGATTTGACTAATCCCTTTAATTCAGCAACTCTTGCTGGTTGGCCTTGTTGTTGAGCTAGGCTTAGACCTGTAGTTGATGTAGTTGAAAAATATAGCCCAACTCCAGCAGTCAATACAACCAACGCTATGACACCTATTATTAATGATTTCTTTTTGTTCATTTTATCCTCCATTTTATTCATATCTTAATGCTTCTATTGGGTCTAAATTGGCAGCTTTTTTAGCTGGGTAATAACCAAAGAAGACACCAATACTTAAAGAAAATCCCATTGCTACAAAAACACCCCACCAAACGTGCACAATTTTAGCTCCCATATTTATTGCAATCGGATATATGCTTAGCCCTAGCAGTAATCCGATTGAACTTCCGAATAGTGATATAACTAAGGCTTCGGCGATAAATTGCAACATAATTTGTTTGTTTTTTGCACCCAAAGCTTTGCGTAAACCTATCTCTTTTGTTCTTTCGGTGACATTTATATACATTACGTTCATGATACCGATTCCGCCGACTAATAAGACTATTGCAGCGATTGAACTGAGTAAAATAGCCATTGTCTGGGCAGATTCTTTAGCGGCAACAACATTACTACCCATGTCTTTCAACTTGAAGTCGTCAATTCCACCAGGTTTGATGTTATGTTCTTCGCGTAGAATTTGGCCTATATCATCCATGGCGATATCAATTGACTTTAGGTCTTTAGCTGAGGCATTTAGTGTCATTTTCCCGCCACTAATCAGTGCGTATCGTTCAGCAACTTTAAAAGGCATAAAAATACTTTCATCAATACTCAATGGTCCGAACGAGCCGCCTTTTTCAGCTATAATTCCTACAATTTCATAAGCTTTTTTGTTTATGGTAATTTTTTGGCCAATTATATCTTCTGCAGTATTACCAAAAATAGTTTCAGCAGCTGTCGATCCTAAAACAACAACTTTCTTTTTGTCATTTTCTTGGGATTCTGAAAAAAAACTACCTTTTGAAAAACTAAGATTTGAAAGATCTTTAAAATCCAGACTAGTACCTACTATATTTATCTGCTCTGTATTAGTAGCAGCCGTCACGGCTGCTTTGCCACTAATAACCGGGACGATAAGTGTAATATTATCTGATTTTTGTTTTATAGCCTCAGCATCTTCATAACTGAGTTTTGATTCTATCCCTTCTGAATTTGATGGCGCATTTACAAAAATTGTAGTAACTGATAAATTCGAGAATTGTTTTGCGATGTCTAATTTTGCACCTTCGCCAAAATCAATAACTAAAATTACAGTCGCAGCCCCGATTATTATTCCAAGTGAAGTTAAAAATGAGCGTGATTTTTGGGACCATACGCTTTTTATAGATTCTTTGATTATTCGTTTCCAAAACAATGTATTATATCCCGCCTTCTGCACTTGAATTATGTTCATTGAAACATCAATAAACCTAGTACTATAGGTAATACATTTACGTATACTAAATTATTTCAAATTTTTATATTATGTTATTAATTTTTCTCAGCCACGATAAAATAACTATTGAATTAGACTAAATACATTCGTTCGATATCTCTAATAATTGATTCATCAGCCATGTCTTTTTCAATCATAAAATTGACTGCTTTGTTGCCTGATGATCGGAGTGATTTTATCGATAATTTATTAATAAAATCATTAAGGTCTTTTTTGTTTGATTTGAATATCACTTCGATTCTATCTTCGTTGGTCTGGTGATATTTACTATATAAATCTATAACATTCTTGTAAGCTGATTCGTTGAAAACGGGTCTTTTGTATTGTTCTTGCATTTTTAAAAAAGTTTTAACGACTTTTCTTGAAATGATTGACTGGGCACGGTAGTGTTGATACTTTTCTTCTGTAGTATTAACCCCGTTTTTTACTAATAACGATTGAAAGAATAACACTAAACGATCAAATATGTCTTTATGGTCAATATATAGTGACGGATTAATCTCTTCATACTTACCGTGTTCGATTTTTTCCTTTTGCAAATTCAATTTACCATTAATTTTTCGATAGACAGCTTCATTGATTTCATCATTACTATATAGCTCTTTTAGATAATGTGACTCAACATTTACAGCGGCATATCGAAGAGTCTGTTCGAATAGTTTTTCTCCATATTTTGAATATAGTTTATCGCGAGAAGCTATAGTCTCGTTAATTTTATCATTAACAACCTTTGATATTAATTTGTAATTTTCAGCTCCAATAAAACCGCGTTTCTTTTGTTCGAGTAATCTGTCGCTTTCGGTTAACAAATAATATAGCCCAAAATCAATCCGGTATGCCTTGTTAAACGGCGTCGGTTTGTCTATTTTCAGTTTTTTGATTAATGGTCCAATTGTCAAAGCTTTTATAAATAACGTTGCAAGGATACAACCAATAACCAGTGCAAGCAATAGTTCTTTGATTGAAAAAGCATAATCCCAACCGGCAACGCGTAAATCATCTGGGACCAACAAAACAACGATCATTGCTAGTGCACCACGCAAGCTACCCCAAGATAATAATATCGTCCAAGATTTTGGTATATTCGCTTCTAGTTTTAAAGCATTGAGAGGTTTGACGACAGCATATACCGACAATACTCTAGCCGATGCAACTATCAATATAGTTATAATTGTCGGGATTAATAGTGTTGCAAAGTCTATTTTTGTCGAAGCAAACAATATGCCAGCCAAAATAAACACTAATGAATTGGCGATAAACGCTAAATGTTCAATGGACTTGTTAAGATATTCGTCAGACTTTGGTGATAGTGTATGACGTGCGTAATTACCTAAGAATAATGATGATACTGTCGTAGCGATAATGGAAGATATGTGTAACTGGATGCCGAATATTTGGTTTGCGTTTATTAATTCACATAAAATGAACGTCAAGTGTGCCGATACTATCAATAATGTAATTGATATAAATTCATTCGATTTTGTGTATTTTAAACCTTGGCTGAATAGCGTTGCCATCACGATACCAAATGTTATTCCTAACGCAACCATCATCAAAAACATTCCTATACCACCAAACACGGTTGATGCTCCATTGAACCCATTCTCCGCAATTGATAGTATGACTAAGAATAGAGTAACTGCTGTTCCGTCGTTAAATAAACTTTCACCCTCAAATATCATTGTTAATCGTTTTGGCGCACCGAACTCTTTGAATAGCGCCAGAACTGCAACTGGGTCTGTTGATGATATGATTGCGCCAAATAACAAAGCGACTATAAATGGAATCGGTAAACCAACAAGCGGTAAAATAAGGAATAGTGATATAGCTATTGCGGTGGCAGATATGATTAAACCGATAATTGACAGTAATGATATCGACCATGCATTTTCAATCATTTTGCGCATGTTCATATTAAATGCCGATTCAAAAATTAATATTGGCAAAAACAAAAAAAATAATAATTCAGGAGTTAATGTTAACTCTGTTAAAAAACCTAATATTGGGTTTAAGACCGGTATTTGAACTAAAGGGACTAGTATCAATCCGAATAATACCAACAAGACCGTGTATGGTATTTTTATTCGTTTTGAAACGAAAAAAACACCTGAAGAAACTACTAATAATAGAAAAAACGAAAGAACAGCATCAATACTAATCATAAAATTATATCTTTCCACCCCTATTTAAGAAGGATTACTTTACCCGATTATACAAGTATAATTTTTTGGTATCAATACTAAAATATTTTTTGTGATTTTTATTTTTGATAAACAAGATTATTTGTTGCACATATTGAATCGCATTTGCGATTCACGAAGGGGGTATTTACATACCCCCTATCGGAAATTCTGAATTACCAAGGCTTAGCAAGATATTTATTCAATATCTTGCCGTATACGGCTGCTGGGTAGCAGTTGCCTCCGTCGTTTGGTGGCATTGGTCGTTCGTCTGGATCCAGACAAAGACCACCATTATGCTTTTTGCCTTTGTTATTTGCAGAGCTTTTATGTGGGTTGTCTTTCTTGCCATCTGCTATGACATGACAAACCATCTTTCCTTTATATGATGCTCCGTCAGGTGCTGGGCCAGGGTTTTTAGCCCTAAGCATAGCGTTGACATCTGCAGGAAACCTAACACAATTTAAACCACTGTTATCGACGGTCGTTTTTGGCGTTACTTTTACCGCAGATTTTGCGACCACTGCAGGTATCTTTTCGGGCACAACCACAGGCGGTTCAACAACAGGTTGTGGTACTGGTCCGGTTACTTCGGGCGTAACAACCGGAACTTCTTCAGCAGACACCAAATTGGTGGGCTGCATAGCGGATAGTTCGGTTGTGTCGGCTGGTGGTAATACTGAATTTGTTGCAAACAACACTGGTTCTTCGGCTGCTGGCGGAAAAACTTGAGCTGCGGGCTGACTGCGAGATTCCTTGATTGTGAATACCAATCCGGTAATTATCACGATTATTATTAATCCTAGAGCGATCATAATTAGTATTGCTTCAAGCGGGTTGGCCTTGTAATAGGCTAACAATTTTTCTTTATACATTTGTTTTTTTCACTTTGAAAATGGGGTTTATGCCACAGACAACGTGAGTACTAAATTAATTACCTACAAAATAATTGTTTCGGCTTGTTAGCCGACATTCTTTTGTTACATTGTTAATTTATTAGAATTTCAAATATGTGTACAAATAATCTAATTTATAAATGGACTCCGCTGCTATGGCCCACTCGCCGATAACAACTGATTGTTATATTCTGACACAAAAATATCTGTAAGTCAATATAAAAAGAGCCCTGATGGGCTCAGTTTTATTTGCGTAGCTTGGCTTTGGCTTTTTTCTTTAGAATTCTCTTGCGAGAAGCACTATGCCAGTTCTTGTGTTTTGCCATTATTATTGTCCAATCGTTTTATATTTATGTAATTATAGCACGTTCAACCTGGAAAGCTTTCATGAATTGACGTAATAGCTGAACTATATTATAATAATAGAGATAATTCTTAATCCCTCGAGTAAAAATTCGGGATATAGTGTTCGTTTACATCTACGCTGTTATAAATAATTTTTTAATATAAATTTTTTACCTATAGTGACCAAAATGTCACGATATTTGAAAAATGCAAATGTATGTTAAACCTAAATGTTCAGCATGCTGGTTTGAGATCTTTGTTTAAAGAAAAGCAAAGAGCGCTCAAAATACGAGATGCTGCATGGCAGTATTTTCAGCTGCTGTCTAGAACTGATAAACCAAAAATTGAGGCTTTGATATTTAAAGAAAAGTTGCTATTTAGTCAAGCGAACGAAAATTTTAGTTTTTCTAAAATTGCTTTTCGTCGCAAGGATCATAAAGCCGCCAAGACATTTTCTAAAGCAGCCAAACGATGCATGCAACTGTTGAAGAAAACTGTTGATGAGCGTCGTAAATTAACCCAAGCGTTAAAAGATGCAAAAGAAGAATATTATATTGATGATGAACAGAATCGCAAAATTAATGTCAAACTTGAACAATGCGAACAACTTTGCAAATGCAAACGAAAGCATGTTTTAGCTTTGGCAAAAGTACCTAAAATATATAGAGACAACGCTTCGATAGTTGAATACGAAAACGGAGCAATGAATATATATTTTGGAGGTAAAGGTAGTCCGGCTGGTAAGGGCCACGGGCATATATGCATTGATCCTAGTGGCAACGTTAGGTATACGCGTAATCCATGGGACGAACACGGGTCTCATAATTACGTGCAACGAAATACGCTCCCCGAAAAAAATAACAGTCGATAGAGTAAACGAATTGCCCCACCTTGTGTGGGGCTTTTCAATTGCAAAAACGAGTCGTGTATCAGATGATTATGTTATTATATAGATAAATATATGATAGTTTTGGATGGGAAATGAACGGTAATAATGCTAAACAAAAGATAGCTGTCAGTATCGATCATTTTCGAATGGATTTTGGCAAAAAGACTGTCATAAAGGATTTGTCATTTGATGTTTATAAGGGCGAAGTCTTTGGCTTTTTAGGCAGTAACGGATCTGGAAAAACTACGACTATTCGTGCCCTACTGGGTATTTATCAACCAACTGATGGCAAATTGCTTATTGATGGCAAGCCATTTTCTGTCGCGTCTGGAATAAAATTAGGTTATTTGCCTGAAGAACGTGGTTTTTACAAAAAAGAAACTGTCATAGATGTAATGATTTATTTTGGGAGGCTTAAGGGTCTGACAAAAGATGAGGCTAAAACAAGCGCAGAGGCATATTTAAATAGGGTCAAATTAATCGATAAAGCCAATGTCAAAATTGACAAATTATCCGGCGGACAACAACAAAAGATTCAACTTGGCATCACTATTATGGACAATCCAGAACTGCTGATATTGGATGAACCTACTAAAGGATTTGACCCGGTCAATCGACGGCTACTAATGGATATTATCGAAGAGCATCAACGGGCCGGTGTTACGGTTATATTTGTAACTCACCAAATGGAAGAAGTTGAAAGACTTTGCGACAGAATTGTTTTATTAAAAGACGGTGTAGCGCGAGCATACGGTACTGTGTCTGACGTCAAGAAAAAATTTGGTGATGCGTCGTTAGATGATATATTTATCAAGATTTATGGTGATGAAAATGAACAATCCGAGGAGGTTTTGTAATGCATAATTTGGGAACAGTTTTTCGTTTCGAAGTAATTCGAACACTAAAGAAGAAATCTTTTTGGATTATGGCGATTGTCTTCCCTATCGCTATCGGTGCTATTTATGGAATCGTTTATTTCTCGAATGAATCTAGCAAACAAGCTGCCGAAAGTACGGTCAACCAAAAGTTCTCGTTTGTTGTGACGGACAAGAGTGGTTTAATTAATAAAAATATTCTTAAACATCTTGGAGCGATGGAAGTGAACGATAAACAAACAGCTATCAGTGATGTCGTTAGTGGCAAATTGGATGCGTATTTTTATTACCCAAGTAATTTTGCTACCGATAAGGTTGAGATTTATGCCAAAGATACCGGTTTATTTGATAATAATAGATACCAGGGTGTTGCCAATGCGATTTTGCAAGGTTCGGTAATCCCAGCCGTCAATAGTCAAGTGACAGCTGTATTAAAAAACGCTGTTGGGTTTAATTCGGTTTTATATAAAAACGGAATTCAGTATGACGGATTCAAGGGATTGATTGCTCCGGGTATCTTTTTAGCAATGTTCTATATTTTAATAGCTGTATTTGGAAATCAGATGCTGGCAAGCACTACCGAAGAAAAAGAAAATCGAGTTATCGAAATTATCCTTACGACTATCAAGGCTCGAACTTTGATTATTGGCAAGATTTTATCACTATTAGTACTGGCTCTTATACAAGTTGTTGTTATTATGACGCCTATAATTATCGTTTATATATTTTTCCATAATCAACTATCCCTACCTAATTTGGATCTTAGCAATATACCTATCGACCCTATTCGTATAGTTATTGGTGCGATTTTGTTTGTACTGAGTTTCTTGATGTTCACGGGTCTTTTGGTGGCTATAGGTGCGGCCGTACCAACTGTCAAAGAAGCGTCGGGATTTTTTGGAATAGTTATGTTGTTTTTGTTCGGACCGCTTTACGCGGCATCATTATTTGTATCATCGCCTGATTCTGGTCTTGTCCGTTTTTTATCGTTTTTCCCTCTTACGGCGCCAATCCCGTTGATGTTACGAAATGCTGTCGGAAACTTATCTATAGCCGATGTGTTTATTGGCATTACTATTATTGGCGTTAGTGCTGTGATTACATTGGCATTTGCTATTCGCATTTTCCAATACGGCGCGTTGGAATATACTAATCGAATTTCTTTGAAAACAATATTTAAAAAACGATAGTTAAAGCGTTCGCGCTACTCTTCCATCAACTATCATAATTGTTCGCTGACAGAATTTGGCGACTTCTGGGTTATGAGTAACGATCACAAAGGTCTGACCTTGCTTATTTAATTTGGTGACTAGTTGCATAATTTCTTTGGTTGTCTTGATGTCCAGTTCTCCGGTCAATTCATCTCCAAAAATAATTGCTGGTTTGTTGACGATAGCACGAGCAATAGCGACGCGTTGTTTTTGCCCACCAGATAGTTGATTTGGTGTGTGATATAGACGATTACTCATTCCGACCAATTCCAATGCTTCTTCTGCTAGTGCATCGCGTTCTTTGGCTGGAGCCTTTGAATACTTCAACGGCAGCACAACATTTTCTAGAGCTGTCATAGTTGGAATTAAATCAAATGATTGGAAAACAAAGCCTAATTCTTTAGATCTGATGTCTGGCAATTTACTTGATTTGATACTGGATATTTTTTTGCCACGTAGATATATCTGGCCGGTAGTTGGAGTATCGTGCAACCCTAGCATACTAAGTAATGTTGTTTTGCCGGAACCCGAAGGCCCAATAATTGCGACCATTTCGCCTTGTTTTATCTCAAGGTTAATGCCGTTTAAGGCGTGGATTACTACTCCGGTATTACGTGGCCCTCTGGTAATGATTTTTTGAGTTAGCGAAGTATAGCACTCTTCAAATTTTTCCTCATAAAATAATTTGTGAGCATTATTTAATAGTTTTTCGTATTCTTTTAAATTCTTATTGTTCTTATCTTTGTCAGCAAGTTTCTCGTATGTAACCGAAAGTTTCTGAATTTCCTCTAAAGCTTTTTTTGCGGTTCTTAGATTTCCGGTAATATAAATCTTACGCAGATTGCTTAGTTTTAGAATAACTTCGCTCATATTACGCTCCCCTCAATGCTTTTACAATACTAATTCTGGTCGCATGTATGGCCGGCATAAAACCGGCAATACTTCCTAGTACGACTGAGAATATTATGGACCATATAACTAGTCGCGGTGTAACTAAGAATAGGTTGCCGCCTGAGGCTTCCATTGCGCTATTTAATACACTGGAGACAATAACGCCAAAAACAACGCCAACAATTCCACCCATCAAACCGATAACGGCGGCCTCTAACATGTATTCGCGTAAAATGACTACTGTTTTAGCACCAATCGCCTTTTTGACACCTATTTCTTTAGTTCTTTCGCTGACGGACATTGTCATAGTATTAATAATAGATAACGAACCGACAAAGAGCGATACAATAGCTACGCCATAGATGATTGAGTTAATCGTGCTGACTGAACTCATAACTTGGTCTTGAAATTGTTTTGGGCCTAGTGCAACTGTACCTGTAATATTCTTTTGGATAACAGTCGCTAGTTTATCTGGGTCGGTGCCGGATTTTGGATAAACAACAAAACCGGTAGCTATATCGGCTGGGCTGATATTTGATTTGATAATTGCTGGTAGGTCATCGTATATAATTGATTGACCGTCTTTTAATGAAACTGATACAGAAGTGTCGGTGGTCGAGAAAGTCTTTTCCCAAATCCCGATAACCTCAAATGTCTTACCTCTTATAGTTATATCTCGTCCTAGGTCTGCGCTAAGCTTTTTAACTAGGTCATAGCCGACTATAGCTTTGCCAGTGTCATCATTCGTTAGTCGACGACCAACATAGATTTTTAGGTATGAGTTTCCGTGTTTATCAGCGTTTTGATCGATAGCGGTAATTGATGCTTCGTAACCCAGGCTAAATGAACTCGATTTTTTTTCTAGTGGAGTGCTGATGACGGGCGAAACATATTCAACGCCCTGGATTTTTGCAATTTCATCAGCCGTGCTAATTTTTAATGGAGCGGGTAGCATACTGGACGTGTCAGACGAAACTTGAACTTTGTTTTCATAGTATTTTACGCCTTCTGCAGCTTGCATGTTTAGTTTTTCGGCCATTGAACCCATAACTACTAGGGCTGAAATTCCAATCGCTATCCCAAAAATAGTCAATAAGGTTCGCATTTTGCGACGCCACATATTTAATATAATCTCCAAAACACACCCCTCCTTTGAGTTATCTAAAGTATACCTGTGTTGAAATAATTTGTAAATATAGGGTAAACTGATGAAGCATCGCTTTTAAAAGCGGTGTTTCGGAACTCCAGCCGAACCAAGAACCACAATCGTGCCGTGGCGATCCAGTGTGATTGTTATGCTTATATTGATCTACTTAGTTAATATCAGCCAGTCTTCTAGTTGATAGAATACCGCAAATCTGTTTAAGATTTTAGTAAAAGCCAGACCGTTAGGTAGATTTATTTAAATATTATTATACAACATTAGTACTTTTATGGGGTATAATAATTATTGTAATGGGATGTCGCCAAGTGGTAAGGTGAAGATTGCCAGTGGCAATCTGCAAGGACGGAAGCCGGATGACGAACGTCACCGACTAAGGCGGGGTCGCAGAAAATTCAGGATGAATTTTACTGTGACATGGTTTCTGGTACCAATCTGCCAGAAACTTAAACAACAGCACATTTTATAAGTTATAATTATCGTAATGGGATGTCGCCAAGTGGTAAGGCACTGGTTTCTGGTACCAGCATTCGGGGGTTCAAATCCCTCCATCCCAGCCATGAAATAAGTCAGACCTTTTGGTCTGGCTTTTTTCATAACTTGGAAGGTGGGGATTTGGGCGCCCGAGTGGGCATTCGGGGGTGAGGATTGCCAGTGGCAATCCGCAAGGAAACATTCCGATGCAAACTGGTTTGCAATCGTGAATTTTCGGGGTCGCCAAAGGTGATCAAATCCCTCCATCCCAGAACCATGACTACTGTGTTAATATATGTTTATGGTTAAAAATAAATTTATATCACTTTTCACTTGAAGCCCAATAGGAATTAAAGTATTGTTTTCGGTTATATTTATATTTGCCATTGCAATAATTTACACATTTTCATATATAACCATGAGTGCGACGGCGAATAACGAATACACAAAGGCACAAGAAGAAAATAAACACTCAATGACAATATGCAACGATGAAATCCAACAACTAAGGTCAAATGATCAACATACATTACTACTGGATTGTTCAAGATTATCAACTACATGTCATATTAGCCATAATATTTTATGGCTACCAGAGAACCGATGCCAATTAGATAATCCTCCTGATACCATCTAGTTCATGAAAAATGTTCGTTATCTCATTTATTTCTTCCTGAGACGCGTCCACTAGCCCCAGCCAAGTTTTGCGTCTAAAGAGACCGACTTAGGTCTATCATCGTTATTTAAAGCAAAATTCATAACACAGCACGGAAATCGTGCTAATTTAATTTTTATATAAAAGTTAATAACAGAAGCAAGCGGATTCGAATTTCGAAAGCTATGAAATAGTCTTTTTCCGTGAAGACTTTTTAACTGTGAGTAGAAAGTTTGAGTTCCATTTGTGTCTCAAAAGATATACAAAGATACAAATTAGGTCCAAAGCAGACTCCTCTGTTTTTCAAGACAAGATTGTATCATTTATTTAATTCTAGCCATTTTTGGACCTTATATTATAAGTCAATATTAATATATGCTATAATCTAATTAACAAACATAAGGAGTATTTTTATGAAATTTGCAATATTCATGGCTTCACCATTGGGCAGATCGCTGAGAATAATACCAGGACTAGTGCTACTTTATCTTGGATTTTTTGGTAGCCTTGGGTTGATTTTTGGACTGATAGGTATTGTTCTTATTGCTTCAGGCGCTCTGAACTACTGTGCTCTCAGTAAGTTATTCGGCGGACCTTTTGATGGCCGCAAAGCAAAGTAGTTGACGAACAAGGTGTTTTTATTGGCGAAACTGCGCCAAAATCCCCACCATTTAATGGCATTGTTGAAAACAAATTCTGTCTTGTGTATCTGACAAAACTGCATAATTGACAAAACTTAATAGACCCAATTGGGGCTATTAAAAAATCAAATCATTTTAATGTGCACGTCGTAAAGTTCTGCGATTAGGTTACGAGGCTATTACGCCTCGTAACCAATTCAGTCAGCGATTAATTACTGCGGATACCAGAGCCATCTGGGCCAATCTTATACATGTAATTAAACATGTCGGGATTGTTCGTAGGATACACATATCTGTCCATCATGTAACCAGGATAACTAGTTGACGAACGTGAACGTGTCGATATCAGAATAGCTGTAAGTATAAATATAATGGCAATCATTATATATGTTACAAACATCTGTTGATTTCGCTGGTCCTCGCTTTTTGTGCGCTTAGCCATATTTTTATTGTCTTTTATAAAAGTCATAGTATGTCAAATATAAAAGAGTATTAATTTTATTTTTAATGCGCGCTTGTTACGACGTGCACTAAAATGATTTGATTTATTAATGATTCATAGATACTTTAGGTTTTTACGTTATTCTTACCTATAAAATTATTTTATCACAAAACTATCAATACGTCTATTTTTAACCTGGGAGTTGATTGGCATTCATGATAAGATAAATCTAATATTTCACAAAAACAAATAGATTTAAGTTTTGAGCGGTATTGCTGCATTGGTTTACATGCCACAGTCTACTGGTTTTATGATTGGAGTTCAAATAGTCTTTCAAATTTCAATTTGGTTTATATTTATTAGGTATTTAAATAATGCTAGCAACCAAACAAAAAAGAAAGTATATAATAAATGAAATTAGATCGTTACTGATAGTGAACTATAAGTAATAAGTACTATTATACAGCGTTGTAAATTAGTCATAACTATAGCAATTTGTCTCAAGTTGTTCTTTATGATGGTATACTTAAGGCACTATGAAAACCACAAAATTGAAAAAGACGAACAAGTCCACTAGGTCTATCAAATCATCTAAATCAAAAAAAATATCTGCGCCATTTATGTCAACAAGGAATGTATTTATAGCTGCAATAGTTATGGTAAGTATTCTTGTTTTTGGTTTTACTCTTACGAGTGAGGCGGCCAATTCACATTCGAGTAGTAAAAAAGTTTGTGACGAACAATCATCAAATACTAGCGCTAATTGCTTTGCTCGTGTAAAGATTGATAAAAATGGTCGCCCAGTGACTACAGTAACTACACCGACTGGTTATGGTCCACTTCAATTCCGTACCGCTTATAATTTGCCAACTAATAACACTAACCCAGCCACAATTGCGATTGTTGCTGCCTATAACCACCCATCAATCAAGGCGGACTTGGATGAATATAACAGCACATTTAACCTACCTAGTTTCCCAAGTTGTAGCGCGACTGTGACGACTGGCTGCTTTATGAAAGTTAACCAAACCGGAGGTACTAAATATCCTAAAACTAACGCCGGATGGGCGCTAGAAATAGCTATGGATGTGCAGACGGCTCATGCCGTTAGCCCAAATTCAAAAATTATTTTAGTAGAAGCAACAACTAATAGTTATGCTAACCTTATGACAGCCGTCGATCGTGCTCGTCTACTGGGTGCAACTGTTATATCTAACTCTTACGGATCGCTTGAATTTTCCGGCGAAATAACCTATGACAGCCATTTCAAATATCCTGGTATTGCGTTCTTGTTCAGTTCTGGTGACGCTGGCTATGGTGTTTCCTACCCTGCCGCTTCGCCATACGTAACTGCAGTTGGCGGTACCTCGCTTTACCTAACAGGAACAGGTACACGTCAAACCGAGTCCGTATGGGCAGGGGCTGGTAGTGGCTGTAGTGCTTATGAACCAAAACCCGTTTTCCAAACTGATTTAGGATGTTCAAATCGTACAGTATCTGACGTATCAGCTGTTGCAGATCCAAATACCGGCGCAGCCGTATACAGTAGCGTCGTTTTACAAGGTCAAAAAGGTTGGTTCCAGGTTGGCGGAACAAGCCTTTCTGCGCCTATTATTGCAGGCGTCTACGCCCTAGCGGGCAGTACTGACCCATCAGTATATGCTAACTCTGTACCATATGCTGCTACGGCTGGTAGTCTATACGACGTAGCTTATGGCAATAACGGTGCCTGTGGCAGCAATGTATACCTATGTAATGGAATCATTGGATACGATGGACCATCAGGTCTTGGTTCTCCTATTGGGATTGGCGCCTTCTAAATAGTTGACTATATAAAAACGGCTCGCTTTGACGCGAGTCGTTTTTATATGTGGATTGTAATTTGCTAGATTGAGGCTTTATCTTCGCCAAATGCTTGTTGTAATGCGAGTTTGGCGGTTTCTAGACTAGCTTTGAATGTCTCTTTTGCTGATTTAAAAGCATTATTTCTTGTGGTAGCAAATGTTTGGATTTGATTTTTAACAGAATTATCTTTGGTGCGATTGCTTTGGAATGTATCGCGGGCAGCTTTCATAGCCGTCTGATATGTTGTACGAACAGTAGTGCTGGCTCCATCGTCTAGGCACGAAGCTTTTGCGGCGATAATAGCTGAATCGACAGAGCTTTTAAATGCATCCTGTTGATTTAATACAGTGCTTCGTTTCAGTGCAACTTGTTCTTTGACGCTATCTTGAAATGTTTGTCGTGCTAAATCAAAAGCAGTGCGACGAACAGAAATAGCATCTCTGACGGCAATTTCATAATCTTGAACAGCTTGTTTTTGACTGTCAGTTGTAGCTTTAGCTTCAAGCTTTGCAAAATTACTATTTAAATTAGTTTCAGCTTGTGTCCTTTTGGCGGCAACTTCTGTTTCTATTTTCTGAAATCTGGTTTCGACTTGTTGATCTTGGTCTGTCCAAGCTAATGTGAGTTTATCGGACAAACTAGTCATTTTGTCGGTAATTTTAGCAGTCTCGGTATCTATATTTTCACAAAATAGATTGGGCTTTTTTGCAGCGCTTCGGTCTAAAACACCAGTAATGGCGTAGCTATTATTAGAAACTATTGTTGCCAACATCAACATTATTGCGATTGATGCCGATATTGTTATGTTCTGACGATTAAAGACTAGACGCATCGTATGCACCTCCGAGATTTGTTATTGCGCTATCTGCACTAGTCGAGTCAGCTTGGATTTGTATATCAGCAGAACTGTCTATTTCAGCTTCAGATTCTACTGCTTTTACAACTAGCTCAGTTACGCTATCTGTTGTACCGACAGGTGCAGCTGTCTTAATCTCTGCGCTAGCAGAATTATCTGTTTGGTTGGCTGTTGAGCTTTGTGTAGTATTAGATCGTGTTAGATATACAAATGCCAAACCGGCTATGATTCCGACTGCGGCAATTACTAATATAGTTTCGACAATCGAGAAACCTGATTTGTCGTGATCTCCTAGATGGATTTTCATGCTACTCTTTTAAAGATTTTGTTATATAAATATACATTAGCATTATTTGTAGTTTTTGACTACTAAATCTATTCAGTGACTTTAATACCGCTCATTCTGTCGATCAGGTGCCATTTGTTGTCAAGAGTTTTAACATAGACATCTATGCGATAATCACCAGGCCCATGCAAATAATTGCCACCATGAATATAATGCGTCGATGCAACTACGTTATCGTTAGCGACATAGTCGGTATCAGCAGTAGTGTACGACTTTGTCGTTTTATTATCAGCGGTACAAGCTCCTATGGTGGTTCCGAATTCAGTTATATATGATTCGTCTGACTTCTCTATTCGAGAATATATGCTATTTTTATCGGCTTTATTTTTTATTGAACGATATGAAAATGTACATACATTATTTGTCTTATTAGCATCCGAAGATGTCGTTTTGCTAAGCGGCGCAAAATATATTGTCGATTTCCAGCCGACCAGTGCTGATGGTTTGTCATTTGCTGTGCTGGTGCAGGTATTCAATATAATTCTATCTGCGCTTTTTTCGACATTTTTTGAAGTCGATGCTATACCATCGTCATCGTCGTTCAAAATTACTTTGAATGAAATTAACATCGAAAAAGTAAATGTCAGGATGATTATAGTCCAAAAAACTGTCGCGATCTCGATGGTCGGCCGAACAAAGAACACCAAATATACAATAATCCATAAAAATAGTACTATCCAAAATCCTGTTTCAATACCTAGGTTGGCGAATCCAACAAAGATAGACAGCAGCATTAATGCTAAAAATATCGGCATTTTCTGATTATCTTTAATTTGTTTATTTGGGCTACATCCTAATTGTTGCTTATTATTATATATCAGAGCATAATTAGTATGAAAGAAACCTAATCAGGAAGGTACAAAATGGGACGTTCTCCAATAATTAGTATCGTGTATATAGTAGTAGGCGTTGTTATAGCAAATGGTCAGGGATATTTAGCTCACCTAACTACGATTCAACAGATTGCATCAGGTATTTTGTCGGTTGTTTTATGGCCCCTTTTACTACTGGGTGTTAACCTACATATTACGTTTTAGGAATACAAATGTATAAATAAAATCGGCATTTCTGCAGATTATTATTTATGTCACAGGTGCTAGAATCAATAATTGATGATTCTGATACTAAAGGCTGAAATCGTTTTGTCGGATATAGTTCCGAACACTACAACGCTATCATTGACTGAGACCTTTTTGTCTGTCGTATTGTAAGTTGTGCTACCAGTCGTGTTGACCGTGTATTGTTTGCCACTACCAGCAATTACGAAATTATTGGCCTTCACGAATGTTACAACTCCTGATATGGCGTCTAGGTTGGTTGTTGAATTTGTGTTTAAATTGCGCAACCCCATCATACTGCCGTCGCTTCGCATATCGCGATAGTCGTTGCTGCGTTGGCTAAATAGAGTATTTGGACTATCATCGCTACGTCCAAACATAAATCCCGAATGGTTCCTTATGAACACATTTCCGGTCACGGTTGCAATAGCAGTGACAAACAGCAGTCCCGCAATGGCTAACAACACTATCATTAATGGCATGTTTGATTTATGCATAGTCTGGACATCTATTGCCTTACCGTTATCATTTACAAGATGCCCCTCGCTGGCGGTTTTAACATCTGATATTTTTTCAGTATTATTTTTTTCAGTATTTGGCATTTACAGTTTATCCCCTCTTTATATTACAAGAATAATCTATTGGCTTTAAAAACTGCTTAATAGACAAATATAATTGTTAAAGTTTAAGTTATAATAATCACATGAAGCGACTGATTGTGTTTTTTAGTTTCATAACAATAACTACATTAATTAGCGCTATGGGCTGCCTGTTGGCAATAAAGGTTCAGTCGGATATTAGCAATCTAACATTATCCAATTCTCCGGTTTTTAAGCAAATATCATTTGCAGATAGACAATTGGCGCGCATGACGTTGCGACAAAAAGTTTCCAATTTGTTGATTTTGCATACTAGCGGGACTAATGTCGCGGATATCCAAAAATATCTGCAAACATATCAACCTAGTGGTTTGATATTTATGGGTGACAATATACCGTCTACGCTGGATGATCTGGCGTTAATTACTAAAAAATTACAGTCAAGCCCGGCTTTGCCATATCTGTTTGCGATTGACGAAGAAGGTGGAGTAGTTAGTCGATTGTCACAAGATATTCTTCCGGCTGCAGCTGACTTTAAATCACAACCTCCGTTTGCGACTGAATCGGCATTTCGCAAACGTTGCGAGATGCTACAGCAAGTTGGCATGAATTTGAATTTTGGAATTGTGGCTGATGTTACTAACGATCCAGCTTCGTTTATATTTACCCGTGTATTCGGAGGCGACCCGTTAGAGGCCGGTCATCGGGTTGCGGCGGCAGTTGACGGTTCAATCGGTCTAACTCTTTCGACGTTAAAACATTATCCAGGGCATGGCGAAACCAATGCTGATTCGCATAATTCAATTCCGGTGACGAATGTTAGTTATGAAAGTTGGCAACAACGTGACGAACCATCGTTTGTATCTGGAGTTAAAGCTAATGCCGATGTGGTTATGTTTGGCCACCTAATATATTCCAGTGTTGATTCGCTACCTGCCAGCCTGTCGACCAAGTGGCATGAGATTTTAAGACAACAAGACGGTTTTAAGGGTGTGACTATTACTGACGATATGATTATGTTGCAACAATCAGGCGACCCAGATTACGCCGACCCTATCTCGAATTCAATAAAAGCCATAAATGCTGGCAATACGATGCTATTATTCGTACTTGATCATGGCGGCGATTCGATCTTTGATCCAAGTATATTGATTGAAGGTATCGTAAACGCTGTTAAAAATGGCAAAGTAAATCAAAAAATAATTGACGATAATGTACGACAAATATTAACTCTTCGTCATAATTTGCCAGTTATTTTAGCAAAAAAATAACTACATTATTCTTTTAATTGTTTAACTTTGACCAACAATTCGTCGCTGCTAATTTTGAATTCTTCGTAAGTTTTTTATTGCTCATGCTGTATATCCTCCAGTACCATAGTTGATTATATTATATACATGTTCGTAGATTTTGTTAGCTTCGTCATTCGTTATTGTTCGCTCTAAATGGCGTAAAGTTATGCGAACCAATAGATTTTTTTGGTTTGAATTAATACCTAATCGTTTCCTAATTTTTTCAGGTAACTCATTGTAATTAACTTCACTTAGGATTTGAACGTCTTCTAGTGCATCGACATTTTCACCTAAGGCTTTTCGAATTTCGGCACTGACGTCTTCTTTAACGTATTCTATCGGAACGCTATATGACATGTCGCGTTTGATGGCAGGTTGGTAGGATACTTCAACGTATGGCTCGGTGTGCATCATTTGAATGGCAATTTTTGGGTTGGTTGATCGTAGATAGCGTATGTCAGGAATGTTTTTTAAAGTCATCACTAACCTATCTAGTCCCATGCCAAGTGCCCAACCCGAATATATCGTCGGATCAAGCTCGGCGTTAATTAGAATTTGTTCTTTGATTAATCCGCATTCCAAAATCTCGATATCGCGGTCGCCTGATACAGCGTTTACTTCGATACCTTGGTTGGTATATGAATGAGGTGAATTCTCGATCCGTAGTTTCCAGCCTGGGGCGGCTGTTTCGGCAACACCAGTCACGACAGATAATAAATCATCTTTTACGATGACTTTACAGTCCAAATTTTTGACAATTCGCCACATTTCTAACATGTGAACTTCGCTGACGTGTTTTTTATCTGATACGTCGCGACGATACGCTAATCCTGGTAGTAAAATCACTACGTCTGACCAATCATCGTGACTTGCTAGGTCGCGCAATATTTTAGGCAAATGAGCGCTGGTGTGCGTGCGTAGAATGTGAGTATTATCAACGTAATGCGTATAGGTCGATGATCTGGTAATGTTGTCTGGTGATATTAACAGATTGTCATAATTGTCGGTTACATCGACGATTGGATTTTTGCGATAAACTCGGACGTCGCTATTTGGGTGTGTCGAGCGCATGTATTTTTCGATTTTTTCATAGATGATTTTGATAGCATGCGGTTCATCGGATTGTGTTAAATCTGGTATTGCCAGATAGCTATCGAGTTCAGTTTTATCGATAGGTTTAATATACATTTTCATAGTTTAACTTCCCCTTTCGTAGGGTTTAATTGCTTCGGTTGTATAGATGGTGTGTGTAAAATAATGCTGCTAGGCAGCAAAAAAACCAAAGAATGAAAAGTTGACAGCAACACTCGCTTGTTTTACAAGCGCTCGCGATTCAGAGTATGTGTTGACAGTTTGCATGAATTGTATTATAGCATAGATACTATGGAATTACAATATTATTTGACCGTCGTATAACGCTAATGCTATTATTAAGTATATGAAAATGAGTTATGCGCGCACTAGTTCGGGTTTTACTATAGTAGAGCTACTGGTTGTGATAGTTGTAATCGGTATTTTGGCGGCCATAACCATCGTTTCTTACACTGGAATAACACAGAAAGCAATAATCGCGTCCTTAACCTCTGATTTGGACGGCTCGTCAAGATAATTGAAGCTCGATCAGGTAATAAATAGCAATTATCCGGCAACCAAAGAAGACGCCAATGGAGGCAAGGGTCTATCGGTCTGCTCAGGAACGACTACTTGCCAATATTCTGTCAATAACAGTGTTAATCCTCAGACATTTTGCATTACCGAAACGAAAAGCAACAAAAGTTATTATATTAACCAAGATAGTTTGCCTGCTGTTGGTGGTTGTATAGGTGACGTTATTTCTGGTATTCCTGCTATCGCTAATCCGAGTTTCGAGTCTGATACTGTCGGAAATTTAAGCTGGCCAGCTCTTTGGACTCATTATGGCAATGATGGGAATGTTTATGGTGGTATAGCCAATGATTTTGCGGGGTATGGGACTAAATCACTTAAGTTTAGTCAGATAACTACCGATATGGACGGTGGTATGTGGACACAAGTTAGTGGCTTACAGGTTGGACAAAGTGTAACGCTTTCATCTTGGGTAAAAAGTAGCTCGACGGTTGCTAATGCTAGCCTTGTTTTGACGACGACTCAGAATGGTCTGTTGGGGAGTCAGACCGTAGCTAATAACCAAGGACCAAATGTTAACGGTCGTTTCTCAGCTACTTTATCTAGTATAGATCAGACAGCTGTTAATATATTCATTGGCCAAGGCTCGTTTGGTTATTCATCTCGTGGCGATGTTTGGTTTGATGGAATTGTGATCACTATAAACTAGTTGTGTTATTTTTTGGCGACTAACTGTTCGCAGATTTGGTATAGGACGCGGGCAGATTTGCCCCAAGCGAAGTTTTCGGCTTGTTTGTAACCTTTTTCGATTAGGTCAGCTAATACATCTGGCTCGTAAAGTTTCAATACCTGAAGTGCGAATTCGCGAGGTGAATCGGCCTCAAAATACAGTGCGCCATCACCTGCAACTTCGTGGAAAATCTCCATATCATTAATAACAACTGGTGTACCAATTGTTTGTGCCTCGACGATTGGTAGACCAAAACCTTCTTCTTTGGATCCGGTAGCTAGACATAATGCACTTTGCAACAAACTGACATATTCTTGATCGGTTGTACCGTTATGGAATACAACTTTTGTGCCTGGTTTAATTAATTGTTCCAATTCGGCTTTGCGCTCATCAGAAATTCGGCTTAACAGATGTAATTCGCAATCGGCTGGCAAGAATTCTAGGCCACGTATCAAAACCTCAATGTTTTTGTATGGCATAAATGAACCCATATAAATAATATTTTTGGTTTTGACTACGCCTTCGGTTGAGGTTGGTAAATCTAGGCTTGATGCGTTATAGATCACACCGATTTCGCGTTTTGTTAACTTCATTTCAGTAATAAACTTTTTTGAAGTGTGGCTGACGGTCGTAACGTGGTCAGCGTGATTTAGAATCCAGCGTTGTGGCCATTTGACCATGTGGAATAGGCGCCAAATAATACGAATCGGTAGTGACATTCCGGTTGGCGGTTTTGGATGACGGTAATAAATGATGTCTTGCAGTGTCAAGATAAGTTTGTATTTACGACCGTTTGAACCCATGATTTGCAGCGGACTAAACACTACGTCGGCGCCTAGTTTATTCAACTTGCGAGCCAAGAAAAACTCTTTGATTGATACGGGATAATTAACCATGACATATGGGATATTGTCAGGTAATAGATTAAGTTGCCTGACGTCATAAATTAGGATCGTAATTGGAATGTTGTCGTCTTTGAAACCTTGGACTACACCGGCTGTATAACGGCTAATCCCATCGTGATAATCTGTTCGTACCCAACGAGCGTCAATAAATATATTCATAATAATAATTGTAACATGCAAGCTTATGGCTATTTTGCTATAATTGTATCTATATATGATAAAACGCACTCTTTGGACAATTAATCGTAAATCTTATGCCGTAATCGCAAAACCTTTATTATTTATGGCCTCACCAGATAAAGCGCATAGCATGATGATTTTGGCCACGTCAAAAATGGGCTATGTACCTATTGCTCGGGGATTTGTTAAGACTGTATTTACTCGCAAACGAGACGAACGGTTGGCTCAACAGTATTTTGGTATAGATTTTCATACGCCAGTTGGATTGTCGGCCGGGTTTGATAAAAACGGCGAGATTGTACCGATGATTGCCCGATTGGGATTTGGTTTTGGCACAGTTGGATCAGTTACGGCTGTTAAATGTGCTGGTAATCCACGACCTTGGTTCTATCGTTTGCCTAAATCAAAGTCACTCGTGATTAATGCTGGTTTAGCTAATGACGGTTCAGAAGCTATATTAAAACGAATTCATAATTACAGCGCCAAAGCTATTGGCCAATTCCCTATTGTGCTATCTGTAGCCAAGACTAATAGTCAAAAAGTAGTTGATATTAAAACTGGTATTGCTGACTATGTTGCGACTGTAAAAAGAGCTCAACAAGAGCCACGTATCAAGATGATTGAACTAAATATCTCTTGTCCTAACGCATACGGTGGTGAGCCATTTACGACCCCTGAGCGACTAGAGCAGTTGCTAAGCGCAGTGGATGCAGTCGGTCCCAAACAGCCAGTTACTGTTAAAATGCCAATTGATCATGAATGGCCAGCTTTTAAAAAGTTATTGGACGTAATTGTGAAACATAAGGTTACTGCAGTTACTATATCTAACCTATACAAAGATCGTGCGTCACTAGACCTAAAAGACCACTTGCCTGATAGTGTCAAAGGAAACCTTAGCGGTGAACCAACTTGGCAAAAAAGTAACGATTTAATCTCAAAGACTTTTTTGGAATATGGTGATAGATTGACCGTAATAGGTGTTGGTGGAATTTTCACAGCCGAGCAAGCCTATGCCAAGATAAAGATGGGCGCAAGTTTAATAGAAATCATAACTGGTGTTATATTTATCGGTCCGCAATTGGCGGCTGAAATTAACGATGGACTCGTTAAATTGATGCAGCGAGATGGGTATAAAAATATCAGTGAAGTTATTGGTGTCGACGCAAAACCACACAAAAAGCGTTAGGTGTATAATATAACTATTAGGACTAAGGAGGTCATTGCTTTATGAGACGCTACTGGATCATCGCAATCATCATGCTAGCATTCGTCGGTATTGGTGGCTTTCTGGTAACCGAGATGTTAAATATCATTCCAAAGGCATCAGCGCCGTCTCTGGTTGACGAGAACACGACTACTGGGCCATTAACTCTTTATTACATTGCAATTGACGACGGTGGAAAATCTGGTGAAAAAGTCGGCTGCGGCGATAGCGCTGTGATGGTTAAAACTGAAGACGTTAAAACTGACAATGTGGTCAGCTCGACATTCAGCCGATTGTTATCAAATCATAATCAATTCTATGGTGAATCTGGGTTATATAATGTGCTTTATAATTCTAATCTAACATTTCTTAGCAGTTTTAAGGCTGGCGACACAATTACCGTAAACTTATCCGGCGAGCTTAGCCTAGGTGGTGTATGTGATAACCCACGAGTTCAATCGATGCTAGAAATGACTGCAAAAACAGCCGCTGGTGCTACAAAAGCCAACATATTCATAAATTCAAAACCACTTAGCGAAGTCCTTTCATTAAAGTAGTTCCTACTATCTACCACCTACCACCTACTACCTACCAACTACTATCTACCAATTTCCCTATTGACGCCCATCGCATGCGGCAATGTATACTAGATATAGTCATGTGAGTACTGGATAAAACCTTTTCACCCACAGGCTTTATAAGCCCCACATAAACGTTGCTATACTTAAATTTTGAGCCCCTAGTAAACGATACAAAATTTAAAGTAACTCTCGGTAAAAAGATATGCGAACTGAACGGTTTTGCTATCCTATCTGAATTACTTACATTCGCCTCGGCGAATTAATCCGTTCACTGGTTGATTTATATTTACCGGTTATTTTTTGTATCAACTTTATGGAGGATAAGCATATGAAAAAAGTTCAAGTAAACGAGCAAGTTGTTGTGACCGCTATGGGCTTCCGTAAGAATCTAGTCGCATATCCTCGCCGTATGGAGTTTCGTGGATCGACTTATAATTTTATTGACTCTGGTTTGCGTTGTCTGGTCCGTCGAGGCGCTCGAATTGCCGAGATAATTACATTGTCTGATGGTATATCTGATTATCATTTGCGTAGTGATAATCGAGGCATAAATTGGACACTGCTAAGTATCGCGTCATAGGATGCACGCTAACAAAAAAAACACTCGCCGTGAAGCGAGTGTTTTTTTGTTGTGACTTGGCGATTTTCTATTTACCATCTACCAACTATACAATTCTTACTAATTGGAACTGATTGAATCGTTTTCCGCTTCTCCATTCGACGATGTCGCGGACTGTGCGACCAATCAAGCTTTGTCCTAATGGGCTGGCAGTTGATATACGTCCATCGCTTGGGTTGGCTTCGATACTGTCGACTATTGTGTAGCGGAAAAGATGGCCGTGTTTGTCGATTAAATCAACGACTGATCCAATTACAACTTGCAACCTGGTTCGTTTGGCTGGTAATAGCTTAGCACTATTTAATACTAATCTCTTATCATTAATTTCCGCCTCAATACTTTCTAGTAAAGCCAATTTTTCTATGCGTGCTAAACGTTCGTCGTGACCTAGGGTCTTATCAAGTTCACGCAAAGATTGCAAAGTTTTTTGACGATCATGTTCTAATTGGATGATGGCCTTTTTCAATTCTTTTATCCCTTTTTTGCTGAGTAATATGGTCTTTTCTGTGATGGTGGTGTTCATAATGAATCCTCCTCCTTTTTTGTTGTTTACTGTAATTCCATTTTTACATATGTTACTGAAATAAAGCTTAATCGTTGTTGCTTTGCAGTAGTATTTTGCACCTCAAGACCTTATAATATGTATATAGATGAAAGATTTTTTGGTAATCTTGCGCCGCAACTTTCTATCGCCTATTGTTATTGCGATTCTTATCCTAGCTGCCATATTGTTATTTCTGAACGAAACGCGTGACGCTTGGTTTATATCTGTTGTTATTATATTGAACACGTTGCTAGCTATCGTCCAAGAAGTCCGAGCGCAGCGAGCTTTGAAAAAACTTGAACTGATGAGCGCGCCACTAGCCCACAGTATTAATGCTGATGGAATGATCACGGATATCATGTTCGATCAGTTGCAAGTTGGAGACAAGATTCAATTAAATCTGGGTGATGAAGTGCCGGCTGACGGTCGCGTACTAACAAGTGCCGGTTTGGAAACCGATGAAAGTATGTTGACTGGTGAATCAGCATCAGTTGATAAATCTGTAGGCTCAACCGTCTATGCGGCCAGTGCAGTAGTGGCTGGTAGCGCAACGGTACATGTTATGGCCGTTGGTGTCGAAACAAAAGTCGGGGCAATGTCGGTTACATTAAAACGATACGTACCGCAACTAACTCCGATACAACACGCTATAGCTAGGGCTATTACTTGGTTGACCTACGGTGCGTTGGGTTTGTCGGTTTTAGTTATATTCGTCTATTCCCTATCTGGCGAAAGTGCCGTTAGTATATTTAAAACTATTACATCGGCAGCCGTAACAGTTGTTCCTGAAGGTTTGTTGTTGGCTAGTTCGTTACTACTCGCCTTTGGATCATTAAAACTGGCTCAGGCCAAGGTATTGCCTCAAAAATTAGCTGCAATCGAGGCAATGGCATTACTAAACGTGTTATGTGTCGACAAGACTGGTACTCTAACAAGCGATGAAATATCGTTCGAAAAGTTTGAATTGTTTGACGAATCTGCCAAGGATGCCGCTAAATTGATTGGTATTGTAGCTCATGAAACCAGTAGTGGCAGCGCCACTAATAATGCTATTATTGCCGGTTTTCCTGTGTCAGGGCAGTATAAAGTGCTGCAAACGCTGGCTTTCTCGTCTGCGCGCAAGTTGAGCGGTGTACGTACGAAATTAGCTGGCAAAACATACACTATTTTGATTGGTGCGCCAGAATATCTGGAAGTATTAGCGCCTGTAACAGATGATCAAAAACGAAATATTGAATCGTTAGCTAGTGTCGGTAAGCGCGTGTTATTAGTTGCCGAATTTGCCGATGACAAAACTTCGCTCAAAGATTTGAAATCTGGTTCTGGTCGAGCTATGGGAATAATTATTTTGACCAACGAGCTTCGCCAAGGTGTCGAAAAGACAGTCAATTATTTGCAGCAACGAGGCGTAAGTCTACGTGTTATTAGTGGCGATAATCCTGATACGGTTAAATATATAGCTGGCAAGGCTGGAATTGTTAATCATCACAAAGTTATAACCGGTGCTCAGTTGGCTAAAATTAGTGATGATAATTGGGATGCGTTGGTCGCTGAGACGACAATTTTTGCCAGGGTTTTGCCTGAACAAAAAGAACGATTAGTCGATACTTTTAAACGGTTGGGTAACTTTACAGGTATGGTTGGCGACGGCGTTAATGATGCACTGGCGCTTAAAAAAGCAGATTTAGGCATTGCGATGTATGCTGGCGCGGCTGCGACTAGGCGTGTAGCTGATATTGTTTTGCTGAATAATTCATTTAATTCGTTGCCACTAGGGATGCGGATGGGAAACCGCATTATGCAGAGCATTGAACTGATTGCGTCGTTGTTTTTTCATAAAATTATCTATGGTGTGATATTGTTGCTATCGACTCTGGCTATGAGTGTTGTTTATCCATTCTTGCCGCGTCATATTACATTTATGAATATATTTTTAGTGACGCTACCGACGATTATCTGGGCACTGTTTACACCAACGCCTCGTCACCGAATATCTCCGCGTTACTTCTGGCAAGATACGTTGATGGCGGTTGCGCCGATTGCGGCTTTGTCTGGGCTGGCGGTCACGTTAACATATACTGTTCTGCGAATAGTTCACCCATTAAATCCTCAGGGTGTATCAACAACTACAGTCATAATTGCAACCTTATTCGGCATATACCTGGTCTTTTTGGTGCCGCGAATGTTTGATATTAAAAACAACCGCAAAGCAAAACTTGCACGGTTGTTTTATGTGTCGACTGTATTGTTGGTAATGACGCCAAGTTTCGGTGTCAGCCTGTTGCGTGAATTCTTTGACTTTACAATGCCTGCTTGGCAAAATACTTGGCCATTAATGATAGTCATTTCAGTCATCGCAATTATGCAATTTGTCATCGCCAACAACGCCGGCAAACGATTCAAAAACCGCGAACCTTAGTTAGCTATCTTTCCATCCTTCAACTTAAAAGTTCGATCGGTTTTGCCGGCGATGTTCATGTCGTGCGTGACGGCTAGAATGGTTGTTTTTTCGCTGCGTGATAAACGATGTAACAAATCAAATATCTTTTTGCCAGTTTCACTATCTAGGTTACCTGTTGGCTCGTCCGCCAAAACGATGGCTGGATGATTTGCTATGGCTCGGGCTATCGAAACACGTTGCTGTTGCCCACCGCTAAGTCGTGCAGGCTTACGAAGTTGTTCATCGGGTTCCAAACCAACATCGGTTAATAACTGCTCTGCACGCGCTTTACGCTTTTTCATTGGCATGCCACCAAATTCTAACGCCAACATAACGTTTTCAAGCGCAGATAGATTTGGAATTAGATTGTAATGTTGAAAAACAAAACCAATCTTTTTAGCGCGATAAGCCGTTTGTTTATTAGCTGATAATTTAGCAATATCAACACCATCGACTTCGATTTTACCGCTAGTTGGAATATCCAACGCGCCCAACATACTGAGAAATGTTGATTTGCCGCTGCCTGATTTGCCAATGATACTGGCAAACTCGCCCGTTTCGACAGTTAAACTTACATTTTCAAGTGCAGACACGCTACCACTAGCGGTTGTAAATGTTTTGGTCAGATTTTTAACTACTAACATATATAAACTCCTATTCTGTCCTTAATACTTCTGCTGGACTAATTCTGGCAATAAACCAAGCTGGTACGGCACTGCCGACAATGGCAATTAACAATGTCATGCCGATTGCAACAGCAAAGATTTCGGGTGTTATACTGCTGGTGACAGATGTTATGTTGCGATTAATTTGGCTGAAACCGCCGCGAATAAGTCCAGCGCCTGGGCCTTCAGCACGAGCCGTTTGACTGCTGCTTTGGCTGTTGCTGACCAGTGAATTAGTCATTGGCCCACTAACAAGAACGCCTAGTGTTAAGCCGACGACTGAACCAATAATAGTTAATGTTAGCGCCTCGGTAACAAACTGAGCCATAACTTTTCTGTTTGTGCCGCCGATGGCTTTGATAACGCCAATTTCACGACGTCGTTCACGGACAATCATAATCATAGATAACAGTACAATTACTGCGCCAGCAATGGTTGCGCCAATAACGCCTGCAAGTGCTAGGCTAGCAATGCTTTCCAATGATGATACACTGGCTGCGGCTTGTTCGGCCTGACTGATAATATCGGCTTTGTCGCCTAGTGTTGATTTTAATGATGTAACAGTCGTACTGACGTTATCGCTACTGTCAACTTTTGCGACGACGCTAGTGACGGCGCCAGATTGATCAGTCAAAGTTTGAACTGTCGCAAGGGGCATAATAATACCGCTATCTTGGAATTTATTATCAGTTTTGAATATACCTTTAACAGTAATAGTTTTTGTATAAGCAGTAAATGTACTGCCAACAGTTAAGCTATTTTTTGTTGCCAAATCACTACCGACTAATGCGATTAATGCACTACTGGTACCATCAATTGTCACGCCGCTGGTAATGTTCAAATCACTTCCGTTTGTTGAAACAGAGTTTGGATTTGTAGTACCGGTTACTGATGTTCGTGGTGTTGGTGCTGGTCGTGTCGAAGTTGAATTAGTTGATGTTGGCGCAGATTCGCCGTTGGCGGTTGATCCGCTACCTTCAAATCGTTGCATTCTGGCGCCAAAATTACCCAATTCCAATGATGCAGTTAAATTAGTATCGGTTGTACTTAGCTGATCGCTAAGTGATGCGCTGGTGCTAGTAATATGTGGGGTGTTTTTAATAGATGTCAGTTGAGCGCTTGTTAATGCGTCACCGCCACCAGCAAAACCCATAACACCAGCTGGACTGATTGTTATACTAGTTCCAGCTGTTGATTTAACTTCGTCAATTTTGGCGCTAACGCTACCACGAGCGACTAGCATACTAAGTATTAATCCAATACTGATTGCTAACATTAATACTATTGCGCCTGATCGTAGTGGGCTTCGTAAAGCATTTTTAATGCCCCTCGAAATTACATTCATGTGTTCCCCTTTTATTATGTTATGTATTTATAAATACAGTGTATGGACTAGTCCTGAGATTTTGCTTTAAGTTTTGGGTTTAATGCCAACAAAAATGTAAAAGTTGTTTCTTTGTTTGGAGTACTGCTGGCTATTAATTCACCACCATGAAGTTCAATAATGCTTTGGGCAAGAGATAATCCTAGTCCATAGCCTTTTTGCGAGCCGCTGGTGCGTGATGAATCGGCACGATAAAATCTATCGAAAATATGAGGTAATTTGTCAGCACTTATGCCTGGGCCACTGTTGGTAATTTCAAATTTTGCGTGGTCGTCATGTTTTGATAATACAATATATACAATCGAGTTTTTTGGGCTGTATTGTAACGCGTTATCAATCAATACTTTAATAAGTTCCGTAATGGCGGTTTCGTCGCCAGGAACAATTAGTCGCCTCTTAGATTTTAATACAATTCGGTCTGACGAGCGTTTGAAGTCGCTAACAATACTACGCGTTAGTTTGTTCAAATCGACAGGACTTGCTTTTAGTTTCGAGTGGTCAGACCTAGATAGACTCAATAGCATCTCGGCTAGTTTTGTTAGTTTATTAACTTCTTCAAGGTTACTGGATAAAACCTCTTTTAATTCGATTGTACTTGCCTTGTTATCGCGTAAAATAGACTCCAGTTCTAGCTTCATAATAGCCAATGGGGTGCGTAGTTCATGACTGGCATCACTAGTAAATCTCGATTGTGCTTCGTGAGTTTTTTCGATAGGCATCAAACTTCGACGCGCCAAAAAATAGCTGCCGAATCCGCCTACGATGAAAACTAATAAATTTACATACAAAAGTTCGATAGATATATGTTGCCTGGCCTCGGCCACCTGTTGAGCTTGTAGTGTCGTAAACATTTGCATAGGGCGAAGTATCAAATTGTCATCTGATTCTTGAAGAGTAGTTTGAAAGCTGTCCAACCTGGTGCTAATTTCGCTGGATGCGACCTGATAAATAACAACGCTAAACATAATGCTAAGCGACATCAAAATTAACAGATACCATCCAGTTAGTCGGAGTGTAGTTGAACGGAATATGCTGGGCAGCATATTATTTTACTTCTATTTTGTAACCAAAGCCTCGTGAAGTGTGCAACAATTTGGTGTCAAATGGATCATCGATTTTTTGACGTAGATATTTCATGTAAACTTCAACTGTATTTGGCAAAACGTCAGCGTTGTAGTCCCAAACGTGACTAATAATAACGTCTTTGGTGTGTGGTCGATCTTGGTTTCGCAATAGATATTCCAGTAAGGCAAATTCTTTGCCAGTCAATGAAATCTCTTTGTCGCCTCGTTTTACAACAAAAGTGACAGTGTTTAATGACAAATCGCCAGCAGTCAATATTGTTTGTTGAACTTCGACTGGGCGGCGTAATAGTGCGCGAACGCGTGCTAATAATTCTTCCAAAGCAAATGGTTTAACAAGATAGTCGTCAGCACCAGCGTCAAGGCCGGTAGTCCTATCATTTATAGTTCCCTTAGCGCTCAGTAATAATACGGGTGTATGAATTTTCATTTTTCGCATTGCTTTTACAATTGCGATTCCGTTATATTCGCCTGGTATCATCCAGTCGATAATAGCTGCATCATAAGGTTCTGTTGTTGCCATGGCATAGCCATCATCTCCGTCGTACGATACGTCGACAGCATAGTTATCTTGTTGCAGTGCTTTTCTTAAAGCGTGTGCAATCTTGTGTTCGTCTTCTATAATTAGCACTCTCATACTATGATTATACACCCATTAGTGCTGATAAGGTGCTTAATAATATGTAAATTCATAGTAAAATTTAATTAGTGTATAATATGGAGTATATGAATAACGAATTTATTGGACTTTAGAGGGGTAAAATATGAAAACTCGTATCGAAATTGATACTCGAACATTTGTAAGATTTTGGTTAGTAGTTATTGGTTTCGGATTAGTCGGACTAGCTATTTATAGCGCCAGGACTGCATTACTTATTGTCGGATCGGCTTTCTTTTTGGCTATTGCACTTAGTCTGCCTGTAAATCGCATTATAAAAATGTTACCTAGCCGCAGTCGCGTCATCAGTACGGCGCTTGCCTACATCGCTGTTGTCGTAGTGTTAGGTGCAATCGTATTTTTGGTAATTCCACCAATTGTCGGTCAAACTGTTAAATTTGCTAATAATGTTCCAAGTTTGGTTGATGATGCAACTAAACAATACGCTGGCGTGAATGATTTTATTAATCAATACCAATTACAGCCTCAAGTAGACAAAGCAATCATCTCTATCAAAGACGGTGCATCGCAATTTGCATCCGGTATCGGATCATTTTTGGTTACCGGAATCGGATCTGTCTTATCAACCGTCACATCAGCAATTTTGGTCTTTGTCTTGGCATTTTTGATGCTGGTCGAGGGCCCAACATGGTTGAAACGACTGTGGTCAATCTATGAAGACCAAGATCGTATGGGATATCACCGTAAATTATTGAGCCGTATGTATGTCGTTGTAACAGGTTATATCACTGGCCAATTGTCGGTTTCAGCTATCGCCGGAACAGTTGCTGGTATTACAGTATTTATATTAAGTATGGTATTTAACGTTCCTGCTGATTTGTCTATACCTACTGCCATGATTGTGTTTGTATTGTCATTAATCCCCCTATTTGGTGCGATGATTGGTGCTGCAATGGTCAGCGTTATCTTGGCGCTAAACAATATAACTGCAGCAATAATCTTCTTAGTATTTTTCATCCTATACCAACAAGTTGAAGCAAATTATATCTCACCTACAATTCAATCGAAACGAATTGATTTGTCTGCCTTAATCATCCTTATTGCAGTCACAACAGGCATTTACCTGTTCGGTATCGCTGGTGGAATTATATCAATTCCAATCGCTGGTTGTGTCAAGGTTATTGCCGAGGATTACTTCGCTCGCGAACGCAAAAACCACGCAAAAAATTAGCATTATCTTTACCTCGCTGTACTATAATGCTAAAGCATACGGATTTTCAGTGCGTTGTATAGGAAATTGATAATTATTAAAAAATTACTCCATGTTTAGGGAGGAACTTTTTGTTTGGTTGTTTAGTTTTTATATTCCCAAATAGCTTCTGAGTTGGTATCGCGAATTACAATCCCCTCAGTCAACAGCTGATCGCGTAATTTGTCAGATTTAGACCAATCCTTATCAGCACGAGCTTGGTTTCGTTCCAGAATAATACGTTTTATGTCATCTGATATATCCGGTGTCGTATTCATTAACTGCAGCCCTAATACTGCGTCGATTGTCTCAATTAATTGCACAAATGCCTGTCTGTGGATGTTGGTTAATTTTGCATTTACTATTTTTGAAAAAGCATCGTCAATTATTTTTAGAGCTTCGGGTGTACCGAGGTCGTTATTGACTGCCTCGATTATAGCCTGTGATGTTGCATATAATGATATTGATTTGTCATCATTGCCCTTTTCATTATCATCTTGCAAAGTGTCGTGAATTTGATGTCGAAGTGTCGCTATATTGCGCCAATTGTTCAATCGGTTTCTGGCGGATGTAAGGTTGTCGAATGTAAAATTACTTTCACTTTTGTAGTGCCCTTGCAACAAGAACATACGAAAATCCAATAACGAATATCCTTTAGCCTCTAAATTATCCAGTGTATAGCCATTACCTAGTGATTTACTAAACTTACTACCATCAACTTTCAAAAAGTTATTGTGCATCCAGTAATTACTAAAACGAACACCATTGGCCGTTTCAGATTGAGCAATCTCATTAGTGTGGTGGACTGGAATATGATCAATACCTCCAGTGTGAATATCAAGAGTTTTTCCCAAGTGCGCCAGTGCCATTGCCGAACATTCAATATGCCAGCCAGGGAAGCCCATTCTACCATCAAATTCCCATTCCATATCGCGCTTTTCGCCATTTGGTGTAAACTTCCATAATGCAAAGTCGCTAGGGTTCCTTTTTTGAGGATTAAATTCGACGCGAGCACCAGCTTGCAAGGCGTCCAAATCCAAGTGGGCAAAATCTGCATATCGTGGAAATTTTGACGTATCAAAATAAATACCATCATCAATTTGGTATGTTACGCCTTTGGCTTTTAACGTTCGAACCATATCGATTTGTTGAGGAATATATTCGGTTGCCGGTGTAATATATTGAGGCATAATTAAACCAAGTCGGTTCATGCCTTCAAGGAATACATTCGAATAGAATTTGGCAACTTCCCATGCCGTCTTGCCTTCACGCCTAGCGCCTTTTTCTAATTTGTCTTCACCTTCATCGGCGTCGCTGACCAGGTGCCCTACATCTGTTAAATTCATAACTCGAGTAACATTATAATCGTTTGCAATTAAAGTTCGGACCAGAATATCCCAGTAAATATATGCTGCCCAGTTACCAATATGAGGATAGTCGTAAACTGTCGGACCGCAGGTATAAAGTGATACTTGGCCGGGTGTTTGCGATATAAACTCGTCCAAATGGCCAGTTAGAGTGTTATGAAACTTTAGCGTCATTATAATACTCCTTCAGTGCACTGTCCGTTGCGTTTAATAATTCCGGGATAATTGTATCAAGAGATTCATAGACGCGAAAGCCAGCTGCATATTCATGTCCGCCGCCGCCAAAGAAACCAGCAATAGTTGCTGATATTGGTGAATTACTGCGTAATTTTCCAGTTAGTTTGCCATCGGGATATGTTTTGATGGCAACGCCAATCTCGACGCCTTCAACGAATCGCATCTCGTCTAGTACTAAAACACTTGGGTTATACTGATCGCTGTATTGTTGAATTTCTTCAAAAGGAATATGTATTAATGCTAGTTTGCCATCAAGGTAGTAGCTAATTCGTTCTAGCAGCGCACCCTTGTACTTCAAAATCTCGGCTGACTTTTTCATGTGTTCGTGACGACGTTTTTCAATTACCGAATTGTTTGCACCCAGTTCAGTTAGTTTGCCGGCGATAAAATATGTTCGAGGAGTTACGGTTTGAACTGTTAATCCCAGGCTATCGCTCATAATCGCGACCAATAAGTTTTCGGCTGCCTGAGCATTAATTGTCCATTCAGCGTCCAGGGCTAATTCATAAACAATCTCTGCGGTTGCGACGGCTTCTTCGGTTAGCATTGTGTGTTCGAAACTAAGATTCGAATCTGATACGTGGTGATCAATAACCAAAACTGAATGTGTTTCCAGAAAGTGACGAACACCAGGAGTCTCTAGGACCCTGGTTATTAATATATCTGCTGCAGTATCAACAATAATAGCTAAATCGGCACGTGTGTCGAAATGATTAACGACTCTGTCCCAGCCATTGATGTATCGCATGTATTTTGGGATTTCAATTGGACAGTACAAAATAACTTCTTTGCCGATATCGCCCAATATTTCTTCTAATGCCAGGGCGCTTCCAAGTGAATCACCGTCGGGGTTCTCGGCTTGAATAATAATAATTTTATTGGCTGAATCAATCAATTCTTTGGCTTTATCGTACATTAGAATGCCCTTCTGCCCTCTAGGGCGTGTGTTAATGTGATTTGGCCTGCATATTCTAAGTCTACTCCTACAGGAATACCTCGAGCTAATCTGGTTAATTTTATGTCGATACCAGCGTCCAAAATGTGGCGTTGCAAGAATAATGCTGTTGACTCGCCTTCAACACTGGCATTAGTAGCAATTATTACTTCTTGAACATTATCGCGAGTTAATCTTTCTAATAATTCTGGAATATGAAGTTGTTCGGGGCCGACGCCGTCAATTGGGCTGATTGCTCCACCTAGTACGTGGTAGGTGCCATGAAATTGACCAGTCCGCTCAAGCGCAACAATATCTAGTGGTTCTTCGACGACTGCTATTAGGGTTTTATCGCGTGCAGAGTCGCTATATAACACTGATACCTCCTCATCGGCATCAATCAACGCAAACGTAACCGGACAGCTTTTGACGCCGCTGTGAAGTTTTAGTAACGCATCTGCTAGTTCTTCGCTAATTCGTTTATCGGCGCGTAATAAGAAATAAGCATATCGCTCAGCCGTTCGCGCCCCAACACCAGGTAGACGCCCTAGCTCATCAATAGCGTCTACAAGTGCTGATGGAAGTAGTTGCGACAATTCAGATTCCTACAGCCCGAGGCTGCCTAGTCCACCCATAAGTGGCTTCATTTTTGCGGCTGCGACTTCTTGGGCTTTGGCCATACCGTCGCGCATTGCAATTTCAATCCAGTGTTCCAATTCTTCGATATCTTCTAAATCAACCATACTTGGGTCGATATTGATTTTTTTAACCTTTAATTCACCGGTAATCTGAATTACAACTGCACCTTCGCCGGCTTCGACTTCGATAATTTCTTTTTTTAGTTCGTTTTGCGCTTTTCGCAAATTATTTATCATCTTCATTTGATCAAATGCCATAAAAATACTCCTTAATTCGATATATTACTATTATAAGTATACGATATTTTGCTATCTTTTTGTATACAAGTAAAATCTGTCGCTTTGGTTAGATTTTTGCGAAGTAATGATTCTTTCAATTCTGTATCCTGAATACGATTGTTTGGCGTCACGCGTTGCCAAGAAACTGTCGCCAGTGGGGGTTGTTGAAACGCTGTATGCTTTGTTGTATTTTGCAGCTACCTGATAAAAATCAATCTCATTATTTGTTACGACAATAGTTTTTGTATCTTTGGGGATTAAACTTAGGTCATTACTGAAATTTGGTGCAATTTGTGGATCGTACCTATAACCGTCAGCATAGCGGTCTATGCCAGATGTTACCAAAACTGCAACTAAAATAATGACAGGTATCAATCCAGCAATACGAGCATATGGGTTGCGTGGAAATAATCCGTACCAATAGCCTAGCAATGTATTTAGTCCCGATGCCAACAATATTACTAGTGGCAGATATGTAATGCTGGTGAAATTTGGGTTTAGTACAATTACTGGGATTAAACATAGTATCCATAATCCGATAACATAGCTTTTGGCGGTTTCGCGGGTGCGAATCATGTAATAAACGCCGATTGCTATTATTAGCATCGATCCTAGTTCAAAGAACGGAGTCATGATAGTTGTACCGCCAGGTTTAACGAATCCTAGGTATTCAGCGCCAAGCGCTGCAAAGTTTGCGCCGAAATCAGGCCACTGTGAAGGTATACCTAATAATATTAGCCCCAAACTTGTGTTTTTTGCAATTGAAAATCCTAGAGGAACAATTAATAGTAATGCAACAACTAAGGCTATTATTACTTTTGGCTTTGATAATTGTCTGATCAAAAAACGTAAATGAGGATGTAATATTATGGCACTAACTAGCGCAATTAAAACATAAATACTAAGTGGAGTGTATAAACTCAGTCCGGCTACGATACAAAATGCAATCTTGAAAAACATCCTAAATCTAGTTGGTTTGCGTGAAATAATACTTGCCAGCAATATCAATAGCATTGACCAAAACAAGTATAAAATACTTGGCGTTCCGTTTTGGGCGATAAATATAAATTGGCCAGTTGTTATGGCGATTAATGATGCCAAGACTGCAATTCTGGGCTTAAACCATTTACCGAGCAGCAATATCATGCCAATTGCAGATAAAAATGCCAAAATAATTGACGGTAATTTAATACTTAGAATCGAGACCCCAAATATGGCGATGCTTAGTTGTTGCAATGCGTGGTATGGCAAATTTGTAATCGCGAATGAATTAAAATCAGTGTAGTTTATTGAACTACTAGTAATAACTGACTGCATTTCTGCGGCAGATATTCCGCCTGGTGCGTATAGACCAGCGAATACCAAAATCGCAATAAGACCGACAGCAACGATACCGAATCCAAACCAGTAGCGCCAGCGATATAGAAACAATTCTGATATGTTGTACTTACCCATGTTTGTCATAATTATAGCACGCGCTGGTTATAGATTAAGCGTCGTGTTTGCGGTCGATGGACATAAAGCGCAATCGCTCTGGGTGGAAGTATAGTTCGACTTTGCCTGTTGGTCCGTTACGGTGTTTAGCAATAATCAAATCAGTGATATTTTCGCGTTCAGTTTCAGGGTTGTAATAAGCCTCTCTGTAGATAAACATAACAATATCGGCATCTTGCTCAATAGATCCTGATTCGCGCAAATCGGCTAGTTGAGGTATTTGTGGGCTACGTGATTCAACCGAACGAGACAACTGGCTAAGTGCCACGACTGGCACGTTTAGTTCGCGAGCGATTAACTTTAGACCGCGTGATATTTCGCTGACCTCTTGGACGCGGTTGCTAGCGGTATAGCCACTTCCCTGCATCAACTGTAAGTAGTCGACAATAATTAATCCTAGTGGTTGATCATGAGTGGCGCGACGAGCTTTGGTGCGCATTTGCAGCACAGATAAACCTGGTGTGTCATCAATATAAATCGGCGCTTCAGCTAGTTCGCCCATTGCTTCGGATATTTTACCAAAATCTTCGTCCGACAGGTTTCCGGTTCGAATATTCCAAGCGTCAACGCCTGATGCATCAGCCAACATACGGTCAACTAATTGTTCTTTGCTCATCTCGAGGCTAAAGAACAGTACTGGCTGTTTGGCGATTGTAGCAACATTATATGCCAGGTTTGTAACCAGAGTGGTTTTACCCATGGCAGGACGAGCAGCCAAAATGATAAGGTCGCTTTTCTGAAGTCCAGCAGTCATATTATCTAGGTCTTTGTAACCGGTACGAACACCGCGGAGTGCACCCTTGTTACGTTGCAATTCTTCCATACGGTCAAAACTTTCAGTCAAAATGCTTTCAATACTGACTAAATCTTGACGTAAAGATTGGTCGCTGACTGAGAATAGTTCGGCTTCGGCTTTTTCTAATAATTCTTCGGTTGAAGTCTCTTCGTTATATCCCAGTTCAGATATATCACCGCTAGCTTTGATTAATCGGCGTCGAACGGCTTTTTGAGCAACTAATTCAGCATAGGCCGTAGCGTGTGCAGCTGTTGGAACATAATTAGTCAGTTCGGTTAGATAAGCTGATCCGCCAACGGTATCAAGCTCTTTTTTGCGTTTCAGTTCGTCTGTTAATGTCAATAAATCGACGGGTTTGTGTTTTTCATAAAGTCGCATCATGCCACCATAAATTATGGCGTGGCGACGTTCGTAAAAGTCTTTAATGGTTACATTTTCAGAAATATCGGCCAAAGTTTCTTCGTCAATTAAAACTGCGCCTAGCAAACTCTTCTCGGCGTCAATATTTTGTGGAGGAATTTTCCCTACAACTACTTCTTTGCTTGTCATCTCTTTACGCGGGGTCTAACGAGACCTCTTCTCCTCCGCCCATAATAACAGCTATTGCAGCGGCTTGAACATCCTTTGGAGGAGGTGCTGTGGGAATTGTGTGGATATCCAGTCCATAAACTCCGACTTCTTGCAAACATTTACTGATTAATGGGCTGTATTTTGTATCATCTAATTTTTTCTTATAAAAGTTGCTGTTAGTATATAGCGTAAATACACCGTCTTCTAATTGGTAATTGCATTTAGATAGAACACTATATAGCGCGACATAGTTTTGACGAGCATATTCAATAAATTTATTCCAGTCAAAATCAGCTTGTTTAACTTTTTTTGCGGCAATATCACGTTCAATGACTTTTTTAACTATATTTTCGGTAGGCTTTGATTTGGTCGCTTGTTTTTCTAGTTCTGCAATTGTAGCACTAACCTCCAAAATTGGTGTAGATAAAGCAACCGTTTTAACTGTCTGTTTTGGAGATGCAGCGATTCCCAGGACGCTCAGCAATTTAAGCTGAGGTTGATGACTTTTGGCTACGTCGATAAGTCCGTCTAGTAATTTAATTAACTGAGGCTTGTTGGCTATCTGATCACAAATGCTGGCAGTTAATTGTGCAACTAAAACAACTGGGCTAATACCGTCGTTCGACGTACTATTTAATAGTTCGACAATTTTGGCTAGATTACGATTTTCGACAGATTCAATGATTCGGTTGATTACTTCAGTTGGAGCCATGCCCAATGTGTCTTCGATTAGTTCTTCAGTTATGGTCTTTTTAGGATCAACTAAACTAGATAATTGATCTAATAAACTGATGCTATCTCGGAAGCTGCCGTCACTGCGGACAGCGATTAGCCTTAATGCTCCGTCGGTAATTTGAATATTTTCTTGTTTGGCAATATTGGCCAGATGTTTTACGGCATCATTAACATTAATTGGTCTAAAACTAAATCGTTGCGTGCGACTAATAATTGTAGCCGGTAACTTTTCGACGTTAGTTGTAGCTAGGATAAAGACAACGTGTTCTGGTGGTTCTTCGAGTGTTTTTAGTAACGCATTAAAAGCTGCTTTGGATAACATATGAACTTCGTCAATAATATATATCTTTTTACTAGCAGATACTGGTGCAATTTGAACTTTCTCGCGTAGATCGCGAACGTCCTCGACGCCATTATTGCTAGCTGCATCAATCTCGATAATATCTAGGTTTGTTTTTTTTTCGTCATAAGTTGAACCGTTAATTGCGTGCGCTAGGATTCTGGCAACAGAGGTTTTGCCTACGCCACGAGGGCCAGTTAGCAAGTAGGCGTGTGACACGCGACCACCAGCTATAGCTCGTGCCAAGATGTCAGTGATATGTTTTTGACCAATCACCTCATCAAGCGTCTTACTACGATACTTTCTATACAATGCTTTAGACACTGTTTGTTTCCCCAATCATCCCACTTCTTATAACTCGATTATACGCAAATTTTTGGCGCATAATGTCGTATTATTTACCGTTTTTGTTTTCGCCTCTCGCAATAATTTGACTATACTGCTTTTGGTTTATTATTGCAATACGTAATTAGTAGATAGTAGGTTGTATGTGCTAGATAGTAGAAAATAAAAAAGTAGGCAGCGATTACTACCTAATATCTACAATATACTATCTACTAAAGCGCGGCTTCAACAGCAGCCCAAACGGCTTCTGTGTTGTCAGCTGGTATAATGATAGTAACCTGATCACCGATATTAATTCGGAAATATGTAACACTGGCTAACAAGATACGGTATTCGCGGCCGTTAGCTTCGACGTAATATGCGCCGTCATGTTGGCCTAGTGTACCGATAATTAGTTTGCGTTCAGTTGGACCAATTTGTTTGTAAACAAAACTTCCATCATCTGTAATTGTAAGCTTTAAAATGTCGCCTTCGACTAGTTTTGATTTGCTGGCATAGTTTGCTGGTACTGGATATTCTTTGCCGTCAGGTCCAGTCATTTTTTGGCCATCAAATACACCTTCGACGACTTTGCCCTTGGCTTCTTCGAGACTACTTGATCGTTTAGTGATAACGTGACCGTCTTCACCGGTAATACTAATCAGTAATTCTTTGGCTGCAGCAAGGTTTGTCTCGGCCTCTTGAATAAGAGTGTATAGTCGTTTTACTTGTTTCTCGGGTAAATCAGACATGGTAACTCGCAATTCCTTTTGTCTATTTTTGTAATGATATTACCTTATATATATCAATGAATGTTAATCTTGTCAATGAATTTCGTGATTTTTCCACATAATTTTATGATACAGGTGAAAAAACGTTGTAGATTTTATATATACAAAATACCGCCCCAATATAGAGCGGTATTAAGTTTGTTTTAAATTTGGTCGGATTTGAACTGAACTAGACTAGCTCTACAGTTGCGCCTGCTTCTTCAAGCAGTTTCTTTGCAGATTCAGCTTCGTCTTTGCTGATTTTTGCTTTGACAGTTGTAGGTGCGCCATCAACGATTGCTTTAGATTCACCAAGACCTAGGCCAGTGATTTCTTTAACAGCTTTGATAACAGCAACTTTTTGAACACCAGCATCCTTTAGATTTACTGTGAATTCAGATTTTTCGTCAGCAGCAGGTGCGGCTTCACCAGCAGCGGCTACGGCAACAGCGGCTGCAGGAGCAGCGGCGCTTACGCCCCATTCGTTTTCAAGGTGTTTTACGATTTGCGATAGTTCAAGAGCGGTTAGTTTGTTAAGCTCATCAACGATTTTTGCTTGTGCAGCGGATAGCTTAATTTCTTCAGCCATGATTTTATTCTCCTAGTTATTAATTTAAATGATTACAAAATTAGAGTGAACTTGCGCGCTGTGACAATACTTGCGCAAAACCACGTTGAGCGCCATTGGCAACGCCAAGGAACTGTGTAAGTGGAGCGGCAAGAACGCTGACCAATTGACCGCGGAGTTGATCCTTGGTTGGCAAGGCAGCGAGTGTGTTCACAGATGCAGTATCAAGTGATGCGCCTGATCCGTCAAAACCAGCCACCAGCTTTAACTCTGAGTGTGATTTGGCGAATTTAGCTAATACCTGAGCAGGTGCAACTTCGTCTTCACTTGAAAAAGCGTAGACTAATTGTCCTGTTAGCAAACTGGTGTCAGCAGCTTTGAATTTGTCGTTTCCTGCCAAGGCAACACGTACAAGGCGGTTTTTAGCAACCTTGATAACTACGTTGTTAGCGCGAGCAGCAGCACGAAGTTCTTGTAAGTCAGCAACCCCAAGGCCAGTGTAAGCAGCGCCTACAGTAACTTTTGAGCTTGCAAATAATTCAGCTAATTCTGCAACCAAAGTATTCTTTTTATCGCGGGTAATTGCCATAAAAATTCTCCTTTAATTGTTTTATTATTATAGACCCCTTACAAAATAACCACGCAATCCATAACGCGCCATTTTTGTCTCAGATAGAGTCAAAATCTTCGCAACGTAACTATAGTTACGCTTTGTCGGTTTTGATCAATCTGTGACAAAACTAATCACGTTCTGAACTTGCGGCTTATTATGCAAGTGGTCTGTTCCGACCAAATTGTAAACGTTCTAGACAGTTGCGCTTTACAAAGAAAAAGTCTTTGGAACTCGCACTGCCAAAGACTTTAATCGAAAAATGTAGTGATACATAATCCTCGGTAGCGAATTAAGTGTTTCCACGGCTACTGTCTTTGGGTATTTGTCTTGGCGTAGTATAACAGATGCGTTTATCTGTTGTCAACTGCAACAATTGATTGGATTTCACGTTGGATATCATCGATGGTGCGCATGTTACCTGTTTCGTCAGTACACTTGATTGGCGTAAATTCATCGGGGTAAATTTCGCATAACTCTTCGTAATTAGATTTAGCTCGGTCCAAATGTGATGCGTCAGCTTCGTGGATGTCGCGTTTTTTTGTGGTATATGAACGAGTGGCTTTTTTGTCGACATTTGATTGAGCGTGATCTGTTGGCATAATTAATACAATGTTTTTATCTGGTCGTGGAATGCCCAAAATACCATATTCGGTGTTTCTCATTCGTTCGTAAAAAGCGATACGTTCATTTTTATCTGTAAATTTAGTACCTTGATGAGCCAAATTTGACGCAACGTAACGATCAGCAATTACAAATCTGTTATCATCCAGATATTTCTTCATCTCGTTGCTGGCGGCGTATCGGTCTATGGCATATGCTAGGCTGGCTAGGTCGCCTGACACGCTGTCAGCTGACCCATAGGCGCCGTTTAGGTACTGGGCGGCATAATATGCTGAATCTTCGCCATAGCGCGGGAAACTGACTTTCATGACATGTTTTCCGAGTTTTTCAGACATAAATTGGCGCAGTATTTCGGTTTGAGTGGCTTTGCCTGATCCGTCGCCGCCTTCGATGGCAATAAAAATACCGCGCTCGCTCATTATTTGATTCCTTTTGGTAGGCCTTTAATGGTTGATGGCATTGTTCGTTTGTCTTTAAAGGCACGAGGAAGCATTTGTGATGGAGACCAAGATCGAATAAGTTCTGATAAATCTGAGGTATGTTGGTATTTACCACTAACGCCACCTCGACCGCTACTGTAGTCACCTTCTACTTCGCCGGTATGGTGAAATATAATTTGACCGATTCGTTCGCCAACTGGTAATACGACTGATTCGTGTTGGTTTAGGTTGTAAATTTCCAAAGTAATTCGATTGATATATCCGGGATCAACCCAGCCAGCATCAAAACAAACCGCCACACCATTTCGTCCCCAACTACTGCGTGATTTAACCTCGCAGGCGCCGCCTTTTGCACGGATGCCCATAAACTCATGAGTATGCGCTAAAATGCGCTCACTGGGCCTTAGAACGATGATTGGGTGGTCTTCGGGAATGTTTTCAAATAGGCTGTAGCCATTTTTTTCGCACCACTCTTTGTGTGGTTCAGCTTGCAGTGGCCCTTTGAAATATCGGACAACATCATTTTCGTCGAACGGGTTATACATTCGAGCGTCGGTGGCGTACTCTTGTTTATAAAAATAGTGTCCTAACGTAAAATCCATACTGGCTTGAGACACATAATTTTCGTTATATGGCTGGGCGACAATTAAGCCATCTTTGATAGCTTGTTTGATTTCGATATTACTATAGACACTCATAACATTAGTACACTCATCGCGAAATGATGTATTACTCCCCTCTATTTCAATATAACTACTATATATTGTAGAGCATATTGGCTGTATCTGGTACCATAAAGTTATGAAATACATCATTGTTGCTTATGACCGCAACCGACTAATCGGTGCAAATAACGAACTGCTATGGCAGGGCGAGATGGCGGCCGATATGCGTCATTTTAAAGAAACTACTACCGGCAATGCGGTTATTATGGGTCGAAAAACTTTTGAATCTATCGGACGGCCGTTGCCTAATCGCCAAAATATTGTAATTAGTCGACAAGCTCTAAAAATTGTCGGTGTTCAAGTGGCTCATAGTATCGAAGATGCGTTTGAACAATCTGACGCCAACAAAGACATCTACGTTATTGGTGGTGGTCAGATTTATAACCAAGCTTTGCCTGTTGTCAACAAAGTTATTGCAACTGAAATTGATGTCGATTTATCCGGCGATACTTATTTTCCTGAACTTCCCGGCAAATGGACTGAAGAAGCACGCGAAAATCACGTTGCTGATGAAAAAAACAAATATAATTATTCGTTTGTCACTTATACTAAACAGCAATAGGCGCTTTTATAGCTGGGTCGGGATCATAACCGACTAGTTCAAAATCTTCAATTTTAAAATCAAATATAGATTTTACATCTGGATTTATTTTCATTGTTGGTAATGCCTTTGGTGTGCGTGATAATTGTAAATCAACTTGTTCAAGGTGGTTTAGGTATATATGAACATCACCAAATGTGTGTACGAATTCGCCAACTTGCAGGCCGGTAACTTGAGCAATCATCATTGTCAGCATCGCGTAGGACGCTATGTTAAACGGCACGCCTAATAGCGTATCGGCACTGCGTTGGTATAATTGGCAGCTAAGTTTGCCATCGATGACGTAAAATTGGAACAAAGTATGACATGGAGGTAATCCTGCTTTGGCCATTTCTTTGATATCAGCAACGTTCCATGCAGAAACAATAATACGTCGAGAATCAGGGCTATTTTTCAATGTATCAATAACTTCTTGGATTTGGTCGATTTCACCGCCTTTTCCATCTGGCCAGTGTCTCCATTGGTGCCCATATACTGGTCCTAAATTACCATATTTTAGCGCAAATTCGTGGTTAGTTTTGATGCGTTCGGTGAATTCTTTTAGACCAGTTTGCCACTCGTCTGAGCTGCTGGCTGGAACTTCATGCCCCATAGACTGTAGATAGGCGCGATATGGCCATTCGTCCCAGATATGAACATCGTTTTTTACTAAATATTCCATATTACTGTCGCCATTTAGGAACCACAATAATTCGTGAATAATAGACCGAAGGTATAGTTTTTTAGTGGTTACGGCTGGAAAACCTTTGCTTAAATCAAATCTAATTTGTCGTCCGAACAAGCTTTTTGTGCCTGTACCGGTACGGTCTGTCTTTGTAGCACCGTTATCTCGAATATCTTTCAGCAGATCTAGATATTGCTTCATGTCACCTCCATTGATTGTTATAACCAGTATGACAGATGATGTAAATCAGCGCCAATAAAAAAGGGGCGACTTGATGTCGCCCCTTTAATCTTTTATGCTAATTATTAATTAGCGACGTTTTCAACTTTGATTCCAGGACCTTGAGTGGTGCTGATTGAAGTTGTTTTGACGTAAGAACCTTTTAGTCCGTTTGGTTTTTGTGCCTTTAGGCTGTCAAAGAATGCGTTGGCATTTTCGACTAGTTTAGCAGCACCAAATGAAACCTTACCGATACTTAGGTGTACGATAGCTTGTTTGTCGACACGGTATTCAACCTTGCCGGCCTTAGCTTCAGTAACGGCTTTAGCAACGTTAGTTGATACAGATCCGCTCTTTGGGTTTGGCATCAAACCTTTTGGTCCAAGCAAACGTGCATATTTACCTAGTTTTGGCATGTATTGAGGAGTTGCAATCAGGATGTCGAAGTTAATCTCACCTTTTTCAAGTGTTTTTAGAAAATCATCATCGCCTACTACGTCAGCACCAGCTTTTTTAGCGGCTGCATGGTCAGTTTCAGGTGCAAATACTGCTACACGGATAGTTTTACCAGTTCCGTTTGGTAGTGATACGGTTGCGCGAACGTTTTGGTCAGCTTGGCGTGGGTCAACGCCCATTCGAACGTGGATTTCAACGCTAGCATCAAATTTACTTGGGTTAGTTTTTACTGCTAATTCCATTGCATCAGCAAGGCTGTAGACAACAGCCTTATCAACCAATACTGCAACTTTGCGGTAGCTTTTGCCACGGCGTTCAATTAGTGGACGAGTGACAGGTTTTGGACCTTTTTTGCCACGAGCTTCAGCGTCGGCTGATTGTGGGGTTGTGTCGCCTGCCTCTTTGCGTTCTTCTTTGATTTCTTTTTCTTCAGCTTCTTTTTTAGCTTTTTCACTTCGTTTGCCGGCTTTGGCAACAACAGCTTCGCGCTCAGCGATAACTTCTTTAGATTTTTCTACTTTTTCTTTCTTTGAAATTTTAATCGCTTCGTTGATTTCAGCGATTGTGTTTTTGTCGGACACTTCCAGTTTTAGTTTAGCTGCTTCGTCTAGCAGTTCTGGTTTAGTTTTAGTCATTAGACTTTAACCCTTTCTGTGGTAATAACGGCTTTTCAAGCCTCCCAACATTGATTTTTATACGTGAATTATAGCATAAAAACTGAACTATGCAAAGGGCTAAGTGTTCTTACGGGTGATTATTTGAACTATAGATAATATCTCTGAATAAAATTTGTGGTTTTTGTAATCACTTAAGACATTTATCATCTCGTCGTAAAACCGTTCCGCTTCGTTGGTTGCGATTTTAACTCCAAAATTTCGAGGAATAGTCTGTATTTTGTTTTTCGTATCCTCTTTGATGTCATCAATGTCATCGTTGATTTGGAATATACGGCCTAACAGTTTGCCAATACTTGCAAATTTATCAGCAGCGATATCATTGTTTGAGGCTAGACCTGCAAGTTTGCCGCATAATACAAACAATGATCCAGTTTTGCCGTCAACTATGGATAATAATTGCTTATTAGTTAGCCTTACGTCTTGATTTACTTCAAAAGCGGCGGCATTAGACATGTCGTAAATCGTTTGGGCAGCAGCTTTTAGATTATCCACAGCACGGTCTGTATCTGATAGTATTAATATCGCTTTAGAAAACAGCTGGTCGCCTGCCAGTAGTGCTATACCATCGCCGAATTTTGTATTTACGCTCGTAGATGATCGTCGTACGCGTGTTTGATCGACGATATCATCATGCAACAAACTGGCTGTATGGATTAACTCAACAGCACACGCTAGATTTATAAGTTTAGATTTAGGTACTTCAAGTAATTGACCGCATGCAAACAAAAAACGAGGTCTAACACGCTTGGAAGCAGACAGGTTTAAAATGTATTGCTTTGCTTCATTCAATAGTCCATCGCTATTTAGTTCTTGGGTAAGTATTGTCTCGAATTCATCGGGCATGTTGTTAATTGTAGAGTAGCTGATATTAGACTACAATCATAATATGAACATTGCTATGTGGGGCAAGGCCCTGCGAATAATTCCGAGGGTATCAAAAACCGAATGGAAAGCGCTTGATCCGATTGCTAAGTGGTTGATTGCTACTCGCTCGGCAGTATTTTTAATGACGGTGTTTTCGGCTATTATCGGCGGCTTGTTGACTATTGGTGTGGGAAAATTTGATGTTTTACGTTTTGCGCTATGTGTGCTTGGCCTTGTTTTTGCTCACGCTACAAATAATTTAGTCAATGACTTTACTGACAGTATTCGTGGGGTTGATAAAAATAATTATTTTCGTACAATGTACGGACCTCAGCCTTTAGAACATGGTTTGTGGTCAAAAAAACAAATGTTAATAGTAATTTTTTGGACTGGGTTGATTGCGGTTTTATGCGGCATAGCACTGATTATGCTTTCGGGAATAGGTGTTTTAGTATTCATGCTGGCGGGCGCTTTTTTTGTTTTGTTTTACACTTGGCCTTTAAAACTTATCGGACTCGGCGAATTAGCAGTATTGATTGTGTGGGGACCGTTGATGGTTGGAGGTACGTATCTGGCAATTACCGGTGACTGGTCTTTAAATGCTGCTTTAATAGGTGCAGTGTATGCTATAGGTCCAACGACGGTCTTATTTGGTAAGCATACTGACAAACTTAATGAAGATAAAATAAAACATATTTATACATTGCCAGTAATACTTGGTGAACCAGCCTCGCGAGCATTTGTAATAGCTTTAATGATTGCTCAGCCTGTATTTGTAATTGTGTTGTTTGTTTTGGGATTTGTTGGTTATCCTATGCTTATCGTGTTGCTTGGAATACCTATGATTATTGAAACCGTGCATATATTTAGCAAAGAGCGTCCAGTTAAAAAACCAGTCGATTTTCCAGCTGCAATATGGCCAACTTATCTATCGGCCCTTGCTTTTCGTTGCAATCGAACCGTAGGTGGATTGTTTGTCGTGGGCCTGATAATTAATTTGTTGATAAAATAAAACACTCTTTAGGGAGTTTCTTTGTAATAAAAATTATACTATATAATATTTTCTTCGTTTGCGAGGATAAACCTCGCAAAGACCAAACCTCGCAAAGGCCTCGCAAAGGATGACTGGTATTTATTGTTCCACTTAAAATACCGCAGATTTTCATCCGCGGTATTTTAATTTTGTTAATCGGTTCGATTAAGCAATTACTTCTACGCCTATAGAGCGAGCAGCACCGGCTACAACTTTAACACGACCTTCCATGTCGATTGCATTCAATTGATCTTTTTTGATTTCAGCAATTTCTTCCAATTGGGCGCGTGTAATTTTACCAACTTTTTCAAGATGTGATTTACCGCTTCCCTTTTTTATTCCCGCTTTTTCTTTAATCAAATCAGTCATTGGTTGACCCAATGATTTGAATGTAAAAGTACGATCTTCGTAAACCTGTAGGTGAACGATCACGTCTTTGCCCATTAGGTCTTTGGTTGCGTCATTGAATGGACCGATAAAGTTCATCATGTTTAGACCCCATTGTCCAAGGGTTGATCCTACTGGAGGACCTGCGGTTGCGCGGCCTGCTGGGATGCGCAATTTCAAATTTCCGATTACTTTTTTAGATGGCATATAATCCTAGATATTTCGTTTGTTAATACAAGTTGAAGCTTTGCGTAACTGGGGTTATTATACCTTACTGACCTGCAATGCGTCAAGCTCTACTGGAGTGTCACGACCAAACATGCTGACCATGACTTTGACTTTGCCTTTTTGAGTATCAATTTCAGAAATTGCACCATCAAATGATTTGAATGGACCATCGATAATACTGATAACTTCGCCAATCTTGAAATCAATGTTGTGTTTTGGATCTTCGACACCAATACGTCGTTTGATTTTTGTAATTTCACTTTCGGAAACAGGTGTTGGTTCGGTACCTGTACCGACAAATCCAGTTACGCCTGGAGTATTGCGGATAATGTACCAAGTTTCGTCTGTTAGTTTCATCTCAACCAATGCGTAACCTTGAAAAATCTTTTTCTCGACAATTTTTCGTTTGCCGTTTTTGATTTCGATTTGTTTTTCTTTGGGAACCATAACGTCAAAAATCTTGTCAGCCATATCGACGGCGTTAATTTTTTGGCGAATGCTATCAGCAACTTTTTCTTCGTATCCACTGTATGTGTGGATTGCGTACCATTGGCGTGATGAATCGTATCGATTTTTTGACATATGTTTCCTTTACTTTAAAATTAAATCAAATAAGTATTTAAAACCTGCGTCCAGTAGCACAATCATGACGACAAAGAATATCGTAAATAACAAGACTGCAAACGTTAGGCTCCAGGTTGCTTTGCGGTCTGGCCAACGAACTTGTCGTAATTCGACCCATGAACCTTTGAAATAGCCACCAATTAGAGATAGGATTTTAAAAGGTTTCTTTAAAATGCTAAAAAATTTGTTGCTTTTTTTGGGAGCCGCACTTTTCTTGGTTTTTTTCTCTTTCAGAAACACACTTATACTCCTAAATTAAATAGCCTGCTCGAGGCAGACTGTCAAGTACCACTATAGCCTACCAGAGGCTGTTCGTCAATGGCTAGTTCTTAGATTCTGGCAAAGTAATACTAAATGTCGATCCAAAATTTAATCGGCTTGTAAAATTAATCTTGATTCCTAATTTGTGGGCCAATTTTGCTGCTATATAAAGTCCCAATCCAGTTCCGCTGGTCTCGCGAGTTCGATAATCTTCACTTCTATAAAACTTTTGGAATATTTTGGTTTGGTCTGATTTGCTAATGCCAATGCCGGTGTCTTTGACCGCAATAGTTATCATGCCATCAGATTGTTTAGCAATGATCGTAACGCCACCTTTTTTCGTATATTTGATCGAATTAGTAATAAAGTTTTGCAGTAATTCCTCTAGGTATAATCGACTAACGCGAACGCTACCGATTTTGGACTGCAAATCTAGATTCAGATGTAGTTTCTTTTCTTTGGCGCTTTCGGCGTATTTATCGTGTAGCATATATGCTAATTTTCTTACGTCTATATCCTCGGCGTCACCAGCGACACCACGTTCAGCACGAGATAATGTACTAAGGTCGTTAACCATGTTTGCTAAGAATATTATCTGATCGTGGGCCACATTAACGGCGTCTTTTAACATATCATTAGTTACGTTAGGGTGATCCATCATTACTTGAACGTTGCTAATTGTACCTTCAGCGATAGCGATAGGCGTTCGAAGTTCGTGACTGACGACGCTGATAAACTCATCTCGTTCTTCTTCAAGGCTTTTTGATTTGGTGACATCGCGCATAATAACAATATATCCGTCATGCTTTTCAGATTTTTTTGAACGGCTAAAACTACTGCGGATTGGTGAATATGTAATCTCTAGTCTTATCTGCTCGCCGTCATCGTAAGTAAAGTTCAAATCGTCACGTTTAACGACTGTCCTGGCGGCCATTAATTCATCCAATATACTTATTTTGTTATTGTCTTTGTCGGATAGTGGCAAAACTTCATTAATATTATGTCCGTTTAGGCTGTCGTTGGTGTCTAGCAAGCTCATACTGGCCGCGTTATAGACTTTGATAACGCCATTCACGTCAGTGCTAAATACGGCATCGGCCATATTATTTACAATAGTTAAAACTCGATCGCGCTGTAATGATTCTTGGGCTTTGCTGGCGGTTAATTCATTTTTAGAGACCTCTTGTGAACTATTAACAGCGAACAACACAAAACCGGTTATTAGTATGGCGGCAAGGGCCGTTAAGTCGTATACAGCTATATATAAACTGATTGTGTGCCACATAATAATGTCAATTGCGACCACGACAACTAGCGTCAAAGCACTGAACAATAAGCCTATATTTGAAAAATAAATATATGAAGCAATCATCAGTAGCAACCAACATGCGATAAATGGCGAAGCGATACCAGATACGAATATCAAATAAGCGCCAGCTAATAGATGATATGCGATTAGGCGCAATATCGAATCGATCGCTTTCTGACTTGGGAAAAGAAATTGCAAAATGCTAATATATAGCCACCAAAATGATAATGTCAGCAGTCCTAGATTATCAATTGAATGAGGTATTCGGATGACATTAAACTGAATTAATGCACCATATGACACCAAAACAATCGGAATAAACAATCCTACATAGCGGAAGATTTGTACCGAACGCGGCGTGTAAATGGATCCACCCTTATACATCTTGTGCTTATTATACATAACACATAGATTTTTTTATATAGATGGATTTTGTAATTTTAAAGCACGTCGATTTGATTTAAAATTTGGGTCAGCAGCTGCTACTACCGCCCAAAATCTTGAACCGTGATTCATCTGTTTAGTGTGTGCCAATTCATGGATTATTACATAGTCAATTAATTCAAAAGGTAGTTTCATCAACGCGATGTTAAGACTAATAGTTCCGGTGCTACTGCAACTTCCCCATCTGCCGCTAGCGTGTGAAAATCTAGTTTTTTCATAAATGAAACCATATTTTTCAGCCAAAAATGATAATCTTTTCGGTAAATAACTTTTTGCTTCAATTCGTATGGCTGCAATAACTACATCACGAATCTGCCTGGCGACATCAACATCTTCTAGATGTTTTGTCGTTGGTAGCTTAACTAATATTTGTTGCCCGTGTCTGATTACTTCAAACGATTGATTGTACGAATCTTGAACTATTAACGTATGGCTTTTGCCAATTCGCATGCCATTCTCGAATTTGTATTCTGGTTTGGATCTGGCTAATATTTTACGTAGTTCGTCGCGGGAAGTTCGCAATAAGTGCTTGACTAATAACGTCGGAGCGTACATAGGCAATGACGCCCGCAGAGTTCCATCAGGCGCCAATCTGACACTAACCTGTCTAGCCCGCACACTTCGGCGGATAGTTATTTTGCCGAATTCTTTATCTTGAATTATTGGCACTTATACTCGCATTCTAACGAATTAATTTATTACGGGTCATCATTGGACGTGTTGGAACGATTGGTTCTATCGCATGAGAGCGTGGCTCGACTAAGTGTTTCAATACGATTTTCATTTGACTGCTATAGGTGTGTTTGCCGCTGATAACAATCGGTTTTTCAGCAATATGAGGCGCACTGAATCGTTTTAACTTTGACTCGAATTGGTCAGCGGTTAGATTAGATTTGGTGGCTCGTTTTTTTGCAGTGGTTGGTTCGGTTTGTACCCAGATAAACAATGGATCATAGTCGTAATCTCGAGATTTTTTAGTAATCACGGCACGTTCGGATCGTAAATCAGTTTGACTATCCAATACGATAGTGCGCCCGGTCTTGAGAACTTCTTCTAATAGATAATTTGTAATTTTATTCGAAATAGCAGTTTGTTCATCGCTGCGCTGCTTGTCGCCGAATAGTTCTTTGCGTATTCGTTCCCCACTAATTAACGGCGCTTTAAAAGTAGCAGCAAAGTGTTCAGCAAAAAAGCTTTTGCCAGATCCGGGAATACCAACCGTCACGATAACGTGCGGCTTGCTTAGACTCAACGGTTTCATATATGACATTATATCAAATATATTACGAAATAAATATCTGCTACCTCTTGGGTAGAGGTGTTATGTAAAAACGTCTATTATTATCTGAAGGCATATAGTATGCTTACTACATTAATCATAAGCGTGTTCATGGGCTCTCATATGACAAAAAAACTTGGTGAATTCGAAAAAAATACTCGAAAATTCAATCGAAAAGTTGTTCAGACCGAACATCACGCTAAAAACATTGCTAAACATATGATACATAGGGGTCGTTTTAACCGTTTTTTGCGCGTTTTAGGCCCCGGAGTTGTTACTGGTGCGGCTGATGACGACCCATCTGGTATTGCAACTTATTCTCAAGCTGGTGCTGGTTTTGGGCTGGGCTTTTTATGGGTCTTCCCTGTTATGTATCCAATGCTACTTGCAGTCCAAGAATCATGTTCGCGTATCGGCGCTGTTACTGGTAAGGGCTTAGCAGCGGTTATCAAAGAAAATTACAGCAAAAAACTATTATTCATGTCGGTTATTTTGGTAGTTATTGCTAACACAATAAATATCGGGGCTGACTTAGGCGCAATGGCTGCGACATCGCAACTATTTATGCCTGATATATCATTTGGTTTTTTGGCTATTGTTTATGCTGTAGCTATTGTTTTATTGGTAGTATTTGTTAGTTATAAAAAATACGCCAAGATTTTGAAATGGCTTGCGATTGCTCTATTCTCATATCCAGTAACTGCATTTTTAATCGGACAGGATTGGCCAGAGCTATTGCGTAATACATTTGCGGTTATGCCGACGATTAATGCCGAGACAATCTATATCTTGGTTGGTATTTTAGGTACAACAGTTTCGCCATATTTGTTTTTTTGGGATACTTCAGAAATTGTTGAAGAAGAAATTTCGCATCATCGATTAACTGCGACCGGTAAAGATCCAAAAATTAACAGGCATTTTCTAAAAAGTATCAGGTTGGATAATTTCTTTGGTATGACTTTGGCGTCTGTTACAGCCTGGTTTATAGTTGTTGTTTGTGCTTCTGTTCTATTCAGAAATGGCGTGCACGACATAACTACAGCAGCCGATGCAGCACGAGCATTGGAGCCTTTAGTTCAAGGGTTCCCAAATGCTGGGTTAATAGCAAAAATTATCTTTTCAACAGGCATCATAGGCATTGGATTGCTGGCTATTCCAACTTTGGCTGGGTCATCAGCCTATGCTATATCCGAAACACTTGGATGGAAAGAAGGTTTGTATCGTAAATTTAGTAAAGCAATTGGATTTTACGTAATTATAATCTTGGCGACACTTATTGGTTTGATAATAAACTTTGTCGGTATCGATCCAATCCAGGCACTTGTATTTACAGCCGTATTTAACGGCATCGCTGCCGTACCGTTGTTATTTATGATAGCCAGGGTCGGAAATAATTCAAACATTATGGGTCAATACAAAAACGGTGTTGTATCAAACGTTTTCGTTAGAATATCATTCATCGCAATGCTAGCCGCTGTATTAGCTCTATTTTACTTCTTACTTACTGGCCAAATAGTTTAAGCTGCTCATTACTACTAAGTTGTTATTCATTATGCTTTTTGTCGCAATTGACATTATGATTGTGTAATAATCATTATTTAAAATATCAAAATATGTTATAATATATGTAGCTATATGTGATAATATCAACGATAATGTCGCTTAAAAACTAAAGGTGATAGCCTTAAATCAGCTATCTATGTCACCATGTGCTTTATTGCACTTTTACATAAAGGTTTTTTATGAAAAAAGTTATACAAACTCGTAAGAGGTCGTTTATCTGGAAAATCTCAGATTTCAACCTTAATCACAAAAGTGTTATGGCTTATAGTTGTGTTGTTTGTGGTAAACGTACCGACAAACCTCACGTTGAGTTGTACGACAAAAGATGTTTGTGCTCGATGAAGTGCATGCAACAATGGAGTTAAACATGACCTTTGAATGCGAACGAGCAGGCGCTATAACCTGCTCACTTTCATTTTATGTAAGAATTATCTAATAATCAGCGACAACAGTAACAACGCCGTCTTTTTCAACTTTATATATCCTGGCATCTGGATTGTTGGTTACGCAATTTAATTCTGCATCACAAGACATAGCTGGTAAAACAGTAGCACTGATTGTGATTGAACCGCTATTCTTTGTTGTTTCGACAGGTTTAACGGTATCTTTTATCGGTTCGATTGTTTCAATTTTATTAATTTCTGGGGTCTCAGACTTTACGGTCTCTATAATCATAACTAACGATTTAGTAGCTTCGATAAGTTTACTTGGGTATTTTACATCGTTTGATATGCCTTTATTTTTATCAGCACCAACAGTGCTAGCAACCAAAGCGATCGCCAAACTGCCCAAAAAAACTAATCGACCAACCGAATTATCTTCAATTGATTCGTCATAAGTTTCGTTTTTAGAATCAATTTTATTGGTTGTAGCATATCGATTCTTTTCTAACATGTAATAGCAACTATATACTAAAACACGACAAAAAGCAATAGAGAGGTACGTTTATTTGACTTTGCTAAACTGTAATCCATTATTGTCGGCTACTGTAAGTTGTGTCAATCTCGATCTCGATCTCGATCTCGATCTCTTTTCTTTAATAATTGGTTTTTTATACTTTAAAGGACTCTTTCTTTTAATTCATCTTGGTTATTACAGTCCAGTATTGTCTTTATCTCGCCGTTACTGCCATTGATTAGGTACAAATCGTTATTGTCTACTTCGGCGCGTATTTCGCGGTAGACGGCGGTATAATTGTTTATCTTTTCTTGATTTAATCGAAAAGCCACATATGAAGGCCTCTCGAATTTTGTGCTTTATGATCTTTTCAAATAGAATAATACAAATAATACTCACTTGGATTGGTGTTTGTATCAATCGATTGCGATAAATTTTTTTATCGATTTTGTTTGTTGCTACAAGTTGGTAAGTTTTGCTGAGATCTTAAAATAACTCATTGATACCTGGTTTCTTTAGAATAGATAGTCCATTATCATATTGCTCTTTTAGCATGGCTTCTTTTACGATAAATTCGCCAATCTTTTTGGCATGTTCTGGTACGTATTCGGGTACGACCGGTTTTTTAATTGCGACTTCAATATCATTTGCTAATTGATGTCCGGCTGCACCAGCACCATGAATAATAATTAAACGTATATTTTTATTAGCTAGTAAAACTTGCACTAGTTCGGTTGCGATTTGTGCCAGTAATTTGCGCCTAACAAACACATCTTCCCGATTTTTCTGGGTTACGATACTACCGCCAAGTTTTAGAATTATAGTGTTTTTTTAATATTTATATAATACCACTCGGTCGCCAAGTTGAATGATATAATCATAACCATGACAGATCGCAGTAATTTGACTAAATTGTACCCATCAGTAACAGGCAGAACTGATAATATGAGTTACCATGTCAACAAAATCGCGTCATCACATATGACAGTTAAATTGACGATTGGCGGCATTTTAATTATTACGGCAATTTTGACTATACCTGTCTTTATGGCAGTGTGGCTGATGAACTATTTAAACCAATCGGGTAACGCGTTAAGCTTGGCCAGCTCGATACCTTCGATAATGATTGCATTGGCTTTGTGGGCTGGAGTTCTGTATCTTTCTGTGATGGCGATTCTAAAACGACTGTCCAAAGTTAGGACAGACGGCGTAATGTTTTTATGGATTTACGCGTTATGTGGCGTGCCTGTGGCACAATTGATATTTAATTTATATCAAAAATTTAATGGTGGAGTGGCCGAGGCTTTTCCGCTGATGGTGATGTTATTTGTTGAAAATTTAATCTTTGTTTCTGCGATATTATTAGTGACAAGGACAGATAAACTGTCTGGCGGCGCCAAGACTGCGCTGTTGATTGTTACGATAACAATTGGGATTTTGGCCACTATCGTTAGCGGCGCGTAAAAATCGGATTATTCAAATGTGCTTATCGGGAATAGCTTATATTCTGTTGTTTAGGGCGTTCCTGAGTAGAAGCGCCCTAAACCAGTGTGATCTATATAATCATATTGTCTTGGGGATTGTAGCTTTCGAAATTTTTAATATCGAAAGAACTGACTTGTTTACTATCTGATACTTTAATCAGATCGTATATCCCCTTTTGTATTCCCCAGATTCCTAGGTTGTCCATAACTTTGAAAATCTGTCTCCATCGAATGATATCTAGACTCGATGAATATTTTTCGCGGTTATAGTTAGTAACCTCAATGATTAGGGCGCGTAAAAACGCCTCCCTGCTGCCCTTGTCTAACGTATTAATTTTGTTAAACTGAGAGCAATCATCGATTCTAGGTAGTCCTAACGACAATTTAGCGGAGCGATACCTGTCTTGCCACCTACGGTTTAAGGTGTACTGATATGGCAATTGCCATATCCTTTTGATACACCAAATTAGTTTGTTCATATTATTATTTTTTTTATTAATTATTTAAAAAACTTGCTTACTCGACCGATAAGCACTTGAATAATCCGACTTGTAAATGTTCACCTCTGTTCGTGGCATATTTTGCTTTGAACGGTTGATTAAATTATAATATCACAAAACACGTGTAATGTCAATCTAGTTGTTAATCTTAACCACCCATGGCTCTTTCGACAAACATTCTATGCTTTGCTATAATTGATATACGATGATTACTATAAATACAAATGTTCCAGATTTTGAATTAGATGCGTTTTACAAAGACGACATCCAGAAAATTAAGCTATCAGATTATAAAGGAAAATGGGTTGTGTTGATATTTTATCCAGCCGATTTTACCTTTGTATGTCCTACAGAATTAGAAGACGCTGCCAAACAATACAAGACCGTGCAAGGACTTAGCGGTGAAATTATGAGTATCAGTACCGATACGGCTTTTGCTCACAAGGCGTGGCATGATAGCTCGCCAGCAATCAGCCAAATTACTTATCCAATGCTAGCCGATCCAACCGGTAACGTTGCCAAAATGTTTGGTACGTATATCGAAGAAGAGGGTTTGTCATTGCGCGGTACGTTTATTATTGACCCAGACGGTGTTTTGAAAACTATCGAAATTCACGACAACAATATAGGCCGTAGTGCTGCGGAAATGGTTCGCAAATTACAGGCAGCTAAATTCGTTCGTGAACACGGCGGCAATGTCTGCCCTGCCAGTTGGCAACCTGGCGATGACACTTTGACGCCAGGCGTTGAGTTGGTTGGAAAGATATAAATACTAAAATAACTAATTAAAAAGCCCGCTTTGGAATAAGCGGGCTTTTTAAATAAGAGTATAATAGAAGTAGTGGAACGTTAATAAAGGAGATCATATGTCAGACATCACCAAAGAAACGATCACTACTACCGAAAACGATAATTCATCTGGGATGGAACCAGAAAGACGAGACGCAACCAGCTATCAGACGGCTGGTTATTTTATTTATTTAATTTTCGGAATCCTGGAGGTCTTGTTGGCCTTCCGATTTGTTCTTAAATTACTAGGAGCAAATCCTGGAAGCGGATTTGTAGATTTCGTCTATAATCTATCTGCTATATTTACTGCCCCATTCACGGGTATATTTAGCACTAGTGTTGCATCAGGAGCTGAAACGGTTTCTGTGTTCGAGCCAGCTACATTGGTTGCATTGGCTGTGTACGCCCTATTGGCTTGGGGGATTGTGGCATTAGTCCGAGTACTTTCGGGCCGACAACAAGAATAAATAAAGACCAATCAGAAAAGACACCCATTTCGGGTGTCTTTTTATTGTAATCTAGTAAACCTAGACGGTTCGTTTGCTAGATATCATGTTATAGATAAACACGATAAGTGCGATGACTAGTAATATGTGAATTAGCCCGGCGCCTATATTTAAGGTAAAGCCTAGTGCCCAAAGAATTAATAAAATTATTGCTATTGTTAGTAACATATCATGTCCTCCCAATATTAATTATTAATGTACATTACTATTATAGTCTTGTTGTGACGGTTAGTACAGTTGGCTTAGGGCATTACCGTTACTTCTTTGCCATGTCTTTTGTGTGAAAATATATTCCGATGCACACGAATACTAAAACAAGAAAAAAGTAAAAGAATCCTTGGCTATATGTTGGCGAGCCTACGATTGAATTAGCTATATTTAGGGCTATGATCAAGCTGGCTAGGTAGGCGGCTTTGTATCTGTAGGTGTGTATGAAATTACGCATTTACCGTCCATTACTATAAGTATGATTTATTTTGAATTTACGGATTTTAGTAAGATATGTAATGATATCAACTTTGTAACACATACAAAGATAACTATCACTGCAATAGCCGCAATCAATTGCAAAATTATGAGATTTGGCCAGTACGCCATAGCTGTTCCTGTTGGAGATTCTGAAGAGTGTATTTGCCCGTCAATATTGGATATTGTTAATAAACACACGACTATAACAGCAACCGAAACGATGGATGTAGTAATGCATTTACGCCTTCTGTCGGCTACAATTATTCGGATTTTAGATTTTTCTTTCGCTGATAGTTCATTGTCTTCGTTTGATGTGTTAATGTTGTGGTTCATATATTTTATATAATATCATAAACAGTATTATTAAAATTGAGCCCATTCTCGATAAGAGTTAGTTTGAGGAACTTTTGACGCTGGGATACACGGAAGGTTATCGCTTTAATTCCTATTCCCGATTGCTTGCAAAATGAGTAAACTGATCGAGGCAGGGGTACACGTCCAACGCAAGATGTTATAACGATTCGTAAACTATAATATCAAATTTAATACTAACTAAAGCTAGTAACTTAACGGAAGTGATTAATTTGATTCTGGTCACTTCTTCTAGAAGTGCTAATGGGTGATGGCTATTAGATGGTCTATCTTGGCAAGGATATGAATGCAAAAATAACAATCAATAATATAATAATTGACAAGATCATAACAATCGACGATTGTTTGACTCCAGATTTAATTTTGTAATTCAGAAATGCATCGGCGCCTATAATAAATGCGCTAATACCAAATATCCATGCTAAGAAAATCTGTAGAATGCCATACGTATTTATTTCCATATGTTCATTCACATGCGCTGTATTTTCAGCATACCCCCAAATATATAAAATGATAGCTAATACAGTAAATGTTCCAGCGCTAATCATCCTAGATACAAACTTGATTCGTAGTTCGTCGTTTATGTTTGACACCCTAGATATTACTATGTAATTTGATATAATTCGGTTTTTGTAAAATAGAGTTGAGAAGATTAATAATATTAGAATAATAATTGATATATATTGCATTTGTTATCTTTCACTCATATATAATAGATGGATTAGAGATTATTTAGCATTAATTATGCTTGGTATTTTAGCTTTTAGATAAACTAGGCCATCTTTGGCGGTTAAATTGTCGATACTGGCGCCGGATATCGAGTTATTTTTAGCCAAGAAACTATCAATGCCGCTAGTGAATGTCGAGGCAGCTTCATTTGTATTTATATATTGGGCTGGAATAGTTATACCTTGTACTGCAACATCTTTGATCGAAGCACTCGATTTATTAGCTATGATTTCGCCACTTAATTTCATATATAAATTAACGCTTGATGGCAATAATACCAGTGCAGGTATTTCATTCACTATTTGTTCTCTTGATATTTTATTGTTTAATATTTCTTTCAAAAAGAAATTAACATTTACGGAGCCAGATGTTTCGATGGTTCCGTCCGGGTTGATTAATACTTGGCAATTATCTACAGCATATTTAACCGGATTATCTGTATTAATAAATGCGGTTATTTCAGAGCTATTTAGAGATATATCGATATTTTTTGAAGTACCGTATTTATATTCAGATATATTTGGTAGATTTGTTAGTAATTCTTTAATGGTCGATAGTTTTGCCTTTGCGCTATCATAATCACTAGATGTATATTTGACACCAAGATCTCTTGTTGTTATTAATCCAGGAAGTGCAAAATTTGCAGTTAATAAAATAGCAGCAATTGTAATAATCAGACCTATAATAAATTTGAGAAATCTGTGTTTCTTTTTTGCTTTTTGAGGTTGTGTATTGACTGGATCCAGTTCTAGATTTTCTTTTTCTTCCATGATTGAATTATAGCTCTATGTAAATAATTCAGCAAATTATATATTATTCAAGTTTATTCGGAGTAGTGTATCAAAAAAGACCCAGAAAACTGAGTCTTTGCATACTGCTTATGTTTGGCAGGGGCTTCGGGGCGATTACCAAACCTATTGTGGTATAGTATGTTCTTTTAAGGAGGGCGAAAATGTTTAGTTCTTCCCTATTCAACCAAGATACTTTTTACAAAGCATTTGTCAAAGACCTAAATAACGCACGCAATACTGTAATTATTGAAAGTCCGTTCATTACTAAAAAACGAATAATTCGATTGATGTCAGTTTTAAGAAAGCTTCGATTGCGTGATGTGCGTATAGTTGTTAATACCAAACCACTTAATGAACATAACCCTCTGCTCTACGAACAGGCCTTATGGGCTATTGGCGAGATGCAGAGCATTGGCATAGAAGTATTTATGACAGTTGGCCATCATCGCAAGATAGCCATCGTAGACGATGTATTGTGGAAAGGAAGTTTAAATATCTTGTCTCAAAATGATAGCTGTGAAATGATGCGTCGTATACAGTCTGCCCAGTTGGTGAAAGAGATGCTACGTTTTACTGGTCTAAAAAATAATGTAAGAAATACTATTAGGTTGATATAACTTTAGTAAACTATTTTTTAACTATTTGCTTTAATGATAAATTTATGAAGTTCAGAAACGATAAGTATAGTCATAGCCATCAACCCAGAGCTTATGAGTAGGGTGGATAGTGGAACTGTTTGTACGTCGAAAACTTCTCTGAGTGGTCCAAACATAACTAAAACCTGCAAAACAGAGGCGATTGCGAGCCCCACTATTAAACCGTAGTTCACCTTCTTTATTCTACTAAATGATGATTTAAATTCACTTCGAGCATTAAAAGCATTCATCCATTGTGCGACAATCAACATCATAAAAGCTACAGTCTGAATATAGCTAGTTTCATAACCCTGTTTAACAAGAATAGACACAGTTATCAATGTTACGACAGCCATAGTGAGACCTATTATCGCTATTCTAGAAAGTAGCATTCTACTCATTAGGGGATCTTTAGGCTTCCTAGGTGGTCGCTTCATATGATCATCCTCTTCTGGTTCTAATCCAAGTGGTAAAACCATTGCAGTGTCGGTGACTAAATTAATCCACAAGATTTGTATAGCAGTAATTGGTAGAGGCAGGCCGAATAGTAGCGCGCCGACCATTGTCAATACTTCACCAAGTGATGTAGACAGTAAATAGAAAAGCATACGTCGTATGTTATCAAATATTTTTCTACCTTCTGCTATGGCTTTTATTATTGTGGCAAAATTGTCATCAAGCAGAACAATTCCCCCTGCATCCTTGGCGATATCACTCCCCGACCCCATAGCAATACCGACATGGGCGTTAGCCAAGGCGGGGACATCATTTACGCCATCACCAGTCATTGCGGTAATCTCTGTCTGCTTTAATGCTTTTAAAATTCTAAATTTATCTTCGGGTAATATGCGTGCAAAAACTGTCTTATCTTTTATCGTCTCAACTAAAGCTGGCATACTTTTTGGTAAGTCGACACCTTGCATTACCTGATTAATGTGAGTAGCTAGGCCTAATTGTTTGCCGATATTAAAAGCTGTTTCGTAATGATCGCCCGTGATAAGCCTTACACTAATACCCGCTTTATGTGCAGCACGTATGGCATTTTTAGCTTCAGATCTTAGTTCGTCAGCAAATGCCAAAAAGCCAATAAATTCGATATCGTTTTTTCCAATAATACACAAATCGTCGGGAAGTCCACCTTCAACTTTATATTTTGCGAATGCAATAACCCGATAACCTTTTGAGGCAAGTTCATGTAAAACAGACTCAGCTATATGATACTGCTCAGGTTTAATTTTTGATTTATCTAAAACATGCTCTGGCGATCCTTTTATATATATTGTTTTATCATTTTCGATAAATGCTCCGCTCATTCGCAAAGATATATCAAATGGATAAAGTTTGTCGATTTTATGATTTTCTCTATTCTCAACGTATTCTTTTACTGCCCTATCCAACGGATCCGATAAAATCATCAATCCATCAACCGTACGTTCTGCAACATTTACCACGTCTTCATCATTAATTGACCATTTATCTACAACAACGAGATGGTTTTTTGTTAAAGTACCAGTTTTGTCTGTCGCGATTGTCGTAATTAAACCAATATCCTCAATTGCTTTAAATGATCTTACTAAAGCTTTTTGTTTTGCCATTCGTCTCATACCCAAAACTATAATAACAGTTAACGCAACTGGTAGCCCCTCCGGCACAGCAGAAACTGTCATTGATAATACGAATCTCAGCGCCTCCCCTGCGGGTATACCTCTAGCTAAAGATAGTATAAAAACAATAACTGCCAAAACAGCAGTAATCTTAACCAATAAAGAAATTAACTGGTCGATTTTGGCCTGGACTGGACTTTTAGACTTATCATCTACGACCAACTCAGCAATTTTACTATATTCAGTCCTAATTCCAGTTTCGACTATTAGAACTCTGGCTGTGCCAGCAATCACATATGTACCCTGGAACACCATATTGTCTTGCTCAAATATCTGCTTATCGGTTTCAAGAGTTGAAGCGTATTTACGCACTGGAACTGATTCGCCAGTCAACGAAGCCTCATCAATCTGAAGATTATCGGTATGTATAATCCTCGCATCGGCGGGAACTTTTCCGCCTTCATTTAATATAACAACATCTCCTGGTACTAAATTAATAGACGAAATAATCCGCTGGCTACCATCCCTGACTATATTAATTTGTTGAATGCTATGCCTTTTTAGACTTCTTAACACTTTTGTAGTTGCATAACGTTGAAAATAATAAATAGTGGCATTGATTATGATAATTAAACTGATAATTATTGCGTCGAGTGGCTCATGACTCAATAGACTAACTGAAGCCGCTGCGCTTAGAATGATAACGAATATATTCCTAAACGGTTCTATTATTATCTTCCAAAGTGGTTCTTTGTGAATTGCAAGTTGGTTTAGACCATATGTTTTAAGCCGTTTATTAACTTCGCTACCAGAAAGCCCATTGTATGATGTTTCTAAAACTTCATATAACTGATCAATATTTTGTTTATACCAAAGCATATGCATATATTATATATGAGTTGCCAGTAATACTTAGCTCCAAATTAAAAGACATATTTAATACACAAAGATTATATCGAATAGTCTATTATTTTTTTTGATAATTTATTTTCCGAATCAGACTCATCATCTTCGTTAAGACCATTTTTTAATTCTCTTACAGCCTCCCCTACGCCTTTTGCAAGTTCGGGCAGCTTCTTCCCACCGCTAAAGATAAAAACTATAATCAGTACAACTATCAGTATCAACTCAATCTTACTCATAACTTCTCACTACCCTTATCTACTTAATATAAATTATAGCCAAAATCAAATAATAATGCTAATCGCAAAGAGGAACATGCCGTTACTAGACCTTATGATTAGTATCATTTACTAAATACTTCAGTGTCAATGATGTATGTATGGTAATTTCGTTATCCAGTCGAACTGGACGTTTTATATCTTTTTAGATATTAAAAATACAAAACGGGCACCAGGAACCAAACTTTCCTAACAGAGGCGGATTTGACAAAAACAAAACAGATTAGATTGTATCCGAATTAATCGAACCGATTCTAATCTGTTATTTTCATTTTGTCCTGTTTGGCAGGGGTACACGGAATCGAACCATGATCCTAGGTTTTGGAAACCCATATACTAACCGTTGTACTATACCCCTAAATGTAGTTGCATAAATTATAATATCAAATTATTGACAATATGTTTTGTGGATAACTACGTAAAATATAATAACAGATTATTTAATGAATTTATAGTGTTGCAAAAGCATTAGCGTCGTCCTATAATTATGGCAAGAACGCCTGTTAAAACTAAATAGGAGTGGTAGTTAGTCAAACTTGGCTGCTTGTAAAGGCACATGAATATATTAATGCTAGGGTGGGAACTTCCTCCGCATAACAGCGGTGGTTTAGGGGTCGCTTGTTACCACATGTCAAAAGCTCTTGCATTAAAAGGTGCGACTATTGATTTTGTCGTCCCCTATGACGCTGTTCATCCTGGTATAGATTTTATGACAATTCACGCTGCAACTGGCCTTTCCCCACTGGAAAGATACGGTTTAGGCGCATATGACAGCAAAAAAGTTATCGAAAAACAATTATCCAAAGCCGATATTAATGACCTCAAAGACATGCGCGGCGTTCAAAAACGCTATGTCCAATACGTTGAAAGACTTTGCATTACTAATAAACCAGATGTGATTCATGCCCACGACTGGTTGACTATGGAAGCCGGCATGCGCGCCAAAGAAATTACAGGCGCCCCACTTATCGTCCACGTTCACGCTACCGAATTTGACAGGTCTGGTAGCAACGCTGGTAATCCCCTGATTCACGAAATCGAATACCAGGGGTTAATGATGGCTGATCGAATCTTGGCAGTTAGTGGCATTACCAAAGGAATTATCATGCAAAAATATGGTATTCCCGAGGACAAGATTGAAGTAGTTCATAACGCAATCGACGTGTTGAGTTTTGACGACGGCTACGAATACGATTTCAGGACATACAAATATTTGGAGGCTTTGAAAAGCGAAGGTTATACAATAATCGTCACAGTCACTCGATTTACAATTCAAAAAGGCTTGGCTAACTTTGTACGCGCAGCTGCCAAAGCTTGCCAAAAATATGATAAATTAGTCTTTTTGTTGGCTGGTGACGGTGAACAGCGTGAAGAGTTGATTAAATTAGGATCTGAACTGGGAATATCCGACAAACTATTTTTTACTGGTTTTGTGCGCGGTAAACAGTGGCGTGATGCATACAGTGTCGGTGACGTATTCGTTATGAGTTCAGTATCAGAACCATTCGGCTTGACGGCACTAGAGGCTGCACATCACGGCAATGCACTTATCATCTCTAAACAATCAGGTGTTGGTGAGGTTTTGAACAATATTTTCCGCTATGATTTCTGGGATGAAGATATGCTAGCCGATCATTTAATCGCAATTGCAACGTCCGAAAGTTTGAAAAAATCACTCCAAGATAACGTCAAAATGGAATACGACAAAATATCATGGGACGACGTCGCAGACAAATGTTTAAAAGTATACGAAAAACTAAAGGGAAATTCATAATATGACTAGCAAACGCGGTATAGTACTTTATCTGCACGTACACCAACCATTCCGCGTGCGTCAGTACAGCGTATTTGATACGGCTACTAAACATGATTATTTTAATGAGCCTGATTATAATACTGAACGCAATAACGAGCAGGTCTTTAAAAAAGTTGCCGAAAAATCATATCGTCCGATGAATGCTGTGTTGGAAAAATTACTTGCGATTCATCCTGAATTTAAAGTATCAATGAGTATTACTGGTACATTCATGGAGCAAGCTGAAATGTGGGCGCCAGATGTAATTGCCAGCTTCCAGAGATTAGTTGCAACTGGTCGCGTTGAAATCGTTGCTGAAACGTATTATCACTCACTTGCCTTTTTCTATAGCCGAACTGAGTTTGTACGCCAGGTCGAAGCTCACAAGGCCAAAGTCCGCCAGTTATTTGGTGTTGAAACATCAGTCTTCCGTAATACCGAATTAGCATACAACGATTCATTGGCAAAATGGGCTGATGATTATGGGTTCAAAGGTATTTTGGCTGAAGGCTGGGACCCGATTTTGGAATGGCGCTCTCCTAACTATGTTTATCGACCAACTGGTACAAAAAACATTTCATTACTACTTAAAAACTATCGCCTCAGTGATGACATCGCCTTTCGTTTTAGCAACCAAAACTGGTCTGCATGGCCACTCTCGGCTGACACCTATAACGATTGGGCTAACGCATCAATTGATAATCAGCCGCTTATTAACTTGTTCATGGATTATGAAACCTTTGGCGAACATCAATGGAAAGATACTGGAATTTTTGACTTTTTTGAAGCCTTTATCGGCAAATGGTTGCAGAACCCAATTAACACATTCTATACAGTGTCCGAAGCAATCGCCGAGTTTGAACCCGTTGGCGAGATTAGTATGCCAAATACTGTCACATGGGCTGATACTGAACGCGATTTGACAGCCTGGATGGGTAATACTATGCAACAAGAGGCATTGAAATATATCTATTCAATGGAAAACGACGTCATAATGACCGGCGATGTCGACCTAATCAGTGATTGGCGCAAACTACAGACGTCTGACCACGTATATTACATGTGTACCAAATGGTTTAGCGATGGCGACGTTCACGCCTACTTTAGCCCATACAAATCACCTTACGATGCCTTTTTGTACTATATCAACGCTGTTCGCGATCTGCGCTGGCGTTTGCATAATGACCACCATACAGGAGGCATGAATGGCTAAACGACCAATAGTACTTAGTAATGGCCAGCTGCACGTTGGATTGAATAACTTTGGGACAGTACATGATTTCTACTTCCCATATGTTGGATTCGAGAACCACTGCGCAGGAGCCAGTCTAAGACATCGTGTCGGTGTTTGGGTCGATAACGAGCTTAGCTGGACTGATAATCCAAACGACAGTAATGGGTTTAGTGAATGGTCATTTTCGTTCCATTATCCGCATAGCGCATTAATTGGCCATACAATTGCTAAAAATGACCGATTGGGTATTCTTTTAGAGTTTGATGATTATGTTGGCGCTGACGTAAATATATTTATTCGTAATATACATATAGTTAATTTGCGAGACCAAGACCGTGAAATTCGTTTATTTATGCATCAGCCGTTTGCAATTGGCGATTCTCGCAGTAATACCGATACAGCACAATATATTCCTGACAGTCATGCGATATTACATTATCGCGGACATCGAGCGTTTGTAGTATCAGGCGAATGTAACGGAAAATCATTCGATCAACACACTGTTGGATTATTTGGTATCGAGGGCAAAGAAGGTACTTTCCGTGATGCCGAAGATGGGCAGCTAGGTATGAATAACGTTGAACACGGCCGAGTCGACTCTACTATCAGGTTCACAGTTAATATTGGTGCACACAGCTCGCAGCGCGTTCATTACTGGATAGCTGTTGGTAAAACTATCGAAACCGCATTAAATATTCATAAACAGATACAAAAAGACGGTGCTTTGTCGTATTTGAAACAGACAGCTAACTGGTGGAATAAATGGTTAGAACCAGCATATTCTGTGGTAGATAAATTACCTAAAAAACATCGTATGACGTTTATCCAAAGCGTGATGATAATTAAATCTCAAATCGATGACAACGGTGCAATTATCGCCAGTACAGATACGTCGATGTTGAATTATTCGCGCGACGCCTATGCCTATTGTTGGCCTAGGGATGGTGCCTATGCTATATGGCCGTTGATCCGAATGGGATACAAAAAGGAAGCCTATCAGTTCTTTCAATTTACTTTGCGCGGACTGCATGCTGATGGATACATGATGCACAAATATCGCGCTGATGGTGCGCTAGGTAGTAGTTGGCATTCGTATGTTCATGATGACATTGTCGCACCACCAATACAGGAAGATGAAACTGCACTGCCACTGTTTATGTTTGCTCAATATTACAAGATACATCCAGATACTAGTTTATTGACCGAGTTTTATAAAGACATGATTAAACCTATGGCTGATTTTATGACGAATTATGTCGATGAATTAACTAAGCTACCAAAGTCTAGTTACGATCTATGGGAACAGACTTTTTTGACAAGCACATATACAACTGCTGTCACATTTGCAGCCCTTATGGCGGCATCTGATTTGGCGACTGCTGCTAATGATCATAATAACGCCGTTAAATGGCGCTTGGCTGCAACAGACATTCAAACTGCAGCTCATAAATTGTTATATAACGAAGAAAAGAAGGTCTTTTACCGCGGCGTAAATATCAAAAAAAGCCTAATTGTGCCTGATGATGTTGTCGATTGCTCAAGCGTATTTGGTGCTTATATATTCGGATTATTTGATCATAACAGCCCCGAAATATTATCTTCAATCGCAACGATTGAACAGATGTTCGGTATTAATGATGGCCAACTAGGTTTACCTCGCTATGAAAATGATGATTATCGTAGAGTTAGCCCTGGAATAACTGGCAATCAATGGTTTATCGTATCATTTTGGTTAGCGCAATATTATATCGATTCAGGTAAGGAAGAAAAAGCTTTACAAATATTAGATTGGGCTAAAAGCCACGCCCTCAGTACTGGTGTTATGGGCGAACAGTTAGACCCAGTCACAAATCAAGTCGTATCCCCTGCTCCACTCACATGGACGCATGCTGAGTATGTTGCCACTTTGTTGGACATGATAGTACAGGGTTAGTAGTTTGTAGGTAGTAGATAGTAGAATGAATTACAAAATAAAAACTCCAGAATAATCCGGAGTTTTTATTGGATTGGATTGTGTTAGGTGATTTCTAACACTTACAATCTATCATGTACTAACTATCCCTTGCGTTCTTTAACTTCGTTGCGGCCTAGGTTACCCTTGGTTTCAGTGTAAGTTGCGTGTTTACGTGCAATTGGGTCGTATTTATTAAGAACTAGTTTATCAGTAGTGTTTTGGGTATTTTTAGTAGTGTAATAGCTGCGGTGGCCGCTAATACTGCTAATCATACCAATTAATTTACGCTTCGTATTCTTTTTTGCCATTTAAAACTTCCTTATTCCGCTGTCCGGCGGATTTGTATAGACTATTGAGGTAGATTATACCAAAAACAGATTGTTACCGCAAGTCGCTTACCTGTAATTGTTGAAACCAATTGGAAATTCAAAATCAGCGTTTTTGATTAGTTGCATAGCTGTTTGCAATTCGTCTTTGCTGCTACTGACTACGCGTACGGTTTCACCTTGAATTTGAGCTTTTACGTTTGGTAATTGTTCACGTAATAGTTTAGTAATTTGTTTAGCTTTGTCTTGATCAAGGCCGGCGATAAACGGAACTTGCTTGGTTGCTTTTAGGTTGCTGATCACAACTTCTTTGCTAAGGTCGATGACTTTGCTACTTTGTTCGCGAGATGCTAGTTTTTTGCGGACAATGTCGATAATACTGTCGATTTGCCATTCGTTGGCGCCAATTATCTTGAATCCACCTTTATCTTCCATCCAATCAATTTCGGCTGGTGTGCCTTTAAAATCATAGCGATTGCTAATTTCTTTTTCAGTCATCGCTAGTACGTTATTCATTTCTGCTTTGTTATATTCGGATATTGTGTCAAAACTAAATGTTGCCATATGTCCATTATAACAAAAATAACTACCACTGGGGTAGTTAGATGCAATATGGAGCCACGATCGGGAGTTGAACCCGAGACCTCATCCTTACCATGGATGCGCTCTACCAACTGAGCTATCGCGGCATAGAGACTATTGTAGCAAATTTATCCTTAATACCAAATACTCAAGAGGCATTATTCATAGCATGATAAGTATGTGATAAATTGCTAATATTGTAATTAAAGACAATGGAAGTTTTTGGCGTAGAGAAAAATATGTTAAAATAGAGTAAGCGCCGACTTAGCTCAGTGGTAGAGCAGTTGCTTTGTAAGCATCAGGTCTTCGGTTCAATCCCGAAAGTCGGCTCCAAGTTCGCTGAGATCGTGTAGTGGCAATCACAGGAGACTGTAAATCTCCCGCCTTTCGGCTCCGAAGGTTCGAGTCCTTCTCTCAGCACCAAATAAAAATACCCATCCTTGTGATGGATATTTTTATTTGATCTGACGATAAGACCCGAGCCTTCGGAACTTTTTGCAAAGCAAAAAGCCGAAGAGTTCGGCGAAGTGCAGTAAAATTAAAATGTGTTTACATATTTTAATAAGCAAACAGAGGAGACGAGCAAAGCGAGGTGATGTACTTATTCGGTTGACTTACATTACTCTTCGAGGTTGTCGAATGCGTCGTTGCTGTACCTGAGGAATAATCATTTTTGCTGATTTTTCACGCAAAGAAAGTGCTAAATTTGTCTGTCCAGTTCGATCGTATGCGTCAGCCAAAATATTGAGAGTTTGTGGGATTGGGTCTAATTCAACGGCTTTTTCTAATGATTCAATCATCTTTTTATCATTACCTAGTTTTTCTTGTACCTTGGCATATGCAATATGTCGTGATGCTAATTCCCCATCAATTGCTAATGCTTGTTCGAACGCTAAAGCGGCTTTATCATAGTTCTTTGTCTCGAAATAAATTAATCCGACGTTGTGAAGGCTGCTGGCACTTGGTTCTAATGACTCTGCAATCTCAAAACATTCAATAGCGTCTTTAAGTGATCGTTGTTTGGCGTATAAAATACCTAGGCGGTTATATGCACTAGCATTGCGCTCATCAACACGCAAAATAGTTAGTAACGCTTTTTCAGCACGCAAATATTTATTATTTTGCAAAGAATCCTGCGCGATAGACCATAACTGATTCAATTTATCAGATAATTTTATGGGTAAATCGGCGGTAACTTCAGCGATTGTTTGGGGCTGGTAAATAACCCAGACGCCTAAAATTATTATCAATAACAGACTTAACATATCTAATTAGATTATAACACTATTCGCGCCAAACAGAGGCGAATATTACCATTAGCTTCAATTTGTTGATAAGCGTTTAATATGCCGTCAATTTTGCCTATCGTTTCGATTTGGGGATTAGCGGTAATACTTTTATTTAATATTTTTGCAGCGTCCAGTAGTAAATTTAGGGCAGATGCACGATCGTCTTTGTAGCTATTAGCAATCAATAGTTTCTGATAAACAGTTCCGCGAAGCAATTCTCTGGCATTACGTACGGTGGAGCTGCGTTTATCGAAGTAATTATTATTAGTGACTAGTCGAGTTAGTTCTGCTGGCAATCCATCAGCCATAAATAATAGCTGGGATTGTTTTGTGACGTCAGTAACACCTAACCCGCTAATTAATTGTTCAGATTGTTCAGTACTGATTGGTTTTATATTCAAATTCTCTGTTCTAGATACTATTGTTGGTAATAATTTTGAAGCTGAATTAGATACTAGTATAAAGTGAATGTTTTTCCCTGGCTCTTCAAGCAACTTTAAAAACGCATTTTGCGCTTGGTGAGTCATCCGTTCAGCGCAATCGATGATAATGATTCGCATCGAATCTGTTTTAGTACTGGTTTCGTTATACAGGCGTCTCATTATATCAACGCTGATAATCCCCCTTTCGATATCAATCTTTTCATCTTTTTCGGGCAAAATAATCACTGGATTCGTTTTTAATAATTCGGCTATGTATAGGCTAATCGTGGTTAGTCCTACTCCACTTTGGCCGGTTATTAACAATGACTGTGGCAGTCTATTAGTAATAGCGACTAGTAATTTTTCGCTAGATTGATTTATGATTAGTTTTATCATATTTGTATGTCTGGAAAGAAGGTTAATAATTCTGGTGGCAGAGGTGCAGTAAATGTAGTGCGGTTTCCGCTTGGAATAGTTATTTCAAGGCTAAAAGCGTGTAGGTATAATCTAGCGGCAGGCTTGCCATATAACTTGTCGCCCAAGATTGGCGTATTGATATAGACCATGTGTACACGTAATTGATGCGTACGGCCCGTTTTAGGCTGTAATTTAACTAAAGCGTGTTTATCATCACGTGCGATAACTTCGTAGCGCGTTAAAGCTGATTTACCCTTGCCATCAACACGGAATGTACTAGGTGCGGTTGGGTTACGAGCAATTGGCAAATCAATGTTAGCTTTATCTAGTTTTGGCACGCCGTTTAATACTGCAAAGTATGTCTTTTTAGTCTTGCGATCCGCAAATTGTTTTTGCAACATCGTAGCCGTCTCTTCATTTCGAGCGCCAATCATAACACCACTGGTATCGCGGTCAAGTCGGTGAATAATACCAGGACGATTAGTATCGGCATTGTATGAACTATACCGACGGAAAAACTCGGCCACTGTAAATTCTTCACTCATTACACCTTTGGCATGAGACAAGACACCAATTGGCTTGTTAATGACGATTACATTGTCATCAATATATAAAATCGGTAAATCTTGGTCACTAAAATCTGGGGCATCAGGAGTATTGATTGAAATTGCATCAATATCAGTTACTTCGTGTTTAGTCGAGGTTATAACAACCCCATTGATGCTAACATGGCCAGCTTTTATGTATTTTTGCCAAGTACTGCGTGAAGTTTCAGGATAACGTCTAGCCAGTTCACCGTCTAGTCGTTTTCTATCTGAAATAACTTGATATAAATAACAGCTTTTACCCTTGAAAGGTAGTCCGTATGTTGTTTCGCTATCAGATGGGTTCTCTAATAACTTACCTGTAATGGTACTTTTTTTAGTTCGTATTTGTTTCATGATGTATTCAATATCATCATCTGCCGTATCATCGAGCAATATAAAGAATTGGTTTCGGTTAAAGTTAAACGACACCAGCGTGTTTATTGGGTTAGGGTTCGAAGTTTTGACTGATTCAATGTGACGAGGTACGTTTTCATCGCCAGCTAGTTCAAAGCGTCGCAGGATGTCCAGAATATCACGACTTGATAGTTTAGCCATTAGACTGTCTCGCACATAATATCACCCGCATCTGGCTTATTATCAGTATCCATAATCAAATTTTCTGTTGTCGACGTATCGTCAGATATGCCTCCGTCAGAAAAATTTGATTCTGAATTACTGTTATTTAACCCACCTGCTGGGTGAATTATGTGCGAGACAGTCTGTCTCTTTGGCCTTAGACCGACAGCTTGTTGGGCCTTTAGAAGCATTGCATTGGCGACTGGGGTTAGGTCGCGTTCAGATTGTTCCAATTTAGCCAATAATTGTTCGTCAGAGATGCTGTTATATTTTTCTTGAAAATCAGTCAAGAAGTTTTTAACCGCATCAGCGACGGCTGTTTTAAATTCGCCATAGCTTGTACAGCCTTCCCATTCCTGAATTACTTCATGTTGTTTGCGACCAGTGAGTAGTGCCAGAATTTGTAATAGACTGGTGATACCGGGTTGGTTTTCCCAGTCAAAGTGGACGCTACCGACGCTGTCGGTTGTGGCGCTCATAATCTTTTTAGCGGCTTCATCGGGGTTATCGATTAACAAAATTTTAGATTTTTTGTCATCAGAACTTTTTGACATCTTTTTAGTAGGGTCGGTTAGACTGCGAATACGTAGTCCGTGATCACGTTGAATAAATTGAGTTTGCGTTTTAGTTGCCTCGGGTACGACAAAGATTTCGCCAAATTTATTATTAAATCGGGTCGCAATGTCACGCGCGATTTCAAGGTGTTGGAACTGGTCTTCACCAACTGGTACGTATTTAGCACCGTAAAGCAGAATATCGGCTGCCATTAAAACTGGGTAATTAAACAAACCAACGGTAACGCTTTCACAGTGTTCGCTTGATTTTTCTTTAAATTGAGTCATGCGGCTCATTTCTCCAAAGTATGTAAAGCAGTCCAAGATCCAGGTTAATTCGCTGTGGGCTGATATGTAACTTTGGCGATAAATATATGTATCAGGATTGTTTATATCAAGTCCTGATGCGATAAAATACTTTAGATTATTCAATGTATTTTGGTATAAAGTTTTGTGATTGACTGGCGTTGTAAAACTGTGCAAGTCAGGCACGAACATGTTGATTTGAAAATCACCAGCATTTAGTTTTTGCATCTGTACAAGTGGCGCAATCGCACCTAAATAGTTACCAATAGTTGGCTCTTCGTTTGCGCGAATTCCAGTTAAAATTACAGGTTTTGTCATATTAATCCTTATTATAGCAGTTAAGTTTGTTTAGTTACAAAGAGACTAGATATGCCAGAATGATTGCTTGTTTGTGTTTAATTTACGCATTGAGTATATTATAACATATTAACTCCTCTTATAACAGAGAAGTTAATATGCATATCTTGCAAAACGACTAACGTTTCGAGAATTGTTCGCGCTTACGAGCTGATCGCAAACCGTATTTTTTGCGTTCTTTTTCGCGAGAATCGCGTTTTAGGAACTCAGCTTTTTTCAAGATCGTACGTAAGTCGCTAAATCCAACTACTAAAGCTTTAGCGATAGCTAATCGGATTGCATCAACTTGACCAGTTACACCGCCGCCTTTTACGACAACAGTAATATCAAAATCTTTTTGCTTGCTTACTAATGCTAGTGGATCAGTAATTTTTGCAACAACAGTTTTATTACCACTTAGGTATTCAGATGCAGGTTGATCGTTGATTGTGATTCTACCTTTGCCTGGTGTCAAACGTACAGATGCAGTTGCACTTTTGCGTCGTCCTAGGCCGTAAAGATATTTAACTTCAGCCATGATTACATAACCTCAACTTTCTCTGGAGTCTGTGCCGTATGAGTATGAGTATTACCAGCAAAGACACGTAGACGCTTCATGCGTTCTGCAGTTAATTTGTTGACAGGAATCATACCTTTTACGGCGAGTTCAATAATTCGTTCAGGGTATTTTACACGCATTTCACCTAGGTTCTTCTCAGATATACCACCCGGGAAACCAGAGTGACGGTAATACTTTTTTGCAGTTTCTTTTTCGCCAGTTACTACTACTTTAGCGGCGTTAATAACGATAACGTAATCACCTGCATCAATGTGTGGAGTGTACGTAGGTTTGTATTTACCGATAATGTATTTAGCAATAGCTGTTGCAACACGGCCCAAAGGCGCGGTTGAAGCATCAATTATAATCCAACGGCGAGTAACTTCAGTTGGTTTTTGTGAATACGTCTTAGCATTAACCATTACGCTTTCACCTCCTCTTTCGTTTCTACGACTGTAGATTTAATCTCATCAACAAATGCAATTGTTGCCATCTGTGTGCCGTCGCCTGTTCGCAAAGCAGTACGTTCTACTCGAACATGTCCGCTGTTACGTGCAGTCAATTGTGGCGCAATAACGTCGAATAGCTTGTAAGCTGCCTCTTCGGTTGCAAGCGCTGCAATAACTAGGCGGCGATTAGCAAGATCACCTTTTTTAGCTTTTGTGATGAGTTTTTCAATATAACGTACTAATTCTTTAGCTTTTGGCAAAGTCGTTTCAATTTTGCCGTGTATAACCAAACTTGTAGCCAAACCCATCATTAGGGCGTGGCGTTGGTCGGTTTCGCGGCTAAATTTACGGCCTACATATCCATGTCTGTGCATAATTAAAGTTCCAACTCCGCCAATTTTTCTTTTACTTCGTCTAGCGCTTTGGTACCGAAGCCTTTAAGTTCGCGTAGATCCTGTTCAGACAATGTTACTAAATCATGAACAGTTCGGATTTCATTGTTAATCAAAGCATTTGCTGTGCGGGCAGTTAGACTTAGCTCTTCGATTGGAGTGTTTAGTTCGTTTCGTTCGCCGTCTTTGCTTTGACCAAGGGCAGGTGCGGAATCAACAACTGTTGAACCAGCAAGTGCGGTGTATTGATTGACCAAGATTGCAGATGCTTCTTCGAACGCTTCGCGAGGTGATAGTGAACCATCGGTCTCGACGGTAATCAAAAGCTTGTCTAGGTTGGTTTCTTGTCCAACGCGTGTACCTTCGACTTTGTAGCGGACACGTAGAATTGGGCTAAAGATTGCATCAACTGCAATCATGTCGCTGTGAATTCGTTGTGTGCTTGAATCTTCGATAGTTTGGTAACCACGACCTGTTTCAACGACTAAATCAATAACAACTGACTTCTTTGGGTCGTCAATGTTACAAATAATCTGATTAGGGTTGATTACTTCGATGTCAGCTGTAGTCTTAATATCGCCAGCAGTTACAGGGCCTGAACCTTTTTTCTCAAGACGTAGCTCGATTGGTTCATTGCTGAAAGCTTTTAGGCGGATATTTTTGATGTTTAGCATGATATCAACAACATCTTCTTTGATACCGGCAACGGTTGTAAACTCGTGGCTAGCACCTTCGATACGGAAAGCAACTACTGCAGCACCTTCGATGCTTGATAGCAACACACGTCGCAAACTATTACCAAGTGTGTTACCGTAGCCAGCGTGTAGTGGTTCAATCGTAAACGTTGCAATATTCGAACTTACTTCTTCGATATTTGCGAGTGCTGGATTGTGAATAACTTTTGTCATCATAGTTAGGCTCCTTACCCTTTAACGTGAGTAATACTCAACGATTAGCTGTTCTTTGATATCTGCTTCGGCTTCGGCGCGAGTTGGCAAACCAGTTATAGAAATGGTTAGCTTTTTGTCGTCGCTTCTTAGCCAGCTTAGAGGTTCTTGAATAGAATTCTTGACTACTTCGTCGATTTGACTAAAGTAACCAGACTTAACGCTTTTTGGTCGAACTACCAATTCGTCACCAGCCTTCAAACGAATTGAAGGAATGTCGACGCGTCGGCCGTTTAGCATAAAGTGTCCATGTCCAACAAGTTGACGAGCAGCACGTCGGCTAGTTGCAAAACCAGCACGGTAAACTGCGTTATCAATGCGGCGTTCTAGGAACTGTAGCAAAACTTCACCTGGAAGTTCACCTTGTCCGGCTGTTCTAGTAGCTTCGTCAATCAATCTTGAGAATTGTTTTTCAAGTAGTCCGTAAGTACGGCGTACTTTTTGTTTTTCACGAAGTTGTGTCAAATATAGACTTGGTTTACCGGGTCGGCCATTTGCATGTTGACCTGGGATACCAGTCTTTTTGGCCATAACTTTATGAGCCTTAGGGTGAAGAGCGTAGCCCTCACGTCGGCTTTGTTTAACGATAGGAGAAATATCTCGTGCCATTTGTTAAGCCCTTCTCGCTTTGCGTGGACGAACACCACCGTGTGGTATTCCTGTTACATCCTGAATGCTATCAACAGTAATATTAAAGCTACCCATAGCTCGGATTGCTGCATCACGTCCAAGGCCTACGCCTTTGATGAATACATCAACTGATTGAACACCGAATTGGCTTTTAGCTATTTCGGCAACTTTTTCGGCTGCAACTTGGGAGGCGTATGCTGTACCCTTTTTGCTGCCACGGAATCCAGTTGCACCGGCGCTTGATGTAGTTAGAACATTACCTTTTTTGTCGGTAAATGAAACGATTGTATTATTGAATGTAGCTTGAACGTGCAACTGACCAGCTGGAACTGATCGGCGTTGCTTTTTCTTTGCTGTCGCTTTGACGGTTGTTGTAATTGCCTCTGCCATAATCTAATTCCTTTCTAAGTCTTAGTTGCTGCCTTCTTTTGTGTTCCACCAACTGCTACACCTTTACCCTTGCGAGTTTTGGCATTTGTGCGAGTTCGTTGACCACGTACTGGAAGGCCCGCTTTATGACGTAGACCACGGTAAGAAGCCACATCTTTCAAGCGTTTAATATTATTTGTTACTTGACGCTGTAAGTCGCCTTCTACGGTGTATTCGGTATCGATTACATCACGTAGACGTTGTTCTTCAGCCTCGGTGAGATCCTTCACCCGAGTGGTCGGCTCAACTTTAGCCGCCGCAAGGATGTCCGACGCAAATTTTGGACCGATGCCGTATATATACGTCAAAGCGATCTGAACTTGCTTTTCTGATGGGATTGTTACCCCAGAAATTCGAGCCATGCTTAACCCTGCCTTTGCTTATTTTTAGGTTTTTTCTTGTTGATGATTCGCAGGACACCTTTTCGGCGAACTAGCTGATCATCAGGACTAATTTTTTTGACACTTGCGCGAACCTTCATAAGCGTTCAAAACTCCTGTTATTACGTTAATCCTTTAAACGGAAGGTGATTCTTCCCTTACTTAGATCGTAAGGGGTCAACTCAACTTCCACCTTATCGCCTGGTACAAGTCGGATATAGTGCTTGCGCATTTTACCTGAAATGTGGGCGATTATACTATGGCCATTCTCAAGTTCTACCTTAAATTGAGTATTAGGTAGTGATTCCACCACCTTCCCCTGCAATTTAATTACTTCTTTTTGACTAGTCATAGGTTACAATATACGATTATACACCATAGAGGTGGTGGCGTAAAGGGTAAAATACATGGAATTAACGCTAGATTTCGATACCAGCGTTGTTTGATGTCTTCATTATATCGCAATTATTTAACGAATGTCAAATTAGTAGATAGTAGGTAGTAGATGGTATTTAGTAGAAAAAATTAAAGGGAGCCGCAATTGGCTTTACTACTATATATAACCTACTAACTACTACTTGTAGTCGTCGTAAGTAATCATCAAAGCACGTGAGTTGATTTGGCGTAGCGATTCAAGTGCGACTGATACCACGATCAAAAGTCCAGTACCGCCGATTGATAGCTTGCTGCCCGTAACGCCAGCTACAGCGTACATCAGATATTCACCTATGAAAGGTAAGACTGCAATAATACCAAGTGTCAATGATCCAAACAACGTTAAACGGTTTACAGTTCGAGTTAGATATTTCTCGGTTTGAATGCCCGGACGAATGCCTTCAATAAAACCACCTTGTTTTTGTAGGTTTTCAGCAATTTCATTTGAGTTAAATATGATACCAGTGTAAAAATACGTAAACGCAATTACAAGGATAAAGTACGCAGCAGGATAAATAAATGCCTGTATAGTTGATCCAGTGAATGCTCCTGGGCTTGGTGATTGGAACCAAAGTATTAGATTATTAGCAATATCCAGATAACCGGCGTTGCCAGTAGCCTTTAGTAATTGTCCTATAAAGGCAGGTAGTGACAAGAATGCGACTGCAAAGATGATTGGAATAACGTTTGCAGCGATTAATTTAACAGGCAGAATGCTTTTGACGCCACCGTAATTTGTATTACCTTGAACGCGTTTTGCATAATTAATTGTAATAACCCTTTGGGCTTCGTTGACTTTAACCAACAAATATAACACTAGTAATGAAACGGTTGCGAGTGCAACAGCAACCCAAAATGATAACGGATTGACTGGTAATGTAAACCAACCGAATACGCTCAATGATCCAGTTGATGTATCAAATAATGATGTACCGATTGTAGCTAATGTTGTTGGTAATTGGCTGACGATACCAGCAAAGATTATTAACGAAATACCATTACCAACACCTTGTTCAGTCATTAACTCACCTAGCCACATCAATAGTATTGAACCGGCGCTCATGGCGACAACAGCTACAACCCACTCGATAGGTGTTGCGTTAGATAGAACTGTCGTATTGCCAGATAAAACTGTCTGACGAAGAATATAGATAAACGCAACAGATTGGATGATAGCAAGTGGCACGCTAATCATACGAGTCCACTGATTAATCTTGCGGCGACCTGATTCGCCGTCCTTGTGTAGTTCTTCAAGTTTTGGAATAGCTTTGGTCAACAACTGAGTAATAATAGACGACGTAATGAACGGGCTCATGCCAACTAGCACGATAGAAAAGCTAGTCAATGCGCCACCAGATAGCAGGTTTAAAAATCCACCAAAATCTGATCCATTAATAACACTACTAATAACCTCTTTTAACTGAGTTGGGGCTGCCAACGGCACAGGAACGTGTGCCAAAAATCGATAAGCGACAATAATGCCTAGCAAAATAAGAATTCGCTTTAACATATCGCGATTCTTTAATGATTTAAAAATTGTTTTCCAATTCATTGATCGTTTACCCTCTCTTACCCTTGTCTATCAGGTGCTTATTGCTACTCCACATGGCATCGATTGACCCGAATGGTATCGAATGATGCCATGGAAAGTGCAACAATATTTACTTTTCAGTAGTTTCGGTTGTCTTTGTACTCTTGTTCAATGGTACCGCAGTTTTGACAAAAGTTCCACCAGCTTTTGTTACAGCTGCTTTTACGCTTTTGCTTGCGCTTGAAACATGCAACTTGACGCTCTCGGTTAATTCACCGCGTAGGATAACTTTTACAGCCTGATAAGGTGTAGAAATTAGGCCAGCACTAAATAGTGTGAAATTGTCAGCAGTTTTGCCCTTGAACACGTTTAGGTGATCAAGATACACAACCTGAGCAGGTGTTCGTAGGGATTTAAAGCCCTTTACCTTTGGCGTACGTCGAGCTAATGAACCTGATCCACCAGCAAACATTGGACGTAATTTCTTACCTGTACGAGCTTTTTGACCTTTTGTACCACGTCCGGCAGTTTTACCTTGACCAGATGCGATACCACGACCAACGCGTTTGATGCATTTGTTGGCCGTAACTTGTAGTTCATGATATTTCATTATTTTGTCTCCTCAGTTGCAACTACTTTTTTAGCAGTTTTCTTTGAAGCATTCAACCATTCGTCTTTTGGAACTAAGCTCTTCAAAGCTTCAACAGTTGCATAAGCAATGTTTACTTTGTTTGTTGATCCTAGTGATTTTGACAATAGGTTTTTAATACCAGTTACAGCGATAACAGATCGAACTACACCACCAGCAATAATACCAGTACCCGGAGCTGCTGGCTTCAACATAACTTGAGCACCAGTGAATCGGACTTCTGTATCGTGAGGGATTGTTGTTTTGTCGATTGCAATAACAACGATGTGCTTTTTAGCTACTTCTGTTGCTTTTGCAATAGCTGCTTGAACATCGGCACCTTTAGCGACACCGATACCAACTTTGTTCTTACCATCACCAACAACAACTAAAGCTTTAAAGCGGAAGCGGCGACCACCTTTTACGACGCGAGAAACGCGATCGATATTGATAACTACTTCTTCGTATTGTTTTGGTTCGGCTGGCATTTGCTCGCGGCGACTACCATTTTGACGTGGTGCGCGTGAGTCAGTTGTAGTCTTTGTAATAGCTTCTGCCATGATTAGAATCCTAAACCTTCCTTGCGTGCAGCTTCTGCAAATGCACTCAATCGTCCAGCATATAGTCGGCCATTGCGGTCGAATACTACTGAGTTAATTTTTGCTTTTTTAGCTTTTTTAGCAATATCTGTACCGATAAAAATAGCTTGTTCAGTAATTGAACCAGTTTGCTTTGTTCCAACAGTAGTTGAAGCTGCTAGCGTTACTTGCTTTACATCGTCAATGATCTGAGCACTAACATGTTTATTGCTGATTGATACGCTTAAGCGTGGTCGTTCAGCTGTTCCAGAAACCTTAGAACGGATACGATTTTTACGTAGTTTAAGGTTTACTAGTTTTTGAGTAAGGTTAGACATATTATTTACCAGCCTTTCCAGCCTTGTGGCGTAATACTTCGTCAGCATATTTAATACCCTTACCTTTGTAAGGTTCAGGTTTCTTGATTGAACGAATTTCAGCAGCAGTTTGACCTACAGCTTGTTTGTCGATACCAGATACCGTAATGGTCATCTTGTCGACAGCAAGTGATACGCCTGCTTGTGCTTCATAATTAACTGGGTGTGAAAATCCTAGTAGCATTTCAATTTTTTGACCGCCACCGTTTACACGATAACCGACACCGTTTACTTCTAGCTTCTTTTCATAGCCTTTTGTAACACCGATAACAGCGTTATTTAGTAATGCTCGTTGCAAACCATGTTGTGCTTTTGCAATAAATTCATCGTCCTTACGAGTAACGATAGCTTGTGTGCCTTCTAGGGCAACAGTCACATCGCTCAGGTGAGGTACGGTCAATTGGCCTTTTGGCCCTTTGACGGTAACAACATCTGAGTCAACCGTGATTGTCACGCCTGCGGGTACGTCAATTGGTAGTTTTCCGATTCGACTCATAATTATTCTCCTTTATTAATAGACCTTAAGCAGTAATTCACCACCTAGTCGCGCTTTAACAGCGGCTTGGCCTGAAATTACACCTTTACTTGTGCTAACAAGTACCATTCCACGACCATTTTTAACACGTGGGATTTCAGCTGCACCTACGTACACGCGTCGTCCTGGTTTAGATAGTCGGATGATCTCGGTAATTGTTGCGTTTTCGCCTGGTTTGTTGATTGTGATAACCATAGTGTCGCGTGGTTTGCCACTTTCTACTTTGACATCAGCCAAGTAGCTAGCTTTTTTAAGTTCCTTAGCAACAGTAAGTTTTAATTTACTTGCAGGAACGCGGATTTCAGTTTTGCCAACCATAACTGCGTTACGGATGCGAGTTAGTAGGTCAGCGATTGGATCTGTAGATTGTAAAGACATATATTTCCTTTCCTACCAACTACTCTTTGTTACGCCGGGAATTTCGCCTTTTGAGGCTTTTTCGCGGAAGTTAATACGGTTTAGACCAAAACGGCGCATAAAGGCACGTGGACGGCCATGAAGGACATCGCGGTTCTTCCAACGAGTTGGAGAACTGTTAAGTGGCAACATTGCCAATCCCTCTTGATCACCTAATTCCTTTAGTTCGGCACGTTTTGCGGCATATTTAACAATCATTTTCTTGCGTTTTTCATCGCGAGCTATTGAAGATTTCTTAGCCATTATCGTTTGCCTCCAGTTTTTTCGAAAGGTATACCAAATTTTTCAAGTAAAGCACGGCTATATGTTGAATTGCCGCCTGATATTACGAAAGTAACTTGTAGTCCGTGTAAAATCTGTGTTTCTTCGAATGTTAGTTCTGGAAAGATAGATTGTTCAACAATACCCATATTGTAGTTACCTTGTTTGTCAAAAGCCTTTGGATTTACACCGTGAAAGTCACGAACACGTGGTAGTGATACGTTGACAAGGCGATCCAAAAATTCATACATTCTGGCACCGCGTAGTGTAACGTTGATACCAATTCGGTTCAAACCTGCACGAATTTTAAAGGTTGCAATTGATTTTTTAGCCATACGATCGACTGGTGCTTGACCTGTAATCTTAACAAGTGTGTTTTTGACAGTTTCGTAATAACGTTTGTCGTCTTTGTTTTTGCCAATTCCTACGCTTACTACAATTTTTTCAAACTTTGGTACTTGATGAACGTTTTTCAAGTTCAATTCGGCTTGTAGTTCCTTGACGATTGTACTTTGGTACAAGGCTTTCAGGCGAGGAGTAGCGGGTGTTAGCGTTGAAGCAGTTTTAACCATTACTTTATCTCCTTATTTTTAATCTGTCGGGCAACTCGTGTAGTTCCACCGTCAGCATTTTTAATTAGACCAACTCGACTAGTTTTAGCTGATTTTTCGTCAACTACTAGCGCAACCTTGTGTAGGCTGGTAGCGACATGAATGTCTTTACTGCCACCACGTGGGTTTTGCTGAGATGGTTTGAGATGGCGGTGAATGCTGCCAACACCTTCAACTAGAATCGCTTTTTTCTTTGCTAACACTTGTAGAACTTTACCAGTTACGCCTTTATTTGCACCGCTGATAATCTTTACAGTGTCACCTTTGATAATTCGTTTGATAGTTGCCATATTATAGTACCTCCGGTGCTAAGCTGATGATCTTGGCAAAACCAAGGTCACGTAGTTCGCGAGGTACGGGTCCAAAGACGCGTGTACCTTTTAGGGTTTTGTCATCAGCAACGATAACTGCAGCATTGTCATCAAAGACAATAGTTGAGCCATCTTTGCGTTGGATTTGGTCACGAGTACGTACAACAATAGCTTTAACAACTGATTTGCGTTTGACAACACCAGTTGTTGAAGCAACTTTAACAGTAGCGACAATCATATCACCAACGCGTGCGTAACGTTTTTTAGTACCACCAAGAACTCGGATACAAAGAATTTCTTTGGCTCCAGAGTTATCGCAGACTTTTAGACGGGATTCTTGTTGTATCATAATTAAGCCTCTACCGCCAACACTTCATCTTTAAGCTCGATTGAGCCGCGTGACTTCTCGACAATTGCGTCAAGTGTGAAGGTTTTGCGTTTTGAAATGGGTCGGCATTCTGAAATGGTAACTTTGTCACCAATTTTTGCCATGTTAGCTTCATCGTGTGCGGCGTACTTGCGGTTTACAGTGTACTGCTTACCATAAATAGGATGCGTTTCACGACTAGTAACAGTGACGGTGATAGTTTTATCCGCTACGTCCGACGTAACGATACCGGTCAATGTCTTGGCCATATTATTTACTCTCCTTTGCGCTTGCAATCTCAGCTGCTCGGATGGCAGTGTGAAGGCGAGCTATTTCTTTACGTATATTTCTGATAACACGAGGATTGGTTAATTCACCAAGCTTGTGTCCGCGTTTTGCTGCAATATATTCAGATACCTTTGTTGTAAGGTTCGTACTAAGCTGATCTGCTGACATAACTTCGGTTGCTACTTTAGCGACCTTAGTTGTTTTTTTCATAGTAGCCATTAGATCTGCTCCCTTATAACAAATTTAGTCATGACGGGGAGTTTATGACCTGCTAGACGCATTGCTTCGCGTGCAACAGATTCATTAACACCCTTCATTTCAAACAAAATTGTTCCTGCTTTTACTTTTGCGACAAAAAATTCTGGGTTTCCTTTGCCGCTGCCCATTTTAACATCCAATGGCTTACGCGTAACAGGAATGTGTGGGAAGATGCGGATCCAGATTTTTCCAGTACGGTCGATATGGTGAGTCATTGCTTGGCGAGCCGCCTCGATCTGACGACCGGTAATTCGTTCGTTTTCTTGTGATTGTAGACCGTAGTCACCAAAAGCAACGTACTGACCGCGTGATGCAATTCCGTTGTTTTTGCCTTTGCGAACTTTTCGGTATTTAGTTTTCTTTGGTAATAACATAATCTATGCCCTTTCGCCTTTGTAAATCCATACTTTTACGCCGATAACGCCAGCGGGGGTCATAGCACGAGCTCCGTAGTAATCAATGTCAGCACGTAATGTATGTAATGGTACTGATCCTTCGATTACTTTTTCGCGTCGAGCCATTTCAGCATTATTCAATCGTCCTGCAACTTGGATACGAACACCCTTTGCTCCAGCGGCCATTGTGTTTTGTGCTGTCATTTTGATAGCTCGGCGGAAGTTTACACGTCTTTCTAGCTGTCTTGCGATGTTTTCAGCAACTAATTTAGCTGCTAGTTCTGGTCGTTTTACTTCTTCGATGTTTAATCGAGTTGGTAGACTTGCGACTTTTTCAATCATAGCTTTCAGTTCAGTTACACCAGCACCTCCACGACCAATCACAACACCAGCTTTGGCAGTATGAATAGTAATAGTAATTAGGTTTGCTGAACGTTCAATCTCGATACGATTGATTGTTGGACGACTTTCAAATCGCTTTTCGATGATTTCGCGAATGTGAATATCTTCGGCTAGCCATTTTGCAAAATCTCGTTTGTTTGCAAACCATCGTGAATCCCAGTTCTTGTGAACTTGAAGACGGAAGCTAATTGGGTTTACTTTTTGTCCCATTACTTGCTCTCCTTTGTCTCAGCGGTTTTAGCCACTGGTTTCTTCTTTGGCTTAACATCACCAGTTAATTCAACTAGGATATTTGAGGTTTTCTTCTCGAATGGTAATGCGCGACCGCGGCTAGCTGGCTTGAATCGTTTGATTCGGACACCAGTTGTGACAGAAATAGTAGAAATTAATAGTGTTTTACCATCTAAGCCGTGATTGTTGATAGCATTTGCTTTGGCGCTCTCGATTGCATCGATTACGGGTTTAGCTGCTCGCTTTGGAACGTGCGTCAAGATAACCAATGCATCAGCAACGCTGCGGGCACGGATTAGGCTTGCTACAAGCGCAACCTTGCGAGGTGCTTGATCAACACCTTTGATATATGCACGGACAATTAATGAATCAGACATTATTTATTATCCTTTCCACCATGCTTACGGAACTTACGTGTTGGGCTAAACTCACCGAGTTTGTGTCCAACCATATTTTCCGTTAGTAATACAGGGATGTGCATTTTTCCATTATGAACAGCGATAGTACGGCCGACCATTTCTGGACTTATAGTACTAGCGCGTGCCCATGTCTTGATAATAGTACGATCGTCTGGTCCAAGCGCCGCCACTTTCTTGGCAAGCTTGAAATCAACGAATGGTCCTTTTTTAAGTGAGCGACTCATAGTTATTTCTTCCTCTTCGCGTCATGGCGACTCTTAATGATCATCTTACTGACATCCTTACGGCGACGAGTACGATATCCAAGAGTCAATTGACCCCATGGAGTACGTGGTGATCCACCAATACCGTGTCGTCCACCGTCACCACCACCGTGTGGGTGATCACAAGCGTTCATAGCAATACCACGAACACCTGGACGAATAGATTTGCGGCGGTTGCGTCCGGCAGAACCAATCTTGACGTTTTGGTGTTGGACGTTGCCGACCATACCAATCGCTGCGGTTGCTTCCATGCGGAAACGGCGAACTTCACCTGACGGTAAACGTACCTGAGCGTATTCACCTTCTTTAGCCATCAACTGAGCAGTTACGCCAGCTGAGCGAACCAATTGGGCGCCTTTACCTGGATGGATTTCGATTGCATAAATTTGGGTACCAACTGGGATGTTAGCTAGTGGCAAACGGTTGCTTGACTCGACTGGAGCGTCAGCACCACTTACAATAACTTTGCCCTTTTCCATAGACGTATCAGCCAAGATGTAGTGATATAGGCCATTTTGGTCTAATACACGAGCAACTCGGGCGCTACGGTTTGGATCATATTCGATTTCTTGAATAGTTACAGTTAAACCTGCAGCTAGTTTGTGGTCAACTAGACGGTAATGACGTTTAACGCCACCACCACGGTGTCGTACGGTGATACGTCCAGTATTGTTACGACCAGCATTTTGTTTCTTGCTTTTAACAAGACTTTTTAGTGGTTTACGAGTTGTAATCTCACTAAGGTCTTGAGTAGTCATACCACGTCGGGCTGGAGTAGTTGGGTTGTAAAGCTTAATTGGCATTACTTCTTCTCCTTCTTTTCGGCTTTAGCATTTGTCTCTGCTGCGGCTACTTCATCAAATACATTGATTTTGTTGCCCTCAGCTAGAGTTACGTATGCTTTTTTAGAATCTTTGTGGTTGGTTATACCAGGTTGAGCTCGTTTACCTTTTGAAAAACGAATAGCTTTTCCGGTTTGGACTAAAGTTTTAATACCTGTAGTCTTTACGCCGTATTGGGCTTCGATAGCTGCAACAATCTCTTGTTTATTTGCAGTTACCGGAGCGTCAAATACATAAACGTTATTTTTTGACTGGCCGTAGGCTTTTTCAGTCGTACGTGGGAATACGCTAATATGAATTGTCATATTATTTATCCTCCTTTGTTAACCAGCTTGTTACAACAGCAAGCGCAGCAGGCGTAATAACAATTTTATCAGCATTTAGGATGTGATAGACACTTAGGTAATTAGCACGAGTTAACAATAATCGTTGGACGTTGTTAGTTGAGCGCAAAATTTCAGGTGTTTTCTCATCGACGACTAATAGAACCTTACGGTCTAGTTTGTTATCAGCCAAGAGCTTAACGGTTTCAGCAGTTTTACCTGTTGTCTTGAAATCAAGAACAACGATCTTACCAGCCTTGTTTGCTAACGACAAAGCTTGTCGCAAAGCTACGCGTTTGCTGGTAGTAGTAATAGTCTTTGTGTAATTTTCATTACCACGTGGACCGAATACGACACCGCCACCGCGCCAAATTGGGTTACGAGATGAACCGAAACGAGCACGTCCAGTTCCTTTTTGTTTCCAAGGTTTTTTACCACCACCGCGAACTTCGCCGCGTTGGAGAGTGGTTGCACTAGCAGTGCGTGAGTTTGCAAGATAGCTATCATAAGCTAATTTCAAAAGCTCGTGATTTTTAACTTCAACTGCAAATATCTCTTTAGGTAAAGCTGTCTTTGTAGCTGTTTTAGTAATTTCAGACATTACGCTTTTCCTCCGATGATAATCAGACCTTTTTTAGGGCCTGGTACAGCGCCACGTAGACCAATCAAATTGTTCTCTTGGTCGATGTAGGCTACAACAAGGTTCTTGACCGTTACACGATCATGACCCATGCGTCCTGACATTCGCTTACCCTTGAATACTTTTTGTGGATACATTGATCCAATTGAGCCCGGCTTGCGAATATCGCCTTTGCCGCCGTGGGTGTGTTTACTGGTGTTAAAGTTGTGACGTTTTACCGTACCGGCAAAACCTTTACCCTTACTTGTGCCTGTGGCATCTACGATGTCACCAAGTGAAAAGGTTGTTACGTCAATCGTGCTACCTACCGAGAGGCCTTCTGGTAGTTTGCTTACACGAATTTCCCGAATATGTTTCGGGTTACTTCCGGCTGTTTTTGTGTGTCCAGCCACGGCCTTGCTCAGGTTCTTACCCTCACCATATGCCACCTGTACTGCAGTGTAACCGTCGGTTTCGACAGTCTTAACCTGAGTCACAGTCACGGGGCCAGCTTGAATTAACGTTACAGGAACTGCAACGCCATCTTCGCTAATGATTTGGGTCATACCAATTTTGGTACCGAGAAGTGCTTTCATTTGCCTTCATGCTCCCACTTAAAATTCTTGGTGGGAGGTGGTTTCTAAAGATATAGACCTACCAATTCACCAAGAATTGTTTATTATTTTCTTATAAGTTACCATCTAACTCTAGCACACTATCTGTTATACGTCAATAATATACATCAAACGAATATGGTAGTATAAGGATAGTAATGCAAACAGCTAAATCCCATCAAAACGGGCTATTCCCAAAAATTACAACAATTTTTGTAGCTTTTTTAGTAATTGGCGTCGTTTCGTATGCAGGTTATTTGTATATATCTGATCAAGATTCAAATTATAACGATCAAATTGCAACAATTTCTCGTCAAATCGCCGTCAAATCAGCCGAATCAGCCCGCGAAGCTAAACGTAAAGAGCCGGTCTATATTACCCTTCCAGGCGCAAAGACTATTCGAGCAATCGTCGAAGATTATTCGACAGACAACAGTACGTGGGCACTAGTCAGCAAAACTCACGCCATTTCAGTCGATTACGCCCCGTCAGACCTAAAAATTCCAGATGTTGCGACCAGAACCGACAAAAGCGATGCCGAACGATCCGTTAGATCAATTATCGAAAAACCCTTGATAAATCTGTTTAGCGCTGCTTCAAACGCCGGCTATCAGTTGATGATTGGTAGTGGATACAGGTCAGCTGTGCTACAAAAGGTCTATTTTGACAGCCTAGCAGCCTCTGTGGGCGATCCTGCTGCTAACCAAGCCATTGCAAGGCCTGGACAAAGCGAGCACCAGACAGGGCTTGCTGTTGACCTTAGTACAATTGCACGCAACTGTTATCTAGACAATTGCTTCGCCCAAACTGGTGATGGGATGTGGTTAGTTAATAACGCGTATAAATACGGATTTACCCTTCGTTATCCCAGTGGCAAAGAATTAATTACCGGTTATCAGTATGAATCATGGCACTTCCGCTATGTAGGCGTTGATTTAGCAACCGCATTGCATGACAGTGGCTTAACCCTTGATGATGCCTGGACGTATCTAGTCAAGGCTGATGCAACTTTACGACAGAATGGCGCTATTTAGCTATTGGAATATAGCTATTGGAATTTGACAGTGCTGGCTATTAGCTACTAGAAGTTGGCTAATGACACTAATTCAACTTGTCATATTCCATATTCCAATAGCCATTAGCTAAAACTTTGCCATACTCCAATAGCTACCTTCCAATAGCACTTACTTTACTGTAACCTTAGGGCCTAGTGTGTCGATTATGTATTGTTTCTGATCGGCTACGGTTGTATTTAACAGTGATTTAGATAGCGGAACTGCTGCATCGGCTAACGGATATATCATAGCGTTTTTGCGTGCTAACAGATTACCATTGGCGGCTTCGCTGGCTGTCCATTCATAATGCATATATGTAGGCGTAAAGGTCGGATTGGTAATCGTGACCTTTTTATCAGCGGTCTTGGTAATATCAAATCGTGCGATACCTCCGATTAACTCTTTGAGGTTCAATTGTGAAGACAACATATTGCCTAGCGAATACCAGACAAGTGTCTTGCCACTATCTGCTCGATTGATTATTTCGGCTTTTTGCAGTACATGAGGCCCAGTACCGATTATTACATCAACACCTAAAGAACTCAGTAAAGTGGCTTCGGATAGCTGATTAGCGCTGACTACAGTTGAATCCTCTACCCCCCAGTGCATCGATACTATAACGACATCGGCGCTAGCACGCGCAGCAGTAACCAGATTATGAACTAATGTCTCGTCGTGATAGTTATTAACGCTATATCCAGGGGTCGAGTTATTGTTATTAAAATCAGCAAATGCCACAAAACCAATCTTGATACCATTCATTTCGCCAAAACTAACCTTGTTTTGGTCGGCAAAACTCTTATTCGCGCCACTGATAGCAAGTGGTTTTAATGCAGCCCAAACGTCCAAAGTTGCGTTCGTAGCCGCAACACCCTTATCGCCCATATGATTATTGGCTAGATTTATAATGTTACACTTTGCGCCAGATTGCAGATCAGCTGCAAGCTTTGTTGGCGCGTTAAATGAAGGATAGCCGCTAATTCCATACTGTTCGCCCGAACTTAGGCCTTCTTGGTTACAAAACACCACTTTGTCATTTTTATAAATAGGCAAGATATTAGCAAAGAACTTACCAAAATCATAACTATCCCCTACTTTGGCGTTGGCAATAATCGTATCGTGCGCCAACATGTCGCCCATAGCAGCCATATGGATGACCGGTATTATAGGTTTGGTTTCGGCTGGTTCAGTTTCTTTTTTAGACTCAGCTGATTTATTCGTATCCTCAACTGATTTAGATTGATTATTGATGTTTACATACCACCAGATACCAACACCTGCTGCTATTACTAAGACAACCGCAATAACTAGCGTCAAGATTCGATGATTTTTGGGTTTTAATGCTTTCATCTAACTAAAGTATACCAAATAACCTTAAGTGTTGGTCATAATACCACTTGTGCTAATTGCCACCGTGTTGCATACTGTAACCATAAGTATCATTAAATAACATAGGAGTGGTAATGTTATGGCAACTAAAACTAAAAAAACTGTAAAGAAAGTCGCAAAAAAGGTAGTAGCTAAAAAAACCATTAAGGTTGTAAAGGCTACCCCACGCAAAGCCAAAGCTGTAGCTTTTAAATCATTCCAACTTGTCAAAGAAAAGACTCCATTTATGACATACCAGGTTTCCCAACAAACAATTTATTGGGCAATCTTATTTATATATATTATGATTCTATCTTTGTGGATTTTGAACATTCAGTTGGATACCTTGCGTATTATCGACAAGATCAACGCTCTTTAGTTAGTTTTTAGACAAAAAATAACCCCGCAATTAGCGGGGTTATTAAATTGCATTTAAATTACATGCGAATTTCAGCATCAACACCTGCAGGCAAGCTGAGGTTTTGTAGACTATCAATAGTCTTTGGAGTTGCGTCGGTAATGTCGATTAGTCGTTTGTGAACGCGCATTTCGAATGCTTCTCCACCTTTTTTGTAGACGTGTGGTGATTTAACCACGGTAAACACGCTACGGCGAGTTGGAAGTGGCACTGGACCGGCAACTGATGCGCCAGTACGGATTGCAGTGTCAATAATTTGTTTTGCTGATTGGTCTATAACCTTGTGATCGTACGCTTTTAGGCGGATACGAATTCTTAGGGCCTGTTCTTGCTTGTCTGCTGCCATATAATGGTCCTTCTTGTCGCATAAACGACGGTTATATCGTAACCTCTGTTATGGACCAGTTCGCTGTACGGCGAATGTTCTGCCACCACCGAGTTCTCGATATCATTAATAATACTCATGGATTATAACATTTTGAATCTGTTCTGACAACTAATAATAGATGAAAACAAAATACCCCCGATTGCTCGGGGTATTTTGTTTTACAAATCTGTTAATGGAATCCCAGTTTTCTTAGAAACTTTACGTGCCCAATTTAACAGACGTTTGAATTGTTCGTCACGTGAGACCTGTTCGATTTCAGCGTCATCAAGTCTTTTGACAAAATTATCGATAGTGTTGGTTAGCCTATCAAGGCTTTCTTGGGATGCTGTAAGTTCAAATCTTTTATCAATGGCGTTAAAACGCTTTTCCATGTAATTGAATAATTTCGTGAATTGATCTTCGCTCATATGTTTATTGTATCACTTCTTGCGGTTCGCATACCTAGTGTATCAAAAATACCCCCGATTGCTCGGGGGTATTTTGTAAATCTAGAATAGATTATTTAACGATGTTAGTTACAACGCCAGCACCAACAGTTTTACCACCTTCGCGGATAGCAAATGTTAGACCTTTTTCCATTGCTACTGGAGCAAGAAGTTTAACCTTGAAAGTTAGTGTATCGCCAGGGATAACTAGTTCTTTGTCGGCTGGAAGTTCAACTTCACCGGTTACGTCAGTTGTACGGAAGTAGAACTGTGGTTTGTAACCTTTGCTAAATGGAGTATGTCGTCCACCTTCTTCTTTTTTCAAGATGTAAACTTCAGCTTCAAATTCAGTGTGTGGTGTTAAGCTACCTGGTTTGACGATAACTTGACCGCGTTCAATTTGTTCGCGTTCAATACCGCGTAGCAAGATACCAGCGTTGTCGCCAGCTTGACCTTGGTTTAGGTTCTTTTTAAAAGCCTCAATACCAGTAACAACTGATGTTTGAGTTGCACGGATACCAACGATTTCAACTGGATCGTTCAATTTGATGATACCTTGTTCAATACGACCGGTAGCAACTGTACCACGGCCTTTGATTGAAAAGACGTCTTCGATTGGCATCAAGAATGGTTTGTCTAATTCACGAACTGGCTCTGGTATATAGCTATCCAAAGCTGCAACTAGTTCCATAATAGAATCTTCGGCTTCTTTGTCGCCTTCTAGGGCTTTGGTTGCAGAACCTTTGATAATTGGAGCGTTTTCGTCAAATCCGTTTTTAGCAAGAAGTTCACGAATATCCATCTCAACTAATTCAACTAGTTCAGGGTCAGCAAGGTCCATCTTGTTTAGGTAAACAAGGATTTTTGGAACACCAACTTGGTGAGCCAACAAAACGTGTTCACGAGTTTGAGGCAACGGACCATCGTTTGCAGCAACCACAAGGATAGCACCATCAATTTGGGCAGCACCTGTGATCATATTTTTGATGTAGTCAGCGTGACCTGGCATGTCAACGTGAGCATAGTGACGCTTTTCTGATTCATACTCTTGGTGAGATGAAGCAATAGTAATACCACGTGCGCGCTCTTCTGGTGCGTTATCAATCTGCGCATAAGTAACAGGTTTATTAACAGCACTAGGCAATCTTTTAGCAAGTACGTTAGTAATTGCTGAGGTTAATGTTGTTTTACCGTGGTCAACATGGCCCATTGTGCCAACGTTAACGTGAGGTTTGGTTCGGTCGAAATCTGCCATTGAATTATTTCTCCTATTAATTATTTTTTAGACGAGAGCAAATACTTACTCAACGACGTATATCTGTCATTATACAGAGTCTACGCCACTTCGTAAAGAGGTATTTAACCTATTTGCTTGAACGCTTCTCTACTATCTCTTGGGCCACATTTGGCGGTACTTCCTCGTACTGAGCAAGTTCCATCGAGCTTGCAGCACGCCCCTGGCTCATTGAGCGCAGGTCGGTTGTATAACCAAACATGTTTGCAAGTGGCACAAAAGCTTTGATCAATTTAGCACCGGCACTAAGGTCCTCCATAGCTTCGATACGGCCACGGCGACTGTTTAAGTCGCCAATGACATCACCCATGAAATCCTCAGGAGTAGTTACTTCAACGTGCATAATAGGTTCAAGTAGGATTGGTTTAGCTTGTTTGATACCCTCACGTGCAGCTAAGCTACCAGCCAATTTAAAAGCAAGTTCACTTGAGTCGACATCGTGATAACTACCATCATAAAGAGTTGCTTTGACATCAACTACTGGGTAACCAGCAATAACACCGCCGTTAAGCGTTTCTTTGATCCCAGCTTCAACTGGTTTACGATACTCTTGAGGGACTGAACCACCCTTGATGGCATCGATAAATTCGAAGCCTTTGCCCATTTCATTTGGTTCAAATTTGACCCATACGTCACCATATTGACCACGTCCACCAGATTGCTTGATATGTTTGCCTTGAACATCAGACGTGCCTTTGATAGATTCACGAAAAGCAACTTGTGGTTCACCGATGTTAGCTTCAACATTAAATTCGCGTCGCATACGATCGATCAAAATATCAAGGTGCAGTTCACCCATTCCTGACATAATCGTTTGACCTGTTTCATCATCAGTGTGAATGCGGAAAGTTGGGTCTTCTTCGGCCAAACGTTGCAATGCTATACCCATTTTTTCCTGGTCAGCCTTGGTCTTTGGTTCGACCGCGATCGATACTGGAGGATCTGGGAATGTAATAGATTCTAGTGTAATTGGTTTATCGACAGCAGATAGTGTGTGACCAGTAAATGTACCCTTCAGACCTACAACTGCGGCGATGTCACCTGCATCAATCGAATCAATATCTTCACGTTTGTCAGCATGCATACGAACAATTCGGCCAATGCGCTCTTTTTCGCCAGTAACGGTGTTGAGGACATATGAACCAGCTGTCATTTGACCGCTGTAGACACGAACAAAAATTAACTTACCAACGAATGGGTCAGTTGCAATTTTAAAAGCTAGAGATGACAAAGGTTCCTTGACGTCTGGCTTACGTTCAATTTCGTCACCAGTTTTTGGATCATGACCCCAAATGCCACTAACATCTAATGGTGATGGTAAATAATCAACAACAAGGTCCAAAACTTTTTCGACGATAACTCCACGGCCATCGCCGCCTGTTACTAGGTAGAAATCACCAGCCAAAACTCGTTTGCGCAAAGCAGCTTTAAGTTCCGGGATTGTGATTGAATCTTCGCCTTTGTCCAAGAAACGCTCAAACAACGCATCGTCAGCTTCGACAGCTGCTTCAACCAATAGTGATCGAGAATTTTTACACTTTTCAATCATATTAGCTGGAATTTCGCCAACAACTAATTCGTGGTCTGCGTAATCGCTGTAGGTGTAAGATTTCATATCGATAAGATCAACAAGACCATTGATTTCTTTTTCAAAACCAATTGGCAAGTGAATTGGAAGCGCGTTTTTTGTCAAACGGTGATGGATAGAATCCAAAGATTTGTAAAAATCGCCACCAGTTTGGTTAATCTTGTTGATAAAACATATACGTGGAACGTGATATTTGTTAGCTTGGCGCCAAACGGTTTCAGACTGAGCCTCAACACCCATTTTACCGTCAAAGACAGTCACAGCACCGTCCAAAACGCGTAGTGAGCGTTCTACTTCGGCCGTAAAGTCAATGTGGCCTGGTGTATCGATAAGGTTAATTTTTTTACCCTTCCAAAAAGCAGTAACAGCAGCAGAAGTAATCGTGATACCACGTTCACGCTCTTGTTCCATCCAGTCAGTCGTTGTTCCACCTTCGTGAACTAGACCAATCTTGTGTGAAAGACCAGTACGATACAAAATTGCCTCGGTTGTAGTTGTTTTACCAGCGTCAATATGGGCGATAATACCGATATTGCGAAGGTCCTCTAGGGGGACGTGTCTTTCTGCCATGGTGTTGTCTTATATTCCTTTTCAATTAATTTTTGCCATTAAAAATAGCTCTTAGCATCAATTCTATCAGATATTTATACTTATTACTAGATACAGAGCAGGCTTTGTTATAGCTCAATAATAGGCAAAGCGCCGTCTGTCGTAATATTATCGCCTCCGCCACTTCGATGGTGATACGCACTAAAATAGTTTTTGATTATATTTACCCGTTTTAATTTAACTATTGATTCTAACGTATCGACAATGTAGTCTCGTTCGATATCGGTATCAGATTCAATTTTGTGAGTTATTTGTAATGTAAAGTATGAAAAGCCAACAGCTCGATCGTACGTTCCAGCCGCAACCCAATCAACCCGATGTCCACCGGGCATTAACCATCCGTCTGGGGTCTTCCAAAAACGAACATGATGACGCGCCGACGTTTTATTATTTACCCCTTGTTGATATGTAAACGATTGGACGTTACCAAATAAATATCCTGGACTGACCGGCGCGTGTACGTAACTTCGGCTCAGTAAAGTCGCCATTACCATCTTGAAACTACTAGTTAACGTTAGTTCGTCGGCTAAAACCCATCCGGCCTGTTTCATTGCATGATGCAAATGTTCTTCACTACCTATAAATGCCAAATTAACTGGATCGCTTAGCAGACCATCAGCCGTACGAATACGTCCAATAAAATAATCTGGTATATATAGTTTAGTCAAAACTCGATGAATTCTAGGTATGAATATATATGCAACAACAAACCAAAGCGCTAAAAACGCTAATATTTGATCCAGTCTAGTTTCACCATGCAGTAGATTGTTAATAACAACAGTGTACGTAATCCAACCTATAATTAACAAAATAACACCAATCATCAACCGTTTGAAGGTGTTCCAAACGACGATGATTGATGTTCCCACATATCCGCGGATATTTTGTTTCATATATATAGTTGAATGCTAATTATGAACGGGCAAAATGAGCAAATGCACGGTTTGCTTCTGCCATTCGGTGTGTATCTTCCTTTTTCTTGAAAGCACCACCAGTTTCACCACAAGCGTCAACAATCTCTTGCGCTAGGCAATCTGAATATGACATACCATGGCGTGAGCGTGCAGCTTGTACTAGCCATGAAAAAGCATAGTGCATTTGGCGGTGACCAGCGACTGGAAATGGAATTTGATAGTTTGCACCACCAACACGGCGAGATTTGATCTCGAAATTTGGTGAAATGTTTTTCAACGCTTTTTCAAATACTTCCATTGGTTCTTCGCTTTTTAGCTTTTTAGCAGCTGTTTCGATTGCGCCGTAAACAGCACGTTCTGCAACTAGCTTTTTGCCATTTAGCATAGATTTGTTAATCAAACGTTGAACCATTACGCTTTGGTACTTGCGATCTGGATTTAGTTCACGTTGTAGGGATGCTGTTGTTTTACGAGGCATTACTTGGTCTCCTTTTTAGCACCGTACTTAGAACGGCCTTTTTTGCGCTTTGCAACACCTTGAAGATCTAATGCACCGCGAACAAGGTGGTAACGTACACCTGGAAGATCTGGCACACGACCGCCACGAACTAGCACAACGGCGTGTTCTTGTAGGTTGTGACCTTCGCCGCCAATGTATGCCCAAACTTCTTGTTGATTTGTTAAACGAACACGTGCAACTTTACGTAAAGCTGAGTTTGGTTTTTTAGGTGTTTTAGTTGTTACGCGAATACAAACACCGCGTTTTAGTGGGCTGTTTTGCTCGAAATAACGAGTCTTGAGTGCATTGTGAATCTTGCCAAGCGCAGGAGATTTCGATTTTTTAATCGCAATCTTGCGTGGCTTGCGCACTAATTGATTGATTGTTGGCATTAATACTCCTAAAAGTAATTATTTATTGACACTATTATAGGACGAGATTCGTCCACTTTTACAGATTAAGCTCAGCATGCTCTCTCTGTGTCATACTTATCGGCACTATCGAATCTGTACACATTCAATAATTCGTTAGCCCAATAAGAGTAAACTCGTGGTTGATTATAGCAAAAATGTTGTATAAAAGCAACATTTGGTAGGTAGTAGACGGTATATAGTAGAGCTAAGACTCAATAATAAAATAAGCTCCGGTATTTCCGGAGCCTATTCTATTTTCTAACACCTACTATATGCTACCTACCATCTACTAGTTAAATGGCTAATTCGATATTTGCAGCGATTTCTTCGACAACATCGCTGTCAGGTTCAGAAGGATTGACGTAGTCAAGGGCGCCGGTTCCAACTGGAATCTTGCGGCCAATGATGACGTTTTCTTTCAAACCATGTAGTCGGTCGATGCGTCCGCTAATTGCAGCGTTGATAAGAACACGAGTTGTGTCTTGGAACGATGCAGCCGATAGGAAGCTGTCTGACCAGATTGAGACTTTAGTAATACCAAGTAGCAACTGGGTGTAACCGATTAACGATTTACCAGCGGCTGCTAGTTCAGCGTTAGCTTCAACAACAAGTGCCTTAGATACGATGTCACCTGTGACAAAGATACCATCACCTGGGTCTTCAACTTGGACGCGGCTAAACATCTGACGAACGATGATCTCGAGGTGCTTGTCAGCAACGTCTTGACCCTGTGCTGCGTAAATACGCAAGACTTCGTTAATGATATAGCGTTGTGTAGCTTCGGTACCCTTTAGACGCATCAAATCATGTAGATTCAATGAACCAGATGTTAGGCGGTCACCTGCTTCGACAACATCACCAGCAGCAACAACAACTTGTGCTGTGCCTGGGATTTCGTAGCGAACTGGTGAAGATGCGTTTGCAGCTAGGATCAAAGTATCTTCAGCGATTTCTAGTACGCCATCAAATGGTGCAGTTAGTGGTCGTGTTTCACTTTCACCGGTAGCCAATACGTCACCAACTTTGATGTTGCTGCCAGATTTAACGACTACTGTGCGGCCATCAAGCGCAATTCGCTCAACGTGACCAGCTTCTGGTGTAACTTGAACAATGTACTTTTTGCCATCTTCCCACATATCGACAAGACCGGTAACTTCAGTGATATATGCTTGACCTTTTGGACTACGAGCTTCAAATAACTCTTCAACACGAGGTAGACCTTGGGTGATGTCTCCACCAGCCTCTCCACCTTTGTGGAAAGTCTTCAATGTCAACTGTGTACCAGGCTCACCAACAGATTGAGCGGCAATAACACCGACAGGTTGTGCAGCGTCAACGATTCGGCCTGTTGACATATCGATACCGTAACTCTTGCGTGGGATTCCACGTAGGTTTTTGGTAGTTAGAACAGATTGAATCTTGACACTTGCAATTGTTTCATCAGATTCGATTGCGTTTGCAATATCGCGAGTAATGATTGTATCGTTTTCAACAATACCAGGAATTGCTTCGGCAGTATATCGTCCAACTAGACGGTTACCAAAGTTAATCATTGTTAATTCTGATTCACTTCGCAAAATTGCAAAGCCATCATCGTCGCTAACTTCTGAATCTTCTACAGTAAACACATCTTGTGACACGTCGACAAGTCGTCGTGTTAGGTAACCAGCATCGGCTGTCTTTAAAGCTGTATCGATAAGCCCCTTACGTGCACCGCGTGTTGCCACGAATTGCTCTAGTGAACTTAGACCATCTTTGTAGTTCGAACGAATTGGAAGCTCGATTTCGCGGTTATTTGAATCCACAACGATACCGATCATTGCTGATGCCCATTTGACGTTTGAAATATCGCCACGAGCACCAGAGTTAACCATGACAGAAATACTTGTGTCCATATCGCGCATCTTTATTCGCAAAAAGTCAGCAATCTTACGGTCAACTGCTCGCCATGCGGCGATAGTTAGGCTGTAGCGCTCTTCCTCTGTAATCAAACCTTGGTCAAATTGCTCAGCAATTAGTGCAGTCTTGGCGTCACCTTCGACAACGAATTCACTTATTTCGCTAAATTGGATGTAGTCTTCTTGGCCAGTTGATACAGCCGCGATAGTAGCAAAGCGGAAAGCCAAGCCTTTCATGCGGTCTGCAGTATAAGCAGTTGTTTCTGGACCGTAATCATTAAAGATTTTAGCCAAAACTTTTTTCAACTGTTTTTTAGCTTGAATTGAGTTATCATATGGAAAATCAACAGGTAAAATCTCGTTAAAGAATACGCGACCTAGTGTTGTATTGCGAATTTCACCCTTGGTGTAAACACGAATTGGGCTTTGCAATTGCAATTTCTTGTCATCGTATGCCATTTCAGCTTCATAAACTGAACTGTAAGCTTTAACTTCTTTAGTCTGAGCACTTGGTTTTTCGTATGTTAGGTAATAATTACCTAAAACAACGTCCTGACCAATGTTCAATACTGGAACGCCATCAGCAGGTTTTAGCAAGTTGTTTGTTGCACTCATCAATTCGCGAGCTTCACGCTGCGCGTTATCTGATAAAGGCAAATGAACTGCCATCTGGTCACCATCGTAGTCAGCGTTAAAGCCATTTGCTACAAGTGGATGTAGTTGAATAGCTTTGCCTTCAACCAATTTAGGTTGGAAAGCTTGAATAGACAATCGGTGAAGTGATGGAGCACGGTTCAAAAGAACGTATTTACCTTCGATAACAGCGTCTAATGCGTCCCAAACTAACGCGTCACCAGATTCAATCAAGCGTGATGCTGAGCGAATATTGTAAGCGTGTTCGTTGCGGATTAACCAGCTGATAATAAAAGGCTTAAATAGCTCCAATGCCATTTGTTTTGGCAAACCACATTCGTGAATGTGAAGTTTTGGACCAACAACAATTACTGAACGTCCCGAATAGTCAACGCGTTTGCCCAAAAGGTTCTGACGGAAACGACCTTGTTTACCCTTTAGCATGTCGCTAATTGATTTTAGACGTCGACGTCCACCGGTTGCATTAACTGCACGGTTTCCCTTGGCTGCACTGTTGTCAATTAACGCATCAACTGCTTCTTGAAGCATACGCATCTCGTTGCGGCGAATAACTTCAGGCGCATTTAGACCGATAAGCTTTTTAAGACGGTTATTACGGTTAATGACGCGTCGATAAAGATCGTTTAGGTCTGATGTGGCGAAACGACCACCAGTCAATTGAACCATCGGACGTAAATCTGGTGGAATAACTGGTAGGATTGTTAGCGCAAGACTGTTCGGTTTAATACCAGCAACGGCCATACCTTCTAGCATCTTTAGACGCTTTAGAAGTTTCTTCTCACGTTGACCTTTTGCTTCTAATACTTCAGTAGTAAGTTTAGCAATCAAGGCTGCAAGATCGATTTCGTCTAGCAATGTCTTTAATGCCGCACCACCCATACCGACTTCGACTAATTCTTCGTATTCTTCTGGTAGGTTTCTAAAGTCTACTTCTGAAATCAAAGCACCCTTAACTAGCATCTCTAGTTGAGATTTTTTAGCCAAGTATGATTCGTCTAGTTCTGCAAGTTCAGCAGATTGAGCTGTTGCTAATGCTTTAACATCGGCGTTTTCAACACCAGCTTCGCGTTCGAATCGAATTTTGATAGCGACTTTTCCAGCTTCAGTTTCAGCTTCTAGGTCTGCTAAATACTGTTCACGTTTTTTGTCATCTGATTTTAGAATAACGTAGGTTGAAAAGTAAGCAATGCGTTCTAGGTTTCGGACAGTAATGCCCAAAAGTAAGCTCATTGCGCTTGGCGTACCACGCATAAACCAGATGTGTGCAACTGGAGTAGCTAGGGCGATGTGAGCCATGCGTTCGCGGCGGACGATAGATTTGGTAATTAATTCACCATTCTTGTCGACTGCAGCTTCGCGTGAACGAACACCTTTTAGTTTATTGTCATGTGGATTTACATCTTTTACTGGTCCAAAGATACGTTCACAGAACAAACCATCGCGCTCAGGTTTCTGAGTTCGATAGTTGATTGTTTCTGGTTTAGTAACCTCACCATTGCTCCACTTTAGAATATCTTCTGGGCTAGCAACGGTCAGGCGGATTGCGTTAAAGTCGGTAATCCCGTTATTTGCAATTACTCGTGGCATATTACGCCTCCTCCTTTATTTGTTCTGTTTCTTCAATGTCCGCAACTTTTCCTGTAATGATTTGTTCGGCATCAACAATTGCATCAACAGTTTCGTCTAACAGGTCGACACGTAGTCCAAGACCTTGTAATTCTTTAACCAAAACGTTAAATGATTCAGGTAGTTTTGGACCAACAATTGGTTCGTTTTTAATGATAGACTCGTAAGCTTTTGCACGTCCGTAAACATCGTCAGATTTGATCGTAATCATTTCTTGCAATGTAGCAGCTGCGCCATAAGCTTCAAGTGCCCAGACTTCCATTTCTCCGAAGCGCTGACCACCGTTTTGAGCTTTACCGCCCAAAGGTTGTTGTGTGACCATTGTGTATGGGCCAGTTGAACGAGCGTGGATCTTGTCGCTAACCATGTGGTGTAGCTTGATCATATGCATGACACCTACGGTTGTGCGCTCTTCGAATGCATTTCCGTCGCGTCCATCGAACAATTGGAACTTACCGTCACGTGCAAAACCGGCTTTTTCAAGTTCGTCTTTGATAACTTCGTTTGGAACACCATTAAATGGAGGTGTTGCAACTTTGTAGCCAAGTGCCGTCGCAGCCATACCAAGATGAGTTTCAAACAACTGACCAATGTTCATACGTGAAGGCACGCCAAGTGGGTTCAAGACCACATCAACAGGTGTTCCGTCTTCCATGAATGGCATATCCTCAATTGGTAGGATTTTAGCAATAACACCTTTGTTTCCGTGGCGTCCTGCCAACTTGTCACCTACGCTAATTTTGCGTAGTTGAGCAACAAAGATTTGAATCTGCATTAATACACCGGCTTTAAGTTCATTACCATTTTCGCGACTAAATATCTTGACGCCGACAACTTTTCCACCGCCAGCATTATTCATGCGTAGTGATGTATCGCGAACGTCTTTGGCTTTTTCACCAAAGATAGCACGCAATAGTCGTTCTTCGCTTGAAAGTTCTTGTTCGCCCTTTGGTGTAATCTTACCGACTAATACGTCGCCTGATTTAACCTCTGAACCAACTTGAACAATTCCACTTTCGTCCAAATGACGTAGTGAATCTTCGCTAACGTTTGGAATATCACGGGTAACAATTTCGTTACCAAGTTTAGTTTCACGAACTTCAATTGTGTAATCTTTGATGTTAATACTTGTAAGGGCATCATCACTAACAACGCGGCTAGACAAAACTATAGCATCATCCATGTTATAGCCACCCCATGGCATAAATGCCACCAAAAGATCGCGTCCAAGTGCCAATTCACCATCAGCAATTGAAGCACCTTCGATTAGGATGTCGCCTTTTTTAACCTTTTGTCCACGAACAACGCAAACTTTTTGGTTAATAGAACGGTCATCGTTACTTTTAGCAAAGTGAACTAGTTCATAAACTTTGACACCTTCTTTGTATTTAACATGAATTTGATCACCGTCAGCACGTACAACTTCACCATCACCACTTGCAGTGATTAACTGGCTAGTGTTTTTAGCAATTTCACCTTCGATGCCCGTTCCAACAACTGGAGATGAAGGTATTAACAGTGGCACAGCTTGTTTCTGCATAGCAGAACCAGTTAACGAACGGTCAACACGGTTTTTCTCGATAAATGGAATCAAAGCGGCTGATGATCCTAAAATTTGTTTGTGAGCGGCATCGACATAAGTAACTTCAGTCGCGTCAACTTGCTCTGGTAAAACTCCGTTACGTGCACTAACGCGGTTGTCAACGAATGATCCGTCATCGTTTAATTTAACACTGGCATCAGCAATAACTTCCGTTACTTCTTGGGCAGCATCTAGGTAAACAACTTGGTCGGTTACTTTGCCTTTAACAACTTTTAGATAAGGAGTTTCGATAAATCCGTACTCATTAACACGGGCATATGATGCTAGGTTTAGCACCAAACCAATGTTTGCACCTTCTGGAGTCTCAACTACGCACAAACGTCCGTAGTGAGTAGGGTGAGCATCACGAACATCAAATCCAGCACGTTCGCGTGATAAACCACCAGGCCCCATCGAACTTAGGCGACGTTTGTGGGAGAGTTCTGCTAGTGGGTTTGTTTCGTCCATCAACTGTGACAGCTGTGAACTTGCAAAGAATTCACGAACAGCAGCAACAACTGGACGAGCATTTATTAACTGACCAGGAGTTACGTTTTCGATATCAGTCATGCTCATGCGGTCCATTGCGTTACGTTGCATACGCAACATACCAACGCGGAACTGACGAGCCACAAGTTCACCAACCAATTTAACGCGACGGTTCGATAGTGAATCGATATCGTCAGGTTTATCCTGAGTATTATTTAAGCGAATAACTTCACGTATAATAGCAATAAGGTCGCTTAGTTGAAATACACGGTTTTCAGTTGTATTTGGAACTGTCAAACCAAGTCGTTGATTCAATTTGTATCGTCCTACTCGGCTGTAGTCGAATCGTTTGAAATCAAAGAACATTCGTTCAATCATACTGCGAGCGTTGTCAACTGTTGCCAGGTCACCTGGACGTAGACGTCGGTAAACTTCAATTAAGGCTTCATTTGAACCGCGCGCGGGATCTTTGTCTAAAGTGGCATCAATGTATTTGACTTCACCGGTATCAATATCCTCAAACAAACTTTTGATTTCAGATGATTTGCTGTGACCAAGGGCACGCAACAATGTCGTAATCGGCAATTTACGACGGCGATCGATTTTGACATAGATAACACCGTTTGATGCGGTTTCAATTTCTAACCATGCACCACGACCTGGGATTAATTTAGCACCGTAAAAATTTCGAGTTGCAGCTGCATCAGCCGTAAAGAATACGCCGGCGCTACGGATCAACTGAGAAACAACAACACGTTCTGTACCGTTGACGATAAACGTACCACGGTCAGTCATCCATGGGTAATCACCCAAATAGATTTCTTGTTCTTTTACTTCGCCTGTTACTTTGTTTGTTAATTCAACATTGGCATGTAGTGGAGCGTCAAATGTTAAATTGTTCTCTTTAGCATCGGCTTCAGTGACTTTTGGTTCTTGAAAACGATAGTCGTTAAAACGTAATGACAATTTTTGACCCGTATAGTCGTCAATTGGGTTTAATTCCGAAAAAATCTCACTTAGACCAGTTTCGACGAAATCACGCCAGCTGTCCTTTTGGTGAGAAATTAAATTTGGTAGAGCCAACGCTGTATCATCTTTTGTAAAAAAGACGCGTTTCGCGCTGGTAGGCTTAGCTTTTGCCATAAGTTATGCTACTCCTTCAGAGTTTAAATTGTATTAGTTTAGTTATTCGCAAATCGCTTTACAGCGAAAACGAAGGGTTCTCTTGGCGCCGAAGATTCCCTTACCAGTGGTTGCAATCTGTACGATGCCACTCATGCAAAAAGACACTAAATAACCACAGCTACACTACTTCTTACGTCTATTGTGTATTAAATCGGCACAATAGTCAAGGACTTTTAAAATGTTTTTTCAAAACTATATTCCTGATAAAAATTATGCTCAGCGACAGGCAACGAGCGCACATACAAATCTTTAATTTCTTTCGATGAAAATGGATTTTTGGAAAATAAATGAAATTGCCTATCAGTCAAAGCACTTTCAGAAACTTTATTTTGATATGTAGCAACAAAAATCTGGTTCGAATCAGCATGAATCATAGCACTATCGAGTATTTTTTCGCTAACCTCTATGCATTCAACTACCTGCGTACTGTCGACAACTAATTCATGCAAACCAACAGAGTTACCAATAAATCGATTTCCTATGCATTTTATCATTGCTTTCATCGCAAATCTTTCCATGGTATTGCAATATGGTAGCATGTCTTCAGCAGTCCATTCGCTGGTATAACTAAAACCAATTAACTTGTCGCTTTTTAAAGCAACCAACCCCAAGTATCTAGCAGATCTAGCAAGATAATCCTCTAATGACTGGCGCTGCTCTTCCAATTTCCTTTTATCATCTACACCAGCTAATTTTGCTGCCTTTTCCGCAGACAAATCTGCTCGTCGCATATCGCGGTACCGTAAATCAATAACTTCTTTGGCGTTTTCAACCGAAGGGTAGATATGATTTATGTAAAACTCTGGCTTATCCATAAATTTTTATGGCTACGCTTTAGCAATTACTTCGTCAACTATACCGTAAGCTTTGGCCTCTTCGGCTGTCATCCAATAATCGCGTTCGATGTCTGATTTAACTTTAGACAATTTTTGACCAGTATTTTTTGCTAACATTCCTGCTAACATTTCCTTGACGGCTAATGTCTCTTTCAAATCAATTTCCATGTCCGTCACCTTGCCTTTTGTGCTGTGGCTGGGTTGGTGAATCATAATCTTGCTGTGAGGCAAAACAAATCGTTTACCTTTAGCGCCGCTGGACAACAAAAACGCTCCCATACTTGCCTGCAACCCAATACCAATAGTTTGCACGTCAGGCGCAATATATTGCATCGTGTCATAAATCGCTAAACCATCATAGATACTGCCACCAGGACTGTTGATATATAGTTTTATGTCTTTTTTGGGATCAGCATACGCCAAATGCAACAACTGCGCAACAACGATATTCGCAGTATGTTCATTCACCTGCTCACCCAAAAAGATAATACGTTCATTAAGTAATCTGGAATAAATATCAAAAGCCCGCTCGCCATCAAAAGTCTTTTCAATAACAGTTGGCACTAGATAATTTGATGGCTTATTCATATACACTAATTATACACAAAACTAGCACTCCATTCAAATGAGTGCTAGTTATGCTTATCGTGTCGTGTTCTACTTTTTGTTGAGTTCAACTAAACGATCAACGGTTTTTTCGGTGATTAGGCGGTTTGCAATATCACGACGGACTTCGGGTTGGTCGAATTGCTTCAACGCTTCTGGATTTTTGGCATATTGTTGTCGGTAAGTATCGACGTGGGCTTCTAGTTCCGCACTAGTCGCTTCAATCTTTTCAATCTTGCTTAGTTCGGCTAGTGCCAGACCAGCTTGAACGCGTTTTACGGCAACATCGTGAACTTCAGTTTCTAACCATTTTTCTTTGGATTCAAAACCTTTGTTTTCCAAGTATTGTTCAATTGTTACACCTTGATACATCAAATTATTTGAAAAATCTTGTTCGATTGATTTTGCTTGATCTTCAACTAGAATGTCTGGTACTGGTACGTGGCTAGCAGCCACAAGTTCAGTGACTAAAGCATCTTTCAACTTCTCGCCTGCTTCTTTTTCTTTTTGAGTTGTAAGTTCTCGTTTAATATCAGCTAACAGTTCAGCAACAGTATTGAATGGACCAGCTTTTTTAGCAAAAGCATCGGTTATTTCAGGCAATACGACTTCTTTGACAGTCTTGATTGTAGTAGTAAACGTAACTTTAGCGCCTTTTAGGTCAGCTGAACCGTAATCTGCAGGAAAAGTAAGTTCAATATCAAATGTCTCGCCGGCTTTGTGTCCAACAACGCCAGATTCAAAACCTGGGACAAATTGATTTGATCCAAGTGTTAATGCATAGTCAGTTCCTGTACCACCATCAAACGCAACACCACCCTTTTTACCAACAAAATCAATAATGGTTTCGTCGCCATCAATAGCAGCACGTTTTACTGCTTTTTTCTCAGCAAAGCCTTTGCGCATTCGTTCAACAATTTCATCAATTTCAGATTTTTCAACGACAACTTTTGCGGCTTTGGCTTTTAGCTTTTTGTAATTACCTAGTTTGATCTTTGGCAAAATTTCAGCCTCAGCAGTAAACTCCAACATTTCACCTGGAACAAACTTTTTAACTTCGACAGCTGGACGATCCAGCGCTTGAATTTCACTATTAACGAAAGCTTCGGCAACTGCCTTACTGATTGCATTATTCAATGCGTTTTCTTGCAAAGTACCTGGGTCTACATTTTTAGCAGCAACACTGATTGGTGTTTTTCCTTTACGAAAACCTGGGACTTTAACATCTCGTGCAAGCTTAGTTAGCGCGACTTGTTCAGCAACGGCCAATTCAGCAGCATCAACTGTGATAGTTAGCACGACCTTGGTGTCGGATATATTTTTTACAGATGTTTTCATTATTACTCCTTAATTAATTCAACAATACCGGCAAAGTTCAATTTGTATTCTTTGGACTGCGCGATGTCTTTTATTGTATATATTTCACTCTTAACTTCTTCCTCACCTATAAATAATATGTAAGGAATTGCCTTTTTTACCACTGTTTTGATTTGTTTATCCAATTTATGGCCAACAATATCCAATTCAACTCTAATTCCACTATCGCGCAGATCGCGTGCCAATTTACCGGCTTCACGGACAGTATCACCCAAAACTGCGATATATACATCAGTTGTTGAGCGTTGTTTTGGCATCAAATTGTGAACTGAAATGAAATTCTCCATCATAGTACCGCCTGGCGCCATACCGACGGCTGATATAGATTCTGCACCAAATAATCCGACCAAACCATCGTATCGTCCGCCACCAAACAGTGCGCGATTGTTATCAGGGTGAGTATCAAACACTTCAAACACCATTCCAGTGTAATAATCTAACCCGCGCATCAATGTAATATCAAATACTAAACTTTTAACACCAGCACGTTCTAGTAATGTGAATAGTTCTTGAATTTCAGTTACAGCAGCGCTATCGCGAATTTCAGCTGGCAAATCCGCCATACTTGTTGCAGCTAGTAGCGCATGAACTTTTTTTATTCCATCATCCGCCTGATCGCCGAATATTTCTGTTGCTTGAATAATAAAATCTTGTTCACTGATTTTATTCTTACGATCAAACAATTTCATCATCGCTTGGCCCTGAACACCATCCAAACCAAAATACTGCGCCATCATAAAGTTAATTAGTTTTCGGTTGTTAATCCTTATGACATAATCTGTCGGTTGCGCGCCAAATTCTTTCATAATATTATCGGCAAGTGTTAAAATCTCAGCCTCTGCGGCTACGCCATCAGCACCAAAAATATCAACGTTCAATTGCCAGAATTCACGTTCACGACCGCGCTGTGGGCGTTCATAACGCATAAAGTTAGCGATTGAATATAAACGTGCAGGATATGATAATTCTTGTCGACGCGCAGCAACCATACGGCTGATTGTAGGTGTCATTTCAGGACGAATCGCAACAATACGACCGCCACGATCTGTAAACGTATAAGTTTGTTCCCCGGCTAGTTCTTGGCCACTTTTGGCCATATAAGCTTCCAACGGTTCAAGTGTTGGCGCACCGTATTCTTCATAACCGTACAATCGAGAAACTTTATGCCATACAGAAAAGATATAATTCTGAATTCGTTTATCCTCAGGATAATAGTCGCGCGTTCCTTTGTATGGTTGTGATGATAGTGTACTCATGTTCTATAATTTTTACATTTTTATCTGTTTAATGCAAGTCGAGCAAATAAAAAAGCCCAGGATTAGTGTCCTAGGCTTTCTTACAAATCAAATTATTACAAATGTGCACGTCTTTTTTAGTCCAGCTCAACCGCGAGAACGCCATTATGGCGTTCTCGCGAGAGTAGGCTCTATTCAATCGTAACCAGCAAACCAGGTATCAAAACCATCTCTAGTAAAGTTTCTTACGCAGAAACCCATGAGAGAATGCGGCATAATACAGGGTTACCATTGATGGTACGAAATATCGAGTGAAGGTGTCGTGAGTGACTTGGGTAATCCAAAACTGGGTACCTACAAATATCATTGCACACCACAATACATAAGCCACAATAACCAAAATTCTATGGCTATTCTTGAAGCGAATGTAAGCAACTCTGCGATCTGGGTTGTATGCCAGCAATTTATTTATTGCTTTTCCAACCTTTTCTTTGGTTGCAGTAGAATCCCATTTGACTGACGACCATACGGTAGCAATCAATGCTTCATCATAGGCATAACCAGCAGACTGATATTCCTTGAACTCGGCAATCATCGTGGATATCTGATGATTGTAAGGTCTGTCCCCCAACAATCTTTTTGCTTCACTAAAACGTACTGCTAATTCAGTTTCACTTTCCAGTAAAAACTTACTTCGTTCCATTTTGTGAGCTAAATCATCGACACCTTTTTTGATCTCTTCAACTTCCTGGTTGAAATTCTTTTTTTCCATACGGTTGTTTGCTTCTTGATACGCAAGCATTTTTTGATACTCAAACGCTCAAGAAAAATAATAAATTACTAACTCTCACCAATTTTAAATTGATGTTTTGACGATGTTTGCATAAGCGCTAAATAGTACTTTGCTACCGTTCATTCAATTTTCACCATTTTGTATTGTATTGATATTTCTGTTTACACGACGTAGGCCTTGTATAAGAAGATAATTAGAAATTATTTGTCACGTACGAAAAGACGTGCACTGTAATAATATGATTTGTTAAAGTTCGTTATCTGTTTCCACCTCGACAACAACACACTATACATTACCACTAATTAGGTGTATTGTCAATACTTCTCACAAATCAGATCATTACAACGTGCACGTCGAGTCAAAAAAATGACTCACATGGAGTCTACCATTGCTGATAGACTCCGCAGAATTTGTACCTTAATTTTTAAATATTCTAAACTTTTGCCAGTTTGCGCTTTTTTTTAATTCCAATCGACTTGGCGACCAATTCTCGCTTCATCAACAGCTTATTCACAACACACATCGCGTCAGAATAATCATGAATGTTATTGTCAAACTCATCAAGATTAGCTGCGGCCCACATAGCTTCCCTTAACTTGGAAACTACCGTTGCACCTTTATTCTTTTTAGCAGAATAATTTTTTTCGGCTCGTACAACACGGCTTTCAAATGTATCTTTACCTCTTGGATCAGCTTTAATGGCCGAAACGCCCGCTTTAAGGATTTCCTTGATACTTGGCTTTTTCATATTTGTTTTACTTTTCTAACACTCCGTACTTAATTGCACGGAAAATGAAGAAGAAATTTATAAATTAACGGTACAGTCTTTTCAGACATGCACTGTAATGATCCGACTTGTTAAGATACAATCCGTCAATCAACAAATCAAATCATTATGAATAGTGCGCGTCGAATCGCTTTCGCTATATAGCGACCTGCAATTCATAGAAAATCTACCAGCGCGACTGCGCTAGTAGATTTTCTAGAAACTATTTATAAACCATTATCTAACTTTGTCTGTCATAATTACATGCGTAACCATAACAAGTGATAAAAAAACAAAGGATGCAATGAAACCGACTAGGCCCCACATTATAGTTGCAAAAATTATAATGGCGACTATAAACACTTTTGTCACTGTGGCTTTTTCATCAAGTTTATTGACCAGCTGAGCAAACTTCAACCGATAGGTTGGGTCATACTCTAATGCTAATTCAACCGCTGTGTCCCTTATTTTGTCATTAACGCACAAACAATCAGCTACCCAATTAACCATATATTCTACGGTCTCGTCGGAATTGTGATTATACGAATATTCAGCAAACTCCCTATTGAACTGTCTACGCTTGTCACGAGTCCAAAGAAATATGCCCGCTGCAGAGTTTGAATGAATATCCTTATTCATTTCAACCCCGAATATACGTACACCATACCTTATTCGCAAATAACTCACTGTGTCATCATCTTGTTCTTTTGTTCTCATAATTTTGTTTTCTTTTTTATCCGGCATTACGCCTTATATAAAGAAAAAATATTAATTAAAACAGGTTGCGTCTTTTCAAACACGCACCATAATGATTTGACTTGTTAATGAACGCTCAAATCAAAATAGACCAGATCATTACAAATGTGCACGTCGAGCCATCAAAAATGACTCACAGGAGCCTGCTTTCGCAGGCCCCTGGAATAAAACTATAAGTTTATCGCAGAGCAAGCGCACAATTAACCAGCGTTCTTACTAAATCCTCATCATAAATACCATTATCTTCGGCAGTCCATTTGACCGTCAAATAAAATGATTTTTTATAACCACAACCTTCTTCCCTAATGGAATCAAACCTATTTAATAGGCTTTTTTTCATTGCGACTTTTGTACTTTTTGTTTCGTTTTTAGCGACAAGGCAAAGCATATACATAGCACCTCGTAATCGACATACTAAAATCTTACGCTTTGCGCGCCTTATCTTATCACCAAGAGCTCTTCTTTTTAAAATTAGCTTTTTGCTTAATTGGTTTTTCATAGCTTTTTTGTTAATTTAATTAAATAGCTTAATAACTAAAACCACTGTTATAAACAATTAATCTAACTATTAATAATTATGACCAACCTAACGTTTTGAATCATTTGTTTTTGTTCGTTTATCGTCCTGAATATTTAGCTCAGTACGTTAAAAGAAAATTTTATTAAATTAACATAGTGACATGTCGTTCAGACATGCACTGTAATGATCTGATTTATTAATGATCCTCCGCCGCCTTAGGCTACCACGCCACAGACAACTAATTTGAATAATATATCACTAATGCGTTGTATTGTCAATTCGATAAATCAACGTTGACCATTGTAATTTATTAAATAAAAATAGACCACTAAGGCCTATTTGTGAACTAACAAATCAGATTATTACAATGTGCACGTCGATTCGCTTGTTTAGCGAATCACAGGTCTTTACTTGTCGTAAGGCACCAGTTTAGGGTGCCCTACGACAGTTCAATCCGGAAAAATTGCATCAATTCAACAGTTGTCTAGAACTTTAGTTCCAGAGCAGTGTTAGCCGCATACGCAGCACATCTTTCGTTCTTGCCATTTTCTTCAGCAATTTCTAACACTACCTTACGGAACGAATCTCTAAACAGGCTTGTCTCTGAATAGATAGTGTCGAACCTTTTCATCACTGATTGAATAATCCGTGAATTACGCTTTCGACTCTCTTTCTTGTTGATATAACCAATTATCGACATTGCGTGTCTAAATCTGGCAGCCAACTCCTGAGATGTTTGATTCCTGAAGTTCTGTTTCAATGCTCTGTTACCCTTAAACTTGTTGATTGATTGTTTTTTCATATTTTTGGTATTTATTAATTGCTAACTATGAACTTGACAAAAATTTCGTTCTAGAATAATAGACTAGTACCTGTTTACGCCCAAAACTCGGGCATAAACCAGACAGCATTAATCGCCGCATAGCAATCATGCATATCTCCATTCGAAGCCACAAAGCACGCATATTGAAACGCGCATCTTCGGTTCGAACAGCCACTTAACATAGTCTTCAAATATCCTTCTCTGGCACGCACAAAACGGCTTGATGGCTTATCGATATCCGAATGAGGCATTACCCTAATTATCTTGTAAAGTACCGCGACATCATCTGAGCTAAGTCCGTCTTGTCTTTTCTTTTTCGTTTTCATCTTATTTTCTTATCCTCTAAATTAGCAAATTGCCAATGTAGAAAATAGCTAGTTGAATTAAACTACTTGAGATTTTTTGTTAGTCATTTGTTTTTAGCTCTTTTAACGACCTGAAATAAATTCAGTCCGAAAAAGAAATTAATAAATTAAAAGTACATAATCTCTTCAGACATGCACTGTAATAATCCGATTTGTTAATGATCGCTTGTAGCTACAGCACAGAGCCGTAAACAGCTGATTAGAATATAGTATCATAAACAACTAAATGCGTCAACAATGATAACAGTTTAAAAAATAACTGACATTAGCCAGTTATTTTCTATCAATTACCACAAATCACATCATTTCGAGACGCATGTTGAACTATGTAAAACAGTTCACGAAGATCTACTCTAGGCCGATAGCACTTACGCGCTAAATAGAGTAGATCTGCGGAGTGTGAAGTTAATAACTTCTGCCAGAATTGAACCTAAATTCTTGCTTCAGCTTCTTGCATCGCCCATCGAAGGTTGTTGCCGTCGTAAAGAGTGTATCCCAAGACCATAGCGCAAAAATGCGCATAAGCTCTAGCTTTAACTTCATCGTATTTTTTTACAAAACGACTATAAGCTTGAGCCTCTATCTTTTCGTCATAGTCCACGTAACATGGAATTACTGCTAATCCCTTGAGCGCTTTTTGGACTTTTTGGTCTAAACCTCGTTCGGCGACTACAATTTCAATTCGGCTGTATGCGTAGCAAACTTTTGATGCTTTTTCCATACTTCTTTTGTATTAATTTTAAACGAATAATGAACGACACCGGTTAAGCGGCCACTCAAACATGCGTCGAAATGATATGATTTGTTAAGGTTCTTACGCCATTACTATAAACCAGATCATTACAATGTGCGTATGCATCAAAGCGATTTTTCAAGAAACCTACTCGACCGCCGAAGCGAGAGCAGGTTTCTTGAAATTGTCGGGTGTTTATCGGAAAAGCAGATACGCAACGGCTAAAATAAAAATTATAGCCAAAGCTTTACCTGGAATCCACGATATTAAATCAACAGCTAAAAACATTAAAAAGATGATAAAAGCGACCGCTGCTAGATAAATAACTATTGACGTAGTGATTATTGAAAACCACACGATGAAAGCTATTCCGGCAATTGTCACTAACACCGTAGCTATTGTTTTCACAAAGCCTGGTAACTTTACCTCGTCTGTCTTGTTCTTCATACTTAATGTACTTTTGACAGCCTGGTTAAACCAGTCAACAAAAATATATAATTAATTTAATTCACCCTAAGCGCAATTACTTGCACTGTAATGATCTGACTTATTAATGACCTTGAGTTTCTCGCGGATTAATACCGGAAAAACTAACACTCTACATAGTAGCATAAACGCTATGTTTTGTCAATACGTACCAGTGTTAGTACCAGTTACCGACGTCACGGCTGTTTATCGGTACACGCGCATCCCAAAATGTTTTAGCTGCTTGCCAGCTACCATAACGTCCTGCAACATATTTACCAAAGAATACTTCTTGGCATTTGCGATCTGTTTTCCAATTTGGACATTCAACAACCAGACGGCCATTACAATCCTGTCCTAGACCTTTACAGCCGAATTGATTCTCGGCTTCTGGTCTATTACTACTCTCGCGACGGAAGATATAAGCTTTGGCTTCTGCTTCACTAGTTTTAATTGGTGGTAACTCAGATGTTTCAGCTGGTACTTCAACTTCAATCTTGATAGTTTCCGCCTCTGGCGTGACACCTTCGGGCAGAATAACGTCCATTGGAGCTTCATTTTTAATAGTTATTGTACGAGTTTCAGTTAAAGCTTTTACGCGCTTTACAGCACGAACCGCCAACGCGTCTGGAGCGATCGTACTTTCAGCTACTACTTCACCTGTACTTGCCATAGCAATGTTATGATTCTTCTGATATTCAGACACGAAATACATTGAACCCAGGATCGCAGACGTTAGGGCGATATTTGCCATTGCGACACCTAATACAGAAGCTTTTTCGCTTCTGATTGATTCGCTTTTATTGGCGAACGTTTCGTTATATCTGTGCGTATTACAATTTTTGGCCATAACAAAGTTCTAGATTCTTTAAAATCCTAATCATAATTTATAAATTTAGTATCTACTCAAAAAATCAAATCATTAAAATGTGCGAGTCGAGTCAAAAAAATTGACTCACAGGGAACCTATAAATATGCGATGCATAAAATAGGTTCCCTGGAGGGTGCGGCAAGCCAATGGTATTACCAAAGGCGATTACCAACAATGAGAGCGAATACCAATCCAGCCTCGATAAGACCGAGCACGTAACAGATCTTTTTGATCTGCTCCAACTTGGTGTTTGCATAGATAATTGCAAGCGGTAGCAAGAATGCTACGATGATTACAATTGCCTCTGCAAGGATGGTTGTCTGTTTGTAGAACAAAAGTCCTACCATAGACACGATAACGCTAACATACATAGATGAATTCAAGATTCTTGAAAACATAATGTTGTTTTCTCTTTTTTGCCCTAGGCGATGCTAGTGCAAAAGTAGAGTTGAATTAATTAATTAATTCACCCGTTTTGTAAAGCACACATCTTCTCAGACGCGCACTTTAATGATTTGATTTTGTAATGAGCGATAGTTGTTTTGTCTCCCAAAGCAACCATTGACCGTAGTTTACCATAAACATGAATAATTGTCAATACTATGCAATCTTTTACGCATTAAACCAGGGGTTTAAGTTATTGTTAATAGATGACGGATATTTGTGCCACTACTTTGCCACAAATGGCATTGTCGGCTATTGAATCTGACAGCAAATATCACGCCTATTTAGGCTGGAATAATAAACGATATAACCGCCGAGCCGAGTTGTTTTACAGCACTCTATCGCCTATTACTGGTATTACCTGCGCGGTAACCCAATGGCGCATTGTATGCAACGGTCGTATTTAAACCAAACGAATTAAAATCACACCAAACTTTACAGATAGAGAACCAAGCCGTCAAAGAGTATATTGAACCATTAGTTAAAGATATAGCACTTGATAAAAGATTTGTATATTATCTGTTAGCCGCGACCGGTGTTTACGTCGTACCACTATCGGGATTTAATTTGGACTTGCCAGGTTTTAGGATGACATTATTGGAAGTTGACGACGAAAAATATCGCACTACACTAAAAACCATTGCAAGTGCAATAAAGCAGTATTTAGAATCCAAAAATCAAATTATTACAATGTGCATATCGGGTCTAAATTGAACTTTAGAGTCCGCTCTTTCGAGCGGACTCCACTAGCCATGCTACTTAGCTAAACCATTCTTTGGCCTCCATCTTCTCAACCAAGAAGATGTAGATGAGAGGCAGAATGCCCCACATCGAGAAGATTAGCAAGAAGAAGAACCACAATCCTTGCTTCTTGTTGGCGGCGCGCCATAAGGCAACAGCCATCCAAAACATCGTCCAAATGCCTACTAGCAGGCTTAGTGCTAGCATTCCACCAGAATACTGGTAGTAATTTAGTCCCATCATAATTGTGCTTGCATCGAGGCCAAGGGCCTACAAAATACAAAAATTAATGATTAAGCAGCGCGATATGCACTGTAATAATCTGACTTTTTAATGAACAACCACCGTAATTAATACTATCACTAATTTTACAATATAATAATTATTTTTGCAATTGTTTCAGTATATTCTGTTGCATCCAGACGTACATTGCGATACCAGCAGCAACACCTACGTTGACCGAACGAGTAGATCCGAATTGTTCAATCATTACAATTTGTTCGGCTGATTTTTGCATTTCGTCACTTAAACCTGGGCCCTCACTGCCAAATACTAGCACTGTTTTTTCTGGTAAAGGCGTTTCGGATATAGGTTTTGCACCAGGAACTATATCAACGGCAATAATATGACGGCCATCTGATTTCATGCAATCAACGAATTCTTGAGCAGTTTGATGCTGAATTATATTCATATATCGATCTGTTACCATCGCGCCACGACGGTTCCAGTGCCGTTTGCCAATTATATGTACAGTTTCAACGTTAAAAGCATTAGCGGCACGAACAATTGTGCCAATATTTAAATCGTGTTGCCAGTTTTCGATGGCAACGTGTAAAGATACGCGTGAGGTGTCCAGGTCAGTTTTTATAGCCTCTATCGTCCAGTAACGGTATTTGTCGAGTACGTTGCGTTTATCACCGCCTTCCAGCAATGTAGCGTCATATTTTGAATCTGTTGGCCAGGGTTTTGGATGTGGGCCGACGCCAATGATTTGTTCTTGCATGGATATATTGTAACCCATGAGTGCCAGGTATCATAAAACTGCTATACTTATGTTATAAAATATAAACAATGTTGATTTTTCACAATTTACTGCTAACACTGGCTAATCCTAATTGTTGCCATAATTTGGTCAATTTTTTGGAAAGGAACTGCACTTTGGGCGTTTTGGAAATTATTTATCTTTTCGGAGTCGAGAGAGTACGGACTAATAGGTTGTTTATGTAGGTTTCGAGCCTTCACAGTACCAAATAAAAAGAGACCGTTTGGTCTCTATTTTATTTGGTACGTGGGAGAGGATTTGGTCACAGTAAAACTCATTCTGAGTTTTCTGCTACCCCGCCTCAGTCGGTGACGTTCGTTATCCGGCTTCCGGCCTTGCGAACCGCAGACTTGCGGTTCTCATTTCCATAGGTATGTCGATTCAAGTCCTTGGGGTACCAAGAAGAAAAGACGGCATAAAAACCGTCTTATCTTCTTGGTACGCGAGAGAGGACTTGAACCTCCATACCATTGCTGGCACTAGAACCTGAATCTAGCGTGTCTACCATTCCACCACTCGCGCATATATATGTAACATTATTCTGCAAAGTGCATTTTGTTCTAGTGGCCTGGCACCAGGTCACAATAAATTTCTTTCTGAAATTTTTGCGACCCCGCCTCGCTTGGTTGCGTTCGCAATCCAGGCTCCGGCCTTGCGCAGTGCAGACTTGCACTGCTCACCTGAACCAGACGTGTCTACCATTCCACCACTCGCGCATATATCTATACCTTAACAAGCATAACGTTAAGATAAGAGTTTTTCAATGATTGAATTATCCCTGTGGGGAGTATTTTGCAAAATCTGCTAGGTCGTAGTCTGGATTTAGCTGCGCAACCAATGTTTTTATGTCAGATTTTTGTTTTACACCTGGATTCAAAGTATTAAACGGGTCAAATGCTGTTCGAATTTGAGTATAGATTTCTAATACATCGTCACTTAATTGTGCGTAGGCTGCCATTGATTTGAGGCGACCTTCGCCTGATTCGGCACAGAAAGTTCCACCATATTTTGTAACCAATTCAGCATAATCAGTAATCAATTTGAAAGTCTTTTGTTTATCGCTAACACTATGTAGTTGCATAGTAGTTCGTGTATGGACTACGCCGTCCAACCAGTTAATACTTACAGGTAAACTAATGTGGTGTTTTTTAGCCAATTCTGTGAGTGCTAGTATAAACTCTTCACGTCGCTCTGATGAAATTGAGGCTCCATCTATAAGTGATGGCATTGATTCATCTCTTGCCTCTGTTTGCAATATAACAGAGCTAACTTCACGAATAGCGTATAGTTCATCGATTGAGTGATCTTTGCTAGTTAAGATTGTGGCGCTAAATTTCGATAGTTTCTTAAGAGCATGTTTCATTTTGCGCTTGCGATGCCCATCGCTAAAATCGTTATAACTAATAAATAAAACTGCACCGACACTTGGATTAGATTCAGTCATAAAAGCATATTTCTTGCCATAACTATGCGCAATATTAAATAATTCACCGTCAATATATTCAATTGCAGTTGGTTGAGTTGTGACCAGTACATCAGCTGCGTCCCTAGCCGCCTCAGCGTCACTAAATGCTGCAACAATAATGGATTCTTCACTACTGTAATAATCCGTACGCAGAACAACTTCAGATATAATAGCCAGCGTTCCCTGACTACCAATAATTAATGGCGTTAGGTCGAACGAACTATCGCGGTTTTTAACTTTGGCAATGCCAGAATATCCAACATTATCACGTTCATTATTAGCTATTTGGTCAGCAATCAACGATTGGTTGTCTTCGATAATTCCATCAATTTTACGATACAATTCCCCTTCGAATGATTGCAAACCTTTTTTCTTGTCCAATTCACGTCGGCTGATACGATTTGTTTCAATTAAGTCACCATTTGCCAACACTACTTCTAATCGCTTAACCCAATCGCCAACCGTTCCATATAGCCCTGATTGCGGGCCACTAGCATTATTGGCGACTGCACCCCCAACAGTGCTGTATGCAGATGAAGTCGGATAAGCCGGAACTATCATTCCATGTGATTTTAGAGTTTCATTTAATGCGCCAAATTTAACACCGGGTTGAACATGGACAAATTGGTCTTTACTTTTGAGGTTTATATAGATGATGTTATTAAGGTGAGCAATTGTATTTAAAATAATACCTTTGCCGATGGATGCGCCGGTTTTATCTGAACCACCACCACGAGCCGTCAGTGGTAGAACGTGACCTTTTTCAGCTAATTGCCAAGAGAATCTAGCCACTTTACGAATGTCGTTTGTAACCCGAGGGCTAACAATTAGTTCTGGCGTGACGCTTAGCACACTGCCGTCACGAGAAAATCGTTGACGTACAGATTCGGCGCTAGTGACTTCACCTAAAATATGTTCATTGAGATATTGTGTAATTTTACTCATTATCCTGTATATTCCCCATCCATCATTTATCTGTATTTATGATAGCACAAGCTGGATGGTAGATAGTAGGTTGTAGATGGTATATAGTAGAAAACTCAAGACATTAAAGCTTGTGTAAGAGGTAGATAATTTGATATAATAACCAAGTTACCAAAAAGTCACATGTATGCGCGAGTGGTGGAATGGTAGACACGCCAGCTTTAGGAGCTGGTGCCTCCGGGCGTGAAGGTTCAAGTCCTTTCTCGCGTACCAAAGAAAATAGAGACCGTTTGGTCTCTATTTTCTTTAGTACCGTGCGGACTCGAACCTTCACGAAATTTGCTGAAAGCAAATTTGAAGTGAAGGGTCGCGAAGTGAATGGAGCGAAAAAGTGTTTACATTTTTTCGCGATAGAACGGAGGAGCGGAGATTTGCCTAGAATGGCAAATCGGAGAGATAGTCCAGGCTAGCGCCCGAGAAAGAACTTGACCTCACCCCGAGGGCGTGAAGGTGAGAACTGCCTAGAATGGCAGTTCGCAAGGCCGGAAGCCGGATGACGAACGTCACCGACTGAGGCGGGGTCGACTGAATTTTCAAAGAAAATTACAGGTGACCAAGTCCTTCCTTTGCCCAGAATGGCGAAATTAAATATCACCAGATCGTTTTGATAAATAATATGGTATAAAAACAATCAAACACAAAAATAATAAGCGTGACATATCATAATTTATAAAATTCTTTGGCCAATCGTAAGTAATCAGCACATATAAAGCATAGACAAAAAATACTACTGCCGGAATTACGTACCCAGCAACTTGCAGAAAATCATTAACAATATATTTCGGTCTCGATATTATGCCGATTATACATATAACTGGAGTACCAATAATGAAGTATAAGGCTAATGTAAATATCCTGTCCTCTCTTACTAGAGGATGCGCTAACACACTTATCAAATATCCAAGCCATATTGGGCTTAGTATTGACGCAAAAATAATAAAAGCCTTCAATGGGTAGTTCATTTTCATGAAACAATAGTAGCACAATCAACTATCACATACATAGCCGTTTATTCATCTTGCCCCTCACCCCCTCTACCTCACCAAAACCGTCTTCCCTAAAATCGGCACACTAAACGATTTGTGATTCATAATACCCTCATAAATAGCCGTTGGGACGTTACCGTATTTCGCAGCATTCATAATTGCCGTCTTGGCATTATCATTTGACCCAACAGCACCCTGAAAAACAGCATAATATACCCATAACTTATAGTCGTGCGGATATTCCTGTAAAGCCATCTTGAAAAACTGCTCAGTATCAGACGGTTTTGAATAAACTATATGGATTAACGCTAAATTGCCATAAATAATACCCACATTGCCATATTTCAAAGCTTTATCATACGCATCAATTGCGCCCTTAAAATCACCAGTTTGTTGCAAAGCCACTCCTAAGTTTGTGTAGTTTGAGAATCCAGGATATATATCGATGGAACGCTTGGCATACAAGGCTGCCTCATTGAAATTACCTTGATCGATATAATACTGAGATATATTAGTCATTGCTGCAAAATTGTCGCTAGAGACCTCTAAATCGTGGACCGCCAATTTATATTGACTGCTATAATCCAGACCTCTCAGATTTGATCGTACGCCCAATACAACAATTAATAACATAGCAGGTATTATCAACCATTCCGGCTGAAAGCGAATTTTTACAGTTTGAGCTGATATGCCAATCATGCCCAACAACCCCACCATTGTGAAATAGAACCACGTTTCACAGGCTGTAAAATCCAGCCCTGGCAATACTTGCATATACAACCCCAGACCAATTATTGTCCAGGCTGCAAAGAACAAATATATACGTAATTTCTTTTTAGGCAGTTTTGCTCGTATTCTAAAGCCAAGGAATATAAAAAGACCAACAACAGCAATATCAATTAATAACGGAAATAATACATTCTCGACACTAAAATTTGGATTAACCCAATAATACCCCAGAGATAATTGCTGCGGAAATACTAATTTCGATATATAGAAGAATAATACCGATGGCGCCGTAAATAACCGCTCGACTAAATCTAAGTTATTAATTGGCGCAGCGTGGCTAGAACCAGCCATACCGACCGCATTAAATCTCAGTATCAGATATAAAATTATTGGACCCACAAGCCTATAAAACAGTGTGCGTATACGGTCACGATCAAACCAAAACAAGTACAAAAACGTCACAATCACAAATAACACACCTGATTCTTTGGAAAACATCGCCAGCATTAGATAAGCGACAACAACCCATAAGCTTTTATTAGACTCATGACTTATTAGAGTCCAAATGGCCAATATTCCGAAGAAAAAGAACAAGGCGTCTTGCATAGTTGGTATCGAATACACTATCTGGGAATTAAGCGGATGAATTAAAAATAATAATGATAAAAATAAAGCTAAGGTTTGTTTTTTGAAGAAATGTCTAAATACCAAAAACAATATATATGCACTGGCGATATATAACGATAGTTGAACAAAGTGATATGCGAACGTGTTTGTGCCAAATATCGAATAGATTAACGAGAAAGTAGTTGTCATTAATGGTCGATAATAAACACCTGTCAACTTTTCACCGTTAAAAAACGTACTAGACCCAAAAAACTCAGGCAGATTCGTTATAGAATGTACTGCCGTATTGTTTACAATCTGTAAAAAGTCATCATTTTGAAATGGATTAGTTAGACCTGTAAAAAAAGCTGCAAAACCAATAAGAACAAAAATAACGGCGATTTGCCAAGATTTTAAATTATTTATCTTTTCTAGCATTTCCCTACTCTTTTTTATAAAAGGCTAGATTTGCTGTTCCATAATTTCTATCGTCGGTTTTTACCATGTTCTCAAAATCCGGTATAACTGTTTTTCGTGGATATGACAAAATCATCAATCCATCAGATTTCAATAATAACCCCAGTTTTTTAACAACCGAAAATTGCATGTCATTATATGGCGGGTCGACAAAAATAAAATTAAACTGTTTGTCTTGGTTTTGCTCTACCCAAGTCGAAACACCGATTTGCACCGATATTGCACTAGAACCAACTTTCAACTTATCAATATTTTCTAACAAAATCTTGCTAGCTATTCTGTCCCGTTCAACAAATGTTGCTGATTTGGCACCGCGACTTAACGATTCAAGTCCTAGTGATCCGGATCCAGCAAAAGCGTCCAACACATCAGCATCATTCAGCCTGCTATTTATAATATTGAATAATGACCCACGAACGCGTTCACTCATCGGATGAGTTAGCCCACTGCCATCAGGCGCCTGAATTGTTCGGCCACCAAATTTACCAGATATAATTCGCAGATTCACCTTACTTTAGATCCTTTGATACTATTGCAGCCTGATACCAAGCAAGTGTAACGGCTTTAATGATTTCTGGGACAAGGATTCTTCTAGTTTTAAGTGCTAGATTATGTGTCCAGCCATTTTCCTCAAATTCATCAAACATCTGCAAATCATATACTTTATGTACTGATTCCATAAATAACGCATCATAACCAATTTGTTTGAGTCGTTCAATATCACTATCGGCTGGACCACTTGTTGTGAAACGAGAGGTAGTAGTAACCGAAGCAACACCCCATTCAAACATAACGTGCGAAGTCGCACTTCTAGTACCCCAGAATTCCCACTTTTTTAATATTGCTTGCCGACGACTTAGTTCGGTTTCAATTTCTTTCTTATTTTTTTTACTTTTCAATAAATCATAACCTTTTTTAAGATATGATTTTCTAGTCTTTTCAGTCAACGGATAATGATGCGGTGGCGTTAAACCGTCAACAACAGCATGTGCCAACCAAGCTGCTTCAAATGAAGCTCGAACATGATTATCGGCCTTCAAAGCTTCAGCTAAATTTTTAATATGACTATGGATCATATCAAGCAACATATGATCGTCTGAATCGGTCGGATCAATAAAATGCCTTGGTTCATCGCGGGATGGACTTTTAAGTTTTAGCCCATCCGGACCATTCTTACCTTCAAATTTAAGAATGTCACTTATAGACGGAAACTCCAAAGTCTTGGATATATATTTATATAAACGCAGTCTGGCAATACGATCAATTCTTTGGTGAACACCCACAATTCTGCCTGAACCTTTACGGAGAGTTGTTCCTGAGTACATAATGTTTGCCCTTAGCGAATAGCTATTAGAAATGGATTTAGTAAAAATAGAGTTAATTTAAGGTTGTTAGACGCTGGTAATACTGAACTTGCGTAGCTAATTGTTTATATTGTAACATGTCAACACCACTTGCCACGAAAGATTTAGCTTGTTTTTGAGCCCGAGCAATTAATTTAGTATCGGCTAGTGTTGCAATTTGCAAATTCAAGGCACCGTGTTGAGCCCGACCATATATTTCGCCAGGACCACGAAGTTTTAAGTCTACTTCAGCCAAATAAAAACCATCGTTACTCTTTTCCAGATGACGCAGACGTTCAGTCGGTTTAGCGCTAGTGCTGGTAACCAGATAACAATAGCTTTGATGAACACTGCGACCAACGCGACCACGCAACTGGTGAAGTTGTGACAAACCGAATCTATCTGCGTTTTCAATCATAACAACTGTCGCGTTAGGTACGTCAACACCAACTTCAACGACAGTAGTACTGACCAAAATATCCAGTTCACCACGACTGAATTGCCCCATGACTACATCTTTTTCGTCTGATTTTAGCTTGCCATGTAGCAAACCAATACGACGATGTTTAAAAACCGAGTTTTGCAGTTTTTTATATTCTGCCTGAACACTTTTTATCTCGTTTTCGAGATTTTCTTCGATTAAACTACAAATTACATATGCTTGACGGCCAGCCACTAATTCGACATCAATTTTTTCGTATAACTGAGCCCGGCTATTTGGTGACCATATTTTGGTCTGGATTGGTTTACGGCCTTTGGGCAGTTCATTCAAAATACTAATATCTAATTCACCATAAACAGTCAGCGCCAGACTTCGCGGAATCGGTGTCGCGGTCATTGCCAGCATGTGAGGCATATGTTCAGATTTAGCTAATAATAATTGTCGTTGATTAACACCAAACCGATGTTGTTCGTCAATCACGACAAAACCTAGTTTATAAAAATTCACCGAATCTTGGATTAGCGCATGTGTTCCAACTACGACTTGAACCGAACCGGTAGCTATCTGTTCATATAGAGTCTTACGTGCGGTTCCTTTGACACTGCCAGTTAACAAGCCAACAGTTACTCCTAGTGGTTGCAATAGTTTACTTAGCGTCTCGGCGTGCTGTGAGGCCAATATCTCGGTCGGAGCCATGATTGCCGTCTGAAAACCAAAATGTGCCACTTGGCAAGCAACTAAGCCTGCAACAACAGTTTTTCCCGAACCAACATCACCTTGTAATAACCTGTTCATAGGCGTTTTACGTTCTAAATCCTGAATGATTTCCCAAGCAGCGCGGCGCTGTGCGCCAGTTAATTCAAATGGTAATTGTTTTACAAAATTTGCCACCACTGGTTGTTCAAAGGGGATATGCCAACCTGTCAATTTGGCGTTTTCTTGACGGTTTAATTGACTGGCTAGTAATAATTGAAATAACTCTTCGAATGCCAAACGATCACGCGCTTTTTCAATGTCCGCCATATCTTCGGGAAAATGCATCGTCAGTACTGCCTGGCTGCGTGACATTAGATTTTCATCTTTAATGATGTTTGACGGTAAAGTTTCGGACAACATCGTAATTAATGGTCGCAATTCGGACAGAATCTTACGCACGAGTGGCGTTTTTAAGCCTTTTATCGAACGGTATACCGGTAAAATTCTGTCGGTTTGAACCGGCATGTCTTTGACTAATTCAGCACTTGGGTTGGTTAATTGATAACGGTTGTAATTAAACTCAAATTCGCCCGAAAAATAGAACTCCTCACCTGATTTTAGTTGAGTCTCGCGGTACGGTTGATTAAACCAAACGGCTTGCAATTTACCTGTGCTATCAACTAAGGTAGCTGTTGTAATACGCAAACCGCGCCGAACCGGACGAGTTGCAATCTTTTCACAACGAGCCAAGATGGTAGCTTTGCCAGGCGCAATGTTGGCAATTGTGGTGATGTGTGAAAAATCCTCGTATGTACGTGGCAAAAAATCAATTAAATCACCGACTGTTCGTATCCCAGCCAATGTAAACTGTTCGGCTGTCTTTAAACCAACACCTTTTATTTTTTTAAGTGACGACACAAGGTTCATACCTATAGTGTATCAAGAACTACTGAGTAACAGCCAATATGCCTTCCAGGACCAAGGCGGTGTCTTCCCAACACTTAACTGCAATTGTGTCGATTCCCATAGCTTTTACGGGGTAATCATTGCCTCCTTCTTCTAGTTTGTCGCCTATAAACAATATGTCTGCTTTATTGAGATTCATAGTTTCCATCAGCTTTTTCATTCCGTAGGCTTTATCAATGCCAATCAACGTAACGTCAACAGATGTAGTTCCCCCAACACGAACTTCTAAATCGGGGACAATAGGTGCTACATAATCACGCAAATTATGTTTCTTCTTACCGTCTGGATCCCATGCATATTTTTTCTCGGCAGGAGCTTTTTGCCCAAGTGCTGAAAAGGTTATTTGTGAACCACGATCTTCGATAATATCGCCGTATGGCTTTGCTTCCCATAGTCCAAGTTCTTTGGCGCCAGCCTCTAACGCAGCGAGTGTTCGCTTTTTTTGATCATCTGACAAATCTTCCGAGTATTGTTGTTGCCATTCTTTGGCAATTTCATCAAATCTGTAATACCTGGTGCCGCAAGTAGGCATTAAATGAAGTCTTGATAATTGTCGCGGTGTCGCTACTAATCTGTCGGCAACTTGGACTTTAAACTGTTCAAATTTTCCGCCGGAAATAATACAAACATCATATTTATTTAATAATGCATCCAATAAATCACCTATGCGATCCGATATTGGTGATTTAGTAATTGCTAGTGTGTCGTCCAGGTCAAATACTATAACTTTTCTAATCATAAACTTTATTATAACAAATTAATTATCGAACCAAAACGAAGCTATTTTTGCCTTTTTTAACAAGAGTGACTAAGTTAATAGTTTGATCTTCGGTAACTTTTATACCATTGACTGATACAGCACCACTTGCTATTAATCGACGAGCTTCACCGTTGCTAGATAACTGTTCGGATTGTACAAGTATTTCAATTAGTGACTTGCCTAATTCTACAACAGGAATTTCGCTAGCTAACACATCAAGTTCGGCAGTCTGCAAACTATTAAAATCAGCATTCCCAAACAACACATCGGTTACACGTTCTACACTAGCTGTCCGTTCGGCACCATGAACAATAGTTGTAACTTCATGTGCCAAGGCCTTTTGAGCTTGGCGTAAGCTTGGATCTACAGACTTTTGCTGTTCGATTTGTTCTAACTGCTCTTTTGATAACAATGTGTAAATTTTCATATAATCAATAACGCCTTCGTCATCAACGTTTAGCCAAAATTGGTAAAACTTGAAAACACTGGTTTTATTTGAATCCAACCAGATTGCACCACCTTCGGACTTGCCGAATTTAATGCCTGTAGCTTTATTAATAACCAGTGGAGTTGAATATACATGAGTTTCTGCGCCTTCCATACGACGGATCAAATCAACGCCAGCAACTGAGTTGCCCCATTGGTCAGCACCACAAACCTGCAAAGTCACACCGTGTTCTCGGTACAAATAAACAAAATCGTAGCCCTGAATAAGTGAATAACTAAATTCAGCGTATGAAATACCGGAACCATTATTGCCCAATCGAGCCTGGACAAAATCTCGTCCCAACATTTGGCTCATTGGCACATGTTTACCAACATTACGCAAAAAGTCCAGGTAATTTATACCCTTGAACCAGTCATAATTATCAACCAATGTAAAATCTTTGCCTGCAAAAACCGTTTTATATTGAGCAGCGATTCCAGCTTTGTTTTTGGTAATTTCATCAAGTGCTTTAAGGTTTCGCTCGTCTTTTTTGCCATCTGGATCACCAATCATTCCAGTAGCACCGCCAACAAGTAGATAGGCTTTATGTCCATGATCTATAAAATGCCGTACCATCATTGCAGCCGCTAGATTACCAATTTGCATACTATCAGCACTTGGATCTACGCCAAAATAGAAAGAAACGGGTTTTTCATCTAGTATTGATATATCTTCGTATGTAGTTTGGTTTACAAAACCGCGCCACTTCAGTTCTTCAGATAGTTTCATATTATCCCCGTTCATTTAATACTACATCTGGTAGTATACCAAAGATTGCGTGTAATTGTACATTCATATATCCAGTAGAAATCATGGTTGTGCTACAAACTTGGTGCTATAATAGTGAAGTATTGTTTATGGGAAATATATTACGTGTCTAGAAAAATATTCAAATCACGCAAGCTAAGTGTGTATTCTAATTTGTCGCATTCACACAGGGCAAAAAAAGATGCTGCTGCTAGAAAACATGCGCAGTATTTAGCATCTTTGCCAAAACATCCAATTAAACGCCTAGTTTACCGTATGCATCCAAAACGCGTTATTGGTTATTGGTTCAGTAAACGAGGCCTACTAATGGCCCTCAAGATTACTGGCGTTACTATATTATTGCTTGGCCTATTGGTTGGCGGGTTATTTGCTTATTTCCGTAAAGATCTTGATTCGATACGACCAGGCGAACTTGCTAAACGAGTTCAAACTACTGTCACAACTTATTTAGACCGTAACGGAAAATTGCTATGGGAAGACAAAGGCGACGGTAACTATAAATTAGTTGTTAATGGCGACGAAATTAGCAAATACATCAAAGATGCAACTGTTGCAATCGAAGACCGTGATTTTTACAAACACGGCGGCGTCAGTGCAACTGGATTGATTCGAGCCGTATTCAACAACGTCAATGGCGGCAGCACTCAAGGTGGCTCGACATTAACTCAACAGCTAGTTAAACAAGTTTTCTTTGCTGATGAAGCTCAACAAAGAGGTCTGGCCGGTATACCGCGTAAAATCAAAGAAATTATTTTGTCAATAGAAGTCGAACGCATGTACGACAAGTATCAAATATTAAATCTGTATCTCAACGAATCTCCATATGGTGGACGACGTAATGGTGTGGAATCTGGCGCCCAGACATACTTTGGTGTATCAGCCAAAGATTTAACTCTGCCAGAAGCAGCCTTGTTGGCTGCTATTCCTCAAAACCCATCAGTTTATGACCCCTATAACGTCGCTGGTCACGCAGGTTTAATTACTCGTCAACACACAGTTTTGGATAACATGGCTGAACAAGGCTATATAACCAAAGCGCAAGCCGATGAAGCAAAAAAATATCCAATTATTGACCACGTCATTCCAGAAGCTAGCCAATATACAAATATTCGCGCACCTCACTTTGTCCAAATGGTTCGTTCAGAATTGGAAAAAGAACTAGGCAAAGCAACAGTCGGTAAAGGTGGATTGGTCGTCAAAACTACACTTGACCTAAATATCCAAACCAAATTAGAAGAAGCGATGAATGATATGTTCAGCTCTTGGGTGCCAACTTGGGCTGGATTTACCAACGGCTCATCAACCGTCGAAGACACCAAAACCGGGCAAATCGTAGCATTAATGGGCAGTCGCAACTTTAGCTATCCAGGATATGGTCAAGATAACGCTTCGATAGCTTATATCCAGCCAGGTTCTACCGTCAAAGCACTTGTATACGCTGAATTGTTCGAAAAAAAACCAGCCGGCCAAGCCAACTACGGTAGCGGCACTATATTAAAAGATGAAAATATAGACTCAATTTATGGCGCACAATTACGAGACGCCGACCAATTATTCAAAGGCAATATTACTATTAGGTCGAGTCTGGCAACATCCAGGAACATTCCAGCCGTAAAAGCTATGTACATATCAGGCGTAAAACCTACAATCGATACTATTCATGATATGGGTGCACCAAGTTACTGTACTCAGGGAGACGAAATCAACGTAGGATTAGCAGCAGCGATTGGCGGATGTGGAATTAAACAAATTGATTTAGTAAACGCATACGCAACATTGGCTCGTGAAGGCGCATACAAACCGCAATCAACAGTATTAGAAGTTAAAAATAACGCTGGTGATGTATTGAAAAAATGGACCGATACAGCTCCAGTGCAAGTTATTGATCCTCAATCAGCTTATATTGTTAGCGACATATTATCTGATGACAACGCTCGTGCACCACTAGATGGCTACCACGCCCTAGGTATGGAAATTCCTGGTGTTCGAACTTCGACCAAAACCGGTACATCAGACAAAGGTGGCAATGCTAAAGATATTTGGATGGCAAGTTACAGTCCAGCACTAACAATGGCAGTATGGTTCGGTAACTCGGACGCAACAATCTTGACTCATGGTACATCATCACTTCCTGGCGCAATTATCGCCAAGGTTATGGAATACTCCCACAAGGACGTCTACGGACCTGCAGGACTATGGAAATCAGGTGACTGGTACGTCAGACCAGCTGGCATCCAAGTTGTAAATAATGAATTATATCCCTCATGGTGGAATAAGACCCAAGGTCAAACCAAAGCTAACCTAGCATTTGACCGTGTATCCAAAAAGAAAGCGACCGATTTAACGCCTGACGCAGCTCGTATTGAAATCGAGGTCAGCAAAATGGTTGATCCAGTAACCAAAAAGGACGTATTCATTGCTCCCGACGGATATGATGCATCCAAAGATGATGATGCTCACAAGGCTTCGGACGTTAAACCAATTGTATCAGTTGACGTAACAAGTACGACTAAAAACGAATACACTGTAACTGCAACCGTAACACCTGGTAGCCCATTCGAAATCACCAGTGTACAGATTACGGTTGGTGGCCTAGTAGTATCGACCTCGCCTGCATCGAGCACAAATATCTACACTTACACAGGCAAATTAACCAAAGACGACAAGAAGGCAATTACGGTCACCGCAACCGCAACAGATACTGGGTACTACTCTGGTACCGACACATCAAAAACTGGCATTTTTGTACCATGATGAAATCAAACATCGACTAGATACAAAATTAGCTACCCTATCCGGTAGCTAATTTTAATGCTAGTAATTTTATTTATTTCTGATTGTTTAACAAGTCTATAAAACTTTGTTCGTGTTGATCTGAACGTTTTTTGAACTGCTTTGGCTGACTTGATTGTTGATCGTTTGAGCGATTATTTTGACGTTGGTTTCGATTATTACGAAAAGGAGCAGACTGTTTTTGATCTTGAACAGGAGGTTTTTGATTCTGCTGCTTATTCGTAGTTTTATTAACTTTTGGGGCTTGATTTTGTTTAACTACCGGTTTAGTCGATTTAGCAAACATCATTTTACCAGCAGCCGTTTGCAAACTACGAATAAATTCAATCTCGATAGTTTGACCTATCTGGCTGCTCGCATGTTCAACAACAACCATTGTGCCGTCTGTAAGGTGTCCAACGGCCTGATGTGCGTCCTGGCCCTTCGCAGTGAGCTCTAACAGCATTTTTTCACCCGGCAAGTATGCCATACGAAGTCCCATAGCCAAATCATTGACGTTTAATACTGTAATACCTTCAACTTGAGCTACTTTGTTTAGATTAAAATCTATCGTACAAATCGATCCATTATATTTTTTTGCTAGTTTCAATAAACGTTCGTCGACGCCTTCTTCGGCGCGACTTCCATCTTGAAATATCTCGACTTTAACACCAGGCATATTTTGTAGTTCCGTCACAACATCTAAACCGTGTCTAGCACGACTGCGTTTTTCAGTATCTGCATGATCAGCCAAAAACTGTAATTCACCTATAACGCTCCGTGGTATATTAAGGGTTCCGCTTACGAAACCAGACTGTGCCACCGGTATAATTCGCCCGTCAATCAATACTGATGTATCGACAAAAATCGGTCGAATTTCTTTTTTGTGTGATAGTTTTTTTGTATTTACTGCAACCAAATATGACGATTCTGCCAAAATTACCAGCAGCATTATTACTATTATATTTTCCATTTTTAATCCTTAATTTTTTTGTAGATAGTCAATGAGAGCTGTTCGCAAATCACTAACACCTTTAATAAATGTATTTTTGGCACTTGCTTTAGGGGCAATCGCCTGTGTAAATCCAAGTTTTTTCGCTTCGGCGACGCGTCGGTCTGTCGATTGAGCTGAGCGAATCTCACCGCCTAATCCAACTTCACCGAACACGACAATGCCGTCTTCGATACGACGCCCAGCAGCTGCGCTGGCTATCGCCATACAAATGGCTAAATCTGCTGCCCTATCATTCAGTTTTAGCCCGCCAACCACGTTGATATAAATATCTTTGTCGCTGAGGTTTAGTTTCGTGCGTCGTTCTAGCACTGCAATTAATAAATTCAATCGATTTAAATCAAACCCACTGGCGGTACGTTTAGGATAACCGAAACTTGTAGGATTAACAAGTGCCTGAATCTCAACTAATAATGGCCTAGTGCCTTCGATTGTTGCCAAAACGACTGATCCATCAGCGTTCTGTCTTTCGGCAAGTAATGCAGCCGATGGATTCTTAACTAACCTTAAACCTTCTGAAACCATTTCAAAAATTGCAGCTTCGTTGGTTGATCCAAAACGGTTTTTGGCCGCCCGAACAATCTTGAATCCACCGTACCGATCACCCTCAAATTGCAATACAACATCAACTAAGTGCTCTAATACTTTTGGACCAGCGATACTGCCCTCTTTGGTGACATGCCCAACTAATATTACAGCAGCACCAGATTGTTTAGCAGCACGAATAATGACATTGCTACTGTTGGTTATTTGACTGACCGTACCCGGAGCCGAAGTAATTTCATCGAGAGATAATGTCTGGATTGAGTCAATAACAACCAATTTATAACCACCCGAACGAATTGTTGCTGCAATATCATCAGCACTCGTACTAGATGCGAAACTTAGTTGTTCGCTAGTCTCGGCACCTAATCGCTGCGCTCGTAATTTTACTTGACCGGCTGATTCTTCACCGCTGGCATAAAGGACCGGTTCGTTACGTGCAATGTGGGCCGAAACCTGCAACAAAAGCGTGCTTTTACCGATTCCGGGCTGACCAGCCAACAAAACCACTCCGCCAAGTAATATTCCACCACCCAAAACATCATCTAAATCAGCAAACCCAGTCGATAATCGTTTAATACTCTCTTTGTTAGATATCGAGCGCATCGTTTGCACTGCTAATACGTTTCCCGACGTACCACTTCTGGCAACTACGGATTTGCCGCTAGAAACAGGCGCTTGTTCAACTAATGTATTCCACTCGCCACAATTATCACACTTGCCTATCCACTTTGGATAACTTGCGCCACAATTCTGACAGACAAACTGAGTTCTTGATTTAACCATTATATCTATTATACCTTAAACTGTTGGAGCCGGTGCAAGCGTACTATCGATGCTGTTATATAATTTTTTAGATTCAGACGCAATTGAGTTATATTCTGCTAAAGTCTGGTCATACAGTGCTAAATCAGCATCTATTTTTGCCCTACCGACATCTAATTCATCAACACGCGCTGACAAAACAGCTCGCTCATAATTAAATTGTGACTGAGTTTGAAAACTACCATTATTAGCTCGTCTGTTAAATTCAAAGATGTCAGCATTTAGTGTTTTAACGTCCGAGTTATATCGTTCGGTAGCGCTACCAATGCCTTCCGACAATGAGTTTAGTTGCGCCAATAACACATTGGCGTGAGCTTTTAGGTTAATAAATACGCTACTATATTTAGTATTCAAAGCGACTACTTTTTGGCGATCCGAGAAATAATTATCATAATATTTCTCCAAATCTGGATTAATATTTGCAATTTCAGTACCAATTACTGAATGTAGTTCGTTATCGCGTTCGCCAGGTTCAGTGCGAGCATAGAATGCCATTCTATCGACGTAATCTTTGTTATTTTCAAGTTTTTTGTATTCAGCTTCAAGTAGTACATTAATTTTGTCTTTTTCGTCCGACCCTAGCCTCGCATACGCTGCGTGTAATGTTTCGTGAGCGGCAGTAACCTCTCGTACCCCATCTAGTTTTTTGTCGGTTACGTCGTAGATGAATATCCTATAATTGCTATAACAGCCCAGGATTGATGTAGTGTTTTCGATTCGGTCACATTCATTATTAAAATTTTGCGTCGCATCTAAAGCTGGCTGACTAGACAAATATAAAAACTTACCATTGCCATTCATGCCAGCCCGGTCGACTAAACTAGTAATTGCGCTAGTTGGATGAAACTGCCAAACTGTTATTTGATCGATAATACGCTGTCTATTAGCAACAATTAGTAACGCCAATGCGATTAAGATTAAACTAATAGTGGTATTTACGATGATTACAGTTTTACTAAATTTCCGTCGCAACATCAATTTTGATTTCTCCATTTTGAACACCTATTGTTAATACGCTACCCTTTTCGTAAATGCCTGATAGGATTCCATCAGCAATACCATGCTCTAGTTCATCTTGGATAGCACGACGCAATGGTCGAGCGCCAAACTTTTCACTGTAGCCTTTTGAAATAATCAGCTTTTTTGCATTTGGTTTAATAACTAGGTGAATACCCTTTTGGACCAAACGCTGTTTTAGCTCTTCTATTAGATTATCAAATATTCGTCCAATTTGCTTGCGCATTAAAGCACGAAATGTAACAATGCCATCAAAACGATTAATTAACTCTGGTCGCATAATTTTACTAAGTGCTGCCTCAGCCGCTGCAGCATTATCAGAATGAATTAATTCTAACTTTTTTTCATCAGTTTTTGAGGCAGCATGAAATCCTAGGCTAGATTCCTTCATCATCAAATCTGCACCCAGATTACTGGTTAATATAATAATAGAGTTACTAAAGTTAACCTTACGACCCTTGGCGTCCGATAATGTGCCATCTTCGAGGATTTGTAATAGTAAATTAAATACTTCTGAGTGAGCTTTTTCTATTTCATCAAACAAAACTACACTGTATGGCTGTCTGCGAATTTTGTCGGTCAATTGCCCGCCGTCATCATATCCGACATATCCAGCCGGCGCACCGATTAAACGGCTGGTATTATGTCGTTCGCTAAATTCACTCATATCAATCTTGATTAGCGCGTCTTCACTTCCGAATACTTCACGAGCCAAAACTCTTGCAAGCTCAGTTTTGCCAACACCAGTTGGACCCATAAACACAAATGATCCGATTGGACGATGACTATCAGCAACGCCGCTACGACCACGCCTAATGGCTCTCGATACTTTTTCAACAGCTTCTTGTTGACCGATAATATATTTACCAAGATGCTTTTCCAAATTACGCAACAAATTCGATTCAGACTTTTGCAATCTGGCGACAGGGATACCAGTCATCGTGGCGATTGTATGAGCAATGTCTTCGTTAGTTAGAACGATAGGCGTTTTCTTTTCGAATTCTTCACGCGTTTCATTCAATTGAGTTGTGATTTGACTAATTCTTGTTTTATATAACGCCGCACGTTCATAATCTTCGGAACCAACAGCGTCTTCCATCTTTTCGTTTAGATTTTTAAGTTGAGCGGTAAAATCTCGTAATTTGCTGGGTTTACGACCAGACCTTACTCTAACCAATGCCGCCGCTTCGTCAATCACATCAATAGCCTTGTCTGGCATAAATCGTTCATTAATATAACGGTCAGCCATATAAACGGCGTCTTCAATCACCTCGTCACTTATGCTGACACCGTGATGCTTTTCATATTTAGCTCGCAGACCTTTTAGTATCGATATTGTATCTTTGATAGTCGGTTCTGGCACCATAATTGTTTGCAAACGACGATCCAAAGCGCTATCTTTTTCGATATATTTTCGATATTCTTCGGTGGTAGTTGCGCCGATTAAACGGATTTCACCCCTGGCAAGTGCTGGTTTTAGTATATTAGCGGCGTCAATCGTGCCTTCTGCCACACCCGCACCAACTAATAGATGAATTTCATCAATAAATACAATTATGTTTTTGAGTTTTCGTAACTCAGCCATTACTTTTTTTAAGCGCTCTTCGAATTCACCACGATATTTAGTACCAGCAATCATGCCAGCAAGATCTAACTGAATAAGTTTTTTATCTAGCAAATGTTCTGGCACATCTTCACGCACAATTCGCTGCGCCAAACCTTCAACAATAGCCGTTTTACCTACGCCCGGTTCACCAATTAAGACTGGATTGTTCTTTGTACGACGACTAAGGATTGTTATAGCTCGTTCCTCTTGGATATCACGACCAATAACTGGGTCTAGTTTGCCGGCTTTGGCAAGTGCTGTTAAGTCAATGCCAAATGTCGCCAAAGCACCACTTGATTTTGCCTTTGAGCGCTTATCAGCAAATGGAGCCACTGATTCATAACCTTTTGGGTTCGAATTGCTCTGACGATCTAGATATTCCTCTAAATCGTTGACCAAATCGGTTAAACTAACGCCCATATCGCGCAATAAAACGGACGCTCTAGCATTTCGTTGACTCAATAAACTGTATAAAATATGCTCGGTGCCTAACATATCTTGATGATATTCTTGGGCTATATCCCAGCTCATTTTTAGAGTTAATTTGGCCGTCTCGCTTAAACCCCTAGATTCAGGACTAACAACTACTGTCAGCGGAGCAAGGTTTAATGCTAATCTAGCACGATCAAGCGTTACACCTGAATCTGCCAAAAACTTGGCGCCAACTGATGACATTTGGGCTAAGATACCTAATAGTAAATGCTCTGTTCCGATATATGAACTACCGTCACCCTGAGCAATAACATTAGCATGCTGCAGACTTGTTCTAGCATTGTCTGTCAGATGTGCCACAAAATCTGAAAAATCGTCTCCCATATACTACTATTGTAACTCATTTTGGTTGATTGTAGGTGATAGGTAGTAGTTAGTAGAATATTATTATTTAGTTGATTCTTGAAGAGCGTCTAGTAAGCTATCTTCGATGTTTTTGCGCTCTTTTGGAACAGCGGGTTTAGCGGCGGCAACTTGTTCGATGTCGATCTCGTAGCCAGTTAGACGGCTAGCTAGGCGTACGTTTTGTCCGGCACGTCCGATTGCGATAGACTGTTGTTCTTCGCTAACATAAACGGTTGCTCGTTTGCCAGTTTCGTTAATCAAAACCTTTGAAACTTCAGCTGGACTAAGAGCGTTTTTGATAAATTGCTCTTTGTTTTCATCAAATGATATGATGTCGATTTTTTCTTGGTTACCGATTTCATTCATGACAGCCTGAACGCGTGTTCCATGACCACCGACAAATGTTCCGACTGGATCGATACCAGGAACTGTGCTGGCAACAGCCAACTTAGTGCGTCGTCCGGCTTCGCGAGCGATAGCTTTGATTTCAACTGCACCAGTATCGATTTCAGGAACTTCTTGGCGGAATAAGTATTCAACAAATTGTTCGTTACCACGGCTTAGAATTAATTGTGGACCGCGGTTATCGCGTTCGATATCTTTGATGTAAACCTTAATTCGGCTACCAATACTGTAGAATTCACCTTGGATTTGCTCGCTTTGAGGAATAATACCGGTTGCTTTGCCCAAATCGACACGAATAACACGTGGCTCAACGCGTTGAACGGTACCATTCACAACTGTTCCGATTTTGTCTTCGTATTCACCCAAAACAACTTCGCGCTCTGCTTCGCGTAGACGTTGCAAAACAACTTGTTTAGCAGTTTGAGCAGCAACACGGCCAAACGAAGTGACTTCGTGTTTTTCTTCGATTACATCACCAATTACGGCATCTTTTTTAACTTTTTTAGCGTCTTTCAAGCTGATTTCAACTGCATCAGAACCAACTTCTTCAACGACTTCACGGGCAACAAAGACATTTGCTGTACCGTCGTTAATATTTAATTCTGAGCGAACTTCTTGATCGCGTTCACCATTATCACGGCGCCATGCTGCCGCAATTGCCTGTTCTATAACAGATAAAACTGTCTCTTCAGGTAAGTTTTTTTCTTCAGCAATTATATGAACCGCCAAGACTAATTGTTTAATATTAATTTCTTCCATAATTTTCTCCTTATCTAATACCTATTAAAAAAGTCGACCTGCCGGCCGACGAAATGCAATGAACTACCAGCATTATAACTTACAATTATGGGCTTGGCAATAACTGGCCGGGGCATTTGTCTAAAATCGTGACCATAGCATCGTGTTCAGCCTGAGTCACCCACAATCCATAAATTTGCTTTACAGCAATCTGCCTAGCAATATATTGACATCGAAAAGATTTATTCGGAGGCAACCAAGTCGCAGCATCACCATCACTTTTTTGCATATTAGCGTCTCCATCAACCGCCAATAACTCAAGCGAATCGTTAGCAAGTTTTATGCGCTTAGCGAACGTAAATTGCTGGGCGCCTTTTTGCCAAGCATCAGATAATGCAACCACGTGATCAATTTGAACGTCGCCACTGGTGTCACTGCCACGATTAAATTGAATGATTCCGCCAGTATAGGGATCGTTCAAAACTCCACTTAATACATTACAGTTTTCGTCAACTGTTGGATTCATCAAATCACGATTCAAGATAATATTCCGAGTATCACAACCTTTATTTTTAGACCAACCAGACCCAAATTGTTCTCTGGAATAATCAGTTTTAGGCGCTCTGCCTTTGATAAGCAGGCTGCTTAGCGCAATTAATGCGGGACTAGATGTATTTTGAGATTTATTAATCTCCACTGGTTGAATTTGCCACGCTTGATTAGGAGTATTTGAAATTACAATAAAAACGAATAGAGCCAGTGACATTAATGCGATAACTGCACGTCTAATTCTATAAACATTAGTCATATAGCCTATTATGCATCACTCCTTAAATGCTACAATGGATAGCATGCAAACCGTCACTCGACTTATTGACCAATTCGTTCCAAATAATTATCAACTTTCAATCAAACTCAGCCGATTAGACAGAACTTTTAGCGGTATAGCGACTATAACTGGCGATTCACAACCAGGTTCAAACAAAATTACGTTACATAGCAAAGATTTAGACATAAAATCCATCATTCTTGACGGCAAAAATGCTGAATTCTCATTTTCAGAAGACGACGCGCTAGTAATTAACCACCCGGATATCGTTCCAGGTAATCATATTTTGGTAATAAATTTTTCTGGTAAAATTTCTGATTCAATGCACGGACTATATCCATGTTATTACGAACACGAGGGCCAAAAAAAAGAATTATTAGCTACTCAATTCGAAAGTCATCATGCGCGAGAAGTTTTTCCATGTATTGATGAGCCCGTAGCCAAGGCAACATTCGACGTAACATTAACTACTGAAAATAATGTCGTCGTTTTAGGTAATATGCCAATTAAATCTCAAACTACTGATGGTGATTTGCTTGTCACAACTTTTGATACCACTCCATTAATGAGTAGTTATTTATTAGCCTGGGTAGTTGGCGAACTTCACAAAAGAACAGCCTACACAAAAAGTGGCGTCGAAGTAAATGTCTGGGCCACACCAGCACAACCTGCTAATAACCTAGATTTTGCCTTGGATATTGCAACACGTTCGATTGATTTTTTTGACGAGTATTTTGGTACGGCCTACCCATTACCAAAATGCGATCATGTTGCATTACCAGATTTCTCATCAGGGGCTATGGAAAACTGGGGACTAATCACTTATCGCGAAATTGCATTACTAGCCGACCCTGTGACGACATCAATTTCAAACCGACATTATATTGCAACAGTTATCGCACACGAATTAAGCCACCAATGGTTTGGCAATCTAGTTACAATGAAATGGTGGAATGATCTATGGTTGAATGAAAGCTTTGCAACTTTGGTTGAATACATTGCTATCGATGCACTAGAACCTAGTTGGAACGTATGGCTAGATTTTGCCAGCAGTGAAAGTATCGCCGCACTTCGACGCGATAGCCTTGATGGCGTACAATCCGTTCAAACCGATGTCAATCATCCCGATGAAATTAGTACGCTATTTGATGGAGCAATTGTTTATGCTAAGGGTGCGCGATTGTTACAAATGCTGCAGCATTATATTGGTCATGTAGCTTTTCAGGCTGGCCTAAAACAATATTTCCAAGATTTCGCATATAAAAACACTGAAGCAATAGATTTGTGGCGCGCACTATCTACCGCTAGCAACAAAGATATTCAATCATTGATGAGCGCCTGGATTTCACAGCCAGGATTCCCAGTTTTGCACGCATCCATAAATGACAATAATTTATTATTACAACAAGAAAAATTAACTAGCAACCCGACTAAAACCTCCGAGGTCTTATGGCCAATAACTCTAAATTCTAATTGTTCCGATATTCCTGAATTATTTGAAACTCGATCATTATCAATACCAGTTCATAATACCGAAACACTAAAGTTCAATTGCGGCAATACTGGGCATTTTATCACACACTACAGTCCAGAGTTAATGAGCAAATTGATTCACGAATTACGCTCTGGTAATTTATCGCCAATTGATCGACTTCAGTTATTAAACGAACAAACCATTTTGGCACGAGCAGGTATCATCGGCAGCGCTGAATTAGTTCCACTACTTGACGCCTATCGAGACGAAACCAACGAAGCTGTCTGGAGTATTATCAGTATGGCAATTGGCGAACTTAAAAAGTTTGTTGAAGATGACCTAGAAGCAGAGTCCAAACTTAAATCATTGGCAATTTCTATAGCCGAAAAACAATACCAAAGATTAGGTTGGAAGATGGAGACAGGTGAACCTGAAACCGACTCAAAGCTGCGTGGAATTGCCTTAGGATTGATGGTATATGGCAAAGATCCAAATACGATCACAACAGCAACCAACCTATTTAACTCAACACCACTTGAACTTCTGGACCCTGAACTTAGAGCTCTAATTATTATTGCTACTATCCAAAATGGCGTCGATGATTCGGTAATTAACTCATTAGTAAATACATACAAAATAACTGATTCAGCCGAATTAAAACAAGACATTAGCATCGGCCTTACTTCAACCAACAACCCTAACATAATCGACAAGTTTTTAAAAATGTTCAAAGACACGTCGACTATTCGCACCCAAGACACCGCCAGGTGGCTAATATATTTAATTCGCAATAAACACGCAAGGACACAAACTTGGCTGTGGGTGCGCAACAATTGGGACTGGATTGAACTAACATTCAGTGGCGACAAAAGCTATGATGATTATCCACGATATACAGCATCAGCTTTAGTGACACGTCAACAATTAAATGAATATCGCGATTTCTTTACGCCGCTAAAGTCTAACCCAGCACTATTGCGTGCAATTGAAATGGGAATTAACGAAATTAAAACTCGAATAGAAACTATCGAACACGACGGCTCATCAGTTCGCGAAGCCTTACTAAACCTCTAAAAATACATCAACAACTGACGGTTTGCCATATAGCGACACTACGGACAATCGTAGATTTGTGTCATCAATTTTGTTTGATAGTGCATAAAACTCAGCCGCGAATTTCATTTGATTCATTTTTTTCGGTGTTATAGCCGCTAGTCCACCACCTTGATTTTGACTTTTACGATATTTTACTTCTGTAAAATAGATGACATCTTTAATCTGCGATACAATATCAATTTCACAATATTTCGTTTTCCAATTACGATCAATTATCTTATGGCCCATTTTCATCAAATAATTTGCAGCTACGGTTTCTGCCGAATCACCTATTTGCTTCGTTGTTTCATTGACTAAATTACCTGAATCATTATTCTTCTTGAACTTATTAGAGAGTTTCGCATATTTTTTAAGTGGTGCAAATGATAAACGATGTAACGGTGTGATGCCTAGATTATCAATTGCTGTCGTATGAACGACCGTACCGTAGCCAACATGTTTTTTAAATTCATAGCCAGGAAAAACATCATCTTGCTTAGTCATAAAATTATCGCGCGCAACTTTTGCTATAATTGACGCTGCTGAAACCGCCGGAACCAACAAGTCGGCTTTTTTCATAGTTGTTACGTATTTTCCTTTACTAGTTTCTGCCAGAAAATTAACAGTCCCGTCAATAATAATCTCGTGATACGGTACTGCTATTTGTTCGACGGCTCGTTTTGTGGCCAGTTTTAACGCTTGCGATAATCCAATCTCATCAATTTCAGCCGCCGTTACCCAACCCAGACCAAAACCTTGTGCTTTTTGACGAATTTCTATGTCTAGAATTTCTCGACGTTTTTTGGAAAGCTTTTTACTGTCAGTTAAGCCTTCAATTATCTCACCACCCAACACTACAGCCCCAACAACCAATGGTCCAGCCCAAGGACCACGTCCAACTTCATCAATTCCTAAAATCATTTGTCAATTCCGTTGATTGCTGCGGTTATTTCTGGGAAACTATCGACAAAAACATCAACATCGTAATCATCAAAATCTGACTTTTGCCTTAGCCCGCTTTCCATAGTCGCAATGAACTTCATTCCAGCACCTATTGCTGCATACGCATCGGTTGGTGAATCACCTATATAAACACATTGATTTGGCGCGAATTGATAGTCGGCAAATAATTCATCAAACGCCCTTGGGTCGGGTTTATGAAATTTTGTATTGCCTTTGTGATATATAGTTTTAACTCGGCTAGCCAACAAGTGATCTGACATTAGCATATGTTTTAGTTCATGTTGAGTTCGGGATGTTAAAATAATTATAGCTTTGCCTGATTTGATTAATTTATCAAGCGCATAGTAATTTTCATCCGGAATAACGTCTAATTTACCACTTTCAATAAATTCTGCAATCACAGGTTGAAATTCAGCAATAAAATGCTCTATATTCACCCCAGGCGAACGTTCCAGCATCGCATCGAATAACGGACGGCCCCAAGTCGCCAAATGCACCTCACGAGACATCGGATATCGCCCCATTCGTCGTAACACTTCATTTTCCAGATTAAAACAAGCAACCTCAGTTAAACAAAGTGTATCGTCAACATCAATAACAACTGCTTTTATCATTTATATAGTATATCAGCAAAATAAAATAGACCGCGCTAGGCGGTCTATTTTGATAAAAATCTTGTTAAGCTTCTTCGCTATGTCGAGCTTCGACTTCAGCTTGTTTAGCTAATAAATCAGCCTCATCGGCTGCTTTTTCAGCCATTTTAGCTTCATGATTAGCAGCAGCAACTTCTTTTAAACGAGCTTCTTCTGCTTCGGCAGCAGCATCATGCACATCATTAACGCTGTCGCGGTCAAAGTTTTGGTTTTTGAGGCGAGTGCTTTTACCGCTTCGTTCACGCAAGAAACTAAGGAAATTACGGCGAACTTTAGAACGACGTGTGATTTCAATTTTTTCAACCAATGGACTGTGGATTAAAAAGCTCTTTTCAACACCAACACCACTAGCAACTTTACGGACAGTAATTCGAGCTGTGTGTGAATCGTTTCGATCAGTACGTATAACAACGCCTTCAAAAATCTGAATACGCTCTTTGGTACCTTCTTTAATTTTTTGGTGAACGCGAACAGTATCACCACTTCGGGCTGCTACAACGCTAGATTTTTTTTGAGCGTCATTAACTTTTTTAATTAGTTCAAAACTCATTATTTACTCACTTTTACGTTTATTTAGATACAATCAGCTATTGACTATAACACAATATCTTAATAATTCAAAGGGTTTTTATAGTAAAAAGTGACTAAATTACTGAATTTATTTCATCCAAAGTTGTTTCGCCGCGAAGTGCAGCCAAAACACCACGCTCTAGCAACGTAACCATGCCAGCCTTACGAGCGGCAGCTTCGATAATTTCAGTATGAACATCATTTTCATCGCCACGTAAAAATCGTTGAATTTCTTCACCAACTACCATTTGCTCCATAATAACTATGCGGCCTTTGAATCCAAATGGTGAAGATTCACTAACGACTGGTCGCCATAATTTGAAATTATCAAAATCAGGTTTTTCAATGTGATCTGGTAGATCTTTTAGGGCAGTTCTGACCCAATTTCTAGTTGATTCATCTGGTTCGTATTCTTGTTTAGTCTCATCATCCAAACGCCTGACTAATCGCTGTGCAATAACCAATCGAATAGCCGAACTAAATATAGGATTTACGCCAATTAAATCAATCATGCGACTAAATGCCGACGACGAAGAGTTAGCGTGGAAGCTTGATAACACCAAGTGGCCTGTAATAGATGCCTGGATGGCTGTTTTAGCCGTGTCTGCGTCACGAATCTCACCAACCATGACGACATCAGGATCTAGACGCAAAACAGCCCGCAAGCCATCAGCAAAGCTTTGTCCACCGTTTGTATCGATTGGTATCTGTGTTATTCCAGTTATGCCGTACTCAATTGGATCTTCTAGTGTAATAATCTTGCGTCTGGTCGTATTTAGCGCGTTAATAATGCTATAAAGAGTCGTTGATTTACCAGATCCAGTTGGGCCAACCATCAATACCATGCCACGTGGATGTCCAACAATTTCGTTAATTTCATTCCGTTCAGTTTGCCCGATTCCTAATCTATCCAAATTTAACATTGATTCATCAAAGTTAAATAACCTTAACACTGCATCATTTCCATACATTGTTGGAACAGTTTCAACACGAAGATTTAGCATATGAGTTTCGCCATCACGAGTGATTTCTTTTTGCATATGCCCAGATTGAGGTTCTTTGGCGGCAGTTGATATATTAGCGCGCGACGCCAAAGCACCCAAAATAATACGATAACGATCGTTTTCTAAATCGGCAACTGGGTGTAATACGCCGTCAATACGCATGCGGACGCGCATATGAGTTCGTTGATTTTCAATATGAATATCGCTAGCGCCTAATCTGTCAGCTTGATCGACTAGGTAATCAAATACTTCATCGCTACCGACCGAATTAAGCATTCTGCTAACTTCGGATAATGTGTCGCTGTCGCCTTCTTTAGCAATTTTGATGTCATCGTGAACAACCTTAACTACTGGATCATATCGATCCATGATTTGTTTGAACCCACTATTACTAATCAAGAAAAATTGAACACTATGACCGACACTTGTATATTTCTGGCTGAGATCACGTAAAAATGATTGTGGCGTCTGGGTTGTTGCGCCAAATTGCCATGGTTGAGCCTCATTACCAACAAAAAGTGGAACGATACGATTTTGGTGCATGACAGATATTTCAAGAATATTTGGTGACAGCGGAAGTGTATTTTCAAACTGTCGAGTATCTAGATATTTAATACCCAAAATAGCCGCACGTTGTGCAGTTGCTTGTTCGTCAGTCTCTCGACGATTTTGTTGTACTTTGTCTTCGTCCATTGACTCTAATCATAGCATAAAAGCGCTAGCGTTTTACATAGATGATAGCAAGTGAATGTTCTACCCTTTTTTGAGCCGTTGGATGTTTCAATAACCATTCATCAACCGCCTTAGCAACACCTGGCAATGCCGCATTGCCGTAATCATCAACTACAATTGTTGAGCCGAGTTGCAGACATTTTTCAATTAGTTTTAGCGGATATAAAACTGACAAATAATAATCGCCGTCCAAAAATGCGAATGATATTTTTGTCGGCACATCAATTGGTGACAAATCCGCAAACCAGGCCTTTTTGATGTGAGGCATAGTAACGCCAGCTTGAGCTATATTTTTGATAAACTGTTTTTTTGACGCTAACAATTCACCAGCAACAAATTGTTCGCCCAATGGACTGGTATCTTTGACGTGTTTTTCGGGTAAACCAGCAAAAGAATCATAAACATATAATTCTCGTGTGGTTGGCATCAACATTTTTGCCAAATAAACACTAGTTGTACCAATGTAACAGCCAAATTCAACGACATCTCCTGAAATATCTTTATCCAGAATGCGCTTTAATTCACGCGTAATAACGTCAATTTCTTTTTGATCAACCTGATCAGACAGTAAGTTCATATATAGATGATACAATAACATATATCGTGCCAGAAATAATCGTAATTGCGCATAATATTCGTTCGACTCATAACATTGGGTCTATTTTTCGGACTTGTGAAGGATTTGGCGTATCTAAAATAATTTTATCTGGCTATAGCCCATATCCCCGACTAGCTGTTGATTCACGATTGCCACATATTTCTGAAAAGTTAACACTTCAAATTCACAAAACTGCCCTTGGCGCTGAAACAATGGTTCCGTTCGAACATCAAGAAATGCCAGATTTCCAATCATTAAAATCTGCTGGCTACACAATTATCGGTCTGGAACAAGATAAACGCAGTACCATGTTAAATAATTACAAAAAACCAAACAAAATCGCATTACTGTTAGGCGAAGAAGTTCATGGGATTACAAACGACCTGCTGGACGATTGCGACGATTTGATTGAAATACCAATGGTTGGCAAAAAAGAATCATTTAACGTAAGTGTCGCAACTGGTATCGCATTGTACCAATTATCTATTTAAAGACAACACTGTCTTCGCCCAAAATTTTGACTAATTCACCAATTAGATCGTTACTTGGATCAACTTTGAACGGCAATTTGACTGCTGATTTTTTATCGGCGCCTAGAACTAAAATAATATCAAATAGACCAACGTAATTACTGCAAATTTGCTTCAATGATATTAACAACTCGTGATCATCGGGGTCTTTAATATGAACATAGAACTTTTTGACGCCAGCTGTTTCTAATGGAACTATTTTTGTTTTTACAGTTTCAGTAACAGTTTTCGCAGCGATCTTTGCTGGATTTTTAGCAGCAGCAACACGCATTGCTTTGACCTTGGCGCTCATCTTTGGCGCATCCATCCTTCGGCCAATCGATTCATATCCACGGAGCTCTTGATCGGATATAAATTGAACTTCATCGGCAATCATTTTTGCTTCGGTTCCCAAATTACCATCACGATCGCGCGCACTAATTTTACCAGTTACTAAAACAACTGCGTCTTGCACTAATTTAGCACCAATTGTTTCGTATAGATTTGGGAAAATTATAATTTCTCCTTCACCAGTCTTGTCCTCAATGCCAACAAACGCCATTTTTGAACCACTTTTAGTAACAATCGAACGAACGCTCGAAATCAATCCACCTATTGTCGCCTTTTTGCCATCAACATTTGGAGTAATTTGTGATAATGATACAGTTTGTTCTTCGAAATAGACATCATAATTGTCTAGCGGATGAGCACTAACATACAGCCCCATAAGCTCTCGCTCCCAAGTCAAACGCTCGCGATCAGTATGTTTGACTGGAGAAATTTGCATCGTAACGGTTGGCTGGATGTTCGTGGCACCAATTAAATCACCAAATAAATCAGTTTGGCCACTAAGAGCTTCTTTCTGCAACTTACTTGCAAACGCTTGCACTGTTTCCAAATTAAATAGCAAATCAGATCGATCACCTAAACTATCAAATCCGCCAGATTTAATTAATGAATCCCAAGCCTTTTTATTGAAACGGCTAGTTGAGACACGTTTAGCAAAATCTTCGATACTTGTAAACTTCCCGTCTTTGCGAGCGCGCAAAATTTCTTCGACAGCTCCAACGCCAACACCCTTTACAGCCGCCATGCCAAACCTAATTTCTTTTTTTTCAGGCACAACAGCAAATTCGACGAAACCTTCATTTATATCGGGTGACAACACTGTGATTCCCATGTGCTTACATTCGTTTATTTCAATCGCCAATCTATCAATATCATTTTGATCGCTTGTCATTAACGCTGCCATAAACGCTTCAGGATAATGAGCTTTCAAGTATGCAGTTTGATATGCAATCAATCCATAACAAGCCGCGTGAGATTTGTTGAAACAGTAATTAGCGAACTCTTCCAACTGCGCCCAAAACTTTTCAGCAAGTTTTGGATCGGCACCACTATGTTTAACAGCACCCTCAACGAAATCTTCTTTGACCTTACGCATCAAATCAATTTTCTTTTTACCGACAGCTTTGCGCAAAGTGTCGGCCTGCCCACCAGTAAATCCAGCAAAATCTTTTGAAATCTGCATAAATTGCTCTTGGTAGACCAAAATTCCATAAGTTTCTTCAAGCGAGTTTTCAAACTTTGGATGCAAATATGATATTTGTTCTTGACCATGTTTGCGTTTGATAAAACTATCAATAAACTGCATTGGGCCTGGTCGATAAAGTGCCACCATAGCGATGATGTCACCAAATGATGATGGTTTAAGCTCGCGCAAATAACGTTTCATGCCGGCCGATTCCAGTTGGAAAACTCCAGTTGTATCACCACGTTTCAACAATTCGTATGTCTCTTTATCGTCAAGTGGCAGATTGCCTAAATCAATTTTTTCTTTGTAAACTTTTTTAATTATACGCAATGTATTATTAATTGTCGTAAGGTTTGACAGCCCCAAAAAATCCATCTTGAGTAGCCCTAATTCTTCAATCAATCCCATTGAATACTGCGTCGCAATTACGCCTTTTTGAGCCATTTCAAGCGGCACAAATTTGACAATGTCATCTGGCGCAATCACTACTCCACAGGCATGAACACCATGTGAACGAATTGTACCTTCTAATCTGACCGCGTAATCGAAAACCATTTTAGCTGTCGGGCTGGTTTCGTATTCACGTCTTAAATCAGAATCATTTTTAACACTAACTTTTAATGGAATATGCTTGCCCTGAACTGGCGGTGGGATCATTTGTGACAGACGGTTAGCTTCGGCATAAGGTACTTGTAAAACTCGCGCGACATCGCGAACTGCAGCACGAGCCGCCATTTTTCCAAAAGTCACGATATTAGCAACGCGCGCCGAACCATATTTTTCAGTACAATAATTTATAACCTCATCGCGCCTTGTATCTTGAATATCAATATCAACATCGGGCATACTAATACGGTCTGGGTTTAAAAAACGTTCAAACAGCAGATCGTATTCTAGTGGATCAAGTTCGGTAATTCTCAAAGCGTATGCCAATATAGAGCCAGCCGCACTTCCCCTGCCCGGCCCAAAAATAATTCCTCGTTCCTTGCCCCAGTTTATAAAATCAGCGACAATCAAAAAGTAGCCGTTAAAACCCATACTTTCAACGACACCGAGTTCGTACAAGGCACGCTGCATCACATCATCGGGGATGTGTTTTTTCGCTTCTTCGGCAGTCAAATCTTTGGCTATATCTTTTTCAACTTTTCCATAGCGCCAAGCCAAACCACGATAAACTAATTCATCCAAATATGATTTTTCACTCTTGCCATTTGGCGTCGGAAAAACAGGAATTAAAATACCACCAAGCGCAATTTCTACATTACACCTATCAGCGATTAGTTTCGTGTTAGTAATTGCATCAGGATTAGTTTTACCCCATCTGGAAATAATATCCAGCGGACTTGACACGTGCAAATCAAAATCCTTCAAACTCATGCGCTTTTCATCACTTAAATACGCACCAGTTCCAACACACAACAAGATTTCATGTGCATCTTGGTCTTCATGCATCAAATAATGACCGTCGTTACTGACAACTAATCGTACATCGATGTCTTTAGATAATTTTTCCAAATACCCATTAATTTTGTATTGAGTGTCCCAACGACCCGGGTGATCTTTGTGCCCGTGGTCTTGCATTTCCAAATAATACCGATCGCCAAAAATCGATTTGTACCACAATGCTATTTTTTTAGCTTCTTCATAATTATCGCCACTCAAATTTTCGCCAAGTTCACTACCGGCACAACCCGACAAAATAATTAGGCCTTCGTTATATTTTTCAATCACCTCATGATCAATACGAGGCTTGTAATACATACCTTCTAAATTGGCAATCGTCGATAATTGCATCAGGTTTTGATAACCTTGATTGTTCATAGCCAAAACTGTCAAGTGATACCTAGCTTTATCCTTGGCAGGGTCCCTGTCATGCCTAGATCTAGTGGCGACATAAAATTCTTGGCCCAAAATTGGCTTTATACCCTCTTCAGTGGCGGCTTTATAAAATTCTAGAGCACCAGACATTGTACCATGGTCAGTAACGGCAACGGCTTCCATACCCATTTCTTTGACCATGCTCACTAAATCGGGTATCTTTGTCAAACCATCAAGCAAGCTGTGGTGAGTATGATTATGTAAGTGCACATAATCGGACGGTTTTAATTGGACCCCCATATATACATACTATTATACCTAAGTTTAACCGTTTTTATGTAGTAAAAAACGACTATTGCTTGGTGTGCTGCATGGCATCAATAATCTGTTGAATATAGTGTCCAATATATTCTGGAAACAGGCCAGTGAATAAGCTGAGTAGCCAAATAATGAACGCCACTACTACCGTTGCGCCCAATACTGAACCAAATCCAAAAAACACTCCACGCATAAAGTTCATTCCGTACACTTGAGCTCGACTACGCTGAAAATCATAAAACAATTCCTCTAATAATGCATGGCGAGCCCCGCGTTCATTGTCGCTTTTAACCCTATTAACAGCCTTTTTGTGAAGTTCGTTCATCATATAATGCTTATGCTCCTATATATAAAATAACACACAACTGAAGCCGTGTGCTATTTATTGACAATCCAAAAACTATTTCTTGCTGTTAAAGCCTTTTTTAGCACCCGCAAGCGCGCGTTCAGCACGACCCTTTAGGTCTTTAGCTTCTGTTTTTGCTTCTTTGACTACTTTTTCTGCTTTGGATTTTGCATCAACAACAGCTTCGGTAGTTTTTGCAGCAACAGTTTCAGCTTTTTTAGTTACATCAGTCTTAATTACATTAGCTCTAGATTTTAATTCTGCACGAGTTTCTTTACCGCTTTTTGGTGCAGCCAATACTCCAGCTACGGCACCTACGACGGCGCCAAATATAGCACCTAGAGCAAATTTACCTTTTGACATATTATTTATCCCCTTTATTTTTCTTATTAAACTTTTTGATGAATCCGGTGACCATTTCGGCTACAAATATAGGCGATATCACTTTGGAAACTCCGGACACAACCGACTCGATATTGCCAACAGTACGCTCTGCGACATTAGTAACTTTGCGAATTTGACGAGTAAGGTTAATAAGATACACTGTCAAAGTTATGGCAAGAATCAAAAACAATCCTAAAAATATAGATAGAATAACGACAAGTACTTCTGCTGCTGAATTCATATAATCCTTTTCTAGTCACCCATAATCGAGCGTCTATACTAATAATAACACTGGTGACAATAAATTAACAATCTAAACGTTTTTTTAGATAATCTGCAAAATCTTTGCCGTATTTTGGACTTTCAAGCGCGTAATCAACAACCGCCTTCATATACCTAAATTGGTCACCCGTATCATGCCAGACACCATCAATAAAACAACCATAAACTGTACCTTTTTTAGCCAATTCATTAATACTGTCGGCAAGTGTAATCTCACCGTTCTTATCAATTTTTTCATTAGCAATTATTGGAAGAATATCTGGGGTCAATAAATAGCTTCCGACTGATGCATACGTCGATGGCGTATTGGCTTCGCCTGGTTTTTCAACTAAACCTTTAAGCTTGAATACACGATCCGACAGTTTCTTCCCAATGACAGCCATACCGTATTTATCGGCATCTTTCTTTTCGACTTCAATCAATGAAATGACTGATTTGCCCGTTTTGTTATAGACTTCTTTTAATTGCAAAGGCCATGCGGTATCAGCCCTGAAAAAGTCGTCAGCAAAAAAGACAAAAAACGGTTCATCATCATCAATCAAATGTTGAGCATTTAATATTGGGCGAGCGTTACCTTTTGGGTAGCCTTTTTGACGGATATAGATAAAATTCGCAAGTTCAGCGATTGCCTTAATTTGATCAGCTTTATCGTGTTTGCCTTTTTCGCGTAATTCCGCCTCAAGGCCGTCGCTGCGATCAAAGTGGTCTTCAATTGCACGTTTCGTGCTTCCCGTAACGATAATAACTTCAGTGACACCAGCTTTTACAGCCTGCTCAACAATTATCTGAATAACAGGCTTGTCGATAATTGGCAACATCTCCTTGGGCATTGCTTTGGTCTGAGGTAAAAACCTCGTGCCTAGTCCTGCGGCACAAATGATAGCCTTTGTTGGTTGTTTCACAAATTATATCCTTTCTCTGATTAGTTTTTGAACTAACGCCGGATTTGCCTTACCACCCGATTTTTTCATAACTTGCCCCACCAAGAATCCAATCACTTTGTCGTTGCCGTTTTTCAAATCCTCGACCGCCTTTGCAGACAACGGATCAGCCAAAACCTCATCAACTATCACAGCAATCGAACCCTCATCACTAACCTGAATATATCCCTTGTCGGTCGCATATTTTTCAACATCAGGTAATGTTTCCATTACGGCTAATTCGCGGAATAAGATTTTTGCATTAGTCGAGCTGAGTTTGTTGGCATCGGTAAGTTCATAGATCGCAACTTCAAGCGCTAAATAATCAATTGAACCAATTTTGAAAGTTGGCTCACCACGCAACAAAGTAATAAAATTATTTACCGTCCAGTTTGCAATGAATTTTGCCTTTTTAGTGTCACTAACCACGTCTTCAATCATTTTTAGGATATTTATTTGTCCGCGGAATTCGTTTTCAGCGTCCAATAGTGTTTCGATTGGCAGATATTCTAATCCCAACTGACGCAATATAAATCGCCACTGCCCAGGTAGACGAGGCACTGTTGCCTGGATTTCTGCAATCTCGCTATCCGTCAAAACGATTGGCGGAATATCAGCATCGGGCATATAGCGGTAATCCTGAGCGTCTTCTTTACTGCGCTGACTAGATGTTTTTTGTTTAGCCTCATCCCAACCGCGAGTTTCCTGAATAACCTGATTGCCGCCCTCAACAATTTCAATTTGGCGACGAAACTCGTATTCAGCAGCGCGCTCAACGCTTCTAAATGAGTTCAGATTTTTTACTTCGGCTCGTAATCCTAATTTATCGGCGCCTTTTAATGCAACCGAGACGTTAACGTCAAAACGCATATTGCCATGATACAAATCGCCATTCGTTACCCCAGCATATGTCATTAATCGGTATAGTTCCGACGCGTAAGCTTTGGCGGCAGCAGAGGAATGAATATCTGGTTCAGATACGATTTCAATCAACGGTGTACCAGCGCGGTTTAAATCAACCAGACTGTAATTACCATTGTGAATTAATTTACCGGCGTCTTCTTCCAAGTGAGCATGGTGAATTCTAACATCAACAATACTGCCATCTTCCATTGGAACATGAACAACGCCAACGCCAATAATCGGCTGATACATCTGAGTGGTCTGATAACCTTTGGGTAAATCAGGATAAAAATAGTGTTTGCGATCAAATCGACTAACATGAGCTATTGAACTATTTAGCGCCTTACCAGCTTTAATTGCCAAATCGACTGCGCCACGGTTTAATACCGGTAACATTCCAGGTAGCGCAAAATCAATTGGACTAACGACACTGTTTGGTGATTTATCTCGAGCGTCATTATCGGCACCGCTAAATAATTTAGTCTTAGTCGCCAACTGAACATGGCATTCGATACCGATTGTCATATCATATTTTGCTAGTATTTCATCAGTTATCATTATATTGCTCCTAGGTCTTTCAATGCTTTTCTAAAACAGGATAGTGCATAACGGGCTTGGTCATAAGTCACCTGGACTTCTGGTTCATGTGCAATAGTATTGCGTAATTTATGTGCCGTCCAAATACCATTGCGATCACTAAATAGCGTTGCTCCACATTGCATTCTTTCGCCCATAGTTTTACCTTTTAGCCCGCGTTCTCGCAAAGCTTGGTCAACTAATTTATCAGCATTCAAGACTGCTAATTGATAGCTAGATGGTTCATCGGCTTTGAGTTGTTGCTCGATTGATAAACATTTAACGCGATAACGATCTACGTCCAAATGTCGGCCAGATTTTAGGTTTGCAAAAATCAGCATTATTGCACCAAGAATAATAACTGCCGCCAAAAACAAAATTAACGTATAATTCATAGTTTTGACTCCATAGAGCGGGCCAAAGCCAACAATTTAGCATCACTACGCATTGGGCCCATTAACTGTACTCCAACTGGCAATCCGGATTCGTCATGACCCGCAGGAACGCTAATTGCAGGTAATCCTGCTAGTGACGTAGGGACAGTCATGATATCTCCCAAATACATTTTGATTGGATCAGATGAATTTTTACCGATTTTAAAAGCAGTCGTTGGTGCAACCGGACCAATTAACATGTCGTATTTTTTGAAAAGTTTGTTAAATTGATTAATCAACAAGGTTCGGGCTTTTTGAGCCTGCAAATAATAAGCGTCAAAGAAACCGCTAGACAAAACGTAGCTTCCGATCATAATTCGTCGTTTGTTTTCAGTCACAAAACCTTGGTCACGAGTTCGACCGTATAGTTCTGCGAGCGTTTTTACGCCTTCGGCACGGAAACCATACCTGATTCCATCATAACGCGCCAAATTACTGCTAAGTTCAGCTGGAACCAAAATATAATAAATCGCCAATGCGTATTCAGCCATCGGCAAACTTACGTCTTCGACAATATGTCCATTTTCGCGAAGTTTGGCTACGTATTCATTAACGCGAGCCCGAACATCTGAATCAACACCTTCGGCCATAAAGTCACTAATTAATCCAATCTTTAAACCCGGCTTAGTTTCAGCCAAAGGTTCAAAAAAGTTCGGCAAAGTTGTCATATCTCGAACGTCGCGGCCAGCCATAATACTAATAACCAATTCGGCATCTGATACATTATTAGTAAACGCACCAATAACATCAGTGCTGCTGGCCATAGCAACCACGCCATAACGACTGATTGTTCCATAAGTTGGTTTAACACCGACTACGCCATTAAAGCTAGCGGGCTGACGAATTGATCCACCGGTATCACTACCTAACGCAAACGGAACGATGTCCAGTGCCGTAACGACAGCTGAGCCACCACTACTGCCACCAGAGACTCTAGTTTTATCATAGGCGTTACTGGTTGGTCCAAAGGCAGAGTTTTCAGTACTTCCACCATGAGCAAAAGCGTCTAGGTTGGATTTACCGATACAGATTGCACCTTCGGCTTCTAGTTTTTCAACTGAAGTTGCCTGCAATGGTGCCACAAAATTTTCTAACATCTTGCTGGCAGCAGTCGTTGGAGCGCCAAATGCCAAAAAGTTATCTTTAATAACAAACGGCACACCAGCCAATTTACCAGTAATTTTGCCTGCATCGACTGCGTCAGCACGCTCTAATGCGCGTTCTGCAGTTAGATTTAACAATGCATGGTAATCTGAACTTTCACGAGCTTTGGCTAGTGCTGTTTCAATAACTTCACGAGCAGAAGTACTATCAATTTGTGCGATTATGTCTGAAATCGTAATCATATTTATAGTACCTTTGGAACTTTTACTTGATGTTCGGACGATTCGGTCGATAATGCTAACATGTCTTCGCGGCTAACTCCGTAGTCAATCACGCTGTCATCACGCCAAACATTTTGCAATCCAGTAACCTGATAGGTCGGCTCAACGCCGGTTGTGTCCAATTGGCTCAACTGCTCAACATACCCCAAAATATTACCAAGGTCGGTCTGTAATCCATCAATTTCGGCGTCATTAAGCTCTAAGCTAGAAAGCTGTGCCAAATGAAGCACATCATCACGAGTAATTTGTGTCATAGAGTTATTATAGCCCAATCATCGGCAATTTTGAACTAGTCAAAACCAAACTCACATTCTAGCGACTGCTGCCACTTACGTTTATTCCAACAGCACACTCTACGTGTGACTGTGTCAGCACGTGGCGTTCGGCTGGCTACCGCCACAGTCTGTTGAGAATAAAGTAATTGGCATCAGCCATATCCTGCATATAATTGGAGTTATAGATTCCTAAGCAATGAAGCGCCGCATCAAAGGGTAATAACTGGTGTCCTTTTGGGTTGCCGTATGAATGAATTACTTTATTCATTGCTAATCGAGGACTACCCGAACCCCGTGTAATCACGGGCGAAAGGGCGATCCCTGATGTAACCAGCAGGGTCGTTCCGCAGATTACAAAGAATAAAGTAATTCATTCATAGCGCGCAGACCAAACCGGACATTGGTTATTAGCCCTGAAGATGCGGCGAGGTGGGTATAAAACAAAAAAATACCCCTTTCGGGGTATTTAGTTTTCACTTAACACTATTAACGACGTGAATCGATAAAGGTGTGGGCGTGACCTGATGCACCACCACGACCAGTTCGACCAATACGGTGAATGTAATCATCGTAAGTTTGAGGTGTATCAAAGTTAATAACGTGTGATACATTTGGGATGTCTAGACCACGGGCAGCAACGTCAGTTGCAACCATGACACGAACGCGACCATCTTTGAATTGTTTCAAAGCGCGGGCACGTTGTGATTGGTTTTTGTTACCATGGATAGCAATCGATGAAATACCACTGTTATCAAGGTGATCACTTAGGCGTTGAACGCCAAATTTAGTTTCACCAAAGACTAGGACTTTGTCGTAAAGTGTTCGGTCTTGTAACATTTCGGTTAACAATTCGACTTTGTGAGTTTTGTCGCGAGCTTCGATAACATCTTGTTCGATGTGTTCGTTAGTTTCGCTGGTTCGAACTGAAACAGTTACAGGATTTTTGCTGAAATTATTAATAATTGCAGTAATTTCAGGAGTAATCGTGGCGCTAAACAATAGTGTTTGGCGTTCACGTGGTGTTTCGGTCACAATCGCACGGATATCAGGCAAGAAGCCCATGTCCAACATGCGGTCAGCCTCGTCCAACACCAACGTATTGATATTTTCAAGGTTGATGTGGCGTCGGTTCATAAGGTCTTTTAGACGACCTGGTGTACCAATAATAAAGTGTGGGCGACGTTTCAAATCACGAATTTGACGTTCAGCTGGCATACCACCAACAACTAGTGCTGAGTATAGGTCTAAGCCTTGAGCAAATGCGCGGAATTCTTCGTCGATTTGTTGAGCAAGCTCACGAGTTGGAGCAATAATAAGAACACTTGGTCGTAGTGAAACGCCAGTTTGGTGTTCGATAATTGGCAGCAGGAATGCTGCTGTTTTACCAGTGCCTGTGTTTGCAATTCCGATAACGTCTTTGCCTTCAAGAATATGTGAAATAGCCTGGTCTTGGATAGACGACGGTGATTCGTAGCCTTTTTTATCGATGTTATGCTGTAGCTTACTACCAAATGCAAAGTCCGTAAAATTATGAGTTGGCACGTATGCAATCTCTTCAGCTTTTGGAGTCGCATGGTTAATAAACTTACTTGGGTTGATATATTTTTTTACTGGACCACGGCTTCCACCGCTGCTACGTCCACGGCTAGAACCGCCTGAACGTGAGCCGCCAAAGCGTGATCCGCCTGGGCGTGAGTCGCCATTTGTACGTGGACGAAAACCGCCACTTGATTGTTGATATGCCATATTTAATAGCCTTTCTAATGAAATGATATAGTTTGCAATGTATTTAGAAACAAGAGAATAATTCGTTGGTAGCGCCAAATCTTTTACGGGTTGCGCTCGTCTTTGAAAGAGGCCCTAGCATCCAATGAATGCAATAGCATGATAATAGCATACTAAATGCAATTTTGCAAGCATCGTACTACTATAATTTACTTTTAATATCAGCGATCATGTCGCGCAGTTCAGCCGCTTTTTCAAAATCCAAGTTAGCCGCCGCAAAGTCCATTTGACCTGACAGTTCACGGATAAGTCCTGGATATTCGTCCTTCGGAATCTTTTTAAGGTTGAGTTTGGCTGATTCGTCGGCTTTTTTAGGAATCAGGGCACGCAAGCCCTCGCCAACTTCCCTAGCAATACTTTCAGGCGTTATGTTATGTTCGATGTTATACGTCAACTGAACGCTACGTCGTCGATCCATTTCGTCGATTGCTCGTTTCATTGAATCGGTGATTCGATCAGCATACATATACACTTTGCCTTCGACGTGTCGAGCTGCACGACCACTTGTTTGAATCAATGCTCCACTACTGCGCAAGAATCCTTCTTTGTCGGCATCCATAATTGCCACCATGCTGACTTCGGGTAAATCCAAACCTTCGCGCAACAGGTTAATTCCAACCAGCACATCATATACTCCACTGCGTAAATCTTTCAAAATATCACCACGCTCTAACGTATCGACATCACTGTGAATATAGGCGGTTTTGACGCCCATTTCTTGTAAATAAGCCGATAGATCTTCTGCCATACGTTTAGTTAATGTTGTAACCAACACACGTTGATGTTTTTCGACTCTATCATGAATTTCGGCAATCAAATCATCAATCTGGTTTTTGGTTGGACGAATAATGATTTCAGGCTCAATCAAACCAGTTGGACGAATAATCTGCTCGGCGGGTTTTGGACTGTGTGATAATTCATATTCACTTGGTGTTGCCGACACATAAATTGCCTGATTAATATGTTTATTAAATTCATCGAATGTTAGTGGACGGTTATCCATAGCCGACGGCAAACGAAAGCCATATTCAACCAGCACTTCTTTGCGCGCCCTATCGCCGTTATACATTCCGCGTACCTGAGGCAATGTCATATGGCTTTCATCAACCAATAACAGGAAATCGTCCGAAAAGTAGTCCATTAATGTTGCCGGCTGTTGGCCTGGTTCGCGATTTGTCAGATAACGACTATAGTTTTCGATGCCTTTAACAAAACCCGTCTCTTCCAACATTTCCAAATCATATTTTGTGCGTTGAGATAAACGCTGAGCTTCAAGCAATTTGTCGTGTTTTTCAAAGTATTCCAGACGAACAGCAAATTCCTCTTTGATTCCAGCAATTGCCCGCTGTGTTTTTTCCTTGGGTGTTACATAGTGACTGCTTGGGAAAATAGTCACCGCATTTGGTTCAGCCAAAATTTCACCCGTCAGTGCGTCAATTCGAGTCAATCGTTCGACTATATCACCGAAAAATTCGATTCGATATGCCGCGTCAGAACCAGCTGGAAAAACATCAACAATATCGCCACGAACACGGAAAGTACCACGATGAAAATCAATATCATTACGATGATACTGAATATCGGTCAGCAAACGGACAAATTTATCTTGTTGGCGTTTTTCACCACAATTGATTTCAATTGCCATGTCTTGATAATCTTCGGGCGAACCAATACCGTAAATACAACTGACACTGGCTACAATAATAGTGTCGCGATGCGTCAGTAGCGCCGAGGTAGCAGCGTGGCGCAAACGGTCAATCTCGTCATTAATTTTGCTATCTTTTTCGATATAAGTATCACTGCTGGCCATGTAAGCTTCAGGCTGATAATAGTCAAAATAGCTAACAAAATAATGCACTTCGTTATCGGGGAAAAATGACTTAAATTCACTATATAACTGAGCCGCCAAAGTCTTGTTATGTGCTAGCACTAGCGTAGGTACGTTGCGATTGGCAATAATATTAGCCATCGTAAATGTTTTACCAGATCCAGTCACGCCCAAAAGCGTTTGTTCTCGAACACCCGAATCAAGCCCCTCAATCAATTGCTTGATAGCACTAGGCTGGTCACCGGTTGGCTGATAGTCACTTTGAAGTTTAAAATCTGTCACTTAGACATTATAGCAATAATGTCGTCTAGCCGTTATTGTTATTACTAGTGACTTGGTGATTTATTCCGTCATCAGTTCCGTCGTGTTTAAATTCAGAGTATTTTGCGTCAAGCGCTTTGATAATCTTGCTAACCAATCTAGCTGGATCAGTATCATAAATCACGTTTTTAACGTCTGGGGCTTCGATATTTTGCAATAATGTCGGAATATAATCGGCTAAGCCACCACTGCCAAGTAATACGCCGATAATTTTTTGACTTTCCAGTGCCGTCGCGAATTCATGCAAACTGCCCATGCGTCCACCGACGGTAATAACAGCGTCGCTGCTGCGGACCAAGTGAATATTGCGACCAACGTACGCCATACCTGTGAAATTAATGTAATCAAATTCAACTGTTGGTAAACGATAGACAGTAACGTGTTCGCGGAACGAACTGGCTGGCGAAAAACCAACCGAAACGCCTTCGCGGTCTTTGACACTAAATGCACCTTGCGCAGCAAACCATGGCAAACCTACAGTTGCACCAGTAGTTAATGTCTTGCCTGCAACAGCAATTGCTTTGCCTAAGTCATAAGCTAACTGATGCGAAGCCGTTACAGTGCTTCCGCTGGCAGCACCTGATACACAAATCTGATATTTCATTTTATAAACTCCTTTACTGGCTTGGCTGTTTGTTTTTCGTGGTATTTAACAAAATTATACCATGCATCATCGCCCGGCAGTAGCCCAATCGATTCGGCAATTTGACGAGTTGTAACCTCATCGGTTCGGGCATGATCAATATATCGGGATAATAATTCACCGCGTAAACTTCGTTGCCCATGTGTGATAGTTTGATTAGCATATGGCAATTTGTGATGTGCGTTTTCAATTACATCAATCATATTAAAAGATATGATTTTGCCATCAAGTTTCATCATCACATAATCCGCATCTTCTAATAATGTTTCAATAGATCCCGAATGGACTGCTGATATTAAAGCACCGTACAGCTCACGACCAGTAGTATCACTAGTGTCCAACCCTAACTGTCGCATAATTGCATGTGATTGTTCGGTAATATCGGCAATCAAACGAACATCGACACTGCTGTGGCCTGTTGATTTTTCCAGCATTGCAATCCCCCGACTAAACATCGGTTCTTGGGCGTCAAGTAATTGTTGCAAAAATCGTGCCATATTATCCTAAAATGGTTTCTCGCTAAGCGGCATAGCGTGCAATACAACACCTTTTGATAAAATCCCAGCTTTGGCGCCAATTTTAGTAACCACAGAAGTCGAGTTTGCACTAGCGAAAACAATTGAATCCTTCAACGAACGACCAATCACCCATTGACTTAGAAAACCTGAACCAAACGCATCACCAGCGCCAGTGCGATCGACAACTTTAACATCTTCATACATTCCGGCCCTAACAACAGTTTTGCCATCACAGGCAGTTACACCATTTGGTCCATCGCTAACAATAGCCAGTGGCACAAAATGCAACAGATGACGAGCTAATTCTTCTATATTTCCACCTTCAACAATCAACTGCGCCTCATCTTTGTTAACAATCAATATCTCAACATCTTCAAGCAGTGGTTTTAATTTATCCATTTGTGCTAGTTCTGCACCGCCTGGGTTAAAAGCTATTTTCTTACCCAATCTCGATGCTATTTGAAATATGCAGTCCAGTGCATCCATCGCCCCGCCGAATGACGAAATATACAACCAGTCATACTGTGTAAAATCAAGGTTTTCGTAATCTGCAGGCTTATGACTATTGGCAACTCCACGATAAATAAGGATCGTTCGTTCACCACTGTCGGTTAATAAAATCGTAGAATACTGAGTCCCGTTGGTTTCGTCATAAACAACATTTTGGGTATTAACGTTTTCGTTATCCAATTCGACAATCACACCATGTGCAGAAATGTCCCGGCCAAGTTTACCAATAAAACTGCTGTCTAATCCCTGACGTGCAAAAGTCACAGCGGCATTTGTGGCACCGCCACCAGTTGCAAAATCTATCTTTTCAGCTTCGAGTTTTGCTCCAAGCTTAAAAGATTCAACATCAACATGTTCGACAGGATCCAAATGAGATTTAATGTCTTTGCCAGACATAAACACATCCTGAGAAGCCGCCCCGATTGAACAAATTCTAACCATATACATTATAATAGCTCATTTGGTATAATAAGCACAAATGACAAATCTACAAAAATTACACACCAACTTTCAACAGAGCCCATGGATTGACAATCTCTCACGAGAATTAGTTGAATCCGGACGACTACAACAATTTATCAATAACGGTGTTCGAGGTTTAACCTCTAACCCGACTATCTTGGAAAACGCTATAAAAGGCAGCGATTCTTATGACGAAAAAATCAAAGAATACGCCAATATCGGCTTAAGTAACGAAGAAATTTTCTTTAAACTAGCCATCGAAGATATTCGTGCCTCTGCAAAATTATTAGAGCCAATTTGGCACGAATCTAACGGCGAAGACGGATACGTATCACTGGAAGTGTCACCTAACCTAGCCGACGACACCGAAGCCACAATCAAACAAGCCAAGCAACTGTGGAACGAATTAAATCTGCCTAACCTATTGATCAAAGTACCTGCAACGAAGGCTGGTGTTCCGGCTATTCGCGAACTGTTGGGGAGCGGTATCAATGTCAATGTCACTTTGATTTTTAGCCTTGATCGTTACCAAGACGTTATTACCGCCTTCAAAGATACTCATATGACTGGCTCTGGCAATTCTGCTCGTAGCGTTGCTTCGTTCTTTATCAGCCGCGTCGACACCGAAACCGACAAACGCCTTGAAGCAATCGGAACCGAAGAAGCTATGTCTTTACGCGGCAAATCAGCCGTTGCTCAAGCTATCGTTGCATATGACATATTCTTGGACCGCATGGGCAAAGAAGCCGTCATAGACAGCCACGGACCATCAGTCCAGAGATTACTATGGGCATCAACTTCAACTAAAAACCCTGCCTATAATGATTTGTTGTATGTCAGCAATCTGCTTACTCCACTATCAATTAATACCTTGCCGGAAGATACAATTGCACGTATTTTGGACCATTTGCCCGCTGATGCTAAATCAGTCACTATGGTTGATATTGAAAATGCGCATAAAATGCTTGCCAAACTTAAGGCAGTCGGCGTCGACATGAGCGATGTATCACTAGTTCTTGAAAACGAAGGTGTTGAAAAATTTAAAGCATCTTACGCGTCATTACTAAACGCAATCGAAACTAAAAAAGCCAGTTTATAATCTAAATCGAATTACCTTTAAGGTGGGCTAGCATTTCCGCCTTATTGGCTGACCCAAGTGCTGCAATTTTTTCTTCGACAACCGCCTGGACGGCTTGACGAACTGGTTCCATAATTTTGACGACGGCAAATTGTTCTGGATTATCAGCCAGGACTTTTTCCAAATTTGTGCGGTATGTATATCGTAAATCACTGTTTATATTAACTTTGCCAACACCAACTTGAGCCGCTTCAGTGAAATAATGGGCTGGCGTATCACTACCACCATGCAAACTGATTGTAGTGGTTTGACTAATTGTATTTCTAATCTGCTTTAAAAGTTCAATGTCTAAAATTTTTGGAACCGGATACTTGCCATGAAGATTACCTATTGCTGCTGCAAATATATCAATACCTGTCGCCTTGATGAAAGCATCGGCAGCCTCTGGCTTTGTAAAAGTCATCTTTATCTCTTCATAATCAATATCTTCGGCATGAACATTACTACTGCCGCCAAAATAATGTGGCTCGCCTTCGACTAGCGCCCCAGTGTATTTAGCATATTCGACAACTTCGCGTGTTTGGCGAATAATTTCTGCGTCGGACGCGTCGTGGTTCGCCTGACTAACATCAATATGAACAAATTCAAAACCGGCATCAATCGCATGTTTTGACACTTCAACACTTCGGCCATGGTCTAAATTAACATACATTTCAATACCATATTCAATCTTACAATTATCAACCAAATCACGAACATTTTGGATACCAATAGATGTTACTTCGTCGTGAGTTACTTCAACTAACACTGGTGAATTTAGTTTTTGAGCTGCTCTGGATATCGCAACCAATACATCTTGATTGTCCATATTAAACGCACCAATTGAAAAATGTTCATCGCGGCTACGCTGCATCAATTGTCGGGCGCGAGCAGTGTTGTCTCGGATTTGTTCTATTGATAAAGCCATATAATATATTCCTTAATACTCTCGGTGATATTGAGGCACATTATTAACAAAATCTGAAACTTTTTTAGCAATATGTTCGCCCGTTAATCCAAAGAATTCAAATAATTGAGCCGGTTCACCACTTTCGCCGTATCTATCGCAGATACCGATACGCATCAATGGTGTTGGCATTTTTTCACTCAATAGTTCAGCAACCGCACCACCAAAACCACCAGCAATCTGGGCTTCTTCGGCAGTAACAACTCGTCCGGTGCGTCTAGCACTAGCTAAAATTGTATCATTATCTAAAGGTTTAATCGTTGGCACGTGCACAACCTCAGCATTAATTCCAATATCCGATAGCAATTTAGCAGCGACTAGTAATTGATATGTCATTACACCCGTACCCATCAAACTAACATCATGTCCCTCACGTAAAACATAGGCTTTGCCAATTTCGAATGGCGATTCAAGCGTACTAATTATCGGAGTTTTGACACGGGCCAATCGTATATAACTTGGCTTGCCATTTTCAGCAATCGCCCTAGTTGCCTTTTCGGCTTCGATAGCATCGCCAGGCACAACAACTACCATGTTTGGTAACACGCGCATAATCGCAATATCTTCGAGCATTTGGTGAGTTGCACCATCAGGACCGACACCGATGCCAGCATGTCCGCCAACAATCTTGACTGGTTGATCATTGATACAAACTGTCGTTTTAATCTGTTCCCAGTTACGTCCTGGGTTAAAAGCAGCGTAACTAGCGGCAAAAGGAATTTTGCCAGCTAGCGCCAAGCCGCTAGCAACAGCAACTAAGTTTTGTTCAGCAATACCAGTTTGAATAAAGCGCTCAGGATATGCTTCACGAAATATATTAACCTGAACGCTTTCGGTCAAATCAGCGCATAGTGCAACAATCTGATTGTTTGCCTCACCGGCAGCCTTCAAGCCGCGACCAAAACCACCACGGATAGTATCCGCTTCAACATCATCATTTAGCACATTTGGATTAATCAGATAATCACTCATTACTCGATATCTCCTGAATCAATTTTGCTGCCCTTTGCCTGCAATTGCTGCAAAGCTTTTTCAGCCTGTTCTTTATTCGGCGATACACCATGCCATTTGCAATCATATTCCATAAAATCAACGCCTTTACCCGGAACTGTATGAGCAATAATCATAACTGGCCTATTTGTAATAGCCTTAGAGGTGTTTACAGTATCAATGATGGTTTGGATTTTATTGCCATCAATATCGATAACATACCAACCGAACGATTCCCATTTAGCGTGCAAATCTTCCAGTGGCATGACATCTTCGGTACTGCCATCAATTTGAATGTTATTGCGATCGATAAAACAGATTAGTTGTGAAAGTTTGTATTTTCCAGCAAACATAGCTGCTTCCCAGACATTGCCCTCATCTAGTTCACCATCACCCATTATCGTATAAACAAAACGATGTTTTTGATTATCTAAATATTGAAAAGAATACGCAACTCCACAAGCTTGCGACAAGCCACTGCCAAGTGGACCACTGGTATTTTCAAGACCGGGTAACATCGTTCGTTCAGGATGACCCTGCAAACGACTGCCTAATTTACGTAACGTCATTAATTCATCTTTTTCAAAATATCCGGCTTCTGCCATGGCAGCATATTGAATCGGTACGGTGTGACCGTTGCTAAGTAAAAATATATCGCGATCTGACCAAGTAGGGTTTTTGGGCTCAATGTTTAAAATATGAAAATAAAGTGCCGTTAGAATATCAGCCATACCCAAAGATCCAGCGGTGTGTCCGCTACCTGCCGCTTCCAGCATGCGAATCACATCTTGACGCAAGTCATTTGCTTTGTGTTGCAATTGAACCAAATTTAGTTGTCCGCCCACCGTACTAAATCACCCCTTGTTTATTAATTTCTCTTACAAGTGTAGCATAAACACTAGCGGGATCTTCGGAATTTCCGATTGCCCCACCAACGTTTAGCACATTAACGCCACCTTGAGTCAAAGTAAACGCGTTATCAACACTCACACCACCATCCCATCCAATTTCAACATTAGGATTAATAACTTTAATTAGTCGAACTTTTTCTAGCTGCATCAAACTGGCACTTCCACCGTAATGACCAAGATCACCTGTAAATACCAAAACATGGTCCGCTGCTCGAATCGCATCAGCAATTGTTACCGGAACTGTTGGTTTTAATAACGCTATACCAGTCTTAATTCCAGCTTTTTTTATTTTTTCCATAATAGGTATCAGATTTACACCAGTTTCAGCATGAAATGTGATTAAATGCGGTTTTAAAGCAATTAATCTATCAACATAATCCATTGGGTGCATAACCATAGCATGAATATCAACTATCCATTCTTTGGGCCACCACAGTTTTTCAGGTTCAACCAAAAAGACTGGCGCAAACTCGCCATCACTAATATCAATATGCACGCGTTGGACAAATGGCGTTAATCTTTCAATTGACGCTTTGTATTGTTCATCGGTTTCAACCAAAATAGCTGGTGCAATTATGCTCATTTAAAACTCATCAATCTGCGCGTTGCGGCGTTTATATCGAACAGCGCCAGCAAAAGGCGTGTTAAGCCAAGTCTCTAATATGCCTTCCCAGGCCCTGTTGTCATCTTCAAGGATTCTTGATGGTAAACATAGTACATTACTGTCATTATCATTTCGAGTCATTTTTGCCTCAAAAGCGTCCCAAATAACACTAGCGCGAATACCGCGAAACCTATTAGCCGCCATAGCCATACCTTGACCACCACCGCACAACAAAATTGCCCGCGGATCAGTATCAATGCTGCCAATAACCTTGAAGGCAGCAGCCTGTGCAAATTCAGGAAAATCATCATTTGGATCCAATGTTTGGTCGCCAACATCTTCAACCTCATAACCATGTTTTGCTAAATATGCAAAAACTTTTTCTTTCAAATGAAAGCCCATGTGATCACTACCGATAAATATCTTCATAGTTAAAGTATAAGCTTTATAGTGTTAGTTATGCAAGCCACGACCGATGTCTGCGACTAATTCAACTAAGCGATTGCAATAGCCCCATTCGTTGTCGTACCAAACCATTATTTTAGCCATATTTCCACCGACAACTTTAGTCAATAACAAATCAACTACGCCAGAATGGCTATTGCCAATGTAGTCACGGCTAACGAGAGGTTCGTTACTGACACCGAGTATGCCTTGATAAAATGGTTCACTGACAGCGCGCGTAATAACTTCATTGATTTTATTTGCTGTTGTATTGCGACCCAATAGAACCGTGACGTCGCTTAGTGATACAACCGACGTTGGCACGCGAACACTCAAACCATCAATTTTACCTTCCAATTGAGGCAAAGCTTTGGCAAGTGAAGCCACCGCGCTAGTCGTTGACGGTACAATATTTTCACTAGCCGAACGGCCTTCGCGCAAATCATTAGCCGAAGAGCCAACTAAAGTCTGTGACGAGGTATAACTATGAATAGTCATCAGCATTGATTTCTGGACACCAAATTCGCCATCCAAAATAGCTAATAACGATCCGACTGAATTTGTCGTTGGGCTAGCATTGCTAATAATGGCATTTTCACTTTTTATAACGTCTTCGTTAACGCCGATGACTATAATATCAACTGCTTCGTCTCTGGCTGGAGAACCAATTACTACTTTTTTGGCACCAGCTTCGATGTGCATTGCTGCATATTCACGAGTTGTAAATCTGCCAGTTGATTCAATAACTATATCAACTCCTAAATCTCCCCACGGAATGCCAGCTGGATTGTCGCGAGCCAATATTTTGATATGTTGGTCACCTACAATAATTTCATCATCGCTATACGTAACATCACGTTGATATGTACCATAATTATTGTCATGTTTTAATAAATATGCCAAAGTTTTGGCATCAGTTAAGTCATTTATGGCAATAATTTCAATATCACTGCGTTCAAACGCAATTTTAAAAGCGTTTCGTCCTATCCTACCAAACCCATTAATACCAATTTTTATTTTGCCCATAAATAACCCACTTCTTTTATAAGCATTAGCTTATCTTTAGAATCAGTATATCCTCAAAGATGATTTTATGCAAAATGGAGCGTATAATGTTATAGGTTATGGAGAAAATGGAATTATTGAAGCGTGCTAAGCAATTATACGATGTAAATCAGATTCTTGAGCTTGAGCATGCAATCGAGTTCGCTTCCACAGCTCATGCCGATCAAAAGCGTGACAGCGGCGAGCCCTACATCAACCATCCAATTTTTGTCGCTAATAAATTAATATTATGGGGAATGGACATCGACAGTGTTATAGCCGGAGTTTTGCACGACATAGTCGAAGACACAACCGTCAGCCTCAGTACAATTGAAAGTTTATTCGGCGGCGACGTTGCCTTTATTGTCGATGGTGTTACTAAAGTATCCAAAGCCAGTGCCGATATGGAAAACCTGACGAATTATTTACCGCAAACCAAAGACAATTTGTCAAAATTGCTTATTGCCGTTGGACAGGACATTCGTGTTCTCATCATCAAATTAGCCGACCGCCTTCATAATCTGTCGACATTAAAATACAAATCGCCCGAAAAACAACAAAAAATAGCTCGCGAATCACTAGAGGTTTTTGGACCTATGGCCGACCGACTAGGCATGGGGCGAGTTCGGCTACAAATCGAAGAATTAGCTTTTAGTTATCTAGATCCGGTCGAGTTCAAACGTTTAAAGAATCTTGTTGCGAAACGGCTCGGTAAAAACTCACGCCAGTTACAAGAAGTTCACCAAGAAGTTGAAAAAACACTCAAAGAATATGGAATTAAAGCCGAAATCGATAGCCGCATTAAAAGCATTTATAGTTTATATTTAAAACTTCAGAAATATAATAACAACATTGACGATATTCATGATTTAATGGCGTTACGCATTATTGTTGATCGTAAAGAGGATTGTTATTTAATACTTGGTATTTTGCATAGTCTATACCAACCAATTATGATTAGCCGTATCAAAGATTATATTTCTACTCCAAAACCAAATGGTTATCAAAGTCTCCACACAACAGTGATCACACACAATAAACAAATCGTTGAATTCCAAATACGTACTTTTGAAATGCACGAATTTGCAGAACGAGGACTTGCCGCTAGTTTTCATTACAACGAACAAAAACGAACCAAAGACTACAAATCAGGCCGCCCTAGCTCAACATTGCCAAACAACATGCAATGGATAACCCAGCTGCAAGAAGTCGTCACAAAGCTGAAGAACGGCGAAGAAATATCGCGCGATCAATTACAAATTGACCTATTTGGTAATCGTATATTCGTACATTCACCCAAAGGCGATATTTATAATTTACCCGAAGGAGCTTTACCGCTTGATTTCGCATATTTGGTTCACAGCGACATCGGTAAACACGCCTACAGTTTCCAAGTTAATGGCAAGATTCATCCGTTTGATAAACCATTACAAAATGGCGACATCGTCGAGGTTATCACGCGCAAATTATCATTACCAAAGTCAGACTGGAAAAATTTAATCACCACCACTCATGCCCGCAATAAATTGCGCACTCAGTTAGGCCACCTAGGTCTAATGAACGTTATCGACACTAGCAAAATGATTCGTGAAAAAACCGTTCGCAACATCAAACGCATAAAAATTCGTCCCAGACGTAAAAAATAAGCGCCTCAATCGGCGCTTATTTTTTGAAATGATTAAATCTTAACGATTATTCCATCTTTCAATAGAACTTTGAATAATTGATTTAGCTTCAGTGACATCACCCCAATCTTTAACTTCCGTAGAACCTGCTTTTTTGAGATCTTTGTAGTGGTTAAAGTGGAAAGTAATTTGGTCAAGTGTTCGCTTTGGTAGGTCCGATAGTGAATTAATCACGTTCCCAGTATTTCGATCATCAGCAGGTACTGCAACAATTTTGTCATCTACTTCGCCGTCGTCAACAAACTTCATAACACCTAAAATACGAGCCTCTAAAAAAATACCAGTTGGAAGTGGATTATCAGTAATCAACAAAACGTCTAATTCATCACCGTCTTCGTCCAAAGTTTGTGGAATAAATCCATAATTAGTTGGTTTAGCAAAAATCTTTGGATCAACACGATCAAGTTGCATTACAGCTTTTTCGCGATTCCATTCAATTTTATGGCTACTGCCGGCTGGAATCTCAATAACTACGTTGATTATTCCGTTTTCGACATTACCTGGTGTAAGTATTTGGTTAAAATCTGCCACTGTTATTTCTCCTTAAAATTGTCAATTAGCTAAATAATATTATAACATGCAAGTTGCATTATTTTTTGAGCGTATGTAGATATTCGTCAATCGTATCTGCAACTGTTGCACCTTCACCAACTGCACTTGCAATTTGCATGGTCGCACCGCTGCGCACATCGCCACTGGCAAATATGCCTAGTATATTGGTTTGTAATTTTAAATCAGTTTTAATAAAACCTTGTTCATCAAGTTCGATTCCACTACCAGACAAAAAATCAGTATTTGGTTTTAGACCGACAAAAACAAACACTCCATCAGTTTCAATATCGACAGATTTCTCGCACTGAGTTACCCGAACGGAAGTAACATGTCCATTGACAGCAACAATCTCTTCGGTTGGTGAACCTAAATGAACAGTAATCTTATCATCTTTGACGAACTTTTTCAGTTCGTTTTGCAACACTTCACTGGCTTTTATCGTACTACGAACTACTAAATCGATATGTGTAGCGAAACGAGTTAGATAGATTGCCTCCTGAACGGCTGAGTTACCGCCACCAACAACAACTAATCTTTTACCTCGATAAAATGCACCGTCACAAGTCGCACAATAATGGACTCCGCGACCATAATATTCTAATTCACCAGGAACGCCCAATTTACTATTTGAACTACCTGTTGCAATCAGAACAGCTTTTGCTTTGATTTCTGTTTCATCAACAGTTACGACTACTAAATCACCGTCTTTGCGAATAGCAGAAACATCACCAAATTCAATTTTAGTACCAAAACGTTTAGCTTGTTTTTCCATTTGTTCTGCGAGTACGCTACCTTCAATTCCATCAGCAAAGCCAGGGTAGTTATCAATCTTATCAATAACCGCAGTTATACCACCAACAACCGCTTTTTCATATATCGTAGTATCTAGATCTTCGCGTGAGGTATAGATAGCTGCCGTCAGTGCGCTTGGGCCACCGCCGATCATTACTACGTCTTTTATGTTTTCGCTCATAATATTCATTCTCCTTTTGGTATTTAAGCCGCGGTATTATCTAACTTGTGAATCTCAACAATAAATTCCAATGGTGAATTTGCTGGGATAGCGCCAGATCCCTGAGCGCCATATGCCTTTTCGGATGGGATAGTCAAACGAACCACGCTACCAACTTTTACACCTGTCAATCCCTCAGTCCAACCAGCAATCACACCAGATAATGTGAAAGTAACTGGTTTGTCGTCAGCATCTTTTTTCTTGCTGCTATCGAATATTTTACCGTCAGATGTCCATCCAAAATAACTCGAATTAATCGAATCAGTTGATTTTACAGTTTCGCCAGTTCCCTGCTTTAGAGTTTCGACTGTCAATTTAGTAACGCCAGCCGCATCAAATTTTCTAGCCGCATATCCCGCCAAAACATCAGATTTATCAGCATTTTGCTGAGCAGCCACTTTTTGCTGCGCCAAATAATCATCATACGCTTTTTGTTGTTGCACCTGATCGGCGGTTTGATTTTGAACACTGAGTGCCATAACTAAAAATGATCCTAATGTACCCAGTGTTAATACAATTGCAATAATCCAAATACCAACTCTTTGCGATCGTGGTGTCGCCATAAATACCTACTCCCTATCTGACATTAACTATTGACTCTATTATATCAAATAATAGCCGTCAAACTCCAATGGTTTATATAACCTTAGCGTGAGTAGCAGATATAACTGAGGTGATGATTGAGTTTATTACAAGCGTCACTTCATCGCCAGTTAGCGTATGGTCATATGAAGTTAGTCTTACGCGAATTGTTATATTCTTCGTGGCTGATGACTCGGCCTGATATATATCTACGGGCACAATACTGGTTTCTAAACCGACGCCTAAAAGGGCGCTCGTGGCAGCATCAATAATTTGACTATATTGAATACTATTTTCAATTTGGAAACATACATCTCGCTCTGAAGCTGGGTACTTGCTAAGCGGTCTATAGCTGCCGCTCTGACCGATTGTAGCGTTAAACAATTCATCAGTTTTTATTTCAAAGCCCGCAATTTGTTCTGGTAATTTGAATCCTTTGGTGATTAATTTTTTATATTCACCAACGATACCGATTAATTTACCAGTTTCTTGATTAATAACCTTTGCACTTCGACGATATTCGAACGGCGCAGTTAATGGACTATCCGATTCTTTTTCAAATTGTTTATATGTAACTTTGATTCCGAGTGATTCGCACAAATAATCAAGTAGTCGTTTTGCCTGGTAATAAGGAGCTGATGATAATTTGTTTTTATCAGCAACAACAAGTGCCGTCATATTAGATTCAACTGGAACGTTTTCGTCTGTCATGCCGTCTGATTTTTGATGCGTTTTATTTATTTCAAACAATGCAAAATTATCATACCCTTGTTTAATATTAGGATGGACCAATTCAAACAAGCTTGGACTAAGCGTTTGACGATAATACTGAAGGTCTGGGCTAATCGAGTTGATGATTCGATAAGAATTTTCAACTTTTTGGCCAGCTTTTTGCAATATATTACCGTGTATAAAGCTGTATGTCAGAATTTCGTTACTGCCGGCGCGAACCAAAATTTGTCGAACTTGTTTGCGAAAATTATCAAAATCAGATGGTCTGACAGCTGTAAAATCGCGAGTTGGTAACGTAGGATTAATACTGTCAAATCCGTTCAATCGGCCAATCTCTTCAACAATGTCTTCGACAATATGAATGTCAGCTCGCCAATAAGGAGCAGTGGTTCTAATTACTTTAAGTCGAACTTCTTCGGCTTTAAAACCAACGTTTTGCAATGTGCGAACGACTTCCTGAGCTGTAAATTCACTACCCAGAACATCGTTAATAACACTCAGTTCAAATTCCAATGTCGGTTCAGTATGACGGCCTGTATATGTTTCAGCAATTTTGCTAATACATTTTGCACCCGACCATTCTGTCATTAACTGGACAGCTTTGATTAACACAGGAGCTGATAATTCAGCCGGTTGGCCTTTGGTGAACCTGGTAATAGCTTCGCTAAAAATACCGTAACGCATTTGAGTCGAACGCAAATTATAAAGATTGAATGTTGCGCTTTCAATAATAATTGTCTTGGTATTTTTGTCAATTGCTGTACTACTACCACCCATTGCGCCAGCCAAACCAATCGCTGTTTCACCCGAAGCAATCACAATATCATCAGGTGTAAGTTCGATAACACGTCCATCCAGTAAGACCAAAGTTTCTTTGTCGCGACCAGCACGAACATGAATATCGGCTTTACCGTTATTTAATGCAACCAATTTATCGTAATCAAATGCGTGTAATGGTTGACCAGTTAGCATCATCAAATAATTCGTAACATCTACAATTGCACTGATTGCCCTGACGCCAACTCGCGACAAATACGTTTGAACTTCGAATGGAGATTGTTTATTAGCATCAGCCCCAGACATAACAACCGCCAAATATCGATCCGACATATCCGGGTTATCGATTGATACGTTCAAAGACACTTGGTCGTTTTGTAAATTCTCGAAATCGGCTAAATTTCCCAACAATAATTCTGGAGTGTTAAATGCTCTGCCTTGAATAGCCGATACTTCGCGAGCAAAACCAACAATGCCGAAACAATCAGGACGGTGAGTAAGTGATTTGTTGGCAATATCAAACAATACATCATCAAGTTCAAATGCTGATGCAAATGACGTGCCAGGTTTCACATCTGCCTGAATTTCTAAAATACCTTCATGATCATCAGACAAATCCAATTCACGGCTACTTGCAATCATGCCGTTACTGATAACTCCACGTAAATTACGAGCGTCCAAAACGAATTGATCAGGTTTGCCAAATGTATTTGGAACAATAGTTTTTGGAGGCAACCAAGCAACCAATAGACCTGATTTAACGTTCGGTGCACCACATACAACTTGGACTAATCCATTCGCATCACGCTCGACGCCGACAGTTACGCCACCATCGTCAACTTTTGTCAGATTCAAATGATCAGTGTTCTCGAGTGGCGCGCATTCAACTACTTTTGCGATAATGACGCCTTTGTATTTTTCACCTAAATTAATTGTCTCTTCGATTTCAACCAATCGAGCGCCAATTAATGTCGCCAATTCGTCGACGGGCATATTAACTTCTGTAAATTTTTTTAACCAGTTTAGTGAAATAATCATTTTAAAATTTCCTCAAGAATTGTAGTTTACCGGATTCAAAATAACGCAAATCTTCGATGCCATATTTCAACATTACCAAACGTTCAATTCCGCCACCCCATGCAAATCCGCGATATTTAGTCGGATCAATGCCGGCAGCTTTTAAGACGTTTGGATGAATCATGCCACAGCCTAACATCTCTAACCATTCGCCAGGTTTGCCGCCTAGTGCTGCTGGTTTTTCGATCGCAAATTCTAGGCCAGGTTCAACAAATGGGAAATATGCAGGTTGAGTTTTGATTTTTAATTTTTGACCATAATAAGTCTCGAAAAAACTACGCAAAGTACCTAACATTTGTCCTAATGTCGCGTCCTTGCTCACAAATACACCTTCACATTGATAAAAAGTATGCTCGTGAGTCGCATCAACGTCTTCGTTGCGATAAACGCGACCATAACATACAGCCGCAATCTGACCGCCAGCTTCCAATTTAGCTTTGCCAGCTTTTAATATACGATTTTGCATAGTTGAAGTGTGTGCAGGAGGAATAAAACCTTCTTCGGTTCGAAATGTATCATAACCATCACGTGCAGGATGATTTTCGTGAAAATTAAGTGTACCAAACATATGCTCGTCATCATCGATTTGTCGGGATTCAATTGCATCAAATCCCATTCGAGTGAAAATATCTGCCACGTTTTCAAGTTCACGCGTCAAAGGGTGTTGCGTTCCCTGTTCAGTCTGAATCAATTCTACTGGCCCAGCATTTTTATCCCATGGCGCCGTAACATCAATTGTTTCAACAGTCTTGTCTTCTAATTCAGCTTCACGTGCTGTGACAGCTGATTCTAGCGCTATTCGCAGTTCATTAACGCGCTTTCCATACGCGCCACGCTCCACAACAGGTAGCGTAGTAACCACTCCATAAAGTTGTTTTAATTCCACAGACTTTAGAATTTCACGCGGAGTATCGCTACCCGCAACTAAATCAAGAAGTTTTTTACTTATATCCTCAATATTTTGCATAACTGAGGATTATTATACGCTAAACAACTAACGTTGCGCCAGACCGACAATCATCAACCAAATTGATATACCAACAGCTAGTAAAATAATAACTATCCAGACCCAAGCTAAACTTGTAGTTGTTTTAGTCCCTTTAATATATTGCGAATCACTAACGCCATCTGGCCTATCTGTCATTTTGGCACGCTCTTTGGCGCGCTCTTGTAATTCAGCAGCCAACTTGCTTTGTAATTCACTTCGGTTATCGTCTTGTCGAATAAATAATGCCATATTATTACTATATCACTAATGTTTGTTTCAAAATTATTGTGCTATACTATTGTTATATTTTACCTAAGGAGGGAAAAAATTCATGGCGACTGTAAAAGCCAGTTCATCTAAGAAAACAACCGTAAAAGCTACTTCAACAAAAAAGAGCAAAGCGGCACTAGCAAGTGTTATGTCATTTTGCAAAACACTTAAAAGCATGCCGCTACTTGGTGTAATTGTTGCCGAGTTCATCGGAACATTCATCATTACTGCTTCATTTTTAGAAATGCAAGGTAACCCACTATTCTTTGGATTCGCACTTATTGGTGCAACTTTAGTAGTTGGTGGTGTTTCAGGCGCACACCTAAACCCAGGTCTAACAATCGGTGCATTTGTAACACGAAAAATTAGCGCAATTTATGCATTTTGCTACATCGCAGCTCAAGTACTAGGTGCAACAGTTGCATGGTTAGTATTAAATGCTTTCTTGCAAAACTCTGCAGCCGAAGGCGCAAAAGTAACCGAAGCTATCTTCCACGCTGCAACATTAACAAGCGGCAAAGAATGGTATGTATTCTTCGCTGAACTATTGGGTGTAACAATCCTATCTCTAGGCGTTGCATACGCTATTCGCCTAAAGCGCGATCGCGTAGCAGGTGCAATAGCAGTTGGATTTGCAGTTCTAACAGCTCTATATATTGGTATGTCACTCACAACAGTACTTTTGACAGCATCAAGCACAAACCTAACATTCCTAAACCCAGCAATTGCTATTGCTGCTAACGGATTGTCATGGAACGTGTGCCCAATCGCAATCTACATCGTTGCTCCAATTCTCGGTGGTATCATTGGATTCACTGTGCAAGATTACCTACACAGCCAAAGCGACAGCTGCGACTGTGATAGCTGTGAATGTTAATTAATTAGTCTAATAAACTAACATTAAATCCCCGCCAACAAGGCGGGGATTTAAATATATTCCGTGTAACTCACTACGTTCAAACATACTCTGCTAGCAAGGTTCATTTCACTTTATTATCTACGGCATTTCGCTGGGTTATCTTATTATTGGCACTTCAGAGAAGGCGGCCAAGTTTAGCGATAATGTAAGTAGCTAGCCTTACCAAGTCCCAATAATAAAATCGGCTGTTAACTTACCGTAACAATAAACTAATTTGGTCCTGGATTGTCGAGGACTACCTGAACCCAATTACATCAACCAAGGTCGGACCCTGGTTGATTAAAGCTAATAAGTATATGACTTTGAAAATTAGCTAAGTACGTTCAACTCCACTACTTTATCCCCAACAGACTGTGGCCGGTAGGCCAGCCGAACGCCACGTGCTGACCCGATGAGGGTCACACGTAGAGTGTGCTGTTGGAATAAATGTAGTGGTGGTGGACGGCAAAAACTATATTAAAAACTATTCGTCAATGCGAGGTTTGTCCAATAATAAAGCATCGACAGCAGGGCTAGTACCAGCGATTTTAACGACATCTTTGTCGACTTTGCCTAATTCTTTGTGTGCATCATTATAATGACCGACGGTTTGCCCCAACGATCGCCCCATCTTGCCCATCAATTCGTCAAACTTGCCAATGTGTTGACCCAGCTGGCCAACGCGAATCTGAATATCTTTGGCCTGTTCTTCGATTTGTAAACTACGCAAACCCTGTAAAACTGTCTGCAAATAAGCCATAAAACTAGTGGGGCTAACGATAATAACCTTTTTATCTCTAAACGCATATTCAATCAAATCACGCGCGCTTGATCCGGTACCAACATCACCGATTAACAAATCATAATAAAGTGATTCGCTGGGTATAAACATAAATGCAAAATCCATTGTTTTTTCGCTGGGACGGATATATTTGCTGGTTTCATCAATCCTATTTTTTAAATCAGACCTAACTTTTGCCAATAATTTCTCTCGTTCTGGTTTTTTGTCCTCGCTGACCATACGATTATAATTTTCTAGGCTAAATTTGCTGTCAATTGACAATATCTGACCCTTGTCTAAGAACACGACCGCATCAACAATTTCGCCATCTTTGAACTTATACTGCATCTGATAATTTTTACTGGGCAAAATGTTGTCCAAAACTGATTCCAAATAGTATTCACCGAACACTCCGCGCTGTTTTGGATTCTGCAGAACGTTCTGCAAGGTCTTTAGTTCATCGGCCACGTCAACAACACGCCTATTGGTCTCGTCAAGCTTGGCGAGCCTCTGAGTAACGTCAGACACTAATTTAGCACTCTCACTTAGCTGTTTTTGCATTGAGGTTTGCATAGTCATGTTGTTTTGGTCAAGTTTATTGCCTACAGACTGCTGTAAGTTATTGATGCCACGCGACAATTCAGTCACATCGCTTTTTAGCAACTCAACAGCGCTAGAGCTTTTTAGATCCTTCAAACGTTGGTTCAACATAAACAAAACTGCCCCAAACCCAACGATAACTACAACAAGAAGAATTGTTTGATCCATATAACCAGTATAACACTATAGGTTAACGACAATCCGTACGGTGATAACCACAATAATCATAGCCGTCAGGACTGGCACTGGTTTTACATACCTTGCCATCCATGAAAATAACCCATATGCCAAACCATATAACAAAACGCTCCACGCAGCAGCTTCGACAGCCGATAGACCACGTGTTAATTGAGCCAAACCCCATAACGTCCCACCGGATGCAACCGCGACAATGACCGATTGTGCCATACGCAAACGCAACATTACAATAATACTCAATGTAGCGACTAATATCGTTGCGATATTGCCGGCCGTCTCGACAGAAATAGAATAATTATCTATAAAAGCTGCCAAAGCCCAATAAACAATTCCCATCAGGATTCCGACTAGAGTTATTCGCCATAAAGAGTAATAAGCATTGATTGACTGCGGCTCTATATCACTTTTGATTACCTTTGCCATACCAAACCCCCTTGATTTTCTATATTATATCATCACTTAGCGGAATGCGCATCCACGTTCAGATACCAAAGAGCGCCAATTAATGCAATCACTACGCCACCAATTACGTCAGTTGGGGTGTGCACCAACGCCAATATCCTACCAATACCTACTGCAATAGTTAATCCAATCAGTATTACTGTTATTACTTTTTGTTTCGTCTCAAACCAAACAGCACAAGTAATTGCACTGATAAATAGTACGTGATCAGAAGGAAACCCTGGATTATTCAAATAAGCCGCTCCTGCCACAGTCCCCAATAATTCAAAAGGTCTTTCGCTAGCCGGTTGGTAGATCGCGCCCGCCAATTTTGCTACCAAATAAGCCGTTAATCCAGCCAATAATATGCGCGTATACGCCTGTAATCGCTTGCCTTTTGGAATTTTGAATATCAATGCATAGGCGCCTAGTAATACGACTGGTACTACCGCGCCATCGGCAAGAATACGAACTATAATTTCACTGGTCATAACTCTAGATTAGCACAAGACACAAAGTCGCGCGATATTATACTCGGGCAAATTGGCTGGCGTAAAGTTCAGCGTAATACCCATTTTTAGCTAGCAAATCGGTATGTGTTCCCTGTTCAACTATATTTCCGTCCTTCATAACTAAAATTACATCAGCACTACGAATTGTCGACAATCGATGCGCAATCACGAAACTGGTTCGTCCATGACTTAATTTATCCATAGCTGACTGAATTAAAACTTCTGTCCTGGTATCAACCGAGCTGGTTGCCTCGTCCAGAATCAACATTGGTGCATCGGCTAAAATAGCCCTAGCGATGGTCAATAGCTGTTTTTCACCTGCCGAAATACTGTCAGCAGTTTCGCTAATAATCGTGTCGTATCCGTCAGATAGTGTACAAATAAAGTGGTCAGCGTGGGCAGCTTTGGCTGCTTCTATTATTTCTTTTCGGCTGGCGTCATGCTTGCTATAAGCAATGTTTTCTGCAATCGTACCCTGGAATAACCATGTATCTTGTAGTACCATTCCAAACATTTTACGCACATCATTGCGTTTCATGGTTGCCGTATCGATACCATCAATCTTAATCGATCCGCTGTTTAAACCATAGAAACGCATCAATAAATTAACAGTCGTTGTTTTGCCAGCACCAGTTGGACCAACAATAGCCACACTTTGCTTTGGTTTAATGTGTGTCGAAAAGTGTTTGATAATTAATTGGTCAGAATTATATCCAAAACTTACATTATCTAACGAAACTTCGCCTTTGATGGTTTTTGGTGAACTAACTGATTTTATCTCAGCCGTCTCTTCGTTTGTAGCCAAAAATTCAAAGACACGCTCGGCAGCAGCCGCCGTTGTCTGCAATACGTTAGCAATATTTGCAGTTTGCGAAATTGGCTGCGTAAACTGATTCATGTATTGAATAAACGCTTGAATATCACCAATACTTATCTTGCCATTAATCGCCAGCCAGCCACCCATAACCGCAACGCCTACATAGCCAATATTGCCAATAAACTGCATAATCGGCATCATCAAACCAGACATGAATTGTGATTTCCAACCGCTCGTATATAATTTTGCATTAAATGTATTTATTGATCGTTGTTCACCATTAAATGTTTTAACGATTGCATGATTTGAAAACATCTCATCAATGTGCCCATCAATTTCACCCAAAGCAGCTTGCTGACTGTCGTAGTATCGTTGAGATCGTTTTACGATGCTCGTCACAATAAATAGGCTTAGCGGTAACACCAACATAGCGATCAGTGTCATTTGCCAACTAATACCTATCATCATAGCCAAAATACCAATAATCATAATCACCGACGATATAATCTGAGTCATGCCCTGATTCAAATTTTGGCTAACTGTTTCAACGTCATTCGTGACGTAACTTACGACTTGACCATTCTCGTGTTGATCAAAATATCTTAGCGGCAATCTGGCGATTTTTTCAGATATATCGCGCCTAAAAGCAAATGTTACTTTCTGTGAAATGGTCGTCATCAACCAACTTTGAATATAGCTAAATGCGGCACTAACTATATAAAGTCCAATTAGCGATAGTCCGACTGCATTAATCGCCGCAAAGTTAATACCAGCATGACCCATCAAACCCTTAATAATTTCGTCAGTCATATTTCCTAGCACTTTCGGACTGATAATCGCAAATACCGTGCTAATAACAGCAAAGACGACAACAAATCCTAGCCTCCACCAATATGGACGCAGATAGCCCAGGATTCGAATTAGAGTTTTTTTCAGATTTTTAGCTTTTTGAGGAGTCCCACCGCCACGCATCCCCATTGGACCACCTCTAAATCCCATAACAGGTGCTGGTTGTTGTTGTTTTTTGTCCATATTATTTTTCCTCTCCCAACTCGGCAGCTGACAATTGCGATTCAGCAATTTCACGATAGACTTTAGATTTTTTTAACAATTCCAAGTGCGTTCCAATGCCGACAATTTTGCCATCATCCAAAACAATAATTTTTTCAGCCTGCATAATCGTACTGATTCGCTGTGCTACGACAATAAATGTCGCTTTGAATACCTCTTTATTCAAAGCATGCCTCAAAGCTGCGTCAGTTTTAAAATCTAGCGCTGAAAAACTATCATCAAACAAATATATTTCTGGCTTTTTTGCCAGCGCCCGAGCAATAGACAAACGCTGTTTTTGACCGCCTGAAAAGTTATTGCCAGCCTGAGCAATTGGACTATCAAATTTGTCCGATAAATCATCAATAAACTCGTCTGCCTGCGCAATTGATGATGCTTTTTTCAAATCTTCTTTAGTTGCATTTGGCTTGCCATAGGCAATGTTGCTACTAATCGTGCCCGAAAATAACAATGCTTTTTGTGAAACATATCCGATATGTTTACGTAATTCTGATTGTTTTATATTTCTAATATCAATGCCGTCAATCGTAATCGAACCGTTCGAAACATCATAAAGACGCGGAATCAAATTTAGTAGCGTCGATTTACCGCTTCCAGTTCCGCCAATAATAGCAGTTGTTTGACCCGGTTCAGCTGTAAAACTGATATCGGAAAGAACTTGCTGTTCGGACCCCGAATATCTAAAGTTGACGTTTCTGAATTCAATAACACCTCGGACTTTTTGTTGCAATTTTAATGGAGTCTCAGGATCATAAATCGTAGGCTCGGTCGATAAAACCTCGCTGACTCGTTTCCACGAAACCGCAGCTCGTGGCACCATGATGAATATAATCGATATCATTAAAAAGGCAAAAATAGTCTGCATGACATATTGCATCAATGCGAACAAATTGCCAACCTGCAGATTACCGTCATTAACGACATACGAACCAACCCAAACTACAGCCATAGAGGCCAAGCCCATGACTAACGTCATAACTGGTTGCATTAACATCATAATGCGGTTTACGTATACATTCAGCCTAGTTGATTCAATGTTAGTCGTATTGAACTTTTGTTGCTGGTGTTTGTCGTTATTATACGCACGCGTTACTCTGATTCCGGTCAACATTTCGCGCGTCTGCAGGCTTAGTTTGTCGACTAATTTTTGGATTAGCGTAAATTTAGGAATAACGACAAAAAACAACATTACTATGACCGAAACCATAACACCTATTGCCGTCAAAACTATCCATAACATTGATGGCGCTAATCGACCAGCCTTGATAATTGATCCGATTCCCATAAATGGCGCCAAAAAAGCCATGCGTAATATCATGGCAGTTGTATTTTGAATCTGTTGCATATCGTTTGTTGCACGAGTTGTCAATGAAGACGATGAAAAACTATTAAACTCATTCAACGAAAATCGCTCTACTTTTACAAATATTGCTTCTCGCAATTTGCGCACATATCCAGTCGATATACGAGCCGCGACAAAACCAATCGCAATTGCCGCTAATCCGCCCATTAAAGTTATAGTCAGCATCTGAGAACCATTAGTCCAGACTGCAGCGATGTCTTTATGAATAATGCCTTCGTTTATAATCTTGGCCATATAGTCTGGCAAAGTCAAGTTTACTGTCGCCTGGCCCCAAACTAACACAACCAGCACCACTAGCCATAAAATATAAGGTTTCAAATACTTAATTGAATACTTCACTGTTATCCCCTTAAATTATTATAAATAACTCCCAAAAGATTTTTCGGAGCATTCATACTCGTCATACTAATTATACATACGATTACGCTAACTATACATACAATTATAAACGCGACCTTAACAAATGATATAATCAGAACATGAAACAATCTTTACAAAAAACTCTTTACGGAACGGTCACGGTCGCATCAGCAGTCGGATTTATAGCATCATTTCTACAAATGATAGAAAAAATTGAGCTGCTCAAAAACCCTCAAGCAGTTTTATCGTGTAATATAAACGCTGTCTTTAGCTGTACAAACATATTAAACGCATGGCAAAGCTCGGTGTTTGGATTTCCAAACTCACTTCTTTGTATTACCTTTTTCGCCTTAACTATGGCTATTGGATTAGTCGGCTGGACAGGTGGAATAATGAGTAAAAAACTTCGACTTTGGTTTATGGGAATGGCGCTATTTTTCATAGCCTTTGGATTCTGGTACTTAGCCCAAAGTATTTTTGTCGTTGGCGGTTTATGTATATTCTGCATATTCTGTTATGCCGCAGTTCTAACAATCAGTGGCGCTTGGCTTAGGATAAATCAAGCAGATTTGCCTATTAGTATTAATAATAGACAAGCAATTGGCCGAATGATTGCAAAAAATAATGATATATTTATCTGGCTTTCAATTGTCGCAATCATCATAGCTGAAATGATAATAAAATTCTTTTAGAAATCTAGCATATATATTTATTAACCCCGCATTTCGCGGGGTTAATAAATATGCTATAGAATTTTTTTCTATTCTAGCAAGCTGTCACTTGATGACAAGAAAACCGTATTAATTTTGGCGTTGGCGTCAAACCCAAATGATATGACTTTGTTATTTGCGGATTTTCCAACTATAGATGTACTTGGGAAGTATTGATCATAGCTACCCTGTCCGTACGAACTTAGTACAGATGCTGCTAATTCAAAATTCCATGGTGAAGTTGCATCAGCTATGAAAGTTGTGATATTTGAAACCGCTACTGCTGGTGTGCTTGGGCCAACACCTTCGCTAGCTGCAATAATCACATTCACGCTAGTAGCCATATATCCTTCAAGAGCTGCGGTATTACCTGAAGTAATCGAAGCTTTGATGTTTGCAGCTGCTGCTACACCTGGCGCGACTGATGTTGGTGCTGTAACAGTTGTTGCATTCTTGGCAATTTCGGCATCCAATTTTGTCTGTAGACCGGCTGCTTTAGTATTTAAAGCTGCAATCTCATCGGTTTTTTGCTTTTCAGCGCTAACCGCAACACCATCGCGATACATATATGCAGCACCGGCTGCAGCTGCAGCTAATGCCAAGACAATTATTATCAAAAGAATTGCCTTTAATACATACTTTTTAGGCTTTGTTGCTGACGGCACAATGGTCGTTTCGGCTGTTTTTTGGCCTTTAGGCTGTGCAGGTTCAACAGTCGTTGGAGTCTCAACTACTGCAGGTGCAGTTGCTGGCTTGACAATGTCAAATGATTGAGGACTTGATGAAACCGGCACACTAACCGGCACGCTAACTTCGGCTGGCTCTGAAAAAGATTCTGGCTCTTCTGACGACATATAGTCGGATTTTTGCTCTTCGCTAGACTCAGGAACATTAATCGTTTCAACCGCTGCGAATGGATCGGTTTCTTCGTTTTGCTGTGGCGTTTCTGCAACAGGCTCTAAGGTAGGCTCCGCCTCTCCGTTTGTTTTATATTCCTCGTCCATAGTTATTATCCCCCATTAATAATAGAATACCTAAAGTATAGCATAAGCAATAAAAATAGGTGCAATCACACAAAGTCTATAATAACTTAGCCGTCGAAATATCTGAACGGCTGAGAGGCATTGGTTCCAGATGTGATGACATAAATCGTGCTCTAAAACTAGCCGCCAAAACCAATGTTTACGGCATACGCATGTTTTATTATTACAATCCAACTATTATAAAACTTTTAGCGGGTAATAATTTCGATTCAGTTTACGAAGAACATTTCATAAAAGGCAAAACCAATTGGTTTGCGATTGCTCTTAAAAAACAATCCCATTAATCGTCTTCGGGTTCGTTTTCATCACGATCTGAATTTGTTATTGCTGGTTTTGCATCTGTCTTGGTCGGAGTTGTGGTTTCGGTAGGGCTATTTATTACCGGTAATTCCGTATTTGTAACTATCGTCTGATCAATCGACGCAACGCTCGGTTCTACGACTTCAAATTCTTGATATGGCAAAGAATCGTAATGCTCTATTACAGCCACAACTCTATATTTACCGGGCCTCTTAAACAAATTATGCCAATTTGCAAAACTACCACCTACGGTTTGTCCGGCATCAACGCTAATTTGACGATCCTCATCTGGACAATCTTTTAATTTTGCCTCATCGTGTTGACGGACCCATTTGCCACTTTCTTGACGATATACCGTCAGCGGTTCACTTGGACAACTATTTATTATATAAATCGGACTAGTGTATTCGTTCTTGATTGTGTAGCCTATTTTTTCACCAACCAGATATTTCGAATATGGAATCGTTAATTGAACTTTTCCAGTAGGCAAAGTATGAGTCTTAATTTTATCAGCGGCTTGTACTGCCACATATATTACGACGACAGATATAATAATGTATAAAATCACCCAAATCAATCGTAATTTATGCGGATTACGCATATTTTTTAATTCATTGTTCATATAGTTTTAGCCCTCCAGAGTCTAGCGACAACAGCTGCCGCTACGATGACGCCAGATGCAATCCACACCCATCGCCATAGTCCACTAGCTAAATCAGTACCTAGATAAAGCGCGTGGATAAACACAAATACCATTACCAAATACGATAACAAGTGAATTATCTTCCATAGAAACGGCTTTTTTTCTATCCAAAGTAGCGACGTTATTACAACCAGAATCAAACCATAAAAAGCTAGTACGCCCAATGCCACAAACAACGATCCCATCTGTAATCCAAATATCGTTACCAGTTTATAACTAGACAGCCACGGCACCAGTAGGGTCGGAATATCGAATGGCACAAAGTGGTCAAATAACAACCCAATCATATGAATCAAAACTGATATACCAAATACAATTCCTAGCGCCTTATGCGATGCCCAAGCCGTAATCGGCTCTAGGAACCTAAAAGTATGCCCCGTAACTAATCCTATGCCAGATAACATCAATATCACCAAGACTATTGCGGCAACGATTCCCGACGCGCGTACCAAATACCAAGGCCAAGAACCAAGGACACGATTTGTCAATTGCTCGACAACTGATGGACCGGGTATATTTTGAACTACTATATTGCCCGCTGACTGCGCGACTGTTGGTTGGCCCATAACTACCACCAAAGACAATCCTAAAATTAATACAGATGTAATTATTAACCATTTACGCATTTATCAAAACCTCCTCGACGACATTTGAATGGCTCTTGTAAAAATTAGGACCAAACTTAACTTTAAAACTATTGCCATTATTATCAATACACTGCAACAGCGCTGATTTTACACCGTGATTTTTTAAGTAATCAGGCGCTTTTTTTGAACCCAATATAATAGCGCACGAAGCCAATACATCTGCGTCAATACCGCTATCTGTACACACTGTCACTAATCGAATATCAGTGACAGCTGGCTTTTTAGTAGTAGGATCAATAATATGATGCCAACTATGTGGTATATTCTGACCTTGGCGTTTAAAGGTTCCCGATGTAGCAACAGCAATACCGTTTTGCGGACACTCAATTAACCAATTAATCGTACTACTAAGGTCACTCGCATCCTGAATAGCTAATGTTAATGCATCGCCATTTTCGTCATGCCCTTTGACAACAACGTCACCACCCAATGACAGCCAATATCCCGCAATGCCATAATCATTTAATATTTCTGCTAATTTGTCAGCTAAATAACCCTTGCCGCATCCACCCAAGTCGATTGCTGTTCCATATGGTATCAATGCCCAGTCGTCGCCAATTATTAATCGATCGACATCTACAATCTTGCGGTCTGTATAATCAATCTGCTTATCTTGTTCGTATCCTACCAAAGCCGATTTTATATAACCAGCGCGTTGCAAAGCCGGTGTAATAAACGGATTATATAGTCCGCTCGTTCGCACCGATTGTATTTGCGCACTAATCAATAATTCCTTGAATTCAGATGAAACAACAGTTTTTATACCAGCAGAACGATTAAACTTCGTTAGTTCGCTACTTAATAAAAAGCGACTGAATTTGATTTCAAATTTAAATATTTTTTTCCAAAGTAAATTAAATAGTGATTCGGTTTCCGATGACGACATGCCAGTTATTAATCCTAGCGTAACGTCACCCCCTAGCGCTGATTTTGTTTGTGATGTTTTTACTAGACACATGTCGTTACCCCACTTTGACTAGTAGTACACACAGGCACGGGTTTATAAACCGTGGCTGACGCAGGTGCTGGGGTTGGAGCGGGCGAAGAAGGCGTAGGTGATGGCGTCGCGATAGTTGTAGAATTGGTATTCACATTAGACGCATTTTTGGATGCAGTTAATGCAGCCGCTTTTTTTGCAACATCGGCTCTTACCGCATCAGTTACAGGGTCTTTGGTGTCGACCGAAGGTAGCCCATTTACCAATTCATCTAAATCATTTTGTCTACTATTAGCAAATCCTAATGGATTAGCTATGTTCGATGAACTCAAAGTCGCAGCTGGCGGTAAAGTCTTGATTAAATCACTAACCATAACAGCCGCACTAGTTACAGATAAACCAACGGCACTCAGTGCATAAACATTCATAGGCCAACTAAAAATTCTGCTAGTTTGACGTTTGCTGTTCTGACTAAAAGCCTCAGTAATAATATCCTCACCAGACACGCCCTTATTTCGTAATATTTCCGTCATGCCATTCATAAAATTTGGTGGTCCGCATATGAAAAAGACTTTGTCTGCATAATTATTTTTGACAACCTGGTCGACAACTTCCGGCGTAATTCTACCGTTTTTAACGTTACAACCCGCAAAATTGTCAGATGGTCCCTCGCCAACCAAAAAAGTCGGCTGAAAATTTGGATTGCTGTTCGCGTAATCTTTAATTTCATCAACAAACGGAACATCAATTTGATTTCTGTTGTTATATATCAACTTTAATTTGTTATTTAGGTTTGTCATTGACGCAAATCGAATCATGCTCATAAACGGAGCAATGCCTATACCACCAGCTAACATTATTGTTTCGTCGTCGCGATTTGAATCAAATACAAAAGCCCCAAACGGACCTTGAACTTTTACTTCGTCATCTACCTTCAAATTAGTCAATGCATTAGTAAATCGCCCTTTTACGCGAATACTAAATTGCAATATACCTTGTTCTGTTGGCGAATTAACTATAGAAAAATTTCTAGCAGGAGTTGGCCGACCATTTACCGTAAAACTTATTGTTGCATACTGACCAGGCTGAAAAGAAAAAGGTTTTTCTGATGGACCTTTTTTGATCGTAAGCAATAAAGTTGTAGCCGTTAATAATCGGCTTTCTGTAACGTAAAATCTATACATAAATATGCTTAATTATAGCACCTATTAACTGACTTTTTTGCTGAACACGGGTGTATAATATAGTCATTAATAAGGAGGCTCTATGGAAACTTCAGGTGAACAACCAGCAAAAGCAACCGAAAAAACAGAGTTAAAAAAACCAAGCAAAAATGGTCAGTTAAAAAGAAAATTGTAGTTATAGTCGGTGCTATATTAGTGTTCATTGTCGGACTCGTGATTGTCGCCAATGTCGCAACTAGTGCGCCCCTAAAAGTTAGTGACGACTTCGTATCAAACATTCAACTAGGCAAATCGTCGACCGCTTATGATATGATGTCGTCCGATGCTCAAATCGCAACCAGTTCTGCAGATTTTGCGGCAATGGTTGAAAATATGAGCCCAATATTAACTGGCAAACCAAACAACATTAGCAAAGAAGTCAGCGCCGAAACAGGCAGCGACCCATCAGCCAAAGTTGTCTATGAAATATCTGGCAGCGACAATTATATCCATGTCATAACAGTTAATCTAGTACAAAAAAATGGCGACTGGAAAGTATTAAACTTTGAAAGCGTCAAAAAATAAATAACATCAAATAAATAAAAACATCCTCTTCACAAGAGGATGTTTTTATTTATAACCAATTAATTCAACAATTCAGACTCGATTGAATAATCGCTTGGTTTTTCAACTGTTTGAGTTTTGTTGTAGTCCGAGAAAGATACAGTGCCAGTTACTTCGCCACTGTCCGTCGTACCAGTATATTCAGCTTTGATTAATTGTTTAGTGCTGATATTTACCCATATCGTCAACGCGGTAATTTCGCCGCTAGCACTATCGTCTGATTTAAAATAGCTAACATATCCTGCGATTGCTTTGGCGGCTTTTTTAAATTGATCTTTGTTGTATGAAATTATGTATTTGTACGCTGACACGCCAGCTGTTTCGACTTTGGAACTCTCGCTAATCGTGTACATGCTTTTATCTTGCAATATCGCCAAAACTTCTTTACGCTGTACATCGTTCAAGTTAGCATATGGCACTGGTAAAATATTTGCCATAAAGCTAAAGGCAGACTCAGAAAATGATGCGTATTGATCATTATTGCGAACTTTAATCCATTCGTTTTTCAATTTAGTCTCTACTGGATTCAGAGTTGCATCGATTTTTTTATTCGAAGAGGCTAGTTTACTAAATCTAGCATAATTACTGTCGCCGATTTTAATCAAATCGCCAGTAATAGCCATTGGATTGCTTGCTGCGGTAATATCCATCGAGAAGCTGCCCTTAGCCATCAAATCCTTATTACTACTAAAGTCCATGTATACTCTTGAACCAATTTCTGCCGTACCCTTCATGGCAACTTTTTGGTCAATCGTAACAGATTTAGTCTGCAACATCTTTTCGTTCATATCTTTGAACACTAATTCGGCACTAGGCGTGCCAAAAACCGCCACTAAAACGAACAATATGACAAAACCAGCGACTCCGCCAATAATCCACTTATTTCTCTTGCTCATTCCCTTACCTATCCCCTTGGAAGCCATATCTTTTCTCCTAAGATTAATTAACCTAATAATATCACGTTTTTAAACTTAAATCTTGCCGCGCATCTGACGTATAAAACTCAAGACCTTTGCAACATGCTGATCGGCACTCGCATCTGTATGCCTAAGTGTACTCGTTTTTGGTTGTAATAGTCTAGATAAGCGGTTAGCTTATCTTGCTGGCGGGAGAGCGGAAC